>Ga0100391_1000059_pt1 | contig 131263 bp, 119 predicted proteins | sample CryGeymeta201515_FD_81541 | JGI IMG/M metagenome (GOLD analysis project Ga0100391, IMG submission 81541) | Groundwater microbial communities from Crystal Geyser aquifers in Utah, USA - Crystal Geyser metaG 2015-15 | ecosystem: Environmental > Aquatic > Deep subsurface > Groundwater | place...
AAAACTGCGCAGTCAACAGGTCCGGAGAATATCGTCCCGGAGAGACCACTTCGGGGCCTCCTGGCAGCGGGGCCGGTTAACAGCCCCTCCCGCATAACCCTCGAAAATAACGGAAAAATCCGGCCGGAGCCGGATCGGGAGAACGCTTTCGCGAGGGCAAGTGGCGGAAGCGGTGGGATTCGAACCCACGGTACGGTTTCCCGCACGCTGGTTTTCAAGACCAGAGCCTTAAACCACTCGGCCACACTTCCTTGTCGGTCCGGGCCTGCTGGGGTCGTGGCGAGGCGCGCCCCGAGCGGGGCGGCCGGACCACGGGGTGGCAGGCTGGCGGACAGCACCGTGTTGTAACCCCATTCCTGTTTTGGCGTCCAGCGGTCACGAAAGCCAGGTCGGAGAATGGCGCATCACGCTTTGGGGAAAATCGCCGATGGTGGTGCGGCAAGCCTTTCAAAAAGGCCCCACCGCGTTTATCCTCAAGGCGCAGCGCCGGGGGTTGCCGTGGCGCTGTTGTCTGGTGCGATCATGCGTCGGGCAAGAGGGGCAAGGGCATAAGGGCCGGACAACGGTCAGGCGCCACAACGGCGGGCACGGGCAGAGGGGCATCAGATGGCGGGCAAATCGGGGCGGCAGGTCAGGACGGCTCTGCGTGGCATCGCGCTTGTGGCGGGACTGGCGCTTCTGGCGGCTTGCGACGCGGATGGCAATTTCAGCCTCGGCGGTGGCGGTGCAGGGGACGGCGAAGGCGGCCCGATTGCCCGGAGCCAGTCCGTGTCGCTTGTCGAACGCGATGTCGAAGCGCCCGAGGTGTTTCAGGTGACCGGGTCCGGCCTGTGGGACGGCCGTCCGTCGCTGGGCGGCGTCTGGGTTGCGCATCCCGATGTGACCGACCCCGAACGGGTGATCATCCGCAACGAGGCCAATGGCAAATTCGTCATCGGCGCGCTGTTCCGCCGCGAAAGGGACAATCCCGGCCCGGCGCTCCAGGTCTCCTCTGACGCGGCCAACGCGCTCGAGATGCTGGCGGGCGCGCCGGCGCAGCTCAATGTCACCGCCCTGCGCCGCGAAGAGGCCCCGGAGACGGTCGAGCCAGGGGCCGTGGCCGATTTCGGCACGCCCGGCGCTATCGCGGCGATGCCGCTCGACCCGATCGCCAATGCCGCCGCAGCGATCGACGCTGCCGCCCCGGTCACTCCGGCCACACCGGTCACTCCGGCCGCCAGTGCCCCGATCACCGCCGCGGCGATTGATGCGCCGGCACCGGCCGCACCCGCCGCCGCCGCCTCATCGCTCGACCGGCCCTATATCCAGCTCGGCATCTTCAGTGTCGAGGCCAATGCCAATGCGACCGCCGCCCTGATGCGCACCCAGAACTTCAGCCCGCGCGTTGTCGCGCAGGAAAGCCAGGGCCGCCAGTTCTGGCGTGTGATCGTCGGCCCTGCCTCCAACACGGCAGAGCGCGCCCGGCTGCTCGACCAGGTCAAGGCCATGGGGTTCAACGATGCCTATTTCGTCCGCAACTGATCGCCCTTGTGATCCTGCCCCGGAGAGAGCCCCCATGCGCCGCGCGCTGACGACCCTTTTTGCCACGCTGGCCCAGTCTCTTTTTGCCACGCTGGCCCAGTCTCTTTTTGCCACGCTGGCCCTGTCTCTTTTTGCCACGCTGGCCCTGTCTCTTTTTGCCACGCTGGCCCTGTCCCTTTTCGCAACCGGCGCGGCCATGGCCCAGGCGTTCGAGACGCGGGCCACCGCCGCCTGGGTCTATGACCAGGCCACCGGGACCGTCCTTCTCGACAAGAACGCGGATGAGCCGCTGCCCCCGGCCTCGATGTCCAAGCTGATGACGCTCTACATGGCCTTCGAGGCGGTGGCCGACGGGCGGCTCACCATCGACGAACGCCTGCCCGTCTCGGAACATGCGATGAGCTATACCGGGTCGAGCATGTTTCTCAACACCACCGACCGGGTGCGGGTCGAGGACCTGCTGCGCGGGATCGTCGTGCTGTCGGGCAATGACGCGAGCACGGTCATCGCAGAGGCGCTGTCGCCCGATGGCACCGAGGCGGGCTTTGCCCGGATGATGACCGACCGGGCGCGGCCGCTTGGCATGCTGCATTCGACCTTTACCAATGCCAATGGCTGGCCCGCCGCAGGGCACCGCATGTCGATGCATGACCTCGGCATCCTGGCCGATCACATCATCCGCGATTTCCCCACCTTCTACCCGATGTTCGCCGAAACCGAATTCCTGTTTGACGGGCGCGTGCCCTCGAACACGCAGAACCGCAACCCGATCCTGTCGCTGGGCATCGGGGCTGACGGGCTCAAGACCGGGCACACGCAAGAGGCCGGCTTTGGCCTTGTCGGTTCGGCCAAGCAGGGCGACCGGCGCATCATCTTTGTGATCACCGGGCTGGACAGCGCCGAGGCGCGCCGCGAAGAGGCCGAGCGGATCGTCAACTGGGCCTTCCGCCAGTTCACCCAGCGCCAGATCGGCACCGCCGGCACCCGCTTTGCGCAGGCCGATATCTGGATGGGCGAGGCCGCGTCGGTCGATCTGGTGCTGGGGGCGGATGTGTCGCTGCTGGTGCCGGTCGTGGCCGGGGGCGGCGTGGCGGCCGAGGTGGTCTTTCAGAGCCCGATCGAGGCGCCCGTCAGCGCCGGGCAGCAACTGGGCGAGCTTGTCATCACCCGCAACGGCCTGCCCGAGGCGCGCCATCCGCTCGTCGCGGCTGCCGATGTGGCGCGCGGCGGCTTTGCGGTGCGGATGCGCACGGCCGCACAGGTGCTGCTGGCCAAGATCACGCCGCTGATCGCGGGCACGCCGGCGGCGGCGGGCGACAGCGGCGCGTGACACCCGCAATGGCGGCACCGCTGTTCATCACCTTCGAAGGGATCGACGGGTCGGGCAAATCCACGCAGGCGCGCCTGCTGGCCGACCGGTTGCGCGCGCAGGGCATCGCCACGCTGCTCACGCGCGAACCCGGCGGCAGCCCCGGCGCCGAAGAGATCCGTGCGCTGCTGCTCACCGGCGCGTCCGGCCGCTGGTCGGCCGAAACAGAGATCCTGCTCTTTACCGCCGCACGTCGCGACCATCTGGAAAAGACCATCCGCCCCGCACTCGCCGCAGGGCAATGCGTGGTCTCCGACCGCTTTGCCGACAGCACGCGCGTCTATCAGGGCGCGACGCGGGGCAACCTGCGCGCCATGGTGGACAGCCTGCACGCGATGATGATCGGGCGCGAACCCGATCTTACATTCGTGATCGACATGGACCCGGCGACCGCACTGGCGCGCGGCCTTGCCCGCCGCTCTGGCGAAGACCGGTTCGAGGATATGGGGCTGCCCTTTCAGGAGACGTTGCGCCACGGCTTTCTCGCCCTCGCCCATGCCCATGCCGACCGCTGCGTGGTGATCGCTGGCAACCGCGACACGGCCGAGGTCGCCTCCGAGGTCGCCGCCCACGCGCTGTCCCGGCTCGCGGGAAGCGCGGCATGACCGATGACACCCTGCCAGACCCCGACCGGATCGAGGGCGCGCCGCATCCGCGCGATACGCCCCAGGTCTTTGGCCAGCGGGCGGCCGAGGCGGGCTTTCTCGCCGCCTTTGCCGCGGACAGGCTGCATTCGGGCTGGCTGCTCAGCGGGCCCAGGGGGATCGGCAAGGCGACGCTCGCCTACCGCATCGCGGCCTTCCTTCTGGCGCAGCCCGCCACCTCGGATGCCGGCCTCCTCGGTGCCCCGCCACCACCAGCCACGCTCGACATCGCGCCAGATGCGCCCGACCTGCGGCTGATCCGCGCTGGCGCGCATCCGCGCCTCTTTGTGCTGCGGCGCGGGCCCAATGACACCGGCACAAGGCTCAGCGCCACGATCTCGGTCGAGCGTGTGCGCGAACTCAAGGGCTTTTTCCAGATGTCCGCCGCCGATGGCGGCCGTCGCGTGGTGATCGTGGACAGCGCCGACGAGATGAACACCAGCGCCGCCAATGCCCTGCTGAAATCCCTCGAAGAGCCGCCCGCCCGCGTCACGCAACTGCTGATCGCGCATCAGCCCGCGCGGCTCTTGCCCACGATCCGGTCGCGCTGCCGCGAATTGCGCCTGGCCCCGCTGGGCGCCGCCGATCTGGCGCAGGCGCTGGCCGCGCAAGGCCGCGCACCCGATGCCGCAGAGGCGCTGGCGGTGCTGGCGGGCGGGTCGGTGGGCGACGCGATCCGGCTTGCCCAGCATGACGGGCTCGCCCTTTATGCGGGGCTCGTGGCGCTGCTGGCCGACCTGCCCCGCTTTGACCGCCCCGCCGCGCTCCGGCTGGCCGAAAGCTGCGCCGGCAAGGGGGCCGAGGTCCGCTTTCCGCTGGTGCTCGACCTGATCGACTTGCTGCTCGCCCGCCTTGCGCGTGCCGGACTGCAAGGCCCGCCCGATGTGCAGGCGGCCCCGCGCGAGGCACGACTGCTCGCCCGCCTCGCGCCCGACGACCGCGCCGCGCGCCATTGGGCCAGTCTCCAGCAGGACCTCGGCCAACGCGCCCGTGCCGGCCGGGCGGTGAACCTTGACCCCGCCGTGCTGATCCTCGATATGCTGTGGCGTATCGAAGAGGCGGCCCGGTCGGTCGCCGCAGCCTGAGGCGGCCCATGTCCCCCGAACCCCCGCACGCCGACCCGCGCCCCGCCCTGGTGGACAGCCATTGCCACCTCGATTTCCCCGATTTCGACGATGAACGCGCCGCCGTCATCGACCGGGCAGTGGCGGCCGGCGTGACCCGGATGGTGACGATCTGCACGCGCCTGCGCCACGAACCCCGCGTGCGCGCGATAGCCGAGGCGCATGACCCGGTGTTCTACGCCGCCGGCACCCATCCGATGAGCGCGGCCGAAGAGCCGATGGCGAGCGTCGAGGGCCTTGTCGCCCTCGCCCGCCACCCCAAGTTCGTCGCCATCGGCGAGACCGGCCTCGACTACCACTACTCCGCCGACAGCCGCGACGTGCAGCAGATCTCGCTGCGCATCCATATCGCCGCCGCCCGCGCCACCGGCCTGCCCCTCGTCATCCACGCGCGCAACGCCGATGACGACATGGCCGAGATCCTGACCGAGGAATACCGCGCCGGTGCCTATGCCTGCGTGATGCACTGTTTCTCCAGCGGCCCCGCGCTGGCGCAGGCGGCGCTCGATCTCGGCTTCTACCTCTCGATGTCGGGTATCGCGGCCTTTCCCCGTTCGCAGGCGCTGCGCGACATCTTTGCCGCGGCCCCGCTCGACCGGATCCTGCTCGAGACCGACAGCCCCTACCTCGCCCCCCCGCCCCATCGCGGCCGCCGCAACGAGCCCGCCTACACCGCACATACAGCGGCGGCGGGGGCCGCGGTCTTTGGCCTCGACCTGCCGACATTCGCCGCGCAGACCAGCGCCAATTTCGACCGCCTCTTCAGCAAGGCCGCCGCATGGAGGGCCGCGGCATGACCGCGCGGCTCGAGATCACGATCCTCGGCTGCGGCTCCTCGGGCGGCGTGCCGCGCCTCGGCGGCGACTGGGGCGACTGCGACCCCGCCGACCCGCGCAATACCCGGCGCCGCTGTTCGATCCTGGTGTCGCGCCGCACCGCGCAGGGCGTGACGCGCGTGCTGATCGACACCTCCCCCGACATGCGCGCGCAACTGCTCGACGCCGGGGTCGGCACGCTCGACGCGGTGCTCTACACCCATGCCCATGCCGACCATGTGCATGGCATCGACGACCTGCGGATGATCGTGCACAACATGCGCAAGCGGTTGCAGGTCTGGGCCGATGGTGAAACCGCCGACGCGCTCATCTCGCGCTTCGGCTATGCCTTCGTGCAACCCAAGGGGTCGTCCTACCCGCCGATCTGCGACCTCAACACGCTCGACGGCCCGGTCACAATCAGCGGCGCCGGCGGCCCGCTGACCTTGATACCGTTCAGCGTGGATCATGGCAGCATCAAGGCGCTGGGCTTTCGCATTGCAGGCGTGGCCTATCTGCCCGATGTCTCCGCGATCCCCGACGCGGCATGGCCGCACCTGGCGGACCTCGATTGCTGGATCGTGGACGCCCTGCGCCGCACCCCGCACCCGACCCATTCCCATCTCGCGCAGACGCTCGACTGGATCATCCGCGCCGCGCCACGCCAGGCGGTGCTCACCAACATGCATGTCGATCTGGACTACGCCACCCTCGCCACCGAAACACCGGCCCATGTCACCCCGGCCTTTGACGGAATGACGCTTTCCTTTGCGGACTGACCGGCGCCTTCTCTGTGCCTGAAATACTCCCGCCGGAGGCTCCTCCGGCCCCACACCCGCTAGGCCCCGCCAGATGAGCGCTCTCATTTCCGTCATCCTGCCCGTGTTCATCGTGCTTGGCTTCGGCTATGTCGCCCGCTGGCGCGGCTATTTCGGCGACAGCGCGGTGGACGGGCTGATGAAATTCGCCCAGGGCTTCGCGATCCCCTGCCTGCTGTTCCGGGCCATCGCAGATCTCGATCTGGGGCAGGAGTTCGACCTGGCCCTGCTCGCCACCTTCTACACAGGCGCACTGGCCGGTTTTGTCGCGGGAACCCTCGGTGCGCGCTTTGTCTTTGCGCGGTCCTGGGAGGACAGCGTCGCCATCGGATTTTGCGGCCTCTTCTCCAATTCCCTCCTGCTCGGCCTGCCGATTACCGAGCGCGCCTATGGCCCTGATGCGCTGACCGCCAATTTCGCGATCATCTCGGTCCATGCCCCGTTCTGCTATCTGGTCGGCATCAGCACGATGGAGATCGTGCGCGCCCGTGGCCAGACGCTCGCGGCACTGCCCGGCAAGATCGGTCGCGCCATCTTCAGCAATGCGCTGATCATCGGCATCGCCCTGGGCTTTGCCGTGAACCTGACCGGCCTGCCACTGCCGGTGGTGCTGACCGACGCGCTCGACCTGATTATCCGCGCGGCGCTGCCAGCCGCCCTTTTCGGGCTGGGCGGCGTGCTCTACCGCTACCGGCCCGAAGGCGACATGCGCACGATCCTGTTCATCGTGGCGGTCTCGCTTGTCCTGCATCCGGCGATCGTCTGGGGGCTGGGCCGCCAGACCGGCCTCTCGACCGACGCCTTCCGCTCGGCCGTGATCACGGCGGGCATGGCGCCGGGGATCAATGCCTATCTTTTCGCCAATATGTACGGCGCCGCGCGGCGCGTGGCGGCCTCTGCCGTGCTGATCGGCACCGCCGGCTCGATCCTGACAGCGGCTGTCCTGCTCACCCTGCTGCCCTGAGCGGGCCAAGGATTTTCGTACGAAAATCCTTGCAAGAATTTTCGTACGAAAATTCTTTCCCTACCCTGGCGACATCCCCCGCAACCGTTCCGACCGGCGCCGCAGGATCTCGAGCGTCGCCAGCAGCAGCACCGAGACCGCCACCAGCACTGTCGCCGCGGCGAGGATCGTCGGGCTGATCTGTTCGCGCAGACCGGTAAACATCTGCCAGGGCAGCGTCTTGTCCCCGGGCGCGCCGAGGAACAGCACCACCACCACCTCGTCAAAGGAGGTGATGAAGGCAAAGAGCCCGCCCGAGATCACCCCCGGCAGAATGAGCGGCATCTGCACCCGGAAGAACGTGCGCAGCGGCCCCGCCCCCATGCTCGCCGCCGCGCGCGTGAGCGAGGTGTCGAACCCCACCAGCGTCGCCGTGACCGTGATGATGACAAAGGGCACGCCCAGCGCCGCATGGGCCAGCACCACGCCCCAGTATGTCCCCTGCAGGCCCACCCGGCTGTAGAAGAAATACATCCCCGCCGCCGAGATGATCAACGGCACGATCATCGGCGAAATCAGCACAGCCATGATCGCCCGGCGGAACGGCACCTGCCCCTGCGAGAGCCCGATGGCCGCCAGCGTGCCGAGGCTGACCGAGATCAGCGTCGCCACCGGCGCGATCTTGAGGCTGTTCCACAACGGCTTTTGCCAGTCGGGATTGGTAAAGAAATCGCGGTAATGCTTGGTCGAATAGCCGTCCGGGTCAAACCGCAGCATCTCGGGCGTGAAGGTAAAGAAATCCTGCGCATTGAACGACAGCGGGATGATCACGATGATCGGCGCGATCAGGAAAAAGAAGATCAGCCCGCAGATCACGCGAAAGCTGTAGAACCAGACCCTTTGGCCCGGCGTGGCATAGACCGGCAAGCCGCTGCTCATCTCCTCAGCCCCCCAGCTTCACGTTGTCGATGCCCACGATCCGGTCGTAGAGCCAGTAGAGCGTCATCACCAACGCCAGCAGGATCGACCCCAGCGCCGCTGCCAACCCCCAGTTGAGCGAGGTCGAGATGTGATAGGCGATGCGGTTCGAGATAAAGACGCCCTTGTTGCCGCCCACCAGTTCGGGCGTGATGTAATAGCCGATGGCAAGGATGAACACGAGGATCGACCCCGCCCCGATCCCCGGCACGCTTTGCGGGAAATAGACCCGCCAGAAGGCGGTCCAGTTGGTCGCGCCCAGCGATTTCGCGGCGCGCAGATAGCTCGGCGGGATCCCCTTCATGACCGAATAGAGCGGCAGGATCATGAAGGGCAGCAGGATATGGGTCATCGCGATCACGGTGCCGGTGGCGTTGTTGATCAGCACCAGCCGGTTGCCGGTGTCCACCAGCCCCACCCAGACCAGCAGGTCATTGATCACGCCCTGTTGCTGGAGCAGCACCTTCCAGGCCGATGTGCGCACCAGAAGCGAGGTCCAGAATGGCAAGAGCACAAGGATCATCAAGAGGTTGGCGCTGCGCGCGGGCAGGTTCGCCATCAGCCAGGCCACCGGATAGCCCAGGATGATGCAGGTCGCGGTGATCGTGATCGACAGGGCCATCGTGCGGATGAATAGCGTGATGTAGATGCGGTCGTTGGGCCCGCGCAGCGCGGCCCCCTCCGGCCCGATCAGCATGTCCACGGCGTTGAGGAAATAGCCGCTGGTAAACCGCCCGGAATAGGCGTTGATCGTGGCCCAGGTTTCGGGCCGCAGCCAGCCGTCATTGGCGGCGGCGAACTGGTCGCGGATCGACACGCTGTCGAAGCCCGCCACATCGACGGCGGGCAGCGCGGGCGCGACCGCGCCGGCGGCGAGGTCGCGGTAGAGCGCGGTGAACACGAAATCGGGGATCTCGTGCGTGGCCGGATCGCGCCCCTTGAGGTCGCGCATCATCAGCGCCCAGCCGTCATAGGCCGAAAACGTCTCGGGCAGCGCCTCGGCCAGCGCCCCGGACTGCGCCCCGGACTGCGCCCCGGACTGCGCCCCGGACTGCGCAGGGTCGGCCATCCAGCCGGCCCAGGCGGTGGGGTCGGCAAAGGCCGGATCGGCGGCAGCGAACTGGTCGGCGTAGATGTCGGTTGCGAACCGCCCGACATCGCGCCCGGCGCTGCGAAACAGCGATGACATGCCGCCGCTCTCGTAATTCAGCCGCGAGCCCAGCCTTGTGTGGCTCTTGTATTCCTCGGCCAGCACCAGATCGGTGTAGAGCGCGGCAAAGACATCCTCGCCCGGCACCGGATCGGCCGCGCTGTCCCAGTCCTGCAGGGCAAAGACGGTGCGCGGGATGGTGTCGCCCACGATCTGGTTCTCGACCGAACGCAGCAGCATATCGGCGATCGGCGCCACGAAACTGACCAGGACGAACAGCAACAGCGGCGCGATCAGCGCCAGAGCGCGCAGCTTCTGGCGGCGCAACGCGCGGCGCAAGGACGCCTTGAGCGTGCGGCCGTCATTGGCCAGAAGCTGGCCTGCGGCATTTGCCTGCTGAGGGGCCATCATGTCGGTCATACGCGCCTTGTCCTGTCCCGGTCGGAAACCGGGCGGGGCCGCAACCGGCCCCGCCCCTCCCCTCGTGTCTGCGCGCTTACTGTGCCAGCCAGTTCTGGAACCGCGCGTCGAGCTCGTCCTGGTTGTCGGCCCACCATTCGATCTCGTTCACCAGAAAGTTCTGCTGGTTCGCGGGGTTGGTCGGCATGTGCTGGGCCATGTCGATGCCCAGCGTGGCATGCGTGCTGACCAGCGGCTGCGAGGAGGCGCGGGCGGGGCCGTAAGAGATATACTTGGCCTGATCCGCCAGACGCTGCGTGTCGGTGGCAAAGGCGAGGAAGTGCATCACCCGGTTCATGCGCGCTTCGTCCAGACCCGTCGGGACGATCCAGCCGTCAAAGTCGAACACCTGCCAGTCCCACAGCATCGACACCGGCTGCGACTGCTCTTCGATCACCGAGAACAGGCGGCCGTTGTAGGTCGAGCCGATCACCGCCTCGCCATCGGCCAGACGCTGCGGCGTCTCGGCCCCGGCCGACCACCAGATCACGCTGTCCTTGATCGTGTCGAGCTTGGCCAGCGCGCGGTCCACGCCCTCGGGGGTCGAGAGCACGTCATAGAGATCATCCTGCGCGACGCCGTCGCAGAGCAGCGCCCATTCGAGGTTCTTCTTTGGCCGGCTTTCGAGCGAGCGCATGCCCGGGAAGGTCTCGAGGTCGAAGATCGCGCAGAGGCTGTCGGGCACCGCGCCGTTCCAGGCCGCGACATCGTTGCGATAGCCGAAGGTGGTCGAGAACACGATCTGCGGCACAAAGCAGTCGTTGATCAGCGACGGGCCGAAGTCGTCGGTCGGCGTCGAGCCATCGGCGCCGGGGGCCAGCGCGGTATCAAAATCGATCTCGACGGCGAGGCCCTCGTCGCAGGCGCGCTGGCTGTCGGGGCCTTCGGCATCGACGAGGTCATAGGTCATGTTGCCGGCCTCTTGCGCGGCGCGCAGCTTGGCAATCGCTTCGTTGCTGCTTTCGTCCCAGGTGATGGTGACGCCGGTCAGCGCGCTGTAGGGCGCGGCATAGGCGGCAAGCTGGCTGGCCTGATAGGCACCGCCCCAGGACATCAGCACCATGCTGTCGGCGCAGTTCTCGCACTCCGGCAGGTCCTGCGCGGCGGTCATGCTGGCCGCGAGCGGCAGCAGCGTCAGCGCGGTAGCGCCAAGGATATGTTTCAGTTTCATCGCAGTTCTCCCTGTTATGGTTGGTCGTCGGTCCGCGCCTCGGCGCTATGGCGCGTCGAGCGCGCGGCAGTCCTCTGGCAACCAGCCGATCTCGATCTGCTGGCCGGGTTGCAGGCGCACCTGATCGGGTGCGTTGCGCGTCTTGATGATGAAATTGTCGCTGCCCGCCACCCGCAGGCGGGTGCGGAAGATGTCGCCCATGTAGATGAACTCGAGCACCTCGGCGCGCAGCGTATGCGCCCCCTCGCGCAGGCGGGCCTTGTTGAACTCTACCCGTTCCGGCCGGATCGACACCTGCGTGCGCTCGCCGATGCGGCTGACATTGACCGGCATCGCGTCGATCACGTCGCCGCTGTCGAGCCGCACGATGCAGGTGCCGTCGCCCATGCCCCTGACCTCACCGGTCAAGGTGTTGTTTTCCCCGATGAATTGCGCGACAAAGCTGTTCTGCGGCGCCTCGTAGAGCTGGTCGGGCGGGGCAAGCTGCTGGATGCGGCCATCGTTGAACACCGCCACCCGGTCGGACATGGTCAGCGCCTCGGTCTGGTCATGCGTCACATAGACGACCGTGATGCCCAGATTGTCGGCGATATGCTTGATCTCGAACTGCATGTGTTCGCGCAACTGCTTGTCGAGCGCGCCGAGCGGCTCGTCCATCAGCACCAGCTCGGGCTCGAACACCAGCGCGCGGGCGAGCGCCACGCGCTGCTGCTGCCCCCCCGAAAGCTGCGCCGGCCGCCGCCCGCCGAAATCGCCCATCTGCACCATGTCAAGCGCGCGGCGCACCTTGGCGTCACGCTCGGACTTGCCCAGTTTGCGCACCTCGAGCGGAAAGGCGAGGTTTTCGGCCACGGTCATATGCGGGAACAGCGCGTAGTTTTGGAACACCATGCCGATGCCGCGCTTGTGCGGCGGGATGTTGTTGATCGGCTGGCCGGCGAGCCGGATCTCGCCGGTGGTCGCGGTTTCGAACCCCGCGAGCATCATCAGGCAGGTCGTCTTGCCCGACCCTGACGGTCCCAGCATGGTGAGGAACTCACCCCTCGGGATCGAAAGATTGAGGTCTTTCACGACAAGCGTCGTGCCGTCATAACTTTTCTGGACGCGTTCGAAGGATACGAACGCGGCTTCTGTCGTGGCATGAGCCAAACCGACACCCCCTGATTTCGCGGCAGTTCACGCTGCACGTCTCATGCGACAGACTAAAGCAAACCGCGCGCCCGGCTGCAACCTCCCCGCAGGGCAGATTGCCGGGTTTGCGTTAACATGACGCATTCAGGCGATCAGAGCGCCGAAGTCCGGGCCGATTGCCTGCCCTTTGGCCGCAAACCGAATTTTATCCTGCTGCCGAGAGTGCGGTTGCCCGGGCCAAATCCCACACCCGCGCTCAATTCCGCCAGGCTCGGCGGCAATTGCGAGAAGGCGAGCACCTGCCGCACCGGCGGGCCATAGGCCACCGCCGCCCCCAGTCGTGCGAGGTCGGGCAACAGCCGGGCCACCGACAGTTGCGCCGCCGGGTCGAGCAGGGCCAGACCCCAGGGGCCGGGATAGAAGCTCTCGCTCGGCAGACCATTGCCGTAGATGATCTGGTGGCTCTCGAACATCAGGTGGACATAGCGCAGGTCGCGCACATTATGCGCCAGGCGCACCTGCCCGCCGCGCAGCCGCGCCAGATGCGTGGCGCGCACCAGCACCTCGTCGCCGCCTCGCCCGGTCGCCCCGGCGGAGCGGCGCAGCAGGACGGCATGCTGCGGCGACACCAGCGCGCCGCGTTCGCAACCCGCAAAGCCGCGGCCGATGCGCACCGGCGCCAGTGCCGGATGGGCGGCCAGCGTCGCGGGGTCGATCCGGCGCTCGCCGGTCCAGACCAGCGGCTGCGGGCCGTTGTCGCGGGTCACGACCAGATCGCCCGGGCGAAGCACCTCGACCGGAACCTCGCCGGTGGGGGTCAGGACCATCGTGCCGGCGGTAAGGCAGGGGATGCCCGCCGAATAGAGCTTGGCCGCGGTGTTGAGCTGGCTGGGGGCAACCCCCTGCAACAGCAGCGTCTCACCGCCCGGAAAGGTCAGCAGCGCATTGCCGGAACCGTCATCGCTCACCACCACATCCCGGGCCGTGACCGGCCCGCCCGTGCCGTTGACCAGCGCGCTCACGTCGATCTGGTCGTTGGTGAACCCGTCGCCATCGGTGTCGGCCATGTCAAAGTCGGTCACGACATCCGCGCCGCCGCCCTGGTCGAGCGCAATGCTGTCGTTGCCCGCCCCGCTGGTCAGCGTATCATCTCCGGCGCCACCGCGCAGGGTGTCGTTGCCCGCGCCGGTGATGATGACGTCATTGCCGCCCTGCCCGTCCACCGACTGGTTGTCGGCGTTCGCGCCGCCCTGAAAACTGTCGTCAAAGGCAGAGCCTTGCAGCACATCCGCGCCGCCGCTGTCGATATAGGTGACGCCCTGCGTCGCATTGGTCGCGTCGAAAGTGTCGGCCTGCGCGCTGCCCTCGAATACTTCGATCCGGGAAAAGGTGACGGTGCCGGTGTTGGTGGTGGCAGTGCCGCTGCCGCTGCCGTCAAAGGTGGTGGTGACGCCGCTGGTCGAATCCTGAAAGGCCAGCGTATCGACGTTGTCGCCGCCATCGCCACCGAACACGGTATCGGTGCCGAAATTGTCGCCAAAGCTGAAGGTGTCGCGGTCGTCGCCGCCAATGAGGAGATCGTTGCCGGTGTCGGAGTAGATGACGTCATTGCCCGCATCGCCGTCAACGATGTCGTCGCCCTCGCCACCAAAAAGGTGGTCATCGCCCGTGCCGCCGCCGATCGTATCCGAACCGGTGCCGCCATAGAGGACATCGTCCCCTGAATCGCCCTCGATCATGTCGTTCCCGGAGGAACCATAGAGGCTGTCATTGCCAGACCCGCCGTCGAGCAGATCATTGCCCGACCCGCCGCCGATCACATCGTCACCGCCCCCACCTATGACGGTGTCGTCCCCGGCATTGCCATAGACGGTCTGGGCGCTGTTGCTGGCCGCCATATCGACGATGTCGGCATAGTCAGACCCGTAGAGACCCTCGATCTCGACAAAGGTGCCGGTGGCGCCGATGCCGGCGTAGGAATAGCTCCCGGCCTCATTGCCGGTAAAGGTGACGACATAGCCAAGCGTCCCGAGATAGTTGGCAAAGGCGATGAAATCGTTGTCGAGGCCTGCCTCGCCGCCGAAAATCACATCGCTCTGGTGATCGTCGGTGATGAGAAACAGATCAGCCCCGGCCTCGCCATACAGCGTATCGGCCCCGATCCCGCCCGACAGGACGTCATTGCCGTCGCCGCCATAAAGGATGTCATCCTCGCCGCCACCGATGATTGTGTCATTGCCGGCACCGCCATAGAGCACGTCATTGCCCGCGCCCTCGGCGCCGAAACCGCCGATGACATCGTCGCCATCGCCGCCAAAGACGGTATCGTTGCCGCCGTCGCCATGAAGCGTGTCGTTGCCGTCGCCGCCGTAGATCGTGTCGGTCCCGTCGCCGCCGGATATGACATCGTTGCCGGTCTCGCCATGTATCGTGTCATCGCCGCTGCCGCCCGTCAGGCTGTCGTCGGCCATCGACGAAAAGGTGTAGGCACCGGCCTCATCGACCGAATAGACCGACAGCGGTGTCGGGCTGCCGGCGGCGGTGACGTAGTAGTTATGCCCGATGTTGCTGGCATAACCGACCGTGGTATTGGCCGGAACAGTCATCAGCAAGAGCGGCGTGCCCGAGCTGTCGATGAAATAGACATCGACCGCATAAGCGGTCGAATTGACAAAGCTGTTGCTGACCGCTTCGCCCGTGGTCGAGCCAAAGAACATCGGGTCCAGGCTGATGGTGTCGCCATAGATGACGTCAGAGCCGCTCCCGCCGTCGATCCGGTCGTTGCCCAACCCGCCGTAGAGCACATCCGCCCCGGCGTCGCCCGTGATACTGTCGGCACCATCATCACCATGCAGAACGTCATCACCGTCATTGCCGATCAGCCGGTCATCGCCCGTGCCGCCATAGGCCAGGTCGCTGCCGGCGCCGGTATCGATGGTGTCGTTGCCGCTGCCGCCATAGGCCCAGTCGTCACCGAACGCCCCTTGCGTGATGGTATCGTCGCCCGCGCCGCCAAAGGCGTCACCATAGACGTCCGAGTCATCGACCAGGACATCATTGCCGTCCCCGCCAAACAGCCGGTCATAGCCCGACCCACCAAATAGCGTGTCGCCGCCGGTATCACCGTAGAGGGTATCATCATTCTCGTGGCCATAGAGCGTGTCAGAATCGGTGCCGCCAAAAAGAATGTCTTTCCCGGTGCCGCCGAGGACAGAATCGTTGCCAGCGTCCCCATAAACGGTGTCGTTGCCGCTTTCGCCATGCAGGCTGTCATTGCCATCCCCGCCATGGACGGTGTCGTTATCCGACCCGGCGCGCACGGTGTCGTCGCCGCCGCCACCAAAGATTGTGTCATTGCCGACATTGCCACGCAGCGAATCATTGCCTGCCTCACCATGAAGCTCGTCATTGCCGTAGTCACCAAAGACAGTGTCATTGCCATCGCTGGCATAGACCGTGTCATTGCCGCCACCAGCACTCAGGCTGTCGTCACCGCTGTTCAGATAAAAGGTGTCACCGTCCGACCAGCTGAAGATCGTGTCGTTGCCACCGGTGCCGTCGATCGTCGCCATCTGCCGTCTGTCCCGCTGAACGCCGGGGAAAGCCCCGGTGTGACCCATGCGAGGGTCAGTGCTAGGACGCGGACCGCCAATACAGGGTTAACACGATCAGGCGTGACTACCTGCAATTCGACACAAAACGCATCGTTCCGGGACAGGCCGTCTTGATGGGGATGGCTGGTGCGGATGAAAGGACTCGAACCTTCACGGGTGTTACCCCACAGCGACCTCAACGCTGCGCGTCTACCAATTCCGCCACATCCGCACGTGTCAACCTGGTAGGCTGGAGGGCCTATAGACGAGGGCGCAGCCGATGCCAAGGGGGTGCGGTGCCTTTGCCAAGAATTGATCGGCCCATGCTGCGGATCCGACCGGTTGACGCTGGGCAATGTCCTTTGGGGCGTGTTAATGCCACCCTACTCGCCTTCGAACCTGCCTGTGAAACCAGTATCGTGCCCCGCCGTATCGGAATGTACTTGACCAGATTGCTGACCCCCGCCGTGCGTCGCGCAATCAGCGAACACCTCGCCTCCCCGCTCGTGCTGGGCAGTCAGGCCGGCATCACGCTTGTGCTCGGCCTGTCCGGCCCGTTCGAGACGCTCGCGCTGCTCTCGCTGCCGGCACGGCTGTGCTACTGGGGGCTGCTGGTGTTCGGCATCTACGCCATCGGCACGGCCGTGACGGATACGCTCAACCCGCAGTTGCGCCCGACCCGGCTGGGCTATGCGGGAACCGCCGTCGTCACCGGCATGATCAATGGCCTTGTGGCCGGAGGGCTGCTCATCATCATCAACGACTGGCTCTTCAGCGAGACCACGCGGGCGCTGTCCTCGCCTGCCGCCGTGCTCGGCTTTACGGTGCTTGTGGCGCTGGTCGTCAACGGGCTCCATGCGCTGGCCGAATATCGCGACGCGAGGTCACGCAAGACGCCGGACGCCCGGCAGGCGCAACTGATCGACCGCCTGCCGCCGGACCGGCGCGGCGGACTGGTGGCGTTGCGCGTGCAGGACCACTATGTCGAGGTGATCACGACCGAGGGTCAGGACATGCTGCTGATGCGCCTGCGCGACGCGATCCGGGAGGCCGCGCCAGAGCCGGGCCTGCAAGTGCACCGGTCGCATTGGGTCGCCGTGGCCCATGTCCGCAGTGCGCGCCTGCATGGCGAAACCGCGACGCTGGTGCTTTCGGACGGACGCCATGTGCCGGTGAGCCGCACCTACCTGCCCGCCGTCACCGCCGCCGGATTGCTGCGCGACGCGGCCGCCGCCGCTGCGGACGAGAACGTCGCATGATGCCGGAGTGGATCATCACCGACGGCCTCACCGATTATGCCCAGGCGGTGGCCTGGATGGAGGCGCGCGCCGAGGCCATCGCAGCCGGCACCGCGCCCGAGGCCATCTGGCTGCTCGAACATCCGCCGCTCTATACCGCGGGCACCAGCGCAAAGCCGGCCGACCTGACCGATCCCGACCGCTTTCCGGTGCATCAGGCGAAACGCGGCGGGCAATACACCTATCACGGGCCGGGGCAGCGCGTCGTCTATGTGATGCTCGACGTGGGGGCGCGCGGGCGCGATGTGCGCTGTTTCGTGCGCGACCTCGAAGCCTGGGTGATCGACGCGCTGGCCAGCTTTGGCCTGCGCGGCGAAATCCGGCCGGACCGCGTCGGCGTCTGGGTCGCGCGGCCGGACAAGCCGCCCCTGCCCGACGGCACCCCGCGCGAGGACAAGATCGCGGCGATCGGCATCCGGCTGCGCAAATGGGTGTCGTTCCACGGCCTGTCGGTGAACCTCGACCCCGACCTGTCGCATTTCGACGGGATCGTGCCTTGCGGCATCACCGGGCATGGCGTCACCAGCCTGGTCGATCTGGGCCTGCCGGTCACGATGGCCGACCTCGACGTCGCGCTGCGGGCGAGCTTTGCGCGGGTGATGGGCGCGCGGCCCGCCGCAGCCACCGGCGGGGGCGATGGACCCACCGGCGCGGACTGATCCGGCTGCGCCAATTTAACCCAGCCCGCACGGCAGTTCGAATATTGCTCACCGCCGGCCGACCCTCTACAACCGATCACAAGAGGAATGTCGGTCCGACCGGTCCGGGGTTCCCGAATGTGTAGCCAACTCGGAGACAGCCACATGGCAGACGCCGCCATCCACGGGCAGGACCATCACGACAAGCGGGGCTTTTTCACCCGCTGGTTCATGTCCACCAACCACAAGGACATCGGGATCCTCTACCTGTTCACGGCCGGTGTCGTGGGCTTCATTTCGGTCTGTTTCACCGTCTATATGCGGCTCGAGCTGATGGAGCCGGGCGTGCAATACATGTGTCTGGAAGGCGCGCGCTTCATCGCCGACGCGACCCAGACCTGTTCGCCCAACGGCCATCTGTGGAACGTGATGATCACCTATCACGGCGTGCTGATGATGTTCTTCGTCGTCATTCCGGCGCTGTTCGGCGGCTTTGGCAACTACCTGATGCCGCTGCAGATCGGCGCGCCCGACATGGCCTTTCCGCGGATGAACAACCTGTCCTACTGGATGTTCGTCGCGGGCACGGCGCTGGGTGTCGCCTCGATGCTGGCGCCGGGCGGCAACGGGCAGTTGGGGTCGGGCGTGGGCTGGGTGCTCTATCCGCCGCTGTCCACCAACGAGGGCGGCTACTCGATGGACCTCGCGATCTTTGCGGTCCACCTGTCGGGGGCCTCGTCGATCCTGGGCGCGATCAACATGATCACGACCTTTCTCAACATGCGCGCGCCGGGCATGACGCTGCACAAGGTGCCGCTGTTTGCCTGGTCGATCTTCGTCACCGCCTGGATGATCCTGCTGGCGCTGCCGGTGCTCGCGGGCGCGATCACGATGCTGCTGACCGACCGGAACTTCGACACCGCCTTCTTCCAGCCCGCAGGTGGCGGCGACCCGATCCTCTACCAGCACATCCTGTGGTTCTTTGGCCACCCGGAAGTGTATATCATCATCATCCCCGGCTTCGGGATCATCAGCCACGTGATCTCGACCTTTTCGCGCAAGCCGATCTTTGGCTACCTGCCGATGGTCTATGCGATGGTCGCCATCGGCGTGCTGGGCTTTGTCGTCTGGGCGCACCACATGTACACCGTGGGCCTGTCGCTGACACAGCAGAGCTATTTCATGCTGGCCACGATGGTGATCGCGGTGCCCACCGGCATCAAGATCTTCTCCTGGATCGCGACGATGTGGGGCGGGTCGGTCGAGTTCAAGACGCCGATGGTCTGGGCGTTCGGCTTTCTCTTCCTGTTCACCGTCGGCGGCGTGACCGGCATCGTGCTCAGCCAGGCGGCCATCGACCGGGTCTATCATGACAGCTACTACGTCGTGGCGCATTTCCACTATGTGATGAGCCTCGGCGCGGTGTTCGCGATCTTTGCCGGCATCTACTTCTACCTGCCCAAGTTCTCGGGTCGGATGGCGCCGGAATGGGCGGGCAAGCTGCACTTCTGGATGATGTTCATCGGCGCGAACATGACCTTCTTTCCGCAGCACTTCCTTGGCCGTCAGGGCATGCCGCGCCGCTACATCGACTACCCCGAGGCCTTTGCCTACTGGAACTATGTGTCGAGCTGGGGCGCCTTCCTTTCCTTTGCCTCGTTCCTGTTCTTCATCGGCGTGATCACCTACACCCTGCTCGCCGGCCGCAAGGTGAACGTGAACAACCCCTGGAACGAATACGCCGACACGCTGGAATGGACCCTGCCCTGCCCGCCGCCCGAACACACGTTCGAGCAGCTCCCCAAGCAGAGCGACTGGGACAAGAGCCACGCGCACTGAGGCGTGAAGCCAGATCAGGGGCCCCGGAGAGATCCGGGGCCCTTTTTGCATCCGCGGGCCGGCGCAGATGTCGCAGCCCGGCGGCATTTCCAAACGCCAAGGCGACGCTATACTCCGCCCATGCCCTACCAATGGCTCCCCCCGTCGAACGAAGAACGGTCGCTGCGTCTGTGGCCGCACCGGTCGCTGCCGCCGCGCGGTTTTGCCTGGTTCATCGGGTTGACCGCCGCGCTGATCGCGCTGCCGCTGGTCGGGCTGCTCGGCACGCCGGTGCTTTGGGGGATGCTGCCCTTTGTGGTGGCCGCAGTCGCGGCGATCTGGTTCGCGTTGCAGCGCAGCTATCGTGACGGCGCGATCCTCGAGGAACTGCGGCTCTGGCCTGACCGGGTGACGCTGACCCGCCACGACCCGCGCCGCGCGGCACGGCAATGGGAGGCCAATCCGCATTGGGTGCAGGTGACGCTGCGCGCGACCGGGGGGCCGGTGGCGGAGTATCTTACGCTCAAGGGTGCCGGCCGGGAGGTGGAGCTCGGCGCTTTCCTGACCGAAGAGGAACGCCGCGCGCTTTATGCCGACCTGTCGGATGCCCTGCGCGCGCTGCGCTAGCCTGTCCGAAAACGTCAAGACAGCGCGGGCCGGTCGGGCTAGGGTCACGTCAGACCCGCAACCGGAGCCAGGCCCCATGATCTTTCGCTACGCCATCCTCTATGTCCGCGACGTGCCTGCCACGCTCGATTTCTACAATCGCGCATTCGGGATCGCCACCCGCTTCCTGCACCCGGAGGGGGACTACGGCGAGGCCGCGACAGGCGCGACGCGGCTGGCCTTTTCCTCGGTCACGCTGATGCGGCAACTGGGCAAGGATGTGGCCGACGACCCGGCGGCGGCGCCCGCCTTCGAGATCGCCTTCGAGACCGCAGATGTCGCCGCCGCGCTTGACCGCGCCATGGCGGCGGGGGCTGTGCTGGTGCAGCCGGCCAAGGTGATGGACTGGGGCCAGACCACCGCCTATGTCCGCACGCCCGATGGCACGCTGGTCGAGATCTGCACGCCCACCGGCTGATCTGTCAGCGCCCAGACGGCGCGGCCTGCGGGGCAATCTGCCGCCTGCCGGCAATCGCCCCGCCGTCCGGCAGTGCCTCTCAGCCAAGCCGGTCCTTGACCTGCGGCCCGATCGCGCCGAAATCCATCTGCCCGGTATATTTGCCCTTGAGCACGGCCATCACGCGGCCCATGTCGCGGATCGAGGTCGCGCCGACCTCGGCAATCGCGGCGGCGATGGCGGCCTCACTCTCCGCCCCGGTCAGTTGCCGCGGCAGGAATTCCTCGATCACCCGGATTTCGTCCAGCTCTTTCTCGGCCAGTTCCAGCCGCCCGCCCTCTTCATAGGCGCGCGCGCTCTCGTGGCGCTGCTTGACCATGCGGCCAAGGATGCCGAGCACGACCTCATCGGTCACCCCGCCTTCATCGCCTTCGCCACGCGCGGCAATATCGCGGTCCTTGATCGCCGCATTGATCAGCCGGAGGGTTGAAAGACGCTCGGCCTCGCGCGCGCGCATCGCTTCCTTGAGCGCGCTGTCGATCCTGCTTCGCATGGTCATGCTGTCCGGTCTCCGGGGTTGGGTGAGTGGTAGCGGCACAAGATCGCAGACTACCCGCTGCGCCCGGCGCTGACAACTCTGACCGACCCTACGTCAAGCGGCCTGTGCCGGCGCGCGCGCTGTGCCCTTGACCCGGCCGGACGCGGTCCTTAGGAAAGGCCCGATCTGCACATCGGGGGATGACCACATGCCGCTCCATGCCGAAGGCAAACCGACCGCCTGTCTGGCCCTCGCCGATGGCACCGTGTTCTTTGGCAAGGGGTTCGGTGCCACCGGCCAGACCACGGCCGAGCTCTGCTTCAACACCGCGATGACCGGCTATCAGGAGATCATGACCGACCCGTCCTATGCCGGGCAGATCGTGACCTTTACCTTCCCCCATATCGGCAATACCGGCACCACGGACGAGGATGACGAAACCGCCGAGCCGGTGGCCGAGGGCATGGTCGTCAAATGGGACCCGACCGCGCCGTCGAACTGGCGCGCGACGGGCACGCTGACCGACTGGCTGGTGCGGCGCGGGCGGATCGGCATGGGCGGGATCGACACCCGCAGGCTGACCCGCGCGATCCGCCAGCAGGGGGCGCCGCATGTGGCGCTGGCGCATGACCCCGAGGGCAATTTCGACATTGCAGCGCTGGTTGCGGCGGCACGCGGCTTTCGCGGGCTGGTGGGCCGCGACCTCGCGCGCGATGTGACCTGCGCGCAATCCTACCGCTGGGATGAGATGCGCTGGGCCTGGCCGCAGGGATATGCCCCGCAGACAGCACCTGTGCACAGGGTGGTCGCGATCGACTATGGCGCCAAGCGCAACATCCTGCGCTGCCTGGCGTCATCGGGTTGCGACGTGACGGTGCTGCCCGCTTCGGCCACGGCCGATGACGTGCTGGCGGTGAACCCCGACGGGCTGTTTCTGTCGAACGGCCCCGGCGACCCGGCCGCGACCGGCGCCTATGCGGTGCCGATGATCCAGGGCGTGCTGGCGCGGTCGGACATGCCGGTGTTCGGCATCTGCCTCGGCCACCAGATGCTGGCGCTGGCGCTGGGCGCGCGCACGATCAAGATGAACCACGGCCATCATGGCGCGAACCATCCGGTCAAGGACCTCGAGACCGGCAAGGTCGAGATCACCTCGATGAACCATGGCTTTACGGTGGACAGCCAGACCCTGCCCGAGGGCGTGCGCGAGACCCATGTGAGCCTGTTCGACGGGTCGAACTGCGGCATCCGCATGGCTGACAGGCCGGTGTTCTCGGTCCAGTACCACCCCGAGGCGAGCCCGGGCCCGCAGGACAGCTATTACCTCTTCGAGCGTTTTGCCGCCGCGATGGCGGCCCGGGCGGCCTGATCTTAAGCCATTCTTAACCATATCGCCGTCATGATCGTCCGGGAGGAATGGACAGGTCTGACAGCGGATGGCGAGCCCGGCACCAGAATCGCGCCCGACAGGCATGGCGGCCCTGCCCCCGGCCGGCGAGCGTGGCCCGGGGCCAGAGGCCGCGCGCATCGCGCTTGCGCCACCGCCGATCCGGCCCCTGACCGCGGCACAGGCCCGCGCGCGCGGGCTTGACCTGATCGACCCGATCGCCCTGCCACCCGACCGCCAGCTCATCGACCGGCTCGGCGCGCATGACTGTTTGCGTCTGGGCCTGCTGCCCTGGCGCAGGCAAGGCGGGGCGACGGTGATCCTGACCGCGCGCTCCGGCCTGGTCGCGCGGCACATGACACGGCTGGTTGCGACCTTTGGCCCGGTGCGGATGGCCTGGGCGGACGAGGCGCGCAGCCAGTCCGCAGTGCTGGCGGCCGTCGGGCCGGCGCTTGCCGCGCGGGCCGAAACCCGTGTCGCGGCGGCAGACAGTTGCCGCGACTGGGACCAGCGCCGGATCCTTGGCTGGGCCGCAGCCCTGGCGGCGGCGGTCCTGTCGCTGGCCCTGACCGCACCGGCGGTCCTGTTGCTGGTGCTGCTCACCGGGACGGCCGGTGTTCTCGCGCTCAACACCATCATGAAGGGCGCGGCCGCCGTCCTCGCGCTGCGGGCCCGGCCCGCGCCACCCGCACCGGTGCCCATCGCGGCAGACCGCCTGCCCATCGTCTCGCTCCTTGTGCCTCTCTACCACGAGCGCGAGATCGCAGCGCATCTGCTGACGCGGCTGGCGCGGCTCGATTACCCGCGCGACCGGCTCGATATCTGCCTGATCCTCGAGGATGACGACACCACCACCCGCGCGACGATCGCGGCAACCGCGCTGCCCGACTGGTATCAGGTGATCCTGGTGCCGCGCGGCACCCTGCGGACCAAGCCGCGCGCGCTCAACCATGCGCTCGACTTCGCGCGAGGCACAATCCTCGGCATCTACGACGCCGAGGATGCGCCCGCGCCGGACCAATTGCAGAAGGTCGTCGCGCATTTTGCGACCACCGCACCCGATGTCGCCTGCCTGCAGGGCGCGCTGGATTACTACAACAGCACTTCCAACTGGCTCGCCCGGTGTTTCACTCTGGAATATGCGTCCTGGTTCCGGGTCGTGCTGCCGAGCCTGCTGCGGATGGGGTTTGCCATCCCGCTGGGCGGCACGACCCTCTTTCTGCGGCGCGATGCGATCGTCGAGGTCGGCGGCTGGGACGCCCATAACGTGACCGAGGATGCGGACCTCGGCATCCGCCTTGCCCGGCACGGCTACCGGACCGAACTGATCGACACCGTGACCGAAGAGGAGGCGAACGCGCGGGTCTGGCCCTGGATCAAGCAACGCTCGCGCTGGCTCAAGGGCTATGGCGTGACCTGGGCCGTGCACATGCGCAACCCCGCCCGGCTCTGGCGCGACCTCGGGGCCTGGCGGTTCTTTGGCGTGCAGATGCTCTTTCTCGGCACGCTGAGCCAGTTCGTGCTGGCGCCGCTGCTGTGGTCCTTCTGGCTCATCGCTGTCGGCCTGCCGCATCCGCTGACAGCCCTCGTCCCGCACGGCTGGATCCTTGGGCTGGGGGCGATGTTCGCGCTGTCGGAAGTTGTGGGGATCGCCGCTGCAATGATCGGGGCGCGCTGTGCCGGCAAGCCGCGGCTGGCGCTCTGGGCACCGACCCTGCAGCTCTATTTTCCGCTGGCCACCATTGCCGCCTACAAGGGTCTGTCCGAGATCATCACGCGCCCCTTCTTCTGGGACAAGACGCTGCACGGGGTCTTTGTGCCCACCACACCGGTCCAGCCGGCCGCATCCGCCATGCCACAGCCGGCCAGGCTGCGCGTCGTGGCGGCCGCACCTGCAGCTAGGGCGCGGCCTGCACCTTTGCCGCATCCAGCCGCAACCGGGTGATGAAGGCATTGGAGATGTGATCGCGCAGCGCCAGGTCGGCCGCGTCGCCGTCGCCCGCCTCGATCGCCCGCACGATGGCGGCATGTTCCTCAAGCGTGCCTTCGCTGCGCCCTGCCGCGGCCAGCGATGTCGTCGCCAGAAGCGCCATCGAGCGATGCACGAGGTCAAGCTGCTGCACCAGAAAACGGTTGTGGGAAGCGAGGTGGATCTGCTTGTGAAAGCGCCGGTTCGCCCGGCTGAGCGCCTTGGGATCACCGATCAGCGCCTGGTCGGCCTCGAGCATGTCGCGCAGCACGCGCACTTCTTCGGGCGTGGCATGGCGCGCGGCAAGGCGGGCGGCCAGCCCCTCGAGTTCACCCCGCACGACATAAAGCTCGGCCAGCTGGTTGTGGTCGAGCGAGGCCACGATCAGCGAGCGCCCGTCCCGGCTGAGCAGCGACTGCGTCTCGAGCCGCTGCAACGCCTCGCGGATCGGCGTGCGCGAGACGCCGAAACGGTCGGCGAGTTCGCTCTCTACCAACCGGTCGCCGGGGCGATAGATGCCGGTGTCAATCGCTTCGAGGATCAGCACATAGGCGTCACGCTGCGGGGTCTTGGGGTCGGACATGCTGCCACCTTTCGCTCGCCCCCACACTAGCCGCCGGACCCCGCCGCATTCAAGCGGGGTCGCGGCCAAAGCGATTGCGCCGGCCACGGCCCCGCCCTAGTGTCGCGCCATGGTAGCCGCATCCTTTGCCCACGTCCGCGCCTGGGTCTTTGACCTCGACAACACGCTCTATCCACCCGAAGCGCGGCTGTTCGACCAGATCGAGCTGCGCGTGACCGATTTCGTCGCGCGGGCCCTGGGTGTCGAGAGGGCCGAGGCCGACCGGCTGCGCGAACATTACTGGGCCAGATATGGCACCACTCTGGCCGGGCTGATGGCCGAGCACGGCGTCGATCCCGGCCCATATCTGGACGAGGTCCATGCCATCGACCTGTCGCATCTGACCCCCGACCCCCTGCTCGCCGCCCGGATCGGGGCGCTGCCGGGGCGGCGCATCGTCTTTACCAATGGCTGCGAAAGCCATGCGCACCGCGTGCTCGCCGCGCGCGGCCTCACCGGGGCCTTTGATGCGGTTTACGGCGTCGAGCACGCCAATTTCCTGCCCAAACCCGAACAGGCCGCGTTCGAGGCGGTCTTTGCGCTCGACGGGCTCTCGCCCCTGCAAGGCGCGATGTTCGAGGATGACAGCCGCAACCTCGCCGCCCCTCATGCGATGGGGATGCGCACGGTGCATGTCGCACCGCAGGCCGCGCCGGCCGATCACATCCACCACCACACCGCCGACCTCGCGGCCTTCTTGTCGCAGTTGGGCTGAAGGGGCTTTCCCGCCCCCCGGCATCGCCCTATCTGTGGGTCATGCAGAGAGACCAGACCGATATCGTGATTTCGGGCGGCGGCGTCGCCGGGCTCACCGCCGCCGCGGTGTTCGGCAGTGCCGGGTTTCGCGTGATCTGCGTCGATCCCGCGCCGCCCGTCACCGCGGCGACAGCCCCCGGCGCCGATCTGCGCACGACCGCCTTTTTGCAGCCCGCCCGCGATCTGCTCGCCATGGCGGGCCTGTGGGACAGGCTCGCGCCCTTTGCCACACCGCTCGCGGTGATGCGCATTGTCGATGCGGGGGGCCCGGACCCCGTCGCCCGCGTCACGCGCGATTTCGTGGCGTCCGAACTGGGCGATTTGCCCTTTGGATGGAACCTGCCCAACTGGCTCTTGCGGCGCGAGATGGCCGCACGGCTGGCGGAACTGCCAAACGTGGATTTTCGCCCCGGAACGGGATTTGCGCGGATGCTGACCCGCGAGGCAATGGCGCTGGTCACGCTGTCGGACGGTGTGCAGATCGCAGCGCGGCTGGTCTTGGCCGCAGACGGGCGCGGATCGCCGGTGCGGGAGGCCGTGGGGATCGACGTCACAACAACGCGTTACGGGCAAAAGGCGCTGGTGTTCGCCGTCACGCATGACGCGCCCCATGACAATGTCTCGACAGAAGTGCATCGCAGCGGTGGCCCCTTTACCCTGGTGCCATTGCCCGATCATGACGGGCGGCCCTGCTCTTCGGTTGTCTGGATGATGCCGGGCGCAGAGGCGGCCGCACTGATGGCGCTGGACACCGGGGCCTTCGCGGCCGCCGCCACCGCGCGTTCGGCCCATGTGCTCGGCCCGCTGCGCCTGGCGTCGCCACGGCAGGTCTGGCCGATCATCAGCCAGATCGCGCAGGCCATGACGGCGCAGCGCACGGCGCTGCTGGCAGAGGCCGCGCATGTCGTGCCGCCGATCGGCGCGCAGGGGCTGAACATGAGCCTGGCCGATATCGCCTGCCTGCATGACCTCGCCGTGGCGCGCCCCGAAGGGCTGGGCGATGCGACGATGCTCGCGGCCTATGCCCGCCGCCGCCACGCCGAGGTGCGGCTGCGCGTGGCGGGTGTCGATGCGCTCAACCGCGCGTCGATCGCCGGCGCTCCCGCCCTGCGCGACCTGCGCGCGGCGGGCATCCGCGCCCTGGCCGCCTCGGCACAGGTGCGGCGCGGGTTGATGCGGCTGGGCCTCGGGGCCCGCGGCTAGCGCGCGTGGCGGCCGCGGGTTTGGATATTTGTGGCCAAAAGATGCAGCAGGTCAGAGCACCTGATCGAGGACCCGCGTGAGGCGCGCCAGCGTGCCCTCGACATCATAGAGCTTGTCCAGGCCAAAGAGGCCGAGGCGGAAGGTGCGGAAATGGGCGGGCTCGTCGCATTGCAGCGGCACGCCGGCTGCGATCTGCATCCCCAAGGCGGCGCATTTCCTGCCGTTCTGGATCTCGGGGTCATCGGTGTAGCTGACCACCACCCCGGGCGCGGCAAAACCCGGCGCTGCAACCGACTGCACGCCCTTGCCCGCAAGGTAGCTGCGCACGGCCGTGCCCAGCGCCCATTGGTTGTCGCAGAGCCGCGCAAAACCATAGTCGCGCGTCTCGATCATGGTGTCGCGGAAGGCGCGCAATGCGTCGGTCGGCATGGTCGCGTGATAGGCATGCCCGCCGCCCTCATAGGTCTGCATGATCGCGTGCCATTTCCTGAGGTCGATGGCAAAGGAGTTGCTCGTGGTCGCGGACATCCGGTCAACCGCGCGCTGCGACATCATCACAAGGCCCGCCGAGGGCGAGGCCGACCAGCCCTTTTGCGGAGCCGAGATCAGGACATCGACGCCGGTCGCGGCCATATCGACCCAGACGCAGCCCGAAGCGATGCAGTCGAGCACCATCAGCGCGCCCACCTCATGCGCGGCATCGGCCAGCGCCGCGATATAGGCGTCGGGCAGGATCAGCCCGGCCGAGGTTTCAACATGCGGGGCAAAAACCACATCGGGCCGCGCGGCGCGGATCGCAGCTGTCACCTCCTCGATGGGCGCCGGAGCAAAGGGCGCGCGCGCGGCGTTGCCGGTCTGGCGCGCCTTGAACACGGTTGTCTGCGCGGTGAACTGGCCTGCGTCGAAAATCTGGCTCCAGCGGTAGGAAAACCAGCCGTTGCGCACCACCAGCGCATGGGCGCCGCTGGCAAACTGGCGCGCCACCGCCTCCATCGCGTAGGTGCCGCCGCCGGGGACGAGCGCCACGTGATCGGCGTGATAGACCTCTTTGAGCATGCCCGAGATGTCGCGCATGACGCCCTGAAACGCCGCGCTCATGTGATTGAGCGAGCGGTCGGTGAACACCACCGAAAACTCCATCAGCCCGTCCGGGTCCACCTTGCTCATCGTGCCGTCCATCTCGCGCCTCCCTGCTGCGCCTCTAGAGCTAGGGCCGAGGGCGCACAAAAGCAATGCGGCGCCTCAGATCGGGCCGGGCAAACGCTCTTCGGACAACAGCACATTGGCCTCGAGCGTGCCGACACCGGGCAGCGTCATGATCCGCCGCCGCAGCACCCGTTCGAAATCGGCCAGGTCGCGCGCGACCACCCGCAGGCGGTAATCGTAGAGGCCCAGCACATGTTCGACCGTCTGCACCTCGCGGATCGAGGTCACGGCGCGCTCGAAATCCTCGAGACTGGCGCGCCCCTTGGCCGCGAGCTTCACGCCCAGAAACACCGTGACCCCCAGCCCCAGCCGCGCCGCGTCGAGCCGCAACCGCCGCCCCGCGATCACGCCTGCCGCCTCGAGCCGGCGGATGCGCCGCCATGTCGCGGGCTGGCTCAGCCCCAGCATGCGGCCCAGCACGCTCGCCGGGCGGTCGGCCTCGGCCACCAGCGCGCGCAAGAGCGCCCTGTCGATGGCGTCGAGCACGATCATAGCGGCAGCGCCTCGTCCGATTTCACGGTGGCGACCGTCATCAGCGCCTCGATGTCGGCCAGATGCGGCAGGGTGAGGATGCGGTCGCGGTAGATCTCCTGATAATGCCGCAGGTCGCGCGCCACCAGCGAGAGGCGCACATCGACGCGCCCCAGAAAGGTCTGGATCTCGATCACCTCGGGCACGCCGCGCGCGGCCGCCAGAAACTCGTCAAAGGCGCGCGGCTGCGTCTTGTCGAGCGTGATGCGCAGGCTCACCGCCACCTCGAAGCCCAGCGCGCGCCAGCCGATCACCGCCTCCTGCCCCTGCACGATGCCCTCGGCGCGCAGCCGGTCGAGCCGTCGGGCGACCCGTCCCGGCGTGAGGCCCGCGCGCGCGGCGAGGTCCGGCGCCGCCAGTGTCGGGTCGGCTTGCAACAGGCGCAGCAGATGGCGGTCAGCATCGTCAAGCATGAAAACCACACTAATTCGCAATGTAGCGCATGACAATCTTCTCTGTGCCCAAAATACTCACGGCGGAACACTCGCCAACCCGCATGGCGCGGATATGATGCGTCATCTCTTCCAACCAAAGGACAAACCCGATGCGCGTCTATTATGACCGTGACTGCGACGTGAACCTGATCAAGGACAAGAAGGTCGCCATCCTCGGCTACGGCTCGCAAGGCCATGCCCATGCGCTCAACCTGCGCGACAGCGGCGCCAAGAACCTCGTCGTCGCCCTGCGCGAAGGCTCGCCTTCGGCGAAAAAGGCCGAAGGCGAAGGGCTCAAGGTCATGGGCATCGCCGAGGCCGCAGCCTGGGCCGATCTCATCATGTTCACGATGCCGGACGAGCTTCAGGCCGAAACCTACCGCAAATATGTCCATGACAACCTGCGCGAAGGCGCCGCCATCGCCTTTGCCCATGGTCTGAACATCCATTTCGGCCTGATCGAGCCCAAGCCGGGCGTCGATGTCATCATGATGGCGCCCAAGGGCCCCGGCCACACCGTGCGTGGCGAGTACACCAAGGGCGGCGGCGTGCCCTGCCTCGTGGCCGTGCACAATGACGCGAGCGGCAAGGCGATGGAAATCGGGCTGTCCTATTGCTCGGCCATCGGCGGCGGACGTTCGGGCATCATCGAGACCAACTTCCGCCAGGAATGCGAGACCGACCTCTTTGGCGAACAGGCGGTGCTGTGCGGCGGTCTGGTCGAACTGATCCGCATGGGTTTCGAGACCCTTGTCGAGGCCGGCTACGAGCCCGAAATGGCCTATTTCGAATGTCTGCACGAGGTCAAGCTGATCGTCGATCTGATCTATGAAGGCGGCATCGCCAACATGAACTATTCGATCTCGAATACCGCCGAATACGGCGAATACGTCAGCGGCCCGCGCATCCTGCCTTACGCCGAGACCAAGGCGCGGATGAAAGAGGTGCTGACCGACATCCAGACCGGCAAGTTCGTGCGCGACTTCATGCAGGAAAACGCCGTCGGCCAGCCGTTCTTCAAGGCCACGCGCCGGATCAACGACGAACACCAGATCGAGCAGGTCGGCGAAAAGCTGCGCGCGATGATGCCCTGGATCTCCAAGGGCAAGATGGTGGACCGCTCGCGCAACTGACGCGGAGGGGTGCGACAAAAATGGGCCGCCGGATCGCTCCGGCGGCCCTCACGCTTTACCCGCAACAGGATTGGCTCATTCGATCCCGGTCGGCAGATTGGCGATATAGGCCATCACGTTGATCGCCTCTTCCACCGGAAACGCCCGCAGGTTGATCATCTGCACGCCGGGATGGGCGTTGTAGATCTTGTTCCAGACCTCGTCGGGCAGCGAAGCGGCCTCGGTGCCGACAAAGTTGTGCTCGCCGTCCACACCCCAGTCGAGCGCGCGACCGTCAAAGCCGTGGCAGGCCGCACAGGTCGTCTGGAAGATCTCGCGGCCCCGGTTGGCGTCGCCGGCGTTCACAGTGCGCGTCTCGTAGTCGATGAAGGTGCGCATATCGACAAGCCCGCGGCTGACGAAAGTTGCCACCCGCAGCATCTCCTCATCGGTGATCATTTCCGTCGTGTAGGGGTGGTTTTCATCGCGCAGCAGCGCCGCGATCGCCTCGACCGGGCGGCCCTGCGCGCCCATGATGCCCTTGATCCCGGTAAAGTGGCTGCCTTGCCGGTAGATGCCATCGGCACCCTGATAATCCCAGCCGTGGCACTCCTTGCACCGCCAGGTGCCTTCGCCGGACTGGGCCTGGTTCACATCCACCGGATAGGCCGGGTTCGTGCCTTCGGGGGGATCCCGGTCGAGAGCATCCCACCAGTTGTCGTAGATCCGGCCACCCGCGGCGCGCATCCAGGCCTCGGAAGGCACTTGCGGCGCCCCGTGAATATAGATCTGCGCCTCTGGTCCGTGCTCAAAAAGCTCGGCGTCGGCTTCCGCCGAAAGGTTCGATGCCGCGACACACAATATGCCCGCCGTCAGCATCGCCATGGTTCTTGCATTCTTTTTCATTGTCAGTTTCCTCTCTTGTCGCGCCAGGCCGGTCAGGTCAGGGACAGCAGGGTTGCCCCTGCTTTTCGCCCTGGGCCGCGGGGGGATACCCACGACCAACGTTTTTGGCTGTCACGATCCAATCCTGCGCAAACCTGGGTGGCAATCGGCAATTTACTGCTTGCCGCGCGCGGATCGGCGCCGTTAGACTTTGGTTTATCGGCGGCGATACGTGGTTTTTTGGCACAAAACACGGTCTGCCACAGAGATTTGAGGAGGCGATCATGGCGAGTTTTCCCAAGATATCTCAACTGGGCCTGCCCGCGTTTTCGGAAAATGACCGTATTCTGCGCCGGTTGGCGGCCGTTCTTCTGGTCAGCACGACGATCTTCAGCCTCGACATCCTTCTCGAGCTGCCGGGCAGCATCGTCGCGGGCGAGATCCACGGCCCGGTGCAGATCACCCATGTCGTGGCCGAGATTGCGGCCGTGCTCATGCTGGGCTGGGGCTTTCAACTCACGCGGCGACACATCCTCTTGCTGGAGGATGATCGTGCGGCACAACACCAACAGCTCCGGTCGCTGCGTGGCGAGTTCGACATCGTGCTGCAGGCACGGTTTCGCGACTGGGATCTGACCGAGGCGGAAGCCGACATCGCCCTGCTGACCCTGCGCGGGCTCAAGATCGCCGACATCGCGAGCGCCCGCAACACCCGCGAAGGCACCGTCAAATCGCAGATGAGCGCCGTTTTCCGCAAGGCAGGCGTCTCGACGCGCGGCGAGCTCTACGGTCTTTTCATGGAAGAGTTTCTCGACCACGGCGCCGCCAGTTCTGCGGGCAGCGCACCCGGGCTCCATTCCGGGCCCGCGACGGGGTCAACGCCTGCCGATCTTCAGACAGCCTGACCGGCCTGCGCCATCACGCGGCCTGTTCGACCGCCGCGACGATATCCTCGACCACCTGCACCAAAAGCCCCTCGTCCGCGCATTCGGCCATCACACGGATCAGCGGCTCTGTCCCCGACTTGCGGATCAAGAGCCGCCCCGCCCCGTTCAGCCGCGCCTCGCCCGCCGCAATCGCCTGCGCAACCGCCGGTGCGGTCAGCGGCTGCGCGCCGGCCTGATAGCGCACGTTGCGCAGCAGTTGCGGCACGGTGTCGAACTGGCGCACCAGCGCGCTCGCCGGCTGGCCCGTCTCGATCATCGCGGCAAGGAACTGCAACCCCGCGAGCAGCCCGTCGCCGGTGGTGGCAAAGTCGGTCATCACGATATGGCCCGACTGCTCGCCGCCCAGGTTCCAGCCGCCGCGCCGCATCGCCTCGACCACATAGCGGTCGCCCACAGCCGTGCGTTCCAGCCGCAGCCCGCGCCCGGCGAGGAACTGTTCCAGCCCGAGGTTCGACATCACCGTCGCCACCAGCGTGCCACCGTGCAGCCGGTCCTGCGCCGCCCAGCGCGCCGCCATCAGCGCCATGATCTGGTCGCCGTCCGCCACCTCGCCGTTTTCGTCCAGGATCATCACCCGGTCCGCGTCGCCATCAAGGCAGATGCCGAGGTCCGCACCATGGCTCACCACCGTTTCGGCCGCCGTGCGGGTGTTGGTCGAGCCACAGCCGTCATTGATGTTGAAGCCGTTGGGCGTGTTGCCCACCGGGATCACCGTCGCGCCCAGCTCCCACAGCACTTCGGGGGCCACCTTGTAGGCCGCGCCATTGGCGCAGTCGATCACCACCTTGAGCCCGTCGAGCCGCATGCCATGGGGAAAGGTGCTCTTGACCCGCTCGGCATAGCGGAAACGGCCATCGTCGATCCGCTTGGCGCGGCCGATGTTGTTGGCCTTTGCCGGTTCGATCGGTCCATCGAGCAGCGCCTCGATCTCGGCCTCGGCCTCATCGCTCAGCTTGAAGCCGTCAGGGCCAAAGAACTTGATCCCGTTGTCCTGATGCGGGTTGTGACTGGCCGAGATCATGATGCCCACATCCGCGCGCATCGAGGTGGTGAGCAGCCCGACCGCCGGTGTCGGCACCGGCCCCAGCAGCAGAACGTTCATGCCGGTGCTGGTCAGGCCGGCGGTCAGCGCATTCTCGAACATGTAGCCCGACAGGCGGGTATCCTTGCCGATCACCACGCGGTGGCCGTTCGACCCGTCATTGCGGAAATAGCGCCCGGCGGCGGCGCCGATCCGCAAGGCCATGTCGGCGGTCATCGGCCAGGTGTTCGCGGTGCCACGCACCCCGTCGGTCCCGAAAAGCTTACGCGTCATCTGTGACTGTCCCGATCAATGCCTGTTGCAGACTGAGCGCCTGTCTCGTTTCACCCGTATCATGAACGCGCAGGATCTGCACGCCTTGCGCCACCCCATGCAGCGCCACCGCCACCGACCCCGGCATCCGGTCCCGCGCGGCCTCGGCGCCCGAAATCGCCCCGATGAACCGCTTGCGCGACGCGCCCAGCAGGATGGGAGAGCCAAGACCATGATAGAGGCTCAGGCCGCGCAGTAACGTCACGTTGTGTTGCAATGTCTTACCAAAGCCGATGCCGGGGTCGATCACGATCCGGTCACGCGCGATGCCGGCGGCTTCGGCGGCGGCGATGCGTGCGGCAAGGTGGTCGTATACATCGAGCAGCACATCGCCATAGCGCGGGTCGTCCTGCATCGTGGCAGGCGCGCCCTGCGCATGCATCAGGCAGACCGGCAGGCCCGACGCCGCCACCACCTCGGCCAAGGCCGGGTCATGTGTCAGGGCCGAGACATCGTTGACCATCCCCGCCCCTGCCGCGATGGCCGCCTGCGCCACCACCGCCTTGCGCGTGTCGATCGACAGCAGCGCATCAGTCTGCCCGCAAAGCGCCGCGATGATCGGGGCGGTGCGCGCGACCTCTTCCTCGGGCGCGACCGTTGCGGCACCCGGGCGGGTGCTTTCGCCACCGATGTCGATGATCTCGGCCCCTGCCGCCCGCATCGCCACCGCATGGCGCAGGGCGGCCACCGGCGCGTCAAAGAGGCCGCCGTCGCTGAAACTGTCGGGCGTGACGTTGAGGATCCCCATCAGGCGCGGCCGGTCGAATGTCAGCCCCGCCAGCGCCGGGCGCGGGGCGCTCAGCCGGATCAGCACCTCGTCCGGAACATCGCCCAGCGGCACGACCTGCGGCGGCGCGCCGCGCGACAGGCGTTCGACCCGGTCGAACCAGCACCACCCCCCCGCAAGCGGCAATGCCCCCGCCGCGGCCCCCGCCGCGCGGGCGGGGTCGGTCATCGGGATCGGGCGCCAGTATCGGGTCATTGCGGATCAGGCTCCATGCGCCGGATCACGACAGCAGACCGGCCGCCCCCGTCATCGCACGGGCGGGCGGTCTGCGGCAACTGCCCAAGCTCAGTTGGACGCGAGCCGCAGCGGCTGACGGTAGAACAGGTGCGAGCCCACGGCCGCCGTCTGCGGAAACACCCGCGCCCAGGAGGGACGCACGGCGCGCGTGTGGTAATGCGTCGCGCCATCGGTCAGGTTGCGCGGCGCGCCGGCGAGCATCTGCGCCGCGACCTGCCCCACGGCATTCCAGGCGCCGCGTTCGCTGATCCGGTTCGGGATGCCGTCGCAATTATAGGTGAACTGGCAACCATGCAGGCGGTTGGTGTTGCCCTGGTTGACCACGCCACAGACCGAATTGGGATAGTCGCGGCTGTCCACCCGGTTGAGGATCACTTCGGCCACGGCATGGATACCCTGAACCGTCTCGCCACGCGCCTCGAAGTAGAGCGCCTCGGTCAGACATTCCCACTCGGCACCACCGCTCACCGGCGGCAGCGCGGCAAGGGCCGCGGACCCATCCTGAGGCGCGTCCGGGGGCGTCACGGGCGAGGTGGGCACGTCGCGCAGCGCAGCGGCCGGCGGGGCGGTGAGCGCCGCCATATGCGCCGCCGGGACGATTTCGAGCGCCTGACGTTCCAGGCCCAGAAGCGCGCCCAGCCGGCTTGCGAGAACTTCGTCTGCCAAAGCCGCAGAACCAAAGCCAAAAACCAACGAAGCACACAAAGCCAATGGCGCCATCACGCGCCCGGTGACATCCCGCATCTTCCCACCCAAGTGTTCCACACGGTATAGCCCCGTGCAGGCAACTGGGGTGGTTAAGGGAAAGTTTTCCACGAGTCCACCCGCCGGCAGCACACCGGCGGTTTTTAGCCACAACCCGAAATTGTTCTTACAATAATTAGGGTTGCGCGGCGTTCTTTATACTAGCCCTGCGCCGCCCTTTGGTCGAGGATCGCCAGTTGAGCGGCGGAAAGCCGCGCAACGGGCACCCGGAACGGCGAGCAGGAGACATAGTCGAACCCCTGTTTGCGACAGAATGCGATGGCAGAGCGGCTGCCGCCATGCTCGCCACAGATCGACAGCGTCACATCCGGCCGCCCGCTGCGCCCCCGCGCCGCGCCGATCTTCAACAGTTCTCCCACCCCCTCGATATCGAGCGTATGGAACGGGTCCTCTTCATAGACGCCCTGCTGCACATAGGTGGACATGAACCGCCCGGCATCGTCGCGCGACAGGCCATAGGTCATCTGCGTCAGGTCATTGGTGCCAAAGGACAGGAACGAGGCGTGCAGCGCGATATCGGCCGCCCGCAGCGCGGCACGCGGCGTTTCGACCATCACGCCGAGCCGGTAGTCGAAATCGACCCCGGTTTCCGACCGCACCGCGGCCGCGACCCGGTCGATCCGGCCCTTGACCAGCTCGACCTCGCGCATCGCGCTCACCAACGGGATCATCACCTCGGGCACCACCGGGGCGCCGTCGCGGCTGACCCCGACCGTCGCCTGAAAGATCGCCCGCGCCTGCATCTCGTAGATCTCGGGCACGGTGATGCCCAGACGCACGCCGCGCATCCCCAGCATCGGGTTGTATTCGGCCAGCGCCTCGACCCGTGCCACCACATCCGACAGCGGCAGCGCCAGCCCGGCCGCGAGCTCGCGCATCCCCGCCTTGTCCGAAGGCAGGAATTCGTGCAGCGGCGGGTCGAACAGGCGGATGCACACGGGCCGGCCCTGCATGATCCCGAACAGCGCGGCGAAATCCGCGCGCTGCATCGGCAAGAGCCGTTCCAGCACGGCACGCCTGTCATCCGCGCTCTTGGCAAAGATCATCTCGCGCATCATGCCGATGCGGTCGCCTTCAAAGAACATGTGCTCGGTCCGGCACAGCCCGATCCCCTGCGCGTCGAAATTGCGCGCGGTCTGGGCGTCGGCGGGCGTGTCGGCATTGGCCCGCACGCCGATGTCGCGGAACATGTCCGCCCAGCCCAGCAGCGTGCGATAGGCCGGGTCGAGCGCCGCCTCGAGCGTGGCAGGTTCACCCGCCAGCACCGCCCCCGTGGTGCCATCGACCGTGATCACGTCCCCCTCGGCAAAGCTGCGGCCGTCGGGGCCGTGGATCACCCGCCGTTTGCGGTCGATGATGAGGTCAGACGCGCCCACCACGCAAGGCAGACCAAGTCCCCGCCCGATCACCGCCGCATGGCTGGTGATGCCGCCGCGCACGGTCAGCACCGCCTGCGCGGCATGCATGCCCCGGATATCCTCTGGCGTCGTCTCGCGCCGGACCAGCACGCAGGCCTCGCCGCGCGCCGCACTCGCCTGCGCCTCGCCGGCACTCAGCACGATGCGGCCGGTGGCGGCCCCGGGCGAGGCGGCGATGCCCTTGACGATGACATCGCGCGCGGCGGTGGGGTCAACCTGGCGGTGCAAAAGCTCTGACAGCGCGGCGGGTTCGACCCGCATCACCGCCTCGTCGCGCGGGATGATGCCATCCTCGGCCAGCGCCACGGCGATGCGCACCGACGCGCGGGCCGACCGCTGCACCCGCACCCCGTCAAGAATGTGCAACTGGCCGTTTTCCAGCGTGAATTCGATCTGCATCTCTTCGCGCAGCTTGGCCCGCACCAGCCCGCCATAGCGGATCAGCTCGGCAAAGGCGTCGGGGCAGAGCTCTTCGAGCGAATGGCCGCGCGCGTCGCGGGTGAGGTAGATCGCGCCGGTCTGCGCGGTCAGCGCCTCGCGCCCCTGGCTCTGGCTGAGATAGCGGCCGGTGATCCGGTTCTGCCCGGTCGCGGCATCGACGAACTGGATCACGCCCGAGCCGCATTCGCCCGCCCCCACGCCCAGCGCCATCGCCTGCACGACCAGACCGAGCCCCGCCTCGGTCGGCGCGCCCTTGGCCTCGCGCAGCAGGCGGGCGGATGTGCCTTCCCAGGCGCGCGCCATCGACCGCAGCACCTCGGCAAGCTGGACGGTCGGGTCCTGCGGAAAGGCCTCGTCGGTCTCGGCCTCATAGGCGCCCAGCGCGGCGCGCAGCGCCGCGCGGCTGGGCTCTGCCGGCAGGTCAAAAGCATCCGGGTCGAGCCGGGCCACATGCACCGCATAGGACTGGATGAACCTCAGGTAGAGCGCGGTCGCGGCCGTCTTGCCGACCGTTTCGATCATCGCGGCATGGCGCGCGTCGTTCATTCCGATATTGAGGATCGCGCCCGGCCCGCCCCAGTCGGGGTCCTGGCTGGACGGCCGAACCGAGAGCAAGGGCGCCGGCCCGAAGGGGGCCATCACTGCCGCCATATCGGGCATTTGCCCTTTGGCGATTGATTTGACGGCGAAAAACGACAAGGCAAGGGTCGTGGGCACCGGCATATCGAGCCGCACCAACCGTTGCAGGCATTTGGCCCGCCCGCCGTGCACATCGGGCGACATGGGCGCGGTCGGCGTGATCAGCGTGACGGGGTCATAGGTGGACCCCGGGATGGCATCGGAGCGATTCTGCACTGCGGCATTTCCTTGTTCTTCCAGCACAATAGGCGGCGTGCGACCGGCGGCAAGGAAAAGCTGTGGCGCCCCTGCCCGGCACCTGCGCGCGCGGCGGGTGAGGCGCCTCCGGCGGGGATATTTGGGGCAAGATGAAGCGGGGCGCCGCGCGCTACCCCTCGATCCGGGTCAGATCGGCCACCTCGAGACAGGTGGCGCGGATGCGCGACAGCAGGTTGAGCCGGTTGCGCCGCAGGATCGGGTTGTCGTCATTGACCTGCACCGCGGTGAAAAACGCGTCGATCGGCGCGCGCAGGGCGGCCATTGCGGCCATGGCGGTGGCGAAATCCTCGGCCGCCATGGCGGGCCTGATCGCCGCCTCTGCCCTATCGAGCGCGGCAAACAGCGCGTGTTCGGCGGCATGATCGGCAAACTTGGGGTCGGCGCCATAGCTGTATTCGACGCCATCACGGCCCTCGGCCTGGGTGAGGATGTTGTTGGCGCGCTTGAAGCCCTGCAGGAGGTTCTCGCCATCGTCGGTTTTCAGCACGGCCGCAAGCGCCCCGGCACGTTTGACCAGCAGCGTGAGGTCATCATTGCCCGGCATGGCGATGCAGGCGTCGATGATGTCGTGGCGCAGGCCCTGATCCTTGAGGTAAACCTTGAGGCGGTCGTGGAAAAAGGCGAGGAGGTCGTCTTGCGGCAAACCCGGCCGCGCAAAGACGAAGGCAGCGCGCAGCGGCAGCGTCAGGCCATTCCCGAGCACCAGCCGGATCACCCCCAGCGCGGCGCGGCGCAGGGCAAAGGGGTCTTTTGACCCGGTCGGTTTCTCGTCGATGGCCCAGAAGCCGGTGAGCGTGTCGATCTTGTCGGCGAGCGCCACGGCGACCGAGACCGGCGCGGTGGGCACAGTGTCCGAGGGGCCGAGCGGCTGCCAATGTTCCTGGCAGGCCTCGGGCACGCCGTCGTCATGACCGGCGGCGGCGGCGTAATAGCGGCCCATAAGGCCTTGGAGTTCGGGGAATTCCCCGACCATGGCAGATTGCAGATCGGCCTTGCAAATGCGCGCGGCCTCGGCGGCGAGGTCGGGTTTGGCACCCACAAAGGGGGCGATCTCGCGGGCCAGCGCCGCGATCCGCGCGACGCGGTCGGCCTGCGAGCCCAGTTTGTTGTGGAAGGTGACCTGCGCCAGGCCCGCCGCCATTCCCTCCATCCCGAGGGTTTTCACCAGGCGCAGGTCGTTCTCCCAGAAGAACCGCGCATCCGACAGGCGGGCGGCGAGCACCTTGCCATTGCCGGCGAGAATCGTGGCGCCATGGTCGATTGTTTCGATATTGGCGACAGTGACATAGGCCTCGATCCGCCCGGTGCGCGGGTTGCGGACCGAAAAGAACTTCTGGTGTTCGCGCATCGAGGTTTGCAGCACTTCGGGCGGCAGGCCGAGAAAATCCTCGGCAATCCGCCCCAGCAGCACCACCGGCCATTCCACGAGTCCGGCCACTTCGGCCAGAAGGCCGGCGTCGGGCACAACCTCGAGCCCCTGCGCAAAGGCCTGGCTGGTGGCCTCTTGCCAGATCGCATCGGCGCGGTCCTCGGGCCGCAGGATGACATGGGCCCGCTTTAGCTTTGCCTCGTAATCATCGAAATTCGTTACAGTAAATTCGGATGGCGCCATGAAGCGGTGACCACGCGTCCTGTTCGAGGAGGCGATCCCTTCCAGCTCGAGCGGGACCGTCACCGCGCCGGCCTCGTCCACAAGCAGGCAGAGGATCGAATGCAGCGGGCGCACCCAGCGCAGGCTACCCGCCCCCCAGCGCATCGATTTGGGCCAGGGGAAAGCGCGGACGGTGGCCGAAAGCACCTCGGCCACGATCTCGGACGCCGCGCGGCCGGGCCTGTCGATCACGGCGAAATAGACCTCGCCCTTCTTGTCGGCGCGGGTTTCGAGCTGGTCGCGGCTGAGCCCGGTGGACCGCAGGAACCCGTCGATGGCGGCGGCGGGGGCTGTCGTCGCGGGCCCCTTGCGCTCTTCCTTCGTGGACCGGCTTTCTGCGGTCAAGCCACTGACAGACAACGCCAATCGGCGCGGCGTGGCAAAGGCCGCGGCGCCGGCATAGGTCAATCCGGCGGCAACGAGACCATCCGTCACAAGACGGCGCAGATCATCGGCGGCGCGGGCCTGCATGCGCGCGGGGATTTCCTCGGAAAAGAGTTCGATCAGCAGGTCGGGCATCAGTTGGCTCTTTCAGGTGGGGGCGGGCAGCCTTCGGGGGCGGGGTCGCCGTCGAACACGGCCTGGCCGCAGGCATTGATCTGGTGCCAGATATAGCCGCGCCCGTCGGGCATCACCGCGACAACCCGGTCGATCCCGTAATGCAGGTTGGCCTCGCCCAGAAAGGCGATGGCGACCCCACTCGCGAGATCGGCGCCGATGTCTCCGGCCTGGAAACAATCAAACCAGCGCGGGGCGGTCAGAGGCTCGGCCTGCGGGTAGGTGACATAGGTTTCGGTCAGCATCGCCTGGGAAAACGGCGTCTGGAAACAGGCACGGAACCGGATCGGTGAGCTGTCGGCGTCGATCGCCTTGAAGTTTTCGAACAAAATCGGCTCGGGTTCGCCGGTAAAAAGCGAAGTCATTTGCACATTTCCTGCATCCTCGGCGTTCACCTCGTAATAGAACGCATACACCTGCAGGTAATAGAGCGCGGCGCCCGCAATCAGCCCGGATGCGACAATCCCCATGATGGCGATCCGGGCGATCATGCCGCGACCGGCGCGCTGCCGCCGCCGGCCTCGGTCTGCACGAAGGCGTCGGCGCAAAGCTTTGCCAGCGCCCGCACCCGGCCGATATAGGCCTGCCGTTCGGTGACCGAGATCACGCCCCGCGCGTCGAGCAGGTTGAACAGGTGGCTGGCCTTGATGCACTGGTCATAAGCGGGATGGGCCATGATGATCGCGCGTCCGGCCTTGTCGGGCTGTGGGGTGGACAGGATGCGCTGGCACTCGGCCTCGGCATCCTCGAAATGCCGCAAGAGAGTCGCGGTATCGGCCACGTCAAAGTTCCAGCGCGAATATTCCTGCTCGGTCTGCCGGAAAATATCGCCGTAAGTCAGAGGGATAGGCGACTGCGGATCGTTGAAGGGCATGTCCATCACATGCGCCACGCCCAGCACATACATCGCGAGCCGCTCAAGCCCGTAGGTCAGTTCGCCTGCCACGGGGCGACAGTCATGCCCGCCGACCTGCTGAAAATAGGTGAATTGCGACACCTCCATCCCGTCGCACCAGACCTCCCAGCCCAGCCCCCAGGCGCCCAGCGTCGGGCTTTCCCAGTCATCCTCGACAAAACGGATGTCATGCAACCGCGCGTCGATGCCGATCGCGGCGAGCGAGCCGAGGTAGAGGTCCTGCATATCGGGCGGCGAGGGTTTGATAAGCACCTGATACTGGTAATAATGTTGCAGGCGGTTGGGGTTCTCGCCATAGCGGCCATCGGTCGGCCGGCGCGAGGGCTGCACATAGGCCGCGGCCCAGGGCCGGCTGCCCAGCGCGCGCAGCGTGGTGGCGGGGTGAAAGGTGCCGGCGCCCACCTCCATGTCATAGGGTTGCAGGATCGCGCAGCCGCGCGCGGCCCAATAGGACTGGAGCCGCAGGATGATCTCCTGAAAACTGCGCGGGCTGTCGGCCATGATGATCCTCGCTGGGTTGCTGCGCGTTGCATATTGCGCCCGCGCGACAGGGTCAATTGCGCCACGCCCGCGCAGAAGTGACAGCGATCTGTGCCTTTTATGCTGCGCGCCCGGTTGGCTCTGCTAGGTTTTCCTGCAATGCAAGGCAAATGTCACAGTCGGTTTTGGCAAGGGTTCGGATGATACGCGGTTTCAAGGCATTGATCATGGCGGCGGCTCTCGCCGGGTTTGCGGGTGTGGCGGCGGCCCAGGACCGTGGGGTCTGGGTCCAGGTCGAGGCGCAGCCGACGCTTGGGCAGGCGCAGACGCGCGTGCGCGCCTACGCCGGCCGGTTCGAGGATGTGAACGGCTATTATCTGGGCGGCGGCTGGTATGGGATCGCGCTGGGCCCCTATGCGCCGGGCGACGCGGCGGCGCTGCTGGCGCGGCTGCGGTCCTCGGGCGCGATCCCGGCGGACAGCTTCATCGCGGACGGGCGGCAATTCCAGAGCCAGTTCTGGCCGATCGGCGTCGGCGCGCAGACCGCGCCACAGGATCTGCCGCAGACCGACCCCGCCCCCGAAATAGCACTGCCCGAAATCGCCCTGCCCGAAATCGCAGACGAACAGGCACCGGCAGAGCCCGTGGTGGTCGCGCAGCCGGTTGTCCCCGACGAAACCGCGCGCGAGGCGCAGGCGAGCGAGGCGCTGCTGTCGCGGCCAGAGCGCGAGTTGTTGCAGACCGCGCTGCAATGGGCGGGCTATTACAATGCTGCCATCGACGGCGCCTTTGGCCGAGGCACGCGCGCCTCGATGGCCGCCTGGCAGGGCGACAACGGCTTTGAGCCGACCGGCATCCTGACCACACGCCAGCGCGCCGTTCTGCTGGGCGCCTACAACGCGGTGCTCGACGGGCTCGATCTTCAGCTTGTGCGCGATGACGCGACCGGGATCGAGATGCAGATCCCCACCGGCGTCGTGACCTTCAGCGGCTACGAGCCGCCCTTTGCCCGGTTCGACCCGTCGGGCGAGCTCGACGCGACAGTCCTGCTGATCTCGCAGGAAGGCGACCAGAGCCGGCTCTTTGGCCTCTACGAGATCATGCAGACGCTGGAGATCGTGCCGCCCGAAGGCCCGCGCAGCCGGAGCACCAACAGCTTTGAGCTGGAGGGGATCGACGGGCGCATCCACTCCACCACCTATGCCGCGCTGGCCGATGGGCAGATCAAGGGTTTCACGCTGATCTGGCCTGCGGGTGACGAAGAGCGCCGCACGCGGCTCCTCGGGCTGATGCGGGCGAGTTTCACCCCGGTGGCGGGTGTGCTCGACCCTGCGCTGAGGCCGCCCGGCGAGGATCAGGCGGTTGACCTGATTTCCGGGCTTGCCGTGCGCAAGCCGATTTTGTCGCGCTCGGGCTTCTATATCGACGCGCGCGGGACCGCCCTGACCACGACAGAGGTCGTCGATGGCTGCGGGTCGATCACGCTCGACAGCGACCATGCGGCGCAGGTCGTGCTGCGGGATGATGCGCTGGGGATCGCGGTGCTGCGGCCGCAGACGCCGCTGGCCCCGATCGGGGTGGCCGTGTTCCAGACCGGCGTGCCGCGGCTTCAGGCCGAGGTCGCGGTGTCGGGCTATCCCTATGGCGGCGTGCTGGCGATGCCGGCGCTGACCTTTGGCCGGCTGGCCGATATCCGCGGCCTGAACGGCGAGGACGAAGTCAAGCGCCTGACATTGACCGCGCAGCCGGGCGATGTCGGGGGGCCGGTGTTCGACAACAGCGGCGCCGTGCTGGGCATGCTGCTGCCCCGCCGCATCACCCAAGGGCAGGTTTTGCCGCCCGAGGTCGGCTTTGCCGTCGATGCCGGCGCGATCCTGGGCGCGCTCGACGCGGGCGGCATCGAGGCGCAGACCACTGACACGATCAGCTTCATGCCGCCCGAGACGCTGACCCGGCGCGCGGCCGACATGACCGTGCTGGTGTCCTGCTGGGACTAGGCGCCGCGCTCAGGCCCGCCAGAAGCGGGGCAACAGCAGCACCAGAACGGCGATGATCTCGAGCCGGCCCATGAGCATGCCGGCGGACATGATCCATTTCGCCGCGTCGGGAAAGGCCGTGATCGCCCCGGTCGGCCCGACCTCGCTGCCAAAGGCGGGGCCGACGTTGAAGATCGCGGTCCAGGCCCCGGTGATCGACGCCATGAAGCTGAGCCCGGTCATCGACAGGGCGACAGTCAGCACGCCGAAGGTGATGATGTAGAGCGTAAAGAACAGGATCACCGAGGCGAGGATCGAATCGTCCACGATCCGCCCGTCATGTTTCACCGCCACGACCCTGTTGGCACTGTGGATCTGCATGATCTGCGCGCGGATGCTCTTGAACAGCAACTGGTAGCGAAAGATCTTGATCGAACAGCCGGTCGAACTGGTGCAACCGCCGATCGCACCGACGCTGAACAGCACGACAAAGGAAAACCCGCCCCAGCTCGTCACGTCGCCGGTGGTGAAACCGGTGCCGGAAAAGAACGACACCACGTTGAACAGCGTCTCGCGGAACACCGGATGCGAAAACTCGCCCAGCGCGAGCAGACGATAGGTCACGATCAGCAGCACCGCGATGGCGGTCCAGAGCAGGTAGGTGCGCACCTGGCTGTCGCGCAGGATCGGCCGCGCCTCGCCCCGCGCAAGCTGCAACAGCCGCACAAAGGGCAATGTGCCCAGGATCATGATGACCACACAGACATATTCCGCCGCGCCGCTGAACGCCGCGAAGGACGCATCGCGGGTTGAATAGCCCCCGGTCGAGACGGCGGTAAAGGCATGCACCGCCGCGTCGAAAGGCGACATGCCGGTGGCCAGAAAGGCCAGAAACCCCAGCCCCGTCAGCACCAGATAGATGTTGAGCAGCCCCTGCGCGATGTCGAGCGCGCGCGGCATGATCTTGCCCAGCGTGTCAAAGCCTTCGGACTGGAAGAACTGCATCCCGCCGACCCGCATCACCGGCAGGAACAGCATCGCCACGATGACGATGCCGAGCCCTCCCAGCCATTGCAGCACGCCGCGCCACAGCAGGATGCCCTGCGGCAGGTCGTCGAGCCCCTTCAGCACCGTGCTGCCGGTCGTGGTCATGCCCGACATCGCCTCGAAATAGGCGTCCACCAGCCGCAGGTCCGTCGCCCCCAGCATGAAGGGCAGCGCGCCAAAGGCCGGCAGCACGATCCAGACCCCGGTGGTGAGCAGAAAGGTCTGCCGCACCGACATCCTGCGGTCCACGCCTGTCGAGCTGGCCAACGCCATCAGGCCGCCGGTCATCAGGGTGATGATGGCGCTTTGCAGAAAGGCCGGCCAATGGCCGTTGCCCGCCCGCAGGTCCGCTACCAGCGGCCCCAGCATCGCCAGACCCAGCGCGGCAAGAAGCAGGCCGATGACATAGGCGATGGGGCGCAGGTCGATCATGGCGGCAGGGTTGGCCTGCCCCGCCATGGCTGTCAAGCGCCCGCCGCCCCCGTCATCCGACGTGGAAGAGCGTGCCGAACAGCCGGGGATCGAGGCTCTCGGTGGCAAAGGTCGGCCCTTCGGTCAGCAGGCTCACCGCGTCATGGCTGTGCAGGCTTTCCTGATGGCTGGCCAGCACGCGGAAATCGCCGATCCGCGTATCGCCTTGCAATTGCGCGCAAAAAAGCCGCGCCGCATCCTCGACAAAGATCGGGTTGGCGGCGTTGAGCTCGGCAAAGGCCTGTTCATCCTCGCGTTTGACCATCACCTGCGTCTCGGTCGGCACGGCGGCGCGGGCGAGGTCGATCAGATCCTCGAACCACAGCACGCCCGCGCGGTCATCGACCACCACCGAAATCCGCGCGACAGAGCGCTGCGAATGCGGCGTGGCCAGTTGCCCGCGAAACTGGCGCGCATGTTCGGACAGCTCGAGCGAACAGGGGCAGGTCGAGGAATAGACATAGTCGAGGTGGATGATCTTTTTCCGAACGCCCCCCTGTTCGGCAAGCTCGAGCGCGATGTCGTAATACTGGAACCCTTCGAGACCCGAGCGCAGGCTGCGCACGCGCGCCGGGAACGACAGCCGCATCTGGATGCGCGCGTCGAAACTGTCGAGATCGCTCTTGTAGGCGTCGAGCGCCCGCTCGATCACCTCAAAGCTGAAGGTTTCCTCGGCGTGGCGATAAAAGCTGCGCATGATGCGCGACATGTTGATGCCCTTCTTGCCCGCCTCGAGGCTGACCGTCCCCGTCACCGAGGTCTCGAGCGTCAGATCGCCCGCGTCGCGCGTGTGGTAGCGGATCGGCAGGCGAAAGTTCGAGATGCCGACATGCTGGATCTGCTGGCGCGCCCCCCGGATCAGGCTTGCGGGGCCGTTCTGCAGGTCGGGCATGGAGGCGAGATAGGCCGCATCGACCGCGAAATCCTCGGGATAGGCACGGGCAAGTGCCGGGTAATTCGACACCTCGCCACCCGGGATCAGCCGCGACACCAGCGGGTCGAGCGTGGCGACCTCTTCCGGCGTGACGTCGCGCGCCCAGCGGCGCAAGAGCGCCAGCGCGGCCTCGGCCTCGGCGCGCGAGGGGTCGCGCTCCAGATCGTGAAAATGGATGTTCATGGGCGCGCCCTCCGGTTGGTTGCCAAGAGATACGGTCGCGCGCCACGTGCGGATCAGTCCGCCGCCGATTTCCGGTTGCGCCGGTCAGCCCAATGCGGCGCGCAGGTCCGCGATCAGGTCGGCCGGGTCCTCGAGCCCGACCGACAGCCGCACCAGGCCCGGTGTGATGCCCAGCAGGTCCTTTTGCGCTTGCGGCAGGCGTTGGTGGGTGGTCGTCGCCGGGTGGGTGGCGATGGATTTCGCATCGGCGAAATTGTTCGAGATGGTAAAGACCTCAAGCCGGTTGAGGAAGGCAAAACAGCCCTCCCGCCCGCCCGCGACCTCGATGGTCAGAACGGTGCCGCCGCTCTCGGCCTGCGCGAGCGCCAGCGCCTGCTGCGGATGCGCGGCATGGCCGGGATAGCGCAGCGCCGTGATACGCGGATGCCCGGCCAGCGCCTCGGCGATCTGCAGGGCCGAGGCCGCCTGCGCGCGCACCCGCAGGTCGATGGTCTCGAGCGATTTGAGATGCGTCCAGGCGGCAAATGGGTTCATCGCGCCGCCGGTATGCTTCATGTAGCTCTCGATCGGGCCACGGATCATCTCGCGCGACCCGCAGATCGCGCCGCCCAGCATCCGCCCCTGCCCGTCCACATGTTTCGTGGTCGAGATGATGGCGATGTCGGCGCCGCATTCGGCCGCATAGGAAAACACCGGCGTCGCCATCGCGTCATCGGCCAGCACCAGCGCGCCGACCCGATGCGCGGCCTGCACCACATGGCGCATGTCCACCACTTCCAGCGTGGGGTTCGAGATGCTCTCGAAGAACACCAGCCGCGTGTCGGGCCTGATCGCCGCATCCCAGGCGGCGTTGTCGGTGCCATCCACCAGCGTCACCTCGACGCCAAAGCGGCCCAGCACATCCTGCAACACATAAAGACAGGAGCCAAAGAGCGCGCGGGCCGAGACCACATGATCGCCCGCCTTCAACAGCGCGGTGAGCGCCCCCGCCACCGCCGCCATGCCCGAGGCGCAGGCGAAACAGTCCTCATAGCCCAAAAGCCCCGCGAGCCGGTCCTCGAACATGCGCACGGTGGGGTTGCCGTAGCGGGCATAGATGAATTCGTCCGGGCCAGCCGCGACAAAGCGCGCCTCGGCCGCCTCGGCCGTGTCATAGACAAAGCCCTGCGTGAGAAACAGCGCCTCGCTCACCTCGCCATACTGGCTGCGGCGGGTGCCGCCATGCACGGCGCGGGTGCGTTTGCTCAACTTGTCCATCTCGTCTCTCCCGTGCCCGATCCGGGCAACAAAAAACCCCGACACCAAAGGGTATCGGGGCCTGCGCACCCTCCCCCCTCTTTAGCGGCATGTTTAACGTGGCCCGCAATCCGGTCGAACAAATCGCCACGATCAGCGGCTTAATCCCGGCCCGGGGGCGGGTCAAGCATTGCCGCACGTGGCCGCCGTGCAACGTCACGCAGCCGTCACGGACCCTTCACCCGCATGTTGCAGGCAAGACCTATCCACAGACCATATGGGGTAGGACGGACATGGCACATCTGGCGATCAGCGACAGGCGGCTACCCGATCCGGCCGCGCTTGCCATGGCGCTGGCAGAGACTGCGCCGGGCGCGCCGATCGTCGTGATGATCCATGGCTACCGTTTCGAACCCGACACGCCGCACAATGACCCGCACCGCCATATCCTGTCGCCGGCCCCCGAACGCGGCTGCTGGAAGGCGGTGTCCTGGCCGCGCCATCTGGGGCTGATGGGGCGGCGGGGCCTCGCCATCGGCTTTGGCTGGCAGGCGCGCGGGACGATCTGGCAGGCGCATCGCGGCGCGGCGCGGACCGGGCGGCGGCTCTGCCGGTTGCTCGCCGCGCTGCACGCCACGGCGCCTGACCGGCCGCTGCACATCTTTGCCCACAGCCTTGGCGCGCGGGTGGCGCTGACGGCGCTCGACGGGTTGCCGGCGGGTGCGGTGGGGCGCATCATCCTGCTGTCGGCCGCCGCATTCCGCCACGAAGCGCGCGCGGCACTGGCCACGCCCGCCGGCGCGCAGGCCGAGGTCATCAATGTGCGCGGGCGCGAGAACACGCTGTTCGACCTGATGCTGCGCGCCGCCCTGCCATTGCACGGCCCGACACTGGGCGCGGGCTTTGCCGCCGCCAACTGGCTCGACCTGCCGCTGCATGATGCGGGGGCGCGCGACCGCCTGCGCGCCCTGGGATACCGGATCGCCGCGCATCGCGCGCGCGTCTGCCACTGGTCAGGCTACCTGCGCCCCGGCGTCTGGCGATTCTATCGCGCGGTCCTGCACCACCCGGCGCAGACGCCGCTGCCGCTCTTGCGCGCGCAGATCCACCCGGCCCCGGCACAAACCACGCGGCGGCGGGGCTTTGGCGCATTTCTGCCCTTGCCCTTTGGCTGGCATCGCCCATCCTGACAGGGACAGATCCCGAAAGGACCGCCATGACCGCCGCCCCCATCGACCTTTACTTCTGGCCCACGCCCAACGGCTACAAGATCACCATCGCGCTCGAGGAAATGGGCCTGCCCTATGCCGTTACTACATCGACATCGGCAAGGGCGAACAGTTCGCCCCCGATTTCCTCGCCATCGCGCCCAACAACAGGATGCCCGCCATCATCGACCCCGATGGCCCCGACGGCGCGCCGCTGTCGATCTTTGAATCCGGCGCGATCCTGCAATATCTCGCGCGCAAGACGGGCCTTTTCTGCGGCCCGTCAGAGCGGGACCGCATCGCGGTGGACCAGTGGCTGATGTGGCAGATGGGCGGTGTCGGGCCGATGGCCGGGCAGGCGCACCATTTTCTGCACTACGCGCCGCAGATGGACCCGCCCAACGACCTGCCCTATGCCAAGAACCGCTACCGCGCCGAGGTCGGCCGCCTTTATGGCGTGCTCGACCGGCAACTGGCCAAGGCAGAGTTCGTGGCAGGCGATGTCTATTCCATCGCCGACATGGCGATCTGGCCCTGGGCGCGGGGATGGGAACGCCAGGAGCAGACGCTCGACGACAAGCCGCATTTCGCCCGCTGGCTTGATGCGATTGCGGCCCGCCCTGCCGTGCAGCGCGGCGTCGCCGTGGGCGAGGAGCGGCGCAGCAGCGCCCCGCCCGACCGCAAGGCGCAAGAGATCCTCTTTGGCGTCAAGAAACCCTAACGCGCGCCTTTCGACGCGTCCTCGTCGATCAGGTATTTCTGCAGGCTCAGGATCTGCACCCAGAGAAACAGGAACAGCACCGCGGGAAAGGCGAATGTCTCGAGCTTGACCCAGAGATCGGTGCTCTGCGTGCGCCAGATGACTTCGTTCGCCACAGCCAGCGCAAGGAACATGACCGTGAGCCGCCGGGTGAGGATCATCCAGCCGGTGCGCTCCATCGGCAAAAGCTCGCCCATCACCCATTGCAGGTAGCTGCGGCCCTGCAACAGGCCAAAGCCCAGCATCGCGGCAAAGACACCATAGACGATCGAGGTCTTCATCTTGAAGAACCGCTCGTCGTTGAACCAGGCGGTGAGCCCGCCGAAAAAGATCACCACGACTGCGGTGAACACCTGGATGCGGCTCAGCTTGCCGGTCAGCGCCCACAGGATGCCCATCGCCACCAGCAGGATCGGCACAAAGATCACCGTGGCCACGATGAAGCCGCTGTAAGCGGTGCCGCCGATGGTGAAACTGTCCTCCTTCAGGCGCATGTAGATCAGGAAAAACGCCAGCGTCGGCCCCAGTTCGAGGACCTGCTTGAGGATCGGGTTGATCGGTTTGTGTGCCATGACGCCCTTCTACCCGCCAAATTCGACGATGACAGCCCCCAAAGCGATCAGCGCCATCAGCCCCAGCCGCACCATCCCCACCTTTTCGCCGAGCACGAACCAGCCGATGAAGGCCGCAAAGACGGTCGATGTCTCGCGCAGCACCGCCGCCTGCCCGACCTTGTCGAGGTAGGTGGCCAGCATCACGCCGCCAAAGCTGACCCAGGCGATGAACGCGCCCGCCGCTCCGCGCAGCATCAGCGGCGCCAGCCGCGGCGGCGCCGGCATCCGCCGCCAGCGCCACAGCGCGAGCAGCGGAAAGTCGAGCGCGGTGATGAAGAAGAACCAGGCGAGAAAGGTGAACGGGTCAGGCGCCGCCCGGATCGCCGCTGCGTCATAGGTGGTATAGACCGCGACCAGCAGCCCGCCCGCCAGCGCCCAGGCCAGCCCCGCCCGCAGCCGCGCGGGGTCGAGCACCGTCTCGCGCAGGTTGTGGCGCGCGAGCATCAGGATCGCGCCCGACACGCAGGCGATGCCGAGCCATTGCAGCGCGCTGTAGCTTTCGGAAAACACCAGCGCGGCGGCGGCGACCGTGACCACCGGCCCGGTGCCGCGCACGACCGGATAGACCACGGTAAAGGCCGCGCGTTCATAGGCCAGCGCCATCGTCAGCTTGTAGGCGAAATGGATGCCCAGCGCGCCCAGCAGCAACAGCGCGGTGGAGCCATTTGGCCAGGGCACGACAAACAGCGCCACCGGCGCCGAGATCACCACCAGCCAGCCGTCGATCGACCCCCGCGTGAGCCAGGGGTCGTGCCGCCCCTTTTGCAGCGCGCCAAAGACCGCATGGGCGAGCGCCGAACACAGCGCAAGCAGCGAGGCCAGCCGCGCCCCCTCGGGCGTGCCGGCGAGGGCGGCAAGCGTCTCGGTCATCGCGGGGTCGGCAGATAGCGGACGGTGAGGATGACGCCGGCAAAGGCCTCCCAGAAATCCTCGCGCGACATCGGCCCGCCCATCACGACAAACCGCATGAAGCGCGGTGCGCCGACAGGCTCTGCCGCGCGCAACGACAGCTCGAACCGGCCCCAGGGCGTGGGCATGTCATCGACCAGCACCGCCAGCGCGGCGCGGCTCTCGGCGTCGAAAACAGTCTCGGGCAGCGCCGCGATCTCCGCGCGCGCCATCGCCTTGAGCGCCTCTGCCTCGGCGGCCGGGTCATCATCGCTCAGCAACAAATTGGCCAAGGGCGCCAGCAGCAGCGTCTCGAACAGGCCATTGGCCTCGACCAGCAGGCTCACATCCGTGACCCCGCCCGTCATCACGGAGACCTGCGCGCGCTCCAGGTCGCCCAGGTCGAGCCCGGCAAAGACCGCCTGCGCCCGCAGGCTGTTGTCGCCCGGAAAATCGAGCGTCAGCCCATCGAGGTAGAGCACATTCTCGCCCGCCTCCCAGCGCAGCGCGAGGGTGCCGTCGATGCCCAGCCGCGCCCGCTGCGCGCGCAGGACATAGCCCATCACCCCGCTGGTGGCGATGCTCTGGCGCAGACCCTTGACACGCGCCTCGACTGTGCCCGGCAGGCCGGTCCCCGCCACCAGATCAGCCAGCCCCGTGCCGCGCCATTCCAGCACATCGGCCTCGATCACGGGCGCAGAGGGCCCATCGTCGGCAATGACGATGCCGGTCACACGGCACCAGCCCTCGGGCGTGACCTTGACCGGGCCGGTCGACACCGGCACCTGCGACAGGGTGACGGCAGCGGCGAGCATCTCGTCGCAATCCTGCATGGTCTGCGCGGCATCCTGCGCGGCATCCTGCGCCGTGGCCTGGCTGGCAAGCAGCGCCAGTGCCGCGATCAGGGTTCTCATGCGGCATCCTCCATGCCGACCAGCGCGCGGGCAAAATCCTCGGGGTCAAAGGGCGCCAGATCGTCGATCTGCTCCCCCACCCCGATGGCATGGATCGGCAGGCCAAAGCGGTCGGCCAGCGCCACCAGCACACCGCCCTTGGCGGTCCCGTCGAGCTTGGTCATCACAAGGCCCGAGACATCCGCGATCTTGCGAAAGATCTCGACCTGCAACAGCGCGTTCTGCCCGGTCGTGGCATCGAGCACCAGCAGGGTGTTATGCGGCGCATCGGGGTCCTTCTTGCGGATCACGCGGACGATCTTGGCCAGCTCTTCCATCAGGTCGGCGCGGTTCTGCAACCGGCCGGCGGTGTCGATCATCAGCAGATCCGCGCCCTCGGCCTGCGCCCGCGTCATCGCGTCAAAGGCGAGGCTCGCCGGGTCCGACCCCTCGGGCGCGGTCATCACCGGCACGCCTGCGCGGTCGCCCCAGACCTGCAACTGCTCGACCGCCGCCGCGCGAAAGGTGTCGCCCGCCGCGATCACCACGCTCTTGCCCGCCGCGCGGAACTGGCTGGCGAGCTTGCCGATGGTCGTGGTCTTGCCCGACCCGTTCACGCCGACGACCAGCACAACCTGCGGCTTTTTCGGATAGATCGGCATCGGCCGCGCCACCGGCTCCATGATCCGGGCGATCTCGGCGGCGAGCAGCCCCTTGATCTCGGGCACCGAAAGCCGCCGCCCCATCCGCCCCTCGGCCAGGTTCGCCGTGACGCGCAGCGCGGTATCGACGCCCATATCGGCGCTGATGAGCAATTCCTCGAGCTGCTCAAGCATCGCATCGTCGAGCGCCCGGCGCGGCACCGCGACCTCGTCACGGCCAAAGAGCCGGCCCAGCAACCCCGGCCTCGCCGCCGGGCCGGGCTGGTCCGCATCAGGGGCGGGCGTGGGACTGGCCAAAGTGGGACTGGCCAAAATAGATGTGGGCACAGCAGGTGTGGGCAGCGCGGATGGAGCCAGCGCGGATGTGGGCGTTTCGGCCGGGCTGTCAGGGCCATCGACGACCGGCGCCTGCGGCGCTCTCTCCACGATCGCCTCGAGCCCCGCGTCGAGCTTCGAAGAGGAAGTGAACAGCCGATCCTTGAGCTTCTTGAAAAAGGACATGTCACGCCTTTGCTGCCGGTTTACCCTCACCTAACCCTGACGCCCGCGTTTTGAAAGACCACACTGCCCTTGCCACATCCGCGCCACGCTGTAGATGCACAACCGGTCCGAGATATCCTTCGCCGCCGGTCTGCCCATGCTCCGCTTCACGCTCGCCACCCTGCCGCCTTTGCCGCTGATCGCCCTTGCCGCGACACAGGGCGGCTATTGGGTCGCGCTCGCCCTGATCTGGCTCACTGCCCTGACGGCGACGCTCGACCTGCTGGCCCGACAGACCCCTCCACCACGTCCCGACAGCGAATTTCCGGCGGCAAATGCGCTCTCGGCCGTCCTTGCGCTTGGCCATTTCGCGCTGCTGGCGCTGGTGATCCACGCCCTCGCCGGCGACAGCCTCACCGGCTGGGAAAAGGCCGGCGTCTTTGCCGCCGCCGGGCTCTTCATGGGGCAGGTCAGCAATGCCAATGCGCATGAGCTGATCCACCGGAGCGGCCGGGCACTCCACGCGCTGGGCACGGCCGTCTATATCTCGCTCCTGTTCGGCCACCATGCCTCGGCGCATCCGCTGGTCCATCACCGGCTGGTGGCCACCCGCGCCGACCCGTCAAGCGCAAGACGCGGCGAAAGCTTCTACCGCTTTGCCCGCCGCGCCTGGGTCGGGTCCTTTCGCATGGGGCTGGCGGCCGAAACCGCCCGCCTGCGCCAGACCGGCCGCCCAAACTGGCGCCACCCCTATCTGCGCTATGTCGCAGGTGCTGCGCTCCTGCTCGCCGCCGTGGCACTGCTGGCAGGGCCGGCGGGCCTGCTGGCGCATCTGGCGCTGGCGGGTCTTGCCCAGACCCAACTGCTGATGTCGGACTATGTGCAGCACTACGGCCTCACCCGCGCCACCCGCCCCGATGGCAAGCCCGCGCCGGTCGGCCCCGAGCACAGCTGGAACAGTCCGCACCCGGCCTCCTCTGCGCTGATGCTCAACGCGCCGCGCCACTCCGACCATCACCGCCGCCCGGCGCAGCCCTACCCCACCCTCGACCTGCCCGAGGCCGCGCCGCTCCTGCCGCACAGCCTGCCGGTGATGGCCTGCCTCGCGCTCTCGCCGCGCCACTGGCGCCGCGTGATGGACCCGCGCGCCGCAGCCTGGGAGACAGCCGCCCCGCTCACCGACAGGTGACGGCCGGCGGCGTTGCATTTCCCGCCCGCCGCGTCATTGTCGCGCCATGCACCCGTCACTCGCCCTCGCCCTCGCCCTGCTCGCAACCCCGGCCCCGGCCGAGCCCCCGCTGACGGATACGGCCTTTGACAGCTACACGGCCGGACGCACCTTCAGCTTCAGCACCGGGGCCGCCCCTTTTGGTCAGGAATGGTATGGCCCAGGCCGCCGCGTCATCTGGGCCTTCAGCGACGACGACTGCGTCAACGGCCAGTGGCACGCCGAAGACCGCCCCACCGGCACCGCCATCTGCTTTGCCTATGACGACATGCCCGACCCGCAATGCTGGCATTTCTTCGCGGCACCAGACGGCCTGACCGCCAGGTTCCTCGGCAATCCCGCCAACGACCTCACCTATTTCATCCGCGACAGCGCCACGGGGCTGATCTGCCCGAACCTCGCCTCCTGACGCGACGGCCCGCCTCATCTTTTGGCCAAAAATATCCTCGCCGAAGGCATCCGCACCCACCGCCCCGCGCCAGCGGCTACAAGAGCGTGCCCTGCTCCGGCGGCTCCTCGCGCGCGGCCTTGCGCGGCGCGGACCGCCCGCCGATGGCCAGCCGCCCATCCGCAAACTGGATCTCGAGCGCCCCGGCCGCCTGCGCCGCCGCCACCCCGCTCACCACCGCGCCATCACCGCGCACCACCGCATAACCGCGCGCCAGCGTCGCCTGATAGCCCAGCGTCAGCCGCACCTGTTCGAGCGCGGCGAGCCGTGCGCGCCGCTGGTCCTGTGCCCGGCCGGCCCGGTCCGCCAGCCGCCGCACGACGGCATCGAGCGCCGCGCGCCGCCGCTCAAGGTCCGCCTCCAGCACCGGCAGCCGCAGCCGCGCGCCGCGTGTCCGCGCCACCTCGCCCTTGTCGCGCAAAAGCCGCACCAGCGCCGGATCCAGCCTGGCCGCGAGCCCCGCCAGCCGCTCCCGCTCCCCCGTCAGCGCGCGGCGCAACAGCCCGGGCCGCAGCGCCATGTCGGCGAGCGCAACCCGCTTGACAGCCGTGACCGCGCGCAGCGCGAGCGGCAGCCGCCCGTCCAGCGCGTCAAGCCGCTGGCGCGCGGGGTCGAGCAGCGCCTCGGCGCGCGGCAACACCCGCCCAAGGTCTCGCAGCCGGGTCTGGCGCTGCCCCAGCCCCTGCGCCAGCGCCCGCCCGGCCCGCGCACCGAGGTCGGCCACCCCCGCGACAAGGTCCAGGCGCACCGGCACGGCAAGCTCTGCCGCCGCCGTCGGCGTCGGCGCGCGCCGGTCTGCGGCAAAGTCGATCAGCGTCGTATCCGTCTCATGGCCCACCGCCGAAATCAGCGGAATGGCCGAAGCCGCCGCCGCGCGCACCACAATCTCCTCGTTGAACCCCCACAGATCCTCGACCGACCCGCCCCCCCGCGCCACGATGACAAGGTCGGGTCGCGGGATCGCCCCGCCCGGCGCCAAGGCGTTGAACCCCGCAATGGCGCGCGCCACCTCGGGCGCGCAGGCATTGCCCTGCACCGCCACCGGCCAGACCAGCACCCGGCGCGGAAAGCGGTCGCGCAGCCGGTGCAGGATATCGCGGATCACCGCGCCCGAAGGTGACGTGACCACGCCGATCACCTCGGGCAGGAACGGCAAGGGCCGCTTGCGCGCCGCGTCAAAGAGCCCCTCCGCCGCCAGCGCCACGCGACGCTTCTCCAGCATCGCCATCAACGCGCCGACGCCTGCCGGCGCGATATCCTCGATGATCATCTGATACTTGGACTGGCCCGGAAAGGTGGTGAGCCGCCCGGTCGCAACCACCTCCATCCCCTCTTCGGGGCGGGTGGACAGAAGCTGCGCGCGCCCCTTCCAGATGATCCCGGCAAGCACCGAGCGATCATCCTTGAGATCGAGGTAGAGATGCCCCGACGCCGGCCGCGACACGCGCCCGACCTCGCCGCGCACCCGCACGAGACCGAATTCGCCCTCGATCACCCGCTTCACCGCACCCGACAATTCGGATACGGTGAACTCTGGCTGATTGCCGGACGCAGCAGGCGGCTCATCCTCGAACAGGTCCATCATCCATCCTTGTGTCACCCTTGCGGGAACCCTAGAACGCGCGGCAACAAAGGCCAAGCGGGGGCGCAAATGAACATCCTGATCCTGGGCGGCGGCGGGCGCGAACATGCGCTGGCCTGGGCGGTCAAGCAGAACCCCAAATGCGACCGCCTGATCGTGGCGCCGGGCAACGCCGGCATTGCCGCCATCGCCGAATGCGCCGCTCTCGATATCCTCGACGGCGACGCGGTGGCGGTCTTTGCCGCGGCCCACGCCATCGACTTCGTCATCATCGGCCCAGAGGCCCCCCTGGCGGCGGGCGTGTCTGACCGTCTGCGCATGGCCGGGCTTTCCGTTTTCGGGCCTTCCCAGGCCGCAGCCCGACTGGAATCGTCCAAAGCTTTCACAAAAGCGATTTGCGCTGCGGTAGACGCCCCGACCGCCGGCTATGCCCATCTCACCGACGCCCGCGCCGCCCATGCCCATGTGACCAGCCAGGGCGCCCCCATCGTGATCAAGGCCGACGGCCTCGCCGCAGGCAAGGGTGTGGTCGTCGCCATGACCGAGGCCGAAGCCCATGCCGCGATCGACGACATGTTCGCAGGCAGCCTTGGCGTCGCCGGTGCAGAAGTGGTCATCGAAGAGTTCATGGAGGGCGAAGAGGCGTCCTTTTTCCTGCTCGTCGATGGCACCACGATCCTGCCCATCGGCACCGCGCAGGACCACAAACGCGCCTTTGACGGCGACACCGGCCCCAACACCGGCGGCATGGGCGCCTATTCTCCCGCGCCGGTCCTGACCCCTGCCATCGCAGAGCGCGCGATCGCCGAAATCATCGCGCCGACCATGGCCGAGATGGCGCGACGCGGCACGCCCTACCAGGGCGTGCTCTTTGCCGGGCTGATGATCCGCGACGGCCAGGCGCAGCTTGTCGAATACAACGCGCGCTTCGGCGACCCCGAATGCCAGGTGCTGATGATGCGGCTGGGCGCACAGGCGCTCGACCTGATGCTCGCCTGCGCGCAAGGGCGGCTTGACGGCGCCAGCGTCGCCTGGGCCGACGATCATGCCCTCGGCGTGGTGCTGGCCGCCCGCGGCTACCCCGGGGCCTATGCCAAAGGCAGCACGATCCGGGGCCTCGACGCCTTGCCCGACAGCTCGACCGGGATGGTCTTTCACGCCGGCACCATGCGTCAGAGCGACCGCCTGCAGGCCAACGGTGGCCGTGTTCTCTGCGTCACCGCCCGCGGCGCCACCCTGCACGAGGCCCACACCCGCGCCTACGCGATGGTTGACATGATCGATTGGCCCGAGGGGTTTTGCCGCCGCGACATCGGCTGGCGTGCGCTCTGATCACGGCCGCGGCGCTCTTTGATGCCGCGACGCCTCCGGCGGGAGTATTTGGGGCACAGAGAAGCCATGCGCCCCGCCCATCATCTTTTGGCGTCAAATATCCCCGCCGGAGGCACGCGGAGATCCCGAAGGGATCGACATTAAAACGCAAAAGCCGCGCACTTGGCGCGGCTTTTTCCGATTGGCATGACAGATGTCAGGCCGCGCGCCCCACGAGCACAGAGCCGATCTCGCGCGCGGCGGCGTTTTCGTCATTGCCGGCCACCGCCGCAATCTCGCGCGTCAGACGCTCGAGCGCCGCCTCGTAGAGCTGGCGCTCGGAATAGCTCTGCTCGCGCTGGTCGTCGGCGCGGTGCAGGTCGCGGACCACCTCGGCAATGGCGATCAGGTCGCCCGAGTTGATCTTCTGCTCATATTCCTGCGCGCGGCGCGACCACATCGCTTTTTTCACCTTGGCCTTGCCTTTGAGCGTCTTCATCGCATGGGCGACCACATCGGGCGAGGAGAGCGAGCGCATCCCGACCTCGGAGGCCTTGTGAGTCGGCACGCGCAGCGTCATCTTGTCCTTTTCAAAGGAAATCACGAACAGTTCGAGGCGAAAGCCCGCGACTTCCTGCTCCTCGATCGACACGATCTTGCCCACGCCATGGGCCGGATAGACGACGAATTCGTTGGGGCGGAAATCGGGTTTCTTGGATTTGGTCATGATCACCTTTCTGGGCGCTGGGCCGGGACAAGCGGCCGTGCTTCAGCCTTGCGGCGACAACAAACCCGGCGGAAACGAGAAGGTCTCCGTCAGGCTGGGGTCACATTGGGCTGGGTCACGGGTCGAGTGGCAACATTTTCATGACAATAGCACAAAAAAACCGACAAAGAAAGCGGCGCGCGGGCGCGGCTTCCTAAAGCACAACAATAACATCGCATTAACCGAAAATGCGCCGCCGTTTCGCGGGTCCAGCGCGATGCGCGCCGCGAATCACTCAGCCGCCGTCGCCGGGATTGGGAGAAAACAGGTCCATCTTGCCGGTCTTGCCGTCCATCTCCTCGGCGTCGGGCAGCGGATCCTTGCGGGTGATGATGACCGGCCAGAGCACCGCATATTTGCGGTTGAACTCGACCCATTTCTCCATGTCCGGTTCGGTATCGGGGCGGATCGCATCGGCAGGACATTCGGGTTCGCACACACCGCAATCGATGCATTCGTCCGGGTGGATCACCAGCATGTTCTCGCCTTCGTAGAAGCAGTCCACCGGACAGACCTCGACGCAGTCGGTGTATTTGCAGGCGATGCAGTTGTCGTTGACGATATAGGTCATGCCGGGTCCGTCCCAAAGATCACGGTCAGTCACCTAGAGCAGGCGGCCCGATCATTCAAGCGGTGTCGGGCGTCCGGGGAGGCCATGCGCCAGCATCTTGCGGCGGTCGCGCCCCGTGGGCCGGCCCTTGCCCTCGAACCGCGGATTTTGCGTCGCGGGGTCAGCGGGTTGCGGCGCGGGCGTGAGGTCATCATAGAGCGCCTGCGCCTCGGGCGCGGGGCCGCGCCTTGTGCCGCATGCGACAATCCGCACCACCCGGATCACCTCGCCCTGCGCAAAGGTCAGCACATCGGCCGGACCCACGCTGCGCGCGGGTTTGGAGACCGGCGTGCCGTTGACCCTCACCTTTCCGCCCGCCACGACCCCGGCGGCAAGGCTGCGGGTCTTGAAGAACCGCGCCTGCCAGAGCCATTTGTCGAGCCGGATGACCTCACGATCATCCGGCCGCGGGGCGGGTCCGCTCACTTGGGCTTGAACCCCGCGAGGGCTGCCGCAAAGGGGTTGTCGGGGTCGATCGGCTTGGCACTGGGCCGCGCCTCGTAGGTCTGGGGCTTGTCGGTGCGGTCCTGGCGCGGTTTGCCGGCGGCACCACCCTGCGGCTTGTAGCGGCTGTCGTCGCGGCCTTCGCCCTTGGGGCGGCGGCCCTCGCCTTTGGCGCCGCGCCCTTTGGCGCCATCACCTTCGGGACGCGGCCCGCGGTCCCTTTTGCGGGGGCTCTCTGTGGGCTCGCCCGGCGTGGCCTCGACGGCCGAAGCGGGCGCCTCGCGCGGGGCGCGGCGCGGGCCGCCCTCGCGGGCCCTGTCACGGCCACGTTGCTGCCCGCGCCCGGCCCAGGTGAAGGTGAAAAACACCTCGATCTCGACGGGGGCGGCAGGCGCTTCGGGGGCGGCAGGCGCTTCGGGGGCGGCAGGCGCTTCGGGGACAGCAGACACGTCGGGGGCGGCGACCGCCTCGGGCGGGGCCTCGGCCATGGCGTCCTGAACGGTCTCTGGCATGGCCTGTTCGCCCGGCGTCTCGGCGGCGGCGGCGGGCTCTTGCGTCGCGGTTTCGACCTCGTCATTGGCGGTTTCGGTCGCGGCGGTCGCGGCCTCCACAGGCGCGTCCGGGGTCGCTGCGGCCAGGCGCGGCGCCTTGACCTTGGGCCGCTCGCCCCGCTCGGCCTTGTAGCCGAGCCCCGCCATCAGCACGGAAAACTGCTCGAGCGAGAGGCCGGTGATCGACAGCATGTCGGCCGTCGCCTCGAACCCGGCGCGGCTGTCACGGTCGCGCAGCATGTCGGCCAGCCGTTCGAGCATGTCGATGCGGATCGCGCGGTCGCCGGCAGCGCGGTAGCCTGCCATCGCATAATAGCCGGCTGCGGCGCCGGGGGCGGTCAGCACGGTCACATGGCCGGCCGGCGGGCTTTCGGGAAACTCCTGCAACCCCTTGGCGATCGACCACAGCACCAGCCGCAGCCGCGTCGGCGCGGGCTTGAGCAGCGGCTGCTGAAACACGGTGAACTGGCCAAAGCGGATGCCATGCTTGCGCAGCGCCGCGCGCGCCTCCTGATCGAGCGCCTTGACCTCCTCCGCGATCTCGCCGCGCGGGATGATGCCAAAGTTTTCGGCCATCCGGTAGGCAAAGCCGCGCGCCAGCCCGGTCAGCGTCTCGTCGCGCTGCAGCGCGATCAGCGGCTCAAAGGCCGTGGCCACCTTGCGGTCGATGAAATGCTGCAAGCGGCGCTGCACCTTGGCGATCACATCGGGCCCGGCCTCTTCATCGACAAAGGCCACGACCTGCGGCTTCATCGGCTCGTCCCCGGCGGCAAGCCGGCCCACTGCATGTTCACCCCACATCAACCCGCCCTGTTCGGTAAAGTCGATCTCGGTATCGGGTGCGTTGTAGAAGCGGTCGGCGCGCAGATGGAACTGCGGCGCGAGCGCCTGTGCGGTCGCCTGCCGCAGCGTGCGCGCCTCGTCCGCGCTCGCGGATTTGTCCTGCCGGAAGCGGAACCCTTCGAGCCGGCCGACGAATTCGCCCTCGACGGTCACATCGCCCTTGTCACTTACCTCGGCCACAAGGACCTCCTTCTGCTTGAGCCGCCGGGCCAGAACGCTGGTCCGCCGGTCCACGAAACGTTGCGTCAATGCGTCATGCAGCGCATCCGACAAGCGGTCTTCTACTCCGCGCGTGACCTCGCGCCAATGTGATTCGTCCCGAGTCCAGCCGCGGCGCTGGGCGACATAGGTCCATGTGCGGATAAACGCCACTCTTTTGGACAGGGTGTCGATATCGCCATCGATCCGGTCGATCCGCGAAACCTGCGTGGCGAGGTAATCGTCGGGCACCCGGCCCGACTGGTGCAGATAGCCGTAGATCTGCGCGAGCAGTTGCGCATGTTCGACCCGGCTGATGCCGCGGAAATCGGGGATGCGGCAGACATCCCACAAGAGCTTGACCGACGGCCCGTCGCTGGCGCGCGCGGCGACCTCGGCATCCTGCGCCAGCGCCTTGAGTGCGGCGAGGTCATCGCTTTCGCGCACACGCCCCAGCCAGTCATTGTCGGTGCGCTGCTCGAGCGTCTGGATCAGCCGGCCGACCGACCCGAACTGGAGCCGCCCGTTGCGCCATTGCAGCCGCGTGACCGGGCGGAACTGGTGGTTCTCGATGGCCGCGACCACTTCGTCATCCAGCGGATGCGCCTCGCCGGTGACGCCGAATGTGCCCTGGGTCATGTAGCGCCCGGCCCGGCCCGCGATCTGCGCCAGCTCATCAGCGGCGAGGTAACGCATCCGCACCCCGTCGAACTTGGTCAGCGCGGAAAAGGCGACATGGGTGATGTCGAGGTTGAGCCCCATGCCGATGGCGTCGGTGGCCACGAGGTAGTCCACATCGCCATTCTGGTAGAGCGCCACCTGCGCATTGCGTGTGCGCGGGCTGAGCGCCCCCATCACAACCGCGGCGCCGCCCTTGGTGCGTCGGATCAGCTCTGCAATCGCATAGACATTTTCAACCGAAAAGCCGACAATTGCGGCCCGTTCGGGCATGCGGCTTATCTTTTTCGAACCTGTATAGGTCAGGGTCGAAAACCGCTCGCGCTTCATGAACTGCACTTGCGGGACCAGCGCCGCGATGGCCGGGCGCATCGTCTCGGAGCCGAGGAACAGCGTCTCGTGCAGCCCGCGCGCATGCAGCAGACGGTCGGTAAAGACATGCCCCCGCTCGGCATCGGCGCAAAGCTGGATCTCGTCCACGGCCAGAAAATCGCAGCCCATCCCCTCGGGCATCGCCTCGACCGTGCAGACCCAGTATTGCGTGCGGTCCGGCACGATCCGTTCTTCGCCGGTGACAAGCGCCACGACCGAAGGCCCGCGCAGCCGCACGATCCGCTCATAGACCTCGCGCGCCAGCAGGCGCAGCGGCAGGCCGATGACGCCGGTGCGATGCGCGAGCATCCGCTCGATGGCGTAATGCGTCTTGCCGGTGTTGGTCGGGCCAAGCACGGCCGTCACATGGCCCTTGGACGGGGAAAGCGCGTTCATCTCATGTCCCCGCTGGGCGCCCGGCGGCTAGAGCGCCTGACCCTCGAACTTCAGTTCCAACCGGCGCAAGACGTCATTGACCTCGGCATTGGCCGGATACATCGCCTGCACCTGCCGCAACACCTCCGCCGCCTCCGCCTCGCGCCCCATCTCCAGCAGCAGGATGCCGAACCCTTGCAAGGCATTGAAATGACGCGGGTTCAGCACAAGTGTCTGGCGCAGGTCATCCAGCGCGGGCCCGATCCTGTCGGTCATGTAATAGGCCGTGGCGCGGCCATGGTAGGCCTCGGCGAAATCCGGCGCATGGTCGATGGCGGCGGTGAAATGCTCGATCGCCACCTCGGGCGCGCCAGCCTCCATCGCATCCTCGCCGCGCTTGAGCAGCAGATCGACAGCAGGCGAGCCGCTTTTGGACCATTCCGTCAGGATTGCAGACTCGATCCGGGGCGCGCTGGCCTCATCGGCCGCCGCGAGTTGCGCCATCAGGTCATCGAGCCGGCCATCCTGCGCGGCCACGGGTAGGGAAAACCCCACTGACAGCACAAATGCCGCAACAATACGTTTGAAGGAATCTGTCGGCGCATCCATAACCTGCAATGTAACGCAAGCGCGCGCCGTTACCAGAGGGCGCGCCCCACAGACGGGAAAGGTCAACAGATTATGAGCGAGATCGTGCAAGAGGCCGTGGCGACCCTGAACGCCAAGATGGGCGGCGAAGGATTTGACGGCGTGGCCAAATTCGTGATCACCGGCGAGGGCGCGCTGATCATCGACGGCACCGGCGCGCGCGCGGGCGACGACGAGGCCGATGTCACGCTCACCGCCAGTGCCGATGTGTTCAAGGCGATTCTCGACGGCGACAAGAGCCCCACCGCCGCCTTCATGACCGGGCAGCTCTCGGTCGATGGCAACATGGGTCTCGCGCTCAAGCTCTCCTCGATCCTGTCGTGACCCGCCATGCGTGACCTCGCCTCCGAGGCCCTGCCTGCGCCGCTCTTCGACGAAGTGGCGGATGGCCCCGCGGGCGGCGTCGCGCATTGGCTGACGACGGCTGACGGCCTGCGGATCCGGGTCGCGCAATGGGGGGCGCAGGCGCCGCATGGCACGGTCCTGCTGTTTCCCGGCCGCACGGAATATGTCGAGAAATACGGGCGTACCGCCGCCGACCTGCTGGCGCGCGGCTTTGCCACGCTGACCATCGACTGGCGTGGGCAGGGTCTGGCGCAAAGGCTGCTGGCCGAACCGCTGCTGGGTCATGTCGGCGCCTTTCGCGATTATCAGCAGGACGTGGCGGCGATGCTCGCCCATGCCCGCGCGCAAGGCTTGCCCGAACCCTATTATCTGCTGGCGCATTCGATGGGCGGCTGCATCGGCCTGCGCGCGCTGATCGAGGGACTGCCGGTCGCCGCCGCCGCCTTTACCGGGCCGATGTGGGGCATCGGGATCGCCCGCGCCCTGCGCCCCATTGCCTGGGCCCTGACCGGCGTCAGCGGGCCATTGCGCTTTGACCACCGCATCGCACCGGGGCAGACGTTGCAGACCTACACCCAGCGCGCCGGTTTCGAAGGCAATGACCTCACCAATGACCGCGCGATGTTCGCCTATATGCAGGCGCAGTTGCAGGCCCACCCAGAGCTTGCCATCGGCGGGCCCACGCTGCGCTGGCTCGGCGAGGCCCTGCGCGAGACGCGCGCCCTCGCCCGCCTGCCCAGCCCGCCCGTGCCCTGCCTCGCTTTTCTCGGCCTCGAGGAAGGCATCGTGGACGCGGCCCGCATCCGCGCCCGCATGGCCGATTGGCGCCAAGGCCGGCTCGTCACCCTGCCCACCTGCAAGCATGAGGTGCTTATGGAGACGCCCGGGCCGCGCGCGCAGGCCCTTGCGGATATGGCAGCGCATTTTCTCGCACACCGCTGAGGGCGAGCCCCTCGGGGCATCTGTGGCAAGATGAGTATTTCTGGCACAGAGAAGCCCTGCGGCAGGACGATGAAGCGATGGCGGGGCCAGCGGAACGACCATGGCTTCTCTGTGCAATAAATACTCACTTTCCACGCAGATGCCCCGCGCTACCCTATGGTTATGGGCGACCTACTGACATTTACCGACCGGGGTATCTGGTGCGCTGCGGGCGATTTTCACATCGACCCGTGGCGGCCCGTGGCGCGCGCGCTGCTGACGCATGGGCATTCGGATCATGCGCGGCCGGGGATGGGACGCTATCTGTGCACCGACATCGCCGCACCCGTGGTGCGCCACCGGCTGGGTGCGATCTCGCTCGACACGGTGGTCTATGGCGAGGCGCGGCGGATCGGCGATGTCACGGTATCCTTTCACCCTGCCGGTCATGTGCCGGGGTCGGCGCAGATCAAGGTCGAACATCGCGGCGAGGTCTGGGTCGCCTCGGGCGATTACAAGACGGTCGATGACGGGCTGTCCACCGCCTTCGAGCCTGTCGGGTGCCATGCCTTCATCACCGAATCGACCTTTGGCCTGCCGGTGTTCCGCTGGCCCGACGATGCCACTCTCGCCGCCGCGCTCAACTCCTGGTGGGCCGGCAATGCAGCGGCGGGGCGGGTGTCGCTGCTGGGCGCCTACGCGCTGGGCAAGGCGCAGCGGCTGCTGCGGCTGATCGACCCGGCGATCGGACCGGTGCTCACCCATGGCGCGATCGAAGCCACGAATGGCGTGCTGCGCGCGCAGGGGATCGCCTTGCCCGCGACGCAGCGCGTGACCTCCGAGACGCGCCCGCGCGATCACCCCGGCGCGCTGGTGCTCGCCACGCCCTCGGCGCTCGGCGGTCCCTGGGCGCGGCGCTTTTCGACCGAGGGCGCGCCGGCCGCCACCGCCTATGCCTCTGGCTGGATGGCGTTGCGCGGGGTGCGGCGCAGGCGCGCGGCAGAGCGCGGCTTTGTCATCTCGGACCATGCCGACTGGGACGGGCTGACCGGCGCGATCCAGGCCACCGGGGCAGAGCGGGTCTTTGTCACCCATGGCTACACGGCCGTCTTTGCCCGCTGGCTGCAATCGCAGGGATATGACGCCCGCCCTGTCGCCACCGCCTATGAGGGCGAGAGCCTTGACGCGGCCGAACCCGGTGGGCCTGCGGAGCCTGGCGCATGAAGGGCTTTGCCGCGCTTTATTCCCGGATGGACCAGACCACGCGCACCGGCGCCAAGGTGGCCGGGCTGGTGGATTACCTGCGCGAGGCACCCGAGGCGGACCGGCTCTGGTGTATCGCGCTCTTTACCGGGCGGCGCCCGCGCCGGGTGGTGCAGGCCGCGCTCTTGCGCGACTGGGCGGCAGAGCAGGCGGCACTTCCGCTCTGGCTGTTCGAGGAGAGCTACGCCATCGTGGGCGACCTCGCCGAGACCATCGCGCTGATCCTGCCCCCGCCATCGCGCGCAACCGACCGCAGCCTGACCGACTGGATCGCGCTGATCCGCGCGCTTCCTGCGCTGGACGAGGCCGCGCGCAAGGCCGCGATCCTCGACGCCTGGGACAGTCTGGAGGGGATGGAGCGGTTCCTCTTCATCAAGCTTCTGACCGGCGGCTTTCGCGTGGGCGTCAGCGCCGGGCTGCTCACCCGCGCCTTGGCCGAGGCGACCGGCCAGCCCGCCGCCACCATCGCGCTGCGCCTGATGGGCAACTGGGCGCCCGAGAGCACGACCTACGCCCGGCTGATCACCGACCCCGCGCCGCAGGCCGACCTGTCGCGGCCCTACCCCTTCTACCTGTGCCATCCGCTGGAAAGCGAGGCTGACCTCGGCGACCCCGCCGGCTGGGCGGCGGAATACAAATGGGACGGCATCCGCGGCCAGTTCATCCTGCGCGGCGGCACGCATCACCTCTGGTCGCGCGGCGAAGAGCTGATGACCGACCGCTTTCCCGAACTCGCGGTGCTGGCCGACTGGCTGCCCGACGGCACCGTGATCGACGGCGAAGTGCTGGCCTGGGCCGAAGGCGCGCCGCTACCCTTTGCCCGGCTGCAACAGCGGATCGGCCGCAAGAGCGTGCCGCGCCGCCTGCTGGCCGAGGCACCGGTGACCCTCATGGCCTATGACCTTCTCGAACATTGCGGCCATGACATCCGCGCGCAGCCCTATGACGCGCGCCGCGCGCTGCTCCAGCATCTGATCGACACAGTTCCGCCCGCGGCCCCCCTGCGCCTCTCGCCGCTCCTGCCCACGACCGACCTCGCCGCCGCCCGTGCCGGGGCGCGCGAGGTGCAGGCCGAAGGGCTGATGCTCAAACGCCGCGCCAGCCCCTACCTCGCCGGCCGCAAGAAGGGCGACTGGTGGAAATGGAAGGTCGCGCCGCTCACCATCGACGCGGTGATGATCTATGCCCAGCAAGGCCACGGCCGGCGCGCGACGCTGTTCACCGACTACACCTTTGCGGTGCGCGACGGCGACGCCTATGTGCCCTTCACCAAGGCCTATTCCGGCCTCACCGATGCCGAATTCGGACAGATCACCAAATGGGTGCGCGCCAATACGCTGCAACGGTTCGGCCCGATGCGGCAGGTGCCGCCGGCGCAGGTGTTCGAGATCGCCTTTGAAGGCATCGCCGCCAGCCCGCGCCACAAATCGGGCGTGGCGCTGCGCTTTCCCCGGATGCTGCGCTGGCGGCAGGACAAGCCGCTCGCCGAAATCGCCACGCTCGACGAGTTGCGCGAAATCCTGCGCCTGCATGGTTAGGCTTTTCACCCCGCCCGCGCGCGCCTATGTAGCACTGACAGTCCTGAGGAGCCCCCGATGACACTTTCCCGCCCCGGCCTTGCGGCCCCCCTCGTCCGTGACGCCCATGCCAGCGGCTCCAACAGCTTTGGCGACCTGCCGGAATGGAACCTCGACGACCTCTACAAAGGCGAGGACGCGCCCGAGCTGACCCGCGACATGGACTGGCTGCGCGACGCCTGCGCCAGCTTCGCCGCCGATTACGAGGGCAAGCTTGCAAGCCTCGATGCCGCGGGCCTGCTGGCCGCCGTGCAGCGCTATGAGCAGATCGACATCATCGCCGGGCGCGTCATGTCCTTTGCCGGCCTGCGCTACTACCAGCTGACCATCGACGCCGACCGGGCCAAGTTCCTGTCCGACTGCCAGGACCGCATCACCGCCTTCACCACGCCGCTGGTGTTCTACGGGCTCGAATTCAACCGGCTGGACGAGGGCCACCTCGCCGGCCTGCTCGCCGCCGATGCCGGCCTCGCCCGCTACAAGCCGGTGTTCGACCGGATGCGCGCGATGAAACCCTACCAGCTCTCGGACGAGCTGGAGCGGTTCCTGCACGATCTGTCAACCGTGGGCGCCGCCGCCTGGAACAGGCTCTTTGACGAGACCATCGCCGGGCTGACCTTTGACGTGAACGGCGAGACGCTGAACCTCGAAGGCACGCTCAACCTGCTCACCGAACAGGACCGCGCGACGCGCGAGGCCGCCACGCGCGCGCTCATCGCCGTATTCAGCAGCAATATCAAGACCTTCGCGCGCATTCACAACACGCTCGCCAAGGAAAAGGAAATCGAGGACCGCTGGCGCGGCATGCCCACCCCGCAGACCGGGCGCCACCTCGCCAACCATGTAGAGCCCGAGGTGGTCGAGGCGCTGCGCAACGCCGTGGTCGCGGCCTATCCCCGCCTCTCGCACCGCTACTACCGGCTCAAGGCCAAATGGATGGGGCTCGAGCGGATGCAGGTCTGGGACCGCAACGCGCCGCTGCCGCTCGAGGATGACCGCATCGTGCCCTGGGCCGAGGCCGAGGCGACCGTGCTCGACGCCTATGCCGCCTTTGACCCGGCGCTGGCCGACCTCGCGCGGCCGTTCTTCACCAAGGGCTGGATCGACGCGGGCGTGAAACCCGGCAAGGCGCCCGGCGCCTTTGCCCACCCCACGGTGACCACCGTGCACCCCTATGTCATGCTCAACTACCTGGGCAAACCGCGCGACGTGATGACGCTCGCGCATGAGCTCGGCCACGGCGTGCATCAGGTGCTGGCGGCCGGCCAGGGCGAACTGCTGTCCTCCACCCCCCTGACGCTCGCCGAAACAGCGAGCGTATTCGGCGAGATGCTGACCTTCCGCAAGCTTCTGGCCGAGGCGAAAACCCCCGCCCAGCGCAAGACCCTGCTGGCCGGCAAGGTCGAGGACATGATCAACACGGTCGTGCGCCAGATCGCCTTTTACGACTTCGAATGCAAACTCCACGCCGCCCGGTCCGAGGGCGAGCTGACCCCCGACGACATCAACGCGCTATGGATGTCGGTGCAGGCGCAGTCACTGGGCGATGCCTTTGATTTCGTGGAAGGATACGAGACCTTCTGGGCCTATATCCCGCATTTCGTGCACTCGCCCTTCTACGTCTATGCCTATGCTTTCGGTGACGGCCTCGTGAACGCGCTCTACGCGGTCTACGAAGAAGGCGACCCCGATTTCCGCAGCAAATACTTCGCCCTGCTGCGCGCCGGCGGGTCGATGCACCACAAGGACCTGCTCGCCCCCTTCGGCCTCGACGCCTCGGATCCCACATTCTGGGACAAGGGCCTGTCGATGATCGAGGCCATGATCGACGAGTTGGAAACGCTGGACGCCTGAGGCGCCCGGCCCCAGCATCTTTTGGCTATAAATATCCACTCGACCGCGCCGCACGCACCCCGCCTGCGGCGCGGCGCGCGTCAGTCAAGCTCGGTCCAGGGCCAGGGCTTCACCTCGCTCGCCGCCGTCTGGTAGCGCGCGGCCTTGGCGATCCAGATGCCCAGCGACGTGCCGAATTCGGCCAGTTGCGCATTGGGCTTGCGCTGGTTGATGAGCAGGATGGCGAATTGCACCAGCGTGATGACGCCGAGCACCGTTTGCGCGACCGAGATCATCAGCGCGATCAGGATCATGTGGACGAGCCGCAGCAGCAGGTTGTCCGGCGCGCCGGGGTCGGGCTGCTCGCCGCCGATGCGCCCCATCACCTTGTCCTCATCACGCCGCGTCATTGCGCCCCCCCTTTGCCCGCCGCCGCGAACACCATGTCGATCATGGCCTGCGTGCCGCGGCTGAACTCCAGCGGACAGGGATAGGGCGCGCCGTCGCGCACCGCGGCGCAGAAATTCTCGACCTGATGCACATAATGGTTCGCGGTCGGGAACCGCTCGGTCCGCACCTGCCCTCCGGCCGTCTCGATCGTGATCTGCGCGAGGTCATGCACATTGGCGTTGAACGGGCAGGTGAGTTTCAGCAGGCCGGCGTCGCCCTGAAACACCACCTCCTGCCGGTTGAACATCCGCATCGACACCACCGCGCCATAGGTAAAGGAGGGGAACCGCGCCGCGACCTGGGCAAAGACATCGACGCCGTTCTCAAAGCGGATATCGGCATAGGGGACGCGCAGCGGGTCCTCGCCCGACACGAAACGCGCCGCGCCAAAGGTATAGACGCCGATATCGGGCAGGCCGCCGCCGCCGGTCTCGGGCCGGTTGCGGATATTGTCGGGCGCATCCGCGTTGTTGTAGCTGAAGGCCGCATCGACATGGCAAAGCCGCCCGATGGCTCCGCCCTGCACCAGGTCGCGGGCGCGGATGAATTGCGGGTGATGCACGATCATATAGGCCTCGGCCACCACAAGCCCGCTCGCGTCGCGCGCCGCGATCACGGCGTCGAACGCGTCCGCCGTCATGGCGAGCGGTTTTTCCACCAGCACATGCTTGCCCGCCGCGATGGCGCGCAGGGCCCATTCAATGTGCAGGTGATTGGGCAGCGGGATATAGACCGCGTCGATCTCCGGGTCGGCCAGCAGCGCGTCATAGTCGGGATGCACCCGCAGCCGTGGCTGGAACGCCTGGAACCCCGCCGCCTTGGCCGGGTCCGAGGTTGCGAGCGCCACCAGATCCGCCCCGCGCGCCGCATGGATCGCCGGCGCCATCTGTTCGCGCGCGAAATTCGCCGCGCCAAGTATCCCCCAACGGACCGCCTGTGCCATGTCGTCCCCCCCTGCAAGCAAAAGCCCCGCGCCCCTGCGGGCACGAGGCTAGCATGTTTCGCTGCGACTGACAGGCCTCAGGCGACCGCGAGCATGCCCTTTTCGCGGGCGAGCTCCTGCATCCGCTTTTGCAGCTTTTCAAAGGCGCGCACCTCGATCTGGCGGATGCGCTCACGGCTCACGTCATACTGGCTCGACAGATCCTCGAGCGTGATCGTCTCGTCCTGCAACCGGCGCTGCACGAGGATGTCGCGTTCGCGCTCGGTCAGCACGGTGATCGCCTCGGCCAAGAGCGCGCGGCGCGCACCGAGCTCGTCGCGCTCTTCATAGTCCTGCGCGGTGTCGGCGTCCTCATCCTCGAGCCAGTCCTGCCATTGCGTGGCGCTGTCGCCGTCCGACCCCACCATCGCGTTGAGCGAGGCATCGCCGCCCGACAGGCGCCGGTTCATCGACACGACCTCGTCCTCGGTCACGCCGAGGTCATGGGCGATCTGACGCACGTTCTCCGGCCGCAGGTCGCCTTCTTCCAATGCGCCGATGCGGGCCTTGGCCTTGCGCAGGTTGAAGAACAGCTTTTTCTGCGCGCTGGTGGTGCCGAGTTTGACCAGGCTCCACGAGCGCAGGATATATTCCTGGATCGACGCGCGGATCCACCACATCGCATAGGTGGCGAGGCGAAAGCCCTTTTCCGGATCGAACCGCTTGACCGCCTGCATCAGGCCCACATTGGCCTCCGAGATCACCTCGGCCTGCGGCAGGCCGTAGCCGCGGTAGCCCATCGCGATCTTGGCCGCGAGACGCAGGTGCGACGTGACCATCTTGTGCGCGGCGGCCTTGTCCTCGTGATCGACCCAGCGCTTGGCCAGCATGTATTCCTCTTCAGGCTCCAGCATCGGAAACTTGCGGATTTCCTGAAGGTAACGGTTCAGTCCCTGCTCCGGCGACGGTGCCGGAAGGTTTGCGTAGGTCGCCATTTATCTCCCCCTCCTTATGTATAAGGGCTTAACATGGGATATGGTCCCCCTTCGATCCGGTTTCAAGAACCTTAGGTCGAAAGTGTTGACGAAAGATGAACCCTTTCGGCCAGGGTTACGAGGGCAATCGCCGTGCGCTCACGCACATGTAAGCCGTGTTACAGCCCGAAACCCTGCAAAGCTGCGACGAGATCGGCCATGTCCTGCGGCATCCCGGCCTCGAACGACATCTCCTCCCCGCTCACGGGATGCACAAAACCCAAGGTCGCGGCATGCAGCGCCTGGCGGGGAAAATCATGCGCGGCGGCGACACCAGCGGCGCCCACCGCCTTTTCCGACAGCTTGCGTCGCCCGCCATAGACCGGATCGCCGATCAGCGAATGGCCGCAATGCGCCAGATGCACCCGGATCTGATGGGTGCGCCCGGTCTCGAGCCAGCATTCCAGCAGCGCGGCGGTCGGCGTCTTGCCCAGCGTCTCGATCACGCGGGCGCGGGTGACGGCGTGGCGGCCGCCCTGAAACGACACCGCCTGCCGCTGCCGGTCGGTCCGGTGGCGGCCCAGATGGGTCTGGATCTTGAGGATATTGCCGGGCTCGAATGACGTGCCCCTGACCCCGTGCAGGCGCGGGTCGGCGGTATCGGGCACGCCGTAACAGACGGCGAGGTAGTGCCGCTCCACATCATGCGCCTCGAATTGCGCGGCAAGGCCGTGATGCGCGCGGTCGGATTTGGCCACGACCAGAAGGCCGGTGGTGTCCTTGTCGATCCGGTGCACGATCCCGGGGCGCTTCTCGCCGCCCACACCCGACAGCGTGTCGCCGCAATGGTGGATCAGCGCATTGACCAGCGTGCCGTCGGGGCTACCCGGCGCGGGGTGCACGACCATGCCGGCGGGCTTGTTGATGACGATCAGGTCGGCATCCTCATACACCACGTCGAGCGCGATATCCTGCGCGCCGATATGGCTCTCGGTCGCTTCCTGCACGGTGATCGCGACCAGATCGCCCGCCACGACGCGCGCCTTGGGGTCGCTCACCACAGCGCCGTTGACGACGATCGCACCCTCATCGAGCAGCCGCATCAGCCGCGACCGGCTGAGCGAGGCGTCCTCGGGCACATCGCGCGCCAGCGCCTTGTCGAGCCGGACGGGCGGGTCGGGCTGGATGGCAAAGGTGACGAGCGAGACTGTCATGACGCGATATCCGGGAACGATATTCAGCAAGGGCGGCGGGGTGCGCCGGGCCAGTCACCGAAGGCGGCAAGGAGGGCGGCAGGGAGGGCGGCAGGGAGTGATGGTACCACGTCCCCGGCTCGAACGGGGGACCTCTTGATCCACAATCAAGCGCTCTAACCAACTGAGCTAACGCGGCACTGGGGTCGATTTAGCCGCGCTGGCCCGGCAATGCAAGAGGTGTTGCCAAGCCCGCCCTGCCCGCGCTACCCCTCGCTTCTGTCAGCAAACGGAGCAGGCCATGGGCATCGACACGGAACGCGACATCGAGGCGAACATGCAGATCGGGCCGACCGATCAGGGCATGGTGCGCATCTTTATCGAAGGCAGCGGCATCGAGATCCCGATGGATTTCGACCCCGACGAAGCCGATGAGATCGCAGAGGAAATCCGCGCCGCCGCCATCGCCGCGCGCGGTTTCACCAAGCGGAAAGGCTGACCTGCGGGTCACGGGCCGCATGCTGGCGCAGCGCGGCATGGCGGGCGAATTTCTGCACCACCCCCTTGCGCCGCGCGGGGGCCAGGCGCTGTTCGGGCCCGATGCGCAGGATCTCGGCATCATAGGCGTCGGCCAGAATCAGGCCGGTGTCGTCGGGCAAAAGCTCGGTCGGAAAGGCCGCATCGACCGCCCAGAAAAAGCGGTCGCACCAGTCCAGATAGCCCTGCCACTTGTGGTCGGCCTGATAATCGGCCCGCCCCGACTTGCATTCGATCACCCAGACCTCTCCCTTGGGGCCCAGCGCCATCACATCGACGCGCAGGCCCGGCGCCGGCACCAGTTCCTCGACGGTGACAAAGTCATGGTGCAGCAAGTGCCGGCACACCCCGCGCGCCAAAAGCTGGCCGGGTCTGGGCGTGGCGATCGGGACGGCGTTTTCCATGCCCAAGATATGAACAAGTCGTGAACATCGGTCAAGCCGGCAGATACAGGCCGCAAAACCCGGCGCAATTGTGGCGCGAATCAGGCAGGTGACGTTGGAGAAGAGGGCCGATTTTCCATGATCGCGCCATGAAACGGCCATGGCGGATTGTGAATACTGTCTTAACAGATGGATGGAGCTGCCCAGATGATCGTCTTTGCCGATGTCACCTTCTTCGAAGTCGCCCTGAGCCTGCTCGCCGTTGGCCTCATCGAACGCGCGCTCTACCTGCTGCCCTCCGACATGGTCGGGCCGGGCGGCTGGCTGCTCGACACCGGGACGGATGCCGGTCAGGACTGACCCTTTGCGCCCAATGGCCTTGCACCCGGAGCTGCGACAGCCTACCTTGGAGGGTGGCGGGTTTCTGCCCCTCTTGTGACAAGCGTCAAATTCCAGTGGCCTTAAGCAAATCCGAGGGAGCTGGCTCTGTTCAGGCCTTGGTCTGATTACCTGGCGCCCACCTGTAGTAACAGGTCCTCGGGAATATCACGCCCACGGTTGCCGCGGTTCCCGCCACTTTTCCACCTTGACCGGCACTGGCGCGGCCAAGGGTGCCATGCGGGGCGCGACCAGCAGCGGCTGGCGTTTGCCCGCATCGCTGTCGTCATCCTCGGGTTCCGCCATGCGCATGATGGCGATGCCGAACTGCACCGCGCCAAACACGATCCCGTTGAACAGCCACAACAGCCCGACCGCCATCAACCCGATGTCGGAATGGCTCACCAGCGTCCACAGGTTGGCCACGTTGAACCACAACAGCAGCGCGACAAGGACACCGGCCAGGAAAAAGCCGATCAGCACCTGCTGGATATAAAGACGGACGAGTTTCGGCATTGCGGACCTCCTGATCGGGCGCATCTGACGCCCAGTTGCGCCCCGGTTCAAGCGTCGCTGCCGATACGCGCCGGTTTGTCGCAGGCGCTGGCGGCGGGGCCGGGCGAAAAATCTTCGGAGAAGATTTTTGCACGCGGCGCCACGAGCGCCGTCAGAACCCTTCGGGCCGCGCCTCATGCGCCATGTGGTCGAGCACGGCATTGACGAACTTGGGCTCTTTGCCGTCCGGGAAAAAGGCGGTCGCGATATCGACATATTCGGTCAGCACCACGCGCGGCGGCGTCTCGGCGGTCACGATCTCGGCCCCGGCGGCGCGAAACAGCGCGCGCAGCGTCGGGTCGATCCGCGCGATGGGCCATTTGGCGACCAGCGCACGGTCAGTCATCTGGTCGATGCGGGCCTGGTTGTTCACCGCCTCGTCCATCACCGCGCGGAAATGGTCCACATCGCCCTCGGCCATCTCATCGCCTTCGTAAACCGCGCCAAAGCGGTGCGAGATGAATTCGCGCGTGATGCTTTCGACGGTCTGGCCGGTCGCCTCCATCTGGAACAGCGCCTGCACGGCATAGAACCGCGCGGCCGACTTCATCTTGCGCTTCTGGTTGCCTGACAGCGTCATGCCTCGCCCCGCACAAAGCCAAAGCCCGCACCCTTGGCCCTGCCCTGCGTCCAGCCGCGCGCCAGCGCGATCAGGTGCAGCGCCGCCGCCGCCGCGCCGCCGCCCTTGTTCTGGCCCGCGGGGTCGGCCCGCACGGAGGCCTGATCATAGGTCTCGACCGTCAGGATGCCGTTGCCGATGCACAGCCCCTGCAGGCCCAGGAGCGCGAGCGCGCGCGAGCTGTCGTTGCAGACCGTGTCATAATGCGTTGTCTCGCCCCGAATCACGCAGCCCAGCGCCACGAAGCCGTCGAAATCGGCCATCCGCCCCGCCATGCCGATGGCGGTGGGCACCTCGAGCGCGCCGGGGACCATCGCGATCTCCCATGTGCAACCTGCTGCCTCGATCTCGGCCTTGGCGCCGGCGACCAGGTGGTCGGTGATGTCCTTGTAATAGGGCGCCACGACGATGAGCAGCCTGACGGGCGCGTCAAAGGCTGGCCGCGGCAGGCTGTGGTGGGTGGGTCCGGCCATCAGTATCCCTCCGAAACCCGGCGCGTGCCGGTGATTTCCAGCCCGTAGGCCTCGAGCCCGACAACCCTGGGTCTGGGCGAATTGGTGAGCAGAACGATGCGTGACAGGCCCAGCGAGGACAGGATCTGCGCACCGAGGCCATATTGCCGCAGCGTCTGCGGCGAGACCTCTTCGGTCGCGGCGATCTTCATATGCACATCGCGCAAGAGCACCAGCACGCCGCGCCCCTCGGCCGCGATCAGGCGCATCGCGTCGCCGAACTCGCCTGCGCGGCCGCTGGGCCCGACACCCACCACGTCGAGCATCGGGTCGAGCGCATGCATCCGCACCAGCACCGGCGCGTCGGTGGTGATGTCACCCTTGATCAGCGCGATATGCTCGGCGCCCTGCGTCTCGTCATTGTAGATGCGCAGCGTCCAGTCGCCGCCGAACTCGGACGTGATGGTCTGTTCCGAGCGCAGGCGCACCAGATTGTCGTTGCGGCGGCGATAGGCGATCAGGTCGCTGATCGTGCCGATGCGCAGGTTGTGGCGCTGGGCAAAGGCCACGAGGTCGGGCAGCCGCGCCATGGTGCCGTCCTCCTTCATGATCTCGCAGATCACGCCAGAGGGGTTCAGCCCGGCCAGCCGGCTGATATCCACCGCCGCCTCGGTATGGCCCGCGCGCACCAGCACGCCGCCGTCGCGCGCGCGCAGCGGAAAGACATGGCCCGGCGTGGCGATATCGGCCGCACCCTTGGCGGCGTCGATGGCGACCGAGACGGTCAGCGCGCGGTCCTTGGCGGAAATCCCGGTCGAGACGCCTTCGCGCGCCTCGATCGAGACGGTAAAGGCGGTTTCGTGGCGCGAGGAGTTCTGCGAGGCCATCAAGGGCAGGCCCAGTTGATCGACCCGCGTACCGGTGAGCGACAGGCAGATCAGCCCGCGCCCGTGCATCGCCATGAAGTTGATCGCATCGGGCGTGGCCATCTGCGCGGGGATCACCAGATCGCCCTCGTTCTCGCGGTCCTCGTGGTCCACGAGGATGAACATGCGGCCATTGCGGGCATCCTCGATGATGTCCTCGATGGAGCTGATGGCGTCGGACCAGTCGATCTCGACCGGGCCCGGAGTTTCATAGGCAGTGCTCATGGCATCCCTTTCGGCGTTGCTGCGCCAGATAGACCTTTGGCACGGGCTTGCAAAGGGGGCAGGCGAGTGGACCTGTCGCACCCGGCGCGCGGCGGCTGTGCGCGATTGCGCGGGCGGATTTGAGTATTTGGGGCACAGAGAAGCTGGAAGAGGGCGCGGAGCGGATAATGCAGGCGCGCGACGGCTAGTCCCACGCGCGCAGGCGCGCGACGGCTAGTCCCACGCGCGCAGGCGCGCGACGGCTAGTCCCACTCGCGCAGGCGCGCGACGTAGCGCGCCATCGTGTCGATCTCGATGTTGAGCAGGTCACCGACCCGCACCGCGCCCCAGGTCGTGACCGCCTTGGTATGCGGGATCACGTTGATGCCGAAACTGGCGCCATCGACCGCGTTCACGGTGAGCGAGGTGCCGTTGAGCGCGACCGACCCCTTGGGCGCGACGAACCGCGCCAGCGGCTCGGGCGCGCGCAGCGTGATGCGGGTGCTGGCACCCTCGTCGTGCAGGGCCGTCACCTCGGCCACGCCATCGACATGGCCCGAGACGATGTGCCCGCCAAGCTCGTCCCCGACCTTGAGCGCGCGTTCGAGGTTGAGCCGGTGACCTGCGGGCCAGCCGGTCTGGCCGATGTTGGTCATGGCGACGGTTTCGGCCGAGATCTGCACGTCGAACCAGCCGCGCGGGTCGGTGCCGGTTGCGACAACGGTCAGGCAGATGCCATCACAGGCGATGGAGGCGCCGATGTCGATGCCCGCGATGTCATAGGAGGTGGCGATGCGCGCGCGCAGGTCGCCCTCGTGCCGGGTGGCGAGAACCTCGCCGATATCGGTGATGATGCCTGTGAACATGGCCGCCCCCTTGCTGATGGCGAAAGACCTAGCGGGCGCGGCGGGGCAGGGCAAGACGGGGCAAGACGGGGCAAGACGGAGCAAGACGGGGCGGGGCAGAGATGCGGGGCAAGGCGGGGCAGAGATGCGGGGGTGCGCGGACGCCTTATTTGTGCCAGAACGCCGTGTTAACCAAATTGCTCTATCCCGTGTCGCGAAAGCCCGCCGTGAGTGTCCGCAGTGCCTGACCGCCGTTTCCTGTTCCTGCAAGGCCCGCACGGGCCGTTCTTCCACCGGCTCGGGCGGATGCTGCGGGCGGCGGGGGCGCAGGTGTGGCGCGTGGGTTTCAACGCGGGCGACCGGGCCTTCTGGTTCGGCGCGCCGGGCTACATCGCCTATCGCGGCACGCCAGAGGACTGGCCGGGCGCGCTCGATGCGCTGCTGGCCGGTCACCGCATCACCGATATCGTCCTTTACGGCGACACCCGGCCTGTCCACGCGGCCGCCGTGGCTGCGGCGCGGGCGGCGGGCCTGCGGGTGCATGTGTTCGAGGAGGGCTATCTGCGCCCCTACTGGGTCACTTATGAGCGCGGCGGCAGCAACGGCAATTCGCGGCTGATGGACATGTCGGTGCCCGAAATGAAGCGCGCGCTCGAAATGTCGGACCTCGACGTGCCGGAACCCCCCGCGCAATGGGGCGACATGCGCCAGCATGTGTTCTACGGCGCGCTCTACCATTGGTTCGTGATGTTCCGCAACGGCGACTACAAAGGGTTCCGCCGCCACCGCGAGCTGCCGCTGGGCACCGAGACGATGCTCTATACCCGGCGTCTCGTGCTCATGCCCTTCATCGCGCTCGACCGGATGGTCGCCACCGCGCGGATCAAATATGGCGGCTTTCCCTATCACCTCGGCCTGTTGCAGCTCGAGCATGACAGCAGTTTCCGCATGCACAGCCCATTCACCCGGATGGCCGAGTTTCTCACGCAGGTGATCGAGGGGTTTGCCACCGGCGCGCCGCGCCATCACCATCTGGTGTTCAAGGCGCATCCGCTCGAGAACGGCCAATCGCCGCTGCGCCGCATCATCCGCGAGATCGCGCGCCAGCATGGGGTGGGCGCGCGGGTGCATTATGTGCGCGGTGGCAAGCTTGCGGGGCTGCTTGACCATGCGCGCACGGCGGTCACGATCAATTCGACCGCAGCACAGCAGGTGCTCTGGCGCGGCATCCCGCTCAAGGTCTTTGGCCGCGCCGTCTATGCCAAGCCCGAGTTCGTGGCGACCCAGCCGCTGGCAGATTTCTTTGCCCAGCCGATGCGCCCTGACAGCCGCGCCTATCGCGACTATCGCCGCTTTCTGCTGGAGACGAGCCAGGTTCCGGGCGGGTTCTATTCCGCGCGCGGGCGGCGGCAGCTCTTGCGGCAGGTGGTGGACATGATGCTCGCCGACGAAGACCCCTATGATGCGCTGAAGTCCGGCAAGGCCGCGCCGCGGCAGCCCTTGCGGTTGGTCAACTGACCGCGCACCACATCTATGGCATCGCAGGGCGGGCGCGGCAGGCGCGCAACAGTCGGGCGGGCCTGCCGGTGCGCAGCGCTGGCTTTTGCACACGGATTCCGGTAGATTGCATCAAAACGTACAAGAATACGTCGAGGCAGATAAAAACAGGTCGAGGAGACCGAGCAGTGACACCCATGAGTTTGCGCCTCGCCCGAGGTGTGGCCGCTGTTGCGGCGCTGGCCATCCTGGCCTCCTGCGGCTTGCCGCGCCCTGGCCCGAACCGGAGCGAGATCTTTGCCGGATCGGTCATGCAGGAGGGCGACGCCTTTATCCTCACCGTCGATGACCGGATCAACCGGATCGCGGGTGTGACGCCGGCGCTGGGCTTTTCGGCGGGTTTCGAAGGCGCGGGCGTGCTCGGGTCCGACACGATCCAGCCGGGCGACATCCTCGGCCTTACGATCTGGGAAAACGTCGATGACGGCCTCCTGGTGCCTGCCGGGCAGAACGCGACCGTGCTCGAAGAGGTGCAGGTCGATGGCGCGGGCTTCATCTTTGTGCCCTATGCGGGCCGCATCCGCGCATCGGGCAATTCGCCCGAGGCGATCCGCCGGCTGATTGCGGAAAAGCTCGAGGAGCAGACGCCCGACCCACAAGTGCAGGTGCGCCGGCTTGCCGGTGACGGCACCACCGTGTCGGTGCTGGGCGGCGTGGGCGCGCAGGGGGTCTATGCGATCGAGCGGCCCACCCGCACGCTGACCGCGATGCTCGCGCGTGCAGGTGGCGTGGCGATCCGCCCCGAGATCGCGCAGGTCACGGTCGTGCGCGGCAACCATACCGGCACGATCTGGTATCAGGACCTTTATGCCCATCCCGCGCATGACATCGCGCTGCGCGGCGGGGACCGTATCGTGGTCGAAGAGGACCGCCGCACATTCACCGTGCTGGGCGCCACCGGCACGCAGAACCGCGTGCCCTTTGACAGCCAGACCGTCTCGGCGATCGAGGCGATTGCCACCGTGGGCGGGCTGTCCACCGCCGCCGCCGATCCCACCGGCGTCTTCGTGTTCCGCAACGAACCCGAGGCCATCGCCCGCCAGCTTGTCGGGCGCGACGACCTCGTGGGCACGCAGCGCGTGGTCTATGTGCTCGACCTCACGCGGCCCAACGGCATGTTCATGGCGCGCGACTTTGCGATCCGCGACGGCGACACCGTCTATGTGACCGAGGCGCCGTTCGTGCAGTTCAACAAGACCATCGCCGCGATCACCGGCACGCTGGGGGCCGTGGGCACCGCCTCGACCATCGCGAACGGCCCCTGAGGCACCCTGTGGTCCGGCAGCAGCCAGAGCGCGCCGCGGGAGAAACCCTGCGGCGTCTCTACGTCTACAACGGCGGTTTTCTGACCCAGCGCCGGGTGCGGCGGATCCTGCAACTGGCGGGCTATGACATCCGGCTGGGCGCGCCGGCCGCAGGCGACATGGTCGGCGTCTGGGGCGCGAGCCCCACCAGCCCACGCGGCCTGCGCGTCGCGGCGCGGCGCGGCGCGCCGCTGCTGCGGGTCGAGGATGCCTTTCTGCGCTCGGTCCTGCCCGGCCGCACCGGCGCGCCGCCGCTGGGCCTCCTGCTCGACACGCGGGGGGTGCATTTCGACCCTGCCCGGCCCTGCGACCTCGAGGTGCTGCTGGCCACCCATCCGCTCGACGACCCCGCGCTGCTGGCGCGGGCACAGGCCGCGATGGCACGCATTGCCGCAGGGCATCTGTCGAAATACACCGCCTTCGACCCCGACGCGCCGGTGCCCGCACCGGGCTATGTGCTGGTGATCGACCAGACCACAGGCGATGCCTCTGTCCGTGCCAGCGGCGGCGACGCCGCGGCCTTCCGCGCCATGCTGGCGCTGGCGCAGGCCGAACACCCGGATGCGCCGGTGGTGATCAAGACCCACCCCGAGACGCGCGCCGGCCTGCGCCCCGGCCATTTCGGCCCCGCCGACGCCGCCCCCGGCATCACGCTCTGCGACAGCGCGGTGTCGCCGCACCGCCTGCTGGCGGGCGCGCGCGCGGTCTATACGCTGTCGTCGCAACTGGGGTTCGAGGCGATCCTGGCGGGCCACCGGCCCGTGGTGCTGGGGCAACCCTTCTACGCCGGCTGGGGGCTGAGCGACGACCGCGCGCCCCTGCCCCGGCGCGCCCGCACCCTCACCGCGCCGCAGCTTTTCGCCGCCGCGATGATCCTCGCACCGCACTGGTATGACCCCTATCATGACCGCCTCTGCGAGCTCGAGACGGCGCTGGCCACGCTCGAGGCCGAAACCCGCGCCTGGCGCGAGGACCAGCGCGGCTGGGTCGCCACCGGCATGCGCCTGTGGAAACGCGCCCCCCTGCAACAGATGTTCGGGGCGCAGCGCCGCATGGCCTTTGCCGACCCGCCCGCGCGCGCCATCGCCCGGCAAGAGGGCCGCCGCCTGATGGTCTGGGCCGGCAAATCCACCCCCGCGCTCGACGCCGCAGGTGCTGTGCGCGTCGAGGACGGCTTCCTGCGCTCACGCGGCCTCGGCGCCGACCTCGTGCCGCCGCTCAGCCTCGTGCTCGACGACCTCGGCATCTATTATGACCCCAGCCGCGAAAGCAGGCTCGAACGCCTCATCGCCGCCGCCTGCGACCTGCCCACCGACGCGCGCGCCCGGGCCGAGGCGCTGCGCGCCCGGCTGATCGCTGCCGGCATCACCAAATACAATCTCGGCGGCGCCCCCCTGCCCGCCGACCTGCCCGCAGGCCTGCGCCTCCTCGTGCCGGGTCAGGTCGAGGACGACGCCTCGATCCGCCACGGCGCAGGCGCCATCGCCACCAACCTTGCGCTGCTGCGAGCCGCCCGCGCCGCGCATCCCGATGCCGTGATCCTCTACAAACCCCACCCCGATGTGGAGGCCGGCCTGCGCCCCGGCGCGGTGCCCGATGCGGCAAGCCTCGCCGATGCCGTGCTCACCCGGACCGATGCCGTGGCCGCTCTCGCCGCCGCTGATGCGGTCTGGACCATGACATCGGCGCTGGGCTTCGAGGCGCTCCTGCGCGGATTGCCCGTCACCTGCACCGGCCAGCCCTTCTACGCCGGCTGGGGCCTGACGACCGACCTCGGTCCGCCCCTGCCGCGCCGCAGCGCCCGCCCCGACCTCACCGCGCTGGTCCATGCGACACTCGTCGCCTATCCGCGCTACCACGACCCGCTCACCCGCCGCCCCTGCCCGCCCGAAGTCATCCTGGACCGCCTGGCCACCGGCACCATCCCCCGCCCCGGTCCCGGCAACCGCCTGCTCGCCAAACTGCAGGGCGCCTTTGCCAGCCGTGCCACCTGGTGGCGGTGACAGCGCTCCGCCCCGGCTTCATCTTGCCGGAAATATCCCCGCCGGAGGCAAACCGACAAAAAGACAGTCGCGCCGCAGGCGCGTCAATTCTGGAGAACTCTGCGCACCGGCGCATCCCTGGCCACGCTGGGATGCACCCGCTCTGACCGGTCGCGGCCCACGATCCGCCGGCGACGCGACAAAAAGAGCTTGCCCCAGCCGCGCCATGACCCCACCGACGGCGCCTGCGCATCGCAGGGAAACCGCCCGCGCCAGCCCTCGGGCAGCATCAGACCGCACCCCTCCAGCCGCTCGAGCATCCAGACCAGCGCGATATTGGCCAGTGGCCGCGCCGCCGGAAACTCCCCCACCTGCCCGCCCACATCGCCATGGGTGCCGCGAAACCAGACCTGCTCCATATGCCCTGCCCAGTCGGGCGGACAGTCCCAGAGCACCGGCGCATAGGCCTCGCGCCGCTCGTCCAGCGCCAGCGCATGGAAGCCGTGCCGCACATGCCGCCCCAACGCATGGTTATGAAACGCATGCTGCGCCTCGGCCCAGCGCCACAGGATCGGCAGCCGCAGGCCCAGCGCCTTGACCGTGTCCCAGACCGCCACCGCCTCGATCTCCGCCGCGGCGTGGCAATGGATCGCGCGGAACGCCGCCAGTGCCTTGCTGCGCCCGCCCAGCCGATAGTGGCGATAGGCCGTGCGCACCGCCCGCTCGGTCGCCTGATCGGCGCGCACCAGCCCGACAACTTCGACCACGCCCGCAAGCGACCGCACCGCATAGGCCCCACGCGAATAGCCCACCAGCATGATCCTGTCGCCGGGGCGGTAGCGCGAGGCGAGCACGCCATAGGCCCGCTCGATCTGGCGGTTGATCCCCGTGCCGGTCATCACATCGAGCGTCCCCTTCCAGTCGCGCCACTGGATGCCCGCCTCGTAATAGACGCTCAGGTTGGCCCGCCGCCCGCTCTCGCACAACAGCTTGAACAGGATGCCGGCATTGGTCTCGCGCCCGGGCGCGAGCGAGGACATCGTGCCGTCGAGGATGATCACATGGGTTGCCGGCCCCCGGGTCCGGAGCGGACTTTCCTCTGCCCGCGGCCGTCTGTCGAGCAGACCCAGAACCCAGTCACGCAGCGCCACCCGAGGCCCCCCGCTCTCGCGGCCCATGACGCCATGCCAGTCCCAAACCGCTCTCCCCGCCGCCACACAGGGGCCATCCTAACCCGCCGCGCGGTCCTGTCCAGAACCATCCCGGGCCCGGGCCGCGAGAGCGCGCCGCGCGCGCCGGCGCCGGGTCAGAGCGCCGCCACCGCCACCTGCCGCCAGTCGCCATAGCCGTTGAACCGGCTCGACATGCCCTGCACATAGGCCCCCATCGCGGCAAAGATCAGCCAGTCGCCCTCGGCCAGCGTCACGGGCAGCGCGACCTCGCCGGGCAGCCGGTCAAGGCTGTCGCAGGTTGGCCCAAAGACGGTGAACGCGGCCGTCTCACCGGCCCTGACCTGCCCGTCAGGCCCCCGCACGACAAAGGCCCCGGCGCCGATCTGCCCCGCTTCGACCAGACCGCCATAAATGCCATCGGTCAGATAGACCCGCCCCGCGCGGCGCGATTTGACCTGCACGCCATAGGCAAAGGCGTCGGCGACCAGCCCGCGCCCCGGCTCGCAGACCAGCGCAAGCGGCTGGGCAAACCCCGCCAGCCCCGCCCTGATCGCGGCAAAGATCGGCGCGTGATCGACCGGCCCGCCATCGCGCCCGCCGGGAAAACCGCCGCCGACGTTGAGCCGGTCAAGCGTCACCCCCGCCGCCTGCGCACAGCGCGCGGCCTCGGCCATATAGGCGCCCCATGCGGCCGGGTCGGTGCATTGCGTGCCGACATGGAAGGTCATCGAGGGGCGCATCCCCGCCTCTGCCACCTGCCGCAGCAGCGTCACCGCCGCCTCGGGCCCGGCCCCGAACTTTGCGCCAAAGGCATAGGCCGCACCCGCCACCGGCAGCGCGAGGCGCACCGCGACCTCGCTGCCCGCCGGCAAGCCGCATTCCAGCAGTTTCACCAGCTCGCCCGCCTCATCGACCGACCAGCTTGCCACGCCTGCCGCGCGCGCCAGCGCGATCTCGGCGCGGCTGCGGACCGGGTTGTGGTAATGCAGCACCGCGCGCGGGCAGACGCGGCGCACCAGTGCGATTTCCTCGGGCGAGGCCACGTCAAAGGCGCGCATCCCGCCCGCCCAGAGCTGCGCCAGCACCGCCTCGGACGGGTTGGCCTTGACCGCAAAGGTCACGTCGCCGGGGAAACCGTCCCGAAACGCAAGGTGACGCGCCTCGAGTGCCGCGGCGCAAAAGAACAGCACCGGACCGTCCGGCCCGGGCTCATCATGACCAGTCCCGTCATCCTGCGCGCCAGCCTGCGCGCCAGCCTGCGCGTCATCCTGCGCGCCAGCCTGCGCGTCATCCTGCGCGATCCAGGCGGCCGGGTCCGCGACCATTACCGGGCGTTGCATCATCGGCCTGCCTCCTGCTGTTTTGCCGATGATACCCTTCTTGCACGCCATAATGTCGCGGCACATCGCACAAAGAGACTCAACATTCCGTCAAATCGACGATAGGACTGTCACTATGACAGACCTCGACGAAACCGACCGCCAGATCATCGCCCATCTCGCGGCCGATGCGCGCCTGCCGGTGGCCAAGCTCGCGCAAAAGCTGGGCCTCGCGCGGACCACCGTGCAGGCCCGGCTCGACCGGCTCGAACGCAGCGGCACCATCGCGGGCTACACGCTCAAGCTGTCCGAGGATGCCCGCCGGGGCGAGATCCGCGCCACCGTTCTCATCCATATCACCCCCGCCGCGCAGTCCGCCGTGCTGGCACATCTGCGCCACCTGACCGAGGTCGAGCGCGCGCATACCACCTCGGGGCGCTGGGACCTCTGCTGCATCCTGCGCAGCCCCTCGACCGGCGCGCTCGACGCCACGCTCGACCGGATCGGCGCGATCGAGGGGGTGCAGGCGCTTGAAACCCTGATCCACCTGAGCACCCGCATCGACCGCGCGCTCTGAGGCCCGCCGCACCCCCTTTTCCTCGCCCCCCCCAGCGGCTAAACGAAAGGCCAACCACAGGGGACCACGCCATGCCGATGGAAAAGACCTTTGACGCCGCACAGGCCGAGGCCCGCATCTCTGCCATGTGGGAGGCCGCAGGCGCGTTTCGCGCCGGGGCCAATGCCTCGCGCGATGACACCTTCTGCGTGATGATCCCGCCGCCCAACGTGACGGGGTCGCTGCACGTCGGCCACGCCTTCAACAACACGCTGCAGGACATTCTCGTGCGCTGGCACCGGATGCGCGGCTTTGACACGCTGTGGCAGCCCGGTCAGGACCATGCCGGCATCGCCACGCAGCTTGTCGTGGAGCGCAAGCTCGCCGCCGCCGGCAACATGGGCCGACGCGAGATGGGCCGCGCCGCGTTTCTGGACAAGGTGTGGGAGTGGAAGGCCGAAAGCGGCAACACGATCATCGACCAGCTCAAGCGCCTCGGCGCCTCCTGCGACTGGTCGCGCAACGCCTTCACCATGTCCGGCGCACCGGGCGCGCCCGCGGGCGAGGCCGGCAATTTCCACGACGCCGTGATCCGCGTCTTTGTGGACATGTATCACAAGGGGCTGATCTATCGCGGCAAGCGGCTGGTCAACTGGGACCCGCATTTCGAAACCGCCATTTCCGACCTCGAGGTTGAGAATCTGGAAGTCGCGGGTCACATGTGGCACTTCAAATACCCGCTCGCGGGGGGTGCCACCTACCGCTATGTTGAAAAAGATCAAGACGGCCGCGTGCTGGTGGACGAAGAGCGCGACTATATCGCCATTGCGACCACCCGGCCCGAGACGATGCTGGGCGATGGCGCGGTCGCGGTCCACCCGTCCGACGAACGCTATGCGCCCATCGTCGGCATGCTCTGCGAGATCCCCGTGGGGCCAAAGGAACACCGCCGCCTGATCCCGATCATCACCGACGACTACCCCGACCCGACCTTTGGTTCGGGCGCGGTCAAGATCACCGGCGCGCATGATTTCAACGACTACGCCGTGGCGAAACGCGCGGGCATCCCCTGCTACCGCCTGATGGACAGCCGCGCCCATCTGCGCGACGACGGCGCGCCCTATGCCGAATGCGCCGCGCTGGCGCAGAAGATCATCGAGGGCGCGCAGATGTCCGAGGCCGAGATCGACGCGATCAACCTCGTGCCCGACGACTACCGCGGGCTCGACCGGCTCGACGCGCGCGCGCGCGTGGTGGCGGCGATCACCGCCGAGGGGCTTGCGGTCACGAAACTGGTCAAATCCATCGACCCCGAGACCGGCGCCGAGCATCTGGAGCGCGTGCCCTATGTCGAGGACAAGCCGATCATGCAGCCCTTTGGCGACCGCTCCAAGGTTGTCATCGAGCCGATGCTGACCGACCAGTGGTTCGTCGATACCGCGCAGATCGTCGGCCCCGCGCTCGACGCCGTGCGCGACGGGCGCACCACGATCATGCCGGAAAGCGGGGAAAAGACCTATTTCCACTGGCTCGAGAATATCGAGCCCTGGTGCATCTCGCGTCAGCTCTGGTGGGGGCACCAGATCCCGGTGTGGTATGGGCTCGACATCGGCGCGGCGCTGTCGGCGGGCCCCGGTGGCGATCTCGACGAGGTCGATCTCGGCGCGCTGCTGCTCGACGGTGCCGTGCGCGCGGGCGAGGTGCACCGCTGCGCGCCCGACCTCGCCAGGATCGCCGCCACCTTCCGTTCGGAAATCGCGGATATGCCGCAGCCGCTCAATGCCGCGCAAGTCATTGAGGTTGCAGACAAACACGAGGCGATCCAGGCGCTCGCCGCGAGCCTTGCGCAATATGCGACAACGGGCGATCCGACGCATCTGGCCTACCCGGTCTGGCGTGACCCCGACGTGCTCGACACCTGGTTCTCTTCCGGTCTCTGGCCGATCGGCACGCTGGGCTGGCCCGACCCCACGCCGGAACTGCGCAAATATTTCCCCACCGATGTGCTCATCACCGGGCAGGACATCCTGTTCTTCTGGGTCGCGCGGATGATGATGATGCAGCTTGCCGTGGTGGGCGAGGTGCCCTTTCACACCGTCTATCTGCACCAGCTCGTGCGCGACGAGAAGGGCAAGAAGATGTCCAAGACGACGGGCAATGTCATCGACCCGCTCGACATCATCGACCAATATGGCGCCGACGCGCTGCGCTTTACCAATGCCGCGATGGCGGCGCTGGGTGGCGTGCTCAAGCTGTCGGAGGACCGGATCAAGGGCTACCGCAACTTTGGCACCAAACTGTGGAACGCGCACCGTTTCGCCGAGATGAACGGCGCGTGGGAGGGCCTGCCCGCCGAACGAGCCACCGACCGCACCGCGATCCCCGCCGCCACCCAGCCCGTCAACCTCTGGATCATCGGTGAAACCGCCCGCACCTTGCAGGAGGTCGATGCCGCGCTCGCCGCCTACCGCTTCAACGAGGCGGCCAGCGCGCTCTACGCCTTTGTCTGGGGCAAGGTCTGCGACTGGTATGTGGAATTCTCCAAACCGCTGTTGCAGGGCGAGGACACGACCCACAAGGCCGAGACACAGCAGGTCATGGCCTGGGTGCTCGACCAGTGCCTGATCCTGCTGCACCCGATCATGCCCTTCATCACCGAAGAGCTGTGGACCGCCAGCGGCCCGCGCGCCAAATTGCTCGCCCATGCCGCCTGGCCCGGCTATACGACCGCCCTCGCAGACCCCGCGGCCGATGCGGAAATGTCCTGGGTGCTGTCGCTGATCGAGGGCATCCGCTCGGCCCGCGCGCAGATGAACGTGCCGGTGGGCCTCTACCTGCCGGTGGTAATGCTCGACGCAGACGCCGCCGCGCGGGGTGCCTTTGCCCGCAACGCCGCGCTGATCCAGCGCCTTGCCCGGATCGAGGCCCCGACCGAGGCCCTCACCGCACCCAAGGGCGCGCTCACGATCCCGACGCAGGGCGCGACCTTTGCCCTGCCGCTTGCCGGCATCATCGACGTGGCCGGCGAAAAGACGCGCCTGACAAAGGCGCGCGAGAAGCTGGGCAAGGAGATCGCAGGCCTGCGCGGGCGCCTGAACAACCCCAATTTCGCCACCTCCGCCCCGCCCGAGGTGGTCGAAGAGGCGCAAGCGAACCTCGCCCTGCGCGAGGACGAGGCCGCACAGCTCGACACCGCCCTCGCCCGGCTCGCGGAAATGGCCTGAGCCGGGCGGGGCCCAACTTTCCCCGCCCCGTTCATCTTTTGGCGAAAAATATCCTGGGGCCCGGGGCAAAGCCCCGGGTGTCACAACAAGCGCCACGCCTCACGCCTTGCCCCGCCCGCCGCCACAGGCTTAACTCGCGCCCATGTCCACAGATCCCCGCCTGACCCCGCTCGTCGCCTCCCTGCCCGCCAGCGTGCCCTTTGTCGGCCCCGAGGCGCAGGAGCGCGCGCGCGGCGCGCCCTTTGCCGCGCGCCTTGGCGCGAACGAGAGCCTGTTCGGCCCCTCCCCCCGCGCCATCGCTGCGATGCAGGCGGCGGCGCCTGATGCCTGGATGTATGGCGACCCCGAGATGCACGACCTGCGCCAGGCCATCGCCGCCCATCACGGCTGCCCGCCCGCCCATGTCATGCCCGGCGAGGGGATCGACGGGATCCTCGGCCTCATCGTGCGCCTGCTGATCGCGCCGGGCGATGCGGTCGTCACCTCCGCCGGGGCCTATCCGACCTTCACCTACCATGTCGCGGGCATGGGCGGCCGTATCCACAGCGTGCCCTACACCGCCGATCACGAAGACCCCGAACGGCTCATCGCCCGCGCCCGCGACGTCGGCGCAAAGCTCATCTATATCGCCAACCCCGACAACCCGATGGGCACATGGCACGACGCCGCCACGATCGCGCGGATGGTGGACCGGGTGCCCGAAGGCGCGCTGCTGATCCTCGACGAGGCCTATATCGACCTCGCGCCAGAGGGCACCGCCCCCGCGCTCGCCCCCGCCGACCCCCGCGTGATCCGGCTGCGCACCTTTTCCAAGGGCTATGGCCTCGCCGGCATCCGCGTCGGCTATGCCATCGGCCCCGCGCCGCTGCTGGCGGCCTTTGACCGGGTGCGCAACCATTTCGGGATGGGCCGGATCAGCCAGGCGGGTGCCATTGCCGCGCTCGCCGATCAGGGCTGGCTCGCCCATGTGCAGGCCGAGGTCGCCGCCGCCCGCGCCTGCATCGCCGCCATCGGCGCGGCCCATGGCCTGCGCGCCATTCCATCCGCCACCAATTTCGTCACGCTCGACTGCGGCGCGGACGGTGCCTTTGCCCGCGCAACGCTCGCGGGGCTGCTTGCGCGCGGGGTGTTTGTGCGGATGCCTTTCGTGGCCCCGCAAGACCGCTGCATCCGCATCTCCTGCGGCACGGCGGCCGCGCGCGATGTCCTTGCCGCCGCCCTGCCCGAGGCGCTGGCCGCGGCGCGGCGCACGGCGATTTGACTTGCCTTCCCCCTGCTGGAAGCCTGCAGATGACGGCAAACAGCACCGGAGACCCCACATGCGCCTTCCCCTCGCCGCCTTCCTCATCGCCACAGCCCTGCCCGCCGCAGCCCAGGACCCCCATGCCGGCCACAGCATGGCCCCGATGGGCGAGATGACCCCCGCCACCGAGGCCTTTGTCGCCGCCAATGCCGCGATGCACGAAGGGATGGCGATCCCCTTCAGCGGCAATGCCGATGTCGATTTCATCGCCGGCATGATCCCGCACCATCAGGGCGCGGTCGATATGGCGCGCATCGTGCTGCAATACGGCACCGACCCCGAGGTGCGCGCGCTGGCCGAGGGCATCATCGCCGCGCAAGAGGTCGAGATCGCCTGGATGCAGGCCTGGCTCGCCGCCAACGCGCCCTAGCGGACCCCGGCCACCACATCCGCGGCCGCATCCAGCGCGCCGCGGCCATGCGGGATGGCCAGCGCGGTCATCCCCGCCTCCATCACCGCGAGGACGCCCAGCACCATATGGGCGTTCACATGGCCCATATGGCCGATGCGGAAATAGGCATCCGCCGGGTCGCGCCCCAGCCCGATGCCCAGCGTGACGCCTGCCACGCCTTCGCACCAGGCGCGGAGCCGGTCGCCGTCGGGCGAGGCCATCACCGCCGCTGTCACCGCATGCGACCGCTTGGCCGGGTCCGCGATGTTGAGCCGCAGCGCACCTTCCTGCCCCCAGGCATCAAAGGCCGCCCAGATCGCGCGGGCCAGCGTGGCGTGGCGGGCCCAGACGGCCTCGATCCCCTCTTCGCCGATCATGTCGAGCGCGGCACGCAGGCCATACAGATGATGCGTCGGCGCGGTGCCGTCGAAATACTGGTAATAGCCCTCGGGCGCCACGCGCGGCCGCCAGTCCCAATAGCCGGTCACACAGTCTGCCCGCCCGCGCGCCGCGTCCGCCTTGTCGTTGAAGAACACGAAACCCAGGCCCGGCGGCGTCATCAGCCCCTTCTGGCTGGCCGTCACCATCACATCGACGCCCCATGCGTCCATCTCGAAGGCGTCGCAGCCCAGCGAGGCGATGCAATCGACGGCCAGCAGCGCCGGATGGCCGGCCCCGTCGAGCACGGCGCGCAGCCCCGCGATATCGTTGCGCACCGAGGTCGACGTATCGACATGCACCGCGAGCACCGCCCTGATCCGCCCGTCCGGGTCAGCGGCGAGCCGCTCTGCCACGCGGGCGAGGTCGATGTCGTCCTGCCAGCCGAAATCCATCACCTCGACCTGCACGCCCAGGCCCTGCGCCATCGTGCCCCATCCCAGGCAGAACCGCCCCGTGGCCAGCACCAGCACAAGATCGCCGCGCGACAGGATATTGGCCAGCGCCGCCTCCCAGGCCGCATGGCCGTTGCCGATGTAGATCGCGGCATGATGCGCCGTGCGGGCCACGGCCTTGAGATCGGGGATGAGGCCCTGCGTCATCTCGATCAGTTGCCCGGTATAGATGTTGGGCGCGGCGCGGTGCATGGCCGACAATACCCTGTCGGGCATCACCGAGGGACCGGGGATCGCGAGGTAGTGACGTCCGTTCGAGAGCATGTGAGGGGCCTTTGTCTGCGCTGCAAGGCGCGACACTAGCCTGCTCCCCCGCAGCGTCAATCGGCCTTGCGCCTTGCCCGGCTTGCCCTTTGCCCCCATTTGCGCCTAAACCGCCTGCACCCAAGGGGAACAAGGGACCAGATGCTCGGCAAGCTCTCCTCAAGCCTCCAGCGCCGCGAACGCGCGTGGCGGCAGTCCTTTGGCAAGGATATCGTGGACCCCCGCGCGCGGCGCTGGTCGGTGCTGCATTACGAATTCGTCGATCACGCGGTGCTGCGCCGCTTCTGGCACAATTTCTTCGAGGTGGCGCCGGGCGTCTACCGGTCGAACCACCCCAATCACCGCCGTTTCGCCGCCTACAAGGCGATGGGGATCAAATCGGTCCTCAACCTGCGCGGCACGCCGCGGCGCGCGCATCACCTGTTCGAGGTCGAAAGCTGCGCAGCCCTCGGCCTGGCGCTGCACAATACCGAACTGCACGCGCGCAAGCCCGCCGCGCGCGACAAGCTCTTGCGCCTGTTCGACCTGTTTCGCAGCATCGAGCGCCCCTTCGTGATGCATTGCAAATCGGGCGCCGACCGCGCCGGACTGGCCTCTGCGCTCTACCTCATGGCGTTCGAGGATGTGCCGGTGGCCGAGGCGCGCAAACAACTCTCGATCCGTTACCTGCATCTGAAATCGTCGAAAACCGGCGTACTCGACCATATGCTCGACCTCTACGAGGCGCGTGTCGCCGAGGGGCCGATCGGCATCGAGGACTGGATCGCGACCGAATACGACCCCGACGCCGTGATGGCGAGCTTTCAGGCGAAACGGAGCAGGCGGTGACAGACGGACGGCCCGGCCTCTTTGCCTGGCTCTGGCGCGGCTATCTCGCGCCGCATTGGCGCTGGCTGGCGCTGGCGCTGGTGCTGATGGCGATCGAAGGCGGCACGCTGGGCGTCTTTGCCGCGATGATGCAGCCGATGTTCGACGACATCTTTGTCGCCGGCAAGACCGAGGCGCTCTGGCTTGTCGGGCTGGTCATCATGGGCGTGTTCGTCACGCGCGCGATCACCTCCATCGGGCAGCGGGTGATCCTGACGCGGATCAACGAACTGAGCGCCGGCGCCCTGCGCGCCGACCTGCTCGCGCATCTGATGCGGCTCGACGGCAGCTTTCACCTCGCCCATCCGCCGGGCCTGCTGATCGAGCGCGTGCAGGGCGATGTCGCGGGGATCAACCGGATCTGGGCCGGCATCATCACCGGGCTGGGGCGTGATCTGGTCGCGGTGATCGTGCTCTTTGGCGTGGCGCTTTCGGTCGATTGGCGCTGGACGCTGATCGCCCTCATCGGCATCCCGCTGCTCATCGCGCCCTCACTGCTGGTGCAGCGCTATGTGCGCCGCCGGGCCACCGCCGCGCGCGAGATCGCCGCGCGGATGTCCACCCGGCTGGATGAAGTGTTCCACGGCATCGCGCCGATCAAGCTCAACAGCCTCGAGGCCTACCAGTCCGACCGCTACGCCGCACTCACCCGCCAACGGATCACGGCCGAGGTGAAATCGGCCGCGGGTCAGGCCACCATCCCCGGGCTGATCGACATCATGACCGGGCTCGGGTTTCTCGGCGTCCTGTTCTACGGCGGCACCGAGATCATCAGTGGCGACAAGACGGTGGGCCAGTTCATGTCCTTTTTCACCGCCATGTCGCTGGCCTTTGAGCCGCTGCGCCGACTGGGCAACATCTCGGGCCTGTGGCAATCGGCGGCGGCGAGCCTTGCGCGAATGCGGGCGCTCTTTGACACCGCGCCGACGCTCACATCACCGGCCATCATCCGCCCCGCCCCCGCAGGCGCGCCCGCAATCATGCTCGAGGACGTGCACCTCGCCTATGGCGACCTGCCGGTGCTGCGCGGCGTCAGCTTCACCGCCGCCGCAGGGCAGACGACCGCGTTGGTGGGCGCATCGGGCGCGGGCAAGAGCACGGTGTTCAACCTGCTCACCCGGCTGGTCGATCCGCAATCAGGGAGCGTCACGCTGGGCGGCGTGCCGGTTCAGGCGATGGACATCGCGGCGCTGCGCGGCCTGATTTCGGTCGTCTCGCAGGACGCGGCCCTGTTCGACGAGACCCTGCGCGACAATATCCTGCTCGGACGCAGCGACATCAGCGCGGCGCGACTGGCACAGGTGCTCGACGCGGCCCATGTCACCGATTTCCTGCCGCAGCTTCCCGCCGGGCTGGACAGCCCGGCCGGGCCGCGCGGATCGGCGCTGTCCGGCGGGCAGCGACAACGCATCGCCATCGCCCGCGCGCTCCTGCGCGACACGCCGGTGCTGCTGCTCGACGAGGCGACAAGCGCGCTGGACACGCGGTCCGAAGCGCTGGTGCAGGATGCGCTCGACCGGCTGTCGCAGGGGCGCACGACGCTGGTGATCGCGCACCGGCTCTCGACCGTGCGCAAGGCGCAGCAGATCGTGGTGATGGAGGCCGGGCGCGTGGTCGAAACCGGCACGCATGAGGCGCTGCTCGCGGCGGGCGGCACCTATGCCGGGCTGCACGCGCTGCAATTCCGCGATGGCGAAGGGGCCGCCTGACCCCTATATCCCGGGCAGACCAGAAGAGCGGACAAGAAGAGCGGACAAGGAGAGCAGACCATGGCCGAGCGCACCATCCTCGCCCTGACCGGCACCGACCGGGTGCATTTCCTGCAAGGGCTCGTGACCAATGACGTGACCCGCGCCGAAGGCAGCATCATCTATGCAGCGCTGCTGACGCCGCAGGGCAAATACCTCGCCGATTTCTTCGTGATCGGGCAAGCCGATCGCCTGCTGATCGACGTGGCGGCACCGCTCGCGGCCCCGCTGGCGCAGCGGCTGGGCATGTACCGCCTGCGCGCCGATGTGCAGATCACCCAGACCGACATGACCATGTCGCGCGGCACAGGGCCCGCCCCTGCAGGCGCCCTGCCCGACCCGCGCCACCCGGCGCTGGGATGGCGGGCCTATGGCGCGGCCACACCCCCGGATGCGACCGACTGGACCGCGCTGCGCGTCGCCCATGCCATCCCCGAGAGCGGCATCGAACTCACACCCGAGACCTATATCCTCGAGGCCGGGTTCGAGGCGCTCAACGGCGTCGATTTCCGCAAGGGCTGTTATGTGGGCCAAGAAGTCACGGCCCGGATGAAGCACAAGACCGCGCTGAAAAAGGGGATCACCCGGGTCACCCTCGACGGCCCGGCCAGACCCGGCGACGAGATCACGTCCGATGGCAAACCCGTCGGCACGCTGCACAGCATCGCCGGTGACCGCGCCCTGGCCTTTCTGCGCCTGGACCGCGCCTCAGGCCCGCTGCAGGCCGGTGCCGCAACCCTCACACTGGCCTGACGCCCCGGCTTCTTTGTGCCCCAAATACTCCCGCCGGAGGCAAAGAGTTTTCGTACGAAAACTCTTGCAAGAATTTTCGTACGAAAATTCTTCGCCCGCCCCCGCCGTCAGTCCTCCAGCAGAAAGGCAAAGCGCAGGGCCAGCGCGTCCCACAGCGCCTCGCTCCCCGCAGCGAGCACATGGCCCTGCGTCAGCCCCGCGTGATAGGCACTGCCGTCAAGCATCCGCACCACGCCACCCGCCTGCTGCACGCAGAGCACGCCCGCCGCATGGTCCCAGGCATGGGGCACCGGCCCGCTGAGCAAAAAGGCCGCGTGTCCCTGCGCCACCATCCGGTATTCATGGCACGAACAGCGCAGCGACTGCGCGCGGCCGAATTCTGCCATCGCCGCGGCGAGCGCCGCCCGATGCCGGCGCGCCACCAGCCCGAGCGGCACATAACCCGCCATCCCGCCGAACCGGATCTCGTGCGAACTCGCAAGCGGCGCGCGGGTGCCGTCGGCCATCACCCGCAGCGTCGCACTGGCCGCATCGGCGACGATCCAGTCGTCCATCACCGGGTCATAAAGCAGCCCGAACACCGGTCGCCCCGCCACCGTGGCCGCCAGGATCACCCCGAAGAGCGGCAAGCCCTTGGCAAAATTCCAGGTCCCGTCCACCGGGTCAATGATCACCGCCAGCGGCGCGGTGCCGATCGCGTCGCGCAAGCCCGGCTCGGCCGCGATCGCCTCCTCGCCCACCACCACCGCCGCGGGAAACACCGCCCGCACGGCAGCGGTGATCTGCGCCTCGGCCTCGGTATCGGCCAGCGTGACCAGATCGGTCGGCCCCGATTTGGCCGCCACATCCGCCACACCCAGCCGCCGGAACCGGGGCATGACGCAATCGCGCGCTGCGGCACGGACGATCTCGATCAGCGCCGCCTGTTCTGCCGACGTCAGGTTCATGGCCATCCCATCCGCTCGCGAAACCACCGCCCGCCAGACCGGCCCGGCGGGCGCTCTGATCGCCGCTGCCGCTCAGGCGCGTTCGACGTATTCGAACAGCTCCGTGTTCACGATGATCTTTTCATCCGTGCCCACAAAGGGCGGAATCATCACGCGCACGCCATTGTCGAGGATCGCGGGCTTGAAGCTGTTGGCCGCCGTCTGCCCCTTCACCACCGGCTCGGTCTCGACCACCGTGCAGGTGATCTTGAGCGGCAAGGTGAGGTTCAGCGCCTCTTCCCCGTAATATTCGATATGGACGATCATCCCGTCCTGAAGAAACGGCCGGCGTTCGCCCAGCAGGTCGGCGGGCAGCGCGATCTGCTCATAGGTCTCGCTGTCCATGAAGGTCAGCATCCCGTCGGTTTCATACAGAAACTGCTGGTCCTTCTGTTCGAGCTGCACGCGTTCGACCTTGTCGGCCGAGCGGAACCGCTCGTTCAGCTTGCGCCCGTCGCGCAGGTTCTTCAGCTCGACCTGGGCAAAAGCCCCGCCCTTGCCGGGTTTGACGTGGTCGGTTTTCACCGCAACCCACAAGCCGCCGTCATGTTCAAGGACATTTCCGGGGCGGATTTCGTTTCCATTGATTTTGGGCATGGCTCTACTGTGTCAGGAATGTGTCAAAAGGTTGATCGAACGTTGCTCGACCCTATATATCGGGCTCGATACCCTGACAAGGCGACTAAATAGAGGCACAAAAGAATAAAAGCTATGCGCAGCGCGCATATCTGCTATTCGAAAAGAGGAACCCCGAATCGGTTCCAATCATGCATATTCGCCCGCACGCCTTGAAGCGCAAGAGCAAAAAACAAAGGACGCGAGATGAGAGATTTCGTTGACGGCACGGCCTACAATAACGAGCAGGGCAACCGTGCGCGTAAACTGTTTGCGGCCGTGGTTCTGGCCGCGCTCGATGATGCGATCGCGGATGACAAGAAATATGGCAACGGCCCCGAACAGATCGCCCGCTGGGCACGCTCGCGCGATGGCCGCGAGGTCCTGTCCTGCGCCGGCATCGACCCCAACGAGCGCGTCGTGCAAGGCCTGATGGATTTCGTGGGCAAGGGTGTGCGCACCTCGGTCGCGCTCTCGCGCGAGGAAAGCGAACGCCGCCACGCCGCCGAAGAAGAGGCGCGCGCCGCCTGATGTCCGATGTGACCCGTCCTGCGGGACGGTGGCGAAAACGCGGCCCTCTGCTCGGGGCCGCGTTTTTCTTTTGTCCCGACAGGCCCTGACCGGAGAGGCCACGTGACCAAGGCGATCATGATCCAGGGCGCCGGCTCCAACGTCGGCAAGTCGATGCTGGTCGCAGGCCTCGCGCGCGCCTGCCTGCGGCGCGGCCTCTCGGTCGCCCCGTTCAAACCGCAGAACATGTCCAACAACGCTGCCGTCACGGCGGATGGCGGCGAGATCGGCCGCGCCCAGGCGCTGCAGGCGCGGGCCTGCGGGCTCGCGCCGCTGGTGGACATGAACCCGGTGCTGCTGAAACCCGAAAGCGATCTTGGCGCGCATGTGATCGTGCAGGGCCGCCGCTTTGGCACTTTGCGCGCCCGCGACTACGGCCGGATGAAATCGACCCTGCTGCCGCATGTGCTCGACAGTTTCCACCGCCTCGCGCAGGGGCGCGATCTGGTCCTCGTCGAAGGCGCGGGCAGCCCGGCCGAGGTCAACCTGCGCGCCGGCGACATCGCCAACATGGGCTTTGCCAGCGCGGCGGGCGTGCCTGTGGTGCTGATCGGCGACATCGACCGCGGCGGGGTCATCGCGCAGCTTGTGGGCACCCACGCAGTCCTGCCCGAACAGGACCGCGCCCTGATCCGCGCCTTTGCGATCAACAAGTTCCGCGGCGACCCCACACTTTTTGCCGAAGGGATGGAGATCATCGCCGCGCACACAGGCTGGGCCCCGCTGGGCATCCTGCCCTGGTTCGCCGACGCCTGGCGCCTGCCCGCCGAGGATGTGATGGACATCGCGCGCCACCCCGCGTCAGCCGGGCCGGGCCAGATCCGCATCGCCGTGCCCCGCCTCGGCCGGATCGCCAATTTCGACGACCTCGACCCGCTCGCCGCCGACCCGCGCGTCAGCGTGACCATCGTCGAACCCGGCCGCCCCTTGCCCGGCGACGCCACGCTGGTGCTGATCCCCGGCAGCAAATCCACCATCGCCGACCTCGCCGGCTTTCGCACCAATGGCTGGGACATCGACCTTGCCGCCCATGTCCGGCGCGGCGGGCAAGTGCTGGGCCTCTGTGGCGGCTACCAGATGCTGGGCCGCTCCATCAGCGACCCCCAAGGGATCGAGGGCGCGCCCGCCACCGTGCCCGGCCTCGGCCTTCTGGACGTGGACACCGTGATGACCCCGCACAAGACGCTTGCCCTCACCGAGGCGCGCGACATCGCAAGCGGCGCGCCGGTGCAGGGCTACGAGATCCATATCGGCGAAACCAACGGCCCGGACCGCGCCCGCGCCTGGCTGACTGTCGCCGATCATGGCGAAGGCGCCGCCTCGCCCGATGGGCGCATCCGGGGAACCTATCTGCACGGCCTGTTTGCCGCCGATGCGTTCCGCACCGCTTTCCTCGCCCGGCTCGGCGCAACCGGCCCCACCCGAAGCTATGAGACCACGCTCGAGGCGACGCTCGACAGCCTCGCCGCCCATGTCGAGGCGCATCTGGACGTGGACCAGATCCTGCGGCTCGCCGCCCCGCTCTGACGGTCCGGCTTCATCTTGCCACAAATATCCCCGCCGGAGGCTCCCCCCCGCCACCCGCGCGCTGGCGCAGGGCATGAGGGCAAGGCGTGGAGGACAAGGCGTGGAGGACAAGGCGTGGAGGACAAGGCGTGGAGGACAAGGCGTGGAGGACAAGGCGGGGGCGCTATTCGAACTCCTGGCTCGACAGCACGCGGTAGATCTCGCGGCGCACCAGCTTGCGCACGTTGCGGGTGATCCGCTCGCCCAGCGTGCCCTGAAGCTCCTGCCGCACGATCTCGATCACCAGATTGCGCAGCATCTCCTCGTCGATCAGGCCCTCGCCCAACTCTGCCAGCGGCGCCTCGTCATCGCGGGAAAACGCCCCCTCGGGCGAACGGGCGAGATCCTGTGCCAGCCCGCCCGCTGCGCGGTCTGCATCGGGGGCGCCATAGGGCGTCGCGGCCGGCGCGGCGTCCGACCGGTCATCGTGCGGGTCATCGGCCACACCGGCCAGCGGTCCTGCGGCAAACACGGCATCCTGCACCGGCTGACCGAGCACCTGCGCGGCCCAGGCGATATCCTCTGGCGGGACGTGGCGAAAGGCGGGGGGGACGGGCGCATCCGCTGTAGCGGTGGCGGTCTCTGGCAGGGTCCGCAGCCCGCCGAGGTTGCGCAGGAGGGCATGGGGGTCACGCCGGGTCGAGGCCCAGTCAACCACCGGCACCCCTTCGCTGCCATCGGGTTCCCAGTCGTCGTCCTGCGAGGTGACGGCGGCCTCAAGTTCGGCAATCGTGGTGAGAAGCGACAGCCGCCCGGACGACGGCTGTGCCCCCGCATCATCGCCTGCGGGCGCCGCGGCCATGATGGTGCCCAGATCCTCGTCCTCGACCTTGGCCTCGAGGGGGGCCCCGGCCAGGGCATCCCAGGGCGCGGTCTGCGGCACCGGCGCGTCAAGCGCCGCCAACCGGTCAGTCGCGTCACGCGCCGCCAACGGGTCAGTCGCGTCACGCGCCGCCAACCGGTCAGTCGCGTCAAGCGCCGCCAACCGGTCAGTCGCGTCACGCGCCGCCAACGGGTCAGTCGCGTCACGCGCCGCCAACCGGTCAGTCGCGTCGCGCGCCGCGGTCAGGTCCGGCGCGGGATCGGCGTCCTCGGTCACGGCATCGACCACGCGCAGGGCCGGCGTCAGCACGAATCGCCCCGCCGACGCAGGTGCGCCGGGCGTGGCTTTTGCCTGGTCGGCGGGCAGAGGCTCCTGTGCATCGGGCGCATGAGCCGACACGGCCGCGCCCGCCGTCACCCGCGCGCGCGGGCGCTCATCTTCGGACACGAGCCTGCGAATCGAAGAGAGGACATCTTCAATCTCGATGTTTGTGACCGGGTCGGACATGGACCATCCTGTATGCGACTGCTGCCGCGTTGCCGCATCATCACGATACGGCACCGCCTTGCCTTGCGGCAAAGTCTAACCGCGCTTGCCCCGATAGACAACCGATAGGCGGGATTTGAAGCAACCCGCCTCAGTTGCCGATGGCACGCAGCACCCGGTCGAGCGCCTCGCCCTGCTGCGACATCGCGGTCGGCGCGTCGTCCACCAGATTGTAATAGGCGGCGGGGTCGTAGATCTGCACGTTCAGCCCGAGATGCTGCGCGGTCAGCAGGCCCATCGCGGACAGCACGCTATAGCTGGCGAGCGTTTCGTCCACCTGCGCCGAAATCAGGTTGGCGGCCGCATCAAGCTGTTCCTGCTCGGCATTGAGCACGTCGAGCGTGGTGCGCGAGCCCAGCGTCGCCTCTTCGCGCACGCCTTCAAAGGCCACGCGCGCGGCGCGCACCTGACGCTCTGACGCCTCGCGGCTGGCGCGGGCGACCTCAAGAAAGGAATAGGCATTGCCCACGTTCTGCTCGATATCGCGCGCCGCGATCAGCAGGCCCGCCCGCGCCGCATCGCGCCGCGCCATGAACTGGCGCACCTGGCTCGACAGGCGGCCGCCCTGATAGATCGGCCCGCCCACATTAAGCCCGAGCCGTTCGGTGTCGTTGCCATTGAGGTCAAGGCTGACAGATCCCTGCAAGGACACGGTCGGCCGCATCGCCGCCTCGGCGCGCAGGATGTTGATCTCGGCGGCGGTGACGGAGTGCTGGGCCTCGCGCAGCGAGGGATGCGTGCGCAGCGCCAGCGCCTTGGCCTCGGCGACAGAGCGTGACACCGGCGCCGGCGGCACCGATTGCAGGCCAGAGGGCGCGCGGCCGACGGCGGCGCGGTATTCCTCTGCGGCGCGCACCAGCGCACCCTCCTGCGCGGCCAGTTGGCTGCGCGCAGAAGCGAGCCGCGCCTCGGCCAGCGCCACATCGGTGCGCGTCACCTCGCCCACCTCGAACCGGTCCTGCGCGGCGCGCAATTCCTGCGTGATCAGCCGCACATTGTTCTGCCGGAGCGCCACGAATTCCTGCGCGCGCCGCACCTCCATATAGGCCTCGACAATGCGCAGGAGCACCCGCTGCTCGACCCCGACAAGCTGCTCGCGCGTGGCCAGGACGAGCTCTTTCTGCACGTCGATCGCATATTGGGTGCGGCCGAAATCATAGATCGTCAGTTCGGCCGAAAACTGCAGGTTGCCGGTGATGAGGTCGGCGCCCGGAAAGCGCGGGCTGACCGTGCTCAGCCCCGCCGACCAATTCACGATCGGCAGCAGCGCGGAGACCGCCTGCGCCACATCCTCGTCGGCGGCGCGCAGCAGCGCCCGGTTCTGGTCCAGCAAGCCGCTGTTTTCATAGCCATGCGCCAGCGCCTGGGCCAATGTCTCGGCCCGGGCCGTGCTGGCAAAGGGTGCGGCCAGCAGGGTCAGCCCCATGATCGCCCCGCCGATGATCCTGCGCATTCTCATTCCGCCCTGTCCTGCACTCATTGTCCTGTCCGGCCCGATCGGCCCGATCGGCCCGGCCGCGCCTCGCGTTTGATCTGGTGCGCGGCGCGTCGTTGTCAAAACCGCCGCCACGCCCCGCCTCACAGCACGAAAGCATCCTGCGCGTGAAACCCGTCGAGCACCGGCGCCCCGGCATTGAACGCGAGCCGCCAGTCCACACGCCCGTCGAGCTTGTGACCGATCCGCACGACACCCAGCGCCCCTTCGGCGAAAACGGCGGCGATCCGTCCCCCGTCCTTGAGTTGCGCGAGCAATGTGTCGGGGACCTGCTGCACGGCGCCCTGGATGATGATGGCGTCATAAGGGCCGCTTTTTGCGGCGCCCTGCGTCAGATCGCCCGTGATCACCGCGGCATTGTCCACACCTTGTTCGGACAGGGTGCTCTGGGCTTCATGGGCCCAGTCCTCCTGCGGCTCGACCGCCACCACGAACTCGACCAGCCGGGCGATGACGGCGGTCGTGTAGCCCTGCACGCAACCCAGATCGAGCACGACATCCTCGCGTTGCAGGTCAAGCGCGTCGAGCATCTTGGCCAATGTGCGCGGGTCGAGCATCACACGCCCGTGGCCCACGGCGATATTCTCGCCCACATAGGCGATTTCGCGCAGGCCGGCCGGCAGGTAAACCTCGCGCGGGACGTGCAGCATCGCCTCGATGATCGGAAACTTCGTGACATCGGACGGTCGCACCTGCGTATCGACCATCATGATGCGTCGGGTTGCATAGTCTGCCACGCTCTAAACTCTTTCGTTCAGTTGTATGCGACTAGCTGATGCCATATCCCGCCTGCCGGGGCAACGAAAGATACGCGCGGCCGCCGCTCCGCCCGGCCATCTGCCGCATATTTGACCCAGAGCGCCGCCGGTATCAGCCTTGCGCACCCTCGGCCGCTGGTATATCCCACGCCTGCTCCGGGGCGGGTTGGCGGAGAGGTTACGCAGCGGATTGCAAATCCGTGAAGACCGGTTCGATTCCGGTACCCGCCTCCAGCATGGCGCAACTGCGGCGCGGCCTTCTTTGGCCGGCACCACAACAGGCGCCCCGATCATCCGGTCCGGTCCATTCCTGCCCTCTTTTCAGGCTACTGGCCCGTTCCATGGGCAATGCAGCACTTTCACATCCTGCCAGACGGACGCGCGAGCAAGGCGTGCTTTTGTCCTGGCAGCGCGCTGTCAGGATGACAGCGAGAGGCCGGGGCAAGGGCCCGCGGCAGCGGCGGAGCGTGGCCCGCCTCAGCGACGGACGGATCGACGGGCGGGCGAGTGAAAGGACCAGGGCTTGATCGCCACAGGACAGGTCACGCATGATGTTGCGCCAGAGGCGCCGCCTTTGGACACCGCCGCGCAGGACACCGCATCGCCGCTCTCGCGCGCCCTAGTCACCTTTGTGGTTCCGGTCCGCCATCAGGACAATGCCCGCGACTGGGGCGCCCTGAAAAGCAGGCTGCGCCAGACGCTGGCATCGATCGCCAATCAGACGAACCCAGACTGGCATTGCGTGATCGTCTGCAATACCGGGGCGGACCTGCCCCCCCTGCCCGACCGGACCGCGGTGGTCCGCGTCAGCTATCCGCCCAATGACCTGCACGATCTGGGCCAGGGGCCGCGCGACGCCGCGCTCGATGCGTTCCGGCTGGACAAGGGGCGGCGCGTCCTCGCGGGGATGCTGGCGGCGCCGGACTGCCGCTATTTCATGGTCGTGGATGACGACGATCTGCTCAGCAACCGGATCGTTGCGCATGTCGCGCGCAACAATGGCCAATCTGGCTGGTTCGTGGACACGGGTTTCCTGTGGAATGACAACGGCAGGACTTTCTTTCGCGTCAACCAGTTCGACAGGATATGCGGCACCAGCCTGATCGTGCGCCGCGATCTTTATGCGCTGCCCGCGCAGGCGCAGGAGGCAGAGGATGGCTGGATCATGTCCATGCTGGGCAGCCATGTGCGCATCAGGGACATCCTGGCCGCGCGCGATGCGCCGCTCGCGCCGCTGCCTTTTGCGGGGGCGGCCTACCGGGTGGCCAGCGCGGGGTCGCACAGCCGGCAGCCGGGTATCCTGCGGCTCAAGTTTCTCGACCCCGGCCTGCTGCGCAGACCGCGCCGGCTGCTGGGCAACCTGCTGCGCCTGCGCTGGATCGGCCCGCGGCTGCGGGCCGAGTTCTTTGGCAGACCGCCGGCCTGAGCCGCCGTTGCGCGCTACATCGCCTCCGCGAACAGCGCGCGCGTGTTCTCGGCGGTCATCGCGACCGGGTTGCCGCCCACGCTGGGGTCGGCAAGCGCCATCGCTGTGAGCACATCGAGCCGCGCCTGCTCGACCCCCAGCGCGGCGAGGCCGGAGGGGATCGCGAGCAGCGCGTTCAATTCGAGCACGCGGGCGTAAAAGCCGTCAAAGCCCCCCGCGATGCCCAGATAGGCCGCGGCCATCGCGATGCGGTCCTCGATCGCAGGGCGGTTGAAGCGCAGGCAGGCGGGCATCACGACGGCATTGGTGGTGCCGTGATGCGTGCCATAGACGGCGCCGACCGGATGGCTCAGCGCATGGATCGCGCCCAGCCCCTTCTGGAACGCGACCGCCCCCATCGCCGCCGCCGACATCATATGCGCCCGCGCCTCGATATCGCTGCCGTCCGCATAGGCGCGCGGCAGATACGTGTTGACCAGCCGCAGCCCCTCGAGCGCGATGCCCTGGCTCATCGGGTGGTAGAACGGGCTGCTGAACGCTTCGAGGCAATGCGCAAAGGCATCCATCCCGGTGCCGGCGGTGATCATCCGCGGCATCCCCACGGTGAGTTCGGGGTCGCAGATGACGACGGTCGGCAGCACCTTGGGGTGAAAGATGATCTTTTTCACATGGGTCTGGCTATTGGTGATGACGCTGGCACGGCCGACCTCCGAGCCGGTCCCGGCAGTCGTGGGCACGGCGACGATGGGGGCGATGCCTGCGGGGTCGGCGCGGGTGAACCAGTCGCCGATATCCTCGAAATCCCACAACGGGCGCGTCTGGCCCGACATGAAGGCCACCATCTTGCCCAGATCGAGGCCCGAGCCACCACCAAAGGCGATGACCCCGTCATGCCCGCCCGCCTTGTAGGCGGCAAGGCCCGCGGCGAGGTTGACCTCGTTGGGGTTCGGGTCCACCTCGGCAAAGATCGCGCGGCCGAGGCCGGCGGCATCCAGAATGGCGAGCGTGGCCGCCGTGACCGGCAGCGCCGCGAGGCCCCGGTCCGTCACGAGGAGCGGGCGCGTGATGCCCGCCTGCGCGCAGGCGGCGGGGAGTTCCCTGATCCGGCCCGCGCCGAATTTGATTGCGGTGGGATAGGACCAGTTGGCCGTGGGGGCGCCGCTCATGACTTGACCTTTCTGAAATGGTAGGACCGCGGCCGCGTGACCGCCTGATATCCCAGCGCCGACATCGCGCCGCCGCGCCCGGTATCCTTGCAGCCGGTCCAGCAGACGCCCGGATCGACGTAATCGGCCCGGTTGAGAAACACCGTGCCGGTCTCGATCCGCCGGCCCAGCGCCATCGCGCGGTCGGGGTCCGCCGTCCAGAGCGAGGCGGTCAGCCCATAGGGGCTGTCGTTCATCAGCGCGAGCGCCTCTTCGTCGTCCGCGACCTTCATGATCCCCACGACCGGGCCAAAGCTTTCCTCGCGCATCACGCGCATCTCGTTGGTGACATCGACAAGGATCTGCGGCGCGAGATAGGCGCCGCCGTCATCGGCCGGAAAGCGCGCCGGGTCGATCAGCCCGCGCGCGCCGGCGAGCAGCGCCTCGGCCGTCTGCTCGCGCACCGTCTGGGCAAAGCGCACATGCGCCATCGGCCCGAGCGTGGTGGCCGCATCGAACGGATTGCCCAGATGCAAGCCATTGACCCAGGCCACGGATTTCTCGACGAAGGCATCGTAGAGGCTGTGGTGCACATAGATCCGTTCGATCCCGCAGCAGCACTGCCCGGCGTTATACATCGCGCCATCCATCAGCACATCGACGGCCCAGTCGAGGTCGGCGTCCGCCATCACATAGCCGGGATCCTTGCCGCCAAGTTCGAGCCCGAGCCCGGTGAATGTGCCCGCCGCCGCGCGTTCGATCGCCTGCCCGCCCGCCACCGAGCCGGTAAAGTTGACAAAGCCGAAGGACCGCGCTGCGATCAGCGCCTCAGTGCCGGCATGGTCGAGCACGATGTTCTGGAACACATCCGCCGGCACCCCGCCCTTGTGCAGCGCCTGCGCGATGCGCTCGCCCACCAGCAGGGTCTGGCTGGCGTGCTTGAGCATCACCGCATTGCCCGCGATCAGCGCGGGCACGATGGTGTTGAGCGCGGTGAGGTAGGGGTAGTTCCAGGGTGCGATGACCAAGACGACGCCCAGGGCGGCGCGTTCGATCCGGCGCACGAAACGCGCGCTGTCCTCGACCTCGACCGGGGCCAGCGCGGCCTCGGCGAGACCGGCCATGTGGGTGGCGCGCTCATTGATGCCGCCGAATTCGCCGCCATAGCGGGTGGGGCGGCCCATCTGCCAGGCAAGCTCCTCGACGATGGCCTCCCGCTCATCGCCCAGCGCTGCGATACCCGCCAGCACCCGCGCGCGGCGATCGTCGAGAGGCAGCGCCGCCCATTCGCCCTGCGCGGCCTTGGCGCGCGCCACGGCGGCGGCGGCGGCGTCCGGGGTCAGCGCCGCACGCTCGGCATAGACCCGCCCGTCCACGGGCGAGATGCATCGGATCATCTGTGTCATCTGTCTGTCCTCCGGGCCGACCGGCCCCATCTGTCAGGCGCGTTCGAACCCGCGCGCAATTTCCCAGTCCATCACGATGCGGTCCTGCTCCTCGATCTCCCAGCGCGCGGCGCGCACATAATGGTCGATCACATCGTCGCCCATCGCCGCGCGCAGCATCGCTGACGCCTCGAGCAGATCGGCGGCATGGCGCAGGTTGCGCGGGATCTCGCGCGCCTGCCCCGCGTGATAGACATCGCCCGTCATCTCGGGCTCCAGTGCCAGTTTCCGCTCGATCCCGTCAAGCCCCGCCGCAAGCTGCGCCGCCATGGCGAGATAGGGGTTGAGGTCGGCGCCGCCCACGCGGCATTCCACGCGGATGCCCTTTGTCTCTGCCCCGCAGACGCGGTAGCCCGCGGTGCGGTTGTCGGTGGACCAGACCGCCTTGGTCGGGGCGAACAATCCCACGCAGAACCGCTTGTAGCTGTTGACATAGGGCGCGAGGAAATAGGTCACGTCCGACGCATGGGCGAGCAGGCCCGCGACGTAATGCTGCATGATGGCCGACATGCCATGCGGCTGGTCGGGGTCGAGGAAGGCGGGCCTGCCATCGGACCACAGCGACTGGTGGATATGGCTCGACGATCCGGCGCGGTCGGTCGCGTATTTCGCCATGAAGGACAGCGCATGCCCATGGGCAAAGGCGATTTCCTTGCAGGCGTTCTTGGTGATCACATGCATGTCGGCGGTGTCGAGCGCGTCGGAATACTTGATGTTGATCTCCTCCTGCCCTGCCTCGGCCTCGCCCTTGGAGTTTTCCACCGGGATCCCCGCACCATAAAGCCCGTTGCGGATGGCGCGCATCAGCGGCTCTTCCTTGGTGGTGCCGAAGATGCCGTAATCGACATTGTAGCGGCCCAGCGTCTGCAGGTTCTGGTAATTGGCGTCGCGCAGCGCGTCATAGGACTGCGCGAACAGGAAGAACTCGAGCTCGGTCGCCATCATCGGCGCGAACCCCAGCGCGCGGGCGCGGGCGATCTGGCGCTTGAGCACGGCGCGGGGCGAATGCGGCACCTCGGCGTGGGTGTGGTGGTCGAGCACATCGCACATCACCATCGCGGTGCCGGGCAGCCAGGGGATCAGGCGCAATGTGCTCAGGTCGGGCTTGTGGATATAGTCGCCATAGCCAGCCTCCCAGCTTGTCGCCTTGTAGCCCTGCACCGTCGCCATCTCGATGTCGGTGGCCAGCAGATAGTTGCAGCCATGCGTTTCCTCATAGCCGCCATTGACGAAATGCGCGGCGTGAAAGCGTTTGCCGACAAGCCGCCCCTGCATGTCGGGAAAGCAGGTGAGCACGGTGTCGATCTGCCCGGCGGCGACGGCGGAGGTGAGGGCGTCAAAGGTGAGGTTGGCGGGCATTGCGGTCTTCTTTCATCGGTCAGCCAGAGGTGGCCGGGGCACCCATGCGCCCCGGCCCGGTGTCGTCAGCGGTAGGGGTAGCCTGCCGCCTCCATGTTCGACGCATAGTCCTTGAACGCCTGCACGACGCGGCCCGCGCGCGGGCTTTCCGCCGCGATCTCGTCCCAGAACCCGTTCGCATCGGCCACCACGGTCGCCCATTCGTCGGCGGGGATCGAGGTCAGCTCCATCTTTTCGCCTTCCACGCGCAGCTTGGCTTCGCCGCCCCAATACCAGACGGCGCGGTAGTAATGCGACTGGTCGATGGTCGAACGATAGAGCTGTTGCAGATGCGGCGGGACCGCCTCCCAGCTTGCCGTATTGGCGAAATAGCTGCCGAACCAGGCGCCGGTGACCGAATTGGTCAGCGCATAGTTGCAGATGTCGGCCCAGCCGACCTCATAGGCCTCGGTAAAGCCGCACCAGGCGACGCCGTCCAACTGCCCGGTCTGCAACGACACCTCGACATCGTCCCATGGCACGGTGACGGGGATCAGGCCGTATTTCGACAGGAACTTGCCCGCGGTCGGCACCCCGAACACCCGTTTGCCACGCATGTCGGCGAGCGACCGGATCGGCTCCTTGGTAAAGATGTGCAGCGGATCCCAGGCGCCGGCGGACAGCCAGGTGACATTGTCCACCTCGTCATAGGCCTCTTTCCAGATCTCGTTGAGGCCGTAGTAGTTGAACAGCGCCGGCACATCGAGGCTGTAGCGGGTGGCAAAGGGGAAATAGCCGCCGAACACCGAGATATCGACCGGCGAGGCCATCGTCGCCTCGTCCGACTGCACCGCGTCGAGCGTGCCGTTCTGCAGCGCGCGGAACAGCTCGTCGGTGGGGACAAGCTGGTCGGCATAGTAGAGGTCGATCACCATCTCGCCATTGGCCGCCGCGTTGAAGGCGTCGATCTGCGGCTTGATCACATGCGCGCCCAGCGGCGCGCCCGAATAGGTCTGCAACCGCCAGCGGATCGGCGCCTGCGCGTTGACATAAGGCGCGGCCAGCGCGGCGGGCGCGGCCACGGCGGCCCCGGTGAGGAACTTGCGACGGCTGGCGAGGATTTTCTCAGACGGGCTTTGCGGTTTGATAAGCTTGGTCATCGTCTCTCCTTGGGTTGGGTTTCGGGTTTGGTCTTGCGCCTCTTGCCGGGCGCTGCGGGTCTCAGCGAAAGTAATGCGGGATGAACATCGCGATTTCGGGAAAGGCCATGACCAGCCCGATGGTCAGCGCCATCATGCCCACAAAGGGCCAGATCGACCGGTAGATGTCGCGCAGCGACACCTCCTTGGGCGCGAGGCCGCGCATCAGAAACAGGTTATAGCCAAAGGGCGGGGTGATATAGGCGATCTGGCAGGTCATCGTGTAGAGCACGCCGAACCAGATCATCTGGTCGCGCGGATTGTCAAAGCCGAGGTCGAGGATCTTGACCAGCGGCACATAGAGCGGGGCCACGATCACCAGCATCGCGGTATCGTCAAAGAACATGCCCAGGATGATGAAGCTGACCTGCATCATGATGATCACCTGCCAGGGCGTCAGGTGCCAGTTGGTGATGAACAGCGCCTCGACCGCGCGCACCGCGCCGATCCCGTCAAAGACCGAGCTGAAGGCGAGCGCCGCCAGGATCACCCACATGAACAGGCAGGAGATGGCGAGCGTCTTTTTCGCCGTCTCGTGCAGCACGGCCAGCGTCAGCCGCCCCTTGACCAGCGCGGCGAGCGTGGCGGCCGTGGCGCCCACGGCGGCGCTTTCGTGCAGATTGGTCTTGCCCGCCACAAAGAGCCCGGTCATCGCCAGGAAGATCGCGATCGGGATGATCCCCGCGCGCAAGAGCCGCAGCTTGTTCACCAGCGGCATGTTCAGGTCCTCGTCGCTCGCCACCGGGGCGAGCGAGGGGTCGATCCGCGCGCGCAGCCAGATATAGGCGATGAACAGCGTCGCCATGAAGAGCCCCGGCAGGATCCCGGCCAGCCAGAGCTGGTCAACCGGCTGCGCCGCGATCGAGCCATAAAGCACCATGACGACCGAGGGCGGCACCAGGATGCCGAGCGACGATCCGCCCTGGATCACCCCGGTCACCAGCACCTTGTCATAGCCGCGCCGCAGCATCTCGGGCAGCGCGATGGTCGATCCGATGGCCATGCCGGCCACCGACAGCCCGTTCATCGCCGAGATCATCACCATCAACAGCACCGTGCCGATGGCGAGCCCGCCCCGCATCCGCCCGAACCAGACGTGGAACATCCGGTAGAGATCCTCGGCGATGCCGGACTGGGCCATGATATAGCCCATGTAGATGAACAGCGGCAGCGTGACGATGGCGGTCCAGCGAAACAGCTTGAACGCCTGGTTGAACGGCATCTCGACCCCGCCCTGCCCATACATCAGCAGCGCCGCGCCCGCCGCGACAAAGCCGATGGCGGCAAAGACCCGCTGCCCGGTCATCAGCAGGACCATCAGCGAGGCGAACATCAGGATCGCGATCAGGTCATAGCTCATGCGATGACCCTCCCGCGGGCAGCGGCGGCATAGCGAAAGAACAGCGCCAGCGACTGCATCAGCATCAGCCCGAGGCTGACCACCATCACCGCCTTGATCGGCACCACCGACGGGTTCCATATCGAAAACAGGCGCTGGTTCGTCTCGATCGAATAGCGCAGCGACGAGATCGACCCGATCAGCATCACCACGAGGTAGAACATCAGGCACAGCACGGTGACGACATCGACGCGGGCGCGCCCGCGCTCGGACAGCCCGTCATAGAACAGGTCCATGCGCACATGGTCATTGTCCTTGAGCGTCTTGGCGCCCCCCATGAAGTAATAGGCCGCCAGCGTGAACTGCGCGAATTCGAGGCACCAGTGCAGCGGATTGTCGATCATGTTGCGCGTCACCGCATCCAGCAGCAGCACGCCGACCATGACAAAGATCAGATACATCGCGACATAGCCGGTCCAGTCGGCCAGCCTGTCCGCCCATCGGACATAGGTCCGTATCACGCCCGCCATGACATCCCCGTCTTTCCCCGTCTTGCCCCTGATTACCGCAGATCTACCCCTGCCGCCTGAACCGCTGCCACAAAAGCGTCAGGCGGCGTCTCGTCACAGACAAGCATATCGATTTGATCGAGCCGGCAAACCCTGAACGCGGCCACGCGGCCCAATTTCGCAGCATTTGCAACCACAACGGTCGTCCGCGCATGATCGATCATCGCCCGCGAGACGAGCGCCTCGTCCGGGTCCGCATCGGTCGCACCCGCAAGCGTATCGACAGCGGTCACGGTCAGCACCGCATGATCGGCCTGAAACCGGCCGATCTGCTCGATCACCAGCGGCCCCACTGTCTCTGCGTTGTCATGCGCATAGGCGCCGCCCAGCAGGAACACCCGCGCATCGCCCTGCCCCAGCACCTGCGCCACGCGCAGCGCATTGGTGATGACCGTCAACCCCGGCACCGCGACCAGCGCGGCGGCACAGGCGACGGTGGTCGTGCCCGTATCCATGAAGAGCGTGTCGCCCGGCGCCACGATGCCGGCGAGCTTTCGGGCGATCATCGTCTTGGCACCCGCGTCCTGCGCCATCCGCTCGCGATAGCTGCCCTCGGCATGCAGCCGCAACCGCCGCGCGCCGCCATGCACCTTTTGCAGCGCGCCGCTCTCGGCCAGATGGGCAAGGTCGCGGCGGATCGTTTCAGCCGACACGCCAAAGCGCGCGGCCAGCGCCTCGACCGAGGCCTCGCCCGCCTCGGCCACCACGCCCAGAATGCCGGTCTGACGCTGTTTCGGCTTCACTTCGCCCTTCCCCACCTCGCCCTCCCGTTGCGTCAGCTAACCGCGCCAGTTCTGACCATGTCAACAGTTTCTGCGGGCCATCCCGGCAAATCTGCGGGCGGTCACAGGATTGATTGACTGAATGGGCAGCCCGTGCCAGATTTCGGGCAACATGGAAATCTGTCCCGCCCTGTGGAGCCTTGCCCAATGACCGCCGCCCATGACGTAGCGGTGATCGGCGGCGGCGTGATCGGCTGCGCCATCGCGCGGCGGTTCACGCTCGACGGTGCGCAGGTGGTGCTGCTGGAAAAGGCCGCCGACATCCTCGACGGCGCGTCCAAGGGCAATTCGGCCATCCTGCACACCGGCTTTGACGCGCCGCCCGGCTCGCTCGAGGCGCGCTGCATCGCCGAGGGCTACGCGGAATACCTCGCCATCCACGCCCGGCTGGGCCTGCCGCTGATCCGCGCGGGCGCGCTGGTCATCGCCTGGACCGAGGCAGAGGAGGCGCTGCTGCCCGCGCTGATGGATCAGGCCCGCGCCAATGGCGTGGACGATGTGGAGCCGCTGGGCGCCGCCGCGACCCGCGCGCTGGAACCCGCGCTCGCGCCGGGGGTCCGCGCCTCCTTTCGCGTGCCGCGCGAATACCTGATCGACCCCTGGTCCGCGCCACTCGCCTACCTCTTGCAGGCGGTCGCCAACGGCGCCGTGGTCCGGCGCGGCTGCGCAGTGACGGGGGGCGCGCATGACGGCACCGCCTGGCAGCTTGCCACCACCACCGGCCCGGTCCGCGCGCGGCTGGTGATCAATGCGGCCGGCAACCATGGCGACACGCTCGACCGGTTGCTGCTGGGCGAGCAGCATTTCACCATCCGCCCGCGCAAGGGGCAGTTCGTCGTCTATGACAAACCGGCCGCGGCACTCGCCGGGCATATCCTGCTGCCGGTGCCCAATGCGGTGACCAAGGGCATTGTCGTCTGCCGCACCGCCTGGGGCAACCTGCTCGTCGGGCCGACGGCCGAGGATCAGGACGACCGCGACACCGCGACGCTGGTCCCCGCCACCCTGCAAGCGCTGCAACGGCGTGGAGAAGAGATCCTGCCCGCGCTGGCAGGCCATGAGGTCACCGCGATCTATGCCGGCCTGCGGCCTGCGACCGAATTCAAGGACTACCAGATCCGGGCGCATCGCGGCGGCAGCTACATCACCGTGGGCGGCATCCGCTCGACCGGGCTGTCCTCGGCGCTGGGCACGGCGCGCCATGTGGCGGCGCTGGCGGCGCTGGGCACCACGGCCCGGCCCGCGCCGGTCTGGCCCGGCGTCCCGAATATCTCGGAGGCCGCGCCGCGCGACTGGCAATGCGCGGGCCATGGCGGGATCGTCTGCCAATGCGAGATGGTGACGCAGCGCGAAGTGCGCGCGGCGCTCGACGGGCCGCTGGGCGCGCGGTCGCTGGCCGGGCTGAAACGGCGCACAAGGGTGACGATGGGGCGCTGTCAGGGCTTCTATTGCACCGCCGCACTCGCCCGGCTGACCGAAGGGCGGTTCGACCTGGCCATGGCCGAGGCGCCCGATGGACGCTGATGTGATCATCGTCGGCGCCGGCCCGGCGGGCCTGTCGGCGGCGATCACGCTGCGCGCGGCGGGGCTGCGGGTGACCCTGCTCGACCGCGAGGCGCAGGCAGGCGGCATCCCGCGCCATTGCGGGCATTACCCCTATGGCCTGCGCGAATACCGCCGCCTGATGCAGGGCCCCGCCTATGCCGCGCGTCTTGTCGCGCAAGCCCGCGCGGCGGGGGCCGAGATCAGGACCCAGACCAATGTGGTCGCGCTCCACCCCGGCCCGCGCCTTACCGTGACCGCGCCCGGGCGCGTGGCCGGGGGTGTGGCCGGGGGCGTGGCCGAGCTGACGGCCCGCGCCGTGCTGCTGGCCACCGGCGCGCGCGAGACGCCCCGCGCCGCGCGGCTGATCGGCGGGACGAAACCGGGCGGCATCCTGAACACCGGCGCGCTGCAGGGGCTGGTGTATCTGGGCGGGCAGCGCCCGTTCCGCCGCCCGGTGATCCTGGGGACCGAGCTTGTCGCCTTTTCCGCGATCCTGACCTGCCGGCATCTGGGCATCTGCCCGGTGGCGATGGTAGAGTCCGGCCCCCGCGCCACCGCCCGCTGGCCTGCCGCGCTCTTTCCGCGCCTCGTGGGCATCCCGCTGCATCTTGAGACCGAGGTCGCGGAAATCACCGGCCGCGACCGTGTCGATGGCGTGGTGCTGCGGCACAGGGGCACCACGCGCCGGCTCGCTTGCGACGGCGTGGTCGTCACCGGCGGCTTTCGCCCCGAGGCGGCGCTGCTGGCAGAGGCGCATCTGGCGCGCGACGCAGGCACCGGCGGGCCGCAGGTGGACCAATACGGCCGCTGCTCGGACCCCGCCTATTTCGCCGCCGGCAACCTCTTGCGCGGGGTCGAGACGGCGGGCGCCTGCTGGGCCGAAGGGCGCGCCGTGGCCCGCGCCATGCTGCGCGGGCTGGCGGGCGCCTTGCCCGAAGGCAGCACGCCCCTCACCGCCAGCGGCGACGCGCTGCGCTACGCGGTGCCGCAGCGGACCGCCCCCGGCGAAGGCGCGGCGCTCGCCGGCCTGCAACTGCGCGTCAACCGCCCCTTTCGCGGACGCGCTTTGGTGACGGCGGGCGGCGCGACCCTGGCCCATGCCATCACCGCCCTGCCCGAACGCCGCATCATCCTGCCGCTGCCCTCCGGTCCTGGCCCCGTCACCCTGCGGCTCGAGGACGCGCCATGAGCCTCCTCGCCATCGACCAGGGCACCACCTCGACCCGTGCGATCGTCGTAGAGGCCGACGGCAGCGCCCGGCTGCTCGCGAGCTTCACCCACGCGCAATCCTACCCCCACCCCGGCCGGGTGGAGCATGACGCCGAGGAACTGCTCGCACATGTCCGCGCCTGCCTCGATGCGGCGCAGGGCGAGGGCGTGGAGGCGGTCGGTATCGCCAATCAGGGCGAAAGCTGCCTCGCCTGGGATGCCGCCACCGGCGCGCCGCTTGGCCCGGTGATCGTCTGGCAGGATGCGCGGACGATAGAGGCGGTAGAGGCCTTGCGCGCGGCGGGACACGAGGCGGCGGGGCATGAGGCGGCGGTGCGCGCCACCACGGGCCTGCCGCTCGACCCCTATTTCTCGGCCAGCAAACTGGGTTGGCTCTTGCGCGAGACGCCCGGCGCGCCGGCGCTGGCGGCGGCGGGGCGGCTGCGGCTGGGCACGACCGACGCCTTTTTCCGCGACAGGCTGACCGGGCGGTTCGAAACCGACGCCTCCACCGCCTCACGCACCGCGCTGATGGACCTCTCCACCGGACAATGGTCGCCCGCGATGTGCGCCCTCTTCGGCGTGCCGATGGGCGCGCTGCCGGCCATCACGGCCACCACCGGCGATCTGGGCCGGATCGGCGCCCTGCGACTGGCGGCAAGCGTGGTGGACCAGCAGGCCGCGCTTTATGGCCACGGCTGCCGCGCACCGGGCGAGGCCAAGATCACCTTTGGCACCGGCGCCTTTGCACTGATGGTGTCCGGCGCGGCCCGGCCCCACGCCGACGGTCCGCTGCCCACCGTAGCCTGGCAACTGACAGGCGCGCCGCTGACCTATGCGCTCGACGGTGGCGTCTATGCGGCGTCAAGCGCGGTGAACTGGGCGCGCGGCCTTGGCCTTTTTGACGACTGGGCGCAGATCGACACCTTTGCCGCGCCGCCCGCCATCTCGCGCGGGCTGGTGTTCGTGCCGGCGCTGGCGGGCCTGGCCTGCCCGCATTGGGACCGCGCCGCGCGCGGCGCCTGGCTGGGCATGGGCCTCGACACCAGTCGCGCCGACCTGATGCAGGCGCTGCTCGAAGGCGTGGCCCTGCGCATGGCCGAGGTGATGGCGGCGATGCCCCCCGCGCCCGCAGCCCCCCCCGTGGCGATCGACGGCGGCATGACCGCCAATGCCTATTTCTGCCAGTTCCTCGCCGATGTGCTGGCCCGCCCCGTCCGCGTCGCCGCAGCCCCCGAGTGCACCGGGCTGGGCACGGCAGCGCTCGCGGCGCAGGGGGCGGGCCTGCCGCTCACCCTGCCGCAAGGCGGCCGGCTGATCGCCCCGCGCCCCATCGACCCGGCCTGGCACGGCCGCTTTGCCGCCGCGCGCGCGGCAGTGCAGGGGTTTGCGCTGACCGGTCCCATCACCACCCGCTGAGCCCGTTGCGGCCCTGGGAGCCTCCGGCGGGGATATTTCTGGCAAGATGAAGCGGGGGCCGTCGCTCGCTGTCGCAGAACGACATCCTGCATCTTTTGGCTAAAAATATCCCCGCCGGAGGCTTCCGCACTCACCGCTGGGCGACACGCCAATGTGGGTGGATCCACGGCTCGGCCGGATCGGGGGCGAGCGGCGCGCGGCCCAGCACCATGTCGGCCGCCTTCTCGCCAACCATGATCGAGGGCGCATTCAGGTTGCCATTGGTGATGCGCGGAAAGATCGAACTGTCGGCCACGCGCAGCCGGTCCACACCGATCACGCGGGTCTGCGGATCGACCACCGCGCGCGGGTCGTCGGCAGCCCCCATGCGGCAGGTGCCGCAGGGGTGATAGGCGCTCTCCACATGCGCGCGGATCACGGCGTCAAGCTCTGCATTGCTCTGCGCCTGCGCCCCCGGCTGGATCTCGTGGCCGCGATAGGGGGCGAAGGCGTCCTGCGCAAAGATCTCGCGCGTCAGCCGGATACAGGTGCGGAAATCCTCCCAATCCTGCGGGTCGGACATGTAGTTGAACAGGATGCGCGGCGGCGTCACAGGGTCGGCGTCGCGCAGCGTGACGGCCCCCCGCGCGGCCGAGCGCATCGGGCCCACATGCGCCTGAAAGCCGTGCCCATCCGCCGCCGCGCGCCCGTCATAGCGCACCGCGATGGGGATGAAATGATACTGGATGTCCGGATATTCCACCCCCGGGCGCGAGCGGATGAAGCCCGCGCTTTCGAACTGGTTCGACGCGGCGAGGCCACGCCCGGTGAGCAGCCATTTGGCCCCCAGCAGACCCTTGCCCAGCAGGTTCCAGTAGCGGTAGAGCGTGATCGGCTGGATCGCCTTCATCTGGATATACATTTCCAGATGGTCCTGCAGGTTCTGCCCCACCCCCGCGCGGTCGGCCACGACAGGGATGCCATGCGCGGCCAGTTGCGCGCCCGGCCCGATGCCCGAGAGCATCAGGAGCTTGGGCGAGTTTATCGTCGAGGCGGCGACGATCACCTCGGCGCGGGCCGTGATGACCTCGATACGCCCCGCGCGCTCGACCTCGACCCCAGTGGCGCGGCCATCCTCGATCACGATGCGGCGGGCAAAGGCGCGCACCAGCGTGCAGTTCGGCCGGCGCAGCGCCGGGCGCAGATAGGCGGTCGCCGCCGACCAGCGCCGGCCGCGCCAGATCGTCGCGTCCATCGGGCCAAAGCCCTCTTGCTGCGCGCCGTTATAGTCATCCGTCACCGGATAGCCCGCCTGTCGCCCGGCCTCGACAAAGGCGCGCGTCAGCGGGTTGCGGCGCGGCCCGCGCGTCACATGCAGCGGGCCGTCATGGCCGCGCCAGGCCGGATCGCCACCATGGCCGCTGTCGTGCCACGTCTCCATCCGCTTGAAATAGGGCGACACATCGGCATAGGCCCAGCCCTGCGCGCCCGCCTCGGCCCAATGGTCAAAGTCGCGCGCATGGCCGCGCACATAGACCATGCCATTGATGCTCGACGAGCCGCCGATCACCTTGCCGCGCGGGGTGACGAGCACGCGACCGCCCAGATGCGGCTCGGGTTCGGTGTGAAAGCCCCAGTCGTAGCGGCGCATGTTCATCGGGTAGGACAGCGCGGCGGGCATCTGGATGAAGGGGCCGGCATCGGTGCCGCCATGTTCGATCACCAGCACCCGGCGCCCGGCCTCGGCCAGCCGCAACGCCATCGCGCAACCAGCGCTGCCCGCGCCGATGATGACGTAATCCGCTTCCATCACGCCGCCAGTTCGAGGTCGAGCGCGTGCAGCACCAGCCGCGTCGCATCCTGCCCGCCGTCCGGGCGCAGGCACAGCCCCTTGTGCAGGTAAAGCCCGTCGATCAGCCCCGCGATCCGGTCCGCGGCATCGGGCGCACGCGCGCCGATCAGCGGGCGCAGGTCGTGCAGCAGGTTCGACCGCAGCCGCCCCTGATAGACCGCGAGCAGCCGCCCGGCATCGGCCGAGGTGCGGGCGAGCACGTAGAAGTTGAGCCAGGCCGCGATCACCTCGGGCCGGAAGTTCGCGGGGCCAAAGCCCGCCCGGATCACCGCCGCCAGCCGCGCGCGCGGCCCCTCCGCCATCAGGAGCGCGCCGCGCACCTCGGCACCATAGACGGTGAGCACATGGCGCATCGCGGCGAGAAAGATCTGCTCCTTGGAGCCGAAATAGTGATGCGCCAGCGCGCTCGACATGCCCGCGCGCTTGGCGATCTGGCTCACTGTGACCTCGAGCGACCCGGTGCGGCCGATTTCTGCAATCGTGGCTTTCACCAGCGCCGCCCGGCGTATAGGTTCCATTCCAAGCTTTGGCATCGCGCCCTCCGTAGCCCGCCAAAAGGCTTGCCTAAATGTAAGTGTTCGTTTTTTATTGACCAGTCAATCAATAAAAATGTGACAACCGGGAGAGATCAATGAAGAATACCATGCTTGTTTCCGTCCTTGCCCTGTGTGCCGCCGGCGCTGCCGCGGCCGATTGCGACCGCGTGCGGTTTTCCGATGTCGGCTGGACCGACATCACCGCCACCACCGCCGCGACCACGGTCGTGCTGGGCGCGCTGGGCTACGAGACATCGACCGACATCCTGTCGGTGCCGGTGACCTATGCCGCGCTGGCCGACAACCAGATCGACGTGTTCCTCGGCAACTGGATGCCGACGATGGAGGGCGACATCGCCACCTACCGCGAGGCCGGCACGGTGGACACCGTGCGCACCAACCTCGAGGGCGCGAAATACACGCTCGCCACCAATGCCGCAGGCGTCGCCGCCGGGATCACCGATTTCGCCTCGATCGCAGCCGCCGCCGATGCGCTGGGCGGCAAGATCTACGGCATCGAGGCCGGCAATGACGGCAACCGCCTGATCCTCGACATGATCGCGGCCGACATGTTCGGCATGGGCGCGCTGGATCTGGTCGAGAGCAGCGAACAGGGGATGCTCGCGCAGGTCGCGCGCGCCGATGAACGCGGCGAGGCCATCGTGTTCCTCGGCTGGGAGCCGCACCCGATGAACGCTGATTTCGACATGACCTACCTGCCCGGCGGCGACGATGTGTTCGGCCCCGACCTGGGCGGCGCGACGGTCGCGACCAACACCCGCGCGGGCTATGTCACCGACTGCCCCAACACCGGCAAGCTGCTGGAAAACCTCGCCTTTACGCTCGAGATGGAAAACGAGATCATGGGCGCGATCCTCAATGACCGGGCCGAGCCCGAGGCCGCAGCGCGGGCCTGGCTCGCCGCCAACCCCGCCACCTGGACGGCCTGGCTCGACGGTGTGACCACGCGTGACGGTGGCGATGCCGTGGCCGCGGTGACGGCGGCGCTCGCCAACTGAGCGCATCCGCGCGCGTCCGGGGCCGGCGATCCGGCTCCGGGCGCGTGCCTGAGAGGAGCCGCCGATGGACCGGATCGTCACCCCGCTGATGGAGCGGATCACCGCGACCAAGATCCCGCTGGGCCTGTGGTCGCAGGCGGTGGTGGATTGGCTCAAATCCAACGCGCGCGGGTTCTTCGACGCGCTCTCGGATGCGCTCGACTGGATGATAGGCTGGATCGTCTGGGGGCTGCAGACGCCCCATCCGCTGGTGATCGTGGCGGCTTCCGTCGCGCTCACCTGGGCGCTGCAACGGTCGTGGAAGGTCTGCCTGCTGGTGCTGGTGTGCCTGCTGTTCATCCTCAACCAGGGCTATTGGGACAGGACGACGGACAGCCTCGCGCTGGTGTTGTCCTCCTGCGTGGTCTGCATGGGGCTGGGCGTGCCGATCGGCATCGCCCTCGCACACCGCCCGCGCGCCTATCAGGCGGTGTCGCCGCTGCTTGACCTGATGCAGACACTGCCGACCTTCGTCTATCTGATCCCCGCGATCACCTTTTTCGGGCTCGGCATGGTGCCGGGCCTCTTTGCCACGGTGATCTTCGTGCTGCCCGCGCCGGTGCGGCTGACCTATCTCGGCGTGGCTTCCACCCCGCCCGCCCTGCTCGAAGCGGCGCAGGCCTTTGGCGCGCGGCCGATGCAGACCCTGTGGAAGGTCGAACTTCCCTATGCCTTTCCGCAGATCATGGCGGGGCTCAACCAGGTCATCATGCTGTCGCTCTCGATGGTGGTGATCGCGGCCTATGTCGGCGCCGACGGGCTGGGCAAGCCCATCGTGCAGGCGCTGGGCCGCAACGACCCGCAGCTCGGCTTCGAGGCGGGCTTTGTCATCGTCGCCGTAGCGGTGATGCTCGACCGGATGCTGCGGGTGACGCGCAAATGACCGCCGTTGAGTTCGACGCGGTCAACATCGTCTTTGGCGACCACCCCGACCGCGCCCTGCCGCTGATGGACGCAGGCGAGGGTCGGGCCGCGATCCAGCAGGCCACGGGGCAGGTGCTGGGCGTGCATGACTGCACGCTCACCGTCGAGGAGGGCGAGATCCTCGTGCTCATGGGCCTCTCGGGCTCGGGCAAATCGACGCTCCTGCGCGCGGTCAACGGGCTCAACCCGGTGTGCCGGGGCGAGGTCCGTCTGATGGGCCCGGCGGGGATGGAGAGCGTCACGCAGGCCAGCCCCACAGCGCTGCGCCGCATCCGCCAGCAAAGCGTGGCGATGGTGTTCCAGCAGTTTGGCCTGCTGCCCTGGCGCACGGTGCGCGACAATGTCGGGCTGGGGCTCGAGTTGCGCGGCCAGTCCCGCGCTGCGCGCGCTGCCCGGGTCGATGCCGAACTGGCGCTGGTCAACCTCTCCGACCGCGCCGGCGCGCTGGTGGGCGAGCTGTCGGGCGGCATGCAGCAGCGCGTGGGCCTGGCGCGCGCCTTTGCCACCGACGCGCCGATCCTGTTGATGGATGAACCCTTTTCCGCGCTCGACCCGCTCATCCGCGCGCGACTGCAGGACGAGCTTCTCGACCTGCAACGCCAGCGCAACCGCACCATCATCTTTGTCAGCCACGACCTCGACGAAGCATTCAAGCTCGGCAACCGCATCGCGATCATGGAGGGCGGGCGGATCGTGCAATGCGGCACGCCACGCGACATCTTCACCGCGCCCGCCAATGATTATGTGGCCGATTTCGTGGCCCATATGAACCCGCTCGGCGTGCTTTGCGCGCGCGACGTGATGGGGCCGGCCAGTGGTGCAGCGGCGGGCGACCCGGTCGCGCCCGACACCGACATCCGCACGGTCATGGACCGCGTCCGCCAGACCGGACAGCCCGTGACCGTCGCAGAAAACGGCCGGATCCTGGGCGAGGTGACCAAGGATCAGGTGCTCGCCAGGCTCCTCGACCCGCGGGGATAGCGCAAGGCGCGGATCGGCACACCGCCCATGGCTTCTTTGCGCCCCAAATACTCACTCACACCGGCGCCGCCGGGACCGCCGCTGCGGCCGCGCGCCGCGCCATCGCCTCGCGCCAGGTGATGAAGCTCACCGCCGCCATGATGATCGCGCCCCCCAGGATCACCATGCCGTCCACCGGCTCGCCGAACATCACCGCACCCAGCGTGACCGCCCAGACAAGCTGCATGAAGGTCACCGGTTGCGTGACCGTCAGCGGCGCCGCGGCAAAGGCAAAGGTCATCGTGTAATGCGCGGCGGTGGCAAAGACCGCCGCCAGCGCGAACCAGCCCAGTTGCACCAGCGTCACCGGCACCCAGACCGCGAGTGCAAGGGGCGCGAGCCCGATCGTCACGCTGATCGACAGCATCCCCACGATCACCGTGGCAGAGAGTTCGCCCGACAGCCGCTTGGCGATCAGGTAGCCCGCCGCAAAGAACACCGCCGTGCCCAGCATCGCCAGATGCCCTGCCTCGACCTCGCGCAGGCCGGGGCGCAGGATGACGAGCGCCCCCAGCATCGCCGCCGCAATGGCGATCAGGCGGCGTGCGGCCAGCCTTTCGCCCAGAAACAGCGCCGCCCCGATCGTCACCCAGATCGGGTTGAGGTAGTTCATCGCCGTGACCTCGGCGAGCGGGATCCGCGTCATCGCAAAGAACCACAGGGTCGTGGCCAGCGTGTGCACCACGCCGCGCGCGCCAAAAAGACCCCATTGCCGCGGCGTGAGCCGCGCGCGCAGGATCGGCCAGATCATCGGCAGCACCAGCGGCAGCCCCATGGCAAAGCGCAAAAACGCCGATTGCGGCGCGGGGATCGCCAGGCCGAGGTATTTGACGATGGCCGTCATGCAGACGAACAGGAGGCCGGTCAGCACCATCCACAGGATACCCGCGACCGGCCGCGCCGCCGTGCTCGACGGTTTGCCCACCCGCTCTGGCGGTTCAGCTTGCCTCATAGGCCGCCATGACGGCGTCGCTGGCCTCGAAATTGGTCGTCACGCTCTGCACGTCGTCATCATCCTCGAGGATCTCGACAAGCTTCATCAGCTTGGTCAGCCCGTCGAGGTCAAGCTCGGTCGTGGTCTTGGGTTTCCAGATCAGCTTGGTCGTCTCGCTCTCGCCCAGCGCCGCCTCGAGCGCCGTCTCGACTTCCTTGAGCGCGGTGTCGGCGCAATAGATCCAGTGGCCTTCCTCGTCGCTTTCCACGTCGTCCGCCCCGGCCTCGAGCGCCGCCATCAGCACGGTGTCGGCGTCGCCCACACTCGCCTTGTACTGCAATTCGCCCACCCGGTCGAACATGAAGGCGACCGAGCCGGTCTCGCCCAGGTTGCCGCCGTTCTTGCCAAAGGTAGAGCGCACGTTGGACGCCGTGCGGTTGCGGTTGTCGGTCATCGCCTCGACGATCACCGCGACACCGTTCGGCCCGTAGCCCTCATAGCGGATCTCGTCATAGCTCTCCGCATCGCCGCCCTGCGATTTCTTGATCGCGCGCTCGATCACATCCTTGGGGCAGGACACCGCCTTGGCCTCCTTGATCGCCAGACGCAGGCGCGGGTTCTTGTCGGGGTCCGGATCGCCCATCTTGGCCGCGACGGCGATTTCCTTGGCGAGTTTCGAGAACACCTTGGACCGCGCGGCGTCCTGACGCCCCTTGCGGTGCTGGATGTTTGCCCATTTGGAATGGCCTGCCATAGTGGTTTTCCGGTCTGTTGGAGGTTTGCGTGCCGCGTCATAGCCGAGGCCCGCGCGCGCGGCAAGCCCGGGCGCCGGTCCCGAGTGGCCCTGCTAGTCCGGCCGGCCCTCGAACCAGCCCAGCCCGGCATCGCCCGTCACCACCACCCGCGCCGAGGCGCTGCCGGGCGGCAGGGCCGGCACGACAAGCGGGCCGTCAAAGGTGGGCGCGACAAGGATCGCGGTGCCGTCAGAGGGGGCGAGGAACTGCACCTCCACAAACGCCACGCCCGGGCAGTCGCGCGGCTCGTCCCACCAGGGGGCGAGCGGCGCGGTGCCGGCGGGCGCGTCGATGATGCAGGTCCGGTCGCCGGCAAAGGCCAGCGTCACGCTCGCCCCCTGCAAGGCCGCGGCATAGGGCGCGGCCGGGCCGGGAAAGGGCGCATCGGGAAAGGGCGCGTCGGGAAAGGGCGCGTCGGGAAAGGGCGCGTCGGGAAAGGGCGCGGCGGGGCCCTCTGGCATGCAGGCGCAAAGGAGCGACATTGCCGCAAAGGATCGAATCGCGTTCATGCGGTCAATGCTGCCGGTCAACGCCACGTCGCGCAAGCGCCGCCTGTCAGAGTGGAAAGAACACCGGGATCACGAGCGAGGCCGCCACGGCGGTCACGATGTTGAGCGGCACGCCGATACGCAGGAAATCGGTAAAGCGGTAGCCGCCCGGCCCGTAGACCAGCGTGTTGGTCTGGTAGCCGATGGGGGTGGCAAAGCTCGCCGAGGCGCCCATCATCACCGCCACCACCAGCGCGCGCGGGTCCACGCCCAGCGTGCTGGCCAGCCCGATGGCGACCGGCGTCACGATCACCGCCACCGCGTTGTTCGACACGATCTCGGTCAGCACCGAGGTCAGCAGATAGACCGCCAGCACCAGCGCAAAGGGCGGCAGCCCGCGCAAGAGCGGCGCGACCGCATCCACGATCAACTCGACCGCGCCCGACGCCTCGAGCCCCGCGCCCACCGCGAGCATCCCGAAGATCAGCACCAGCAGCCGCCCATCGACAAAGCCAAAGGCTTCGTCCGCGTCGATGCAGCGGGTGAGCAGCACGATGGCCACACCGATGAAGCTCAGGATCAGGATCGGCGCGATGCCAAGGCTCGACAGGCCGACGATGGCCACGAGAACGGCCACGACGATGGGCGCATGGCCGCGCCGGAAGGCACGCTCGGACGGCTGCGATACGGCGACGAGGTTCATGTCGGCGGCGAGGCGCTGGATATCCTCGGACGCCCCTTCGAGCAGCAGCGTATCCCCCACGCGCACCACCAGATCGTCGAGCTGCCGGCCGATGTTGCGGTCGCGCCGGTGCACGGCGAGCGTATAGACCGCATAGCGCCGCCGCAGACGCAACTCGCCCAGCCGCCGCCCGACCATCCGGCAACCGGGCGAGATCAGCACTTCGACCGTGGTCGTGGCAACCGACGACACCTGATCGACCCGGCGCAGCGCCTTGTTGGCCTGCAAGGACAAAAGCTCGGTCATCGCCGTGCGCAACACGACGCGGTCGCCCACCTCGAGCGTCACGCCATCCAGCGCGCGGCGCAGCGAGGCATCGCCGCGGATCACGTCGATCAGCCGCACGCCGTCACGCTTGAAAAGCTGGACCGAATTGACCTCGCGCCCGATCAGGTTGCTGTCGGGGGGGATCACGGCCTCGGTGAAATAGCGCATCCGCGACTTGTCGGACAGAAGGTTCGCCATGCTGTCGCGGTCGGGCAGCAGGCGGCGGGCAAACAGCGCGAGATAGCCGACCCCCACCGCCGCCATCACGAGGCCGACGCCGGAAATCTCGAAAATGGTGAAATGTTGCAGCCCGTTGGCCACCGCGACCCCATCGACCAGCAGGTTGGTCGAGGTGCCGATCAGCGTGATCGTGCCGCCAAAGATCGAGAAATAGCTCAGTGGGATCAGCAGCTTGGACGCAGACAGGTTCATCTGCCGCGCCAGCCGCACAAAGATCGGGATCATCACAACGACAATGGGCGTGTTGTTGATGAAGGCCGACATCGCCAGCACCGTGAGCGTCAGCGTCACCAGCGTCAGCACCGGCCGGTCCGTCACATGCCGCGCCGCGAGCGCCGATATCCAGTCGAGCGCGCCGGTGCGCACCAACGCGCCCACGACGATGAACAGCGCGGCGATGGTCCAGGGTGCGGGGTTGGCAAACACCGCCACGGCCTGCGCCTGCGGCAGGATGCCCAGGATCAGCATCAGCACCGCCCCGGCGATGGCCACCACCTCGACCGGATAGGTCTCGCGCAGAAAGGCCGCGAACATGCCCAGCACGACCAGCATCGCCGCGATGGCCTGCGCCTCGGGTGCGAGGGCGATACCGAACATCAGGCCGCTCCTGTCCGTTGCGGCATGCGCGGTTGCACCAGCGTCAGGCCCAGCGCCATCAGCGCAAGCGCCGCCCAGATATACATCGAATAGCGCTCGCCCAGCAGCGCCATCGCCCACAAGACGCCAAAACCGGTGACGAGATAGCTCACCTGCGTGGTGAACACCGCCCCCGCCCGGCCCACCATCCAGACATAGGTCGCATAGACGATGGCATGGATGCTGGCCGAGGCCATGAGCGCGAGGTCGGGGGTGCCATAGGGCGGGCGCGGGTCGATGAACTGGCCCGACAGCACTGCCACCGGCGCGATGATGACCGCGCCGATGATCGACGCGCCTTGCAACACCTGCACCGCATCCACCCCCGCCGTGCCCCAGCGGCCGACCACATTGCTCTCGACCGCGTAGCAAAAGGGGGCGATCAGCGCGAGCGGCAGAAACACCACCATCGCCCGGTCGGGCAGGCTCGATTCGGGCAAGGCGATCAGCGCCACGCCCGACAGGCCCAGCGCCAGCCCCGCCAGCCTGCGCCAGGAAAAGCCGTCCGTGCCGAGCCCCAGCGCGATCGGCAGCGCGAACATCGGCACGGTCGCCACGATGATCGCCATCACGCCCGCGGGCAGGTGAAAGGCCGCGGTATAGGAGGTCGAATTGGGGATCACCGTGCCCGCGAGCGCGACAAAGACATAGACCGCCAGCGCGCCGCGATGCAGCGGCAGCCCCCTGCCCCGCGCGATATTGACCGCCGTGAGCACCACCGCGCCGATCACCAATTGCCAGAACACGAGGCCAAAGGCGCCATAGCCGTCTCGCACCGCGATCTTGACCAGCGGCTGGGTCAGCCCCCAGCCCGCCCCCATGGCGATGAGCGCGAGGCTGAGTGTCCCGCGCGAGGCCGGTGCGGCGACGGTCATTGCGGGCCCGCCTCTGGTCCCGCCTGTTCCAGCCGCCCGCCCTGACGCACCATCGCGATGCGGGTGGCGCGGCCGCTGCGGTCGTCGGTCTCGACATAAAGGCCCGACAGCGTCGCCTCGCCCTCGGCCGGGCTGAAACGGTCGCGCGGCATGCCGGTGATGAAGCGGCGCAGCGGCTCGGCCTTGTCCATGCCGATCACCGAATTGTAGTCGCCGCACATGCCGGCGTCGGACAGATAGGCGGTGCCGGCGGGCAGGATCATTGCATCGGCGGTCGGCACATGGGTGTGGGTGCCCACCACCACACTCGCGCGCCCGTCGCAGAAATGGCCCACCGCCATCTTCTCGCTCGTCGCCTCGCAATGGATGTCGATCAGGCTCGCCTGCACCATGCCGCCCAGCGGATGCGCGCGCAGCACCGTGTCGAGCGCCGAGAACGGGTCGTCAAAGGGCCGCTTCATGAACACCTGCCCCAGCGCCTGCGCCACCAGCACCTTGCGCCCGCCCGGCGCGTCGAACACCCGCGCGCCCTTGCCCGGCGCCGCCTTGGAATAGTTGAGCGGCCGGATCAGGCGCGGCTCGCGCTCGATGAATTGCAGCATGTCCTTCTGGTCAAAGGCATGATCGCCCAGCGTGACCACGTCGGCGCCCGCATCGAGCAACCCCTTGGCATGTTCGGGCGACAGCCCCGCGCCCGAGGTCGCATTCTCGCCATTGACCACGACAAAATCGAGCCGCCACGCCGCGCGCAGCCGCGCCAGATGCGCTGTCACCGCCGCCCGGCCCGCCCGGCCCATCACATCGCCCAGAAACAGTATCCTCATGACCGACCCTGTTATTGGCGCAGGGGCGCAAGGGCAAGCATCACGGCCGCGCCTGCGGCGTGATGACCCCGGCCTCGGTCACGATCAGGTCGAGCGGCTGGTCGGTGGGTTCCAGCGGCAGCGCGTCATCCTCCTGCGCGGCAAAGGCAAAGCCCAGCGCCAGCACCGGCCCCGCCGCGCGCAACCCTGCCAGCGTGCGGTCGTAGAACCCGCCGCCATAGCCGAGCCGCCCGCCCCGCCGGTCAAAGGCCACCAGCGGCACGATCAGGATCTGTGGCACGATCCAGTCGCCCTGCGCGGGCACGCGCGCCTTGAACGGGCCCTCGACCATGACGCATCCCGGCGCCCAGGCGCGAAAACGCAGCGGCAGGCCCGGCCCGTCGATCACCGGCAGGCCGACCGGGCCATGGGCGGCGGCGGCCTCCATGGCGGGCGTCGGGTCGATCTCGCTGCGCATCGCCATGTAGCCCGCCAGCGGCAGACCGCGATAGCCCGCGAGCACACCATCCAACACCGCCGACAGATGCCCGGCCTGCGCGGCAGCTGTGCCCGCATGGGCGGCCTTGCGCCGCGCAAAGGCGGCAGCGCGGGCGGCAGCCTTGCGCGCGGCGAGGTCGGTCACAAGAGCACCAGCGAGGCGATGCCGAGAAACGCAAAGAAGCCGACCACATCGGTCACGGTCGTCACGAAAGTGCCCGAGGCCAGCGCCGGGTCCACCCCGAACCGGTCGAGCACCACCGGGATCGCCATCCCCGACAGGCCCGCGACGACAAGGTTGATCACCATCGCCGCCGCAATCACCACGCCCAGCATCGGCGAGCCGAACCACACCAGCCCCACCAGCCCCATGACCGCCGCGAAAACCATGCCGTTGATCAGCCCCACCGCCACCTCGCGCCGCAGCACGCGCCAGACGTTCGACCCGGTGAGGTCGCGCGTGGCGATGGCGCGCACCGCGACGGTAAGCGACTGCGTGCCCGCATTGCCCCCCATCGAGGCCACGATCGGCATCAGCACCGCCAGCGCCACCAGACCCGAGATCGTATCCTCGAAGATCGAGATCACCAGCGAGGCGAGGATCGCCGTCGCCAGATTGACCGCCAGCCAGGGCAGCCGCTGGCGCGTCGTCTCGATCACGCTGTCCGACAGCTCGCTGTCGCCGCTCACACCGGCGAGGCGCAGGATGTCCTCTTCATGCTCTTCGTCGAGCACCTCCATCGCGTCGTCGATGGTGATGACCCCCACGAGGCGGTCATTGTCATCGACCACCGGCGCCGAGATCAGGTGATACTGGTTGAAGGCATAGGCGACGGCACCCTGCGCATCCTCGACGTGAAAGGTGCGAAAGCTGTCCTCGGTGAGGTCGCGCAGCCGCACCTCGCGGCGCGAGGACAACAGCCGGCCCAGCGTGACATAGCCCACAGGCTTCATCCGCGGTTCCACCAGCATGACGTGGTAGAACTGGTCGGGCAGCACGATGTCCGAGCGCAGATAGTCGATCGCCTCGCCCACGGCCCAATGCTCGGGCGCGCGCACGACCTCGACCTGCATCAGGCGGCCGGCGGAGTCCTCGGGATAGGCCAGCGCCTTTTCCACCGCGACCCGCTCGACCGGCTCGAGCGCGCCGAGCACGGCCTCCTGCTGATCCTCGTCGAGGTATTCGACCAGATCGACGACATCGTCGCTCTCCAGGTCGCGCATCGCCTCGGCGAGTTCCTCTGGCGCGAGGCTTTCGATGATCTCTTCGCGCAGGTTGTCGTCAAGCTCGGACAGGATGTCGCCATCCATGCCCCCCTTCCACAGCGTGAGCAGCGCGCGCCGGTCGCGCGGCGTGATCTGTTCGAGAAGGTCGGCGATGTCGGCGGCGTGCAGGGGTTCGAACAGCGCGTCGAGGGCGGCGGCATCGCCGGCCTCGACCGCGTCGAGCACATCGTCGAACAGCCGCGCGGGCAGGCCGAAATCGTCGTCCTCTTCCGCGGTCTCGGGCGTGGGGGCTTCGTCGAGCATCGGCACTCCTGAACTGTCGCGCGACCATAGCGGAACCGGCCCGCGCGGCAACCGGGCGAGATGCGGATTTGGGCGATTTACGGCCCTGTCGCGGCCCCCTATCCTGAGACGATGACCGAACACCTGCTTCTGGGCCAGACCCTGCATTTCACCGGCGATCCCTTTGTCGCCCCCTGGGACCACGTGGCGCGCCACGACAGCGCCGGCGCGGTGCTGATCCGCGACGGGAAAATCGCCGCGATCGGCACTGCGGCGCAGTTGCGCGCCGCACATCCCGCCGTGGAGGTGACGGATTACGGGCGCGCGCTGATCTCGGCGGGCTTTGTCGATGCGCATGTCCATTACCCGCAGACCGCCATTATCGCCTCCTGGGGCAAGCGGCTGATCGACTGGCTCAACAGCTATACCTTTCCCGAAGAGATGCGCTTTGCCGACCCTGCCTATGCGGCGCAGGTCGCCGCGCGCTACTGCGACCTGACGCTGGCGCAGGGCACCACGTCATTCTGCACCTATGCCACGATCCACCCCGGCAGCGTGGACGCCATTTTTGCCGCCGCACAGGCGCGCGGGCAGCGGGTCTGGGCGGGCAAGACCTGCATGGACCGCAACGCGCCCGAGGGGCTGCGCGACAGCGTGCAGTCAGCCTATGACGACAGCGCCGCGCTGCTGGCGCGCTGGCACGGGGTGGACCGGCTGTCCTATGTGATCACGCCGCGCTTTGCGCCCACCTCGACGCCAGAGCAGCTCGCAGCGCTGGGCGCGCTCTGGGTCCAGCACCCCGATTGCCTGATGCAGACGCATCTGAGCGAGCAGACCGACGAGATCGCCTGGGTGCACGACCTCTTTCCACAGGCGCGCGACTATCTCGACACCTACGAGGCACAGGGCCTGCTGCGCGAAGGCGCGGTCTATGGCCACGCCATCCACCTCACCGCGCGCGAAAGGGCGCGGCTGGCCGAGGCGGGGGCGAGCCTGGTGCATTGCCCGACCTCGAACACCTTCATCGGCTCGGGGCTCTTTGACATGGGGCTCGCCGCGCGGATGCGGGTGGGGCTGGCGACAGACACCGGCGGCGGGTCGTCGTTTTCCATGCTGCGCACGATGGCGGCCGCCTATGAGGTGGCGCAGTTGCGCGGCCAGCCGCTGCACCCCGCGCAACTGTGGTGGCTGGCGACCCAGGGGTCGGCCCGCGCGTTGCGGGCGGAGCATCTGATCGGCAATCTCGCGCCGGGGATGGAGGCCGATCTGGTGGTGATCGACCTCGCCGCCACGCCTGCCATCGCGCAGCGGGCCGCCCGCGCAGAGGGGTTCTGGGACGCGCTCTTTCCGACGATCATGATGGGCGATGACAGGGCGGTGCGGGCGGTCTGGGTCGCTGGCGGGCTGCGGCCGGGCGCGCAGGGCTAGACAGGGCGACTTTACGGCGGGGTGTCGAACCCCGGGGCTTTGCCCCGGGATGTCGAACCCCGGGGCTTTGCCGCGGGATGTCGAGCCCCGGGGCTTTGCCGCAGGATGTCGAACCCCGGGGCTTTGCCGCAGGATGTCGAACCCCGGGGCTTTGCCGCAGGATGTCGAACCCGGGGCTTTGCCCCGGACCCCAGGATATTTCTGGCCAAAAGATGGGGATCAATCCGCCAGTTCCCAGCCGTCGGGATAGAAATCATGGGCGAGGGCAATGGCTGTCGCCACGCGCTCGCGCTCCCACACGGCACCGGGCGTGACGGGGATCGGCGCGCTGGTGGCGATCACGGTTTCGCCGTCGCGCAGGCGGCGGGTGCGAAAGCCCTCGGCCCGCAGCGCCTTTTCAAAGGCGGACCAGTCGGCGTCGGTCTCTTCGACGAAAAAGGTAAAGGCGACGGGCGCGCGGGCGGGCAGCACTTCGCCCTTGGCCTCGCGAAAGATCGTTTCGGTCTCGCGCTGCTGCGCGGTGTAATCATGGGACATGGCGGGCCTTTCCCGGTGGGTGCAGGCTGTCAGCAGACCCGCGCGATGAGCAAGACCCAACGGTCGCCCGCGCGGCCGAGGCCGTATTGCACGGAGCCGGGCAGCAGCAGATTGCGACGATGCGCCGCCGAGCCTGTCCAGCTTGCCAGAACCGCGGCCTCGCTCGTCTGACCTGCGGCGATATTTTCCGCCGGGTTGCAGCTCGCATAGCCCGCAGCACGCATTCGCTGTGCAAAATCGGAGCCGTTTCGCCCGGTGTGCGAGACGTAATTGTTGCGCAGCATGTCGTCGGCATGGGCCTGTGCGGCGGCCCTGAGCCGCGCGTCAGGCGTTGCGGCGGGCAGCCCCGCCTGGGCCCGCAAGGCGTTGATCATGTCGTCAAAGCCAGCCTGCGAGGGCGGCGGGGCGGTCCCTGTCGCCGGCGCGGATGCGGACCCCGCCGGCGCGGCGGATGGCACAGGCGGCTGGTCGCAGGCGGCCAGCCAAAGGCAGGCGATCAGAGGAAGGGCGCGCAACATGAACGTGGGGTCCTGACAATCGGGCCGGTTCGACGGCGAATGACGGCGAATGACGGCGAATGACGGCGAATGACGGCGAATGACGGCGAATGACGGCGAATGACGGC
>Ga0100391_1000061_pt1 | contig 129364 bp, 107 predicted proteins | sample CryGeymeta201515_FD_81541 | JGI IMG/M metagenome (GOLD analysis project Ga0100391, IMG submission 81541) | Groundwater microbial communities from Crystal Geyser aquifers in Utah, USA - Crystal Geyser metaG 2015-15 | ecosystem: Environmental > Aquatic > Deep subsurface > Groundwater | place...
TAAAACCCGGAATAACGAGCTGGGGGCAGGTAAAATACGGTTATGCCAGCAATGTGGATGAAATGATCGAACGACTCAAATACGATATTCTCTATATCGAAAATATGAGCCTGGCAATGGATGTTAAAATTTTGATTTATACTGTTTTAATCGTGTTGCAAGGCCGCGGAAAATAATCACAGCTGTCCGCGTTCGATGAGGGTTACAATGGTTTCGATGAGTTCGTCTTCGTCCTTAGGGTCATAATCTGATTTTAAGTTATATCCCCAGATACGGGCAAATCCCTGATAAAAAAAGGCGGTGAAGCCACCCCGCAATTCTTTTACCAGATCATAAGATGTGTTGCCGGTTTCGCGATCAATGAGTTTTAGCAGAATCTTACCTTGCGTAAAAGTCAAGTCGCGGAGGTCACCACCAAATTCCTCATTGATTTCTTTTTCTGCCTTGCGCATGATGCGCCTCCGCTCACGATCATTTTTGGCATTAACGAGTTTCTTATCGTATTCGCGCAATTTTATACCGGCCAGTTTTGCAAACGGATAAACTTTTTTAACGTGATAAATCAACCGTTCCACTTTTCTGATGTCTCTGCGACTGTCGAAAAGACGCATAGCATACACATTTACTTCGGGAAGCGTCATGATGAGTGTAGTATCGCCATGCTCAACCTTGGCTAAAACTACCAAAGTATCAGCCACATCAGTGGTATCGGCAGTTTGCTGCGACCAGCCTTTGCTGTTAACAAGCAGCAGGAAAGTAATGAAAATGATTGTACCACGCATCATGCTGCGCTAATGAGCAAGTTCTATGCCAAATTCTTTTGCAGATCAAGCTACTTTGAGTTTTGATAAACCGGCCTTATTGAATTTCTTCTCAGCATAATCAAGATTCACAACCAGCTTTTTTACTGTCTTTTTCGAAGGCATCTCAAACATATCGTCCGTAAGTATGGCTTCCAGAATTGAGCGCAAACCACGGGCTCCCAGTTTGAAAGCTGTTGATTTCTCAACGATAAAATCAAGCACTTCGGGTTCAATTATCAATTGAATGCCATCCATCTCAAACAGTTTGGTGAACTGTTTGGTCAAGGCATTTTTCGGATCTGTAAGGATACGTTTCAATGTTTCGGCATCCAAAGGGTTTAAATAGGTAAGAATTGGCAAACGACCCACTATTTCCGGAATCAAACCGAACTTTTTGAGGTCGGCCGGAGAAACATATTGCAGAAGGTTCTGCTTGTCCACCTGAATTTTTTTATCGCTGCCATAGCCAATCACATTCGTTCTGGTTCGGGCAGCAATTATCCGTTCGATACCATCAAAAGCACCTCCGGCAATGAAAAGGATATTGCTCGTATTCACCTGAATCATTTTTTGTTCGGGATGTTTACGGCCACCCTGCGGTGGAACATTCACCGCGGTTCCTTCGAGCAGTTTCAACAAAGCCTGCTGCACACCTTCGCCCGAAACATCGCGTGTGATGCTGGGATTATCACTCTTACGAGCAATTTTGTCTATCTCATCGATAAATACGATTCCCCTCTCGGCAGCTGCCACGTCAAAATCGGCAGCTTGCAGCAAACGCGAAAGAATGCTTTCAACATCTTCGCCAACATATCCTGCCTCAGTAAGCACAGTAGCATCAGCAATGGCAAACGGCACATGCAGCATTCTGGCAATCGTGCGAGCCAGCAGGGTTTTTCCCGTTCCGGTTTCGCCCACAAGGATGACATTGGATTTCTCTATCTCCACTTCATCTTTTGATACCGGCTGATTGATTCGTTTGTAGTGATTATAAACAGCAACAGCCAAAACTCTTTTAGCTTCATCCTGTCCGATAACGTACTGATCAAGAAAGTTTTTGATTTCGAGTGGTTTCAACAACTTAAAATCAGGGATATTCAGGTGACTTCCTTTGTTTTGAAACTCTTCCTTGAGGATTAATTGCGCTTGTTCAACACATTGATCGCAAATATGGGCTTCCATACCTGAAATCAAGAGTGCAGTATCCTTTCTGGGTTTACCACAAAATGAACAGTGATCACCTTTTTTCGCCATAATAATTATGCTTTATTTTTTAACAAAACTTCGTCGATCATGCCGTATTCTTTCGCTTCCTCAGCAGTCATCCAATAGTCGCGATCCGAATCTTTCCAGATCTTTTTATAATGCTGACCACTGTGATTAGCGATTATTTCGTAGAGCTCCTTTTTTAGTTTCTGAATCTCACGTGCAGTAATTTCGATATCAGAAGCCTGACCCTGAGCACCTCCCATAGGTTGATGGATAAGCACCCGCGAATGCTTCAATGCAGTGCGCTTTCCGGGAGCTCCGGCACAAAGCAAAACAGCACCCATAGATGCCGCCATACCTGTACAAATAGTAGCTACATCAGGATTGATATATTGCATAGTATCGTAAATACCAAGGCCGGCATAAACAGAGCCACCTGGTGTATTCAGGTAAATCTGAATATCACGCTTTGAATCTACTGATTCGAGAAAGAGTAATTGTGCCTGAATAATATTTGCTACATAATCATCAACAGGAACACCCAGAAAGATGATTCGATCCATCATCAATCGTGAAAAAACATCCATCGTTGCGATGTTGAGCTGACGCTCTTCGATAATGGTGGGTGAAATATAGTTTTGTACCGTGGAAGTGTATTTTTCCAATCCGAGACGGTTGATTCCCAGATGTTTGGTTGCATATTTATGGAATTCGTTATTCATCTGTAGTTTCGTTTTTATTGTTATTTTCTTCGTTTAATTTAGCTACAAAATCGGCATAAGTCATTGTTTCCTCTTGCAAAGTCATTTGCTCTTTAAAGTAAGCAGCCAGTTTGCGTTCGAATAATTCATTATGCAGGCGCTGGTATTCCTCTTTATTTTCGAGCATGGTATCAACAATACCTTCCATGCGCTTGCTCATATCTTCATCAACCTGGCTCAGGCCAATATTAGCAAAAAGATAGGATCTCATTTTCTCACGAACATCTTCATCTTTTACTTTAAGGTCTTCATTATTCTTGAGTAGTTCAGCCTCAATTATTTGCCATTTGATACTATTGGCATACTTAGTATCATACTCAGATTCAATATCTTTATCGCTCAACTTACCTTCCGAATTATACACCAACCAGCGCTTCAGAAAATCATCCGGCAGCGGAGCATCAAAAGTTTCGATCAACTGATCAACAGCTTTGGTGAAAAAATAACGGTCTGATTCACTTACGTGCTGCCGCTCAATAACTTCTTTGATTTTACTGCTAAAAGTCTGTTCGTCTTTGATTTCATCTCCCGGAAAAATCTTTGCATACAACTCTTCATCCAACACTGCATTTTCTTCATGAGTCACCTCATCGATGATCATGTTGAAATCAGCTTTTGCTATATCTTCCTGGTCTTCTTCGAGTTCAAGAATTTTAAAGGCGGCTTCCTCACTCTCCAAAGCTTTCGAAAAGTTAAAGATAAATTCGGCACCCACCTCCTTGCCAATAAGCTGCTCACGTGCTTCAGCAGATTTGATCTGATCCATGTGGAAGGTAAATTCCTTGCCAAAGCCACCTTCAATTTCTTCTCCTTTGTCATCAGCCTCAGCCAGCACAACACTCACACGGTCGTCAGCGCCGATAGTTTCGGGCAGGGTGATTACAGGATTACCTTGCAAAATATTATCAATTGTTTTTTGAATATCCTCTTCGGAAGCTTCAATACGAATGTAATTTGCAACCTTATCGTTAAGATTCAGCTCAAATTCGGGCATCAAAGCAAGCTCGAAGGCAAATTCGAATTGTTCGCGCTGATCGTTATCATCAAAATCTTCCGGATCTGACAATGGCATGGGGTAACCCAGAACCGGCAACTTTTGCTCGTTAATATAATTGTTAAGATTATCTGAAACCAACTGATTTAACTTATCGGCGAGTATAGCTTTTCCGTACATTTTTTTTACCAGACCAAAAGGCACTTTTCCAGGCCTGAAGCCGGGCATTGATGCTTTGCGTTGATATGATTTCAAGGATTCATTCACTTCTTTTTCATAATCATTCTTATCAAGGCTAATCTGGATTTTTTTTGTTAATTCAGTCAACGGTTCCTGTGTGATATTCATGTGGGATTCAGGTTAAATAATATATGTCTTTCAATTAAATACCAAAATAAAGAATTGCGATAAGCTACTCCAAATAACAAAGGCGAAAACCTGCTAAACACTGATTAAGAAAACTCTCGCAAGTTTTTATTCAATCCGGGCTACACAGATTTTCGTCAACTTATCATAAGCTGTGCGGATGAAGGGACTCGAACCCCCACGCCTTTCGGCACCAGATCCTAAGTCTGGCGCGGCTACCAATTACGCCACATCCGCTTGTGAAGCAATCAACTGCCTTCTTTTTGCGGCTGCAAATATACGATACTTTTTTCAGTATGAGTGTTACAAGCTATAAACAACTTAATTTTTTCTGCCCAACTTTTGACCTATAGCTATGCGTATGAACTAAAATGGCTAATTTTGCGTTAAGGATAGCGAATAAGACTTAATTTAATGACAATAACTACAAGTGCTTTAATCAAACTGAAGCTCATTATAATAGTATTTCTGTTTTCGGTAAGCACCATCGCTCAGGAAGCTCCCGGTATTACGCAGAGCAATTTTGCAGGCTCGGCATCCGCGCGGATTAACCCGTCCAGTATGCTGCAAAGTAAATTATACTTCGACTTTCATGTGTTGACTGTTGGCGCTTTCGGACAGAACAATTTTGCCTACATCCCTCATCGCGATTTTAACCTGAGTCCTTTGATTCAAAATAGTGAGCAGCTGCCAGTTTATCCTCAAACAGAAAGCAATTTTCTCTATTACGACAACAACAAAAATAAATCGGGAAGCGCGATCACCAATAACTATGGTTTAGGGGCTTTTTTGCAAACTGGCGATCACGCCTTTGCATTTCACACTGCCGTAAGATCCTACAACAGCCTTAATCAATTGCCCTACGAAATTCCTGTTCTTGGCGTGCAATCGCTGGATTATATTCCCTTACAAAATATCAGATTTACTAACGAAGACAAGCTCAGTGTGGCATCTCTGGCATGGGGCGAAATTGGGTTGAGCTATGCCTATGCGTTTTCAAAATACTCCAACCAACATTGGGCAGCAGGTATCACTGCAAAGTACTTGCTTGGATACAGTGGTGCTTTTGTAGATATTGACAACATAGATTATATGGTGCTTGATCGTAAAACGATCAACTTTTTTGATATGAATGCCGATTTTGGCATCGCTTTACCTGTTGACTACGCCAGTAATGATTTTCCTGACCAGGGACCAACATTCAAAGGCAGAGGTATGGGATTTGACCTTGGACTAACCTATACTGTGAAAAAGGAAGGCTATCAAAAATTTAACAATCAGCGCATTTGTGAGCAGACCTATAAAGACTATTTCTGGCGTTTTGGCATTTCAATTTTAGATCTTGGGGCTGTAAAGTTTAAAGAAAATGCACAGCTTCATCAACTTAGGGATGTGAATACAATCTGGGGAAATCTTGATGATATCGCCTACACTAATATAAATGATTTAATGGATACGCTGAGTTTCCAACTAATGAGGTCAGTGGACGCTTCTTATGCCGGAGACAATTTTAGTATTGGCCTGCCAACAGCATTAAGCCTTCAGTTTGATTACCATTATAATAAGAACTGGTATTTTAACGCGATGGCTATTCACCCGCTTAAGTTATCCCAATATGGTGTGCGTCGCCCTGCACAAATTGCCGTTACACCCCGATACGAAACAGATTGGTTTGAAGCCATGATACCATTAAGCCTTTACGAATACCGTCTACCCAGAGTAGGTGCCGCAGTGCGATTAGGATTTCTTACCTTGGGTACCGAAAGACTAGGCACCTTATTAGGAATTGCTGATATCAATGGCATGGACATCTATGCTTCCATAAAATTCAACTTCCGGAAAGGGGTTTGTCTGGGCAACAGAGATACAGGAGCCTGCTACAATGCCAACAGCTATAAGCCTCGCAGAAACAAATTTCTGGGAATTTTTTAATTAAAGCTTTTTCACATCCAGAGCTTCGCGTAAGGCATTGCCAACCAGCATAAAAGCCAGCACCAAAAGCATGATCGCTATTCCAGGCAAAATCGCCAGATAGGCAGCATCCAAAATAATAAACGCATAGTTTTCCTTGATCATACTGCCCCAGGAAGGCGTTGGAGGTTGCACACCAAGCCCCAGAAAACTCAATCCGGCTTCAATTAAAATTGCAGATGCAAAATTCGCGGCCGAAATCACAATTACAGGGCTGATAATATTCGGAATGATATGTCGAACTATTATTCGTAAATTACTATAGCCCAATGCTTTTGCTGCATCAATAAAATAAGCTTCCTTTACACTCAAAATCTGCCCCCTAACTACACGCGCCACTTCAACCCACATGGTTAGCCCAACGGCAACAAATACCTGCCAAAATCCTTTACCCAGCGCAAAAGTAATGGCTATAACCATTAAAAGCGTTGGCAGCGACCACACCACATTAATCAGCCACACCACAATATCATCCGTTTTGCCTCCAAAAAAACCACCCAAACTACCAAGCGTTATACCAACGATCAAACTAATCAAAACAGCGATAAAGCCAACTGACAAGCTAACGCGTGCTCCTAAGATCAAACGGCTGAGCATATCCCTGCCAAACTGATCCGTTCCCAGCCAAAAACTTTTTTTGGTAACAAAATTTCGCTTCACTGTCATTAAAGCTAAACGGTTTACTTGAGCGTCAATTTTGAAATTGCTTAAAGGATAAGAAACCGCTATTGCATTGATCCCTTCTGGATCAAACAAACTGATATACAAACTATCAGAAACAATCCAAATGGAATCGAAAGGCACATAAAAGGCTGGATCGGGCTGACCGGAAAAAAACGCCCGAAAAAACCCAACATCCTTGGAAGGCTGTTCTTTTGAAATCACTAAAAAATCAGTTTCAAATCCCGGTTTTTGTGTGCCAATTTCTAATATCTGTCTGTTGGCATCCGGGCTTTTATCCGGAATTATCCGGTAAGCAAACACTGCAACAAGAGCAAATAAAAGTATCACCAATAAGGCAACAAAGCCAGCTTTGTGCTTTTTAAACCTTTTCCAGGTAATTCTGGCTGGCGATTCAATGGCAGAAACCTTCTTTTGAGCACTCATTTATCTGGCTTTGGATCACAAATGTAAAAGAAATCCAGCTTACAATTTACGCACCGAGAGCTTTGCCTATATGCTGCGTCAATTTGTGACTAAAGCGGAAAAGAAAAAAAGGAATTTTTTTAAGGCCATACCGTATTTTTGAAAATGATTGTATATTTGCACCCTCAAAACGGTGGTTGTAGCTCAGTTGGTTAGAGCATCAGATTGTGGTTCTGAGGGTCGCGGGTTCGAATCCCGTCCTCCACCCTAAAAGTGATAATCAAAAGGTTATCACTTTTTTTGTTGGCATGGAACAACCAACAAAACCTACTTTTTATTGATGATCAATGCCCCTATCACCCCGGGAACCCATCCTGCCAGTGTAAGCAAAACCACAATCACTACACTACCACACCCCTTGTCAATGACAGCCAGCGGTGGAAAAAGGATACATAACAATACTCTCCAAATCGACATAGATTTTTTTTTGAGGTGTTTGGTTAATTATCCATTTTGAGTTCCTGAAATAAACAACATCAGCATGATAGATTACCCGCCAAAGATAAGATCAATTTGATGATAAAAAAGTTATTGACGTACAATAAATGCCATCGAACCTATACTATTAAATCAGACAACAGTGCTAAACGCTATAAATGATGTCAGGGAATAATACTTTTCAATAACTCAAGTTTTTCCAACGTTTTATCATCAAGGTTATTTAAAATTGAGTTAACACCGATAATTTCAGTATCAATCTCTGTAAACCAATTAATTATTAAAGTTCTGTTTTTTTCGTTGGACCCTATTACCTCACAATTTAGCATTTCACCGTGTGATAATTCATTCATGGCTTCGAATATTTCCTTTCTGGATTTCCAGGAATGTGTCCTTTTGTCAACAACTAATCTGGCTTTATATTTTCCTTCCACGAATAGTTCAACTGTTTCAATATCAGATTTTCTTACTGCATTCGCCCAAGTTGTTTGACCAACCAGCTTCTGAGGTATTCCATTTTCCCAGTCTTTCTTTTCCTTATCGTTGCAAAAGACAGGTTTTCCGTCAGGGTTCATTTCATTGTAAATGGTCGTAATTTCCTGTCCCAAGCCAAAATCATTTAACTCTTCATAATCTGCAAGTTGGGATTTATGCAGCAAACCGAGTAATGAACCACACTTCCAATCAAAATGGTATCCAATATCGATAAATACACCAAAGTCAGATATTCTTGTTATCAATCCCTTGTAGGCTTGTCCTTCAAATAGCTCTGCTCTCTTAAACTGGGGCAAACCAGCATCCAATATTATGGAACCCGTGGATTTATCAAATTCGTGGACTTTACAATAAAATTTCCTGTCTATCAGGCTGGGAGCAACAGCAACCCATGAATCAATATCAGCATAAAACCATGGCATAAAGCTAAATGGAACAAAAGAATACAATCCTAACACTTTGGTAAGGAATCCGTGGGTTTTTATGTCAACTATTTTAAATGGAAGCGTGTCATTATTTTCATAGTGATTCTGAAGTTCGTTTTGTCGTTCAGTAATCCAGCTGGATTTATTGCTAAAACCCAGCTTGTCTTTAACTGTATTTCTAATCGAATCTAAAATCATCACTAATTCATTCGGTGCATTGAATATTTGAATCCAGCATTTATCGTCGAAGCCTATAGTAAATTGAAAAATAAAGGCAACTTTGCGCTGTAAGCAGACTAAATATTTATTACTTTATTAAACCACCACATCATACTCACGCAAAGCATCATTGAGCGAAGTTTTCAGATCAGTAGAGGCTTTGCGTTTACCAATAATTAAAGCACAGGAAACCTGATATGCTCCTGCCGGGAATTTTTTGGTGTAGCTGCCCGGAATCACTACTGAGCGAGCCGGAACAACACCTTTTAATTCAATTGGTTTTGGCCCACTAACATCAATAATTTTAGTGGATTTGGTGAGCACAACATTAGCACCCAATACAGCTTCCCTTTCCACCCTTACGCCTTCAACGACAATAGCCCTGGAGCCAATAAAGCAATTGTCTTCAATAATTACCGGAGCAGCCTGAACGGGTTCGAGCACACCTCCAATTCCAACGCCTCCGCTCAGGTGTACATTTTTTCCGATCTGTGCACACGAACCAACTGTAGCCCAAGTATCTACCATGGTGCCAGCTCCTACATAAGCGCCAATATTTACATAAGATGGCATCATGATAACACCTCTTTCCAAAAATGCCCCGTGTCTGGCAATAGCATGAGGAACCACACGCACGCCGAGGCGGGCATAATCCTTTTTAAGTGGAATTTTATCGTGAAACTCCAACATGCCTACCTCCATTGTCTCCATCCTGCGAATAGGAAAATACAGAATTACGGCCTTTTTTACCCAATCATTAACCACCCAAATTCCTTCTTTTTGCTCGGCTACCCTTAGTTTTCCCTGATCCAATAAATCTATTACATCTACTATTGTCTGTTGAACTTCCTTCTGCTGTAGCATTTCACGGCTTTCCCAGGCTTGTTCGATGATGTTTTTTATATTTTGCATACAAATGTTTTAAAGCCCCGAAATTACAAAAAAGCCTGCTTACTGGATGCACTAACCCTATGCATCAGATTGTTTTCGTAATTTTGCCGCAGCAAAAAAGCATACTTATCAGAAATGGGAAGAATATTAGCCGTCGATTATGGCAGAAAACGCTGTGGAATAGCTGTTACTGATGAGTTACAACTGATTGCCAATGGGTTAACAACAGTTCGCAGCCACGATGTTTTCGACTTTCTTAAAAACTACCTGGCAAATGAAAAGGTAAACACAGTTGTTGTTGGAGAACCCAAAGACATGCACAACAACCCCTCTGAAGCTGCTCGCTTCATCGAACCTTTTGTAAACCGTCTGAGAAATGCCTTTCCGGATTTGGACATTCAACGATTTGATGAACGATTCACCTCGGTTATGGCATTTCAAAGTATGATTGATGCCGGACTGAGCAAAAAGAAACGACAGGACAAAAGTCTGGTCGACACCATCAGTGCCACCATTATCCTGCAATCATTTATGGAATCACAAAAAAACAGAACCAAATGATATTACCAATTGTAGCCTACGGACATCCTGTATTGAAAAAGGTTGCCGAAAATATTTCACCCGAATACGATGGGATTTCTGAACTCATTGAAAATATGTGGGAAACCATGTACGAGGCCTCTGGTGTTGGCTTAGCTGCGCCACAGATTAACAAATCCATTCGGCTTTTTGTTATCGACGCCACGCCCTATGGTGAAGATCACCCTGAAGCAAAGGAGTTTAAAAAAGTTTTTATCAATGCCGAGATGTTGAGCGAAAACGGTGAAGCCTGGACAATGGGTGAAGGCTGTCTGAGTTTACCCGGAATGAATGAGGATGTGAGCCGTCAGCCGGAAATAAGGCTCCGCTATCAGGACGAAAACTTTGAAACACGCGAAGAAACTTATTCCGGTATCTTAGCCAGAATCATTCAGCATGAATATGATCATATCGATGGCATCCTTTATGTTGATCGGTTGCCAGCCTTGAAAAAAATGCTACTCAAAGGAAAACTCCGAGATATTTCGGAAGGAAAAGTTGATGTGGAGTACCGGATGATTTTCCCTAAAACACGAAAAAAAGTCAGGTAATATGCTAAAGTCCAGATTAGTTTCAGGTTTTATTGTCGTTCTGCTCGCTTCTTTGATCATTCAATGCAAAGGACCCTCAGGCCAACAAGCTACATGGGATAAATCAGCTTTTCAGCAACAAATTGCGCAAAGCGAAAAAAATGTATTACTGAGTAATGGCACAATCATAAATGATTCAGCCGAACGACTGATTGAACGTTATCAGACCTATCAACAAAATTGGCCAGCCGACAGCATTTCGTCCGACTACCTGTTCAAGGCCATTGACCTTTCCATCAACCTGCCCCGCACTAATGAAAGCCTTAAACTGATTTCAACATTTTTGAAAAGTTACCCCGAAAACTATCATGCTGGTGTGGCCTTGTTTTTAGAAGGTTTTATTTATGATCAGCAAATTGGTGATACTGCAAGGGCAAGGCAATCCTACGAAAAACTACTTAAAACTTATCCAGAGCATGATTTTGCTGATGATGCAAAAAGTGCTTTAAGCTTTCTGGGAAAGAGTCCGGAGGATATGATCCGAGCGTTTGAAGAAAATAACAACTAAGACAAAGCGCCTGATCAGTAAACTGACAAGCGCTTTTTTTATTAGACACAAGTAATGATCAGAGTTTATAACTCACACCGATACGGCCACCCGAGGCTGCATTACCACCACCAAATTCGAGGTTCACACCCCAGCGTTCGCTCCAATAATAGCGTCCACCTATTTGAGCATCAATTCCAAAACCGGATGAATTGCTTCCACCATAACCGCTTGCAGCATTCCAGATAACCCATCCTGCGCTAAGTCCGGCATAAAAATCCCATTCGCGGGGAATATTTAACAAGGTGTTAAAATGGTAATTGCCATTGGCAAACAGTCCGATAATGGTGTGGTTATAATTATCGCTGAACCAGCTTTCGTTATAAGTTCTGAAGGAGGCATTAAATCCTACTGTAATGTCAGGATGCACACCAAAATCCATCCCTACATAAATAGGAATCCCCCAGTTTGAAAAACCAGTACCAAAATTGATTTGCTTGCCGCCATCGCCTATTGGGCTTTGGGCAAAAGTAAAACTTGTCGCAAAAATCAGCATCAACGACACAATTAATTTTTTCATAAAGTTTGAGGTTTTTTTGATTTGTTTATTTCGCATAACTAACTGCGCGTGTTTCGCGAATGACGGTTATTTTTATTTGTCCGGGATAAGTCATTTCAGTTTGTATCTTGCGCGATAGGTCATAAGCAAGTCTGTCGGCATCCGCATCAGTTACTTTGTCGGCACCAACGATAACCCTCAACTCACGACCAGCCTGAATAGCATAAGTTTTTACAACGCCGGGATAATTCAACGCCATCTCTTCCAATTTTTTAAGCCGTTGGATATAAGCCTCAACTACTTCGCGGCGAGCACCTGGTCGTGCACCGGAAATAGCATCACACACCTGCACAATAGGAGCAATAAGTGTTTCCATTTCAATCTCATCGTGGTGTGCACCGATAGCATTACAAACGTCGGGCTTTTCCTTAAACTTTTCAGCGATTTTCATTCCTAAAATTGCATGAGGCAATTCTTCAGCGTTTTCGGCAATCTTACCTATATCGTGAAGCAAACCAGCCCGTTTGGCTATCTTTGTATTCAAACCAAGCTCGGAAGCCATCGTAGCACTTAATTTGGCAACTTCGATTGAATGTTGTAACAAATTTTGCCCGTACGAGGAGCGGTATTTCATCCTGCCGATCATTTTAACCAACTCAGCATGCAGGTTATGAATGCCGAGGTCGATAACCGTTCGTTTCCCCGTTTCCAGGATTTCCTGTTCTATCTGTTTCTCGGTTTTCTTTACAACTTCCTCAATACGAGCCGGGTGGATACGTCCATCTGTCACCAGTTTTTGAAGTGAAATACGTGCTATTTCGCGTCGTACCGGATCAAATCCTGAAAGCAAAATGGCATCAGGGCTGTCGTCAATGATAATCTCGACCCCTGTAAGGGCTTCCAAAGCTCTGATGTTACGACCTTCGCGTCCAATAATACGGCCTTTTATTTCGTCGCTTTCGATATTAAATACCGTAACAGTATTTTCAATAGCATGCTCAGCAGCAGTGCGTTGAATAGTTTCGACCACTATCTTTTTTGCAGCCATATTAGCTGTTAATTTGGCTTCTTCGGTGATGTCTTTTACCAGTACCATCGCTTCCGAAGTAGCTTCATCTTTCATCAATTCGATAAGCTGTTCTTTAGCCTCATTTGCTGATAGCCCTGAAAGTTTCTCAAGCTGTTTAACCTGTGCGTCTTGTGTTTTGTCCAGTTCCTCCTGTCGTTTGTTCAGAATATCAAGCTGTGTATTCAGATTTTGTCGCAGTGCGTTGAGCTCCTTTTGTTTACGCTGATATTCTTCCATTCTCTGCGCAAACTGCTGTTCTTTATTTTGAAGCCTGTTTTCGGCTTTTTGCATTTCGCGATTCTTTTCAGCAATCATTTTTTCGTGGTCAGCCTTCAGCTGAATAAATTTTTCTTTTGCCTGCAGAATCTTCTCTTTCTTAATCACCTCGGCCTTTTCCTTTGCTTCTTCCAAAAGCAACTCACTTTTTTTGGTGAGCGCTTTTCGGAGCAAAGTAGCCGCTAAAAGTGCTCCCAGACCAAGACCGGTCAACAGCACCAGGGCATAAATTAAAATTTCCATAGTTAATTTCTTTCAAAAGCCCGAAAAAAAAAGGAATAAAAAAATGCCCGACTTAATTCAAAGGAGTTGGTAAACCCCTCTCAGACACGTTTAGGGCAGCCTGACCGCGCAAACTTCCACTGTTTTACCGTAGTAAAACTCCCTAAGGAGTGAGGCCTGTTTTTATGATCAATGAGCAAACCCTTATGATGGTAATGTTGAGTTTACAATCACGGTTTGAATTAAGCGGGCATATCTCTTCAAAGAACTAATGTTGCGTTAATTTACTGTCAAATGGTCTGTTAACAGCTCGTCCAGTTGATGTAGTTTTTCATCCAAACGATTATTTTTAAAAGCAAGTTCATCTTTCAGATTGGCCTCTGAGGTAGCCAGTTGTAGGGCTGTCATGGCCAATAAATCCTGATGATCTTTGTAGGCATAGGCATTTCCATAAGCCTTTATCCGATCATTTATCGATGCAGCAGCCTTACGAACCCTTTCTTCATCCGAACTTGGAATCCGCAGCTTATAGGTTCGTTCTGCAATGATAATATTGATCGTGATTTCATTCATAATATTTGCTGTTTGCTATCCTTTGTTCAATAAAGCAACACAATGATCTATTTCCCGCATAAGCCCTTGTATGAGCTTTCGTCCTTCTTCTAATTCCTTCTCGCCTTCGAGCACGTTTACAATAATTTTTTTATTTAATTGATCTGTTAGTTGACTGTGCGATTGCTGAAGCTCCGCCAATTCCGACTTCAAGGCTTCGTTTTCGTCAGTCAGATCTTTAACCTGTTTGCTAAGCTGATTATTGTGTGCAATCAGTTTTTGAACTTTATGTTCGATACCGGAGAGTAGCACACTGGTTTCTGCCATTGCTCAATTTAGGTTTTAGATCCTAAGCACAAAAGTACATATTTTAACACTGCCTTTGCAAGTAATGCTTGCAGAAAATCGTTACCATGCGCGAAAAGGTGAAATCAATTGATTGTGCAGCTCGCTGTAATTGATTATTTTACCATTTTCTAAACATTATAACGAAATGAACTTTTTGTTTTAAATTAGCCTCTCAAAAAAAATAGCCACTTTAGCTGTGAATCAACCACTACAATCTTTCCAAACCTATGAATGAATTTTTTATCCATTACCTCTGGGAAAACAAATTGCTGAAACCTCAACTAAAAACAACTGGTCAGGAGGCCATAAGCATACTTCATACGGGAAACCGAAACTCCGATGCGGGTCCCGATTTTTTAAATGCAAGAGTAAAAATTGGCGACACGATTTGGGCTGGAAATGTTGAAATTCATACGATGGCCTCGGATTGGTACAAACACCATCACGACAAGGATAAAGCCTATGAAAATGTGATACTGCATGTTGTTTACGAGTCAGATAAAACTGTTTACAATGAGCAACGCAAGCCCCTGCAAACACTGGAAATAAAGGATCAGTATCCAGCTGAAATTTTACTCAAATACCGGCAGTTTATCGATAGTAAACAGTGGATAGCCTGCGAAAATCAAGTTGCCGACGTGCAGCGCTTCACTTGGCTTTCGTGGCTCGACCGCATGATTGCCGAACGTTTGGAACACAAAACCGCTCTTGTGCTTGACTTGTTGAATCAAAACAAAAATGACTGGGAGTTAACTTTTTATCAGCTTTTGCTAAGTAATTTCGGTTTTAAAGTCAATCAAGCCCCATTCGAACGTTTAAGCAGGTTGCTCCCCTTGCAGGTTTTGCTCAAACACCGTGATCAGTTATTTCAGCTCGAAGCCCTTTTATTTGGAACAGCAGGTCTTCTGGATCAGGAATTTAAAGACGATTACCCCTTAAGGCTGCAAAAAGAATACCTCTTTTTATCCCATAAATACCTGCTTCCAAAAATGCAGCCACAGGAATGGCGGTTTATGCGCATGCGTCCTGTTAATTTTCCAACAGTGCGATTGAGCCAGCTGGCAGCTCTGATTCATAAGCACGGACAATTATTTTCGTCTATTCGTTATGCCAAAACAATCGATGAAATTATGGAGCTTTTCAAAGTACAGGCTTCAGACTATTGGACTGATCATTTTCAATTCGACAAACTATCGCCCGGCAAACCCAAAAACACAGGTGACAACGCCATCAGCACACTCATTATCAATGCGGTAGTTCAAACACTTTTTGCTTTTGGTAAAACCCATCAGGATCAGCAATTACAAGACAAAGCACTGATGCTGCTCGAAGCATTTGAGGCAGAAAACAATAATCTTATTCGAAAATTTGAGCAGGCAGGCTTAAAAGTAAGCAATGCCTTGCATTCACAGGCTTTAATTTATCTACATCAATCCTATTGCAAACCAAGGCGATGTTTGGAATGCCGGGTGGGGCATGTATTGTTGCGAAAGAATTGATTTGCCTGATTTCTAAAAGGGTGATTTTTTCGGATTTTGCCTGTTGTCAAAAAAATCCAGTACTATTATCGTTTCTCCATTAATCCTGTAAAAGATATTTATTTGCTTGACTATTGGATAGCCTCTGATACCTTTCTCTTTATTTTCACATGTTCCAATCTCAGGAAATTCAAACAAAATTTCTAAAAAGTCATATACCTTTTTCACGAAACGCTTTGTAACGCCCTCATTCCAATTTTCAAGCAAATAGGCAATTATTACATCAAATTTTTTATCGGCTCTTCTTGTCCATTTTATTTGTAAAGCCATTTTTGATGCTTATTTTTCATGAGATCATGTTCAATCAAATTATCAGAATTTTCACTTTCGTCAAAAGCCATTAATAGCTCCTCTTGCTCTTTCTTAGTTAATCGCCCCCATAATTGCCCATCAACAGCCATTGTCTTTGACTTAATGATATTGTAAAAATTCAATAACAAGTACTCATTATCGATACTATCTATTAAGGAATGAAAATCCTTTTTTAAATCCATTGTATTCATAATCGGTAAATTGATACAAAATTACAGATAATTCTTGATGATTCGATTTTTCAATGCAAGCTCAATCTCTAAAATAAGATCGCTGCAATTCTGCTTTCATGTTGAAAAACCTGAAGTAATTCCGGATAGATAAACTTTGATCAGAGTTTTTTCATTTCTTTTTATCTCGAATAAGTTTATCACAAGGCTTAAGGTCAACTTTTTGATTATGAGCCGATAACAAAATTATTCATTGCATTTCATCACTTTTATTTGTGATTGGTTGACAATTTTCTAAAATTTGTCCTGCCGCAAGTAGCTTATTTGCCGGTATGGCAAGCAAAAATTGCTCAAAACAAAATACCAAAAACCTCATTTATGAACGACCTTCTCATCGCTATTGATTCCGCAATTCAGGCTTATAATGACTATGTTGGTGGGTACCTGATTTTGCTGATGCTAATTCCAACAGGCATTTATTTTGCTTTCAAACTCCGGTTTTTGAATATCACCAAGATTGGTCATGCCATTAATGTGGTTCGCGGCAAATACGACAGCAAAGAAGCTGAAGGCGATGTGAACCACTTTAAAGCACTTACGACAGCTTTGTCTGCCACTGTTGGAACCGGAAATATCGTTGGTGTGGCCTTAGCCATTTATCTGGGAGGTCCGGGAGCTGTTTTTTGGATTTGGATAACCGGATTTTTGGGCATGATGCTTAAATATACGGAAGTAACCCTGGCGCAGAAATACCGCAAATTCAACAGCGATGGCACCGTATCAGGCGGTCCGATGTATTATATGGAGTTTGGTCTGAAAGACAAACTCGGGAAATGGGCTAAAGTACTGGCCGTTGTTTTCGCATTGGCTACTGTTCTTTGCTCACTTGGTACCGGCAACATGGCACAATCCAATTCGATGGCCGATGCCATGTTTACCAGCTATGCCATTCCTACCTGGATTTCAGGAGCTGTGATTACAGCACTGGTTTTGCTTGTGGTTATTGGCGGCATAAAGCGCATTGCAGACGTAACCTCCAAGCTGGTCCCGTTTATGGCTATTATTTACATTCTGGCTACTCTGGCGGTTTTAGTAGCGATGTACGATCATATTCCTGCAGCATTCAGCTTGATTATTCATGACGCTTTTACAGGCACAGCTGCAGCAGGTGGATTTGTTGGCAGCACCTTTATCATGACCTTGATCTGGGGTGTACGCAGGGGATTGTTTTCTAACGAAGCCGGACAAGGCTCCGCCCCTATTGCCCATGCCGCTGCACGAACCAAATATCCGGCCCGCGAAGGAATAGTTGCCTTGCTGGAACCCATGATAGATACCATTATTATTTGCACCATGACGGCGCTTATGATTATCGTTACCGATTCGTGGACGCATGAAACTATGGGAGTGAGTATGACGGTAGAAGCCATGAATACCGGATTGCATCATTTTGGTATCGATGGGCTGGGCGGACATATCATCGCGTTTGGTTTGCTGTTGTTTGCTTTCAGTACTATTATCAGCTGGTCGTACTATGGTTCACGTGCCACCATTTACCTCATCGGTGAAAAAGCCGTGAAACCCTATCTTTACATTTATGGTTTGTTTGTATTTTTCGGCTCGATATGGGGATTAGACATCGTGTGGCATTTTGTTGATATGGTGATTACTTTTATGACTATTCCCAACCTGATTGCGCTGTTGTTGCTTGCTCCGGTTGTGGTGGAAGAAACAAAAAGCTATTTTAAACATATGGAAGACCTTAAAAACTAATTTAATACCTGATAAATGAAGAAGCTGATTTTGTTTTTGTTCTTTACAATAATCGTTGTTCAACTCAATGCTTCTTCGTTACAAACTGCTCCTGCAACAGACTCTACACAAACAATATCGACAAGGATTAATCAGCTTTTCACTCCTTTTGTTGATCAACTGTCTGCAATATTGTTTTGGGATCCCTTTGCTGCCATTGGTATTTACGATCCGCAGGTATATGATGCAAGCGGTAAAGCAGTGATTGATGCGCAGGGTGAACCCGTAAAAGCTCCACTCAAGCTAATTGTAATTTGGTTGATGGCTGGTGGCATTTTTTTTACGTTTTATTTACGTTTTATAAATATCCGAGCGTTCAGACACGCTATTGGCTTGGTCAGCGGAAAACACGATATAGTCACTTCAAAAGGTGAAGTATCACATTTTCAAGCTTTAACAACAGCATTGTCGGCAACAGTAGGCCTTGGCAACATTGCCGGAGTGGCAGTGGCTATCTCCATCGGTGGGCCTGGAGCAACTATCTGGATGATTTTAGCGGGGCTGCTTGGCATGTCGCTGAAATTTGCAGAATGTACCTTAGGCCTTAAATACCGCATTATAAATGATAAAGGAGAGGTTTCGGGGGGCGCTATGTATTACCTTAAATACGGTTTGGAGCGCAAAGGATTAAAAACACTGGGAATTGTCTTAGCTGCCACATTTTCGATCATGGCTATTGGAGGTTCTGTGGGAGGCGGCAATATGCTTCAGGCTAATCAGGCTTTTGAACAGCTCACACTTTTTTTTCCACAATTTTCGGGCTATGGATTTTGGTATGGAGTTTTGATGGCTTTGCTGGTAGGACTGGTGATCATTGGAGGAATAAAAAGCATAGCCAGTGTTACAAGCAGGATTGTTCCATTGATGGCATTGTTGTATGTTGCAGCTTCACTGGTTATAATTTTTCTGCATATCGATCAAACAGGACATGCGTTCAGTTTGATTTGGAATGGCGCTTTTAATGCCAATGCCCTGAAAGGTGGTGTGATTGGTGTTTTGATTTTTGGTTTTCAGCGGGGTGCTTTCTCCAATGAAGCCGGCGTGGGTTCTGCATCTATTGCACATGCAGCAGCTAAAACAGATCAGCCTGTAAGTGAAGGCATTGTAGCCTTACTTGAACCATTTGTTGATACGGTAATCATCTGCACCATGACAGCTCTGGTCATTATTTTTTCGGGTGTTTATGATGATACCAGCGGGATTCAGGGCGTTAGTCTCACCTCAGCAGCTTATGGTTCTGTTATTTCATGGTTTCCTTTAGTGCTTTTAGCTGCCGTTACACTTTTCGCATTCAGCACAATGATTTCCTGGTCGTATTACGGGCTAAAAGGTTTTGATTTTCTTTTTGGAGGATTAAGCCAGCACTATTTTGGCTCACGCAAACCAGCCGGTTTACTCTTTAATGGTTTCTTTTTGCTTTGCATAGTGATAGGAAGTTCAGCCAGCCTGGGTCCTGTGATGGATTTCTCGGACATGATGGTATTATGTATGGCTTTTCCAAACTTGCTGGGATTGTTTATTTTAGCTCCGGAACTTAAAAAGGCACTCCAAATTTACTGGCACAACTTCGTACAAAGCAAAGCATGAAAACTATCATCATTCTCGCCCTTATTTTACTTCAGATTACTAAAATACAGGCACAATTAAAAGATCAGCTACTGCATAAAATTGCTGTCATCGACAGTATTACCGACAGCTTCAACAACAGTTTTAAAGCAGGCGAAGGTATCGGCTGCAGCATCGGAGTAAATGGCGACATCAGAGAATGGGACTCAACAGCTCATTATACGCTTAGCTATAGTTTTATTGAAATTGATTGGAAATCAAGCTTTATCAGCCAGGAAACGGATCATTTAAGCTGTATTGAAATCAGCTGCAAAAGCAATGAAGCCTGCATCACACTGCTGAACGAAAAGCGCAAGAAGAAAACCTATCGCAATGCCCGTATTTTTTGCTTACCAGATGAAGAAAAACAAAAGTTGAACACGATCCACAAAAGTTTACTCAGGATCACCCCTTATTTTAACTGATTAGTCTTTTGCGTCAGGCACAAAATCCATAGAAGCCGAATTTACGCAATAGCGCAAACCGGTTGGTGGCGGACCATCGTTGAATACATGACCCAAATGACCATCACATTGGGCACACTTTATCTCGGTTCGAATCATGCCATAGCTTCTATCCAAAACTTCCTTGATTTTATCTTTGCCAATTGCAGCAAAAAAACTAGGCCATCCCGAACCCGATTCATATTTTGTTTCAGAACCAAACAATTTGGCGCCACAGGCAGCACACACATAGGTTCCTTTAGCATTGTGCTTGTAGTACTTACCGGTAAAAGGCGGTTCAGTACTGCACTGTCTTAAAATCTTATATTTCTCGGGGCCAAGCTCTTCAAGCCATTCGGCCTCTGTTTTATCAAGCTTTACTTGTTTCATCAGATTATCTGGTATTTGATAAGTTGTGTCTTGTTGCTGCCCAAAAACTGACATGTGCTGCACAAGCAAAAACACTATTACAACTAAAAATTCTTTTTTAAACATTTATTAACGTAGTTTTAGCTTTAACAATCCGGGCAATGATTTTGTTTGCCTGAAATAATGAGTCATTCGAAAAATTACTACTTTTAAGCCAAAAATAATGATCGAACAAATAAAAGAGGCTGCGGCATTTATCCGCCATCAAACTAATATTGAAGCCAAAACAGGCATCATCTTAGGCACCGGCCTTTCGAATCTTGCAGCAGTAGCAAACGTAACCCTAAAAATACCTTATGCTTCCATACCTCACTTTGTAGAAGCCACTGTAGAAGGCCACAACGGACAGCTGTTGTTTGGCACGATTGGATCGCATCCTGTGGTGATGATGCAGGGTCGGTTTCATTATTATGAAGGATACACCATGCAGCAAATTACTTTTCCGGTACGTGTGATGAAAATGCTGGGTATCGAAAGGCTTTTGATCAGCAATGCCAGTGGCGGTTTAAATCCTGACTACAAACCTTCATCGTTGGTATTACTTGACGATCACATTAATTTTTTGCCCAATAATCCTTTAGTAGGCAGAAATTTAGATGAGCTTGGGCCTCGTTTTCCGGATATGAGTCGTCCGTACGATCGTGAAATGAATCAGAAACTGCGCGAGACTGCCAATGCTCTGCATATTGACTTACACGAAGGTGTGTACGCTTCATGGATAGGGCCAAACCTGGAAACCCGTGCCGAATACAGGTTTTTGCGCATGGCTGGAGCTGATGTCGTTGGGATGTCCACGGTTCCGGAAGTAATTGTCGCCAATCATATGGGCATAGCTGTTTCAGCCATTTCGGTGGTTACCGATCTGTGCGACCCTGATGATCTGCATCCGGTAGCGCTGGAAGATATGTTACAAAATGCTGCTCAGGCCGAAAAAAAACTTATCCGATTGATCAAAGCATATTTTGAAAACAATTAATTGGTTGTTAGTTTGCACGTGGCAATAATACAGTAAATGTACTGCCTTTGCCCTGTTCACTTTCGATCAGCAGTTTACCATTCATTTTCTCAATGAATTCATGGCTTAAAATCAAACCAAGTCCTGAGCTGGGCTCACCCTCCGTTCCGGGTCGTCCAACTTTTGCTTCAATAGAAAAAAGCTTGTCGATGAGTTGCTGATCCATCCCAATTCCGGAGTCCTTTATGCGAATCGAAGCGTATTCGGCATCAAACTGATCTATTTTAATATGAATTATTCCTCCTTTTGGGGTAAACTTTACCGCATTAGAAATCAAGTTTCGAAGCACACTCATCAGCATATGCTCATCAGCAATTACCTTAACCGATTTTAAGACATTAACCACACGCAGATTTTTATTCCTCACAGCATCCTGAAACAGATTCAAGGTGTCGTTAACAAAAAGATCCGGTTGCAAACTGCTTAAATTAATCTGAACGTCATCGCGTTGCATACGCGACCAAAACAGCAGGTTTTCGAGCAATTCGAGCAACGAACGAGCTGATTTATTCATATCTAATGCCAGTTGCTGCATTTCCTCCGGAGAAATATCATCAGGTTGCTGCATGATTAATTCGGTGAGGCCTGCAAAAGTACCTAAAGGCCCGCGCAAATCGTGAGCAATTACCGAAAACAACTTGTCTTTTTCAGCATTCAATTCACGAAGTTTTTCTTGATTGAGCCTGATCGCCCTCTGCATCTGATAGCGCATCGTAATGTCGTGAATGATCAACAAGAAACCTACATGCTTGTCTTTGTGATTTTTAATCAACGAATTGGATATCAAATAATATCGAAGCTTATCCTCTACGGGTATTTCCAGCTCAAGTGTATCAGATTCTCTTGAGCGTAAGTGATTGACCAATTGGGGAAACTCATACCAAATTGTTTCTGCCGACTCGCCATAAGGCATTCTTTTCCAGTTAAATATCTTTATACTTTCAGGATTCACATCCACAATACGATTTTTTAGATCGATAACAACCAATCCGTCCACCATGCTTCTGAAGACATGTTCGCGGGCAATTGGCATCAAATCCAGCAAACGATAACGTAAAATGCTAACCGACATGGCCAGACCGGTAAATGCAAAAGCAAAAGGAGTAGGATCAATATTTTCGATAGGAAACAAATCAAGCAAGTATAAGCTCAGCGAGATAACCGGAATAATAAAGGCCACTAGCATAAATATGAGTTGATTCCTGAAAAGCGACCGCTGGAAAATCAATTTTTGAATCAATATTACTAAGGCGGCAATAATCAACAAGTAAGCATACCCCATATGAACATAATACCAAATTCCCACCTCCAGCTGCAGCAGTGGAATATCGCCATCAGTTCGCAAAACAATATTTTCGTAATATAAATTATGGTACTCATTGGTTAAGCTCAAAACCATCGTCAAAACCGGAATTGGAAGCAGGTAAATCAATTGCTTTAATTTAAACCTCATATCCAAACCTGCGTACTGTTGCACCACAAACAGCATAACAAGCGGCACATAAGGGATGAATAAGTATTCGATTTTCAGCCAGAACATCATCTCAGCTTTCGTGTCGGCCGACAGTTCGAGGCCGTAAAAAGCTGACCAGCCTGCAATTAGAAACATGAGCAGCGCAAACAACCTTCCTCTGGCTGCATAACGCGATTTGAGACCCTGAATCGCCAGGAAAATGCTTACCAAAACCGGTATAAGCAGGCTTAAAGCATAAAAATTAAGGCCATCAGGCATTACAGCATGTATTTATTAATGCTAAAAAACAAATTAACTACTTATCAGCCAATATTTTTTCAATCTTTCTGATCAATTCCTTTTTCTGAACCGGTTTGGAAATATAATCATCGCAGCCTGCCATTCTCAGTTTGTGCTCATCACCTGATAAGGCATAGGCTGTGATCGCTATAACCGGCATATCAGGATTAATTGCCTTGATTTTTTTAGTGGCTTCTATTCCGTTTAGCACAGGCATTTTAATGTCCATCAGCACCAAAACAATATCCGGATTACTTTTGAAAGCTTCAATAGCCTCAATCCCGTTAGCTGCCCGTATCGTATTCATTTGCAAAGACTTTCGAACAAACAAATCCAATACAAAGAAGTTGGTATCTTCATCTTCTGCTATCAAAACCTTAGCTTGCTCGTAGTCTGTAAGCATTTGCTGACCCTGTTTTTTTTCTGGTTTATGAACTGGCTTTTTTTTAGTTGGTAAAAATACTGTAATTTTTGTTCCCCGTTTTTTCTCTGAATCAATTTGTATATTTCCGCCATGCAAATCCACCAACCCTCTCACAATGGACAATCCCAGTCCACTTCCCTCGTGGCCGCGCGTATTGGCTACATTTTCCTGAATAAAATAGTCGAAAACCTGATTTTGCATTTTTCGATCTATGCCAATTCCGGTATCCTCCACAAAACATTCAATGCCCTCTTTAACTGCACAATAGCCAAATAAAACCTTTCCTTTGGGTGTAAATTTCAAGGCATTATCGATTAAATGACTCATGATTTTATCCAGGCTTTCTGAATCTGCCATCAGTTCCATCGGTGAGGGTGGAATATCCATTTCGAGCTGCACAAAACCCTGTGATGTCAGCGCTAAGAACTTTTCATGAAGCCGGTTAAAAAGTGTGTTTAATTCAAAGTCATGATAATGCAGCCGCATATTACCGCTCGAAATCAAAGAGATATCCATATAGTCGGTAACTGTATGCATCAAGCGCTGGCTGCTTTGTTGCACCATATTCAAATAGCGCTTTCGCTCTTCTGATTTAAAAATCGTTTCATCGAGCAACAATTCACCAAAACCCAAAATACTATTAAGTGGCGTTCTGATTTCGTGGGAGATATTGTTCATAAATGCCGTTTTCAGTTTATCGCCCGACTCGGCGCTTTCTTTTGCTTCAGTGATCGCTTTCAATAGCTTCCTTTGCTCGCTTGTGTCTTGTTGCACAACCGTAAAGTTTATCAGCTCTCCATTAAAATCATGCACAGGCGAAATACTTGCACTGATCCACAAACTGGTTCCATCAGCTTTATATCCCTGATATTCACCAGTCCATACGCGTCCTTCATAAAGTTGATTCAATATCTCATGTTTGTAGGTTTCAAAAAAATGCGTGTTGACAAACGCTCCCAATGATTTATCAATTATTTCTTCCTCGCTGTATCCGGTGATTGAAACCGTGTAAGGATTGCAATATTCAATCCGAAAATCTTTATCCGTAATCAACACTGAAGCTGGCAATTGCGTGAGGATGGTGTTAGATTTATGAATCCCCAGACGTGCAAGGTGCAACTCAGTTATATCGTTAACAATCAAAACAATATGCGACTTGCCATTAAATTCTGCAAAAGTAGCCGTCATCAAGCCATGAAGATAATTACCCGACTTTGTTACAAAAGTTGCTTCCATATTAGAAACAATGCTGTTTTTTCTCAAAGCCTCCACAAATCGTATGCGGTCATCGGGATTAGCCCAAATATTGATTTCCAGACTTGTTTTGCCAATAAGGTCCTCCTTAGCATAACCCGAGAGCCTTTCGAAAGCAGGATTTACATCTACGTATTTTCCTGTTTCAATTTCTGAGATACTCACTGCACCGGGCACTGTCTGAAAAAAAGTTTTGAATCGTGCTTCACTTTCAGTAACTGCTTTAATCCGCTGATATTGTTCACTTACGTCAGAAAACACTAAAATCATACCATGCATTTTCCCATACCTGTCCCTGATGGGAGCAGCCGAATCGCTGATTTGAAATTCTTTACCACTCTTCGAAATAAGTATAGTATGGTTGGCTAAGCCCACTATGTGGCCGGTTTCAATCACTTTTTTAACAGGATTAACTACAACTTCACGTGTATCAGCATTTACAATCTTAAAGATATCCTGAATATGTTTTCCCTTTACCTCTTCCTGCTGGTAGCCAGTAAGTTGTGATGCAATTTGATTCATCCGGGTGACGTTGCCATTCAAGTCTGTTGCCAGAACCCCATCACCAATGGATTGCAGGGTCATGGCCAGGTTTTCTTCGCTCAGGCGCAATTGTTTCAAAGCCTGCTTGCGCTCGTACCATTGCGAAAACATTAAAGCAATATTGTTCAGAAGTTTTTGTTCTTCGGGCAAAAGAAATGCTGATTTATCGCGATAAGCCACCACAATTTTACCGATTTCTTCGTTTAAATCACCAAGCTTGATTGCAGTCGTTAAACCATTTTGAAGAGAAGAATCATTTAAAAAGCCATATTTTCTTTGATCCAATATTACTGCTACATCGAGCTTATCCGGATACTGAAAACCTTTCTTAATATGATTAATCAACTGATTGATAAAGATTTCCTGAGGTTGATCAATTTGTATCTCCTGCCTGATTAACAATAAACAATTCAACTCTTTGTTGCGCTCATGCAAATCATTTTCAAGCCGGAAACGATCTTTTTCCAGCTCTATTTTATACAAGGCAAACGCGATATCGCCGGCCAGCTCTTTAAAAAGTTCTTTTTCCTCTTCAAGGTGAATATAACGCGCCGGAACCCAAACTGTTATCACACCGTAAACCTCACCCTGATAGCGCAGTGCCTGGCTCATGGCAGCTTTTTTTGTATCAGCTGTTGCCACTGGGCATTCGGCACAGCTGATTTCATTGGCATCAAAAGTTACTGTACTTTGCTCTTCAAGGGCGCGCTTTACGCAGCTAGTATGGTTTCCCTTTTTTAGCATTACCGTTATGTCAGCGCAGGTTTGATCAATACCTGCACTGGCAAAATCAATCAGCTCTTTTTGTTTATCCATCAACACAATCCAGGCACTAAAATATCCGAATGTGTCTGTAACATTTTTACAGCTCTCGCGGATCAGAATTGCCGCATCATTAACTTTTGTGATCATCTGGTTCACATTGCGAATGCCAAGCAGCACTTGCTTGAGGTGATTTTCCCGTTGCAGCGATTCGTTCAGTTTAACCACCTTCCAGATGGCATCCATAATCAGATTCAACTGAATAATATCTGCTTCGGTATATGGAGCTTTTCGATTGGCAACTCCTACAACAGCCACAATTTTCTCCTGATCAAAAACCGGTATCGTCATAAAACGATGAAGTACCACATGGCCTTCGGGATAGCCCTTTTTTAGCGGATGACTTTTTTGAAAGTCATTGATAATAATTGCTTTTCGCTGCCGCACTGCTTCTCCCCAAATTCCGGTTTTATCCAATTCATAGCAGGTTTGAGGGTCAACTACAGCACAGGCTTCCATCACCTCATTCGACCAGGAGTTAAGGATAAACTGCTTTGCCGATTCATCATAATGGTAAATATATCCGAATTCGCTTTGGGTAAGCACCAATATTTCGTTCAAAGCATTGTCGAGGAAAGTCTGCAAATTTTGCTGATCAAACTGTAGAATACTCAAAATATGCTTCAAAGACTGCTCACTATCATTTACTGTTGAAACATCCTGATTCGTCTTACTCATAGCGCTTTATTATCTGATAATTAATACTAAACAACCCCATTTACAGGTGTTGTGGAAAAGTAACGTAAAAGCTTGTCCCTTTTCCGGCTGTGCTCTCAATGGAAATATTTCCACCTATCAAATCCACAAAATCCTTACAAATCACGAGACCTAATCCTGTACTCTTTTCGCCTGCTGTTCCCGGCCTGCCAGGTTCTTTTTCGAGACTAAAAAGTTGATTTATTGTTTGCTCGTTCATCCCAATACCATTATCCTTTACCCTCAAAATCAATTCGTTTTTTGGGTTAAATGAAACATCAACTTCAACCTTTCCTCCGCGGTTCGAAAACTTGATGGCGTTTGACATGAGATTGCGGAAAACAGTATCAAAAATATTCTGATCAATATTTGCTTCAATATTTTGATGGACCTTACTAAAAATACTGATTTGCTTTTTTTCTGCCGCTGACTCAAATCTGGATAAGCCTATTTCAAGTTGATCATTGATATTGACCATTCGAAGTACAGGTTTGATTTTCTCTCGCTGTAGTCGTGACCAATCGAGCAGGTTTTCGAGCAATTCGAAGGTATTTGCAGCAGTTTTCTGCATCGCAAGAATAATTTTTGTTTTTTCAGTTTCATTGTACCCGTCCCGTTCTTCCACATACATATCAATCAGGCTAAGCATCAAACCAACAGGATTTCGCAGATCGTGTGCAATTACCGAAAAAAGCTTGTCTTTAGTAAGATTTAATTCATGTAACTCCTCAGCATTTTGGAGGAGTTTGGTTTCCGCTTGTTTTTTATCTGTTACATCATGTATGATAGAATACAAAAAGCTTCTGGAATCATTGGTTACAAAGCCTGAGAAGACTTCCACATCACGTATTGTGCCATTTGCCAGCCGGTGTTTAAAATCAAACCGGATTTTACGCGCCTCTTTGGCTTTTGCTGCTTCTTGCCTAAGCTGCTGGAAAGAAAGCGTATTCAAATCCGAAATATTCATCTCCAACAACTGCTCGTACGAATAGCCATAAAACGCCACCGCTGCCGGATTGGCATCCAGGATATCCAGCTTATCCGGGTCGATCAGCAACATCACTGCATGGTTATTTTCGAACAAGCTCCTAAACTGCTGTTCACTTTCCTTTAGGGCTTGCTCCATCATTTTTTGATTGTCGATGTCGCGCACCACAAAAACAGCTTTGCCTGTTGGATTGTCTGAAACATTGACAAAATTCCCACTCACACTTACCCAAAAAATACTGCCATCTTTTCTGAACGATCTGAATTCGACCTGATCAGGCTTGCCAGAGTGAACAGCAGCATTAAATTTTTCGATTATCAAAGCAAGATCGTCTGCATAAACAAAATCGAACAAAGACTTACCCACCATGTCATCTGGCGTATATCCAAGCATAGCAGAAGCCGGCGAGGCAAATTCAATCTCACCATCCGCATTACTCAACACAAGCATATCGGCCATGTTTTGATTGATAGTTTGCAGGGTAAGTTCTTTTTGTGCGAGCGCTGCCTCTGCCCTTTTCTGCGCACTTTGATCCATAATCGCCAACAACCACTCGCTGTTTTCAACATTATTTTGAACGGCCTGTATCATTATCGGAACAGGCCGTTGATTCAGCTGGTTGATTATTACGCACTCAAACTGCTCGGGAGAAACACCCTTTTTCAAGGCCTGCACAAAACGGTAAAAATCATCCTGTGATTCAGCGGCTATCACCTGCCTGAAATCCTTGTTTCGTCCAGATTTTATTTCGTTGCAGGCCATCAGGCGTCCGGCCTCCCGATTACAAAGCTGAACTTCAAATAACTCATTGATAACGACATAACCAACAGGCACTTGCTCAAACAACAAGCGGTACTTATTTTCAGTTTTCTCAAGCTCCTGCTGTACCCTTCTGAGTTCGTCATTTTGAAATTCGAGCTCTACCTGATAGGTTCGCAGCTCTTCAATTATACCTTCCAGATTATCCGTGTAATCTTTTTCAAAAAGAAGCTCTTTTTTGGCCAGCACGTCTTTGATGCGTGCTCTGATTTCATTTTCCTTCATGACCCTGATTATAGTATATGTTGTTTAGCTGTTTTCTTGTTTTTTAAGTTCTGTTACGTCCATTACAATCCCAATCACTTTGATAGGTTTCCCCGTTTTATCCCGATTCACAATACCACCTTTATCGTGATACCATTTGTAATCGCCATTTTTGGTTTTAATGCGGTAGCTCACGTCATACACAGCTGTTTTACCTTCGAGATGTCGCCGCATGGCATCCATGGCGAGATCATAATCTTCGGGGTGAATCAATTTGCAAATTTCATACACATCAGCAGGAAACTCATCCATGCTGTAGCCCAGCATGGTAGCCTTGTTTTCGTGCATATTCACCTGCCCAGTAACAACATCCCATTCCCACCAGGCCATATTGCCAATTTCCAGGGCTGTTTTCAATCGCTGACCCGCTTCGATCAATTTTTCTCTTTCCTCTTTGATGGGTTGAATATTGACCAAGGTAATTAAAATACCATCAACAGCCTGATAATCTGTACGATATGGAGCTATTCTGAGCAAAAATAATTCACCGCTGGCTGTCGCAATTTCCTTTTGGATGGCTTGTAGCTTTTCCTGAACCGTATTGATGTCATCCAAAAACTGCGGATAAACCAAAGCTGTTGTAAGGTGAAATATGGGCCTGCCGATATCCATATCCAGCAAATTACCAATTTTGGCATAACTGGGGGTAAACTTACGGATGCAAAGCTTACGATCCAGATAAAGCGCTGCCACTTCGGTGTTGTTTAATAAATTATTCAAGTCATTATGAAGCTGTGTGAGCTCTTCGATCTTATTTTGATATTCCGAATTCACGGTGTAAAGCTCTTCATTTACACTTTGCAGCTCTTCGTTGGTACTTTGTAATTCTTCGTTCGAGGCAATCAGTTCTTCATTGGAGGCCTGCAACTCCTCGTTGGAGGTTTCGAGCTCTTCAACAGTAGCTTGCAAGTTTTCTTTCGTAAACTGCAACTCATTCTGCAACTCGCTCAGCTGGCTTTGGTATTGCGATTCGATCCTGATTACATCCTTGTCACTTTTTGTATCTTCCTTTTCTGCGGATTTTCTGAAGGAAAGTAAAAATAGAATCTGACTATCCTCTTCGAGTAATCGACGGCCTTCAATATCTATCAACAGTGTATGTCCTGACTTCTCGAGCTTGATGTTTTCGAAAATGATATGGGTTTGCTTTTTCAGCAGCCTGCGGATGATATTGTTGATAATGGCCAATAAATCGGCTGTGACCATATTGGACATGCTTTGTGTGAACCGCCCCGACCTCACAGACAAGAATGGGTTGATGTCGTTGATGATATGAACAATATTCAGGTTTTCATCAACCAGCACCGAGGGTGGCAGCAATTGATCAACAATACGATCAGCCACATGAGCGCGTTTAGCAGTTTTACTGTAGGCCAATTCATTTTTTTCTGTCGCAAAACGAGCAGCAAAAGAATAAGGCAATGGAAGCTGTCCGTCAATTTTAAAGGCAGAACCCTTTTTACGTTGATATATTTTGTGTTTAGAACTAATTACGCCAAAGGCATCTGACAAGTTACCCAGCGTTTCGCTGCTTCCCATAAACAAAAACCCACCGGCTTTGAGTGCCATATGAAAAACGCCCAGCACCCTTGTTTGGCTTTCAGGTTTGAGGTAAATAAATAAGTTGCGACACACAATCATGTCCAGTTTCGAAAAGGGAGGATCCTTGAGCACATTATGTGTAGCGAATATGGCCATTTTTCGCAGCCGCTCGCCAACCTGATACCCATTCTCCTTGCGCACAAAATAGCGACTCAGGTAATCGGGATGCACATCACTGACAATACTTTCGGGATAAACGCCCTGACCCGCCAGCTCGAGTGACCGCTTGTCGATGTCTGTGGCAAAAATCTTGACTTCCGTTTGCAGTTGATGGTCCTCAACAAAGGCTTGAAGCAGCATAGCCAACGAATATACTTCTTCGCCTGTGGAGCAAGCCACCGACCAGATGCGCAATTGACGGGGATTTTCTTCAAGCAGCTTTGGTAAAACATTTTCTGACAATATATCAAAAGCCTCTTCATCGCGAAAAAAGCGGGTAACCCCAATAAGCAATTCCCTGTAGAGCGTATCTTTTTCTTTATCACTTTCTGACAGAAACCGAATATAGTCTTCAATCCGCTCTAAGCGATTGATGCTCAGCCTGCGTTCGAGCCTGCGAATGATGGTATTTTCTTTGTAATAACTAAAATCTGTTCCGCAATGGTCGCGCAAGATCAGCATCACTTTGGTAAGGCTGTCTGCCTCGCTGCCGATCACATCTTCTATATTTTTGGTTTTACCGATGAAAGGATGCTTGATATAATTCATCAGTTCAACAGGCATTTTAGCAGGAGGCAAAATATAATCAACCAAACCCGTAGCAATGGTGCTGTGTGGCATGCCATCAAATTTCGCAGTAGCTTCATCCTGTGCCATCACCATGCCACCAGCTTCTTTGATAGCCCGCGAACCAAGCGTGCCATCGCTGCCCGTGCCTGAGAGGATTATTCCAATGGCATTTTTTCCCGCATCCAATGCCAGCGACCTGAAAAAAATATCAATAGGAAGTATCAATCCAGCCCTGTTTCCCTGATCTTCCAGCACCAGTTTGCCATGAAAAACAGATAAGTTTTTACGTGGCGGAATCAGGTAAATGGTATCCGCCTCCACCGTCATGCCATCTTTGGCTTTGAATATCCGCAATTTGGTTTGACGTGCCAGCAATTCATCCATGAGGCTTTTATAGTCGGGCGAGAGATGCTGTATCACCACAAATGCTATTCCGGTGGTTAGAGGAACGGCCTTAAAAAACTCTTGCAAGGCTTCGAGGCCTCCTGCCGATGCACCTATTCCTGCAATGTATTCTGCCCTGTTGTGAGGTTCAATGGTGGGTTTTGGTTTGTTGGCCATAGTCGCTTTCTTAAGTAAATATTAGTATGTCAAAAATATAAATTATCCATTATTTTTCAAAGCGTTAACATTTGATTCTATCTATAAGTTTTTGTTATTACCATCAATTCATCACTGTGATATTGGAAAATCAAGTATGAATTTACTGCCTTTGCCCGGCTCGCTTTCAACGGTGATTTCACCTCCATGCTTCTCCACAAAATCTTTTACAAGGATTAAGCCCAAACCTGATCCCGGCTCGTTTCCAGTGCCCTTCTCTCCTTTGCTAGCGATGCTAAAAAGTTGCTTCAGCTTACTATTGTCCATTCCTACTCCTTGATCTTCAACAATGAGCTGCAACGAATCAGCTGTTGACTTAAGGTTGTAAATCCAAATTTTATTTCCGGGGTTTGAAAACTTTATGCCATTCGAAATCAGGTTCCGAAGCATGCTGCTGAGCATATGCTGGTCAGCTAAAATAATTGACAGTGGATCAATATCATTTATTAATGCTATTTGCTTTTGGCTGGCATGATTAGCCGAGAGTTTTATTTGATTTTCTACTTCTTTGAAAAGCACCAGATTTTGAGGGTCGAAAGCCAGTATTCCGCGTTGTGCGCGCGACCATTCAAGTAAATTCTCGAGCAAATCATAAGCATTATCGGCTGCCTGGTTAATCATCTTTGCTGATTGCCGGATTTCTTTGTCAGAGAGTATTTCGAGATTATCGTTGAGCAATTCACTCAAACCCAGCAAACCACTGAACGGACTGCGCAAATCATGTGCAATAATTGAAAAGAATTTGTCTTTGGTAATATTCGATAGCTCCAATTTTTCTTTTGCATTAAGCAATTCTATTTCCATTCTTTTGCGTTCCTCAATATTGCGGCTTATCCCAACCACTTCCAGCCGGCCATCCTGATTACGCCTGAAAGTAGTTGAAACCTCCACCCAAATCAGCCGGCCATCTTTGCAAGGCTGCATAATCTCAGTAAGAAAAGGCTCCAAAGGTCTGCTTTCGCCCTGCAAAAAGCGTTTTAATCCATTGGCAAGCTGTTCTTCGACAAGCGGAATAGATTCCGGAGCAACAGATTCGTTCAAATCTTGCTTCATTGCCTCAGATACCGTGTATCCCCTAAGTTGCTCGATAGATGGGCTGATATAGCCGAATTTTCTTGATTCAATATCCATCACCCAGATCACATCAGTAGAATTTTCGGTAATGAGTCGATAACGTGCCTCACTTTTTTTAAGCGCTTCCTGGTTCCTTATCTGAGCGGTGATATCTATTACCATTCCGGCAAACAAATAGGGTTTGCCCTGCTCATCCTGAATTGTCGAAACAGATAAATCACCCCACACGATGCTTTTGTCCTTTGTTACATAACGCTTTTGGAGCCTGTAGTGGTCAATTTCACCATGGAGTATTTTCTGCTTCATCGCTATACTTTCAGCGCGATCATCTGTAAAAGTGATTTCAAGATTTGTTAAGGGAAGCATCTCATCCTGGGAATAGCCTAAAAAATTGAGCCACCAATCATTAGCCATCACGAATTTTCCATTGATATCGGTTATTGAAATGCCAATATTAGCTCCATCAAAAATGGCTTTGAGTTTTTGCTGGCTTTCGTGCAGAGCGGCCTCAGCATTTCTGCGCTCGGTGATATCCATGATAAAACCGTCCAGATATTCCACGGCACCCTGCTCATTATACATGGCATGTCCGCGTTCCCAAAACCAGCGTGGACTCCCATTGGCATGGCAGATTTTATATTCCAGCTCGCAAAATTGTTTGTTTTGAATGGCCACTTCCCACTTTGCCCTGACTTCTTCCTGCCATTCCGGGCAAATTAAATCGTTGTAAGTAAGCTTGTTGTTAGCAATAAAATCATCTGCCTCATAACCTGTGATTGCCTTGCATCCTGAGCTCATAAATTCCATTGTCCAGTTTTCGTCATTCTTACAGCGATACACAAATCCAGGCAAATCGTCCACAAAACCAGCCAAACGCGCTTCACTTTCGCGCAATTGATCCTCAATCTCTTTTAGCTTGGTGATATCGCGGGCAACACCTATCATAATACCTTGTTCGGCAATAGGAAACGAGTTCCAGGAAAGCCATTTTATTGATCCATCTTTGCAGATGTACCTGTTTATAAACTGATAAGCCATTTCGCCATTTACGAGTGTTGCCTTCACTGCATTGGTAGCTTCAAGGTCATCGGGATGGACAAAATCGTTCCAGGGCCGGGCAAGCAACTCTTCCGTTGACCAGCCTAACACCTTCGACCATGCAGGGTTAAGTGTTTTAAAATATCCATCAAAACCAGCAACGCAAAGCATATCGAGTGCACGATTAACAATTTGATCGCTCAAACGCAAGGCTTCCTCTACTTTCAGTCTTTCGGTAAGGTCGATATCCATGCTAAACAGTTCCAACTCGCCGCGGCTGTTAGGCAAAAGGATATTATTGGTTAGCGTATTAATTTTATGGCCATCTTTATGTTTCAGTTCCAACTCCAAAGCATTTTCGGGCGTTGCATTTTCGAACCATTCACTGATAGATCTATAAACATAATCCACCTGATCAGGGGGTACTATCAATTCGTCAATGCGCTTGCCAATAGCTTCAGCATCAGTGTAGCCATACATTTTTTCACTTGCTTTGTTCCAGTACAACACACGCCCCTCACGATTGTATCCTTGCACGGCAATGCCTGGCAGTTGTTCGAATAAAGTTCTGAAGCGACTTTCATTTTCACGTGCCAGTGTTTCCATTTTTCGCAACTCGGTGATATCTTCCAACGACTCGATAAAGGCAATAGTATCACCGGATTGATTCTTGACCGGTGTGGCAGTGATTTTAAATAAACGAATACCAGTAACTGTCTTTTTTAACTTTATTCGTTCCTGCGTTTTACCAGTTTCAAGCGCTTTCTTCATCTGGCAATCTTCACAAATTTCAGCATGGGCTTCAAGGTCAAGACAAGTAAAGCAAAATGGTTTATCCGAAATTTTAATATTTGGAAACCACTCCATAAGTTTGTCATTCACCTCTGTAACACGCATGTCCAGATCGATCATTGCCAGCCCCTGCGAAAGGTGATTCAACAACTCATTCAGTTTTTTATGTTTACTCCATGCCATTTGCTCGGCTGATAACCGGCTTTTGTTGAGCACATAAAGAAAGCCAACCATGGTTATCAAAATTGACATCAGCGTTATGAAACCACTGAATGGTAATTGCTCACCCGCTGCGAAATGCCTTTTTACGAAAAACAAAAGAAACATTGCTAGCACAAAAACCAACATTGCCTGCAGCCCTTTTTTGGGAGTTGTAACGGTAAAAACCAATAATGGCACAATCAACGACCAGAACACGCCCATTCCTGCCGTGCCTCTCTGATAAAAAAGATAGAGGCTTGTTATAGCTGTAAGTAACAAGAAAAGCCAAGCCCAGCGAACAAAATTTGCCTTAAAGTGATAATCAAGGAGCAAAATAATGACCAACAAAAAATACAAACCTGCACCTATTGCATTTTGATAAGTAGCATTATACAAGTTGAGCACAATCATGAGTGAGCTGGTAACAATCATGAGTACCGACAGAAAATTTACCCTGTTAGCAAAGGAAAAACCCGCTGCACTGTTGGCTTTATTTGGTTCGGTAAGATGCATAGCGCTGTTAGTTAAAGATGATAGACAGGTTAGATTTTTATAGCCACGAAACGTTCGATAAGGGTAAGGAGTTCTTCTCTTACAAACGGTTTGGCGAGGTAAGCATCGCAACCTGCATTGTAGGCTTTCTCTTTATCACCTCTTAGGGCATAAGCAGTGATAGCAATCACTGGCACATCCTTATTGATGGCTTTAATTTTGCGTGTGGCGTCGTAACCACTCAACAAAGGCAATTTCAAATCCATCAGGATGAGGTCGAAATCAGGTTTTTGTTCAAAAAGCGATACTGCCTCACTGCCATTTGTGGCGGTAGTTAATTCAAAGCTTGGATCTTTGAGCGACGATTTAATAAAATGCAAATTAGAGAACTCATCTTCCACGATGAGTACTCGAATTTTGTACGATTTTTCTTTGTTCTCGTTCATTGTTTGATATTTTGGGGGGAGTGATGTGATATTTACAGGTAATTGCACAGTGAAAACAGCACCATTGTTTAGCTCGGAAGCCACACTGATATCGCCTCCCAAAAGTCTGGCATACGCCCTGGCAATAGAAAGTCCGAGGCCATTTCCCCTGTATAATTTTTTTGTTTGATTTTCAATTTTCTGAAAACGTTCAAATATTCTTTCATGGTCGGAAGGATCAATACCAATTCCGGTATCCTCAACAGTGATTTGTAATTGTTTGCCTTCTAATCTCCAGCTCAGTTTTACTTTTCCTTTCTCGGTGTATTTCAATGCGTTATCAAGAAGTACATTCACGATTTTTCTTATTTTTCCCTCGTCGGTATTGATGATGGGCACATGATCTTCGGGAGGGAAATCCGACAAAAGTACTACATCCTTATTATGGCTGCTGAGCATAAACAAGCCCTCCATATCATACAACAGCTGATACAGGTTCACATCCGCATAATACATCTCAACCTGTTCTGTTTCAATGGCCGACATATGCACAATATCATCAATAATACCGGTTAGTTGCTGACTGTTATCAGCAATTACTTCGCCAAAGACCAGACGTTCTTCAGCCGTTGTTTCTTTGGCATCAAACATTGAAGCTAACCCTACTATCCCATTCAATGGCGTGCGGATTTCGTGTGACAAATTATTCAGAAAAGCCGATTTGAGCTGATCACTTTGTTCGGCTTTTCGCTTTGCTTCGATCAGGTTCAAAAGGTTACGCTGACGTTGAATTGCCAAACTTATCTGGCGCGACACGAACTCCATCAAACTAACAGTTCGCTGATCGTATGCATCCGAATGTTCAAAGCTCTGCACTACAACAGCCCCAAGCACTTCGTCGCCTGCGATAAGCGGCACCCCAAGCCAAACGGCCGAAGGCGTTCCAACTAATTCTACAAGCCCTTGCTTAACCATTTGATTGAACTCTTTATCAGTAATTAATAAAGATCTGCGCTGCTTTACGACCATTCCGGTTAACGAGCCTTCAGCCGGCCAAACCGGGATTGATTCAATATCATCGTTCTGATCATAAGTAGAAAGCTCGTTATTTTGAGCATCATAAAAAGCAATGTAAAGGTTTGAGCAATCCATCAGCTTGCTCAATTCATGGTGGATAATATCGATTAATTCTTCGATATTAGTGTTGATATGCACGGCATTAGTAACATTAAATAACACTTGCTGAATAAGTTGTGCGCGTTTGATTTCGGTAAGATCAAGATCTACGCAAAAAAGTTCGCGCTGGCCATTAGGTAAAATGACAACCGTGTGGCTGGAATAAACCTTCACCATTTGGCCATTTTTTCGTTTGAGCTCAAGTTCTTGTGATGGTAAACCAGCTCCCTGATCGATCATTTTTTTTACATCCTTTTTCACAGCTTCTACGGTTTGCTCCGGAATAATTAACTCATACAAAGTGCGTCCGATAGCCTCGTCATGTGCATAGCCATAAAGCACTTCAGAAGCCTTGTTCCAGTAGCGTACTGTGCCATCAGCATAATACCCCTGAACGGCAATATTGGGGATGGTTTCGAGCACCTGACTAAACCGACTTTCGCTGACCTGAAGCTCTTGTTCGTATTTTTTATTCTTCGTTACATCCCTGCCAACAACCAGCACTTCATGCAACAGATTCTTCCCGTAATAAAGCCCTGTAAATCGCCAGTTTATCCAGTAAAATTTATCCTTTAGCTGAAGAGGTAATTCCGTTTCAATATTGGTGGTATGCTGATTAAGTTGCGCGATGCTTTGAGTAAAATTCTCCGATACTTCATTACCCAAAATTTGGCCAATTGCAAGGTGGTAAAGTTCTTTTTCTGATTTATCCATCAGCTTACAAAAGCTGGGACTAGTATACAATAAGGCTCCGTTTGGCGTTAGTTTTAAGATAAAATCTTCCTGATTTTGAATCAGAATCTGGTATTGTTCTTTGCTGGCCTTGAGGTATTCTGTGATGAGTGTTACCCGATTCCTAAGCAAAATTAAAAAAGCAATCAAAACCAAAACAAAGGCAACTAAACCAACAAACCAGCCCAGGTTATCATTAAGAAAGCTTTTTCGCTCATAAACTGCAAACCATTTGTTATAAAGCTGATCATATGTCCCATTTTCCTTTAGGTTGTAGAGGGCTGCATTGAGCATCCAAATTAGTGTATCATTACCCTTTTTTGTTGCCATTGCATAGGGCACAGCTTGTATATTCGCTAATTGTGGTTTGATATTATTTAGCTTGTATTTCTCTATCAGATGTGCTGCCTGAAAACTTCCGATAACGGCGGCATCATAAAGCCCCTGCTGAATATACTGAAGTGCTTCAAATTGATCCTTTGCTAATATCAACTGGCTTGCAATAGCCGAGGCTTGCAGAAAATCATGCATATAATCGCCACGCTGCACAACGATTTGTTTTCCTCGCAATGATTCGAGGTTTTTGTAGTTAGCATTTTTACCAGCAAAAATGTCGTAGGTCATCATGCTAAACGGTAATCCAAAAGTCAGTTTTTCGGCTCTTTTGTCTGATTTTAAAACCCCAAGCAAGAGGTCCACTTGCTGATTTTCCAGTTCCTCACGAACATCAGCCCAATAGCCCAACTCGATTGTATAGTTCAGGTTCAGATCTTCAGCTATTTTTTTAAACAATTCCACATTAAAACCATCCGGCTCGCCTTTATCATTGATAAATTCGAATGGCGGATAATATTTATCGCCTTTTACGCGAAGCACCTGCTCAGGATTTTCTGCTGCCAGCAGCCTTATACCTGCCAGCATAAGCAACGCAAGTATTGTAAATAGCCAATAATGGCATTTATTTAGTGTTTTCATCTTGCTTTTTTCATTGTAAAAATTAAAATGCAAAAGCTAGTCCTCCGTTTCAAACTGAGGAATAATTATTTTGAAACTGCTGCCGGCATGCTCTTCTGATTCAATCTCTATCCTGCCCTGATGCTTGTCAACAAACTCTTTTACCAAAATCAGGCCCAATCCTGAAGTAGGCTCACCATCAGTACCTTTGCGACCTACTTTACCATCAATCTGAAATAATTTGGATCTGATCTTTTCGGGCATTCCGATACCACTATCCTTCACTGTAATACAGGATTCTGTTGCATCTGCTCCGGCACTAATCCAAATTGATCCACCCGATGGCGTGAATTTTACAGCATTCGACAACAGGTTTCTGATGATACTTGAGAGCATCCGATTATCGGCAATTAGCTTAAAGTTTTTCGGGATATCCTGTTGTACGCTCAATTTTTTTTGTTCAATCAGCTCGCTCATCGCATCAAGGGCTTCATCAATAAGGAGATGAAGCTTAATCCTTGATTTTTCTGTTTTAAAAAGATCGCGCTGCAACCGCGACCAGTCGAGCAGGTTATCGAGCAAATCAGAAAGATTGGAAGCCGATTTGTGCATGGATTGAGCCATTTTACGCATCTCATCAAGACTAAGGTTATACTCCTCATCAGCAAACATTTCGGACAGCATGATAAAGGAGTTAAAAGGTGAGCGCAGGTCGTGGGCAATGATGGAGAAGAGCTTGTCCTTTTCGGCATTAAGCTCGCGGAGATGTTTTTCATTTTTTAGCAACACCTCCTCCATTTGCTTCATCTCAGAAATATCGCGCGAAATACCAGCCAGCCCAATAATTTCACCATGAGTATTTTTCAAAGGTACTTTTGTAGCCGAAAACCAATGGATGCCGCTTGAGGTTTCCACCTTTTCAATGTGATTAATCAAGGGTTTATCATGCGACATCACAGCGCGTTCTTGCTCAAAAGCCCTTAGCGCATGCTCGTGATCGAAAAAGTCGAAATCAGACTTGCCAATAGCTTCTTCTTGCTTTTGAACACCCAAAGCCTCCAGCTGCGCCCTGTTTACCCGTAAAAAATTACTGCCTGTGTCTTTAAAGTAAATGGTATCCGGAATGGTATCCATCAGCGCAGTCATCAGTTCACGTTCCTGTGTAAGGGCTTGCTCTGTTTTTTTCCTGTCAGAGATATCCTGATAGGTCCCAAAAATGATCTTATTCCCATCCGGCAGCTTAACCGGTTGTCCGTTGATAGAAACCTGCAACAACTTACCATCAGCTGTTTTACGTATGGTTTCTGAAGCTATCACCTTACCCGAAGCAACATCCGTTGTAAGGTAGTTTCCTTCGTCTTTTAAAAAATCAGGAACGATAATATCATTTATAAGCTTATTAATGACTTCATTTTTTTCGTAGCCAAACATTTTCAGGAATCCGGGATTACAATCCAGCACCATATCTTTGTTGTTGAGCACTACTACGCCAAACGGCAAGCTTTGGAACAGGTGCTTAAAGTATGCTTTTTCGCGCTGCAATGCCTTGCGCGCATCAATCCTGTCCGAAATATCCCGCATAATTCCCAATACCAGCACATCACCATCTGTTTGCAGCGAAGCCGTCGAAATTTCAACATCAACCACTTTACCATCTTTTCTTTTTACCTGAAACTCATAATTTGACGGCAAGGTTTCGCCTCTTTTGCGGGCCTCAAAACGTTCGTCCATCACCCGCTTACTTTTTTCTGTGAGGATACTATTAATGTCAAAGTCAGGATGAGTCACCTCCTCGGAAGTGTATCCCGTAAGCGCTTCGTAGTGCTTGTTCACATATTCAAAATTATAGTTTCGGATCAGGTAAATGGCATCAAAAGCGCGCTCGACAAGCATTTTGTAACGTTGTTCACTTTCGCGCAAGGCAGCTTCGGTTTGATTCTTAATTCTGATAAGTTCTTGATCAGCAGTAACATCACGTACATGAAAAAATACGCCCTTTAAGTCCTTGTGATGACCTATACTCTGAAAAACAAATTGCAGGTCAAAATTCCGTCCTTCCACCTCATAACGTTTAATAACAGTCTGCGTTTCGCCATGAAGGGCTTTAGAAAAGTACTCATCAAAGCTTACCCGGTCAGCATCTAAAACAAAATTATGTATGTCGTCACCTGTTTTAATCTCTCTTTGTTGATAAAAAAAGGCCCTTTTCTGCGCAACAGCATTAAAAAACTGAACACGATAATTTTCATCTATAAAAAGGAATGCATCCTGATGGTGGTCAAACAGAGCGTGCAGTAGTTTTGCATCTCGTTCAACGTTTTCTGCATGTGGTTTTAAATTATTTGGTTTCATCATATCGCTTCTATCGCATTTATAAATTCCCTTAACTAATTTCCAGATACTAGGCCTTCAGTTTAAGACCAAACTGCTTTAATTTCTCAATCAACTTTTTCATCGAGATAGGTTTTGACATATAATCATCGCAACCTACCTCCTTGATGCGGTGCTCATCGCCGCTCATGGCAAAAGCGGTGATGGCAATAATGGGCAGCTTGGGTTTTGTAGCTTTGATAAGTTTTGTAGCTTCCAGGCCATCCATTTCGGGCATTTTAATATCCATCAAAATCAGGCCAATATCATCGCGTTTTTCGGCCAGTTCAACCGCTTCAACACCATTTGCGGCTCTGATTACTGCCGAAACATCCATCTGGCGCAATAAAAGTTCCAGCACATAAAAGTTAGAATCTTCATCCTCAGCAATCAGCACCACCGGCGACTGTGCCATAAGAGCTGGTGTTTTTGTGCCATCGGTTGATTTTTCTCCTTCAAAAGGCAAAAACAAACTAAACCGCGCGCCTTCTCCTTTTTCTGATTCCAGCCGAACCTCACCACCAAGCACCTTAGCAATACCGTTTACGATTGAAAGCCCCAGTCCACTGCCTTCGAAACGCCTTACGCTGCTTTGATCTTCCTGGGTGAAATGTTCAAAAATACGTTCCTGGTTTTCTTTGGCAATTCCAATACCGGTATCAGCCACAAAAAGTTCTATGGTGTTTGGGTGGGCTTTGCATCCCAGAACAACCGATCCTTGATTGGTAAATTTGTAAGCATTGGATAGCAAATGAAACAAGGCCTTCGAAATCAGCTCTTCATCCGAAAGAATTGTGATTGCCGAATCAAGCTCTTGTGCTTCAATATTAAACTCAAGGTTTTTGTTTTTAAACTTTTGCTCGTATTTGGCAGCTGTCATATCCAGGATATGGCGCACATCAATTCGCTTGCGGTAAGCTTCCATGTTTTGGGAAGTAAGCAGCGAGATATCCATATAGTCGGTAATCGTTTGTATAAGTCTGTCGGAGCTTTCCTGAATAATTTCGACCAACTCGCTGAGTTCTTCCTCATCCATTCCTGTATCACTCATCAGCGTGGCAGCACCCATAATTCCGTTGAGCGGCGTGCGCACCTCATGCGAAATATTGTTCAGGAAATTGGTTTTCAACCTGTCGCTTGCCTCAGCCAATGCTTTTGCCTCCTTGAGCGTATTAGATGCCTTTATTTTTTCGGTAACATCGTTAACCAGCACCAGCCTGAGGTTTTTTCCGGGAGGCGAAGGAACAGCATGCGAAATAATTTCAACGTCCATCAACTTACCCTCCTTAGTTTTGTGTCGCCAAATCTGTTTATCCTGAAACTGTTCTGTTGCCTTCAAGATATTTTCATGCAATAAATCAATGTCTTCTTCGGGCCTGATAGCTTCTATCGTCATCGATTTAAACTCCTGTTCTGTAAACCCATAGCGCGTAATTGCTACCTGATTTACCTCCTCAAACCTTAAGGTATTCACATCGTAAATCCACATCGGGAGGGGGCTGTTGATAAACATATCGCGGTAACGTTTTTCACTTTCAAGCAGATTTTCTGAAAGCTCCTTTACCATTGTAACATCCTCTTTTACGGCAATATAATGTGTCATAAAACCTTCATCGCTAATTACAGGCGCTATGGTAGCTTTTTCCCAGAATAAAGTGCCATCTTTTTTGCGGTTGTGAAACTCACCTGACCAAACCTGACCATTTTGCAAGGTTTTATACATTTGGATATAATCCTCAGCCGGTTTTTCTCCGGATGAAAAAACACGCGGATTGTGTCCAATAAGCTCGTATGGCAGGTAACCTGTAACTTCTGTTACGCGCGGATTTACATATTCGACAGTACCATCAAGATCGGTTATTACGATAGAAACCGGCGATTGCTCCACTGCACGTGTAAGTTTCATCAACTCAATCTCCGATAGTTTTCGCTCGGTGATATCCAAGATGGCCAGCATCAGATAATCCTTTCCTGCTCTGTTAAAAGATTCGGCCGAAAGCAACCCGGTTTTTTCTTCTCCGGTTCGATCTGTAATAGTAAGCTCCGACTGATAAACGGCATTTAATTTTTTCTGCTCGTTAATGATTTCCATAATCACAGCAGTGTCTAAAATCTTAAGATCAGCAATTTTCTTACCTAAAGCCATTTCGCGCGTAAAACCGGTGAACCTGCTCCAGGCATCATTGGCATCCAGAATTGTAAAATCTTTCAATGCAATTAAAGTTTTTGCCACCGGACTGGAATAGAACATTTTACTAAAACTCTCTTCCGATTCCTTCAGATGCTCCTGTGCACGTATCTGCTCCGAAATATCTTCCACGATGCCAATCCCGCCAATAACCTTATTTTTTGCTGAAAACAAAGGGGCAAAAATAGCTTTCACATAGCTCTGCTTGCCTGTTGTAAATGCTTTATAATCACCTTGATAGGTGGACAATTGACCCTCCGAAACTGCCTTTAGTGCTTCATGTAAGCCTTCATGGGGAAGTGTTTGCATATCCAAACCTCTGAGTTTTTCTAATCGCGCTCCAATAATTGCAGCAAAACGGGAATTAAGATCCTGTACAACCAGTTTCTCGTCAAAACTGATTAATCCGATAGGTGCATTCTCAAAAATCTGTTTAAAACGTTCTTCTGATTGGTTCAGATTATCGCGGGTTAAAAGCAATTCTGTGATATCGTAACCAATTGCAATAGTAGCTTTTAGCTTATTAGAATGTTGTTCGTACAAATTTGTTGAATGCCATAAAAGTGATTTTTGCGTTCCGTTTTTCGCGCGAATAATTATTTTTTCGCCATCCAAAGCACCTCCTTTATTTAAGACACGATCGATTAGCTCATCAAGTTTTGGAGTAATGGCTTGTTTAAAAAATTCACTGATGGAAGATCCAACAGCATCCTTCACCTTTATGCCGGTAAGCTTTTCGGCAGCCTTATTAAATCTGGTAATCAACCGATTATGATCCCATTCAATAATTGGCGCATTGATACTGTCAATCAGAAGCTCCAGATAATTATTGGCCTCTTCGAGTTTAATTTCATTGCTCTTTGTTCGATCAATGTCAATGTGGGTGCCCAACATCCTGAATGGTTTTCCTGCTGCATCATATTCCACGATTTTACCCATCGAAAGTGTCCATTTCCAACTGCCTGTTTTGGTTTTTTGCCTGAACTCAGAACGGTATTCGGTAGTTTTACCATCCAAGTAATCATGATATGCTTTTGCAACTTCCATTTTGTCATCAGGGTGAATCCTGCTCAACCAAAAGTCAGAAGTTTCTTTAAATTCCTCTGGATTATAACCCAACATTGTGGCATAATAATCATTCACGATTATTTCATCCGTTTGCACATATTGGTCGTACAATCCCTGATTGGAAGCCTCGAGTGCCAGTTTGAGGCGGATATCAGCATCTAATAATTGCTGCTGATCCTGCTTTCGGTCTGTGATGTCGAGATTAACGCCTTTGAGCTTTGTTAATTCATCTTGCTCAAAAAAAGGAACCACCTCGTTTCGCAGCCAGCGTATCTGCCCATCGGGCCAAACAATTCTGAAGGTGTAAGAGATGGGCTTTTTCTTATCCTGAAGTTGCTCAAGTGTTGCTTTTACGCGATTCAAGTCCTCTGGATAGACACAACTGTAAAAATAATCAAGGTTGGGTTCGAGACTATTGGGAGATAATCCCATCAGCCGGAAATTATTTTCCGACCAATAGACATATTTCGATTTCAAATCAAGCTCCCAACTGCCCATCTGAGCAATTTGCTGAGAATAATTCAGCAAAGCCTCGCTATCCTGCACGCTCTTTTCGGCTTGTTTTTTGGCGGTAATATCACGTGTAACGCCCATGATTCCGATAGGCTTCCCATCCTCATTGTGCACAAACCTGAGTGATGACTCTACCCAAATCACTTCGCCATTGCTGTTATACTCAGTAAAAGCAATTATTCGGGTATGATCCGGTGGATTCTTACTATTCAATTCCTTTTCAAATTCTTCCTGAAAGACCTGCTGAATTATTTGCTGGCTTTCAGGCGTCAGGATATCAGAAATATGCTGTTTCATCGTTTCTTCGACAGTGTAGCCGTTTAACCGCTGCACAGCCGGACTTACATAAAGATAATTCAGCTCCAGATCGAGTAAAAACAACACATCTGTACTGTTTTCGGTAATCATCTGAAACAAAGTATCCTTTTCCTGCAACTCACTCAAATAAACATCTTTTTCCCGTTGAATCTGACTGTGTTTGTAGGCCTCCATAACGGCAAAAGGAAGGCGTTTCATGTTTTCTTTAATCACATAATCATCTGCACCCTCACGCATACAGCTCACAGCAATTTCTTCGTTGCGCGAACCCGTGAGGATGATAAAAGGCATATGTTCATCAAAAGTGTGCGCAATTTTTAAGGCTTCCAACCCGTCAAATTGCGGCATCCTATAGTCTGAAATGACGATATCAGGTTTAAACTGCTTCAAAGCCTGTGTAAAAGCTTCAGCTGTTTCCACCAACAACGAATCAGCAAGAATACCTTCTTTTTTGATAATTTCGAGCGCAAGCTGATAGTCCATTGGAACATCTTCAGCAAACAATATCCGGAGTTTTTGATTCATAACAATCAATTCGCAAACACAAGAAATTCCCGGGACAGCTAAGCTTTATAAATTTCCGTACCTTAAATCCATTTAGCTGTTTGTTAATGGATTTAGGCATCAAAAACTGATTAAAACTCAGCAAAAAACAGTTGATTTATCCGGGGGGCGTTTCATGCTAATGCATTAATTTTATTAATACCTTGATAGTTAGTTAACTATTTAAAAATTAAACTAATAAATAGTCAGCTAATGTAAGTAATTCTCAATAGAAATACAATAGGAAATTAAAATGAAAATTTCAGCAGTAATTTGAGGAAGTAAAAATAAGCCTGTTAACGAGCCATAAAAACTAAACCAGCTGGTTAACAATCAGCTTACCTTGATTTAAAAGTTTGTTACGAATAGCCTGTAGCACTTTTTTGCGCGACATCAAGCCTTGCTGCCTGAAGGCAATCATACCCTCACCTGGATTTTCGGCGCTTCCCTCCCAGATATTAATGCGATCGGCCATTTTCAACTGCCAGGCCAATGCCGAAACCGGTGAGTTTTCGGGATAATCATCCGAATCTTCATCCAGCAAATGAAAAACCTGATTGAGGGTTACGAGTCCTTCAGTAACCAATTCTATTCCATCAATTTCATAAGCAGGCGGCGTGATAGGATTGCTATCATTTTTCACATGCACACTGGTTTGGGTTTCTCTGGCAACAATTTTTGCGGTAGTGCCCCCGCTTACAAGATGAATGCCTTCGCTTTCCAGAAAATCTTGAACACATGCTTTATCGTCAGCTTTATTTGCTGGCGGACCGCTGAGCCAGTTTACAATAATCCCTCTTCTGTTGATTGCGGCCAAAACCGTGCAATCATCTCCCTTTCCGGAAGGCCAGTAAGCACGTGCCTGTGCATGAATATCCGTTACAAGCGACTCACCATCAAGCCGTTCAACCGGAAGGTCGGCCTGTATAAAACGCATCACTCCTGTTGATTCCCATCCCATTGGAAAATACTTGCCGATACCTGCTTGTGTGATGCCATCCGACAACAATACCAAGCCTTCTCCTTTTGAAATCGTACACGTGGATTCGTGAATCATTGCTTTGTTTTGCATGTAAACCCTTCCTTTGAGAACCTGAGCCATGCGGCAGTTTACATGTAAAGGAGGAGGTATTTCGTAACATAAAATTGTGGCTTGACCATTATTCAGGATACGTGCCAGACAAAAAACTGCAAAAGGCTCTTTTGTGCCCCATGCTTTATCCATAGTCTGCGTTAATGCTTTGAAAGCCTCGCGCAAACTCGCTCCCTGCTCCATCAATGTTTTTAGCCGAGCCACACACATCGTTGCTGCAATATGGGCTTTTATGCCAGAACCAATACCATCTGCAAGAATCAAAGTTGTTGCCTGATTGTCGCGGAAAACATCCCAGACATCGCCGCACGGATCGCCTTTCTTTTTGGATGAATGAGCTGCAAATACATCGGTATGGATATACATAAACCCTCCTGGATGCTACTTTTGAATGGAATTGATGAGCTTATTGAGCAACACTTCACCTTTTGCAGTATGATCGCCCAAAAATCTGGCTAATTCCTGAGCCATCACAATCTGATGTTCGAGCAGATGCTGAGCTTGCAAAACAGTTTCGGCTTTAATATCATTAAGCTTCTCGGTATTAGTTTGCAAGGCAGTGATATCCATAAAAATACCAACATACTGCCCTTGTTCGGGCAAGGCATAGCACATCAGGTGACAAACCAAATTGTAATTGGTAAAATTCGCTGTTTTACGAATCAGCAACTCCTTTCCGGTTGCGAGCTGCTCAAACACATCTGGGTCAATTAAGTAGGAAACCGGACGGCCGTTAAGCGATTCGGAGCAGCTGAACATCCTCATGAATGCAGGATTCATATGAACGATATGAAGCTTTTCATCAAGCATTACGATGCCGTTGGGATCGTGTTTGATCATCATTTCAAACTTTTGTTCGGCCATTTTGCGCATATAAGGCATACACATTTCGGGCTCGGCCAATCCTTCCAGCACGGCAATGGCTTTTTCGCGGCAGCTGCTGTAGCCACAAGCCATGCAATTCAATTCATCCTCTTTGGAAAACTTTCCAATTGAAGCCAGCACTTCCCGTATCTGATTATCCGTGAAAACCTTATGCTTTGTTGTGCGTGAAGGATACATAGCCGACAGATCAAGATCAAAGGCAGCCTCATCGGTATCAGCATGCAGCTTCTCTGCATAATCCATCACAGCATTACGCTGCTCAAAAACAGCTTTTTGATCGCGGATGAGTGGTCCGTTGATGCATCCATGACGGCAAAATAAGGGTTCTACTATCCACTTCCTGCCGTTTGTCTGCGGCATGGCCTCAACAATCTCTTCCAGCGAATCGAAACCGCTAATTGCCAGATGAGTGGCATCCAGCATATCGGTATTCAACCCGGCAGTTTTTAGCAGGCCACCTTCGAGCGGAAACAAGCGTGCAGATTCGCCTACTTTACTATCAAAAGGACTTTCTTCGCATTGATCCAATTTTATTGCTCTCAACTCATAAAGCCGGTCGAGTTCCTCAAAAGTCAAAACGGCATCTACCAGTCCTTTTGCATTTTCATCTGATGCTTCCAGCTTTTTAGCCACACAAGGCCCTATAAAAACAATTTTTGTCCGCCCCAGTTCTTTCCTAATCATTTTTGCATGCGTAAGCATGGGCGAGAGCACTGGAACCAGCTCGTTTGTATGCTCACTGGCATACTGACAGATAAAATTTACTACCGCAGGACAAGCCGAACAAATGTGATGCTGATCTGGATTTTGCTGAATATGTTTTGCCGTGGCCAAGGCCGAAAGATAAGCTCCGGCAGCCGTTTCGCCAACATAGCATGCTCCTGCAGCACGCAAAGCCGAAGGAATTCTCTTTTGCTCCCAAGTTGAATAACTCCCTGCAAAAGAGGGCGCTATTGAAAAAGCCACACGCTCTCCCCTGTCAAGCCATTCTGCCACGGCATCCACATCCGTTCGGTAGGCTTTGGCGTGTTGCGGACACGCTGCAATACAAGTGCCACAAGCAATACAGTTTTCTGTAACTACCTGTGCCTGACCGCCTTCCATCCGAATGGCATGCACAGGGCAAACCCTCACACAGCGGTAACAATCGCGACATTTGGCTTTGTTGGTAAAAACAACTGCATTGCTTACCGGTATCTTTTGCGTGATCATTTTCTATCTGATTTTTAAACGTTTTCGGTATTTAAGAGCTGCCCGATGCGCTTTACTTCACTATTCAGCACATTAATCACTTGTTCATAAGTAGCGTGTTCAATCACATGCTGATTTACCCGTACCACAGGCCCGCGATCGCAACGTTCGAAACAGAATGTAGCTTTTACATCCACCATTTCTTCCTGTCCTTCGAAGCCTACGATATCTTCCAGTTTGTTGTCGATAACGTATTCCGTTAAGCAGCGCAACAATTCCTGTGAACCTTTTACAAAGCAATTGGTTCCAACGCAAACACAAACCTCAATCTTTGGATGCTCGGTATCACGAATAGTGAGCAACTGATTGGTTATCCTTTTGCGCCCATGGTAATGCGTATGCAATAATTCATGCGCTTTTGGACCGCCAACTTCACCAAGCGTAAGCTGATACAACTCTTTAACATAAGGGTTTTCCTGTGCTTTATGCAGTTGCAATTGTTTATCGACATTGTAAAGGGCACTGCTTCGTTTTTCGCGAAAATCAGGCTCAAAATTAACAGGCTGCCCACCACCTGCTATACAACCTCCCGGACAAGCCATCACTTCGATCAGGTCGTAATCTGATTCGCCTGCAACTATCTGGTCGCACAATTGCCGGGCATTGCTCAGGCTGTGTACCACACCCAATTTCATATTTACCGAACCAAGTGAAAGCGATGCTGTGCGGATGCCATCCAGACCACGAACCATTTTGAAATCGTTTTGGAACAGTTTTTCACCCGTAATTTTTTCGTAGGCAAACCTCAAAACAGCTTCACTCACACCACCTGTATTGCCAAAGATAACGCCTGCTCCTGTTTTGAAACCCATCGGAAGGTCGAAAGACTCAGGTGTAAGTTTCCTGAAATTGATTCCCGTTTCATGAATCATCCTGCCCAAACCTTCGGTGGTAAGCACATGATCCACTTCGGCAATGCCCTCATTGATAAATTCCTCACGTTTGGCCTCAAATTTTTTCGCTGTGCAAGGCATGATTGAAACGATTACCAATTGTTCGGGTTTTATGCCGAGCATTTTAGGCAATATTTCACGTGCCGCACTGCCAAACATCTGTTGGGGCGATTTGCAGCTTGACAGATTTGGAAGAAGGGAAGGATAGTATTGCTCGGCAAATTTCACCCAGCTGGGGCAGCAAGACGTAAACTGAGGCAGTTTTTCGCCTTTGAGTTTTCTTTCGATAAACTCGGTAGCTTCCTCAAAAACAGTGAGGTCAGCAGCAAACGAAGTATCATACACCTGATTGAATCCCAGTCGTTTGAGCGCTGCCACAATCTGCCCTGTGGTAATGCTTCCTGCATCCATGCCAAAACCTTCGCCCAGCGCAACACGCACTGCAGGAGCCAGTTGCGCTACCACATACTTATCAGGAGTATTGATAGCTTCCCACACTTGTTCTGTTTCGGGTTTTGGCGTGAGCGCTCCTACCGGACAAACTGCCACACATTGTCCGCAATACACGCATTCCACATCTGCCAGGCTTTTCAGGAAAGCTGGTGCAACTGTAGTTTTTGATCCTCTGTTCACAAAATCGATTGCTCCAACGGATTGGATTTCCTTGCAAGCCCTAACACAATCGCCGCATAAAACACATTTATTCGGATCGTGGATGATACTCCAGGATTTATTATCGATGGGTTCAACCTTATCAGTTTTTTTAAACCTGATTTTATCTACACCCAAGCGGCGAGTCAAATCCTGTAGTTTGCAATTATTTGATCTGGAACAACTTGGGCAGCTCACATCGTGATTAGCCAGCAAAAGCTCCAGGTTCACTTTGCGGATTTGGCGCACCTCCTGCGTATTGGTTTTAACGACCATACCATCGCGCGGAGGCACCGAACAAGTAGCCTGAATTCCCATGCCATCAATATCGCTCACGCACAAACGGCAAGCGCCATAAGTACTTAAATGTGAATGATAACAAAAAGTTGGCAGTTCAATATCAGCCTTACGGATAAGCTCCAGCACATTTTTCTCGTTCTCAATCGGAATATTTATTCCATCTATTGTGATAATTCCTTTAGTTTCCATCTTAGCCTATTTTTCTAATTTATCGCTGATTTGTTTTTAAATGATCGACCTTAAACTTAACATTAGTTAAAGCCAATAATGGCATCAAACTTACATACCTGATGACACACGCCACATTTTGTACACAACTCAGCATCAATAAAATGCAATTGTTTCTTCTCCCCACTGATGGCATTAACAGGACATTTGCGGGCACAAGCTGTGCAACCGATACATTTTTCGGGATCGATGCTGATAGTCGCTAAAGCTTTACAATTGTTGGTAGCACATCTTTTATCATGAATGTGCTGCATATACTCCTCCCGAAACTTCACAATGGTCGAAAGTACCGGACTTGGAGCTGTTTTTCCCAAACCACAAAGTGAAGCTTTTTTCACCACCTGCCCAACTTCCTCGAGCAGCTCAAAAGTTTCCTGCGTGGCTGTTCCATCAATAATTTCGTCGAGCATCGAAAGCATTTGTTTGGTTCCTTCGCGGCAGGGCACACATTTGCCACAGCTTTCGCTCTGCGTAAAATTCATAAAGAACCGCGCAATCTGAACCATACACGATTGTTTGTTCATCACAACCAAACCACCCGATCCTACCATAGCACCTTTTGCAATCAGGTTGTCGTAATCTATTGGCAGATCGAGGTCTTCTTCTGTAAGGCATCCACCAGAAGGGCCGCCAATCTGTATAGCTTTAAAACCTTCACCGGTAACTTTGCCGTCATCATCTGTAACACCTCCGCCGATATTATAAACGATCTCACGCAAAGTAGTTCCAAATGGTACTTCTATCAAACCCGTATTGGCCACATGACCTGTAAGGGCAAAAGTTTTGGTTCCTTTGGAATTTGCTGTTCCATAAGCATTAAACCATGTTGCGCCATTGCGAATAATCAAAGGCACAGCAGCCAGGGTTTCCACATTGTTGATCACTGTGGGCTTTCCGAACAGGCCTTTTTGAGCCGGGAAAGGAGGTTTTGGCATGGGCATACCCCTTTTTCCTTCGATGGAAGCCATCAAAGCCGTTTCTTCGCCGCAAACGAAAGCACCGGCACCTTCCATGATGTGTATAAACATACTATGACCGCTGTCGAAAATATTCTCACCCAGCACACCAGCGTCCATCGCATCGTCAATGGCCTTGCGCATGCGCGAAACAGCCAAAGGATATTCGAGTCTGACGTAAACATAAGCTTCATCGGCACCCACAGCGTGAGCGGCAATCATCATGCCTTCGAGCACGCGATGAGGATTGCCTTCCATCAGGCTGCGGTCCATAAAAGCACCCGGATCGCCCTCATCACCATTACAAATCACATATTTTTTTTCACTTTGTTCCTGAAGGGTGAGCTGCCATTTTTTTCCTGTTGCAAAACCACCACCGCCACGACCGCGCAGTCCGGATTCGAGTATTGTATGACAAACCTCTTCGGGCTTCATCTCTGTAAATGCCTTTTCAGCTGCCAGATAGCCATCGTGGGCAATATATTCGCGGATGCTTTGAGGATCTACATGGCCACATTCGCCCAAAACCAGGCGATTCTGTCTTTTGTAAAAAGGAATTTCTGTCTGACCCTTGCTGCGGCTCCCATCCACTGGGTTTTTGTAGAGTAATCTTTCAATAACTTCATCCTGAACAAGTGATCTTTCAACGATTTCTGGCACATCCTCCACCTTCACTTTGGTGTACATGGTTTCTTCCGGAAGGATATTCACCAAAGGTCCTTGTGCGCAAAAACCCTGACAACCACTTCCGGTCAGCTGAATGGTTTTATGATCCTCGTGATAGTTAAGCTCCAGCTCAACAAAGAGCGACATGCCTGCTTGCTGAACAGCTTTTTCGAAAGCTTCGTAAACTTTTAAAGCACCATTTGCGATACATCCTGTTCCGGCGCAGATAACCACCCGTTTGTGAATACGTTCTGCCGCGTGGTTGTAGGATTGTTTTACCTCTCTGAGGTCTGTTTTTGCAAGTGTTTCCATGATAACAATATGTTTTTCAGACTAGGATGCACTAGCCGTTTCTGTTTCTTTTTCAATAATTTTATTTAAGAGCTCACTGCTACGAGCACTGCTCACTTCACCATAAACCTGTTCGTTGATTACCATCACGGGAGCCAATCCGCAAGCGCCCAAACAACTCACTGCTTCGATGGTAAAAAGCATATCGTCAGTGGTGTGTTTTTCGGCATTTAGCCTGAGTTGTGAACGCAAAGTGTCGAGCAACTTGGAAGAACCTTTTACGTGGCAAGCCGTTCCATTGCACACTTTAATGACGTATTTTCCCTTAGCTTCGAGTGAAAAATGGGCATAAAAAGTTGCCACGCCATACACTTCGGCAACAGGCATATCCAAGGCTGTAGCCACATAGGTAAGTACTTCCTGCGGAAGAAAGCGGTAAACCTCCTGCACTTCCTGCAGAATGGTTATCAATCTTGTTTTTTGATACTTGTGCTTCTGGATGATTTCCAGCACCTGATCAAACTGTCTGATTTTGTTGTTCGTTTCTGTTTTCATGACAATATCTTTCTAATAATGAATCACTTTCTGTTACTTGCTTACGTTGTCGAGTTTGTTAATGATAACAGCCAGATTGGCATAAATGTGTGTATCCTGCAATATCACATGCGATGGCACTTTAAGCGAAACCGGAGCAAAATTCCAAATGGCTTTTATGCCCCAGCCCACCATCAGATCGGCAATTTGCTGCGCCGCTGCCGAAGGTGTTGTAATGATACCAATATTGATGTGCAAGCGGCCAGCCAGATCGCGGAATTTGGCCAGATCAAACACAGGAACGCCAGAGATATCATGTCCTATCTTCTTTTTATCAGTATCAAAAGCTGCAACAATTTTCATCCCTGCCTCGCGAAAGCCCTGATATTGAATCAATGCACTTCCTAAAAATCCAGCCCCAACCAAAAACGCCTCATGCTTGCGGTTAAAACCAAGGAACTCTTCCAAAATTTCGACCAGCACCTCAACAATGTAACCCACTCTTGGCCTTCCGGTTGCTCCGGCATAAGCCAAATCTTTTACTACCTGCGTTGGATCGAGATTAAAAAACGATGCCAACCGAGGCGCAGAAATATATTCCTGACCTTCCTCTTTAAGCTGCCTGAGCAAAGTGAGGTAAGCTGGCATACGCCTGATCGTGGGTTCTGGTACCGCAACCGGCTTTTTATTCTCGTGAATCAGTGACTTTTCCATGACGCTTAATTTTATGCAGCGAAAATAAAGAAATTTTTCTTTTATTAAAGATATTTTTCTTTATTTAATTCAATTTGTAGTTAGTCTAAATAAAGTAATTTATGTCTTTAAAAAATCAATAATATATTGTATTAAATTGTTTTTAAGTTATTAAACAAATAAAAGATGGTATAATCCGCATACTCTTATAAGAGAATTTATTCCTTATTTAAATCCATTTCAAATAATTTACTTCCAAGATTTCATTCTTTATTAAAAGCTATATTTATAAAATTTAAACGATATGCATATTTTTACACCTCCAAAAAATGGGTAGTTTTGCCCAAGAAATTTTTAGTTATGGATAAACCACCCCGTCAAACGAAACACGAACTATTTTTAAATTATAAAATCTGGCTTTCCGGCTTAACCGGAGACGGCAGAATAAGCGATACTACTTTCAGATTACTTGCTAAAATTAAAGTGCTGGGTTCTATAAAACTGGCTGCACAAGCCTGCGATATTAGTTACCGCAAGGCCTGGGGCGATATTGAGGAAGCCGAAAAAATGCTTGAATATCAGCTAATTGATAAGCAACGCGGCGGAAAAGACGGCGGGCATTCGCAACTCACGCCGGCTTGTAACAAACTGCTGGAAGCCTATGACGCCCTGCATCAAAAATTTGACGATAGTGTGGAAGCTGCCTTTGAAGATTTTAGAAAAGCTATGCTGCAAAAACCTGCATCTGAATGAAATGGCCTAATATATTGCTGCTGTTGGTAAGTATTTTGATTCTTCACGCTTGCCAGAACGAAACCGGAAATGCACTCGTTATTTTTCATGCCGGAAGCTTGAGCTATCCACTCAAAAAACTCACAGCAGACTATCAACAAACTCATCCTGAGCAACAATTTCAGCTCGAGCCTGCCGGCTCGCTCAACACCATCCGCAAAGTAACAGACCTAAACCGGCAAGCCGACATCATAGCCTCAGCCGACTATAAGCTGATCAGCGAAATGCTAATCCCGAAACATACTGCCTACAACATTGCTTTTGCAGCCAACAGCATTGTGCTTGCCTTTACCGATCAATCGGCTTACGCAGATGAAATATCCGATGAAAACTGGATTGAAATTTTACAAAAAGATGAGGTAAAAATTGGTGCTTCCGATCCCCATGCTGACCCGTGCGGATACAGAACCCGACTCACACTGCAACTGGCAGGAAAAATCAACAATATCTCAAACCTGACGGATTTGATTTTGGAGGAGGGACGCTACTATGAACGCCCTAAAGAAACCGATCTGATTGCTCTGCTCGAAACACAAACCATTGACTATTTCTTTATTTATGAGAGTGTTGCCAAACAACATCATTTCAAAATTGTTGAATTCTCTGATTCAATTAATCTCAGTCAACCCATGCTCAACGATTGGTACAGACAGGAAAGTTTCAAGGTGAGAGGTAGTCGTCCCGAAGACAGCTTAATTATTCAGGGTGAAGCTATTGTATATGGCATAACCCTATTGAATCAAGGACAAACCAAAGAAGCTGCCTGGGATTTTATTGAATTTCTATTAGATCCTGAAAAAGGAGTAAGAACTCTTGAAAGCGCTGGACAGCGCGCACTGGTTCCGGCTATCATCAACACAACTCATAAGCTTCCTGAAAGAATTAAACCTTTAGTAACGATAAAAGAAAATCTATAAAACAAAAACTATGAAACAAATTTGTCCGACTTGCGACATCAGGCCAGCACTCGAAAGGCTTGGCATCAAAGCAATAAACCACGGAGCCAGCACTGGCGCTGAGTGGATTGAAACATCCGGAGAACAACTCGACAGCTTTTCATCTTGCAATGGCGACTTGATTGCCAGCGTAAGGCAGGGAACCTGGGACGATTATCAAACCATTATGGAGAAAGCTCAGGAAGCCTTCAAATACTGGCGCATGGTTCCGACTCCCAAAAGAGGAGAAATCGTGAGGCAAATGGGTCTTGAGTTTCGGCGTCACAAAGAAGATTTGGGCAGGCTGGTAAGTTACGAGATGGGAAAAATTTATCAGGAAGGCCTTGGCGAAGTACAGGAAATGATTGACATTGCTGATTTTTCGCTCGGAATTTCGCGTCAGCTATATGGCTACACCATGCACAGCGAACGCACGCGCCATCGCATGTACGACCAGTATCATCCGCTGGGTGTTGTTGGGGTGATTACTGCCTTTAACTTTCCGGTTGCCGTTTGGGCTTGGAACGCCATGATAGCGCTGGTAACCGGTAATGTTGTATTGTGGAAACCTTCCTCAAAAGTGCCGCTCTGTGCCGTTGCTATCCATAATATCATCGCTGATGTACTCAAACGCAATGAAGTGCCCGAAGGCGTTACCAACCTGATCATTGGCAGCTCGAAGCATATTGGCGACAACTTCCTTTCGGATAAACGTGTTCCACTGATTTCGTGTACAGGCAGCACTGCTGTTGGTCGTCGCGTGGGTCGCATTGTAGGCGAACGGCTGGGAAGAACTTTGTTGGAACTTGGCGGCAACAACGCCATCATAATCTCCGAAAAAGCTGACCAGGATATGGCTTTGCGTGCTACTTTGTTTGGTGCGGTAGGCACAGCCGGGCAGCGTTGCACCTCAACCAGACGCTTGATCATTCACGATTCTGTTTATGATGGCTTTGTTGAAAAGCTGAAAAATGCTTACAGTCAGATTCGTATCGGCTGTCCGCTAGATCCGGATGTGCTTGTAGGACCACTGATCGACAAAGGCTCGGTTGAAGCTTTCAAATATGCTCTGGAACAAATCGTTAAAGAAGGCGGGAAAATTATTTTTGGTGGCGAAGTGCTCGAAGGTAAAGGCTACGAATCAGGATGTTATGTAGTTCCTGTTTTGGCCGAAGCCGAAAATCACTATCACATCGTTCAGGAAGAAACCTTCGCTCCTATATTATACCTGATGAAATACAAAACCATGGAAGAAGCCATTACTATGCACAATAGCGTTCCACAAGGTTTATCCTCTGCCATTTTTAGCACGGATATACGCGAAACAGAAAGATTCTTATCCCATGAAGGTTCTGACTGTGGCATTGCCAACGTAAATATTGGAACTTCCGGAGCAGAAATTGGTGGTGCCTTTGGAGGAGAAAAAGACACAGGCGGCGGACGTGAATCCGGCTCTGATGCTTGGAAAACCTATATGCGCAGGCAAACCAATACCATAAACTTTAGTGATGAACTGCCTTTTGCACAGGGAATTAAATTTGTTTTGTAAGTAGTTTGTTTGCATACTCAAACAAAGCAGCATCTTAACAGTGCTGCTTTTTTTATATCGATTTCGGAACTTTCATTCAATATTTTTGGTGAAAAATTGCAACAGCGAAAAATTACTTCCTACTTTTACGGCTTTACAGCGTAATTAAAAAATGGCACTTAAACTTAAAACCAAATTGTTAGCCGGTTTTATGTTACTGGTTAGCTTGCTTATTGTTGCAGGATCAGTTTCGATTCTGGAATTCATGAAATTGAGCACCTCATTCACTGAGATTCTTGAGAATAATTACAAATCGATTGAAGCCTCGAAAACGATGTTGGAGGCCCTCGAAAGGGAAGATAGCGGAATTTTAATGCTTCTGCTTGGCGAATGGGAAGAAGGAAGAACGATTTTAAAAGAATCAGACAAAGTATTCATGGAAGCCTATACCATCGCAAAAAATAACATAACCGAAGAAAATGAGGATGCATTAATAGCTGACATCCAAAGCAAATACCTTCAATATAAAGAAAAATGGGCCAGACCCATAGTTGACACTTTTAAAGAAGGCAATATTGATTGGTATCAAAACAATGCCCATCAGGATTTTATTCAGCTAAAAATTTCCATTAACCAGCTGATGACTATCAATCAGGAAAGCCTTTATGAAGAGGCAACCCTTTTGCGTGACAACGGTCATCGTGCAGTAATGCCGGGGATCATTTCACTGATTGGGGCAATCGTATTTTCACTCCTGTTGAATTTCTATCTCAACCAGCAATTTATTTCGCCGGTAAAGGAATTAACCAAAGCTATCAGAAGATTTAATCCGGGTGATTATCAGGTTCATTCCAAAAATAAAAGCAAAGATGAGATCCTGCTACTGGAAGAAGAAATCAATGATATGCTGAAACGTATCGCACGAAAAAATGATACCCGCTAAACCTAAATCAACATGAGACTTGAGGTTATTTTTAAGATTTTGGGAGTCGTTTTACTCTTTAATGCAGCCTTTCTTTTCATTGCACTCGTGATAGCTTACAGCAATCAGGAATCATCCCTTATTCCATTGTTGTTCACCACATTGATTTGTATCATTTTTGGGCTTTTCCCAATGGTTTTTTCAGGCAAGCATGAAACCCTGTCTTTTGCCGAAGGAATTACTGTTGTTGTTTCGGGTTGGGTAATCACCTGCGTGATAGGAATGTTACCCTACTTGATGTGGGGTGGTGAATTTAACCTGACAGATGCTTGGTTCGAAAGCGTTTCGGGCTATACCACCACAGGATCAACAATTTTAAACGATATCGAAGCCTTACCAAAAAGCTTATTGTTTTGGCGAAGTGCTACGCACTGGATTGGAGGTGTGGGTATTATCATCTTTGTTCTGCTTATCCTTCCGCACGCACGAAATGCCAGAATCACGCTACTTAATACAGAGATGAGTGAACTTTCGAAATCAAATTTTCACTTCAAAGCCAGAACCACCATTCAAATCCTTATCGTGGTGTATGTTGGCTTAACGCTTGTCGAAACCATCCTGCTGCGATTTGCCGGCATGAGCTGGTTCGATGGAATAAACCATGCTTTTGCTACAATCGCAACAGGGGGTTATTCGACCAAAAACAGCAGTATTGCCTATTTCGAAAACGTTTGGATTGAAGTTATTATCATGGTATTTATGTTGCTTTCGGGTATTCATTTCGGTTTAATTTTCGGAACATTAACCGGAAGTCGTTATAATATTTTTCGTTCTAAAGTGGTACGAAGCTATGTTTTGATTTTGGTACTTGGAATAATTCTGGTGGCATTAAAATTGTTTTTCAACAACTTTTATTCCTGGAGCGAATCTCTGCGCTACGCCTCTTTTCAGGTGATTTCGGTTGGTACCACTACAGGTTTTGCCACAGTTGATACTGCTATCTGGCCTGTTTTCACACAAATGGTAATAATCTATTTTACGATCCAATGTGCTATGGCCGGATCAACCTCTGGGGGGTTGAAGTTTGATCGTGTTTACCTTTTCATCAAATCCGTTACAAAACAAATCCAGCTTATCAAACATCCAGCCGGAGTTTTCGCGATTAAAATGGAAAACAGAACAATTAGCGACAGCCTTGAGCGACAAACCATGCTTTTTGTTGTACTTTACGTTTTTACTTTCTTTATCACAACGCTGCTGCTTACAACAATGGATATTGATTTGACCACTGCCTTCTCGGCTTCTATTGCTACCCTCGGAAATGTTGGTCCCGGCTTTGGGAAAGTGAGTTCACTAGGCAACTTTGACGGCTTGCCTAATCTGGCTAAATTTATCTTAAGCCTCAATATGCTGCTTGGCCGATTAGAAATTTACAGCGTGATAGCTTTATTTACTATTCGCAAAAGATAGCGAATACTTTTTAAAATACCTTTGGGGGCTGGTTTAAAACTACCTCAACATTATGCAACAATATCCGGGTGAATTAGCTGCCTTGCTGGTTGCTGTTTTTTGGACTATCACAGCGCTTTCGTTCGAAATGGCCAGTAAACGTGTTGGCTCACTGGCTGTTAACATTATCCGGCTGGCTTTTGCGTTGGTGTTTTTGAGCATCTTCGGACTCGTTTTCAGAGGTTTGCCCTTGCCTACAGATGCCGGAAGTCATCAATGGATTTGGCTGAGTTTATCGGGATTGGTAGGTTTTGTGTTTGGCGATTATTTTCTTTTCCACAGCTACCGCCTGATCAGCTCACGCATAGCCATGCTGATTATGACTTTTGTTCCTCCGGTCACCGCCTTACTTGGTTTTGTATTTTTAAACGAACGTATGAGTTGGATGCATCTGGCCGGTATGACGCTAACCGTTAGTGGAATCGCCATCACCATTTTCAGCCGTGAAAAAGGAAAAAAAATTCAGCTTAAATATCCCATCAAAGGATTATTTTACGCCTTTCTTGGCGTGCTGGGACAAGCCGGAGGATTGGTGCTCAGCAAATACGGCATGCAGGATTATGACGCATTTGCATCCACCCAAATCAGAATCATCGCCGGTTTTGTTGGTTTTGCCCTTATCATTCTCATTTGGGGAAAAATGCCACTTATTATCGCAGCATTCAAAAACACCAAAGCCTTGTGGGGTATAACATCCGGCTCTTTCTTTGGGCCATTTTTAGGTGTTTCTTTCTCGCTTGTTGCCATTCAATATACTTCAACCGGAATAGCTGCCACTTTGATGGCTATCGTGCCCATCCTAATCATTCCACCGGCAGCTTTATTCTTCAAACAAAAAGTTGGTATGCTTGATTATATTGGCGCACTGGTTAGTGTATTTGGTGTTGCGCTGTTTTTTGTTTAAACCCTTCCCCATTCAAAACTACCCGATAACTTGCCGATTTTGTAACAAAACCGGAAAACCCTAACTTTGGGCTGAAAAAAAACGGGAAAATCCCAGTGTTAAAAAACCAAAACTTCTTCAGGATGAAAAAAATTATCATTTATGCCGTGCTTTTGATGGCTTTCATCAATATTCAGGCACAAGACAACAAAGCCGAAAAAGTATATCGGTTTGAGCTACTCACCGAAGTTCCTCACACTAAAGTGAAAAGCCAGGATCGGTCAGGAACCTGCTGGAGCTTTGCCGGAACGGCTTTTGTGGAAGCAGAAATCCTGCGTATAAAAAATCTCAATCTCGACCTTTCGGAAATGTTCAATGTGCGCTATGCCTATCACAACAAAGCCGAAAAACTTGTGAGGCTGCATGGTAATTTGAATATGGGCCCCGGCGGTGGATTTAGTGATGTACTTAGCATAGTGGAACAGTACGGTATGATTACTGAAAAGGACTACTCCGGAATGGTAATCGACGAAAACAAGCATATCCATGGCGAGATGGATGCCGTTTTTGAAGCCTACACCAGTGCCGTGATGAAAAATAAAAATAGAAAGCTAACACCTGTATGGCTCAATGGTTTCGACTGCCTGCTCGACACCTACCTGGGCAGCGTACCTGATGAATTTACTTTTGAAGGAAAAACCTATTCTCCAAAAAGCTTTGCCGCCTTTACAGGCTTTAAATCATCAGATTATATCGAGTTTGGCTCCTATACACATCAACCCTATCATGAGGCTTTTATACTCGAAATTCCGGACAACTGGATGTGGAGCGAACTCGTAAACCTCAAGCTCGACGAAATGATGAGTACCATCGATCATGCACTCAAAAAAGGTTATGTGGTTGGCTGGGATACCGATGTGAGCGACAAAGGCTTTTCATGGAAAAATGGCGTGGCAATTGTTCCTGAAGACGAACCCTCAAAATTTATGGGAGCCATCATGGACAGCCTAGCAGGTTTGAGCAAAAAGGAAAGAGAAAAGCAATTATTTGCTTTTGAAAACCTTGTTCAAGAAAAAGAAATCACACCTGAATTGCGCCAAACATCTTTCGACAATTACGAAACCACCGACGATCACCTGATGCTCATTGTAGGTATTGCCAAAGACCAGAAAGGAAGTAAATACTACAAGATAAAAAATTCCTGGGGCACCGAAGATCATATTTACGAAGGCTATTTCTTTGCCTCAGAGGCTTTTGTAGCTTACAAAACCATCAGCATTCTGGTACATAAAGATGCAGTACCAAAAGCTGTGAATACGGCAATAGGATTATAAACCCTGGTAAATATCAAGGTGGTTTTTCGTAACATTGCATACGAAAAACCACCTTTATTGTATGGTTACAAAATACAGCTGGCTTCGGCTGGTTTTCATTTTTTTTAGTGGAATCGTGCTGCTGTTTGTGTTGGCACCACTGCTGCGTTTACTTTTGGCTCCCGGACTGAGCGGATTGATAGAAGCTGCTCTGGATCAGCAAGTTAGCCAAAGTATTTTTCGTACGCTTGGAATCGCAATGAGTACTACTTTAGTAGCTGGTTTTATAACAGTTCCTTTTGCATGGCTCATGGCTCGCAGTCGTTTTAGGTTCAAATCAGTTATAAATGCTATCATCGATCTGCCCGTGATGATTCCGCACTCTGCAGCCGGAATTGCGCTGCTTGGCATCATCAATCGCGAAAGTGTGATTGGCCAGTGGGCTTCGTCGCTTGGCATCAGTTTTATTGATCAGCCTGCTGGTATTGCCATTGCAATGGCTTTTGTAAGTCTTCCATTTTTATATAATGCCTCGCGCGATGCTTTTGAAGCACAATCCGGCGTTTACGAAAAAGCGGCTTTAAATCTGGGAGCCAGTCAGTGGCAGACCTTTTATTTAATCAGCCTTCCCATGGCTGCCAAAGGCATTTTGAGTGGATATGTGATGATGTTTGGCAGGGCCATGAGCGAATTTGGCGCCATCGTCATCATTGCTTATCATCCTATGGTTACTCCCGTGATGATCTTCGATAGGTTCAACGCCTTCGGATTGAAGTCTGCGCAAGGCATTGCAGCACTATTTGTACTCATCAGCCTGATCGTTTTTATAAGTTTAAGGCTATTGGCTAAAAGACAATCCGATGCTCGAAATTAAAGGATTGCACAAAAAACTTGGCAGTTTCGAGCTTCAAGCTGTTGATTTAAGTATCAAACAGGGCGATTATTGTGTGTTGCTGGGTCCCAGCGGTTCAGGAAAATCATTGCTACTCGAATTGATCTGTGGTTTTCAGCAAGCTGATCAGGGAGAGATTTGGCTTGATGGAAAAAATATTTCACAACTTGCCGCACAAAAACGCAGGGCCTCGATGGTTTTTCAAAAGCCCGTGCTTTTCCCGCATCTTTCGGTTAGTGCTAATATTGCTTTTGCCATGCGTGTCAACAAGATAAGCACCAAAAAAATCAATATACAAGTAAATGCCCTGGCTCAACAATTCCAGCTCACACAGCTGCTGAATCGTAAAACCGGACAGCTATCTGGTGGTGAAGCACAGCGCGTGATGCTTGCCAGAGCGCTTGCTGCTGAACCATCACTGTTATTACTCGACGAACCGCTTTCGAGCCTGGATGTGTTGCTGCGTCATGATTTGCGTAAACTGCTTAAAGAGCTTAACCAGCGTGGCACAACCATATTGCACGTTACGCATGATTATGAAGAAGCCTTGCGAATGGCAAAAACTATTGGAATTATGCAGTTGGGCAAACTGATTCAATGGGGTAATCCACACGAAGTTTTTCGCAATCCGGCCTCCGCTTTTGCAGCTGAGCTGTCGGGTTTAAAAAACTTTTTTGATGCGGAACTACTTTCGGAAACCAAAAATGGCCTTCGAAAAGTAATGGTAAAAAATGTTTTGCTTTTTACGCAATCTAAGCTCGATGCCGGCTTTGGCAAACTGGTGATTGATGAAAAACAGCTTATTATCAGTAAAAGCTTACCGCAATCCAGTGCCCAAAATATTTTACATGGAAGCATAAAACAAATTCAGAAAACACCTTATGGCTTCGAAATAGAGGTTGCTTGCGGAATAGACCTCATTGCTTATATCACAGAAGTTTCATTTGAAAAAATGAATTTAGCCATTGGTTCTGAAATATTTATCAGTTTTAAAATTGCAGCAGCAAGGTTTTTCACCACCTAATTTTCAAAACCATTGAACACTATGCAACTATCCTTGTTTAAAAGTTTTGTGTAATTTTCTAAAACCAAGATTTTATGTTTTATACCATATTGTTAAAAAGTCATACAGGTTTAAGGTGGTTGCTGCTACTCATGTTTATCACTACCGTGGTTCAATTAGGCCGCAAAGCCTTTGGCAAAGCAGATATTTCCGTTAAAACAATAAGCCTCTTCACATTGATTCTGGCCCACATTCAGCTTCTAATTGGTCTTGTACTTTATTTTATCAGCCCAAAAGTCGTTTTTGATGCATCAAGTATGAAAGACAGTATTTTAAGATTTTATCTTGTGGAACATATAAGTCTGATGATTATTGCCATCATCATATTAACCATCGGATACAGCAAATCGAAACAGTATTTTACAATCGCCAAAGGCGCAAAAAAAGCCTTTTATTATTATCTGATCAGCCTCGTGTTGATACTTGTATCCATACCGTGGCCTTTCAGAATTCCAATTGCCGGCTGGTTTTAAACATCATAAAATTGTTGCATTATACCTCATAGCAGTTCTTCACGGAACTGCTTTTTTGTTGTCCGAAATAATCTTTCTTGCCATCTGCAGTTGCAGGTCAATTTTATGGAATAAAAAATCATGTACTTTTGTTATCAAATAGCAGCCTATTTACCTCAAAAAATACTAAATATTCAATTATGGAACAACATTATCCTTTCATCAAAAGCTCTCTTATTCTGATCACCGTTGGTATTTGGGTGATTGTACTGCAAAATGCAGGAATATTTCCACGCTTAAGCCCTCTTGCTATTCATACCGAAGAAGCGATAAACGTAAAAGGTGAAGTTGATGTGGTGAATACCGTCTTCATCAAAGGAAGCGTTGATGCAAACCTGGAAAGCATCAATGGCTACAGTAAATTTTACAAAGATCCCAGAACGGGCGAATTCTATGTAATTCCAACAACGGATCCTTATGAATAGCAAAAGGTGATCAAAAAAATTAATACGTTTCACATTCCTTCACCCGTAGTGAAACCCTTTGTAATAGTTTTAATTACGGGCTTTTTCTATTTGTTCTCGAATACTTTAACAGCTCAGGATCAGCCCTATATTTCAGATAGTTTAATTTCCAGACTTGCTGTTTTGGAGGATAATCTCGAAAAGGTGCAAACGCTTAATGAGCTTGCCTTGCATCATAGTGAAACGATGCCTGATAAAGCATTGTATTACAGCAAAAAAGCCCTAGCCCTTGCTAATCAGATACAAAATGTAAAAGCTTGTGCCATTTCAAACAAAGTGATGGGCGAACTCTTTGAAATTCAGCATATTTATCAGCCAACCATCAACTATTATCTCATTAGTATCAAACATTATCAAAAGCTCGGAGACGAGCCCGAATTGGCGCAGCTTTTCAATAAACTAGGATGGATTTATATCACCAACCACTACGATTACGATCAGGGGCTGTATTATTTTACAAAAGCCCTCGAACATGCCAAAAACAGCAATGCTGAAGAAGAACAAGCCACCGCACTTAATTCCATTGGAGGCATTTTTTATTACCAGGCCGATTACACATCAGCACTTCACTATTTTAATGAATCGCTAAAAACCAGGAAAAAACTGGGAAATCCAAAAGACATTGCCGCATCGCTTAATAACATAGGAGAGATTTACCGTCTCGAACATCAAGAAGATTTGGCCCTGGAATTTTACAATCAGGCCGTTGAAATCAATGAAAAACATAATTTTCAAACAAACCTTGCCATAAATCTGAGTAATATTGGACTGATCTATTCCAAAAATGCAAATAATGCTTTAGCAAGTACCTATTTCGACAGAAGCATAGCCATCAACCGTAATATAGGCAATACGACAGGTTTAATCGCTTCATTACTTGCATCGGGCGAACACCTCAACAAATCCGGCGAATTCGAAAAAGCTATGCTCGCCTTTAACGAAATAATTAAAATTGCCCGTGAAACAAATGATCTTGAAGGATTGCGAGATGCCACTGCCGGCTTGGCACAAGCTAATGAAGGAAAAGGAAATATTGCCGCCGCCTTTGAATATTACAAACAACACTCACAATTTAAAGATTCATTGTTCAATATAAAAAAATCAGAACAACTGGATGAGATACAAACACGTTTCGCACTCGACCTTAAAGAAAAAGAAATCGCATTAAAAGACAACGAGATAGCCTTGCTTCAGCGCGAACAAAAACTTAATAATTCCCGTCAACTACTTCTGCTGCTTTCGATAATGCTGCTTATGATATTTGGGCTTTTCATTTACGGTAAACTTCAAAGCAGGAACAAAAAAAACAAACTCCTGCTCACGCAAAAAGAGAGCTTGAACAAAGCAAGGGAAGTGTTAATGCAAGCCGAATTGAAAAGTAAATCTAACGAACTGACAAACTTTGCGCTCCACTTGGGTGAAAAAAATAAATTTCTTCATGAACTTAAAAACGAACTTAAAAATTTGCGCAAGACAAACGATAACGAGCGTGAAGCCAGAATTAAAGAATTACTTATCAACGTACAACAAAACCTACAGATTCAACAAGAATTGGATGAATTTCAAAAAACAATCAACCAAACCAATCAGGGATTTGTAAAAAAACTTAAGCAGCGATTCCCCGACCTCACTAAAAACGAAGAAAGGCTTTGTGCAATGCTCAGGTTAAACCTGTCTTCAAAAGAAATTGCTGCACTCAATAACACCTCTACAAAGGCAGTAGAAATGGGACGATACCGCCTAAGGAAAAAGTTAAAACTGGATCAGGAACAAAGTATTATCGACTATTTGCAAGAGTTTTAACAAACCAAGCTGAGTAAAGCAGCATTTTCACATATTTTTAATGTAATTGCTGTATAATCAAACTTGTAGAGTTAATATCATTCTTATTACATTGTTTTTCAATATTTTATAATTTAAAGTGTAGAAATATAAATATATAAATTTTATTAATAAATCATTAAATGTAGTGGTTTTGTAGTGGTAAAATAATCCTTTCCTAACTTAATAGGTTCTACTTTCGCTCAAACTAAACACAATTATACAGAAAATTGAAATGGGAAAAATCAAAATGGCTTTCACAAAAACAGCTGATTACGTTTTTGTATCTCGCATTGATTGCAATGTTTGCTTTCTTGATGCTAAGACACTTTGAAGTTATCTAATGAGTGAATTGCAACTGATACAACAATGCCTTAAAAAGGATAATAAAGCTCAAAGTGAGCTTTACAATCGGTTTGCGCCCAATATGTTAACAGTGTGTCAGCGCTATGCCAAATCATTTTGCGATGCAGAAGACATTATGCAAGACGGTTTTATTAAAGTATTCCGTTACCTTTCTGATTTTCAATTTAACGGTTCATTCGAAGGTTGGATCAGACGCATTATGATCACTACCGCACTAAACTTTTATAAACGAAAACGAATTTACCAAAACGAATCGGAACTCACTTATCAAGCCGAGGCCATTGTGAGTGAGCAACATGTAATATCAAATATGGTGCAGGACGAGCTGCTAACTTTGGTTAAGAAACTTCCCAAAGGTTACCAAACAGTGTTCAGTCTTAATTCTATTGACGGATACACCCATAAAGAAATTAGTGAAATGCTGCACATATCAATCAATACCTCAAAATCGCAACTTAATCGTGCCAGGCAATCCCTGCAAAAGCAATTATATTATATTGATCAGTTTGCTGATCATTCAAATCAGTTGCAATCCGCATCTTAATTCAATTAATCAATCACTCTAATCCAAAATGCCCATGAAAAAATTATTTACACTTCTAACAGCACTTTTTTTAGTGCAATTGAGTTTTGCTCAAACTTTTCTTATTGAAGATTTTACGAGCTCAACTTTTCCTCCTAATGGCTTTACCATTGATGGCTTGCCCAATCAATGGTCGCGCAGCTCTACTGCCACAGCAGGCGGCACTGCACCAGAAGCCAAGTTTACTTACACAAGTGCCAACACAACTTCGAGAATAATTTCTCCAAACATTGATTTAACAGGTAATGACCTAGTTACTTTGAATTTCAGACACTTCTACGATTGGTATGCAAACGGCGTTGTAATCGGCGTTGAAACACGTATTGATGGAGGAGCATGGGAAGTTGCCTGGCAAAGTACGCCAACCGGTAACGTAGGCCCTGCACTTCAAACTGTTGAACTATCCGGCGTTGGAGAGGATAACTTCCAATTCTCAATCTTCCTCAGTGGTAACCTTTATAATATGGACTACTGGTTTATTGATGACATCAAACTTTTTGTTCGTCAGGATTTGGATGCCAGTCTTCAAAGCCTTGATCTGCCTGCATATTTTACTGGCGAACAGGAGATAAGCGGAAAAGTAATGAATGAAGGAATCAACCAAATTAATTCCTTCGACATTAATTGGACTCTTGATGGTGGAGATGTGAACACTACTTCTTTTGCTGGTTTGAGTTTGAACACTAATCAGGTTTACAACTTTACAGCAGATCAAACACTGATTGCTGATCCAGGAACACATGATTTCAAAATCTGGGTTGCCAATGTAAATAGTGGAGACGATCAAAATCCTGAAAATGACACCATTAATAAGACTGTTGGTGTGGCTACCCAAACGGTACAACGCAGGCCTCTTTTTGAAGAATTCACAAGTTCGACCTGCTCTCCATGTGCCAGTTTTAACAATGGTGTATTTAATCCATTTATAGAACAACATGGCGAGGAAATTGCCTTGGTTAAATATCAGATGAGCTGGCCTGGCAATGGTGATCCATATTACACTCCTGAAGGTGGCGTGCGCAGAACCTATTATGGCGTAAATGCTGTTCCAATGCTTTATGTTGAAGGTACAAATGTGTCTACCAGCTCAGGCGCCGTGAATAATGCATTCAACAACGGCCTGGCAAATCCAGCATTTATGTCAATTGAAGCCATTCAGGTAATCGAGGGCAATGATATTAGTGTTGAAGCACAATTCTTACCCTACGTTGATTTGTTTAATGTTACAGTGCACATAGCCGTTATTGAAAAGTTAACAACCGAAAATGTTGCCAGCAATGGTGAAACTGAATTCCATCATGTGATGATGAAGATGCTGCCTGATGCAAATGGCACTACTTTGGATCTTCCTGCTGGCGAAACAACTACCCTCTCTTATAGCCATGATATGTCATCAACTTTTGTTGAAGAAATGGACGATTTGATGGTTGTAGTATTTGTTCAGGACAATAGCAACAAAGGCATTCTTCAGGCTGCCTATTCAGAGGAATCAGCTGGTTTCCCGGCAACAGTTAACTTTGATCCGGCTCCTGGCTCAACAGGAATAGAAACTTTTGCTGATATTACACTTAACCTTTCTGAACCTGTTCATATGGTTGGCGGTGACGAAATTACCAATGAAAATATAGCTTCATTGATTACCCTAGAAGAAACTGAAGGTGATGCTTTCCCATTCACAGCAACTATTAATGATGAAAAAACACAAATCGTTGTTTCACCCGAAGGTTTGCTCGACAGCTACACCTGGTACACATTGACACTTGCACCAGTTGAAAATGAAGCTGGCGTTGCTACTGAACCTTTATCAACTTATTTTGAAACCGGCATGCATGTGGGTATTGCTGAAAATCATTATACTGGAAGCTTGCGTATTTTGCCAAATCCAGTTCAAGATGAAACCACCATTCGTTTCAATCTGACTGAAAAAGAAATGGTTAGTATTAAGCTTTACGACCTTAAAGGACAGGTGATTGCAACTGTTTCTGAACGCGAATTCAATGCCGGAAATAATACCATTCGCTGGTCTCCAGAAAACACACTTCCTGTTGGTATGTATCTTTTGAACCTGCAAACAGACACTCAGACTTATACAACTAAAATAGTTCTGAATCACTAGTTTTAAAGTAATTACACTTCTTTGATCAAAAAATTGATTAATACCAAAGCCGGCTGTTGTTTAATAGCCGGCTTTATTTTTACTTAACGCCATAAGTTTTTTTACAAAAACTCGAGTGATATCAGTAAATATCGCAGAATCTGCTAACTTGCGCAAAAAAACCAAAACACATGGCCCGAAAAGTTTTTAAAGGACTTTTTGTCCTGTTGCTGCTTCTTGCTTGCAATACCGAAATGACTGCACAACCCGTAAAAGTAAAATTAGAACAATTGGGTTTTGAGAAAATTGACACCATAAGTAGCCAAAACAAACGCTATTCGGAGGTTTATTTTTTCTTTTTAAAACAGCCTGTCGATCCCAAAAAACCAGATCGCGGCAGCTTTTTACAACGTATTGTTTTAAGACATGCTGGTTTTGACAAACCTATGGTCATAGTAACAGAAGGTTATAACGCTGATTATGCTTTTTATCCATTTTATGAGGAAGAAATAGCGAAAAATCTGGATGCCAATCTCTTGGTTGTTGAACATCGTTACTTTGGTGAAAGCATGCCTGAGATTCAGAATTGGAAAATGCTCAATCTCGAAAATGCCACAAATGATCTGCACACCATTGTCACAAAACTTAAAACCCTATATCAATCAGCCTGGCTTGCAACAGGCATTAGCAAAGGAGGCCAAACAAGCCTTTATTACCGTTACTTTTATCCCGAAGATGTTGCTGCAACGGTTGCCTATGTTGCTCCTCTTAATTTTTCGGAAGCAGATCCCCGGGTTCAGTATTTTCTGGATACGGTAGGAACTGCAACTTGCAGAAATAAACTGCTGAATTTGCAGTTTAAGTTGTTGAATAACCGCGAACTTTTCCGCAATCAATTCAAAGACTCAACCTTAAAAAGAGGGTTTACCTTTGAGCGCGCAGGAGGAATTGATCATGCCTTTGAGTTGAATGTACTTGAAACCGGATTCGCCTACTGGCAATGGTATCCATATACCTGCGCTAATTTTCCGGACACTACTGTGTCTGATGATGAAATTTTCAACGCATGGATCGCTGCTACTGGCTACGATTTTTTTGCAGATCAAAGTCTCGAAGACATGCAATCATTTTTTTATCAGGCCCTTACTGAAATGGGCTTTTACACCTATGACACTCAGCCTTTTGGAAAACTCATTCATTATGATAAAAAACCTGATTTCAAGCACGGACTTCCACATGGATCCAAAGCACGGTATAAAAAAGGATTAAATAAAAAAGTCAATCGTTTTCTGCAAAAATCCGGCAATCAAATTATCTACGTCTATGGAGGACACGATGCCTGGTCGTCCACAGCTGTGATTCCATCAGTTAATACTAATGCCCTTAAAATTGTAAAACCAAGTGGGTCACATACCACCCGTATCCGTCATTTTGATGAAGCAACACAAGAAAAAGTGTATGATACGCTTCGTGAATGGCTCGGGATAATCACTAATTAACCATCACGAAAATGAATCTAAACACACTCGACTGGACCATTGTAGGCGTTTTCTTCGTTTTACTGATTAGCATCGGGATATGGGCTTCGCGCAATGCAGGCAAAGGATATAATGAGTTTTTCCTTTCCGGACGCAACATGCCCTGGTGGCTCTTGGGCGTAAGCATGGTAGCAACTACTTTTTCGTGTGACACACCCAATCTTGTTACTGATATTGTAAGACAAAATGGCGTAGCAGGCAACTGGCTTTGGTGGGCGTTTTTGTTTACAGGAATGTTAACGGTTTTTGTGTATGCAAAACTCTGGAACAGATCCAAAGTATTGACCGATTTGGAGTTTTATGAAATCCGCTACAGCGGCAAAATGGCAGCTTTTCTCAGGGGGTTTCGGGCAATCTATTTAGGAGCATTCTTCAATATTATGGTGATTGCATCTGTTTCAATTGCCCTGATCAAGATCAGCGGTGTGATGTTAGGATGGTCTGCAGGTCAAACCCTTATTATTGCTGCTTTTATTGTTGTGTTTTACAGCGCACTTGGTGGTTTAAAAAGTATTTTATACACCGATTTTTTCCAGTTTAGCCTTGCTATGGCCGGAGCAATCGGGGCAGCCATAATCCTCGTAAATAAAGAAACTGGTGATCTGGCAACGCTTCTTGCTCATCCGGTAGTCGCGCCGCAATTAAACCTCATTCCTGATATTAATAACACCGATATGTTTGTGTCATTATTAGTAATACCGCTGGCAGTGCAATGGTGGAGCGTGTGGTATCCGGGTGCAGAGCCGGGAGGAGGAGGTTATATTGCCCAGCGCATGTTATCAGCAAAAGATGAAAAGAATGCCATTGGCGCTACCTTGCTTTTCAACTTTTTTCATTATGCACTGAGGCCATGGCCATGGATTATTGTGGGCTTGCTTTCACTCATTGTTTTCCCTGATCTGGCATCGCTTCAGCAAGCCTTTCCCAATATGGATCCGCAATATGTGCAACATGATTTGGCTTATCCTGCCATGCTTAAAATGCTGCCTCATGGCTTTCTGGGTCTTGTAGTAGCTTCACTGATTGCCGCTTTTATGTCAACAACAGCCTCGCAGCTTAATTGGGGATCGTCCTATATCGTAAATGATTTTTATGTTCGCTTTCTAAAGCCGGAAGCTACGCAACGACAACAGGTTATTGCCGGTAGAATTACGACAGCTGTTCTGATGTTTTTCGCTGTTTTACTGGCATTAATGCTTCAAAATGCATTACAGGCTTTTCATATTTTGCTGCAGGTTGGTGCCGGCACAGGTTTGATTTATATCCTGCGATGGTTTTGGTGGCGAATCAATGCCTACACCGAACTAACCGGAATGCTTGTTTCATTTTTAGTTGCGATTGCTTTTTTGGCAGCAGAAAGATTCTGGGGATACAATCCCGGTGAAACCTTTAAAATTCTGGCAGGTGTTGGTATAACAACCATTTCATGGCTTATTGTAACTTACCTCACTCCTCCGGCAGATAAAGAAGTTTTGCGCACCTTTTATAAACGTATTCGACCAGGTGGTCCAGGCTGGAAAAAAATTGTGAATGATGCTGAAAATGAAGGTATTTCTCTCGATAAAACCAAAGACCTCAAATGGGACGTTCCAACGGGAATACTGGCCATGATTTGGGGAGTTTTGTTTGTATATAGCACCTTGTTTGCAATTGGCGAAATGCTTTATGCCAAATACACAACTGCTATTATCCTCATTATTATCGGATTAGTTTCACTTTGGCTGTTGACAAGAACCTGGAAAAAACTTAGACTGGAATGAACCGGCCAATCAATGCAGGACATTTGGGCTTGTTGGGTGCTTCGTTGATTTGGGGTTTTGCCTTTGTTGCTCAACGACAGGGAATGGAATATATGCAACCACTTACTTTTAACGGTGTTCGATTCCTGCTTGGCACATTGAGCTTAATACCGCTGCTATGGTTGAAAAAAGGTGTCTTTAAACCGCTTATAAATGTGAAAGCGGCTCTTACCATGGGTTTGCTTGCAGGAATTCCATTGTTTTTTGCTGCTTTTTTCCAGCAGCTTGGTCTAAAATATACAACGGCAGGCAACGCAGGGTTCATTACCAGCCTATATATTGTTTTTGTTCCGCTGTTAAGTATTCGCTCTAAAAACCAATCAACTAAGCAAACCTGGTTCGGAGTTGTACTTGCTATGACCGGATTATATTTTTTAACAGTCTTCCCGGGTTCTTCCATGCAAGCAGGCGATCTGCTGGTTCTGATAAGTGCTTTGTTTTGGGCTTTGCACCTGATTATCCTGTCGTACCTAAGTCCGAAATATGATTTCAGGCTGCTGGCTGTATCACAATATTTATTCACAGGATTAATAAGTTTGTTGGCTGGTCTGGCTTTTGGCGAGCCATTAAACGCTTCAAATATCAGTGATGCCTGGATTCCGTTACTGTATGCCGGACTGGCCTCTGTTGGGATTGGCTACACACTTCAGGTTATTGGTCAACGAAATGTGAGAGCTGATCACGCAGCCTTGATTCTCAGTCTCGAAGCGGCTTTTGCAGCATTTGGCGGTTGGTTAATTCTTGGTGAATCCCTTAGCCCGATAGCACTTTTGGGGTGCTTATTGATGTTGTCCGGTGTGATTATTTCCCAGTTGAGGTTAAATTTTTCGAGAACCAACGCTTAACGAATAATATCAAAACCATTGCCATAAACTCCCATCACGGTGTTAAGCGAAACAAAGGCTTCAGGATCTTCCTCTCTTACAATTCTAAACAATTGATGTGATTCCATTTTCTTGACAATCACCATTAAAATGTCGTGTTCAGTTTTCGTGTACCAACCTTTTCCTTTGATAAAAGTAACACCTCTGCCGGTTTCATTTCCAATTCGATCAGCAATTACGTTCGCATTCCGCGAAAAAATAAAAAGCTGAACAGATTGTTTGTTTCCGGTTAACACCAAGTCAATCGTATAACTGGCCACGCCCATCACAACAAAACCATAAACCAGGGTTTCGATACTTTGAAAAATCAAATAAGAACTTGAAATGATAAAAACATCGATAAATAAAATGATCTTCCCGGGACTGATATTCCTGTGTTTATTGATAATCATAGCAACGATATCCGTCCCTCCTGTGCTTCCACCCTGAGTGAAAATCAAACCAACACTGGCACCTCCCATGATACCCCCTACAATTGCCGATAAAAATTTATCCTTTACAAGTGGTTCGGTAAAATAAAGCTGAAGCATCGAAAAGAAAAAGGAGAGCAACAAGATGGAATAAATCGTTTTAATGCCAAATCCAAATCCCAGAATTTTTAAAGCTATTATAACCAGAACAACATTTACAGCCAAAATGGTAACACCCGTGGAAAGGCCGGTGGACCAATAAATTAAGGTTGCTACACCGCTTACTCCACCACCGAGTAATTCATTGGGTATTAAAAAGGCCGTCCAACCGAAGGCCATCATTAACAATCCAAATGTGATGATCACATAGGATTTTATATGCTGAATAACAGTTTGCATTTTACCCATGACTCAAAGTTTTAATGCGCGAAATTACTTAGATTTTAACGCTTGTGCTACATTATCAAAAATAGCGTAGCATTAAAGCACAAAAAAGCTGACAACCTATTGATTATCAGCTTTAATAAAACCGTACCCGAGGCCGGGCTCGAACCGGCACGGCCGCAATGGCCAAAGGATTTTAAGTCCTTCGTGTCTACCAATTCCACCACTCGGGCGGGCATCGGTTTGATGTGTATGAACGTTTACAAAAAATCCCGAAACGTTTCGGGATTTAACTCAGAGCGGAAAACGAGACTCGAACTCGCGACCCCGACCTTGGCAAGGTCGTGCTCTACCAACTGAGCTATTTCCGCGTTTGAAATTTGGAGTTGCAAATGTACGGTATTTTTCAAGTATAGCGCAAATTTTTTTTGAAACTTTTTTAGCCCTCCCGAATTTTTTTGCAACATCAAATCTTTTATGCACAAGCTTTGATTTATTTGAAAAATAGCTAATTTTGCAGCGCAAATCAGAATGATTTGTATGCGTTGGTGTGGAAAGATTTGATTGATTGCAACCACAAAAAAAAATGCTAAAGCAATATTTAGCCTGCCAATCACACTTTCCATCCGATGTAGATTAACTTTCTCAAATCTAATGAATAATGGGATATTTATTCACTTCTGAATCCGTTTCTGAGGGTCATCCCGATAAAGTTTCGGATCAAATTTCTGATGCCATTCTCGACGAAATACTTCGTCACGATCCTGAATCGAAAGTAGCCTGCGAAACCATGGTAACAACAGGGCTCGCTGTTGTAGCAGGTGAAATAAAAACAAATGCTTATGTTGATGTGCAACATACAGTGCGTAAAACAATTGAAAAAATAGGATACACCAAAGCCGAATATCAATTCGACTCCAAATCCTGCGGAGTTTTATCAGCAATTCACGAACAATCCCCCGATATTAATCAAGGTGTTGTTCGTGCCAGTGAAGAAGAACAAGGTGCTGGTGATCAGGGCATGATGTTTGGCTTCGCCTGCAAAGAAACAGATGACTTTATGCCAGTTACTATGGATTTGTCTCATATTTTGCTTCAGGAGCTTGCAGCTATCCGCCGGGAAGGAAAAAAAATGAAATACCTCCGTCCGGATTCCAAATCACAGGTTACGGTTGAATATGCCAACAACTGGAAACCACTACGTATTGACACGATTGTAGTTTCAACGCAGCATGATGATTTTGATGAAGAAAAAGCCATGCTCAGGCAAATTGAAGCTGATGTAAAGGAAATTCTCATTCCACGTGTTAAGAAAAAACTACCGGCACGCGTAAAACGTTTACTCCAAGAAGATTATAAACTCTTTGTAAATCCAACAGGGAAATTTGTTATTGGTGGCCCTCACGGCGATAGCGGACTCACAGGACGAAAGATCATTGTAGATACTTATGGTGGCCGTGGAGCTCATGGTGGTGGAGCATTTTCGGGCAAGGATGCCTCCAAAGTGGATCGCTCAGCTGCTTATGCCACACGTCATATTGCTAAAAATATGGTCGCAGCAGGAGTAGCAGATGAAGTACTTGTACAAGTTGCTTACGCCATTGGAGTAGCTCAACCAGTTGGTTTTTACATCAATACAAGAAACACTGCTAAAGTTAAAGATACCAGTGGAAACAAGCTAAGCGATGAACAAATTGCCGTAAAAGTTCAGGAACTTTTTGATATGCGTCCTTTTGCTATCGTTAAAAGATTTGGATTAAAAAATCCTGTTTTTAGTCCAACGGCTGCATATGGTCATTTTGGACGCACACCTTATAAGCAGGAAATTGAAGTATTTTACGAAGATGAAAACACCCGAAAAGAAACCAAAAACGAACAAACCCATTTCTATAAAGATGTTGATTTCTTTGCCTGGGAAAAACTCGATTATGTAGATAAGATCAAAGCAGTTTTTGGTATTTAAAGTGAGCATAAGACCCCTTAATTTTAAAGGAGATTTCGGAAAACGAAACTCCTTTTTTTTATCCCAAAAAATATCAATCTAACTTCTTTAACAATCGGTTTCTATAAATCATTAATTTTGAAGGAAAGAATCTTCGCTAATAACAGTTATTATGCATATCGAAGCAATCAGAGCGTATTGTTTGTTAAAACCTCATACAACTGAAAGTTTGCCTTTTGGTGATGATACCCTTGTTTTTAAAGCGGCTGATAAAATGTTCCTGTTAGCAAATTTAGATGGTCCTTTGCGCATAAGCATCAAAGCCTTACCCGAAGATGTCATCGACAGGTTAGAAAAATATCCTGAGGTGATTCCTGCTTACCATATGAATAAACAACACTGGATTGCAGTTGAAATGGAGCGTGCAACAGATACCGCTCTAATCAAGACCTGGATAGACAATTCTTATGAGCTTATTCTTAAGAGCTTACCCAAAAAAAAGCGGATAGAACTAAACATTCCTTTTTAGTTAAGGTGGGATTCTATTGCTTTAGCAAAGGCAGATTTTGGTTTAACGCCAACAAATTTTTTCACTGGCTCACCATCCTTGAAAAGGATGAGTGTCGGAATGCTCCGAACACCATATTTAGCTGCAGTAGCTTTGTTTTCATCAACATTTAATTTACCTATTATGGCCTTGCCTCCAAAATGATCGGCAAGTTCGCTCATCACTGGGGCAATCATTTTACAAGGCCCACACCAGGGAGCCCAAAAATCAACTAAAACGAGTCCACTTGAAATCTGCTTTTTGAAATTCTTATCCTCTAACTTTAGCAACTTACCGCTCTCATTTTCAGGATTATAATTCTTAACCATCCGATAGCGTTTGTAAGTAGAATAGATGAGATAAAGTGTAAAAACCCCTAAAATTATCCAAACTGCTGCTGACATAAAAAATACTTTAGGGTGCAAAAATACCATATATCTATTTATTGTACCGCTAAATCCACTTATTTTTTCGAAACATATAAAGCATCCAGCCTGCAACAACCAACATCACAAACCACACAATAAAATAACCATATTTGAATGACAACTCAGGCATAAATTCGAAATTCATTCCATAAATACCGGCAATAAAAGTCAATGGAATAAAAATAGTGGCAACAATCGTTAGCACCTGCATTACCTTGTTCATCCGGTGACTGAGCTCCGAAAGGTAAGTATCCCTGAGTCCTGTATTGAGTTCGCGGTAATTTTCAATGGCTTCGTAAACCTGCATCACATGATCGTTTATGTCATTAAAATATTTCAGCTGTTGTTCGTCTATTAGTTTGTGCTCTGTTTTAAGAACAGCCGCAAATGCTTCCCGTAAAGGGAAAACAGCCTTTTTCATAAAAATCAGTTCTTTCCTGTTGTGTTGCACATTATCCAGGATTTGCTCATTCGGATCACTAAACAACCTTTCCTCAATCTGATCCAATGAAGCAGCAACCGTTTCAACTACCTGAAAATAATGATCGACAATGATATCTGTCAGGGCATAGAGCAAGTAATCCGGTCCGGAAGTGCGCAACCTGCTTGTTACAACCCGAAGTCGCTTAAAAATTGAATCGAAAATGCTTAGTTCACTTTCGTGAAACGAAATCAGCAAATTCTCTCTTAGAATAAAGCTAACCTGATCTGCGACAATGGTATTATCGTTGTCAATAGCAAGTGTTTTGAGCGTTATGAAAATACTATCTTCCTCAATCACAGACTTTGGTCTTTGGCCTGTATTTAAAATGTCTTCTAATAATAATGGATGCAAATTAAATTTCTTACCTAATTCACTAATGAGCACAGTATTTTGGAGACCAATTATTCTTATCCAGGTTGTTTTCGCTGTTTCAAGGTGTTTTGCAGCCTGATCTAATGTTGTGTCATTTGAAATATCAAGCGTTTGAGCATCATATTCAATTAAGTCGATATTGGTTTTAGGGGTTTTTACCTGACCAATATGAATTAAACTACCCGGAGGAAGGCCTGCTTTTTTTGAAGAACCGGACTTCCCAAGCTTCCGTGCTGATTTCTTTTTCTTATCTGCTTTCATTTTACTTCTGGGTTTCCTACAAAGGTATCAAAATATTAGCATAGCTTCTGGCACGCCTAAAATCAAGAATCAGGCAATAAAAAAACCGGCCAGCAATGCTGACCGGTTCCAAGTCCTATTAACTTGATTCTTACTGAACAACACTCTGGAAATCAGGCTCATTAAAATACTTCATGAACTCACGATCCCATTTAGCTGTATTTTTATAGCTTTCATCCTTTTGGATAGCTTTCATCAGATTGGTGTAAACACCGCTGGCGTCATCAGTACGTGCACTGATAACAGCCATTAAATAACTACCTTCTGCAGTTTCAGGAGTACATTCAAGCGTGTTTTTAGCTGCACTGTATTCTTTGTTCAACAACTGAGCCAACCCAAGATTGTAATCACATTTTTCAGCTTGCATCAATGAAACTGCTTTTGAATAATCACCTTTATAGATATTAACAATACCCATATTGTAATTAACATCTCCACCGAGAGCTTTAGCTTTATTAAGATGCATTTCAGCAGCAGCAAAATCACGTTCCATCACAGCAACAACAGCGAGGTTGTTGTGCACTTCTGCAGACTTATCAGTCATACCCGCAGCTTTATTGAGCAAACGTTTGGCTTCAGCTACATTGCCCATTTGCAATTCAACTTCTGAAGCATTAACAACAGCACGTAAACATTTTGGATGCAATTCCATTGCACTGGCATAGATTGCTTTACGTGTATTCATATCGTCAGTAAGCGTAGCAGCATAAAGCAACTCATTCAATTTGAGAGCAGTTGGGTCAGAGATAGCCATTTGAGCTATTTCAGCATCCGTATGCTTTGGTTCGAAGCTATTAACATTGATAATAGCACGACGGAGCGGAGGAAGGATATCTGCTTCAATTTCAGGATAGATCAAAATCATATTTCTGATTTCCTGCTCACGCTGATCAGCACTTGCTGAACGTACAACATTAAGGATTGAATTCTTATCTCTGATGTTTGAAGCCTCAACGGCATTCATGAAACCATTCCAGTCGGGACCATTGGCATTTTCAACAAAAGTGATGTTATCTACTTTATTGAATGCAAGCTCATCTTTGTGCTTCCTTACCAATTTATTCAATTCTTTTTTCACAAAATTAATCGCAGTATTGGCACGACGTCCGGACAAACCTTGATTGAATGTTTCTTCACCTTCTGGTGATGCCCAACCCTCAATAGTTATATCTTTCAGTTCCCAACCTTTAAGTATATCAGTTGTCATGGCAGCAAGTGCGTCTTTGCTTTCCTGTTTCTTGTTCATTGGCATGTTCCAGTTAAGATTAGCAAGATTCACCTGGAAGAAAATATCTGCCGATTGCGTAACAATGGTAACTTTTTCATAACCGTGAGGCATAACACTGTTGCTCAGGTTATCTTCAATTCGTTTTGAAGTGTAGATAACACCATCAGCCAGTTTGCGCTCATCGGCCATAAAATATCCGGTATTTTCCATCACTTGCTCACGAGTAGTGTAAACGGTTCCTTTACTTGCATAAATCAAAGGAGCAACCACTAATTCACTAACATTCATATCAGGACTGTAGGGAATTTTGCCATTGTAGGTAAAGCTTCCACCATTTTGATAGTTGATTAGTGTACCATCACCACTAACTGATTCTCCTTTAAAGGTAATCGGATCAAAAGCTATAGCACCACCTTCATAAGATAGCACCGGTGTGAAGTTCATCACGGCATTTTTCTTGAAATATTTTGGTGGGAAAGTGCCTTTGATGGTAACCATTACACTGTCTCCTTTTTCTTCAAGGACTTCAGGAATAACCTGTAGCTCAACTTTTCCGAAATCAGAAGCCATGCTTTTCACATTTGAACTTCCAAATTTATAGCGAGCCCCAACATTAAAATAAGAATAAACATCATTTTTAACTTCCATAGCACCTTTGAGTACACCATCAGCATAATCAGTCGTCATCCAATTGTAGGTGTAATCACCATAAATATCCCATTTATCACTCACATTGAAGGATATGTCGAAACCAGCAGGTACTGTAAAATCAACATTTCTCTCATTGATTCCATTTGCTGTCCCGCCTGACTTGATACCTTCATAACCATTTCTAGAAAGTTCAGCATCAGTATTCATATCATATGTTACAGATTTCCATTGTACCTGACCAACTCCAAGATGAATTCCAAAATCAACCAAACGATCATTATAGCCTGCAAAAAGGTTAGACAAATTAATTCCCAAATTTAAGGAACCACCATAGTAGTCATTCTTAAAATACATATCTCTTCCGAACTGCGCATTGGAAATAATTGTCGTGGGTACATTTTCTTTTTCACCCTTAAAAAAGCCACGCTCAAACTTTGCATAAGCGTCAAAAATTGGAGAAAGCTGGCGTCCAAATGCAAAAGCTCCATTAATATTAGTTTGACCAAGGTCTGGTGCAAAGCCATATTTAGCAATATCAGCATGTGACCAGGTCGGTCCTATCTCAGCTTGCAAGAACCAGTAGGGAGTAAATGAAGTGTTTTGTTTGTTCTCTTTTTCATCCCCGGAACCCTGGGCAGTCATGATCAGAGGGATAGCTACCAAAAGTGACAAGAGCAACATTTTGGTTTGAAGTAAACGGATTTTCATAACGTAAGTTTTTAGGTAATTAATCAATTTAATAGGATCGTGTTTAATTGCTTTAAACGTGCAAGATACGAATAATGTTTTTATGTTGGTTTTACAAAATAAATTTAATTGCAAAATTAAGCATTTATAGCCATAATCCAAGTCTTAACAAAAAAATCAAAGAAATATCATACAGATTTCAGATTCTTTTACGTAAAAATAACTTAAAAGTTACGCAATTGCCTCCATTCAGCGAAAAAATGCCACATAACTATACCAGCACATACTGAAATATTAAGGGAATGCTTGGTTCCCTCTTGCGGAATTTCAATGGCACCATCACAATTCCTTAATGCTGACTCACTCACGCCTTCAACCTCGTTTCCAAAAATCAAAGCCGTTTTTGCAGCACTAAAACTTACTTCACCCAAAAGCTTACTTTTATCTGTTTGTTCAACAGCATACACTTTGTATCCTTCTGATTTTAAGTGCAAAATAGCTTCTTCAGTGGTTTCAAAATATTTCCAAGCTACAGTATCTGTTGCCCCAAGAGCTGTTTTATGGATCTCGCGGTGAGGCGGACAAGCAGTGATTCCACATAAAAATAATTCAGGAACGCGAAAGGCATCCGCCGTTCTAAAAACCGATCCAATATTATGTAAAGACCGAATATTGTCGAGAACTATTACTACGGGCATCTTTTTTACCCTTTTATAGCTTTCCTGATCAAGTCTGCCCAATTCGTCTAAACTAAGTTGTTTCACATCATTTTTTTTGCAAATGTAGGTCAGATTGCTGAAAACATTTTAACTTCAACCTTTCAATTAAAGCGTGAATTCTATCTTTGCAACATAAATTTGAGTAGTAAATACCAGATGAGTAAAATGACAAAACCGATCGCAGAAACGCCCTTGATGAAGCAATACAATGCTATCAAAGCCAAATATCCTGAGGCACTTTTGCTTTTTAGGGTGGGAGATTTTTACGAGACTTTCGGAGAAGATGCCATCAAAACCTCCGAGATTTTGGGTATCGTACTCACAAAACGCGCCAATGGTGCAGCCAGCGCTGTAGAACTTGCCGGTTTTCCGCATCATTCTTTGGATACTTACCTTCCAAAACTTGTTAAAGCAGGACAAAAAGTAGCTATCTGCGATCAGTTGGAAGATCCCAAATTAGCAAAAAAAATAGTAAAACGTGGTGTCACAGAACTCGTTACGCCAGGTGTTTCTTATAATGACAATGTACTTACGCAAAAAGAAAATAATTTTTTAGCTGCCGTTCACCTAAATAAATCAGCAACTGGCCTGGCATTTCTGGATATTTCGACTGGTGAATTTTTCGTGGCTCAGGGAAATATAGAATATGTTGACAAACTTCTTCAAAGCTTTAATCCAAGTGAGGTAGTTATTCAGCGTAATCAACGCAAAAATTTCGTTCAAACCTTTTCAGACCGATTCTACCTTAGTGTTTTTGACGATTGGGTTTTTACCTCAGATTTTGCTGTGGAGGTGCTTACCCGACATTTTAAAACAACCTCGCTCAAAGGTTTTGGTGTTGAAGATTTTCCGGAAGGTGTGATTGCTGCCGGAGCAGCTTTGCACTACCTGCTCGAAACACACCACGATAAAATTGATCATGTTTCCGGTCTCTCGCGCATTGATGAAGGACAGTATGTTTGGCTTGATAAATTTACGTTGAGAAATCTGGAAATGCTGACGCCACTAAACCAAGATGCCAAAACACTACTAGATATTCTCGATCGCACAGTCTCTCCGATGGGAAGCAGACTCATGCGCCGCTGGATTGCCTTGCCTTTGAAAAACAGAAATCTCATAATAGAACGTCAGGAAATCCTTGGCCATTTTTTGGCAAATTCTGCCATGGCAAACAAAATATCAGAAGCAATTCGAGCTTCCGGAGATCTCGAGCGTTTGATCTCAAAAGTATCCCTTGGAAGAGTTAGTCCGCGTGAATTGCAGCAGGTTGCAAGAGCCTTACAGCAAGTTAGCATTATTAAAAAAACATGTGAAGAGAATGGTCATGAATCACTACTAAAAATCGCAGAACAACTTAATCCATGCCAAATCATTGGCGATCGCATACTTAAGCAATTAACTAAAGATCCGCCAGCTTTGCTCTCAAAAGGCAACATCATCGCTGATGGCGTATCAGGCAAACTGGATGAATTGAGAAATCTCTCCCGATCAGGTAAAGATTTTTTACAGCAAATACAAAAAAGAGAAATAGAGCTTACAGGGATTTCGAGCCTTAAGGTGGGTTATAATAATGTATTTGGTTATTTTTTAGAAGTGACTAATATACACAAAAACAAAGTCCCCACCACCTGGATTCGAAAGCAAACACTCACTGGTTCGGAACGCTATATAACTGAAGAGCTAAAAGAATACGAACAAAAGATTCTGGGAGCAGAAGATCAGATTCAACAAATCGAACTAGATCTTTATCAAGAACTTGTAGTGGCCACTACAGCCTATGTTGCTCCCATTCAACTTAATGCAAATTTATTAGCTCGTCTCGATTGTTTGATAAGCTTTTCGGTTGTTGCAAAAAATTTCAACTACAACAAACCTGAATTAAATGATGGATATACAATCGACATTAAAGCAGGCCGACATCCCGTAATCGAGCAACAACTGCCGCATGGCGAATCCTACATTCCGAACGATGTGCTTCTGGATCAAAAATCACAACAAGTGATGATGATAACCGGACCCAATATGTCTGGAAAATCGGCCTTGCTTCGGCAAACTGCACTTATCGTGCTGCTGGCGCAAATGGGCAGCTATGTTCCGTGCGAATCAGCTGTGCTGGGAATTACCGATAAGGTTTTTACCCGAGTAGGCGCAAGTGATAATATTTCGTCGGGCGAATCTACTTTCATGGTCGAAATGAATGAAACAGCAAGTATTCTGAATAATATCTCCGGCAGAAGTTTGGTGATTCTCGACGAAATCGGGCGTGGCACCAGCACTTATGATGGAATCAGCATTGCCTGGGCCATCACCGAATACCTGCACGATCATCCCTCCTATCGCGCTAAGGTGATGTTTGCTACACATTATCACGAATTAAATGAAATGTCGGCATCATTTAGCAGAATACGAAACCATCACGTGGCAGTTAAAGAAATGGGAAACCGAATGATTTTCCTTAGAAAACTTAGAAAGGGAGGCAGCGCACACAGCTTTGGGATTCATGTTGCAGCTATGGCCGGCATGCCCCGAAAAGTGATCGACAGGGCAAATAAACTATTGGTCATGCTCGAACAATCGCATTCGAGCGAAGCTTTGGAAAAACAAAAACCAAGCTCCAAAACTGCCGATGATTTACAGTTGAGTTTTATACAGCTTGATGATCCGCTTTTGCTTCAAATCAAAGACGACATTCTCAACACGAATATCGACACGCTCACACCGGTTGAGGCTTTATTGAAACTTCATGAAATAAAAAAGCTCCTGGGGAAGAATTAATTAAAGCAATAACCAGAGTTTTATCACAACTAAACCTCTTTGTTCCAATCAGGATTACCGGTTAAAAACCCAGAACTAATCTGATAAAACTGCTCAGCAGCTTCTGCATGAACCCAATGTGAAGCACCTTCGATAGTAATAATTTCCGCCCGTGGAAAATTATGCCGGATATGAGGATAATCTTCCGGTAAGATATAATCAGAAGCACCACCACGAATAAATAATGTTGGTTTGGTAAAGACTTCAGCCGTTTGAATGGCATCAAACATCTGGTTAAGATTCGCAGCTATCCCGTCCAGATTGATGCGCCATTCAAGGCTGCTTTTATCTTTCCAATGTAAATTTTTTAGTAAGAATTGACGAATTCGTTCTTGTGGAACTTTTGATGCAAGTTGCTCTTCGACATCTGTTCTGCTCGTCAAAATACTCAGGTCAACAGCTTGCATGGCTTGTACTATTGCCCTGTGATGTGGCCTGTCGCCATATGCTTTGAGGCTGATGTCGACCACTTGAAGTTTTTTTATTAATTCAGGATATTCAATAGCAAAACGCATGGCAACTTTTCCTCCCATGCTATGACCCAATAAAATTGGCTTTTCAAGTTCAAGATTTTCAATCAGTTCAAAAAGATCATCCGTCATGGCAAGATAATTAAATACATCGCTGTGAGGTGATTTTCCATGATTACGCTGATCAGGAATAATGACATCAAATTTTTCATCGGCAATTCGCTTACCAAAAGTTACCCAATTATCTGAAAACCCAAATAATCCATGTAAAATTATCAGCGGCTGATCCCCCTGATTTCCATAGCGTTTATATAAAAGTTCCATGCCTTGAATTTAAGATGAAAAAATACCCAATTTAGCTTAGTCGTCTAATTGAAGTTCTGCCCCATAACCTTTAAGCCCGAAATATCGGCGCAAACCATAAACTCCGAGATACGCAAAAGGTGTATCGATTAACGCGAAAACTACCTTAAATAAATAGCCATTTAATAAAAGTTTGCCAAAAAGACGCCACTCAAGAACTTCGAAACTACTCAATAAAAACAGCACAGTTAGAGTATCGACAAACTGACTGGCAAAAGTAGAAAAATTATTGCGCAGCCAAAGGTGCTTTCCTTTTGTGACGCGCTTCCAAAAATGAAAAATCTGAACATCTAAAAACTGAGCAAATAGATAAGCAGCCAAAGAGGCAGCAACCGCCAAATAAGTGAAGCTAAAAGCTTTGCTAAACTCTGTGTCGCTCAATGGCGACCATTCCGTCGCAGGAGCAAGATCGGAAAGAATAATAATCAGCAAAGCAAAAAAACTGGCAAAGATTCCTGCAATAACAACCTTATTTGCTCTCTTTTGGCCAAAAACTTCTGATATAATATCCGTTATCAAAAAGGTGATCGGATAGGCAATTATACCAACACTTAGCTCAAAATTAAAAAGTCCCATTGGATTCCAGTGAAAAAACTTTTGAAAAATCAAATTACTGGTTACCAGAGCCGTAACAAATAAGGCCGCTAAAATTAGAAATAGTGTTTCGGCCTTACGACGATGTTTCGTGCTAATAACTTCCTTTTCTAATCTTGGCATTTTTGACATTTCACAGATGAGTTATTTTTAAACTATTGAATACAATAGACAATTCACAAGCAATTTTGTTTAGAGCAGCTCGCAAATACACCTCCCTATTCCTTGTTAGCAGAATCAATTATAACCGTCACAGGACCATCATTTACGAGACCAACCCGCATATGTGTCCCAAAATCACCTGTAAGTACCCGTCGGTTTGAGACTTCCTTTAATCTTTGAATGAAATATTCATAAAGTGGAACAGCATGTTCAGGCCGTGCAGCCCTTATGTAAGATGGTCGGTTACCTTTTTTAGTACTGGCATGCAAGGTAAATTGACTCACTACCACAAAATCTCCTTCAACCGTTTGAATATCAAGATTCATTAGTCCGGCATCATCAGCAAAAATTCTGAGCTTTGCCAGTTTGGCACATATCCAATCCGCATCCTCTTTTTGGTCGTCGTTTTCAATACCCAATAAGATCAATAATCCAAGACCTATTTCAGCTTTTCTTTGCTTTTCAATTTCTACGTAAGCCTCGCTTACCCGCTGAATCACAACTCGCATACTTATTAATTTTTGAAAATTTCATGTAAAAGTAATACTATCTTGCAAACCAGCTCATGGTGATAGGTTCTGATCAGTTACAAAAATGTTCCAAATCCAGGTGTATCCTTTAGCTATTACAAAATGTCCAGATTAGAGCAGTTTAAATTTGTAATTTTGCAGCTCAATTAAAGAAACATGAGCTCAAATCTGTTAATCCGGATTTTATGACCAAACTCAGCGTCAATATCAATAAAATAGCTACCATCCGCAACGCGAGAGGCGGAAACATCCCCAATGTTCAACAGGCAGCAATCGATTGTGAACAATACGGTGCCGAGGGCATTACAGTTCATCCCCGACCTGATCAACGACACATCACCTATAATGATGTTGAACTACTAAGACCATTCATCACAACGGAATTCAACATTGAAGGCTATCCAACACCAGAATTCATTGAGTTGGTTTTAAAAAACATACCCCATCAGGTTACCCTTGTGCCAGACGAACCCGGTCAGCTTACCTCAGATCATGGATGGGACACGATAAAACATAAAGCCTTTCTCAAATCTATCATAAAACAATTTAAACAGGCTGGTATCCGAACTTCTATCTTTGTTGATCCTGATATTGAAATGGTTAAGCATGCTCTTGATGCCGGTACAGATCGTATTGAGCTATACACAGAGTCATATGCCAGCGGCTTTCAGTCCAATAAATCGGCAGCAATAGCGCCTTTTGTAGAAGCAGCTGAGGTTGCCAACTCAATCGGATTAGGAATGAACGCGGGTCACGATCTAAACCTGGATAATCTTGCTTATTTTATTCAGGAAATCCCTTCAATAATGGAAGTTTCTATAGGACACGCCTTAATTTCAGATGCGTTGTATTTTGGTCTTAACAATACCATTCAAATGTATCGCAAGCAACTTATTCATCATTAAGGTTAGTTATGGAAATCCATCCAATCGGCACAATCAGAACGCAATACACTGAAGCAAAAGAAACGCCTATTCAACCTGCCTTTGCCGAAAACAGCTTGTTGGCCGTTGCAGAACTTGATGAAGCCTACTCAGCTGGTCGCGAAAGTCTGGAAAAGTTTACGCATGCTATTGTAATTTTTTGGTTTCATCAAGCTCGCAAGCCTAAGCTCACACAAAAACCATTTATGGATGATCAGGAATACGGAATATTTGCTATCAGAAGCCCTCACCGTCCCAATCCTATTGGGATTTCTATTGTTGAAATAGTAAAAATTGAAGATCACCGGCTCTATTTCAATCATGCAGATATGCTGGACGAAACGCCATTATTGGACATAAAGCCATTTATCCCGGAGTTTGATAATCGCCTGCAAGCCGGAATGGGTTGGCTCGAGGGCAAGCTTGCACAGCACAATAAAACGCTGTGATATTTTTTCAAAAACTAATTTAAATCCGCAACATTCCTGTTATGGCATAGCTTAAAGCTAAATCTATCAACAAATTAATGTGGATAAATTTGTGCAAACAAAAATTAAGTTCTATTTTTGCACCCCCTTTTGGGAGAAGCAGGTGCTCAAAAGACACACGAAAACATTAAAAGTCAAATGAATACACTTAGTTACAAAACTGTTAGCGTTAGCAAAGAGAATGCCAATAAGCAGTGGTTTGTTGTTGATGCTGAAGGACAAATTCTGGGTCGCCTGGCCTCAGAAATTGCAAAAATTTTAAGAGGTAAGCATAAACCCAGCTTTACTCCCCACAGTGATTGTGGTGATTATGTAATTGTTATTAATGCTGAAAAAATTGCATTAACAGGCAAAAAAATGGAGACAAAATATTACGTACGTCACACAGGTTATCCGGGCGGACAACGCATGCGTTCCATCAAAGAACAACTGGAGCGTAAGCCTATTGCAGTGATCGAACATGCAGTTAAAGGCATGCTCCCAAAGACTAAGCTTGGAGCCGAACTGTTCCGCAACCTGCATGTTTATGCTGGTGCAGAACACAAGCATGAAGCTCAACAACCGCAAGAACTCAAATTCAATACAAATAATTAATCATGGAAGTTATCAACGCTTTAGGCAGAAGGAAAACTGCTGTTGCCCGTGTTTATCTGAAAAATGGCAACGGTAGCATTACGGTAAATAAGCGGGATTACAAGGAGTATTTTCCAACAGGTATTTTACAATATGTTGTAGAGCAACCTTTCATGCTTACCGATAATATTGGTAAATATGATGTAAAAATCAACCTGGATGGTGGTGGCATCAACGGACAGGCAGAAGCAGCCCGTTTGGCCATCAGCCGTGCATTGTGCGAGATAGATCCTGAATACCGCCCGGTGTTGAAAGCCAAAGGTTTGATGCGTCGCGACCCACGTATGGTTGAACGGAAAAAACCAGGCCAACCCAAAGCCCGTAAGAAATTCCAGTTCAGTAAACGCTAAACCTTCAGCTCGCCTGCAATCGTGTTTAGTATCCAAATTGCTGAGACTTCTGGAAAGAACTACTCAGCAATTGTATTTAGTGAATGTAAACATTTAACAAAAAATTTATGTCAATAGTATCATTTGAAGATTTATTAGATGCCGGTGTACATTTTGGGCATTTAAAAAGAAAATGGAATCCCAATATGGCTCCATATATCTTTATGGAGCGTAATGGTATCCACATCATCGACCTTTACAAAACTCAGGTAAAACTTGAAGAAGCTGCTAATGCTGCACGCCAGTTAGCTCGTTCAGGAAAAAAAATCCTTTTTGTTGCTACAAAAAAGCAGGCAAAAGATATCGTTGCTGAGGAAATAAGCAAAATCAACATGCCTTATGTTACTGAGCGATGGCCCGGTGGTATGTTAACCAACTTTGCAACCATTCGCAAAGCAGTTAGAAAAATGGCCAGCATCGACAAGCTTGCTGTAAGTGATTCTTACCTCAATCTGTCGAAAAGAGAACGCCTCCAAATTCAGCGTGAACGCGAAAAACTCGAGAAAAACCTCGGCAGTATTGCTGACCTGAATCGGCTTCCCTCAGCCGTTTTTGTTGTTGATGTAATCAAAGAAAATATTGCGATTGCTGAAGCACGTAAACTCAACATCCCCACTTTTGCTATCGTTGATACCAATTCTAATCCAAACCTGATTGATTTTCCTATCCCCGGAAATGACGATGCTTCCAAGTCAATTTCATTGATAGTTCGCATTATTGCCCAGGCCATCGAAGAAGGATTAAATGAAAGGAAAATGGCAAAAGAGAAAAGCCATGACGATCATGAGGAGGAAGAGGAAAGCTTCGACAGCAAAAACAAATTTGCTGATGATGACGAAGATCAGGATAGCAAAGAAAAACCTGGCAAAAAAACAGCAGAAGGCGGACGTACTAAAAGACCCCGTAAAGCTATAACAAAAAAATAAATTACTCATAAACCTGATAAACAAAACTCATGAATATTACTGCTGCTCAAGTTAATGAATTAAGAAAGCTTACCGGTGCCGGTATGATGGATTGTAAAAAGGCTTTGGTCGAAAGCGAAGGCAATATGGAACAAGCCGTTGATATCCTTCGTAAAAAAGGCCAGAAAGTTGCTGCCAAAAGAGCAGACCGTGAAGCAAAAGATGGCGTTGTACTTGCAAAATCAAGCGCTGATAATACTTACGGTGCAGTGCTGATGATCAATTGTGAAACGGATTTTGTAGCTAAAAATGAAGACTTCATAAAGTACACCGAAAGCATTCTTGATCTGGCTATTACAAGCAAAGTTACTGACGTAGAAGGCCTTAAAAAATTAGACCTTAACGGGAGAACAGTTGAAGAAACCATTACAGATCAAACTGGTGTGATTGGCGAAAAAATTGATGTAGGTGCTTTCGAAGTTATCGAAGCGGCATTTATCGCCACTTATATTCACCCCGGAAACCGTTTGGCAACAGTTGTTGGTTTAAACAAAAATAACAATGAGAAGCTGGCACAGATCGGGCACGAACTGGCCATGCAGGTTGCTGCTATGGATCCTGTTGGCGTTGATGAATCTGGCGTTCCGCAAGATATCATTCAGCGCGAGATTGAAATAGGTATGGAACAGGCTCGCAATGATGGCAAGCCTGAAGAAATGCTTGAAAAAATTGCCAAAGGGAAGCTAAATAAATTTTATCGCGAGAATACCCTGCTCAACCAGGATTTTGTTCGCGAAAACAAAAAAACCGTTCGTCAATATTTGTCTGAAGTTGACAAAGAGCTTACCGTTACCGGCTTCAAACGTCTTATGCTTGGATAATAAAATTCCACAGAAACAAAAAAACTGGCTTTCTTTAAAGTAAAGCCAGTTTTTTTATGCCTGCAAATAGCATTATAAGCCCAACAAACTTTTTACAATTTTTGCAATAGTTTGATTATCTGCTCTTCCAGCGACTTTGGCAGTAGCTTGCCCCATCACTTTTCCCATATCCTTTATAGAATTAGCTCCCGTAAGTGTGATTATTTCCTTAACAAGCAAAATCAACTCATCCTCCGATAGTGCCTTTGGCAGATAAGCTTCAATTATTTCGGCCTGATAAGCTTCTTCCTGAGCAAGTTCAGGTCGGTTTTGCTCTTTATAAACTGCTTCCGATTCTCTTCGCTGCTTCACGAGTTTTTGTAGAAGTTTGATTTCTACCGACTCCGGAATTTCTCCACTACTTACATCTTTGCCAGTTTTTTCCAATAGCAAAGCAGCTTTTATCGCCCTTAAAGCAGCAAGTTTTTTAGTGTCTTTTTCACGCATCGCTTGCTTTAAATCGTCATTTATCAGAATTTCAAGACTCATAACTCAAATATTTAATCTACATTATCGTGCAAAAAACTATTACCTGTAGTAAGTCCTGATTGTTTTCCGTCGCTATTTAAAGCATAACGCGAAACTTCTTTATCAGGATTTTCCGCGGTATCGTCCTGCAATTTGGTTCCTCTTCTCAAATAAGCAGGTTGACGCTCAAGCTCCTCAAGTCCCTGAACAGAATGTAATTTCATACTCATTGCTTTGAGTCGCGATTGCCGTATCATCGAGTTTCTATCGAGCTCATCAACAGGTATTTTTTGTTCAACATCAACAGCTTTAACGATTTCATCAGTTTTCCGATGCTCTTTGATGTCAATGTTACTTTCAGTTTTATTGCCTATTTGCTCAACTTTTTGATTCGAACTCAACAAGCTCTTTGCTTCCACAGATTTTTCCTCTTCGCTTAGGGGCAATTCATTATCTTTTTGAGGCGATGTATCCTTTAAACTGTCGAGCGTATGAACTTTTACAGCTGGTTTCTTTTCAGGCTTTTCGTCCTCAACAAAACTAAAAATAGTATGATCTGCGGTTGGGTTTAATTCCGAAACATCATATTGAGATTCTGGCCGCTCCTCTTCCTTATTTTCAACGTCATGAAGATGATGGCGGATCACATTCCCATCATTTGCTGATAGTGTCGGCTTTGATTTCGCATTCAATGGTGACCTGGAAACAGTTTTATTGCCATATAAATCTGTAACAGAAACTCCTCGGGCAGCCATTCCAACCGGAATATCCTCTTCATTATCAAAACCGGTAGCAATAATTGTGATTGCGATATTATTTCCAAGTGTTTCATCTTTGCCATTTCCCCAAATCACCTCGGCAGTATTACCGCATGTTTGCTGAATATAATCAGTGATTTCAAGCACCTCATCCAACGAAACCTCATCATCACCTGAAGTGATATAAAGTAAAATATTTTCGGCTCCTGCTATATTTGAATCATTGAGCAAGGGCGAACGCATCGCATCCTCAATTGCTTTAAGGGCGCGGTTTTCACCTTCGGCTTTAGCTGAACCCATTATGGCTTTGCCACTTTTGCGCATTACGGTATTCACATCTTCAAAGTCGACGTTGATATAACCTGTAACGGTAATAATCTCAGCAATACCTTTTGCCGCTGTCGTTAGCACATCATCAGCCCGCTTAAAAGCTTCGGTAAGCTTCATATTTCCATATTCCTCGCGCAGCTTATCATTGGAAATAATCAGTAAAGTATCGACATGTTTGCGCATTTCCTCGAGTCCTTCGAGTGCCTGCTGACGGCGCTTACGACCTTCAAAACCAAATGGCAGGGTAACAATGCCAACAGTTAAAATATCCATCTCATGAGCAACCTGAGCCACCACAGGTGCCGCACCTGTTCCTGTTCCACCGCCCATACCGGCAGTAATAAACAACATTTTTGTATGATGCTCAAGCAATGCTTTGATCTCATCAACGGTTTCGAGGGCTGATTCGCGTCCGACTGCCGGAATGTTACCGGCACCAAGTTCACGCTTACCCAGATGCACTTTTACAGGAACGGGACTGGTATCCAATGCCTGCGAATCAGTATTGCATAAGATAAAGTCAACTCCCTTGATTCCCTGGTGATACATATGAGAAACGGCATTGCTTCCGCCGCCTCCAACACCAATAACTTTGATGATATTGGACTGGTCTTTTGGGTGTTCAAATTTTAACATTTCTGGCATGGTATTAAGAATTTTAAAATTACTGACTTGAATGGTGGTATTAAAAATGATTTGTGATAGTTTTCAACAACTAAAGGTTAATAGCTTTTTATTCAATTAAATCTCTGTCAAACAGCTTTTTAATCTTATCCAAATAATTGCTGCCCTTTTTATCCAATATTTGTTTTTGTTTTGGCTTTGGTTGCGAAGGATCAAAAGTTGCTTTCAGCTTTTCCATTTCCTCTTCATTTAAATGTCTGGAAATCCCTTCAATAACCAATCCGATACCAGTGGCATACATAGGGCTGGCAAGTTCTTCGATTGTTCCTTTTGCAAGGTGTTCGTTTGGATAACCAATACGGACATCCATTCCGGTGACAAAAGCTGCGAGCTGATCAATATGTTTCATCATTGATCCGCCACCAGTAAGAACAATACCGGCTATTAAACGACGTTCGAATCCAGAATTTTTTATCTCATAATGCACATGTTCAAAAATCTCCTCCAAACGAGCCTGAATAATGGAAGCCAGATTGCGGAAAGAAATTTCTTTTGGTGCCCTGCCACGAATTCCGGGAATCGACACAACTTCATCGTCCCTGTTTTCACTGGCCAGCGAAGAACCAAATTTAACTTTTACCTCTTCGGCGTGCTTTTTAATGATGGTACATCCTTCGCGAATATCTTCGGTGATGATATCGCCACCAAAAGGAATCACAGCTGTATGCCGGATAATCATATCGTGAAAAATAGCAATATCCGTTGTCCCACCGCCAATATCAACCAGTACTACACCCGCCTCTTTTTCGTCATCTCCAAGAACAGCCTCTGCCGAAGCTATAGGCTCCAGGATAAGCTCAACCATTTCTAAACCAGCTCGTTTCACACACTTTAACACATTTTTGGCGGCAGCAGTTTGTCCGATGATAACATGAAAATTAGCCTCCAGCTTACTTCCAAGCATTCCAACCGGATGTTTGATTCCTTGCTCATTATCAACAATATATTCTTGTGGAATCACATCAATGATTTCTTCTCCGGCCGACATGCTTAGCTTGTACATATCATTGGTTAGCTTTTCAATCTCAAGCTTATTGATCTCTTCTTCACTATTCTCACGAATTAAGCTTCCACGGTGCTGAAGACTCTTAATATGCTGACCTGCAATACCAACATTCACATATTTGATATCTACACCCGAACGCGCAGAAGCCTCATCTACGGCCTTTCGAATGGAATTAACCGTGTCTTCAATATTGGATACAACACCGCGTTTTACGCCAATTGACTCGGTTTTGCCATGACCCAGAATTTCAATTTTGCCATTCTCATTTTTTCTACCCACCAAGCAAGCTATTTTTGTGGTTCCGATATCCAATCCTACAATAATGTCAGATGATTTCATGGTTCTATCTTTTAGTACAGACTATTTGATTTCTAAATTTTAAATTTACCAACCGGTATTCAGCAAGTTCAGCGCTAAGGCCTTTTTGAGCATAAAATGCTTTTAAATGAATCAACTTTTCCTCCAGATTGTCAATGTCTCCAATCAAAACGGTAGCAGTTCCAAGTTTAGGACTCAACTCCAACTCGCCCAGGCTATTGATATAAATCTGGTCGATCAGGCTACTCAAAAACGCATCCTTGCGCAAATGTTCATTGAGCAGGTAAACCATTCTGAGTGCTGTTGTACGATAAGCAGAATCAGTAATACTTGCTGTTCCACCCTTAAAGGCAGGAAAACTGAGATAGCCATTTGCAATAGGCACCCTGGCCGTATAATCCTCGCTTACAGGAAAAAGCACTCCCTTTTGATCAATATACAAGGATTGATTTTTGCGGTTATAAGCCCTTAATACCGGCCTTCGCTCCTTGACCACAACCTGCAAAACACCACTTAACGAAGCACTTATATCAACATCCAAAATCCAGGGATTCTCTTGTAATTTGGATTCAAGCATTGCCATACGAATGTCTTTAATGCGTTTCCCTTTCAATGAATCTGATAAGGAATAGATGACCTGCGATAACGTTTGCTCACTTAAAAATCCAACTTGTTGCCCTCGCATTATCTGAACCTCAAGGTCAGTTACCGGGCTGTTACGATAATGCTGACGAGCCAGAAAAGCAAGCACCAAAACACCTGCAATGGTGAGTATCCAAAATGATATGGTAAGTATGCGTTTTACCATTGGCCAATCATTTTTTCGAGTGGTTTAACAAAACGATCGATATCCCCGGCTCCCATGGTAACCAAAACTTCAGGTCTTTTCTGATCGATTAAGGCTAAAAGTTGATCTTTTCCCACACGTTGTTTATCAGACAGTTGTATCATTTGAAGTAACTTTTCTGAAGTAACTTCTGGAATGGGCTTTTCGCGCGCAGGATAAATATCCAACAGGATCAGATCGTCAACCGCTTCCAGACTTCGCGCAAAATCAAGCATAAAATCGCGGGTGCGACTATACAAATGAGGCTGAAATATTGCGGTTAGCTTCTTTTCCGGAAATAAAGACCGAACAGCCTGCAAGCAAGCATTTATTTCTGTTGGATGATGCGCATAGTCATCAACATAGAAATGTTTTTGATCCACATGAATATCAAAGCGTCTTTTAATTCCTTTAAAAGTTGCCAAACCTGCTACGATCATCTCAGGAGTTACGCGGTTTATCCATGCGATAGCAATTGCAGCCAGTGCATTACTCAGGTTATGCTTTCCGGCTAAAGGCAACATTGCCCTGAAACTTGTATCATCAGGAAAAACAATATCAAAATACTGACCTTCAGGTGTTACTACTATGTTTTGTGCACGAACAGCTGATCGTTCCGAAAAACCGTATCGCACCAAATACCCATCACAATCAAGTTTTTGATCCTCCTGCAAAATCAAAAATCCATTTTCCGGCAACCCATCAACGAACTCCTGAAAAGCGTCATGTAAGTATGTTGCATCACCATAAACATCCAGATGATCTGCTTCAATAGCAGAGATCACAGCCATGTCAGCCTTTAAATACAAAAACGATCGATCAAACTCGTCTGCCTCAACAATTAAAACATCAGGTCGTTTATTGAGAACCAGATTACTGTTAAAATTCTTTGCAATACCACCAATAAAAGCAGTTACTTTGGTGTCCGCCTGATAAAGGAGCCAGGCAGTAAGGGCAGTAATAGATGTTTTTCCATGTGTGCCGGCAATGGCAACTGTAAATTCAGATTCGGAGAGCACACCCAAAAGCTGCGATCTTTTAAGTAAAAGGATATCCAGATTTTTAACTTTTGACAACAATCGGTTGTCGGCCGGAATAGCAGGTGTATATACCACAAGATCAAGGTGATCAGGCAATAATTCAGGATTATCTTCAAAGATAACATGAATTCCTTCATCAGTCAATTCATCAGTAAGTTCAGATGCCGTGCGGTCGTAGCCAACAACCCAAGCACCCTGCATACGAGCATAACGAGCCAGCGCACTCATACCAATGCCACCAATACCAAGGAAAAATATCCGTTCTCCGGTTTTTATCTTCATTTATTAATTAATTTTTCTATTTCATCCACAATAGCATCATCTGCATCTGGCTTGGCAAACTGAGCCAAAGCGTGTTGCATTTGCTTACATTTTTCATCATCCGATGCCGTTGCAATCATTGCCGGAACAAGTTTATCTGCAGCTTCGGCATTTGCAATCATTTCTGCAGCGCCTGCTTGCGTAAGTCGCCTGGCGTTGCTTGTTTGATGATCTTCGGCAGCCGATGGAAGCGGAACGAAAATCGCAGCTTTCTGCACTGCGGCCAACTCCGAAATTGCCATGGCTCCAGCTCGCGATACAACCAGATCAGCAGCAGCATAGGCAAAGTCCATCCGATCGATAAATGCCGTCACATAACAAGATTTCCAATTTGCTTGCCTTACTATTTGCTTTGCCTGTTGTTCATAATTTTTTCCTGTTTGCCAGATGAGCTGAATATCAGATTGAACCATCTGATCCATCCGTGTTTCCAAAGCTTTATTGATCGCCAAAGCTCCTTGACTTCCCCCTACAATTAGTACAATTTTACGTGAGCTATCCATTCCAAAAAATTCTAATGCTTCCTCCTTTTTACCAGCAATTTGAACGGCATTTTTCCTGAGTGGATTTCCGGTCAGAACAGTCTTTTCAGGTGGAAACCATTTATCCATGCGATCATAAGCCGTGCAGATGGCATTTACCTTTGAAGCCAAAAGACGATTTGTTATACCCGGAAAAGAATTTTGCTCTTGTATCAGGGTAGGTATGCTTAATTGCACAGCGGCGCGCAAAGTTGGGCCACTCGCATAGCCGCCAACTCCAATCACCAAATCTGGCTTAAACTTTTTGAGTATGCTTCGGGCATGAAATAAACTATAAATCAGCTTAAGCGGGAAAAGCAGGTTTTTCAGGCTGATACTTCTTTGTAACCCACTGATCCATAAGCCTCTAATAGCATAGCCAGCCTGTGGAACGCGTTGCATTTCCATACGCCCTTTGGCGCCCACAAACTGAATTTGTGCATCAGGCATCCGCCTGCGCAAAGCATCAGCAATGGCGATGGCCGGAAAGATGTGCCCCCCGGTGCCTCCTCCGCTAATTATAAACCGCTTCGACTGCTTCGTCATGATGAATCAGTTCCTCCTTTTCTTTTTCTTTTCTGGCAATATCTTTACTTACACTTAACATTATTCCAATTGATAGACTCGTAAACCAGATTGAAGTTCCTCCCATACTCACCAGCGGCAAAGGCTGTCCGGTTACAGGCAGCAAACCAACCGCCACTCCCATATTTACCATAGCCTGAAAAACCAGACTAAAAGCCACCCCAATGGATAGAAAGGCTCCAAAAGTTTGTGGAATCTTGGTCACAATCACTACTGCCCTAAAGAGTAATATCAAATAAAGCAGCACCATAAAACTACCTCCCAACAATCCATATTCTTCAACTACAATTGCAAAAATAAAATCGGAATACGGATGGGGCAGAAAATTCCGTTGGGTGCTGTTTCCGGGCATTTTACCAAAAATATTTCCATTAACAATCGCTATCTGTGCCTGCTCAATCTGATAATTATCCCCTGTATCTTTCGAAAAACTCTCAATGCGGTTTTTCCAGGTCCAGAGCCTCCCCTGCCGATCTTCAGGAAGTTGCAACAATATTAAAATGAATATAGTAAGTGCAACCAACCCAATACCTACCAGAGAGAAAATGTATTTCATATTCACGCGGCCAATAAACAACAGCACCAAACTGGTTGTGAAAATCATCGCTGCTGTGCTAAAATTTGCAGGTAATACTAAGAATACTACCAGAAGCACAGGCACCATCAGAGGAACAAAAGCCGATTTAAAATCCTTTATGTGATCCTGTTTTTTGGTAAGCATACGTGCCAAATACATGATCAGGGTTAATTTAGCAAGGTCGCTGGTCTGAAAAGTAAGATTGAAAGGCAATGGCAACACGCGCTTTGCTTCGTTAAGGTTCAAACCAAAAATCAAGGTAAGAAATAGCAGTGGAATAGCAATCCACAGCGCCACCTGAAAAACAGGTGAAAAATACACATACCTGATTTTGTGCATCAGATACATGAAAACAAAACCCAAAAACAGGATCACAAAATGCTTGAGCATATAATATTCCGTGTTGCCTCCCTGATACTTGTAAGCAAGTGTTCCGGTTGAGCTGTAAACGGCCAATAGCGAAAAAAGCGACAGCAGTATCACCACTGACCAAATCACCTTATCACCTTTTATATCTCCAAGAATTTTGTTTAGCATCTTATTCCATTATAAAGCTTTTACTGCACTCTTAAAACTATCTCCCCGTTCTTCGTAGTTTTTAAACCTATCAAAACTTGCACATGCCGGCGACAAAAGAACAACATCACCCTTTGAAGCCAGCATCGAAGCAACCATTACAGCTTCCTCAGCTGAACTAACTTCAACAATTGGTTCAATTAGCTCACCAAAAAACTGTTTCAATTTGCTATTGTCAGCTCCCATACAAATCAGGGCTTTCACTTTTTGCTTTACGAGCGGTATTAAACTGCTGTAATCGTTTCCTTTATCCTGTCCGCCGGCTATCCAAACCACAGGTCTGTCAAAAGTTTCGAGTGCATACCAGGTAGCATTCACACTGGTAGCCTTGGAGTCGTTGTAATAGGCTATGCCATGCACATTTGCCACAAACTCAATGCGATGAGCGATATTCTGGAAATCCGAGAGGCTTTGTTTCAAGGATTCATTTCTGATATCCAGCAATTTGGTTGCCACACCGGCAGCCATGGAATTGTAAACATTATGTTTACCCTGAAGTGCTAATTGTTCGAGTGTCATATGAAATTTTTGTTTATTTATCGTGATATGAATTTTTTCGTTTTCCAGGAATGCACCTTCTTCTGCTTCAATTGTTTGCAGACTAAAAGGATATTTTTTTGCAGCTATTTCATTGGCATCAAGCCATTTACTGATGAGTGAATCGTCAACATTGTAAATAAATGCATCTGTTGCTACAAGATTTTTTGTGATGCTCCATTTGGATTGTGCATAAGCTTCGAAGCTATTGTTATAGCGATCAAGATGATCGGGGGTAATATTGAGCAATACAGCGATATTAGGATGAAAATCAACCAGGCCATCCAGCTGAAAACTGCTTAACTCCAACACGAAATAGTCGTGATCAGTTTCTGCCAATGCAGCAGCAAAACTTTTTCCAATATTTCCGGCCACACAAACATCAAGTCCTGCCTGTTTTATAATATGTCCTATGAGCGCTGTTGTAGTTGTTTTTCCGTTGGTTCCGGTAATGCCAATCAAGAAAGCATTGGTGAAACAGGCAGCATATTCAATTTCAGAAATTACAGGAATATTATATTCTCTGGCGGCCATCACAACAGGAGCCTGTTCGGGAATTCCCGGACTTTTAATAATGAGGTCAGCCAAAAGAATTCTATCGAGATTATGACCTCCTTCTTCGTAAGAAAAATGGCTGTTATCGAGTTGTTCCTTAAAAACTTGCGCAATTTGTCCCAAATCAGAAACAAATACCTCCCTGCCCATTTTTCGGGCAAGCACTGCCGCACCCAAGCCGCTTTCGCCAGCGCCGAGCACTACAATGTTTTGATATTTATTTGCTGAAAATTTCATTTTTTATTACCTAATTTTTAACGTTATAATTGTTAAAACCGCCAGCATGATGCCAACAATTAAAAAGCGCTGAACTATTTTTGGTTCCGGATAACCCAGCTTTTGATAGTGATGATGCAGTGGAGCCATTTTGAAAATTCGCTGTCCTAGGCCGAATTTCTTTCGGGTATATTTGAAATAGCTCACCTGTAGCATTACCGAAAGGCTTTCGGCCAGGAAAATGCCACACAGAATAGGAATCAAGAGTTCTTTTCGAATCAAAATGGCAAAAACAGCAATAATGCCGCCCAAAGCCAGACTGCCTGTATCGCCCATAAAAACCTGAGCCGGAAATGCGTTATACCATAGAAATCCAATATTGGCTCCAACAAATGCGCTGATAAAAATTGTAAGTTCACCAGTATCTGGCAGGTACATGATATTGAGGTAATCAGCAAAAATGATATTACCAGAAACCCATGCCAAAATTCCAAGCGTTACTCCAATTATAGCCGAAGTGCCAACCGCAAGTCCATCCATGCCATCCGTGAGGTTAGCACCATTTGAAACTGCTGTGATAATGAGAATAACAATCGGAATGAAAACCAAAAATGCCCATTTATGATAATCAGGCCCGAGCCATTTCAGGAGTACTGCATAATCAAATTCATTGTTTTTAATGAAAGGTATGGTCGTTTTTGTCGTCTGAATTTCGACAGGAGAGAATTTACTTGCCGGCTCTTTCTCAGATATTTCCACCACAAGCTGGTCAGCAGGCGCAGCTTTTTCGCGCATCACAACAGAATTATCAAAGTACATTACCAGACTAACCACTAAACCCAAAATCACCTGTCCGATAATCTTCACCTTTGGTGATAAGCCTTTTTTATCCTTCTTAAAAACTTTGATGTAATCGTCTGCAAAACCAAGTCCGCCAAGCCATATGGTAGTGAACAACATCAGTAAAATATACGTATTGGCAAGGTCAGTGAACAGCAATGTGGGAACTACGATAGAAGTCAAAATTATCAATCCACCCATGGTAGGCGTACCCTGTTTTTCAATCTGACCTTCCAAGCCGAGATCCCGCACAATTTCACCAACCTGTTTGCGATTCAAATAATTGATCCAGCGCTTGCCAAAAAGCAATGAAATGATCAGCGAAGTGATAACAGCAGCTGCTGCTCTGAAAGAGATGTATTGAAACACCCCCGCTCCCGGAAAATTAAATGCCTGATCCAAATATTCAAATAAGTAATACAGCATGACTATCCTATTCTTTCGTTTAGTGCTTCACTTAGTTCTTTCTTATCATCAAATGGATGTTTCACCCCATTGATTTCCTGGTAGGTTTCGTGGCCTTTGCCGGCAACCAAAATGATATCTCCCTTTTTCGCCAGCGCAACAGCAGTTCGAATAGCTTCACGACGGTTGCTCACAGCCAAAACCCTGTTATAGTGCTCAGCAGCAACGCCTTTGCGCATTTCCTGAATGATTACTTCCGGATCTTCTGTTCTTGGATTATCGGACGTAAGGATGAGCTTGTTGCTTGCGGCAGCAGCCAGACGAGCCATTTCCGGACGTTTTGTTTTATCGCGATCGCCACCGGCTCCGGCAACTGTAATCAGGAGTTCGTTGTGTGTTCGTATCGTATTGATGGTTTTTAATACATTATCCAAAGCATCCGGAGTATGCGCATAATCCACAATTCCTGTAATCCCTGACGTATGATAAATCAATTCAAAACGACCAGTGGCTGAATGTAGCTTACTGATTCCCATGAGCGTATCAGCCTTATCAATACCTAAAAGCACACTGGTTGCATAAATTGCCAAAAGGTTGTAAGCATTGAATTTACCGGCCAGATGTGTAGATAATTCCTCTCCATCAACTAAAAGCAATAAGCCCTCAAAGCTGTTTTCCAGAATTTTAGCTCTAAAATCTGCAGCTTTTGACAGGGAATAGTTAGCGGTAGCAGCCTTGGTGTTCTGCACCATGAAATGCCCGTTTTTATCATCAGAATTTATCAGGGCAAAAGCCGTAGAAGGCAACCAATCGAAGAATCCTTTCTTGGCATCTCTGTATGCCTGAAATGTTCCGTGATAATCCAGATGATCATGGGTGAGATTAGTAAAAATAGCGCCTGCGAATTTCAATCCTGCAATGCGAAATTGTGAAACAGCATGCGAACTTACCTCCATAAATACGTATTGACAGCCCTGATTGACCATATCGCTCATCAACGCATTGATTTGCAATGGATCGGGAGTGGTGTGGGTTGCAGGCAAAGTTGTTCCATTGATTTTATTCTCGATCGTCGAAAACAATCCACAGGCAAAACCCAGACCAGTGAAAAGTTCGTACAACAAGCTTGCGATGGTTGTTTTGCCATTTGTGCCGGTAACGCCAACAAGTTTGAGGTTTTGAGAAGGGTTGTCGTAAAAATTTGCTGCTGCTATGGCCAGACTATAGGCGGCATTCTCAACTTTCACATAGGTGATACCTGTTTTTTGTTCTTTGGGCAGTTTTTCGCATATTACTGCCACAACACCTTGTTGTACAACCTGATCAATAAACTCGTGACCATCTGTTTTTGTTCCTTTTATAGCAAAGAAAATACCACCAACAGCACACTTACGCGAGTCGAAACACATATGCTTTACTGGTCGGTTCACTTCACCAATAATTTGCCTGACAGGGCACTTATATAATATGTCTGACAGCAATTTCGTCATCACAAATTCACTAGTTTAAGTTCCACTTCACGGTTCTTTGTCGGAGGCGTACCGGGCCTCACAGATTGCCAGGCCACCTGTCCGCGACCGTTTACCAATACTTTCAATCCCATATTTTCGAGCAGAAAAACTGCATCACGCACATTCATCCCCCGCACATCAGGTATTTCTTCGGGGCTAATCATTGCTGCCTGAAGCAAAAGCAATGTAGTATCTGCTTTGGCACTCACCCACTCCTGCTGAGAGGCCTGATCCGATATGCTAAGCCCCAGCATTTCGGAAAGTTTGGCTGCATCAGCTTTATTGATTACCTTCTCTTGAAATGCAAATGCAGCATGCGACTTATCTATCAATGGCTGCTCTTCATGAATGTCTAAACGGGTAGCGTAAACTTTATCGGCAATTTCCTTGAACACAGGTGCAGCAACAGCACCTCCATAAATTTTACCGGAAGAAGGATTACTTACAACCACAATACAGCTGTAGCGCGGCTTAGCAGCCGGAAAATATCCAACAAATGAAGCTGTATAATTTGTCTTGTTGTATCCTTTGCTGCCACTTGCTATTTGCGCAGTTCCTGTTTTTCCGGCGATTTGAAAAGGACTCTTATTTAAATATCTGGCAGTTCCGCGTTGAACCACGCCTTCCATCAAACTTTTCACCGAATCAATAGTGGACCGGGAAGCAATTGCTTTGTTGATAAGCTGTGTTTCGAAATGTTCAATTGTTCTGCCTCCCTGTCTGATTTCCGCCACAAACATGGGTTTCACCATGCTGCCATTGTTGGCGACTGCATTATAAAACGTTAGAATTTGAATTGGCGTGAGGCTCAACTCGTAACCGATAGACATCCAGGGCAAAGTAGTCCCGTACCAGAATTTTTTGTCTTTCGGATGCTTGATGTAAGGCTTACCCTCACCTTGGATTTCGAGCCCAAGCGACTGATTAAGCGACATATCATATAACCGCTCAACAAATTGCTCCGGATTTTCTTTGTACGCATCCCATACTAATTTGCTGATAGCTACATTGGAAGATTTTTCAAAGGCTTCCCTTACAGTAAATCGTCCGTTGCGAATCGGATACACATCACGCATCGTGCGATTGTAATACACAATATAGCCACCACGGCCAACATCCATGGTATCAGCAAGCCGCACCTTTTTATCTTCCAATAGGGCAATCATCGAAGCCAGTTTAAAAGTGGATCCCGGCTCCACACTTTCGGCAAGGGCATAATTGTACGACTCTTCGTAATGACCGGTTTTGGCATTAATACTCAGGTTGGCAATGGCTTTTATTTTTCCGGTAGCCACTTCCATCAAAATGGCACATCCCTCTTCGGCATTGTTTTCCTGAAGGTTTCTGCGAAGTGCATCTTCGGCCACATCCTGGATATTAATATCAATTGTAGTTACGACATCTTTCCCATTTTGAGGCTCAATTTCATTTCCATCAAAAAGAGGTTTCCAGTCGCCATTGTTGATGCGTCTTTTCACCTGCTTCCCGTCAATTCCTTTAAGCACTTGATGATAAGCCCCTTCGATACCCACAAAAAGCTCTTCCTGCTCATTTTGATAACCAATTGTGCGACTGGCTAATTCGCGGAAAGGTTTTTCACGCTTATCGTGTGGGATCAGAATAAGCCCTCCCTTAAACTTTCCTCTTCGAAGAATTGGGAAACTCCGCAATTGCTTAACCTGTGAATAAGTAGCACGACTCTGAAGTTGGAAATACCTGTTTCCCTGCTTACGGGCTCTTTTCAACTGATTAAGGTAGCTCTGTTTGGATTTATCCTTAAACAGCCCCGACAACATCAGTGCAAGCGAATCAACTTTAGCATCGAAAAGTGGCTGATCAATTAAGGGGGAAGCAACATCCATGCGGACTTCAAATACTGGCACTGAGGTTGCCAACAAAGAGCCATCATCAGCCAGCACATTACCTCTTAAGGCCTCTACATCAAAGACCCTGATTTCCTGCTTTTGGGCTTTTTCACGCAATTCGTCACCAAATTTCACTTGTATAAAGGCAATACGGGCAATGATAGCAATTCCAAAGAGCAGCATAAATCCGTACAACAGATAAACCCGCCACAAAATATCTTTCTTTTCATCCATCATTTGCTATCCTCCCCTTTGATGATGATTTTATGCACTGGCTCAACAGATTCTTTGAGGCCACTTTTGCTCAATTTATTGGCAATAGTTGATTGTTTAGTCTGCTGCATCAGTTCCGACTTTGTAGAAATATATTCGTAGTGCAGTTCTTTGAGTTCGCGGTTCAAATTATCGATCTGACGGCTCATATCCTCCGCGTAATAACTATTTGCGATATAAACCAATGCCAGCGCAGCAAGAAAAAACACAAAATTGATCTGCCGCCGCACCCAGTTGTAAGCCAAAAAATCGCCTCCAAGCACATCCATAAAAAGCCTGCCCGAAAAGCTTCTCTTCTTTTCAGCTACAGGCTTTTCTTTGGGTGTTTCCTGCTTCTCGACCAGTACATTTACTTTTTTAGCCATCTGATTTACGTTGTGCTATTCTGAGTTTTGCGCTGCGTGCACGGCCATTCTCATTTATCTCTTTTGCCGAGGGAATGATTGGTTTTCGTGTTACCACTTCCCATGGCGTAAGTGTATTTCCAAAAAAGTCTTTTTCAATTTCGCCGTTTGCATTTCCTGCCCGCATAAAGTTTTTCACCAGTCGGTCTTCCAGAGAGTGATAACTAATCACAACCAGTCGTCCGCCGGGTTTTATCACATCGGCACATTGACCAAGGAATTTTTCCAGCACTTGCATTTCCTGGTTGACTTCTATCCGCAGCGCCTGAAAAAGCTGAGCCAAAACTTTATTCTCTCTGTTGCGGGGCAGCATATGCGCAACAGCCTGTCGTAATTCTGCAGTTGTGCAAACAGCCGTATTTTGCCTTGCCGCTACAATAGCTCCAGCCAATTGCCAGGCCTGCTGCAGTTCTCCGTATTTTCTAAAAATATCCGTAAGTTGTTGCTGATCATATGTGTTTACAATATTCTCAGCCGTAATTTCCTGCTGCTGATCCATTCGCATATCCAGCCGGCCATCAAAGCGGGTCGAAAAACCCTTATCCGCTACATCAAATTGATGAGAAGAAACGCCCAGATCGGCCAAGACACCATCGAGCTGTTTTACGCCATTCAATCGTATAAAATTTTTCAGGTACTGAAAATTCTGCGGGATAAAAACAAAACGGGAATCGCTGATGCTATTGGCCCGAGCATCGGCATCCTGATCAAAACCAAACAATTTGCCATCGGTTTCCAGCCTTTTGATGATAGCCTGCGCATGTCCGCCCCCACCAAAAGTAACATCAGCGTACACCCCATCAGGTTGTACCTGTAATCCTTCAACGGACTCGTGAAGTAATACCGGTTTGTGATACATGCTTATAAGCTTGTTTGGTCGACGCTTCCTAGTTTTTCCGTTGCCAATTTTTCGAATGCGTCCTGATCAAGGCTGTTGATACGTGCTTCGTAAGCAGCCCTGTCCCAAAGCTCCATGTTACTGGTTAAGGAGGTCAAAATCACCTCTTTCTGCAGCCCTCCTGTTTCAATCAGATTTTTAGGGATCTGAATCCTGCCGGTTCCATCCAGTTTCACCATTTTGGCGCCGGCATTGTACTTTCTCACCAATTCAACATTAGATCGCACAAACTGATTCAAAGCCCTAAGCTTCTCCTGAGTCTTCGTCCAATCGCTCATCGTGTACAATTCAAGGCATTGGTCGAACAAGCCCGGACGAAGCACAAAGCCCTCCTCCGCAAGCTCGCCCAACTGAACCTTGCAATCTGCCGGAAGCATCAGTCTGCCCTTTGCATCCAGCTTACATTGATATTGACCGATTGGATAATTCAAAAAATTGACATTTTGTGCGATAAAATTAGTGCATTTTTTCCCACTATCTCCCATTTTATACCACAAAAGTTATCAAATGTTACAAAAAACTGCACAAAAAATATCTGATCATATGTTACATACTGATTTAGTGTGTTTTACAAACGCAGAAAAATACCAGATTTGCTTACTGCCTGAATATGAATTGGCTTTATTAACAAGGCAAAATAGAAATACTTGATTTTCAGCCTCCTCAGCATGAATATTTTCTGATTCAATTGATTTGGTTTTAAAAAACGAACTACTCCTAATTTCAAACTACTTTTATATTGGCTTTTAACAATACATTTTCTGTATTTTTGTTGGTTCATTAACCAAAACAGATGGCGGACAACCAAAAAAAAATGAAATCACAAACTGAAAAGCTGATTGATATTGAGGCTGTTTTCAGGCAAAAAAACCCAAAGCTTTTCAAGGCTATTCCGGGTTTTGTGTTTTCCTATTTAAAACGGGTAATCCATCAGGATCAGATTAACACCTTCATTCAGCACTCAAAACACCTTTATGGCCTTGATTTTGTGGATGCTGCCATTGCAGAATTTAACCCTACAGTTATCCTTAACGGTTTGGGAAACATACCTTTAAATGATAGAATCATTGTAGCATCAAATCATCCGTTAGGTGGATTGGATGGCATTGCTTTGATGCAGGCCGTTGGCAAAGCGAGACCTGATATCAGTTTTCCGGTCAATGATATCTTGCTTTATCTCGACAACCTTAAACCTCTTTTTATACCCATCAATAAACATGGAAGTAATGCTGAAAATATCCGCATTTTAAATGATACATTTGCCGGGGACAATGTAATCTGTTACTTCCCTTTCGGGCTGGTTTCCAGAAAAAAAGGAGGTAAGATTTATGACCTGGAATGGAAAAAGACTTTTTTGAGCAAAGCAAAAAAATACAAAAGGGATATCGTTCCAACTCACATCGCCGGAAGAAATTCAAACTTTTTTTACAGGCTTTCCAATCTTCGCAAACAACTCGGCATCAAAGCCAATATTGAAATGCTCTATCTTGTAGATGAATTTTTTAAGCAATACAACAAAGAAATCATCATAACATTTGGACAGCCCATTGACTACAAGGTTTTTGATAAAAGCAAGAGTGATTTGGAATGGGCAACCCAACTTAGAAATTTTGTATATAAATTAGGCAAGAACCCCAAAGAAAACTTTAATCCCAAAACCCACTACAACCTCGAATAATTTGAAATCCAATGCCATGAAATCGTTAATAGAACCGGTAAATAAAAATTTACTTCTCAAAGAACTCACTTCAGAGCGTTTTTTTCGAAAGACAAACAATGGAAATAATGAAATTTATATTCTTTCTGATCACGATTCGCCGCATTTTATGCAGGAAATAGGTCGATTAAGAGAGCTCACCTTCAGGGCTTCGGGGGGTGGAACCGGAAAAGAAGTTGATATTGATACATTCGACCTCGGCGAAAATGGTTTCAAACAGCTCATCGTTTGGAATCCTGAAGAGATGGAAATCGTTGGTGGTTATCGCTTTATCGAATGCAAACACCTTCCTATCGATCAGGAAAGCAATGTATATACGCCTACTGCAAAACTTTTTGCCTATTCAGAAAAATTTATTCAGGATTATCTTCCTTTTACAATCGAGCTTGGCAGATCATTTGTTCAGCCAGATTACCAACCCACAAAAAACATGCGCAAAGGTATGTATGCGCTTGATAACCTGTGGGATGGGCTTGGCTCGTTGATTCATCTTTTTCCTGAAACACGTTACTTTTTTGGTAAAGTTACGATGTATCCCCACTATGATAAAATGGCCAGGGATCTGATTTTATATTTTTTAAATCACTATTTTCCGGACGAAGATAAGCTGGTTTATCCCAGAAACCCTTTGTCGTATCACCACGAATTGAAACTCCTAAAAAACAGGTTTTCAGGAAATTCATACGAGGAAGATTATAAAATACTCATGAAAATCGTGCGCGAGCAAAAGGAAAACATCCCACCGCTTGTAAATGCTTATATGAATCTCTCGTCAACCATGAAATGCTTTGGAACCGCATTAAATCAAACCTTTGGAGCAGTTGAAGAAACTGGAATTATCGTAACCATTGGAGATATTTTTGACATCAAAAAAGACCGGCATTTGCATTACGACCCAAACGAAAAACCAACGCATTTAAAATGATCATCCAGGAAGCCCGTTTTTTACAAAGCAATACAAAAATTGAAAAGCTACCTGAAGCAAAGTATCCGGAATACGCATTTATTGGTCGATCGAATGTTGGAAAGTCGTCGCTGATCAATATGCTAACAGGCAAGAAACAATTGGCAAAAATCTCGTCGAAGCCTGGCAAAACTATTACTATCAATCACTTTTTGGTAGATGAAGGCTGGTACCTTGTCGATTTGCCCGGATATGGTTTTGCCAAAAGGTCGAAAGATGCGCGCGAAAAATGGGCTAAAATGCTACGTCAATACCTCAGGATGCGTAAAAACTTGATTTATATGTTTGTGCTGGTCGATAGCAGGATCGAACCTCAAACAATTGATCTGGATTTCATTAATGAATTAGGTGAAGCCGAAATCCCCTTTATCGTAGTTTTCACAAAAACAGACAAACAAAGCAATCGCCAAACCATGTCACATGTTAAGGCATTTCAAAAAGCATTGGCAGCAAGCTGGGAAGAACTACCTAAAACGGTTATGAGTTCATCACTCAAAGAAACAGGTAAAGATGAGATTCTAGAGATAATTGCTGCTGGCAATCAAGTTTTTAATCAGAACGAAATTTCGACCAACACCTGATTTTTTACAACATGCTGACCTTTCTCTACATTTAATACTTTTACCTCCCCTGAAAAAGGCGCCCTGATTTCATTAAGCATTTTCATGGCCTCGAGCACCACTAAAGGATCTCCCTCCTCAACTTTTTGCCCGACTGCAACATAAACTTCGGTAATTGTACCAGGGATAAAAGCCTTCATCACACCCGGAACAATTTCGGCATAATGCTTACGGGCGTTGTACTTTTTTGTGAGGGTAGTTTTATATTTTACGTGATCGATAATTAGTGTTTCGTATTTCACCTTTTTTGCCACAACTTCTTCTTTTTTCATAGGCTTATAGCTTTAACTAAGTGCAAATTAAGACAATTATAAGAACTTCTTCGATCTCGAGGAAGTTAAAAATAAAAGGTAGCTATTAGAAAGGTGGTATTCCGTGCTTTTTCATTGGCACTTCAACGATTTTATCCTTTGAAATATCCAGTGAATGGATCAACATCCTACGTGTTTCAGCCGGTTCAATTACGGCATCAATATAACCATAAGCAGCTGCCACATAAGGATTTGCAAACTTATTTTTATATTCTTCCACTTTCATTTTTCGCACTTCATCAGGATTTTCAGCAGACTGAATTTCCTTCCGAAAAATAATATTGGCAGCACCCTCAGGTCCCATAACAGCAATTTCGGCAGTTGGCCAGGCAAACACAAAGTCGGCTCTCAAATGATGTGAACACATGGCAATATAACCACCACCATAAGCCTTACGCATGATAACTGTAATTTTGGGAACAGTTGCCTCGGAATAGGCATACAACACTTTGGCACCGTGACGAATAACACCGGCATGTTCCTGATCAATTCCAGGTAAATATCCCGGAAGGTCAACCAAAGTTACCAAAGGGATATTAAACGAATCGCAATAACGGATAAAACGAGCAGCTTTGTCGGATGAATCCACATCGAGTACCCCGGCCAGCACGTTAGGTTGATTAGCAACAAACCCAACAGTGTCGCCATTCACACGACCAAATCCAATCACAATATTTGCAGCAAACAATTCCTGAACTTCCAAAAACTCAGAATCATCGGCCAATGACCTTATCACATCGCGCACATCATAGGGCAAGCGCGGGTCTGTGGGCAAAATAGTATCAATTTTATAGTTTCTTGTTTTAGGCGCCTTTTTAGGGAAGCGCTCAGCTTTTTTCATATTATTCCATGGAATAAAACTAACAAGCTGTTTGATTTGACTAAAACATTCTTCTTCACTAATGGCATAAAAATGGGCATTCCCTGTTATTTCGGAATGCACACGTGCACCTCCAAGCTCCTCCATTGATATCTCTTCGCCCAAAACAGTCTTAATCACTTCGGGGCCAGTAATAAACATCTTGGATATGTTTTCGACCACAAAAACAAAGTCTGTTAAAGCAGGTGAATATACTGCACCTCCTGCACATGGTCCAAGAATTACAGAAATCTGAGGAATAACGCCAGAAGACTGTGTATTTCTATAAAAAATCTCACCATAGCCAGCCAAAGAGTTTACACCTTCCTGAATCCGTGCACCCCCGGAATCGTTAATCCCGATCAATGGCACTTTCAGTTTCATGGCATGATCCATAATTTTGGTAATCTTTTTTGCATGCATCCAGCCCAAAGAACCTCCCGCCACAGTAAAATCCTGTGCATAGATACAAACCGGATGGCCGCTCAGGGTTCCTGTACCTGTGATTACTCCATCGCCCGGCAAGTACTTTTTATCCATATCAAAATCTTTGGCAGCATGCTCTACGAATAAGTCATACTCGTGAAAAGATTTTGGATCAAGCAAGGCGATAATTCGCTCACGAGCTGTGAGTTTTCCAATTGCTTTTTGTTTCTCAATGGCTTTGTCACCCCCACCCATCAGGGCATCGCGCATACGGCGCTGCAATTCGGAAGTCTTCTGTTTAATCCCCATAATGGTAATTTTTGGTTCAGTAATCCTGATTAGATTTCTATATCATTTTTTCTTATCCTGCGAAAAATACTGTCGCAAATGACAGCTGCCTAATCTTGCAAAAATAAGCCAAATATAAAAAATAACAACTTTTCATTTTCATTGATTAAAAGGATTACTCGAAAATCAGAAAACTAACAACCAAAATAAGCCAAACCGACACCATATAGTATTGCATTATTTTTTTTGAAACAGAAATCTCACACGTTTTCGAGAACAAAAAAAGCCGGCTCATACCGGCTAATTTTTTTTCAAAATTAAATGCTTATCAATTCCTTTACCTTCTGATAATCAGTTTCCTGGTCAAGGCAGCTCCATCATTTATCGTCAGACTATAAAAATAAATCCCTTCTGGCAAATCTGAAACTGACAGCTGTATTTTTCCTGATTTATCAGAAACTACTTGTTTCAAAATTTCCTGACCCACAATATTGAACAACTTCAGTTCGGCAACCTTAACTCCTGTAGGAAATTCATAATCGATAGCAATTTGATCAGTTGCGGGATTTGGATAAGCACTGCTAATCAATGCGTTTGACAGCAAATCCTCAATGGATGTTGGACTAATTACATAGCTTACCAAAAAATAAACCTGATCATCCGGTTCGTCTGCATTGAAGAAGGTGTACTTAACGGTCGAAGTTCCAACATTGCCCTGAGGAAGATAATGGCCTGCAAATACTGTTTCTGGCGTCATTTCACCGGCAGGAATATTATAAGCATTGGGCGATTCCGTTACATCATCCGGGTAACAGGCTTCCCAGCAAAGGTAGTTTGTTGAACCCTCAACCACATTAATATCCTCGCGACGCGCCTTTACAGGCATATCGCGATCGGTATTATTTTTGACCAGCACATGCGAGAGAAATTCCTCATAAATATTATCCGTCATTTCACCATTAACATAAACTGTAGTGCCATTTTCAATATCCTGTGCATCCCAATGCAAGCTCAATGAAGTGATTACAGGTTCTGCAATATTGTACTCAACAAAAAAGAATACTTGTTCATCTTCGTTCGCTTCATTGAAAAAAGTATATTTTACTGTTGAAATACCAGCATTACCCTGCGGTAAATAATGTCCGGCAAAAACCGTTTCGGGCGTCATTCCACCAGCAGGAATAGTATAGGCATTTGGCGATTCTGTAACATAATCTGGATAACAGGCTTCCCAACACAGGTAATTGGTTGACCCGTCAACAACCGCTACATTTTCCCTTCTGGCTTTTACCTGCATATCTCTATCTGTTACGTTTTTAACTAAAACATGCGACAAAAACTCTTCAAAAACATTGTCAGACAACTCACCATTAACTACAACCGTTGATTCATCAGCAATAAGTACTCCATCCCATTGCAGGCTCAAAACCTGAGCACCAACAGAGGCGATGGAAAGTAAAAAAATCAGAGAGAATAAAACTTTTTTCATATCAAACCTTACTAAATGATTATTGAAAAATATTCACAAAAACCGTGCTACATATTAATTCACTTAACTAAATGATCAGACACCTTTTGATTAAAAAATGTTGTCTATATCATTAAATATTCTGCAAGTTTAAATATTTTTTTAGTTTTGTTGCACCTCAATACCTAAATAAACTCTTATGAAAAAACATTTTACTTTGATTATGCTTGGCGTTTTACTGCCAATTTTAGCCTGGAACCAGGTGCCCCGCATGTTACTTTCCGAGAATTTTACGAGCAGTACTTGCGGGACCATGTGCTTCTCAAAATCCTGCTTATGATGCACTCCTAAGCGCCAACGAGGATATCATTACTTCGATTAAATACCATATGAGCTGGCCGGCTCCTGGCAACGATCCCATGTATCTTCATAATACTGTTGACAATAATGCCCGAAGAACATACTACGGCATTAATTCCGTTCCGCATTTGTATATGAGTGGAAATTTATTTCATGGGATGCCAGCTCAGGTGAGCCAGGCCATGATCGACAATTACGCGACAAACAATCCTTCACCTTTCGAAATTATCATGCAACATCAGTTATCAGCTGATCAGGATAGTGTTTATGTAACCATGCTCATCAGAGCAGATCAGGCTGTGGGTGGTAACCTGGTAGCGCAAATCGCTGTAATTGAAAAACATGTCAGCTTTTCATCGCCTCCGGGAACAAATGGCGAAACACAATTTCATAATGTAATGAAAGCCTTAATCCCTTCCCGCAGTGGGACAAGTCTTCCTGATTTTGAAGAAGAAGACTATTATATTGTTGAGGCAGCATGGGAATTGGCCAATGTTTACGACATCAATGAAATTGCTGCTGTGGGATTTGTGCAGGATAACACCTCCAAGCATGTCCATCAGGCTGCAAACAGCAGTATAGAGCCACTTATACCCTTTTATGCCAATGATGCCGCCGTTAAAAATATCTCCAATACCACAAGCGTGAATTGCAGCGGCACGATGGATCCTTATATCACCCTGGTAAATTATGGTTCAGAAACTTTAACTAGTGCTACCCTGGAATTTTTTGTTAACGATGAGCTTGTGCATAGTATGGACTGGAATGGCTCACTGGATTTTTTACAAACAACAACAGTAGCAGCTGGCGAACTTGCTTTCTTTTTGCAGGATGAAAATAATTTAGAGGTCGTTATCAGCGGAACTAATGGCGTTGGTGATGATTACCCGAAAAACAATGTCATGAATTATGAATTCATGCAATCGCCCAATGTGAATGGCGTCAATGTAAGTTTGTTTATCCTGCTCAACAATGCACCCGAAGAAACCAGCTGGGAGCTACTTAACCAAACCGGTGAAATAGTGCAGTCAGGAGGCCCTTACACCAACCCTAACAGTGTGGTTAGCATTCCTTTGGAAGTTTCAGAATTAGGCTGCTACGAATTTATCATGTACGATGCAGGTGGTGATGGACTATGCTGTGGCCAGGGAACAGGCTATTATGCCGTACTTGGTGCTGACAGTGATCCTTTGTTTACGGGCCAGGGATTTGGTTCAATCGACAGGAACGAATTTGCTTACGGTTATGTTGGTCAGGATGAAATAACTACAGCATCAAATGTAAAAGTTTATCCAAATCCATTGGAAAGCGGAAGAACTTTGTACTTCAGTCTGGAAAGTTCATCAATAGTTAAAGCCGAAATATACACTATCACCGGAAAACAAATGGGCATGGTTGATTACGGGAAGCTAAGTGCCGGCAGCCATTCGCTTGATAGATTAACCGAAAAACTAACCAAAGGCATGTATTTGCTTTCGTTGGAATATAACGGACAAAAACATCTTGAAAAGATTAGTATTCAATAGTTTATAAAAACATGATAAAAGGCCGTTTCCAATTGGAAACCGGCCTTTTTTATTAGAATTTAAGAAAAGATCTACGAACTTATAAGTCGAGATTTTCAATTAGTTTTTCATCTGCAAAATTCGGGAGTGTAACTTTTAGGCGAGGCTCCTGCTCCATAGCACGTTTTATAGCAAAAACTGCTTCTTCATTACGTGCCCAGCTACGTCGTGCAATACCATTATTTACATCCCAGTGCAGCATCATGCGCAATCGTCGGTCTGCTTCGGCACTGCCATCGAGCAGCATCCCAAAACCCCCATTTATTACCTCGCCCCAGCCAACGCCACCACCATTATGAATAGAAACCCAGGTGGCACCTCTGAAGGAATCTCCGATGACATTCTGAATTGCCATATCGGCCGTAAAAGCTGAGCCATCATAAATATTCGATGTTTCCCTGTAAGGAGAGTCAGTACCTGAAACATCATGATGATCTCGCCCTAACACTACAGGTGCGCTAATCTCGCCTATCGAAATGGCTTCGTTAAAGGCTGCTGCAATCTTGGTGCGGCCTTCAGCATCAGCATATAAAATTCTGGCCTGTGAACCAACTACCAGTTTATTTTTTTGTGCCTCCCTTATCCAATGAATGTTGTCGTTCAGCTGTTGGCGAATCTCTTTGGGCGCTGTTTTTGCTATTTCTTCGAGCACTTCACAAGCTATTTTATCAGTTAGTGCAAGATCTTCTGGTTTGGATGAGGTGCATACCCACCTGAATGGACCAAACCCATAATCGAAGCACATAGGCCCCATGATATCCTGCACATAGGATGGATAATTAAACAATCCTTTGTCGTTCATAATGTCAGCTCCAGCCCTGCTGCTCTCAAGTAAAAAGGCATTGCCATAATCGAAAAAATACATGCCATTTGCCGTCAATCTATTGATTGCATCAACCTGTCGTACCAAGGATTTTCGCACCCAATCCTTGAATTGTTCAGGATCTGTTGCCATCAGTATATTAGCCTCCTCATAACTCAATCCGGCAGGATAATAGCCCCCAGCCCAAGGATTATGAAGTGAAGTTTGATCCGATCCCATATCCACGGTTATCTGTCGTTCAGCGAGTTTTTCCCACAAATCAACCACATTGCCCAGGTAGGCGATTGAATGTGGTGTGTTGCGTTTTTGCCATGCCAAAGCCAGATCAATGGCCTGATCGGCATCTTCAACGATTTCATCAACCCAGCCTTGCTCATGGCGTTTGTAAGCCGCTTTCGCGTTAACTTCTGCCGTAATGCTTACCACTCCGGCTATATTACCGGCTTTGGGTTGTGCACCGCTCATGCCGCCAAGACCTGCGGTTATAAAAAGCTTGGGTCCGCCATTGTAATCCGGATGCTGTTTCATCCTACCGGCATTAAGAACCGTAATAGTAGTTCCGTGCACAATTCCCTGTGGTCCAATGTACATAAACGAACCTGCTGTCATCTGGCCATATTGCGAAACGCCCAGCGCGTTAAACCGTTCCCAATCATCCGGTTTTGAATAATTTGGAATAACCATCCCATTTGTTACAACTACACGTGGGGCATCTGGATGCGAAGGGAAAAGTCCCATTGGATGGCCTGAATACATGGCAAGTGTTTGCTCGTCCGTCATGTTGGCCAAATATTGCATTGTGAGCAGGTATTGAGCCCAATTTTGAAACACTGCACCGTTACCTCCATAAGTAATCAATTCGTGTGGATGTTGTGCCACAGCATGATCGAGGTTATTGCTGAGCATTAACATGATAGCAGCAGCCTGTTTCGATTTGTGCGGGAAAGCCTCAATACTTCTGGCAGAGATCGGATAATCCGGACGAAAGCGGTACATATAAATCCTGCCATAATTCTGAAGCTCCTCTGCAAACTCAGGAGCAAGCATCTGATGATGTTTTGGATCAAAATAACGTAAGGCATTTCTCAAAGCCAGTTTTTTCTCGTCAGGACTCAGAATATCTTTGCGTTTTGGCGCATGATTTATAGCAGGGTCGTAGGGCTTCAGGCGTGGCAATTCGGCAGGAATTCCCTCTAAAATAGCAAGATGAAAGGCATTCAATTCTACAGTCATATCCCATGTTTTTATTGCAGCAAAGTTAAGAAAAGCCCTTTTTAATTTAAGGGTACGCAAACCTTTAATGTAAAAAACAACCTGGTCAGGGTTTAAATCATGTCGCGGCTACCCTCGATGCTGTGCAGCAATAGCGCTCTGGCTCTAAACAACTGGGCTTTTACTGTTCCCAAAGGAAGGTTAAGTATTTCAGTGATTTCTTCATAACTCAGTTCTTCAAAATACCTTAGTGTTATCAGATTTCGATAATGTGGTTTCAGCTTATCGACTACTTCCCGCATCATCCTGATTTTTTGCTTATGCATGAGATCTTCCGCTGGATCAAGTGTTTCGGAAGGTATATGATCAATTAGTTCATCCTGTTCTTCCGATTTCCATTTAAATTTATCTGCAGCAGGAATTCGGTTATTTCGTCGCATAAAGTCGATGCAATTATTGGTAGCGATACGATACAGCCAGGTAGAAAAAGCATAATCGGCCGAGTATTGCCGCAAATTTCCGAATGCTTTACCAAAAGCTTCGATAGTAAGATCTTCGGCATCGTAATGGTTGGCTGACATTTTAAGCATTAGAAAATAAATAGCATCCCGATACCGCTTTAGTAGTTCAGCATAAGCCTGCTGATCTTTGTGATTGACAGCCCGGTCAATCAACACCAGATCACGTTTGGCATTTTCGGTAAGTTGATCATTTATTTCCATTTTGGCTTGCGTACAAATATATTTAACGTAAGTAAGGAAGGTGTAAAAATAACAAAAAAGAAATCCGCAAGCGGAATCGCCCAGCTAAGTCCTCTTTCACCCAGTTTTTTTGCAATTTGCGCAAACATCGCCCACTGAATGATCGTTCTTAACAAAAACAAAAAAACCAATACCGCTGCATTGAGCCAAAACCAATCAGCATAATAAAATGCAGGATCAACAAACCAAAGGGTTATAAACAAAGCATAAAATAGCGAGGAACTTAAGTTGTAACCACCTAATAGAAGTTTGATTTTTGGCGCATAAAACCTTCCTGTCATCAAATGCCGGCGCTTTTGCCTGATCCATGCTGCTAAAGTATTTTTGGGTACTGAAAGCATGCGGTCTTCTGATTGAATCAAAACACTGGTATTGTGTTTGTTTGCAACCTGATGAATAAATAAATCGTCATCTCCGGAAGCTATTTTATAATGTGATGTGAAGCCTTTGTTGCGCAAAAACAAGGATTTGCGATACGAAAGGTTTCGGCCCACTCCCATATAGGGCAGTCCGGCTAAAGCAAATGAAAGGTATTGAATAGCAATATGCAGCGTATCAAAGCGAATAAGCTTGTTGAGCAGATTTTTGGCACTTTGGTAAGGGCCGTAAGCCAAAACCACTTCGGTTTGAGGGCTATAGGCCGCTGCCATTTTCCTGAGCCACTGATCCGATTCGGGATAGCAGTCGGCATCAGTGAGCACAAGTAAATCGTGCTTGGCAGATTTTATTCCCATGCTGAGCGGAAATTTCTTTCCCTGAAAAAAATTCAGGCTTTGCCGCAGGTGTACAATTTTAAGTTTTGGTGTGCTGCGCGCCAATTCATCAAGCAATTCGGTGGTATCATCGTCGGAGCAGTCATTTACTACCACCACTTCAAAATCGGGATAATCCTGTGCCAATATCTCAGGCAAAAAACGCTGGAGGTTATGAAATTCGTTTCGAGCAGAAATCACAACCGAAACAGATTCCAGCTCATCATTCGACTCTCTGATCTTTGCTTTAAAGAACGCTAAACGTGAGAAAAACACCCCATAAAAGAAAAGCTGAGTCAAAAGCACCAGTAAGAAAGCCATTAGAAGCACAAAGCCTATCGAATCGTAGATTATTATCATGCAGCACTGCCATTTGGAATCAGCAAAATTATCCAAAGATTGCTGAATTCACACATTTCTTTTGAGAAACTAATGAACAGCCTAAGTTAGCAATCAGCATAAACACTATCGATTACGGCCTCAATACTTCTCTTGATTAATCCTTACGATCGTATATTCCTGGTGCATTGTGCGTCTCCTTAAGTCTATTTTTCAATCCTGATTCAGGGCCAAAAGACAGTGGGTTTAACGTAAAAGACAGTATCAATAAAGTATAGGATACCATTGCTGGTGAGCACGTTTTCATCGTGTAAATCTTCTAAAATAATACCAAGATCCGGATGGTAAAAGTCCTGATTTTTAGTGTTGATAAAACCATTTGCCTATAAGAATTCATTAACGTTTTGCAATTGAGTAGGGGTATCTGCCTTTACAAAATTTTGGCTTAAACAGCATACAATTTACCCCCACTTTGATAAAACCCTAAAAAATGGTAAGCGGTATCGCAAAAAAAGTAATTATGCAGCAAAAGGTTATGAAAATAATCTTCCCAAGAAGCATAATAAATAGCATCGTTAAGCTTGATAACTGTGTGTTCGTCATTGATATACACTTTTTGCTCAGCCCCTTCCGAAATATATTTATTGGGGTCAATAGCCTCATAGAATAGGTTGTTTTTCGTAGCAAAAGATAGGAGGTTCTCTGTTTCTTTTGCTTTGATTTGGTGTTTTTCTTTAGCCACAGGGCTTGTTCTTTGGCCTGTTCTAAGGAAATTGGTAATTGCCTGTATAGTTGCATCATAGCTATTGCCGCTCTTTCCTGAAAGGATATTTTGTAGTTCATTTTTTATCGTGTTTAGATCCATAAAAATGTAATTTCAGATCACTATTCTGATGCTGATAACTTATGTCGTTGTGGTGCGCTTTTGTACTGCTAAAGCCCGGTTCAAAAATAGTAAAATTCCCTGTAATACATTGAAATCATACATTGTAAGTTTGTGTATTGGGATAAGAAAAGCGCCATAGCTTTTCCCGGAAATAAGCAAAGTTGCGATAGGAGCAGCAAAAAACCCGTACTTTTGCGCAAATTTTTAAGCATGGATTTCGTAATCGATGGACTTGACAGCAAAAGCAATGCACGGGCAGGAACAATAACCACTGCACACGGAACTATCGAAACGCCTATTTTTATGCCGGTTGGGACTGCCGGAACAGTAAAAGCCGTGCATCAACGTGATTTATATGCTGATGTGGAAGCACAAATTATTCTCGGTAATACTTACCATTTGTATTTACGCCCCGGCCTTGAAGTTTTAGAGGCGGCTGGCGGTCTGCATCAATTTAATGGCTGGAACAAACCCATACTAACAGATAGTGGCGGCTATCAGGTTTATTCGCTGAGCGCCAGACGCAAACTCACTCCGGAGGGCGTAACTTTTCAATCACATATTGACGGTTCGCGTCATACTTTTACACCCGAACGAGCTGTGGAAATCCAGCGAAAAATTGGAGCTGATATCATCATGGCTTTCGATGAATGCACTCCCTATCCTTGCGATTACGACTATGCAGCGCGTTCGATGGATATCACCCATCAGTGGCTGAACCGCTGCCAGAAGCAAATGAATGAAACAAAACCCCTTTACGGATACGATCAAACACTGTTTCCAATTGTACAAGGGTCAACCTATAAGGATCTTCGCAAAATTTCCGCCGAAACCATCGCGGCTGCCGGAGCTGACGGCAATGCCATTGGAGGGCTTTCGGTTGGTGAACCAGCCGAGATGATGTATGAAATGACTGAATTGGTTTGCAATATACTGCCCCATGACAGACCCCGCTACCTGATGGGTGTAGGAACTCCGGCTAATATTTTAGAAAGTATCGCACTTGGCGTGGATATGTTTGATTGCGTGATGCCCACCCGAAATGGCCGAAACGGCATGTTGTTTACCAGCAACGGCATACTCAATATGCGCAACGAAAAATGGAAAAACGACTTTAGCCTGATAGATGAAAACGGAACTTCTTTTGTTGATACACAATATTCAAAGGCCTATTTGCGTCATCTGTTTGTGGCAGGCGAAATGCTGGGCAGCATGATAGCTAGTCTGCATAACTTATCCTTTTATCTTTGGCTGGTGAAAGAAGCCCGAAACCATATTTTACAAGGCGATTTTGCCAGCTGGAAACACCAAGTGATTCCAAAAGTGACCCAACGTTTGTAGCCTATGAAGCTGATTGACTGGTATATCTTCAAAAAATTTATCGGAACTTTTTTTTATGCAATTTCATTATTGATCATCATTGTGATCATTTTTGATATTTCTGAAAACATCGAAGATTTCCTGAAAAATGAAGCACCGGTCAAAGAGATTATCGTCGATTATTACATCAATTTTATCCCCTATTTTATAAACCTTTTCGTGTATCTGTTCACCTTTATTTCGGTGATTTTTTTTACAAGCAAAATGGCTGGTAACTCTGAAATAATTGCCATTCTAAGTAGTGGAGTTAGTTTTACGCGCATGTTGAGGCCCTACTTTATGGCATCCTTGTTATTGGGTTTGCTTTCATTTTATCTTGGAAACTTCCTGATACCTCAAACCAATGTAACCCGACGGGCTTTTAAGGACAGGTATATGGAAGATCTGTCGAAAGATAAAGACAGAAACATCCATCTTCAGATTGAAAAAGGAGTTTTCATTTTTGTTGAAAATTACAACGTAAAGCAGCAGACAGGCTATCGCTTCACCATCGAGCATTTTGAAGATGAAAAGATGACCTACAAGCTATTGGCCGATCGCATCGAATTGGACACTACACGCAGCCCAAATGCCTGGAAGATTATCAACTACACCAAAAGGTACATCAACGGCCTGGATGAACACATCGAAAAAGGCAAATCACTCGACACTACCCTGAACCTCCTCCCAACTGATTTGTACAAGATCAAAGAAGATTTTGAGGTGATGAACTTTTGGGAACTTCAGGAACACATCCGCAAGGAGCGCCTGAAAGGAAGCCCAGGCGTGGTAAACTATGAAGTGGAGATGCAGAAGCGACTGGCTTCTCCTGCTGCCATCCTGATACTTACCTTTATCGGAGCTGCTTTGTCGAGCCGCAAAGTGCGTGGTGGCATCGGGATGCACCTTGGACTCGGCATTGCCATTACTTTTTCGTACATCCTCTTTATGCAGTTTTCGACAGTTTTTGCTACTTTCGGAAACCTTTCCCCTGTGTGGGCAGCCTGGATACCCAACACTTTGTACGCCATTTTGGGAGTTTACCTCATTATTAAAGCGCCTAAATAAAGCGCGCCAAAATTGAGGCATTTGACAAAGCCGAATTGCTTACTTTTGTGATCTTAGAAAAATAAGTTTATGGCATTTATCAGCACCGTTGCATCCTGGTTTATTAAAAAGCGGATGCATCAGATCGATCTCTTTATTAAATATCCACACGAAGTACAGGCTGAATGGTTTAAGCGTCTGATTATGACTGGAAAAAATGCAGAATACGGAAAAACCTACGATTTCAAAAGCATTAAAACCCCAGAGCAGTTTGCACAGCGGGTTCCAATCAATAACTACGAAGCACTCAAGCCTTTTATCGACAGACTGCGCAAGGGCGAACAAAATGTCCTTTGGCCCGAAGAAATAAAATGGTTTGCCAAATCGTCAGGAACTACAAGCAGCAAAAGCAAATACATCCCAGTAAGTAATTCATCCTTAGAAGAATGCCATTTCAAAGGAGGCAAGGATATGCTCAGTATTTTCATCAATAACCATCCCGAAACGGAGATTTTTGATGGCAAAGGCCTTGTGATGGGCGGCAGCCACACCATCAGCGAAGTTAGCAATGCCTCTTTCTACGATGGTGATCTTTCTGCTATCCTGATTCAAAACCTGCCTTTTTGGGTACAGCTGATGAAAACACCCAACCTGAGTATAGCGTTGATGGACGAATGGGAACAAAAGATAGAGCTGATGGCCCGCGAAACCATGCAGCATGATGTAACCAGCATTTCGGGTGTGCCCAGCTGGACGCTGGTATTAATCAAACGCATCCTTGAACTCACAGGTAAATCCAATCTCTCGGAGGTGTGGCCAAATTTGGAAGTATTCTTCCACGGCGGTGTAAATTTTGAGCCTTATCGCGAACAATTTCAGCAGTTGATTCCGCATGATGGCATGCACTTCATGGAAACTTACAATGCTTCTGAAGGCTTTTTTGGTATTCAGGATCAAACGGACAGCAAAGAACTTTTGCTCATGCTCGATTACGGCATTTATTATGAGTTTATCCCAATGGAAATGCTTGAAGACGAACATCCTAAAGTGCTGGCCCTTCACGAAGTGGAAAAAGATCAAAACTATGCGCTCGTTATTACGACTAATGCCGGTCTGTGGCGTTATCTGATTGGCGATACTGTTACCTTTACCTCGCTTAACCCATACAGGATAAGGATTACGGGAAGAACAAAAAATTTCATTAATGCTTTTGGTGAAGAACTGATTATCGACAATGCCGAAAAAGCACTTGCCATTGCCAGCCGAAAATGCCAGGTAAATATTCTTGACTACACTGCTGCTCCGCTTTATTTTAGCGGAAAAGAATCCGCTGCACACGAATGGCTGATTGAATTTGAGCAAACACCCCAAAACCTTGATTTCTTTGTTGAAACATTCGATAATGCTTTAAAATCACTCAATTCCGACTACGAAGCCAAACGTTACCACAATATGGTTCTCAGGCCACCGATGGTGAAAGCAGTTCCACAAGGTACTTTCTATAAGTGGCTCAAAAGCAAGGGAAAACTGGGTGGTCAACATAAAGTTCCACGCCTGTCGAACAATAGAATCATACTGGAAGAAATTCTTGAACTGTTGTAAAGCTTTTAAAATTTATTAATTTCGCTCATAAAACATTTATCATGCATATCGCCATCGCCGGCAACATCGGTTCCGGAAAAACCACACTTACAAAGCTATTGGCCAAACATTTCAATTGGACACCTCATTTCGAAGACGTCGAAAACAATCCCTATCTGCACAGCTTTTATGAAGATATGCAAAGGTGGTCGTTCAACCTGCAGGTGTATTTTCTGAACAGCCGTTTCAGGCAGGTGATTGACATTCGCAACAGCGGAAAAACCATTGTGCAAGACAGAACCATTTATGAAGACGCCTACATTTTTGCCCCCAACCTGCACGCCATGAACCTGATGTCGACTCGCGATTTTGAAAATTACAGCTCTCTTTTTGAGCTGATGAGTAAATTTATCCAACCCCCCGATTTGCTGATTTATTTGCGTGCCAGTGTGCCAACACTTGTTAATCAAATTCAAAAACGCAACAGAGATTACGAGAAATCTATCAGGCTCGATTACCTCAAACACCTCAACGAACGCTATGAAGCCTGGATTACAAAATACACCATCGGCAAATTACTGATTATGGAGGTGGATGAGATTGACCTTGAAAAACCTGACGACCTGAGTATGGTGATCGAAAAAATCAATGCCGAAATCCACGGTCTTTTCTAAAGACCCAGCGAATACGCTCAAGATGAAAATATTAGCTGTTATACCTGCCCGATATGCATCCACCCGCTTCCCGGGAAAGCCACTCGCACTGATTCAAGGGAAAACCATGATTCGCAGGGTGTACGAGCAAGTTAAAAAAGCCAAATTAGTTACAGCCATTGTGGTGGCAACCGATGATGATCGGATCGCCAGCGAAGTAGCTCACTTTGGCGGTAATTTCATCATGACCTCCCCAACGCATCCCAGCGGAACCGACCGTTGCTACGAGGCTTTGTGCAAACACCAACATTCTTTTGATGCAGTGATTAATGTGCAGGGTGATGAACCTTTTATTGCTCCCGAACAAATAGATCAGCTTGCCCAGCTTATAAAGCCTGAAAACATTGGCATTGCAACACTTATTCAGCGCATCAATGAAAAGACGCATTTATTCGATCCTAATGTAGTTAAAGTAATCACAAATCCTGAAGGTAAAGCTATCTATTTCAGCCGGCAAGCTATTCCCTATTTGCGCAATTTCGACATAGATCAATGGCTTAAGGAATATATTTTTTACAGGCATATTGGCATTTACGCCTACAAAAGCGATGTGATGAAACAGATCACCAGCCTGCCTCCTTCGCCCCTCGAAAAGGCCGAATCGCTTGAACAGCTTCGCTGGCTCGAGCACGGCATCACCATCCAAACCGGGCTCACTGATCATGCTCAATTTGGGGTGGATACACCAGCCGACCTCGAAAAACTTATCAACATAATTTGATCATCAAAGATTTGAGTCGTATCTTAGCAGGCTGATTCATAGTAACCAAAGTTTGCAAATCCGTTTTCGCTCATAGTAAAATGAAGATTGCCAGTAGTATAGCTGATCTATTATTCGAACACGAATGTGTTGTCATTCCTGGCTTGGGAGGTTTTATAACCAAAACAAACCCTGCCACGGTGCACCCTGTTAAGCACCAATTTAAACCACCTCACAAAGAAATCGTCTTTAACCAGCATTTGCGTGCCAATGACGGCATGTTGCTCAATCATATCGCACACAAAGAATCGCTTCCCTACAGCGAAGCCAAAAAGAAAATGGATAAGTTCGTACTGCGCTGCATTGAGGAAATGCAAGCCGGCCGAAAAATCAATTTCAGGCTTATAGGAAGCATTTCGATGGACGACAAGCAGCAAATTGTGTTCGATCCTGATTTGAGTCAGAATTATTTGGCTGAATCATTTGGGCTTACAGGATTTGTTTCGCCTGCCATAAAAAGAGAGACTTTTACCCAAAAACTTGAACAGCAGATCAAGCAGCAACGCGAAGAAAAGTCCCAGAAAATCAGCAGCGATACACCCAAACGAAAAACAAAACCCAAAGCTCCAAAGCAAAAGGTTTTCAGGGCTTCAAGAAAAAAGAATCCCTACAAAAAGCAACTGATTTTTATTGCTGTTTTGCTCATTTTTATGACGTCAGGATGGGCTTATATGAACAAACATGTAGTTCAGCATTATTACCAAACTTATGCCAGTTTAGTTCCTTTTTTCTATCCCAGCCCTAATGAATATGTAGCTGCGCACATAAACCATTTTGGAATTGCTGGCTCTGACAACAGTAGTGAAATCACCCTTAGCAAAACTGAAATTCCTGAGAAAAAGCTTCCTGAAGAAAAGCCAGCCGAAGCACTTTCAAAAACAGCTGTTTCTCCTGAAAATATTATTGAAGAAGGCCCTTTAACCGAAACTGATCCCAATAAAGAAATACCTGAAAGCTCCGATCCTTTGCAAGACGAGATTATCCCGGAAGAACCAATTGCTGAAACACCAAAAGAGATTGTTTCAGATCCGGTTCAAGCCGAAGAGCAAGCAAAGTATTTTATTATTGCCGGTGCCTTCCGCGAAAAAGCCAATGCCGACAAGCTCGTGGCCAAATTAAGGGCTAAAGGTTTTAATGCCGTTTTTGCCGGACAAACCGGAAGCGGTCTTCATCGCATCGCCTTTGAAGGGCATTCCAACAGAGGTATTGCTTTATCAAGACTTGAAGCTATCAAAGAAGAAGAAAACGAGAACGCATGGTTGTTCATCATGTAAACCTTTGCGCGATTGAATCAATTGAGAACAAGCCTTAAGCTTTATTACTAATCCAATTATATTTCAGGAAGTTAATAGTCGTGGGAAAAAAGAAAAAATTACAGCGATTTGCTGAGAATGAAACATTTGAAAACTTCTTTCAATACAATTACGAGCAACTGCAGCAGGAAAGCTTTCCGCTGAAAGGTCAATGGAACGCTGATTTCTTTCATAATTCAAATCCAATTGTGCTTGAGTTGGGTTGTGGCAAAGGCGAATATACAGTTGGTTTGGCGCGTCATCGCAGCGGTTTCAATCATATCGGCATGGATATCAAAGGAGCCCGGATGTGGCGCGGATTAAAAGATGCACAAAAGCTGAACCTTAAAAATGTTGCCTTCATCAGAAGCCGGATTGAGCTTTCCGAACATTTCTTTGGACCAGAAGAAGTTTCTGAAATATGGATTACTTTTCCCGATCCTCAGCCACAGCAATCCCGCATCAGGAAAAGGCTTACCGCACCCCGCTTCTTGGAGCAATACCGAAAATTCCTACGCAAGGACGGGGTGGTTCACCTGAAAACCGACAGCGATTTACTTTATGCCTACACCAAAGAAGTAATTGAGCAGGAAAATCTGCCTGTTTATTACGATATTCCAGATCTTTATGCTGATGAGCAGGCGTTGGAAGTAAAAAATATCCGAACCTTTTACGAACAAATATGGCTCGAACAAGGCCTCACGATCAAATACCTGCGTTTTGGAATCTTCAGCTGAATCTAATCATTCTTTTTTTGAGCAGGTTTATGCCATAGTACGGCAAATTCCTTTTGGTAAGGTCACTTCATATGGTGCTATAGCGGCTTTTTTGGGTTCGCGCCAGTCGTCGCGCATGGTGGGCTGGGCAATGAATCAGTCGCATCGCAGTGGATTGAGTATCCCGGCGCACAGGGTTGTAAACCGCAACGGCCAGCTTACCGGAAAGAATCATTTCGGCCACCCTGATCTGATGCAGCAATTACTTGAACAGGAAGGCCATCGGATTGTAAATGATACAATCGTAAATTTCGAAAATGTTTTTTGGAATCCGGAACAGGAAGTGTGAGTAATGAGCAATTGAAGAAGTGTGAGTCTCGAGCAAGAGTTTCTAGGATAGTAAATTGTTGAAAATGAACATCATGCTTCAATTAAAACGAGCCCCCGATAAGCGGGGTTAACAGCAAACAGCCTAATAAAAGAAGTGTGAGTATTGAGCAAGCGTATTGAAGATATTGATTTCTGATAATGTACGTGTTGCTTCAGTTTAAAAGAATGACTAAAGCTAAAGCCAATGTTTAAAAAAAGCAAGCTTATTGCAGGGTTTGGGCTATGTTTCCGCTATGCCTTCGCTAGTTCATCACTACCTGTTTTGGGGTCTAAGCATTGATAACACTGGGTTTAAAGCGAATTTGCATATATGTTGCATAGCGAAAAAGCATTTTAAACCTGAACTGCACCCCAACAGTAAAGCCGGAACAGATCAAATGGATTGCCTTTTTACAGGATTGTTCAGGCTTTCAGCCTAATAAATACTATCAGGATATATTCTAAATAAAGCACATTACAAAAAAATAATGCTTTTTTGCTTGATTTTTTTTTGAAACGCATTTAGCTTAGCAGCACAAAACAAGCAACCATGAAACCACAAACACCTTCCGTTTACCCCCCCCAATAACGTCTATATTTTTGTATTGCAAGACTTTAAGCTTATCTATACAAGGCAAATCATTAGCCATATACCCCTTGCTGCATAGCAAGCCGGCAGATGGCTCAATCGGCTGCAGCAGCAAAACCATCAAACATAACCAACTTAAAATACACCAAAATCTTATACCTATAATACTAACCAAAAATCAAAATCATGAACACAAAAATTAAAAGAACAGGTTTTTTAGCCATGATCCTCCTGGGCGGATGGATGGCAATTTATTTTAGTGCGTGCCAGAAGAGTGGCGAAGAAGTA
>Ga0100391_1000065_pt1 | contig 124393 bp, 124 predicted proteins | sample CryGeymeta201515_FD_81541 | JGI IMG/M metagenome (GOLD analysis project Ga0100391, IMG submission 81541) | Groundwater microbial communities from Crystal Geyser aquifers in Utah, USA - Crystal Geyser metaG 2015-15 | ecosystem: Environmental > Aquatic > Deep subsurface > Groundwater | place...
CTCGATGTCGGAATAGGGCAGCGGCGGCAGGCTGTCCTGCAGCGTCAGCAGGTTTTGCGCGGCGACCTCGCCGACAAGGTCGGGGCGCGTCGCGAGCGTCTGGCCGAGCTTGATCGCGGCGGGACCGATCGCCTGGAAGGCGGCGGCGTAATCGGGCTCGCGTGGCTGGATCGTGCCGAAGCGCGCGATGCGGATCAGCCGGGCGACCGGCGGCGGGGTCAGCGGATCGCGCTCGATCCCGCGCAGCGCGCCGTGGCGGGCGAGCGTGCGACCCCATTTGAGGAGCCGCCAGAGATGGGTTCTGGGCCGTGCCATTAAGTTCGCTCAGACCTTCCAGCCGCTGTGGATCGCGACCAGCCCGCCGAGCATCGGCTCGGTTTTGGTCCGGACGAAGCCCGCCTCGGCGATCATCGCCTCGAAGCGCGCCATGTCGGGGAAGCGCCGGATCGATTCGACGAGATAGCGATAGCTGTCCTCGTCGTCGGCAATCCACTTGCCGAGCTGCGGGACCAATTTGTGCGAATAGGCGTCGTAGACCTCGCCGAAGCCGGGCCACAAGGTGGTCGAGAATTCGAGGCAGAAGAACCGTCCGCCATAACGCAGGACGCGGTGCGCCTCGGCGAGCGCGGCGGGGATGTCGGTGACGTTGCGGATGCCGAAGGCGATCGTATAGGCGTCGAACATCGCGTTCTCGAAGCTCAGCGTCTCGGCATTCTGCTCGGTCCACACGAGGCCGGTTTGCGACTGCGCCGCAGCGCGCTCCATGCCGACGGCGAGCATGTCGGGGTTGATGTCGGCGACGGTGACGCTGGCGCCGAGATCGGCCATGCGGAAGGCGATGTCGCCGGTGCCGCCGGCCATGTCTAGAATCTCCTCGCCTTGGCGCGGTTTGACGCGGCGGACGAAGCGGTTCTTCCACAATCGGTGCATGCCGCCCGACATCGCGTCGTTCATCACGTCGTAGCGGCGCGCGACGTTGGAAAAGACGCCGCCGACGCGGCGCGTCTTTTCGTCGGGGGCGACCTCTTCGTAGCCGAAGGAGACGGTGGCGTTGCTGTCGGCGCGATTCATGGCGCCCGCCTTAGCCGCATGGATGGGCGCGCGCAAAGGCCATGCTTGCGTTCGCCGCGGCCAGGCCACATCTGTCGCGCGCAATGCCAGAACTTCCCGAAGTCGAAACCACCGTGCGCGGCCTGAGACCCGTGCTCGAGGGCCAGCGCCTGGCGCGGATCGAGACGCGCCGCGCCGACCTGCGCCGCGCGTTCCCGGTCGACCTCGTCCAGCGGCTGACCGGCGCCACCGTCAGCGGCCTGTCGCGGCGCGCCAAATACGGCCTGATCCACACCAATCGCGACTGCAGCCTCGTCTTCCATCTCGGCATGTCGGGGCGCTGGCGCGTCGACCCCGAGCGAATCGAGCCGCACGACCACCTCATCATCGAAACGGGCGCGGGCCGCACGCTCGCGCTCAACGATCCGCGCCGGTTCGGCTCGGTCGACCTGGTCGAGGGCGATGCCGAACGAACGTTCGCGCCGTTCATCGGTCTCGGCCCCGAGCCATTGTCGGACGCGTTCGACGGCGCCGCGCTCAAGGCCGCGCTGGCGGGGCGCAAGGCGCCGATCAAGCCGCTGCTGCTCGACCAGCGAATCGTCGCCGGCCTGGGCAATATCTACGTCTGCGAAGCGCTCAACATCGCGCGCATCCACCCCGGCCGCGCCGGCGGGGCGATCGCGCGCGCGCGGCTCGACCGGCTGGTCGCGGGAATCAAGGCGGTGCTGCTCGACGCGATCGCGGCGGGCGGGTCGAGCCTGCGCGATTTCGCCGCGCCCGACGGGCAGCTGGGTTATTTCAAGAAGAGTTTCCGCGTCTATGGCCGCGAGGGCGAAATCTGCCCGTGCGTCGAGGGGCGCGTCAGGCGGCGCGTCGACGGCGGCCGGTCGACGTTTTTCTGCGCCGCCTGCCAGCATTAGGCGCGCAATCGGTTGACCAATTGCGGCGGGATCGTTATGTGCCGCCTCCGAAGCGGGCCGGAAGGTGATTCCGGGCCCATTTTTTTCGCGAACAACCGTAATATCATTCGAGGGTCCATCCGCATGGCCAATACGCCGCAAGCCAAGAAACGCATCCGTCGCAACACCGCGCGCACCATCGTCAACGGCGCGCGCACCTCGCGCATCCGCACGATGGTGAAGAAGGTCGAGGCGGCTGCCGAAGCCGGCGACAAGAAAGCCGCCGCCGATGCGTTGAAGGCCGTCCAGCCCGAAATGGCCAAGGGCGTCGCCAAGGGCGTGCTGCACAAGAACACCGCCGCGCGCAAATTCTCGCGCCTGACGAAGCGCGTCGCCGCGCTCTGATCCCGCCAGGCCACGCCGGGTCGTCCCGGCTGCGATGAGGTTCCAAGAGACCCGCCGGCAACGGCGGGTCTTTTGCATGACGAATGGCGTGCGACGCGGCGACCGTGCGCCGTCGGCAAAACCGATCCGGGCAGAGTCGAGGTTAATCCGCGATTCGCCGCGAAGCCAATATCGCGAAAATACGGATTATCGCGCTATCTCAGTAGCTTGTGCGGTCTTCCAACGCGTTTCCGCACCATGCATCGAGTCAAGGCGGTTTATTTCAGTTTTTTTACCGCAGGTGGCTTGTCCGACTCGCGGGCGCCTGCCTACACAGGTTGTCCGACCCGCAGCGTGTCGTTGCCGGCGTCACTGAAAACATGATTCGACTTGCCGGAAAAATCGCATTTTTCCGAAGACGCAATCGGTGCGGCCTGGGTGGGCCGTGGTTCAGGCGCCATGACGGCTGCAGGGTGGCGCGGCGATCCGTTCGGGATCGGCGCGGCGGTGGGTGGAATGTGGGGCGAGGGCATCATCGATGGGGCAGGAAAACCGTTCGGGCACGGCAGGTGGCGAAGGCGCCCATGCACGCGCGGTCGACAGCGCTGCCGCGCCCGATAGCGCGAGCTGGAAAGTCGTCGCGGCGAACCTGCGCAAGGACCTGGGCGTTCGCGCTTTCGATCACTGGCTCAAGCCCGTCGGCTTCGGCGACTATTGCGGGACCACGGGCACGCTGACGCTGCATGCGCCGACGCATTTTTCGGCCAACTGGATCGCCGAACGCTATCTCGACCGCCTGCTCCTCGCCTGGAAAGGGCAGTGCGAGGCGGTTCGCGCGTTGCGCGTCGTCGCCAATCCGGCGCGCGAGACGATCCGTCCGCAGACGCTGTTCCAGTCCCCTCCGGCCGACGTCGAGGAATCGGTGCCGCTGCGCACGCTGCCGCTGCCGATCTTCGACGAGCGGCTGACCTTCGATCATTTCATCGCCGGCCAGTCGAACATCCTCGCGCGCGGTGCGGCGATGCGGATGGCGGCGGCCGACAAGCCCGAATTCAGCCCGCTCTACCTGCGCTCGGCGACCGGCCAGGGCAAGACGCACCTGCTGCACGCGATCGGCCACGCGCATCTGCGCGCCAATCCCAACGCCAATATCGTCATGATGTCGGCGGAAAAGTTCATGCTCGAATTCGTCGCCGCGATCCGCGCCAACGACATGATGGCGATGAAGGCGCGGCTCAGGGTCGCCGACCTCCTCATGATCGACGATCTGCAGTTCATCGTCGGCAAGGGCGCATCGACGCAGGACGAATTGCTCCACACGATCGATTTCGTGATGAGCGCGGGCAAGCGGCTGGTGGTTGCCGCGGACCGCAGCCCGCACATGCTCGACGGCATCGATCCCAGGCTGCTGTCGCGGCTGTCGGGCGGGCTCGTCGCCGATATCGAAACGCCCTCGTTCGAGCTGCGCCGCGCGATCCTCGACCACCGGCGCGAGACGCTGCATCGCGTGTCGGTGCCCGACGACGTCGTCGATTTCCTCGCGCGCAATTTCACGCGCAACATTCGCGAACTCGAAGGCGCGCTGAACAAGCTCGTCGCCTATGCCTCGCTCACCGGCACCCCGCTCGACATCGACCTGGCGCGCGACCGGCTGGCCGAAACCTTGCGCGGGACGCGGTCGCGGATCACGATCGACGACATCCAGAAGGCGGTGTGCGCGCATTACAAGCTCGACGCGATCGAGATGAGCTCGAAGCGCCGCGCGCGCGTCGTCGCGCGACCGCGCCAGGTCGCGATGTACCTCGCCAAGACGCTGACGCCGCGATCCTATCCCGAGATCGGCCGCAAGTTCGGCGGGCGCGATCATTCGACCGTCATCCACGCGTTTCGCACGATCGATGCGATGCGCCAGAACGATCCCGATATCGACGCCGACATCGTGCGCATCCGTCGCGCCCTCGAAGCCTGAAACAAGCAAAAGGCCCGGCCCCCCGATGCGGGGAGCCGGGCCTCGTTCGCTTAAGCGAGGGCGGCTTTAGCGGCGTTCGCGCGGCGGCAAAGTGATGCGCACCTTTTCGGCATTGTTGCCGGGAAAGCCGGTGAACATCGCATCGACCAGATTGGGCACGAGATAGGTCAGGTCGTTGTCGCGCGACTGCGCCATCGCGGTGCCTTCGAACAGGCGCTGACCGTTGGCGGTGCGTTCGATATCGAGGTCGAGTTCGCTCGTGAACACGACATAGCGTTCGACGTCGTTGAAACCGCCATAGCCCGGCCCCCACATGAACGGATCGTAGAAGCCGCCGACATAACGATAGCCGCGCCGCGTCCGGACGATTCGCGGACGATAGAAGCTGCGCGCGGACCCGTAATAAAACGGGTCGTAATAGAAGGGGTCGTAGTAGTTCGCCGAGCGGCGCACGCGCTCGCGCCCCTGATCGACCGCGTAATCGAGCTTGACGACGAGATCGGCGCTGTCGCCGGTCGCGGGGATATAGCCGACGCGCGCCATCTCGCCGCGGACGAGCGAGGCATATTGCGCGAATTCGAGGCTGTTGGCCTTGGCCGGATCGCTCGCGAGAATCGCGAAGGTCTGGCCCTGCGGCGCGGGCATCTGCTGGAAGCGCGAGACGTTGGCGCTGAACGGCTGTGCGCAGGCGCTGAGCCCGATCAGTGTGCCGGCGATCATCGCGGCTTTGACGAATTTCTTCATGGTTTTGATCCCAATCCTTGGTCGAACGGTGGCGCCTTACGCGCGCAGCCTATCACATGACCGCATCAGATAAGATACAATGGCTGAACCGAGCTTGAACGGTCATGCTTTCCGCCTTTGCAATCAGGAGGATAGAGTCGCCAAAATCAGGAATTGGGTCCGAACAGTCCCATTGCCGCGTAGACCGAATCGACCTGCGGCCGGGCCAGCGCGCGGGCGCGCGCCGCGCCCTTGTCGAGCGCGGCGTCGATCGCGGCGGCATCGTCCTTGAGCTCGGCGAAGCGGCGGCGGATCGGGCCGAGTTCGGCAATCAGCAGCTCGGCAAGACGCGGCTTGAACGCGCCGAAGCCCTGGCCGGCATATTCGTCGAGCACCGAGCGAACGTCGCTCTTGGCGAGCGCGGCGTAGATCGCGATCAGATTGGCGGCCTCCGCGCGGCCGTCGAGCCCGGTCGGGTCGGCGGGGATCGGTTCGGGATCGGTGCGCGCCTTGCGGATCTTTTGCGCGATCGTGTCGTCGTCGTCGATCAGATTGATCCGGCTCATGTCGCTGGGATCGGACTTCGACATTTTCGCGCTGCCGTCGCGCAGGCTCATCACGCGCGGCATCGGGCCGGCGATCAGCGGTTCGGGGAGCGTGAAGAGATCGACGCCGTAATCGGCGTTGAACTTGGCGGCGATGTCGCGGGCGAGCTCGAGATGCTGTTTCTGGTCGTCGCCGACGGGGACGTGCGTCGTATTGTAGAGCAGGACGTCGGCGGCCTGGAGCACCGGATAGGCATAGAGGCCGACGCTCGCGCCCTCGCGATTCTTGCCCGATTTCTCCTTGAACTGCGTCATCCGGTTGAGCCAGCCGATCCGCGCGATGCAGAACAATAGCCAGGCGAGTTCGGCATGTTCGGGCACGCGCGCCTGGTTGAACAGGATCGCCTTGTCGGGATCGAGCCCGCTGGCGATCAGCGCGGCGGTCAGTTCCCGCACGTTGGCGCGCATCTGCGCCGGGTCGGCGTGAACCGTGACGGCGTGGAGGTCGGCGAGGAAGAACAGGCTGTCGCCCGGCTCGTCCTGCATCTTCACCCATTGCACGATCGCGCCGAGATAATTGCCGAGATGAAGGTTGCCGGTGGGCTGGATGCCCGAAACGGTACGCATGGAATCGAGATCCTTCAAAGCTGGGCTGCGGGCGGGTCGGCCTCTGCCGGGGCGCGTTTGAGCATAGCGCGCAGCTCCGACAGGCGAAAGGCGCCAAGCGCGAAACAGGCGATCGCATAGACCGCGCCGCCCGCCGCGACGAGCAGCGCAAGCGCGGTCACGCGCGTGCCGAGCGGACCCGAAAAATCGTCGCCGAAGAGCGGAGCGAGAAAATAGAGCGAGACGCCCATTGCGAGCGCGGCGAGGATCAGCCGCGGCAGGCGGCGCTTCAGGGCGGCATCGACATGGAAATGGCCGCGCTTCGACAGGGTGCGCCAAAGCAGCGTGAGATTGATCAGCGCCGAGGCCGCGGTCGCGAGCGGCGGGCCGAGATAGCCGATCGTCGGGATGAGGACGATGTTGCCGACGATGTTCACCGCCACCGAGACGAGCGCGAAATTGAGCGGGGTGCGCGTGTCCGAGCGCGCATAATAGCCCGGGATCAGCACCTTGATCAAAACATAGGCGGGCAGGCCGAGCGAAAAGGCCGACAGCGTCCAGGCGGTGGCGACCGCAGCCTCGCGCGTGAACTGGCCGTGCTGGAAGATCCCGGTGACGAGCGGCAGCGAGATGCTGACGAACGCGATCGTGGCGGGCAGCGTCAGGAACAGCGCGAGCTCGACCCCGCGGTTCTGCAGGTGGACCGCCTCGGCATCCTTGCGCTCGCCGAGCATGCGCGACAGCGTCGGCAACAGGATCGTGCCGAGGCTGATGCCGATCAGCCCGAGCGGCAGCTGGTTGAGGCGGTCGGCGTAATAGATGTAGCTGATCGCGCCCTCGTCGAGCAGGCGCCCGGCGAGCGCGGTCGAGATCAACAGGTTGATCTGGATCGCGCCGGCGCCGATCGCGGCGGGCAGGATGAGCTTGGCGAGGCGCTTGATCTCGGGGTCGATGCGCGGCCGGCGCAGGCGCAGCGATGCGCCCGCGCGGCGCACGCCCCAGAGCATCAGCAGCAGCTGCAAGATCCCGCCGACGGTGACCGACCCCGCCTGGACCATCGCGGTCTCGTACGGATTGTCTCCGTGGAAAAACCACAAGCCGGCGACCATCGCGACGTTGAGCAGGATCGGCGCGGCGGCGTTGAGCCAGAACTTGTGCAGCGAATTGAGGATCCCGCCGAACAGCGAAACGAGCGAGATCAGCAGCAGATAGGGCAAGGTGATCCGCGACAGCGTGACCGCATAGGCGAACTGGTCGGCGGTGGGATTATTGAAGCCGCCCGACAGCAGATAGGTGACCGGCCAGGCGGCGATCATCATCGCGCCGGTAAAGACGACCAGCAGCGGCAGCAGCACGGCGAGCGCGCGTTCGGCGAAATCGATCCCCGCCGCCAGCCCGCCGCCTTCGGCGACGCGGCGGTTGAACATCGGGATGAACGCCGCGCTGAACGCGCCCTCGGCGAACAGCGCGCGAAACATGTTGGGCAGGCGGAACGCGACGAGGAACGCGTCGGACGCGAAGTTCGCGCCGACATAGCTCGCCTGCAGCGTGTCGCGCACCAGCGCGAGGATCCGGCTGGTCAGGGTCAGACCCCCGACCGAGCCGAATGCGCGCCCCAATTTCATGACGGTCTATCGGGACCGCAGGCTATCAGGCGGTGCCGACCGGCTGGTCGGTCGCTTCGCCGCCCTGCGCCTGGGCCGCGCGCTGCTGCGCATAGAGCGTGCCGAAATCGATCGGTTCGAGCAGCAGCGGCGGGAAGCCGCCGTCGCGGATCGCATCGGCGAGGACGCGGCGCGCGAAGGGGAAGAGGATCCGCGGCGCTTCGGCGTAAAGGAAGGGGTGGAGCTGCTCGTCGGACACGTTGCGCACGCCGAACAGGCCGGCATAGCTCAGATCGACGATGAACTGCGTGCCTTCGTCGGCGGTCGACTTGACGTCGATCTTGAGGACGACTTCGTGGAGGTCGTCGCCATGCTTGTCGGCGCTGATGTTGAACTGGACGTCGATCTGCGGCTGGCTCTGCCACTGGAACACGCCCGGGGTGCTGGGATTTTCGAACGACAGATCCTTGGTGTACTGGGTGATCATGCCGACCTGGGGAGAGGTGTCCTCGCCATTGGCCAGAGGTTCGTTGGTCGCGTCGCTGGGGGTGCCGTTTTCGTCAGCCATGGAATCACTTCGCTTTCGATCGTGTCGTGAATGGAAAGATTTTGCGGCGGATCAATAGGGTGGGACACCCGATCCGTCGCCTTGATGGCGCGATTAGCAGCGATATCGCCAAAGCACAATGCGCACTGCCGGCAAGGCCGGCAGCGTTTCGCCGACGCTAACGGTTTGAAACCTGCCCCGGCATCGCCTATGTTGGCGGTCACAGCAAATCGTTCGGGAAATCGGCATTGACTATCACCATCGTCCTCTTGGCCATGATCGCCGCCTTTCTGGGGCTGCGCCTCTATTCGGTGCTCGGCAAGCGCACCGGCCATGAGCAGGAGCCGGTCATGCGCCAGCCCAAGGAACGCACGATCCCGCCGCAGCCACAGCGCGACGAAGTGATCGAGGGCCGCGTCGTCGATGCCGCCGCGCCGCGCGACACGGTCTATCATCCCTCAGCCGAGGCCGGCATCCGCCGCATCCTGGCCGCCGACCGCGAATTCGATGTCAGCCGGTTCATGAACGGCGCGCAGGCCGCCTATCGCATGATCCTCGAAGCCTTTTGGGCGGGCGACCGCGAAACGCTGCGCGACCTGTGCGACGACGATGTCTATGCCGCCTTCGACAGCGCGATCGCCGAGCGCGAAGCGCGGGGCGAGACGCTCGACAACCGGCTCGTCGCAATCGAGGAAACGACGATCATCGGCGCCACGCTCGAGGGCAAGATCGCCGACATCGTCGTCCGTTTCGATGCCGACATGGCGGCGGTGACGCGCGACAAGGACGGCAAGGTCGTCGCCGGCTCGCTGAGCGACGGCGTCCAGACGCACGAGGTCTGGACCTTCAGCCGCGACCTCGCGAGCGCCGACCCGAACTGGGTGCTCGACGAAACCGATATCGCCTGATCGGGCGATGGATGCGGCCGGTCATGCTGGAATGGCTGCGCGCAAGGCGGTTCGCCTTTCCCTTTTGAGCGGCATGGCAGCGCTGTTCGCGCTCGGCTCGTGCGTCGCGCCGCGCGACGAGACGCCGCAGCAGTCCGCCGAACCGGCGATCGCGCCACCCGCAGCCGCGCCGGCGGCGACCGCCGCCGAAATCGGCGCGCTGCCGGTCGAGCTCGACCTGTCGCGCGTCGGCGACGACCGTCTTGCCAAGGCGCTGGCCGCGTTCCGCATCTCGTGTCCGTCGCTGGTCAAGCGCACCGACGCCAGCGGCCTTGCCCGCGGCGACGACTGGCGCTCGGCTTGCGCTGCCGCAGAGGATCCGGGAGTTGCGGCGCGGACGTTCTTCGCGACGCAATTCGCCGCCGTGCGCGTCGGCGATGGCGCCGCGTTCGCGACCGGCTATTTCGAACCGCAGATCGCCGGCCAGCGCACTCGCGCGCCGGGATTCGAGATGCCCGTCTATGCGTTGCCGTCGGACCTCGTCGATGTTGACCTGGGCCAGTTCAGCGACATGCTGGCGGGCAAGCGGATCCGGGGGCGCGTCGAGGAAGGCAAGTTGATCCCCTATTACGACCGCGCCGCGATCGAGGCGGGAGCGCTTGAGGGGCGGGCCGAAATCATCGCCTATGCCGCCGATCCGGTCGAGCTGTTCTTCCTCCACGTCCAGGGTTCGGGTCGGCTGATCGCGCCCGACGGGTCGGTCATCCGCATCGGCTATGCCGGGCAGAACGGGCGCGATTATGTCGGCATCGGCAAGCTGCTTGCCGATCGCGGCGTCCTGCCGAAGGACAAACGGTCGATGCAGGGGATCATGGAATATCTGCGCGCCGATCCGCCGCGCGGCGCGGCGGTGATGCGCGAAAACCCCAGCTATATCTTCTTCCAGGAACTGACCGGCGCGGGACCGCTCGGCGCGCTCGGCCGGCCGGTCACGCCGCGCATCACGGTCGCCGCCGATCCCCGGTTCGTGCCGCTCGGCGCGCCGGTGCTGCTCGATCTCGACCGCGACGTGGCCGACGGGCTGTGGGTGGCACAGGACACCGGCGGCGCGATCAAGGGCGCCAACCGTTTCGATACCTTTTGGGGGGCGGGGGCCGAGGCGCGCGAAATCGCCGGCGGTATGTCGGGCCGGGGCAGCGCGCTGATCCTGCTGCCGGTCGCGGCGGCGGAGCGCCTCTCCGCCGCCAGGCCATGAGCCGCAAGCCCGGACCGGGCGAGCTCGACCCCGAGGGGCGGGCCTTGTGGAACCGCGTGGCGCGATCGGTCGATCGCCTGCCGGGGCGCCATATTCTCGCCGATCCCGAACCGCAGGCGCGCTTTGCGATGCGCCCGGCGCCGAGGCCGCGCGCGTCGGCCGCGCCGTCTCCGGCGCCCGCGCCCGCGCCCGCCGGGCAGCGGCAACGCGCCGCCGATACGCTCGACGGCAGCTGGGACAAGCGCATGGCGCGCGGCCGGATCGACCCCGATGCGACGATCGACCTTCACGGCCTGACGCTCGACCAGGCGTGGCGGCGGCTCGATTTCGCGCTCGAGGAAGCGATCGCGATCGGCACGCGCGTGTTGCTCGTGATCACCGGCAAGGCGCCGCGCGATCCCTCGGCGGGGCGCGTCTCGGCCGACCGCGACCGTGCGCGCGGCATGATCCGCGCCACGCTCGACGACTGGATCGGCGCATCGCGGCATCGAGCGGCGATCGCGGCGGTTCGCGGCGCGCATCCGCGCCATGGCGGCACCGGCGCGGTCTATGTCGTGCTCAGGCGAAGGCGCGGGTAAGCATCGCCTCGTAGATGTCGGTCAGCGCTTCGAGATCGGCGACCGCGACCGCCTCGTCGAGCTTGTGCATCGTCGCGTTGATCAGGCCGAATTCGACGACCGGGCACAAGGCGGAGAGGAAGCGCGCGTCGGATGTGCCGCCGCTGGTCGATGCTTCGGGGCGGATGCCGGTGACCGATGCGACCGCATCCTGGACGAGGCTCGACAGTTCGCCCGGCGGCGTCAGGAAGGCCTCGCCCGAAACGACCGCCTTGAGCGTGCCGCCGTGTTTTTCCGCGATGGCGCGCAGCCGATCGGCGATTTCGGCGCCCTTGTGGAGGTCGTTGAAGCGGCACGACAGCCGCGCCGAGGCCGATTTGGGGATGACGTTGTGCGCCGGATTGCCGACCGCGATGTCGGTCGTTTCGATGTTGCTCGGCTGGAACCAGTCGGTGCCCCGGTCGAGTTCGATCGCCGCGATTTCGTTCAGGATCGTCACCAGCTTCGCGATCGGATTGTCGGCAAGGTGCGGATAGGCGACATGGCCCTGCGTGCCGTCGACCCGGATCCACATGTTGACCGAGCCGCGCCGACCGATCTTCATCGTGTCGCCGAGCCGGTCGACCGAGGTCGGTTCGCCGACGAGGATCATTTCGGGCGCGCAGCCGCTGGCCGCCATGTGCCGCATCAGCGCGCGCGTGCCGTGGATCGCCGCGCCTTCCTCGTCGCCGGTGATGATCAGGCTGAGCATGCCGGCATCGGCGGGGACGCGCTGCGCGGCGGCGATGAAACAGGCGATCGCGCCCTTCATGTCGACCGCGCCGCGCCCGTACAGCAGGTCGCCGCGGATCTCGGGGGCGAAGGCGCCGCTATGCCAGCCCTCGCCGGGCGGGACGACGTCGAGATGGCCGGCAAAGCCGAAATGGCGCCCGCCGTCGCCGCCGATCGGGGCGCGCGTGGCGAGCAGGTTTTCGACCGGGCCGCCGTTTTCGGGATCGGGATCGTCGCCGCCGTCGATGAAGCGGGTGACGGCAAACCCCGCCGCGCTCAGCATCGGTTCGATCGCGTCGAACACCGCGCCGGTCGCGGGGGTGACGCTTTCGGCGGCGATCAGCCGGGTGGCGAGGTCGATCGGGTCGGCGGGCGCGGTCGGATTCATAAAATTCTCGTCATGCTGAGGGTATTTCACACGGTGCGATGTGCATTCCAGCATCGATAGACGCTGTTGCGGCGGTGGTGCGCAGGGGTATGAGCATATCGACCCTGAGACAAGTTCAGGGCGACGAGAGGGGAGACGCCATGCCCAGAATCGATCTCGACGCGATTCCGCAGACCAACGCCACCGGTTATCCGCCGCCGTTCGACGAACCGGTCGCGGGGCGCTGGTACCGCCGGCTCGCGCCGGTCGCGGGGCTGAGCGAAATCGGCGCCAGCCACGTCGTCCTCAAACCCGGCGCCTGGTCGTCGCAGCGCCACTGGCACGAGGGCGAGGACGAGATGGTGGTGATGATCGCGGGCGAGGCGGTACTCGTCGAGGACGACGGCGAGACGATTCTGCGCGCGGGCGATATCGCCGCCTGGCCGAAGGGTGATCCCAATGGCCACCACCTGATCAATCGCAGCGACGCCGATTGCGTCTTTGTCGCGATCGGCGCGGGCGCGGGCGAGGACAGCGGCAGCTATTCTGACATCGACATGCGCTTTACCCGCGACGGGTACGAGCACAAGGACGGCACGCCCTATCCGGCGAAGCGGATCGCGTGACCGGTCCCGACTGGATCGGCTTCGCGCTCGCCGTCCTGCTGATCGAACTGACGCCGGGCCCCAACATGGCGTGGCTCGCCTCGCTGGCGCTGGGCGACGGGCGCAAGGCGGGGCTGGCGGCGACCGCCGGGGTCGCTTTGGGCCTGTTCGTCAACGCGCTCGCCGCCGCTTTCGGGCTGGCGCTGATCGTCGCCAACAGCGGGCTGGTGTGGCAGCTGCTGCGCTGGGGCGGGGCCGCGTTCATGCTGTGGCTGGCGTGGGAAGGCTGGCACGATGCGCGCGAAAACTCGCTCGGGCGGGTGGGTGCGCTGCGCGCGCAGCGTCATTTTCTGTCGGGGCTGATCGTCAACGTCTTCAACCCCAAGGCGATGGTGTTCTTCGTCGTCATCCTGCCGCGTTTCAACCATGGCGAACTGCCCACGTTCGGCCAGGCGATCGCGCTCGCGGGGCTCAGCATCGCGATCGCGACCGCGGTTCATGTCGCCATCGTTTTCGCGGGCAGCGGCCTGCATCGCTGGCTCGCCGATCCGGGCAAGACGCGCGTCGTGCGGCGCATCCTCGCGCTGGTGCTGGTCGGTGTCGCGATCTGGCTGGCGGTCGGCGCGCAGCGTTAGTCGGGCGCCGGCGCCTCATACTGGTCGATGACCCATTCCTCTTCCTGCGCGCCGGCGATCCAGTCCTGGACGAAACGGTGCGCGATCACCGCCTCCATATAGGCGGCGGCGAAGGGCGGGACGCCGATGCCGTAGCTGACGAAGCGCGTGACGACGGGCGCGAACATGATATCGACCGCGCCGAACGCGCCGAACAGGAAATCGCCGCCGTCCTCGCCGCCGCCATAACGCGCGCGCGCCTGCGCCCAGATTTCGAGGATGCGCACGATATCGGCGCGGGTTTCGGCGCCGACGCCCTCGACCGGCGCGATGCGGCGAATGTTCATCGGGCATTCGCGGCGCAGCGCGGCGAAGCTCGAATGCATTTCGGCGGCCATCGATCGCGCCATCGCGCGCGCCTTGGGGTCTTCGGGCCAGAAGCGCGTGTTGCCGGTCTTGTCGTTGAGATATTCGATGATCGCGAGGCTGTCCCACACGACGCAATCGTCACCGTCCCACAAGATCGGCACCTTGCCGCCGCCGGGCGCGAATTCATTGCCTTCGCGGCGACGGTCCCACTCGTCCGAATAGAGCGGGACGACCGCCTCTTCGAACGCCAGGCCCGATTGTTTGCAGGCGAGCCAGCCGCGCATCGACCAGCTCGAATAGGCCTTGTTGCCGATAAAGATCTTCATGCTGCTGCGACCTTTTTGGGAGCGATCAGTTTTCCACCGCCTCGAGCACGACGGCGCGCAGTTCGGCGATCCCCATGCCCTTTTCACTCGACGTGGCAAGCACGTGCGGGTGCGCGGCGGGGTGCTTTCGCGCTTCGGTCTCGGTGGCGAGGACGACGGCGGCGAGCGCCGAGGCCTTGATCTTGTCGGCCTTGGTCAGGACGAGGCGATAGCTGACCGCGGCGTCGTCGAGCATCGCCATGACATCGCGGTCGATCTGCTTGATGCCGTGGCGCGAATCGATCAGCACCAGCGCGCGTTTGAGCACCGCGCGGCCGCGCAGATAGTCGTTGATCAGATAGCGCCATTGCTGGACGACGCTCTTGGGCGCCTTGGCGAAACCATAGCCGGGCATGTCGACGAGGCGAAAGGCGAGCGGCTCGCCGATCTCGAAGAAATTGAGCTCCTGCGTGCGGCCCGGCGTGACCGAGGTGCGCGCGAGCGCCTTGCGCCCCGTCATCGCGTTCAGCAGCGACGACTTGCCGACGTTCGACCGGCCCGCGACCGCCACTTCGGGCACGCTCGGTTCGGGCATGAACTCGAGCTTGGGGGCCGACAGCAGGAACGCGATCGGCCCGGCAAAGAGCTTGCGCGCGCGTTCGCTCAGCGCGTCGCGTTCGGCCGCGTCGCTCACTTCGATACGCCGGCGCTCTTGGCAGGTTCGACCTTGAGCCCCGGATAGCGGCTGTAGAGGAACTTCTGCTGGGCGATGGTGAGGATGTTCGAGGTGATCCAGTAGAGCAGCAGCCCGGCGGCGAACGGCGCCATCACGAACATCAGCACCCACGGCATCAGGCCGAAGACCTGTTTCTGGATGTCGTCCATCGGCTGCGGGTTGAGGCGGAACTGGAGCCACATCGAGACGCCGAGCAGAATGGCGAGCACGCCGATGCCGAGGAAGCCGGGCACCTCGAACGGCAACAGGCCGAACAGATTGAGGACGTGGGCGGGATCGGGCGCGGAAAGGTCCTTGATCCAGCCGTAGAAGGGCTGGTGGCGCATTTCGATCGTCAGCATCAGCACCTTGTAGAGCGCGTAGAAGACGGGGATCTGCAGGAAGATCGGCAGGCAACCCGCCATCGGGTTGACCTTTTCGCGCTTGTACAGCTCCATGATCTCCTGCTGCATGCGCGGCTTGTCTTCCTTGTGCCGTTCCTGGATTTCCTTCATCTTCGGCTGGACGACGCGCATCTGCGCCATCGAGCGGAAGCCCTTCTGCGCGATCGGGAACATCAGCCCGCGGATGATGAAGGTCAGCGCGATGATCGCGACGCCGAAATTGCCGAACAGCTTGAACAGCCAGTCGAGCAGGTAGAAGATCGGTTTTTCGAACCAGTAGAACCAGCCCCAGTCGATCGAGCGATCGAATTTGGGGATCCCGAGCGTGTCTTCGTAATTGTCGAGCAGCGCGGTTTCCTTCGCACCGGCGAAGATGCGGCTCGTCGTCGTCAGCGCCTTGCCGGGGGGCAGGACCTCTTGCTTGGCCTTCCAATTGGCCTGGAAGAGATCGCCTTCGGCGGCGCGCATCGTCGCGTCGACTCGCGTCTTCTGGTCGGGGATGACGGCGCCGAGCCAGTATTTGTCGGTAAAGCCGACCCAGCCGCCGGTCGTCGCTTGCGTGACCGGGGTATCGGGCTGCTCCGCCAGGTCATCATAGTCCCAGTCGTAATTGGCCGAACCGTCGAACACGCCCATCGGACCGACATGGATCGTCCACATCGATTTGTCCGTCGACGCTCCGACGCGATTGATCAGGCCGTAAGGCGCGACTCCGACCGCGTTTTCACCACGGTTGGTCACCGTCTGCCTGGCGGTGATCATGTAGTTTTCATCGATCGAAAGGTCGATGGCGAATGTCTGGCCCTGGCCATTGTCATGAAACAGCGTAACCGGGCTGGATGGCGTCAGCCGGTCTCCGCTCGCCTGCCAAACGGTGTCGCTATCGGGCGCGGCGAGCCCCTGGCCCGTCCATCCGACGCCGGCATAATAGGCGCCCTTGGTTCCGGCGGGGGAGAACAGGTGGATCGGCGGCGAATCGGCCGCGATGCTTTCCTGGTATCCGGTCAGCACGATGTCGTCGATCCGCGCGCCCTTCAGGTTGATCGAACCGGTGAGGCGCGGCGTTGCGATGGGAATGCGCGCGCTTTCGGCGATCACCGCGCTGCGCGCGCGGATCGCCTTGGGGGTGTCGACGGCGGGGTCGGCCTCGGGCGCGGGCAGCGCGGTCTGCTCGCCGCCCGAAATCTGCGTCGCCGGCGGATTCGCCGTCGGGAAGAACTGATTGGCGATATAGGGCCAGCCGAACAGGATGAGCGCGGCCAGAACGACCGCCAGGACCATGTTGCGTTTATCTTCCACCGTTAAGCGTTCCCGTGATGATGTGTGTGATGAAGGTCGGGGACGGGGTCGTAGCCATGACCGCCCCATGGATGGCAGCGAATTAGACGCTTTGCCGCGATCCAGCCACCCTTGATCGCGCCGTATCGTTCGACCGCCTGAATCGCGTACTCCGAACAGCTCGGCGCGTAGCGGCAGCTGGGCGGCAATATGCGCGACGGGCCAAGCTGCCAGCCGCGCGCGATCAGGATCAGCAGCCGCTTCACCGGCGCGGCCGGGCGTTGGCGAGCGCGGCGACGAGATCGGCGCGCAACGCGGCGAAATCGCGCGTCAGCGCGGGCTGCTTGCCGATCAGGACATGGTCGGCGCCGGCATGGCCGTGTTCGGGCAGGACGTCGCGGGCAAGCGCGCGAAAGCGGCGCTTGATGCGGTTGCGGACGACGGCATTGCCGATTTTCTTGGTCACGGTGATGCCGATGCCGATTGCCGGGTCGTCGTCGCCGCGCGGATGAACGATGAGGACGAAGGCGCCGCTATGGCCGCGCTTGCCGCGATTCGCAGCGAGGAATTCGCGCCGCGCGCGCATCTTGCGCACCGGCGAATCGGCTGCGGACAAAGCAATCCCGCCGCTTCCGGTCGGAAGGGCGGGTTGCGAAGATGCCGATTCGGCTGCGACCATCATGTCAGGCGCGCCCGTCTGTGGGCGCGGCGGCGTCAGGCCGACAGTTTCTTGCGACCGCGGGCGCGGCGCGCGCGCAGGATGTTGCGACCGCCGGGGGTCGCCTTGCGGGCGCGAAAGCCGTGGCGGCGCGCGCGAACAAGATTGCTTGGCTGGAAGGTGCGCTTCATCGCTCGATTCCCGAAAATTGTGATCTATGAATAAAAATGGCCGCCAAAGCTGGGCGGCCGCCGTATGACAGGCCCGATAGGTCAACCGGCCGCGCCTGTCAATTCCCGTATCAATCATCGCGGCCCGGTTTTTGGGGCGAATTGCGGATGCCGCGCCATAACGAGACCAGCCCCTCGCGCCAGGGGGGTGGCGGCGGCATTTCCTTGTGACGCGGCCGACGCAGCGCCCAGTCGGTCCAGCGGCCATATTCGGGATAGCGCCGGCGCAGGCGCAGGTAGATCCGCTTGCTCCACGTCGCGTTCTTGAGGACGATGGCGAGGCCGACGGGAAACAGGACGAGAAAGCCTGGCCCGGGCAGCGGCCCGATCAGCATGCCGACGATCATCAGCGAGATGCCGCCGAAGGTCAGCGCCGCGCGGGTCAGGGGATGGCCCCAAAATGGAGGCTGGCCGGGATCGTCCATGTTCGACGATATGGGGGCGCTGTGTTGCGCCCGCAAGACGCATTCGGGGCGCCCGTCGCGATCGCGCCTCAGTTGATCAGGTGCAGCGCCGCCATGTCCGCCCGGCCGAGATAGCGCGCCTGTTCGAACGGTACGCTGTTGGTCAGCGCGTAAAATTCGCGTGCCTGAGGTTCGGCCATGCCCATGTCGCGATAGAAGGACAGAAAGGCTTTGTGCTCGGGTGCGTCGGCGGCATATTCGCCCGCTTCGCGCCCGCTGTCGTCTTCCCAGCTATGGACGGCGAATTCGGCGCCTTCGTCGGCGCTGCGGCGGACCCCAGCGAGCCACAGTTCGACCCCGCCCGATCGCACCGACCCGCCGGCGGGCACGTGCGTCGCGATCCCCGCCTTGCGCACCATGCGCGCGAGCGCGAGGTTGGCGTCGCTGTCATAGGTGCCCGGCAAGTCGATCAGGTCGAGCGTGGCGATGTGCGGATAGGCCTTGATCATCGCGGCGAACTGGCGCGGGGTCGGCGTGTCGACGATGCCGGCCATTGCCGCGCGATCGGGCGCGGTGACGTAGAAGGGGCCATAGCGGGCGAGATAAACGGTCGGGACCGGTGCCTGTTCGACGACCGAGGGGGCCGCTTCCCAGGTCGTTTCGATCGTGACGGTAACGCCGTTCTCGACATAGGTCTCGATCGTCGTCTCGGCGCTGGCGGGCGCGGCGACGAGCAGCAGAGCAGCCGACACGATGGCGCTGATACCCGTCCGAAATGCGTCGCTGAATGCCATGCGATCCTGCCTGCTGCCACGAAGACTGGACAGGATATGCGGCAGGGCGCGTTGCGCGAGGGTAAGCGGACGCGGTTAGGGCGCGGTTTACCGTCTCTTTAGCTTCAGTCGCGGTCGGGCGCGCCGGGCGGGAAATACGGCCGATAGGGCCGGGCATCGTCGACGCAGCGCGCGACGGGCGGCAGTGCGAGCAGATCGGCGCGCAAGCCGCGCAGGCGCGGGCAGTCGGCGGGGATCGGATCGACCCAGTCGGCATAGAACAGCGACGGCGCTGCGGCGCAGCTCACCAGCGACACGTGCGGGGGCAGCGCGTTTGCCGACAGCCAGCGTTCGAGCCAGGCATAGGCCCGGCGAAGCCCCGTCTTGGCCGCCGCCATTTCGGGCGCGAACGGCGCGTCGCGCAGGCCGCCGGCCGCGGGATCGTCGCGGTCGACGAAATGGGCCGCCATGAATCGCTGCACATTGCCCATCACGTAATTGTCGAAGACGCGGTCGATCATGCGTGCGACCGCCGCCTCGGCGGGGTCGGCGGGGATCAGCGGCGCCGGGCCCGGGTGGTGGACGGCAAGGTGCTCGACGATGGCGGTCGCCTCGACGACGACCGTTTCGCCATCGACGAGCACCGGGAACTGGCCCGCCGGGTGCGCCTTGCCGGTGAAACTTTCGAACTTGGGCACCGACTGGTCGATCTCGCGGAAAACGAAGTCGGTACCGTTGGCGTAAAGCGGGATCAGCGCCTTCCAGGTATAGGACGAAAAGGGATGGCCGTGCAGTTCGAGCATCACCAGCTGCCCTCCTTGATCCTGCGTTGCCGTTCGACCTCGCGATCGCTGGTCGAGGGGATCGGGCCTTCGGGCGGGTAAGGCGGCAACGTCCCGCCCGGCCGGTAGGTCGCGATGACGGTCCCTTTTGGCGTGACCGTGTGATCGGTCATCTCGAGCCGATCGACCGGCGTGCCGTCGCCGAACAGTCGCTTGCCGCCACCCAAAGTGATGGGAAAGGTCATCGTGATCAGCGTGTCGATCAGGCCGGCGGCGAGCAGCGCGGGATAGAGCGTGCTCGACCCCTGGATGATGATGTCCGCGCCGTCCTCTCGCTTGAGCGCGGCGACGTCGTCGATGCCGCGCAGGCGGTGGCTGTTCTGCCAGGGCAGGTCTTGGTCGCCGCGCGTCAGGACATATTTGTTGGCGCGATCGAACGCCTCGCCCATCGGCTTGTTGTCGCCCTCGGCATAGGGCCAGTAGGCCGCGAAGATGTCGTAGGTCCGCCGGCCGAGGAGCAGGTCGTAGTCGCCCGAGAAGAGCGAGCCGAGCGTGTCCTCGATCCCCTCGTCCCAGATCTTGAACAGCCAGCCGCCCTGGTCGAAGCCGCCGGTCGGGTCTTCGGTCGGGCCGCCGGGGGCCTGCATGACGCCGTCGAGCGACACGAACGCGGCGCCGGTGATCCTGCGCGCCACGTCAGTCGCCCCGCCGCGCGGCGTCGATCGCAGCGACGTCGATTTTCTGCATCGTCATCATCGCCTCGAACGCGCGCTTGCCCTCGTCGCCGCCGGCATTGAACGCCTCGATCAGCGTGCGCGGGGTGATCTGCCACGAATAGCCCCATTTGTCCTTGCACCAGCCGCACTCGGATTCCTTGCCGCCATGGTCGACGATGGCGTTCCAGTAGCGGTCGGTTTCGGCCTGGTCGTCGGTCAGGACCATGAACGACACGCTTTCATTGGGGGTAAACTGCGGCCCGCCGTTGAGCCCGGAAAAGCTGCGGCCGAGGACGGTGAAATCGACGGTCAGCGCATCGCCTTGCTTGCCGCCGGGAAAATCGGACGGCGCGCGGTGGATGCTGCCGACGCTGCTGTCGGGAAAGGTGTCGGCATAGAAGCGCGCGGCCTCTTCGGCGGCGCCGTCGAACCACAGGACGGTGGTCAGCTTGTCATTCATGGTCGTTCGCCTTGCGTCAGGTGTTGCACGAGCCGGGCTGGCCGAAACGCGATCAGCCTTTGGCCGTATCGAGCACGGGGACGAAACCGCCCCAGAACATGCGCTTGCCGTCGAACGGCATTTCCCCCTCGGGTTCCATCTCCATCATTTTTTTCCAGCCGGCATCGCGCGTCGCCTTGTCGGGCCATTCGACGAACGAAAAGACGACGTTCTCGCCATCCTCGGCCTTCACCGCGCGGCGATAGTCGGTAACCTTGCCGTCGGGGACGTCGTCGCCCCAGCTTTCGATCACGCGCGTCGCGCCGCAATCGCGGAACATCCCCGTCATTTTCTGGGCGAGGTCGCGATAGGCCTGCTTCTTGCCCTCGGGAACCGGCACGACGAAGCCATCGGTATAGCCCATTCCCTTGCCGCCCAAATCTTCCTCGACGATCGCGTCGAAGCCGCCGTAAATCATTCGCTTGCCGTCAAACGGCATCGCCTCTCCCATCTTTTCCATGCGGGGATCGCTGCGCATTTTTTCGGTCGCGGCATCGCGCGTCGCCTTGTCGGGATATTCGAACCACGAAAAGACGACGGTCTCGTCGTCCTTGGCCTGCACCGCGCGTTTGAAATCGGTCACCTTGCCGTCGGCAACGTCGTCGCCCCAGGTTTCGACCATGCGCGTAACGCCGAATTCCTCGAACAGCGGCGCCGCATCGGTGGCGTGTCGGGTATAGGCATCCTTGTTTGCGGTCGGCACCGCGACGACGAAGCCCTCGATATAGGTCATGCTTTCTCTCCTCATTGTTACCGGCGACACTCGCTTGCCGCGACTCGGGATTTGACAATCCTGCCGTTATTGGTTAGAAAAAACAACTATGCAGTCACAAAAAATATGACGTCCCCCCGCTCGACCCCCAAACGATATGACGATGCTTGCGGAGCCGCCCATGGGCTCGAGCTCGTCGGCGACCGCTGGGCGCTGCTCGTCCTGCGCGAGCTGATGCTCGGACCGCGCCGGTTTTCGCAATTGCGCGCCGACCTGCCGGGGATCAGCGCCAATGTCCTGACGCAGCGGCTCGGCGAGTTCGAGGCGCGCGGATTGCTGGTCAAGCGCAAGCTGGCGCCGCCCGCGTCGGTCCAGGTCTATGAGTTGACGCCATGGGGATACGAGGCCGAAGAAATCCTCCAGGTGCTCGGCCGCTGGGCGGCGCGATCGCCGATGCACGACGCGACGCTGCCGATATCGGGCGTGTCGATCCTCATTTCGTTTCGTACGATGATCGATCGCACGCTGGCCAGGGACATGGATCTGCGCGTCGGGTTCCGCTTCGGCGAGGACGAATATGTCGCGCATGTCGCCGATGGCGCGATCGAGATCGCGCGCGGCGATGCAGGCGGGGGCGACATTGTTCTTGCGGGCGACCCCGCGGGCCTCGCCGCTGCGATCTATGGCGACGTGCCGCTCGACGATCTCGCCGCGGCGGGGCTGCTGACGCTGAGCGGGCCGCGCGAGGCGTTCGCGGCGTTCAGCGAGCTTTTCACACTGCCGCCCAAGGCGAGCATGCCCGGCTGACGATTCTCCACTCGACTCTTGCCGGGCGATTCGCCAAGCTTTCGACCAGAACAAAGAGGGGGCGAGCGAAAGGGGGCGCGGATGGTCGCGATCGTATCGACGGTGGCCTATCTCGGGCTCGAGGCGCGCGCCATCGAGGTCCAGTGCCAGGTCGCACCCGGCGTGCCCGCCTTCATCGTCGTCGGCCTGCCCGACAAGGCGGTCGCCGAAAGCCGCGAGCGCGTCCGCGCCGCGATCGCCGCGATCGGCCTGTCGCTGCCGCCCAAGCGGATCACGGTCAACCTGTCGCCCGCCGACCTGCCCAAGGAAGGATCGCATTACGACCTGCCGATCGCGCTCGCCCTGTTGGGCGCGATGGGGGTGATCGATGCCGAAACGCTGAGCGAATATGTCGTCGTCGGCGAACTGGGGCTCGACGGACGCGTGGCGTCGTCGCCCGGCGTGCTGCTCGCCGCGCTCCATGCCGGCGGCGAAGGGAAAGGACTGGTCTGCCCTGCCGCACAGGGACCAGAAGCGGCTTGGGCGGGCAGCGTCGAGGTGATCGCCGCGCCCGACCTGCTCGCGCTGCTCAACCATTTCAAGGGCACTGCGTTGCTGTCACCACCGCAGCCGGGCGAGGTGAGCGAACCCGCGCGCGCGACCGACCTCAAGATGGTGAAGGGGCAGGAGACCGCCAAGCGCGCGCTCGAAATCGCCGCGGCGGGCGGACATAACCTGTTGATGATCGGACCGCCGGGCGCGGGCAAGTCGCTGCTGGCGAGCTGCCTGCCGGGGATATTGCCCGAGCTGACGCCGGGCGAGGCGCTCGAGGTGTCGATGGTCGCGAGCGTCGCGGGGCAGCTCGAGGGCGGGCGCCTCATCCGGACGCGACCGTTCCGCGATCCGCACCACAGCGCCTCGATGCCCGCGCTGGTCGGCGGCGGCCTGCGCGTGCGGCCTGGCGAGATCAGCCTGGCGCATCTCGGCGTATTGTTCCTCGACGAACTGCCCGAATTCCAGCGGCCGGTGCTCGACAGCCTGCGCCAGCCGCTCGAAACCGGCGAGGTCAGCGTCGCGCGTGCCAATGCGCACGTCACTTTTCCCGCGCGGGTCCAGCTGGTCGCGGCGATGAACCCGTGCCGCTGCGGCCATCTGGGCGACCCCGCGCTCGCCTGCAGCCGCGCGCCGCGCTGCGCTGCCGACTATCAGGCCAAGGTGTCGGGGCCGCTGCTCGATCGCATCGACCTCCACGTCGAGGTCCAGGCGGTCAGCGCGTCGGACCTGTCGCTGCCGCCGCCCGCCGAAGGATCGACCGACGTCGCCGCGCGCGTCGCGGCGGCGCGGGCCCGGCAGAGCGCGCGCTATGGCGAGGGCGGGCCGCGCACCAATGCCGAGATCGACGGCGATGTCCTCGAGGCGCACGCCACGCCCGACGAGCCGGGCAGGGCGCTGCTCGCGCAGGCGGCCGCGGCGATGCGGCTCTCCGCCCGCGGCTATACCCGCGTGCTGCGCGTCGCCAGGACGATCGCCGACCTCGCGGGGGCCGACGCGGTCGGGCGGATCCATGTCGCCGAGGCGCTTAGCTATCGGCGGCAGGCGCCGCGGAATTGATCGTGCGGACTTGCAAAGTCTTGACTTATACACAATCGTGTGTATATCAAGTATGAGAAGTCGGGACGTTATCAAGGCGCTCAAAGCGGCGGGCTGGGAACAGGTTGGCCAAAAGGGTAGCCATGTTCAACTCAAGCATCCGGCGCGCAAAGGCCGCGTAACCGTGCCTCATCCGAAGCATGATTTGCCGACCGGCACGCTCAAGAGCATCGAACGGCAAAGCGGCCTAAAATTGGGATTTTGATATGCAGGAACGCTTTTATCCCGCGATGATCGAGCGCAGCGAAACGGGCTTCGGCGTATGGTTTCCCGATCTGTCCGGTTGCGTCAGCGCGGGCACGACGATCGACGATGCGCTGTTGTCCGCACGCGAGGCGCTGGCATTGCATATTTCGGGCATGATCGCGGACGGGGAACGCATCCCACCCGCTGGCACGCTTCCCGCACAGCGCGATCCCGCAATCGCGGCGGTCGCGATGGTGCCCGTCACGCTCCCCGGCAGGAAACGTCGGGTTAATGTGTCGCTCGACGAAGGCCTGCTTGCGGCGATCGACGCAGTCACCGATAACCGGTCGGGTTTTCTTGAGCGCGCCGCGCGGCGGGAGTTGGCGGCTGACTGACTGATCGGTGAGCCGCGCTGCAAACATGCGGCGACCGCACCCCGTTGTGGCATTGCAGCGCGCGCCGCCCTACGGAGGTCAGCGCAACGTCCAACCAGTCAGGCAGGCCCATGGCGCGCAAGAAACGTGATCCTTATCGAGACCTCGATGCCGCCGAGGAGGGGGTCGTCGCGGCGGTGCCGTGCTGGCTGTGCGGGCGGCCGACCGGCAAGACGATCGTGTGGCACCATCCGGTGCCCAAAAGCCGCGGCGGGCGCGACGTCGTGCCGATGCATCCGATCTGCCAGCAGACGCTGATCGCCAATTTCACCAATTCCGAGCTGCAGCGCCACGCGATGGACGTCGCCGCGCTGCTCGAAAATCCGGACGTGCGCAAATTCGTCGACTGGGTCGCGAACAAGGACCCCGATTTCACCGCGACGACGGCGAAGAAGAAACGCTGACGGTCTCCGGGGGACTGTCCCCGCTCGCGCCGCCGTGCAGCCCCGTTTCGCGCGCGGTCCCGGCGATCGCGCGACGGCGCAGCGCGGGCAGGCCGCGCTTGGCCCGAAAACCCGCGACGCCGCGACGACGAAAAAGGGCGACCCCGTAGGGCCGCCCATCCTCTCCCGAAACGTGCGTTCGGTATCTGGTGTCGGGCGTCAGCCGGCCATGCCCTGCGAGGATTCGCGCGACGGCTGGTCGGCGACGAGTTCGAGCGGCGTCTTGGCCGCGCCAGCCTCGGGGCGGCGTTCGCCGGCATTGCGGCGGTGGCTGAACTTGCCCTCGACCTTGCCGCCGTTTTCGATCGTCAGATTCTGGTAGACGACGTCGCCGGCGATCCGCGCGCTGCGCTGGATGACGAGGTCGCGCGCCTCGATCGAGCCCTCGACCGTGCCTGCGATGCGCGCGGTTTCGGCGGTGATCGCGCCCTTGATCTCGCTGCCTTCGCCCTGGACGAAATTGGCGCATTTGAGATCGCCCTGGACCTTGCCGTCGATGTGCAGGTCGACGGTCGAGGCGATATCCCCGGTCACGACGACGTCGGCGCCGAGCACTGAAAAGGTGGAAGAGCTGGCTGACATCTTACGACTTTCCTTCCGTGGTTCCGCTGCGGTCGGTGATGCGTCGCTGCGCGACGGCCTTGATTTCGAGAACATCTGCCTTGGCCTCCAAGAATTTACGCGGGTCCATCGCTTGGCCGTTCAGCCGCACTTCGAAATGAAGATGCGGTCCGGTGGAACGGCCGGTCGATCCCATGCGGGCGATGGATGTCCCGCCGGCGACTCGTTGCCCCAGTCTTACAGCAAAACCGGACAAATGGGCATAGCGGGTCACGATGCCCTGGCCGTGGTCGATTTCGACGACATTGCCATAGCCCGATTTCCGGCCGACGAAGCTGACGCGGCCGGGCGCGGCGGCCATGATCGGCGTGCCGCGGCTCCCGCGAAAGTCGAGCCCCGAATGGAAGGCGGCGGCGCCGGTGAACGGATCGCGACGATAGCCATAGCTCGACGTCACCATTTCGACATTGGCGGGCCGCGCCGACGGCATCGCGACGAGCGTGCGTTCGAGCCGCTCCATCCGGATCAATGCCTTGTCGAGCGTGGCGATGGCGCTGCCGAGATCGCTGACCTTGCGGCCATGCGCGCGCCATTCGACGAACGGGCCGCCGCGCGCGTCGGCCGCAGCGCGGGGCAGGCGGGCGGGGTCGATGCCGAAGTCGCGGATCGCCGATTCGGCGCGTTGCGCGCGGCGTTCGACGGTGCGCGTCAGCGCCAGGGCATAGCGGTCCTGGCGGACGCGGATCGCGAGCAGCGACTTGAGCGCGCCGCGAATATCGGTCGCGCTGGTTTTCGGCGCGTCGTTCGCGGCCGCCTTGGGCGGGGCGACGTCGCTGCCGCGAAATTCGCCGGTCAGCGTTTCGAGATAATCCTGGCGGGCGTCGAGATCGGCGGCGACTTCGCCGACGCGGTCGCGATATTCGGCGACGCGCTTCGCCTCGGCATCGACCTTCGCCTGGCGCTGCGCGAACTCCGCGCGGTCGGCGGCGCCGAGCAGGTCGCGCACAATGGCGGTACCGGTGATCGCGACGAGAACGAGCATGATTGCGAGCAAGCCGCCCGCCAGCAAGCGCTGCAGCCGCGCGCTGACCTTGACGAACTTGACCTGGCCGCCGGTGCGGACGAAGATCTCACGATCCTGGAAAAGCGCGGAAATGCGGTCGCGAAACGCACCGCCGCGCGCTGAAATACTCATTGTGATGATAACCCGACCCAATTGCTCCCGGGGCTTCGGCTAGCAGCTACCGGCAGCGAATCCGAATCGACTCGCGCAATATCATGACGAGTCGAAGCAACGGTGCGATGAATCGAGGGAACTTATTGTCGTGGCGGCGGTGCGACTTGCGGCGGCGCGAGTCGGAATCGGCGGATATCCGATCTTTATTTAAGTTTACGCTCCGCTCACCATTATTGGGTAAAGACCGGCGGGTGAGCGATTCTCTTCCTTCAGCCGAGCCCGACGGCGTCGTTCCCGCGCGCCGTCCGCGCTCGGCGGTGGGCCATGGCGTCGGCATCGCCGGGCTTGCCGGACTGATCGCCTGGCTGGCGTTCGTCCGCGCGACGGGGACCGACCCGGCGACGTCGCCGATCGGGCCGTTCATGCGCCTGTTTCGCGCCGAACCGGCGATGGTCGCCGCCTATCTCAGCCTGATCGCCTGCGGATTGCCGATGGTGCTGTGGTCGCTGCTGGTCGACAAGGTCCATCGCCGCGCCTCGACCGGAATCGACTGGACGCGCCCGCGCGCGGTCCACGAAACGCTCGACATCAGCATCGTCAAGCTCGCCGGCCTATGGGCGACCTGGGCGCTGATCGCGCTCTTCTACGCCGCCGGGCGCTGGTACTGGAGCGGCAGCTACCTGATTTCGATGGAGATTTTCGCGCATCTTGCGCCGGTGCTGCTGATCGTATCGATCCCCTATGTCATCTGGCTCGATCGCTATCTGGTCGACCCGCGCGACGGCGCCTGGTCGTTCGGTCAGGTCTTTACCGGCCAGGCGCGCGTCGCCGACCGCACCGCGATCGCGCACCATCTGCGCGCCTGGGCGGTCAAGGGCTTCTTCCTCGCCTTCATGGTGGGAATCGTGCCCTGGGGTTTCATGCAGCTGGTGGCGCTGCCCGCCGACGTCATCGGCCGTGGGCCGGTCGAGCTGGCGCAATTCGCGATCCTGCTGATGTTCCTTGCCGACGTCCATTTCGCCACCGTCGGCTATCTGCTGACGATGCGTCCGCTCGACGCGCATATCCGCACCGCCAATCCCTATCTCGCCGGCTGGCTGGCGGCGCTGATCTGTTATCCGCCGCTGATCCTGATGCTCGAGAACGGGCCGCTCTTCTATTCGACCGGCACGCGCGACTGGGCGTTCTGGTTCGAGTTCCACCCCTGGCTGCTGTGGAGCGTGGGCGGCATGCTCGTCCTGCTGACCGGTGTATACGCCTGGGCGACGGTCGCGTTCGGGCTGCGCTTTTCCAACCTGACGCATCGCGGCATCATCACCCACGGTCCCTATGCGGTGACGCGCCACCCCGCCTATCTGTCGAAGAACCTCTATTGGTGGCTGGCGACGATCCCGTTCCTGACGATCGATACCGGCTGGGCCGAGGCGGCGCGCAACGCGGCGATGCTGCTTGGCGTCAACGGCGTCTATTACTGGCGCGCCAAGACCGAGGAAAAGCACCTGCTCGGCGATCCCGCCTATCGCGCCTATTACGACTGGATGCAGTCGCATGCGCCGGTGCCGCGCCTGTTCGCGCTGGCGATGCGGCGCAAGTCGCCGGCGATCGTGCTGACGCCGACGGTGGCGGCCGTTCCCGACGCCTAGAAGCTTTCTTCCGCATAGATCCGCGACACATCGCCGTGCCACGCGCCGTGATAGCGATCGAGCAGGCGCTGCGCGGGGACCTTCCCGCTGGCGACGATCTCGCGCAGCGGGCCGAGGAAGCCGGTCTCGTTGTCGCCCATCGAGTTGAGCCGGTTGCGCCGGCGAAGTCCGGCCTCGGCGATTTCGAGCACCTCCTTGCCGAAGCCCTGCAGCGTGCCGCCGCCGGGGACCTTCGCATCGAGCGCGAGCTTCGGCACCGCGTTGCGCAGGTCCTCGCGCTCGTCGATGCTCCAGTGCTTGACCAGATCCCAAGCCGCATCGAGCGAATCCGAACAATAGAGCAGTCCGACCCAGAAGGCGGGCAGCGCGCAGATCCTGTTCCACGGGCCGCCGTCGGCGCCGCGCATTTCGAGGAAGCTTTTCAGGCGCACCTCGGGAAAGGCGGTCGAGAGATGGTCGATCCAGTCGCTCTCGGTCGGCAGTTCGCCGGGCAGGATCGAGAGCTTTCCGGCGAGGAAATCGCGGAAGCTGAGCCCCGCCGCATCGAGATAGCGCCCATCGCGAAAGACGAAATACATCGGCACGTCGAGCATGTAGTCGACGTAGCGATCATAGCCGAAGCCGTCTTCGAAGACGAAGGGCAGCATGCCGGTGCGGTGCGGATCGGTGTCCGACCAGATGTGGCTGCGGTAGGAGAGGTAGCCGTTGGGCTTGCCCTCGGTGAAGGGCGAATTGGCGAACAAGGCGGTGGCGAGCGGCTGCAATGCCAGGCCGACGCGAAATTTCTTCACCATGTCGGCTTCGGACCGATAGTCGAGATTGACCTGGATCGTGGAGGTCCTGAGCATCATGTCGAGGCCGAGCGTGCCGACGCGCGGCATGTGATCGGCCATGATTTTGTAGCGCCCCTTGGGCATCATGGGGAGGTCAGCCCGCGCCTTGTCGGGCCACATGCCGAGGCCGAGAAAGCCCTTGCCGGTCTTCGCCCCGATCGTCTTGACCTGGTCGAGATGGCGGCCCGTCTCGGCGCACGTCTGGTGCAGCGTTTCAAGCGGCGCTCCCGACAGCTCCAATTGCCCGGCGGGCTCGAGGCTGACGGTGCCGTCGGGACCGCTCATCGCGATGACGTTAATCGTTCCGTCGGGGCCGCGCTCCTCGACCGGCTGCCAGCCGAATTCGGTCAGCGCGAGGAGCAGGTCGCGGATGCCGCCGGGCTCGTCATGGCTCGGCGCGGCATGCGTGTTTACGTCGTAGACGAACTTCTCGTGCTCGGTGCCGATGCGCCATGCCTGCGGCGGTTTTTCGCCGCCGATCATCGGCGCGAGCAGCTGCTCGCGCGTTTCGATGACGGGATCGTCGGCGGTGGCGGTGACGCGCGTGCTCATCGCTTGCGCTTAGGTAGGCGGGGCGGTTTACGCCAGCGCAAAATCGTCGCTGCGCCTCGCTACCAGTCGCCGCGCCCCGCCATCCACAGGCTGACCGCGGCGACCGCGGCGGTGTCGGCGCGCAGGATGCGCGGGCCGAGCGAGACGGGCACGGCGCGGTCGCAGCCGGCGATCAGCGCCTCTTCGTCGTCGGTGAAGCCGCCTTCGGGGCCGATCAGGATCGCGGCCGGCCCGGCATTGGCGACCAGCGCCTTGCGAAACGACATGCCGCCGCGTTCATAGGCGAAGAACAGGTGGCGATCGCGTGGCCAGCCGGCGACCAGCGCGGCGAGTTTGGTCAGCGGCGCGATTTCAGGGAGCGCGGTGCGTTCGCATTGCTCGGCCGCCTCGACCATCTGCTTGCGCAGCCGGTCGGGCTTGATTTTGTCGACCACCGAGCGCGCGGTGAGCACCGGCTGGAAGCGCGCGACGCCGAGTTCGCACGCTTTTTCCGCGACCCAGTCGTAGCGGGCGCGCTTGATCGGCGCGGCGCACAGCCACAGATCGGGGACATCCTCGCGCGGGCGCGTCCGCCGATCGATGCGCAGCGTCAGGTCGCGTTTGCCGACGCGATCGACCAGGGCGAGATATTCGCCCGAAATATCGTCGAACAGGCTGACCGCATCGCCCACCTTCGATCGCATGACGGTGATCAGGTAATGCGCCTGGCTGCCGTCGAGATCGATCGCGTCGCGCCCGGACAGCGGCGTCGCGACGTAAAGGCGCGGGGCGCTGTGCGGCGGCCAGGCGGGGGTTGCGGGCATGAAGCGCGTCATGCCCGTTCGAACGGGCTTTCGGCAAGTCCCGCGTGGCGATAGGGAAGGGCCATGATCCAGGCCGCCCCACCCGATAGCCAGCATCACGGTATCATCGGCCTGTTGCCGCGCGCGGCGCAGCCTTATGCCTCGCTCGCGCGGTTCGACCGGCCGATCGGCTGGTGGCTGCTCTACTGGCCGTGCGCCTGGGGCGTCGCGCTCGCGGGCGGTGCGGCGCGCGACTGGCCGCTGTTCGGCTGGCTGCTGATCGGCGCGATCGCGATGCGCGGTGCAGGCTGCGTCTATAACGACATCGTCGATCGCGACCTCGACGCGCGCGTCGCGCGCACCGCGAGCCGGCCGCTGGCGAGCGGCGCGGTGACGCTGCGCAGCGCGTGGATCTGGCTCGGCCTGTTATGCGCTATCGGCCTGGTCGTGCTGTTGGAGCTGCCGCGGTTCGCGCAGATCGTGGCGCTGGCCAGTCTCGCGCTCGTCGCCGCCTATCCGTTCATGAAGCGCGTCACCTGGTGGCCGCAGGCATGGCTCGGCCTGGTATTTTCCTGGGGCGCGCTGGTCGGCTGGGCGGCGGTGTGGGACATGCTGCCGCGCGCCGGCTATCTGTTGTGGCTGGGCGGCGTCTTCTGGGTCGTCGGTTACGATACGATCTATGCGCTGCAGGACCGCGAGGACGACGCGCTGGTCGGCATCGGCTCGAGCGCGCGCGCGATGGGCGAGCGGGTCAGGTTCGGGATCGGCGCCTGCTATTGCGCGGCGCTGGGATTCTGGCTGATCGCGATCTGGCAGGTCAGGAGCGACTGGATCGCGCTCGTCGCGCTGATCCCCGCCGCGCTGCACCTGTTATGGCAGGTGGCATCGCTCGATCCCGATGACGGGGCCGATGCCTTGGCGAAATTCCGCTCCAATCGAACGACGGGATTGCTCGTCGCGCTGGCGTGCCTCGTCGTCGGCAGCGCCTAGGCGCAGCTACGCACGCGCGCGAATGACGACGTCGAATCGCTTGCTATGACCGTTCCGCCCGAGAGCGAAGAACGGGTTCAGGCGAGCGCTTGCTCGAGGAACTTGGCGTCTTTTTCGTCCGTGATGCGAACCATCGGGCCGCAATCGGTGGGAACGATGGGGCCCGCGCCCTCCATGTCGCTGAGCAAACCGTCCAAAGCGGCTTCCTGCGACTTGTCGAAGATGTAGAAGTTGGTGTTGTCTAGTTTTGTCATGAGCATTGGATAGCACGCGACGCTTAAAATTTCAACAGCGTGAAATTTTATATCTCTCGCCAGGCATCGCCACCGACCAGCCAGAATCAAACGTTGGTCCCGATCGGGTGAGCTGAGCGCCCCGCGCCCGTGCGCACTCACTCGTCGGTTTCCGGCTGACTGGGCCCCGGCCGTCGGAAGTCGGTCGCTTGGATGGCTATTCCCGCTCATTTCGTTAAGTAGATCGAAACCTCTGTGTCACAAACACTTAGGGATGAAAAACCGTATCAACCATGATCAGAATGAGGTGGAACGTTTGGACGCGTTGTACCGATTGAATCTGCTCGATACTGCGCCCAGCGAGAGTTTCGATCGCATCACGCGAATGGCCAGCCAGATATTCGGCCTCCCGATCGCTGCCGTTTCTCTGACCGACCGGGACCGGCAATGGTTCAAGTCGCGCGTGGGCGTAGCTCACAACTCCATACCACGCGAAAAGGCACCCTGCGCGCAAGTGGCGGAACAGGCGCAGCAGGTGCTTATTCCCGATCTCCAAGCCGACAGCTGCTATCGTAATAGCATTCTCGCGGATCAGGGTGTGCGCTTCTATGCCGGAGCTTCGCTGACGACCAGAGAAGGGTACAGTCTTGGCGCGCTTTGCGTACTTGGCACCGAGCCCCGCGAAACCACCGCTCTCGAGATGGATGCCCTGAACGATCTCGCCAAGATGGTGATGGATCAGATTGAGCTTCAGCATGCGTTTGGGCGGATCGATCCGCTAAGCGGCCTGCCGAATCGAACCCAGTTTCTCGAGGATCTGGCCGATCAGGGGTGCGATCGACCCGGCCAACGTCGCTTCGCGGCACTGATCGACCTCGTGAGCCCCGAACAGTTGAACAACGGCGTCAGCGCGATGGGCGCAGCTTACCTCGACAAGATAGTGGAAGATGCCGCGCGCATCGTTGCAGGCGCAATCGGTCGCGAGCGCACCGCCTATCATGTTGCCGCAACGCAGTTTGCCATCCTTGCGCCACCGGGCGTGCAAAAAGGAAAATTCATTGCGGGTCTGAGCAATATGCTGGACCGTCTGCGCGGTAACTCAAACGAGCGGTTCATCACAACGGCCAGCGTAGGAGTTGCCCCGTACACTGCGGGCGAAACCGCCCCCGCTGCCGTTCTGAGAACGATTCATAGCGCCGCTCAGGCCGCTCGCTCCCGTTCGCCCATGATAACGACCTATTCATTGGCCTCCGACAGTGCACACCAACGGCAATTTCACCTACTCGGCGATTTTGGCCAAGCCATGAGGGATGAAGGACAACTGTCACTCGTCTTCCAACCGCGAATCGACCTGGCGTCGGGCGAATGCACCGGCGCCGAGGCGCTGTTGCGCTGGCAGCATCCGAAGCTGGGTCAAGTTTCGCCTGCTGAATTCATCCCGATCGTCGAACAAACGTCACTGGCCGAACCGTTGCTGAAATGGGTGCTGGAAGCTGCGCTGCAGCAACTTGTCCAATGGCATGCCGGGGGCAAGATGTTACGTCTCTCGATCAATGTTTCGGCTACAAACCTCAAGCAAGCCGGGTTCGCCCAGACAGTCCAGCTGTTGTTGCTTAAACACCGGGTCCGGCCCGAATGGATCGAACTTGAGGTCACCGAGAGCGCGGTGATGGGAGATATCGTCAACGCGACCACCCAACTCCAAATCCTGGTCGATGCCGGGATCCACGTCGCGATCGATGACTTTGGCGCGGGCCACAGCAGTTTGGCCTATCTGCAGAAACTTCCAGCCAAGATCATCAAGATCGATCAATCGTTTGTCATGGACATGCACCGTGGCCGACGCGAGCGCCAACTGGTGCGCTCGATGATTTCGTTGGCGCACGATCTCGAATTCCAAGTTGTGGCGGAAGGGGTCGAAACCGCCGAAGCCCGCGACTGTTTGCAGGAAATGGGCTGTGATGAGGCTCAAGGATATTTATATGGTCGGCCGATGACCGCAAATATGTTCGGTAGCTGGTTCGAAGAATTTTCAGTCCCACAGGGCGAAATGCTGAGAATCGCTAGTTAGCCCCCGTTCGGTGCACCTGTCCTATGGCAGGGCTCCGGCTTGGACGACCTGACGGTAAATCGGTAGCGTTGCGCAATCGAGCGGCGGATGTCCGCCTTTTCACCGATAGCGAACATTCAACCTTCGCCGATCCGATACCCTCACGCCGCGACCAATTCCTCAGCCGCTTCCAGATCGACCGACACCAGGCGGCTGACGCCCTGTTCGACCATCGTCACGCCGAACAGGCGGTGCATGCGGCTCATCGTCACGGCGTTGTGCGTGACGATGAGGTAACGCGTTGCGGTTTCGCGCGTCATCTTGTCGAGCAGGTCGCAGAAGCGTTCGATATTGGCGTCGTCCAATGGGGCGTCGACCTCGTCGAGGACGCAGATCGGCGCGGGGTTGGTGAGGAACAGCGCGAAGATCAGCGCGATCGCGGTCAGCGCCTGTTCGCCGCCCGACAACAGGGTCAGCGAGGCGAGCTTCTTGCCCGGCGGCTGCGCCATGATCTCGAGCCCGGCTTCGAGCGGGTCGTCCGAATCGACGAGTTCGAGATGCGCCGCGCCGCCGTTGAACAAGGTCGCGAACAGGCGCTGGAAATGCGTATCGACATCGATAAAGGCCTGGCGCAGGCGCACGCGCCCTTCGCGGTTCAGACTGCCGATCGATCCGCGCAGCCGCGCCACCGCCTGGCGCAATTCCTCGGCTTCCTCGGCCGAGCGGGCATGATCCCCGTCGAGCTCCTCGAGTTCCTGCGCGGCGACGAGATTGACCGGGCCGATCCGTTCGCGCGCGGCGGCGAGCTGTTCATGCCGTTGCGATTCGGCGGCGGGATCGGCGACGTCGGCGTCGTCGAATTCGGCAACCTGCGGCAATAGCGGGGGAGGGCATTCGAAGCGCTCGTTCGACACGCGCCCCATTTCGACGCGGCGCAATTCCTGCGCCTCGGCGCGCGCCTGCGCCCCGGCACGTTCCTCGCGCGCGCTCGACAGCGCCTCGCGCGTTGCCGTCATCTCGTCCTCGCGAGCGGCCAGCGCGGCCTCGGCGTCAGCCTCTTCGGCGCGCATGGTGTCGCGGCGCGCGGCGAGTTCGACCTGCGCCGCCTCAAGCCGGGCGATGTCGTCGCGCAGCTGCGTCGGCATCTCGCCGAGCCTGTCGCCTTCGCCCTCGAGCAGGCGGTGGCGTTCGGCGAGCTGGTCGATGCGTGCCGCCGCCTCGCCCGCGCGGGCGCGCCAGCCTTTTTCCTCGGCGGCAGTCCCTGCCTGGTGTTCGCGCAGCTCGGCAAGCATCGCCTTGAGGTCCTGTTCGGCATCGCGTGCCTGTTGGGCCGCCTGGCGCGCCTGCGCGGCGCGCGCTTCGAGCGCGGCGAGCCGGTCGGTCGAGCGGTCGGCGGCGGGCAGCGCGTCGAGGCGAGCCTGCGCTTCGTCCCGCGCGGCGAGGGCGGTCGCGGATCGTTCTTCGAGATCGGCCAGCCGGGCGTCGAGCATTTCGGTACGCTCGCGCTGCCGTTCGATCTCGCCGCGCGCAAGGTCGGCATCGCGCAACGCGCCGCGATGCGCATCGTCGGCGGCGGTGCGCTGGCGGCGGGCATCGGCGAGCGCCTCTTCGGCGCGCACCACGTGTTGGGCCGCTGCGGTCAGCGCCATCGCCGAGCGGTCCGACGCGGTTTCGAGCGACGGCAGCTGCTGCGTAATGGCCGCGAGCCGGTTGCGGCGGACGAGTTGTTCGGCGGCGATCGCGCCGCCATGATCGCGGGTAAATCCGTCCCAGCGGCGCAGCGATCCTGCGCGCGTCACCAGGCGCTGGCCGACCGCGAGCAGCTGGCCGGCGTCGGTGTCGGCAACCGCGATCTGACGCAGTCTGCGGTGCAGCTCGGCCGGGGCCTCGACATGGTCGGCGAGGCATTCGGTCCCGGTGGGCAAGGGCGGATCGGCGGCGTCCGGCGCGGCGCCCAGCCAGCCCGCGTCGCCGCCGACATGCGCGTCGAGGTCGTCGCCGAGCGCGGCCGCCATCGCCTGTTCATAGCCCTTGGCGACGGCGATCGCATCGAGCGCGCGACGTTGATCGCCGGCATGACCGAGGTCGCGTTCGAGCGCGCCCGCTTCGCTCTGCAGCACGGTTAACGCGGCGCGCACCTCGGCGGCGGCACGGTCGGCCTGCTGGCGCGCCGCGATCGCGGCTTCCAGCGTCGCCTCGCCTTCGCCCAACGCGGTTTGCGCCGCCGCCGATAGTTTCGCCGCGACCGCCGTCCGCGCTTCGGCATCGGCGAGGCGCGCCTCGATCGCGCGCGCTTCGGTCAGCGCGGCAAGTTGCTCGCGCGCGGTCGCAAGATCGCGTGCGAGGCGCTCGGCGGCATCGCGCGCGCTCGCCAATTGCGCTTCGGCGATGCGGCGGTCGGCAGTCTCGCCGGCGATGTCGGCGCGCAACTGGGCGAGTTCGACCTCGGCGTCGCGCATCGTCGCGGCGGTCGCGTTGATCGCGGCGGTCAGCTCGGGGAGGCGCGCCTCGCCATCGCCGATATCCTTCGCCAGCGTCGTGGCTTCGTCGCCGAGCCGCGCGATCGTGACCGCCGCTTCTTCGGCAAGCGAGCCTTCGCGGGCGCGGTCTTCGACGATGCGCTGCAATTGTTCGGCCAAATCGGCGGCGCGGCGTTCCTGCGCTTCGGCCTCGGCGCTCATCCGCGCCAGCTTTTGCGCGACGGTCGATGCCGCCTGGTCTGCCTCACGGGCGGTCGCGCGACGCTGCTCGAGCGTTTTCGCCGCCGCCAGGCGATAGGCGCTGGCGGCTTCCTGCGCCTCCTGCGCGGTGCGGACGGCCTCGCTCGCCGCTTCGGCCTGTTCGCGCGCAAGGTCGGCGGCGGCGGCGGCGTCGCGCCAGCGCGCGTAGATCATCCGCGCCTCGGCGACGCGGATCTGGTCGGACAGGCTCTGATAGCGTTCGGCGGCACGCGCCTGACGGCGCAGCTGTCCGGCGCGCTGTGCCATGTCGCCGATGATCGTGTCGAGGCGTTCGAGATTGGCCTCGGTCGCTCGCAGTTTCTGTTCGGCATCCTTGCGGCGGACGTGGAGGCCCGCGATTCCCGCCGCCTCCTCGAGCATCTGGCGACGCTCGGCGGGCTTGGCAGAGATGACCGCGGCGATCTTTCCCTGGCTGACCAGCGCGGGGCTGTGCGCGCCGGTTGCGGCATCGGCGAAGATCAGTGCGATGTCCTTGGCGCGGACGTCGCGGCCATTGGCGCGATAGGCCGACCCCTGTCCGCGCTCGATCCGGCGGACGACTTCGAGTTCGTCGTCGCTGTCGGCATCGCCGATGCTCGCCAATGTCGCGCCTTCGAGGTCGGCGACAAGGCCGACTTCGGCGAAATCGCGCTGCGGGCGCGACGAGGTGCCGGCGAAGATGACGTCGTCCATGCCGCCGCTGCGCATCGACTTGGGCGAATTTTCGCCCATCACCCAGCGGATCGCCTCGAGCAGGTTCGACTTGCCGCAGCCATTGGGGCCGACGACGCCGGTGAGGCCTGGCTCGATCCTGAGCTCGGCGGGTTCGACGAAGCTCTTGAAGCCGGTCAGGCGCAGGCGCTTGATCTTCATTGCGGGCCAGGTCCCGCCGGATCGGGCCCGTGCCCTCCTAGCATCGTATCCCCCCGATCATCGACCCGGATCAGCGCGCCCCGGCGGTGCGCAACCGTTCCCGGATCAGCGGCCAGGTATTGCCTTCGTCCACGACGCTGCCGTTCAGGACGAAGGTCGGGGTGCCCGTGATATTATACTGTTCGCCGCCCTTTTGCGATCGGTCGGCGACCGCCTGAACCTTGGCCGGATCGGACAGGCACTGGGTGATCTCGTCTTCGCTGACGCCGCGTGCGCCGAAGAATTTGTCGAGCCCCATCGCCTTGGCCATGACGACGAATTTCTGGTTGTCGGGCAGATTGCCTATTTCGGGCGGCGTGCCCATTGCCTGGAGGTGGCCGTAAAGCTCGCCTTGGTTGGCAAAGAGATTTTCGGTGAGCGGATAATAGCGATCCTTGCCCGCGCAGGTGATGATCGTCGCGGCGAGAGCGTCGACCTGCGGATTGAGCAGGTAATTGCGAAATTCAAAGGCGACCTGGCCGGTGTCGACGAAGTTCTTCGACAGTTCGTCGGTCGAACTGGTCGAAAAGTCGGCGCAGTGGCTGCACGTCAGCGAGCCATATTCGACCAAGGTGATCGGCGCGTCGGGATTGCCCATGACGAAGCCGCCATCGTCGGTCTGGGTGATCGTCTGCGACCAGCTGCTGCCTTGCGGCGCGGCGACCTTGGCGACCGCATCCTGCTGCTTGGCCGGATCGACCGTCTCGCTGCCGCAAGCGGCGAGCGAGAGCGCCACCATGGCGGCGAGGGTGAGAGAGCGAATGGGGCGCATGATCTTCTCCGAATAAGGGATTATTGTTTGCGGGCGATGGCGGTCGCGATGGCGAGCCTCAAATCGTCCCAGCTTGCGAGATTGAGTAATTGTCCATTGAGGACGAAGCTGGGCGTGCCGTCCACACCCGCTTCGCGTGCGTCCTTCGTGCCCGCCTGGATCGCCGCGAAGGTCGCCGCGTCGGCGAGGCAGGTCGATATCTGATCGGGCTCCATTCCGTACTCGGTCATGACCCGGTCGAGTCCGGTGTCGGCAAGGATCATCGCCATGCCGACAGCGGCGCCGCTTTCCTCCCATTGGAGTTGGCGAGCGGGCGCAATCGTCTTGAGCCGGGCCAGCCAGACCGGCTGCGCACCAAAGATCGCCTTGTGATTGCCAAGATAGCGCTCCGCCCCGCCGCAGCTGGCGAGCATCGACGCCGCATAGTCGGGGATGTTGCGCAGATAGGGGCGAATCTCGAGCAGCACGGCGCCATCCGCGACGAAATCGCGTTTCATCACGCTGTCGTAGCGCTGCGAAAAATCAGCGCACTGTGGGCAGGTGTAGCTGATATATTCGACCAGCCGGACCGACGCATCGGGATTGCCGACGATGACGCCACCGTATGCCGACGGCGCAACGACGCTCGACCAGTCCTGGCTGGCGGGTTGCGCCGCGCTGTCATTGGCTGCGGAGGCCGAGGCCGCCAGCGACATGGTTGCGGCGACGGCGCACAGGATTGAAAGCGATTTACCCAGCATCGAAAAGGACTTCCTGTCATCGGCACGCGCGCCGGATCGTGATTTCAACCGATTTTAGGCGGTCCGCTGCTGTTGGCAAGTCCGGCGGCGAGGCTTTCGAGAACCTTTTTCAGTTCGGGGTCGCCGACGTCGCGCAGGCTTTCGCCCAGTTCGATCGGGATCGGCTTGAGGATGGCGGGCGGGCGATCGGGCGGCGGCGCGGGCGGGGTGACGCGGCCCTGCGTCATGCGGATGCGCTCGACCGCGCGATAGCCGAAGAAGCGATTGACGCGTTCGATCAGCTCGGGTTCGACATGTTGCAGCATCGGTGCGTGCGCGCCCGATACGGTGAGATGGAGCGTTCCGCCCTCGCGCTTGCCATGCGGAAAACGCAAGGATTCGGGCGCCGTCACCTCGGCATAGCGCGCGCCCGCAATTTCGGGCCAGCGCGTCACGATCGAGCTTTGCACGAAGCCGAAGCGGCGAAAGGCCGCACGACCGATTTCGGGCATGAGGTCGGCGATGTTGCGCGCCGCGCCGCCGCGCGCGCGTTCGGGCGGCCGCGCGAGCTTGGTGCGCGGCTTTGTCGCCGGCTTCGGCTTGGCCGCGCGGGCGGCCTTGACCGACTTGGTCGGTCCGGAGGAATCGGGTCGTTTCGCCATCGCTGCGGTCATGCCATAGCGCATCCATGACAGTCGAGCGATCAATCGGAGAAGGCGCGTCGGTCGCCGCAATCCTGCTCGGCTGGTACGACGATCACGCGCGCGTCCTGCCGTGGCGCACTGCGCCGGGAAGCGGCGGGCGAGCCGATCCGTATCGCGTCTGGCTGTCCGAAATCATGCTGCAGCAAACGACGGTGACGGCGGTCGCGCCGCATTTTGCCCGCTTCGTCGATCGCTGGCCCGACGTGGCCGCGCTCGCCGCCGCCGCCGATAGCGATGTCATGGCCGCGTGGGCGGGGCTCGGTTATTATGCCCGCGCGCGCAACCTGATCGCCTGCGCGCGGACGATCTGCGAGGTCCATGGCGGCGTGTTTCCCGACACCGAGGCGGGGTTGCGCGCGCTGCCCGGAATCGGCGATTATACCGCCGCAGCCGTAGCCGCGATCGCGTTCGATCGGCGCGCCGTCGTCGTCGATGCCAATGTCGAGCGCGTCGCCGCGCGGCTGTTCGCGATTGTCGAACCGCTGCCCAAGGCGAAACGCGCAATTCGCGCCGCCGTCGACGCGATGACGCCGAGCGCGCGCGCGGGCGACTTCGCGCAGGCGATGATGGATCTTGGCGCCAGTGTGTGCACCGTGCGTGCGCCGCAATGCGACCGCTGTCCGCTGAGCGGCCATTGCGAGGCCTATCAACGCGACATTGCCGAGAGCCTTCCGGTCAAGCCAGCCAAGCGGGCGCGTCCGCTGCGTCATGGCTGGGCCCATTGGGTCGTGCGCGATGGCCAGGTCATGCTCGTCCGCCGCGCGGGCCGGGGAATGCTCGGCGGGATGCGCGCGTTGCCCGGCGGCGAATGGACCGATGCGCTGGCCGAACTTCCCCAGGGCGGGCGCGATAGCGGGATCGCCGTTCAGCATGTCTTCACGCATTTCGCGCTCCAGCTGCACGTCGCGACGCTTGCTCCAGAATCGCCTTGCCTCGCAGGTGCGGAAGCGGAATGGTGGCCGCTGGCGGACATCGGCGATGCCGGTCTGCCGACGCTGTATGCCAAGGCGGTCCGTGCGATGATGGCGGGGACGCAAATGGAAGGAACCTGAATGCTGCACGAAACGATCATCGCCCGGCGCGGCTTTCTTGGCGCATTGGTCGCCGGCGGCGCATTGCTCCACAGCGGCGCGGCGCTTGCGCTCGTCAAGGCGAGCGAGAGCTATCCGGCGCTGGACGCGTTCATCCGCGGCTTCGTCGCACGCAAGCAGCTGCCCGGTGCCCTGGCGACGGTCGGCAAGGGTGCGACCGCGCCGCACGTCATCGCGGTCGGTACGATCGCCAACGATAGCGAGAAACAGGTCGATATCGACACGCTGTGGCGCCTCTATTCGATGACCAAGCCGGTTACCGGCATGGCGGCGATGATCCTGATCGGCGATGGCAAGCTCGCGCTCGACCAGCCATTGTCCGATTTCCTCCCCGCCTTCGCCAAGATGAAGGTGCTCAAAAGCGCCAACGGCCCGGTCAACGAGACGGTCGATGCCAGGACGCAGATCACGATCCGCCACCTGCTGACGCATACCGCCGGACTGGGTTACAACATCATCCAGTCGGGTCCGATCAAGGACGCTTATGTCCGCGAGGGGATTTTGCCCGGCCAGGTCAGCCGGATCAGCATTCCCGGCCTCGATACCGGCACGCCCGCGCCGAGCCTGGAGGAGTTCGCCGATCGTCTGGCGACGCTGCCCCTGGTTTACGAACCCGGCACGAAATGGAGCTATTCGGTCGGGCTCGACCTGATGGGCCGCGTCATCGAGCTCGCGTCGGGCATGCCGTTCGACCAATATCTGTCGCAGCGCATCTTTACGCCGCTGGCGATGAAGAGCAGTTTCTTCCGCGTCCCGCAGAGCCAGGTCGCGCGACTGACCACGAATTATGCGCCGCTTGGCCCGTTGCTGATGCCGATCGATGTCGGCAGCAATTCGATCTATCTCGACACGCCCGCCTTTCCCTTCGGCGGATCGGGACTGGTCGGTTCGGCGCGCGATTACGACCGCTTCCAGGCGATGCTGCTCGGCGAAGGGGCGATCGGCGATGTCCGCATCATGGCGCCCGAGACGGCGCGGCTCGGCATGTCGAACCTGCTGCCCGCCGGGGTCGATACCAAGGGCAGCTTCGTCGACGGCGAAGGGTTCGGCGCCGGCGGACGGGTCGGCCTGACCGGCGGCCCGCGCGAGGGCGTCTATGGCTGGGCCGGTGCCGCCGGCACGATCGGCTGGGTCGATCGCAAGCGCGGGCTGCGGATCGCCGCCTATGCGCAATATATGCCGGCCGAGGCGCTGCCGTTCCAGTCGGGCGTGCCCGCCGCGATCGCCAGGGATCTCGCTTGAATCGAGCCCAGGCGCCAGCGTTTACCGGCGCGGGAATCGATCGCGCCGATCACGTTCGCGGCGATCCCGTGCGGCTGGCGGCGGCGCGCGGCGATCGCCGGGCGCGGCTCCTGGCGCTCGATGCGCTCGATCCGACCGTCGCAGGTGGCGCCTTGGTATGGCACGCGCTGATCGATGCCGCGGCCGATATCGAACCGCTGTTCCTCGGCTTGATCGACGATATTCCGCATTTCGCGCCGCTGCCTGACGATTGTTCTTCGATCGACGGGCGTTCGCGCAGCTGCTGGGCCGCACTCGGGCTGCTCGCATCCGACCAGGCGGCGCTCTATGCCGGCGCGCGCAGCCTTGTCGCGTGGCACGCCAGCCAGCGATTCTGTGCGAGCTGCGGCAGCCAAACGGCGGTGGCCAAGGGAGGCTGGCAGCGCGATTGCCCCGCCTGTCGTGCCGAACATTTCCCGCGCACCGACCCCGTCGTCATCATGCTCGCCGAACATGTCGCTGCCGATGGCGAGGCGCGCGTCCTGGTCGGGCATGGTGTCGGTTTTCCGCCCGGGCGCATGTCGGCGCTGGCAGGGTTCGTCGAACCGGGCGAGAGCATCGAGGAAGCGGTCGCACGCGAGCTGTTCGAGGAAGCGGGGATCCGCGCCCGCCGCGTCGATTACGTCGCGAGCCAGCCTTGGCCGTTTCCCAGCTCGCTGATGATCGGCTGTATCGCCCATGCCGAGGACGACCGTGTGACGCTCGACACCAGCGAGGTCGATGAAGCGATCTGGGTGACGCGAGGAGTTGTGAGCGCCGCGCTGGCAGGCGATGGATCCGCGCGGTTTCTCGCTCCGCCGCCGATCGCCATCGCGCGGACGCTGCTCGAGCACTGGCTGGCGGGCTAAACCAGCGCCAGCCTGCTCAATTCCTTGAGGACATTGGCCGGAATCGCCGCGATGTCGTCGATTTCGCCGTCGAAATCCTTGGGCGCATTTTCGGGGGTGAGATAGCGCCAGCCCTGATGCGCGCGCTTGGGCTTGGGCTGGACCGGGATGACGCGCGGATCGAGGACGATGTAGATGCGCCCGTCGGGCGCGTCCTCGAACGCGACGATCTCGCTGCGACCGACGATCTGGTGCGCGAGGATCCAGTACAGCGACCCGCCGATCATCTCCTGCCACCGCTTGGGCCGATAGCGCGTCGTCATGCGCATCCTGCCGTCCGCCGCCTCGCGCCCGCGCAAGGCGATGCGATCGGCGAGATACCGGAAACTGTCGCAGCCAAAGGCGATCTTGGTCATGCTGAGCGGCATGATCGCTATCTGGGGGGTGCAGCGCCAGGCCGCAAGCGCAGGATTATTTTCGCGTAATCCGTTCGACTTCGCGTTGGACGATGCGCTCGACGACCGCAGGCAGGTTGTCGTCGAGCCACGCCTTGAGCATCGGACGCAGGCTCTCGCGAACCATCTCCTCGATCGTCGGCGACGTCGACGGCGCAGGATCGCTGCCAGCCAGGCTTTCGAGCGAGGCGAGCTGGGCCCGGCTGGCATCGGCAGCGCCCGACGACACGATCGCGTCGTCGTCGTCGGACCGCATCGAGATGCGTTGGCTGTCCCGCGCGATCGCGGGGAAAGGCGCGGCAGGCGTCGATTCGGGCAGCTCGGATCGTTCGGTGAGTTCGAGCGGTTCGTCGTCATAGGCAGGGCGCGCGGTCTGGCCGACGCTACCGTCGCGTTCGCTATCCTCGCGTTCGATGACGCGGCGGATCGAGGACAGGATGTCCTCCATCGACGGTTCCTTGGACATGTCGCCCATCGCTCTTCCCCTATGGTTAACGCCTGTTAGCGCGGAGCATCGCGAACTGCCAAGCCAATTTTCCGGTGGGGCGGCTTCAACCCTTGGGGACGAACGCCGAGGGTTCGGCAGCGTTGGCGGGGACGTCGGCGTTTTGCGTCGGGGTGTCGGCGGTGCTGGTCGCCTGGGGCATCGGGTCGGGGTCCTTGTCCCAGTCCCAGATCTTGCTGCGGACGCGGTCGTAGTTAAGCTGCGGATCGTAGAGCGCGCCGCCGTCGAGACCGAGGTCGCGCGCCTCCGCCTTGCCCATCGCGGCGAGAAGCGTGAAGCCGGCAACATAGGCGTCGCGGCGGGCGCGAACCAGCGTGACCTGGGCGTTGAGATATTCCTGTTCGGCATTGAGGATGTCGAGGATGGTGCGATTGCCGACGCTGTTTTCGGCGCGCACGCCCTCGAGGCTGAGCGAGGCTGCATCGACCGCCACCTGCGCCGACTGAATGACCGCGAGCGCCGCCTGCCAGCTGGCATAGGCCGATCGCGTCTGCGCGACGACCGACCGCTCGGTGCCGATCAACTGCTCCATCGCCTGCGAGGTGAGCGCCTGCGCCTGGCGGACCTGGGCGCCGGGACGACCGCCCTGGAACAGCGGGACGGTGATCGTCGCGCCGGCGCTGCCGGTCGTCTGGTTCTGCGTCAGCCCCGCGCCGCCGGCCCCGCTGCCGCCCAGCGTGCCGAGATAATTGGTATAGCCGACCTGGCTGTTGAGCGTCACCTTCGGCAGCTTTCCCGCTTCGGCAACGCGCGTGTCGTAGCGTGCCGCTTCGATGGCGATCTGAGCCGATTCGATATCGGGGTTGTTGGCCAGCGCGACGGTGATCGCTTCCTGCGCGCTGTCGGGCAGGCCGGGGAGCGGCGGGGGCGGCTGCAGATTGTCGGGCGTGTCGCCGATGATGCGGATATAGTTCTCGCGGCTCGTGATCAGCTGAGCCTGTGCGGTCTGGAGCTGGCTGCGCGCGGTGGCGAGACGCGATTCGGACTGGGCGACGTCGGTCCGGGTGAGGTCGCCGATCTCGAAGCGATCGCCGGTCGCCTGGCGATTGACCGACAGCACCTCGATATTGCTCGCGTTGAGCGCGACGATCGCCTGGTCGCGGATGACGTCCATATAGGCGCCCACCGCCTGGCTGAACACGCTCGCCTCGGTCGCCCGCAGGTTCGCCTGGCCCGCCTCGACGCGCTTTTCGGCGGCGCTGACCGCATTCTTCACCGCGCCGCCCTGATAGATCGGGACGCTAAGCGTCGGGCCCACCGAAATGGCCCGGTCGGGCGAGGTGAAGCTGTTCGACGATTGCAGCAGATATTCGGTGTACGACACCGACGCGCCGACATTGGGCAGCCCCTGCGACCGCGCGATCGGCACATTCTCGTCGATGACGCGCTGGCCCGCGCGCGCGCCGGTCAACGTCGGGTTGTTCTCATACGCCTTGATCAGCGCCTCGCGCAGCGTGTCGGCATAAGCAAGGCCGGGAATGCACAGGCCGAGCAAGGCGGTGCCGGCAAGAAGGGGGAGACGCATGGGGAAAGCCTTGTCGTTCAGGTGAAGGTGAAGCGTTCGGGGGCGACGAAACCGGGCAGCGGCGCGGCTTCGGCATCGGAAATGGCGATGAAGGACATGTGACCGTTGGCGGCAACGCCGCGCGCAATGCGAGTGACGCCGTGATCGTCGATTGCGGCGACCATACGCCCACCGGGCGCCAGCTGCGCGGCAAGCGCATCGGGTACATGGGGGACGGCGCCGTCGAGGACGATCAGCGTATAAGGGGCATCCTTGGCCCAGCCTTTTGCGAGGTCGCCGGTCACGAGCGTGACATTGGCGAGTCCGGCGAGCGCAGTTTTCGCCTGAGCGGCGAGATCGCCGTCGCTTTCCAGCGCGACGACCTGCCCCGCGAGGCGCGCCAGGACGGCGGCGCCATAACCCGTCGCAGCGCCGATCAGCAGCACCTTGTCGATACGGGTAACGTCGGCGGCGGCGATCATGCGGCCGATCGTCAGCGGCGGGTTGAGGCTGCGGCCCTTGCCAAGCGGGATCGCGCGGTCGGTATAGGCATTGGCGCGCCGGGAGGCGGGGACGAACGCTTCGCGCGGCACGGCGGCCATGGCTGCGACTAGCGGCGGATCGGTGACGTCCGAAGTGCGCAGCTGGCTATCGACCATGGCCTTGCGCATCGCGGCGAAATCATGGGGTTCGATCGTCATCGACACGGCATTATCTCCACTTGAACTGTATTGCAAGAACAATACAGTCTATCGAATCAACTTTCGCGCGGGGCGAGACTTCGGCTGGCGTTAGTGGCTAACGCCCGCAACGCCAACAGTCGTCGCCTTCGCGCGCATGATATGGGTCGTCTGAATGGCGGTTGACTTTGGCCGCCCGCTCACACAGATGCACGGTCCGCGTGACGGGGCCCGATGGCGGAGTGGTTACGCAGAGGACTGCAAATCCTTGCACGCCGGTTCGATTCCGGCTCGGGCCTCCATCTCCTTATGTACCCGTGAATTGCGCCTCCTGCTTGGTCAGGAACGCGGCCATGCCGATCGCCGCATCGCGGCTGTCGGCGGCGGCGCGCTGGCCGACGGCTTCGCGCTCGAGCGTTTCGCCGAGCGTGCCCGACAGGCCGGCGTGCAGATTGCCGCGCATGATGCCGAGCGCCTTGGTCGGCATTGCCGCGAGCCGCGTCGCCAGCGCCATCGCTTCATCGGCCAGAACATCGTCGGCGACGCAGCGATGGATCAGCCCCCATTCGGCGGCCTTCGCGGCGGGAAGCTTTTCGCCCAGCATCATCATTTCGGCGGCGCGGGCGGTGCCGACGAGGCGCGGCAGCAGCCAGCTTGCCCCGCCGTCGGGGATCAGCCCGATATTGACGAACGCCTGGAGGAAGTACGCGCTCGCCCCGGCAACGACGAAATCGCAGGCGAGCGCCATCGACGAACCGATCCCCGCCGCCGGGCCGGCCACGGCGCAGACGATCGGCCGGTCGAGCCGGGCGAGCGCAAGGATCATCGGATTGAAATGTTCGACCAGCGCGGCATGGGCGCCTTCGCCCGGGGTCGCATGCGTGCCGCCCGCCGCCTGCAGATCGGCGCCGGCGCAAAACGCGCGTCCCTCGCCGCGCAACAGCACCGCGCGCGCATCGCCGAGGTCGGCGAGTGCGGCGACGATTTCGTCGGCCATCACGGTCGAGCAGGCGTTGAGGCGGTCGGGACGGTCGAGCGTGAGAATCGCGACCGCGCCCTGGCGGTCGACGCGGATCGTTTCGGCACCCATAAACTTCTCCTCGTTGGATCGTCGGCCTAGCGCGCTCGCTTCGCCGAAGCCAGCACCGCTTGGGGGGTGGCAACGCGCTGCGATGGCGATTAGAGCGGCATCGAATTTACCAGATACGGGAAACAACGATGAGCCAGTCCGAGATCGAATGGTGGGATTATGACGACGCCGAGGAGATGATCGGCGCTGTTGCCGGCGACGTGCGCTTCGTCATTGAAAGTGCGCTCGAAACCCGCGGCGATGCGATCATCGCGTTGCCGGGCGGCGATGCGATGCACGCCATCTTCGATCGGCTTGCGGAGGCGCAGCTGCCGTGGAAGCGCGTGATGATCCTGCCGACCGACGACCGGCTGGTGCCGATGGGCGACGACCTGTCGAACGTCACCGCGATGGCGCGATCGTTCATGGCGCAGGGTGCGCGCGTCTATCCGATCACCAGCGATGCCGCCGACGATGTCGCCGCCGCCGGTCGCGCCGCCGACGCGCGGCTACGCGATCTCGGCTGGCCGCTCGATCTCGTCCTGCTCAACGTCGGCGTCGACGGCGATGTGGCCTCGATCCATCCCGGCGCCGATTTCGATGCCGCGGTCGATCCCAAGGGCGACGCGCGGGCCATCGGTGTCACGCCCGATCCGATGCCGGTCGATGCGCCCGTCGCGCGCGTCACGCTGACGCTCAGTGCGATGACGGCCGCCCGGACGCTGACCCTCGTCGTCCGCGGTCAGAAGACGCGCGACCTGGTCGAGCGGGCGATTGCCGATGGCGCCGCATCGGCGACGCCGGTCGGCAAGCTGCTTGCCGCCGCAACGGTGCCGATCGACATTCATTTCATGGCCTGATGGCCTTGTCGTCTCGGTATCGAGGCTAGCGCGCCAGCATCTGCAGGACCTTGGCCGGGTCGCACCCGTCGCGGACGGCAACGAACAGCGTGTCGTCGCCGGCGATCGTACCGGCGACTTCGGAAAGCTGCGCCTGATCGAGCGCGGCGCCGACGACGTGCGCCGAGCCGGGTCGAGCCCGCAGGATGATAAGATTGCCGGTCACTTCGCCGCCCACCACCCACTCGCCGAGCAACGTCGTCAGCCTCTCGCCTGCCCAGTCGCTGGTGCCGAGTTCGTCGGGCAGGGCATAGGCCAGTTGCCCGCCGCGCTTGACCTTGACCGCGCCGAGCGCATCGAGGTCGCGCGACAGCGTCGCCTGCGTCGCGCTGAGTCCGGCGTCGGCCAGGCGCCGAGCGAGATCGTCCTGGCTGGCGATCTCCTCGCTGCTGATCAGGCTCGCGATCGCCTGGCGTCGATGGGCGACGGCGCGCGTCACGGGCGGATCCCCACCATCCACGCCAGCGCACCGCGCGCCGTATGCATGCGGTTTTCCGCCTGGCGCCAGACCGCGCTGGCGGGGCCGTCGATGACATCGGCGGCGACTTCGCTGTTGCGGATCGCGGGCAGGCAGTGGAGGAAATGCGCGCCGTCGGCGTGCGCCATCAGGTCGGCGGTCACCGCGTAATCGGCAAAGGCTGCCTGGCGCGTCGCACTCTCGTCGTCCTGGCCCATCGACACCCAGACGTCGGTATAGACGAACTGCGCGCCGTCGACCGCTTCATAAGGATCGCTGAGCTGCGTGACGCCGGGCAGCGAGGCGAGTTCGTCAGCGGCGAAGCCGTAGCCGTCGGGACTGGCCAATGTCATCGCGATGCCGAGTTTCGCGCACGCCTCGGCCAAGCTGCGCGCGACGTTGTTGGCATCGCCGACATAGGCGATCCTGACGTCGCGGAAGCTGCCGTGGAGCTGGCGGACGGTGAGGATATCGGCGAGCGCCTGCAACGGATGCGCGCGGTTCGACAGCAGGTTGAGGATCGGCGTCGGCGTGGCTGCCGCCATCGCCTCGAGGATCGCGTGATCGAACACGCGCGCGGCGATCACGGCATGATAGCAGGCGAGCGTGCGCGCGATATCCCCGGGGGTTTCGCGGCGGCCGATGCCGATTTCGTCCTGGCGCATGACGATCGGATGCCCGCCGAGCTGGACCACCGCCATCTCGGTCGCGTTGCGCGTCCGCGCGCTGGGCTTTTCGAACACGAGCGCGACGCCCTGGTCGGCGAGCGGGCGGCCGAGCCCCGACGATTCGGACAGAGCGAGGATGGCGAGCAGATCGTCGCGCGAGAGGTCGGCGATGGTCAGCAAGTTGGTCATATCGCGGTCTCCTTCGTCACCATCGTGCCGATCCCGCGATCGGTCAGCAGTTCGATGAGCAGCGCGTGGGCGAGCCGCCCATCGATGATGTGCGCGGTCGGCACGCCGCCATCGACCGCATCGGCGCTGGCGCGCAGCTTGGGAATCATGCCCTGGCCGACGCTGGGGTGGTCGAGGCGTTCGCGCAGTTCGGCCGAGGAAAGCCGCGCGATCAGGCTGGCGGGATCTTGCGGATCGGCGAGCAGGCCCGGTGCGGCGGTAAGATAGACGATCTTTTCGGCGTGCATCGCCACCGCAATCGCGCGCGCTGCCTCGTCGGCGTTGATGTTATACGGCTGACCCGACCGGTCGGCGCCGACGGTCGAGACGACGGGGGTCAGGCCTTCGTCGAGCAGGCGGTGGAGGATCGCGGCGCGGACCGCGACGACGTCGCCGACGAAGCCGAGCGCGGGGTCGCGCGGGCTGGCGACGAGCAGGCCGCCGTCCTCGCCCGCGACGCCGACCGCGACGGGATCGTCGAGCGCCTCGCGATTGATCGTTGCGACGAGCTCGCGATTGACCTGGCCGACCAGCACCATGCGAACGATCGCAAGCGTCTCGGCATCGGTAACGCGCAGGCCGTCACGAAATTCGGGGGTCTTGCCCATCGCCGCCATCGTCCGGTCGACCTGCGGCCCGCCGCCATGGACGACGACGCAACGCACGCCGACGCTGCGCAGCAACAGGACGTCCTGCGCCAGCGCCTTGTCGACCGCCTTGTCGATCGCGTTGCCGCCGAGTTTGACGATGACGGTCTTGCCCGCGAATTTGCGGATATAGGGCAAAGCCTCGACGAGGACGCGCGCGGTTGCGCTTGGTGACAGGCCCGAGATAGTCTGCGGAAGGGGGCTTTGATCGGTCATGACGTAACGCTGTTTTCCTTGATATAGCCGGGGCCCAGATCGATGCCGATCGCGCTGGCGGTGCCGGGACCGGTGCCGAGGGTTACGCCGATGGCGATCATGGAAGCTGCCATGTGCGATGCGACGGCGGCGGCGTCATGCGGTATCCCGATACCGCCGCGCGAGACGGCGATGCCGCCATAGGACACGTTCGAGGCGTCGGGATCGAAGGCGACGCCGCACGATCCTGCGGCGGCGAGCAACCGCCCCCAATAGGGATCGCTGCCGTACCAGCTGCATTTGACGAGGTTGTTCTCGGCGATCGCCTTGGCCGCGATGCGCGCTTCGGCGTCGGAAGCGGCGCCGTCGATGGCGAGGCGGACGACCTTGGTCACGCCCTCGGCATCGCGCGCCATCTGCAGCGTCAAATCCTCGCACAGGCGGTAAAGCGCGTCGGCGAAGGCGGCGTGATCGACCGGGCCGGCGCGCCCGTTGGCGAGCAGGAAGACGGTGTCGTTGGTCGACGTCGCGCCGTCGACGTTGAGCGTGTTGAAGGTGCGTGCGACCGCATCGCGCAGCATCGCCTGAATCGCCGCGACGGGGATGTCGGCATCGGTGGTGAGGAAGGCGAGCATCGTTGCCATGTTGGGCGCGATCATGCCGCAGCCCTTGGCCATGCCGCCCAGCGTGAAGCCGTCGCCGATAATCACCGCTTCCTTGGGGTGATGATCGGTGGTGAGGATGCCGCGCGCAGCGTCCTTGCCGCCGTCGATGCCGAGCGCTTCGGCGAGCCTGGGAATGCCGCGCAAGATTTTCTGCATCGGCAGGCGGTCGCCGATGATCCCGGTCGAACAGACGAGGACGTCGCCCGCCGCGATGCCGAGCGCCTCGGCCGTCGCGGCGGTCATCGCGCGCGCGTCGTCCATGCCGCGTGCGCCCGTCCCGGCATTGGCGTTGCCCGAATTGACGACGATCGCCGCCGCCTGGCCGCCATTGGCTTCGAGCGTCCCGCGCGACAGCACGACCGGCGGCGCGACGAATTTATTCTGCGTGAAGACGCCGACCGCGGCGACGGGGCGGCGGTCGTCGGTCGCGACCATCGCCATGTCGGGCTTGCCCTTCTTGATCCCGGCGTTGCAGCCTGCGGCGACGAACCCGGGCGCGGCGGTAACGCTCATGGCCAGACGCCGATCGTCGACAGGCCCGCGGCTTCGTCGAGGCCGAACATGATATTGGCGCACTGGATCATCTGTCCCGCGGCTCCCTTTCCAAGGTTATCGATAGCGGCGATCGCGAGGATGCGCCCGGTCCGCTCGCAGCGGCGCGCGGTGACGTGCGCTCCGTTCGATCCCATCACCCATTTGGTCGATGGCGGCGTCTCCGACACATGGACGAAGCGCTCATCGGCATAGGCGTCGGCGAGGATGGCGAGCGGATCGCCGTCGCCGCACGCGGTCGCGTAGCAGGTCGCGAGGATGCCGCGGTTCATCGGTGCCAGATGCGGCGTGAAGAGGACGGGCCCGCCCAGCGCCATGTCCATCTCGGCGGTATGGCGGTGCGACAGCAGGCCGTAGGCGGCGAAATTCTCGTCGACGGTATCGAAATGCGTCTCGGCCCTCGGCGCCTTGCCCGCGCCGGTGACGCCCGAGGCGGCATCGACGACGATGGTCGCGGGATCGATCAGCCCGGCGGCGACGAGCGGCGCCAGCGCGAGGATCGCGGCGGTCGGGAAGCATCCCGCGGCGGCGACCGCCTGCGCGCCGGCGATGGCGCTACGGTGGAGTTCGGGAATGCCATAGACGAAGGCGTCGAGCAGGTCGGGCGCGCTGTGCGGCTCGCCATACCAGCGTGCATAATCGTGCGAAGAATCGAGGCGGAATTCGGCGCCGAGATCGACGAACCTGGTCCCGCTGGCGAGAATATCGGGCGCCAGCCGCTGCGACGCGCCGTGCGGCAGCGCGGCAAAGACGAGGTCGCACCCGGCAAGCATCGCGGGGTCCCAGCGGACGACCTCGTGGTCGCGATAGGCGAGCGCGAGATGCGGGAATACCGCCGATACCGGCCTGCCGCTCTCGCTGTCGCCGCACAACTGCGCGACCTCGAGATCGCCATGCGCGGCGATCAGGCGAAGCAATTCCGCGCCGACATAGCCGGTCGCGCCGAGGATAGTTGTGCGAATCATCGGCGGCCTATGCAGCGGAATGGATAATTATGCAATATGGTGCATATTATCAGATATCCGTCGGCTCAGCAGAAACTGACGATGTTGTATTAACGCCACGAGGGGAGGGGATGGCGACATTCCGGAAGCCCGATAGCTGATGTCTGGAATCGGGTGGAATGCGGTCATTCCGGATTTGGGATCTTGGCGACGGCTCTTAGGCCGGTAGATGATTGTTCGCATTCAAGCGGGAAGACGACGCGTTCGGCCGATCACGCCACAAGACGTTAGCTAGATTTGTCTCAATTCATCCTTGCAAATTTATTACACAACGATATTGTTGTGTCGATGATACCGGAATTTATCGAGTTGGGCTCGCCTTGCCCTTGGGCCGTGTTGCCACCCGGCATTCACGACACTACCCTTGCTGAGGTTGAGGCGCGCTTCGCGATCACACCGCATCGCAAGTGGCTATTCGATGGCTTTGTCCGCATGGCAAAGGCCTTGGCTACTGCCGGATGCAGCCGCGTCTACCTCGACGGGAGCTTCGTGACCGCAAAGCCGCACCCGGGCGATTACGATGGATGCTGGGAGCATATCGGAGTCGACCCGGCCAAGCTGGATCCAGTTCTTCTCGATTTCGACAACAAGCGAGCAGCGCAAAAGGCAAAATTCCTCGGTGAGATGTTCATTGCCGGAATGCCCAACGGATCGGGCGCACCCTTCCTCGAGTTCTTCCAGGCAGAGAAGTCTTCCGGTCAGGCCAAAGGCATTCTCCGCATCCCGCTCGCGCCGCTGAAAGGAGCGACGCCATGATCACCAACGAAAAGCAGTACAAGTCGACCAAGGCTTCAATCGATAAGCTGGCGGGAGCCTTTGCCGCGCTTGAGGCGCCGACCGACGACTTCCCTGATGTGTTCGCGAAGGCGCAGCGCTCGGCGCTGCGCAGTCAGATCGACGAACTCGAGGAGGAAGTGGGTTTCTACGAAGACCTCCGCGCAGGCAAGATTTCCGAGTTTTCGGCGGAGAGCCTTCATAATTTGCCTGATATCCTCATTCAGGCCCGCGTCGCACGCGGCATGAGCCAGAAGGATCTCGGTGATTTCCTCGGCGTCGCCGAACAGCAGATCCAGCGCTACGAATCCGACCGCTACCGGATGGCAAGCCTGGACCGGCTTACGGAGGTGGCCGATGCTCTAAACGTACGCATCGTCGAGCGCGCCCAACTGGTTGGCAGCCCGAGGCTCGATAGCGTCGATCCGGCAGTGTGGCAGGCATTCCCGCTCGCCGAAATGTTCAAGCGTGGCTGGTTCGAAGACTTCTCGGGTACGCTCTCTCAGGCCAAGAAAGCCGCTGGCGACCTGATCCCGGCATTCCTGCAAGGTGGTCACTCACAGTTTGCGCCGATGGCCTTACATCGCAAGTCGGTGCGGTCCAGCGGTCAAGTCCATGAGGCTGCTATAGCAGCTTGGGAAGCACGGGTTCGCACACTGGCCGATCGCAACCCCCCCGTTCGGGCCTTTGATCGGGACCGTCTCACCGCCGACTGGGTGCGCGGCCTTGTCGGGCTCAGTCTGGAAAACAATGGACCGCGCCTCGCGGGCGACTACCTGCGCGATGCGGGGATATCGCTGATAATCGAACGTCATCTGCCAGGCACATTGCTTGACGGTGCTGCGCTGGCGTCAGCCGATCATCATGCCATTATCGCGATGACCTTGCGACACGACCGGCTCGACAACTTCTGGTTCACGCTGCTCCATGAGATCGGCCATCTGAAGCTGCACATCCGGTTGGGTGAATATACGGCGATCTTTGACGACAACGATGCGCCGGCGGCGGACAAGGTTGAGCAGGACGCTGACTATTTTGCACAGGAAGCCCTCATCCCAGAGGCAAACTGGAATCTTGCGGTGTCGCGCTTCACCCGCAATGATAAGGCGGTCCTGGCCGATGCGAAACGCTTTGGCGTGGCATCTGCAGTGATCGCTGGCCGGATCCGACGGGATGCGAATGACTACACACTGTTTCGCACGCTTGTTGGCAATGGCGAAGTTCGCCGCCAGTTCGATCTTTGAGGGGCGACGACATGCCGATCACGCACACTCAGTATGTTCCAATACTCAAATGGCGACTTGGCGAATATCAGGCGCTCTTGCGCCTGCCGGACGCCGTCAAGGATAGGACTGTTCCTCTTATCGAGATCACCCCCCCGGATTTCGATTTCGATACTTGGACCCCTTCGAAGTCGATCGACGATCACGTCGCAAAATTTGCCGCTCGCTTTCACGCAAAGTGGGGAACGCGCCTTGCTCTGCTCGACTGCGGGCTGCTGGATCCGGCTGAGGTGATGCAGGGTGGCAAACATCCAATGCAATACCTGTGCGAGCAGGCTTTCGCACGTGGAGCCACGCTTATCCCGGTCATCAGATTCGACAGCAACGCAGCCTATCGCACGGCCGTGAGAGCTGCGAGCGCCTTGATGCAGACCGGAGTGGTGCTGCGTTGTTCTCTCGATGAGGCATTGGATCCCGCCTTCGACGCCAATGTGGGTGCAATGCTTCAGCAGCTCGGTGTGACCATTGCGGACTGCGATGTGGTTCTCGATCTCGAAGCCCCGGCTTGGGAGCCACAGGACGTACTAATCAACATCGTCACCGCTGCGATCCAGGCATCGAATACCATGGCGACTGCACGCAGCCTCGTTCTCGCAGGTACGTCATTTCCGACATCTATGGCCGAGGTCACGGGCCCGATCCAATTCTGGCCTCGGCGGGAATGGACTTTTTTCCGGGCGCTTTCGACTTTTCTGGGAGAGGCGGTCCGCAAACCGACATTTGCTGACTATGCCATTGCTGGCCATGCGTACACACGGATGGACATGAGGAAAGTGAAGCCTTCAGCGACGATCCGTTACGCGTGCGACGATGGTTGGATTATCGTCAAGGGTGTCAACGTGCGTGACAACGGGTTCGGGCAGTATCGGGGATGCAGTGGCACCGTAACTGGCTCAGCCCATTTCCTGGGCTCGGGTTTCTCGCCCGGCAGTGACTATATCGAGCAATGCCGAGACGGGATTGCAAGCACCGGAAGCCTATCCACATGGCGGTGGGTCGGCTCGAACCACCACATCACAAAAGTGGTGGCCGATCTCGCCATGATGTTCGGGCCTTGAGGGTCTCACGTACAGTTTGCGAGAGACGGCGCAGCGGCAGCCTATCAACCAACATTTTGTAAAGCGCCGTACGTGGAGCTCGGAGCTCTCGCTCCGGAACGCCAAGGCTTCTTAGGATCGCCTGCGCTTCAGGTCGCCAAAGTAGACGAGCCAGAACAAGTGGATCGATGCCCTTGTTGGCTCGTTCCGATCGGACACGACGAAACCGCACGCCCTGAGTTGCACCGCGCGCGGCGATCATAATGCCCCACCAATCGGGCACCATCGTCATGGCCGACGCAAGATGTTTGGTATCTACGATCAACAAGGCCTTATCTACCACCTCGCTATAGGCCGCTACCTGCCGCGGCAAGCGCTCCAAGGTGTCGGCTTCTGCCTTGATTTCGACGCCCCGGATATGGCCGTTGATCACGGCAATATCGATCCGGCAACTGCCATGATCGAGGCCCAACTCGTCAATGACGAGGGTGTCGGGACAGGCTTGGGCGTGCGTCAGCAACCGCCTGTAGGCGGCTTGCCGTATATCACTGTCCCGAAGCGGTCTAGAAGCCATGGGGGATCAATAGCTGCCGATATGTTATAGTGGCAACCGCCTATGGGCAGATGACCATGCGGAACGTGAGCTCCGTTTTTGATTTCTGACCACGGTTGCAAGCGACTCGAGATAGATCCCAGCTTTCGCTGGGATGACGGTCAGAGGCGCTAGCGTCTTATTGCGATTCCCAGCCACACGATCCTTGGCGCGCCGATTTCGCTGTCGGTGCCGACGCGGCGGGTGACGACCTTCGCATCGAACAGGTTTTCGACGCGGGCGATGAGCGAGGCGCGGCGGCTCAGCGGCATGCTGGCGAAGCCGTCGAGGGTGACGGCGGCGGGGAGGGGGTTGGCGCCGAGGTCGTCCTCGAACTGGCGGCCGACATAGCGGCCGGTCAGCGAGGCGCGCGCTGCGTCGTGGTGCCAGCCGAGCGTCGCGCTCGCGGCGTGGCGCGGGCTTTGCGCGGGCGGGCGCCCGTCGATCGCGGCCGCGGCGCCGCTCGCGCGGACGCTCGCATCGCTGAAGGCATAGGAGGCGCCGAGATCGAATGCGCCGAACGCGGCGTGCGCGTCGAGTTCGATGCCATAAGCAACGATCGCGTCGATATTCCGCCGCTCGCGCAGAGCGGGGCCGATCGTGACGTTGGCGATCGCGTCGTCTAGCCGGTTGGCGAAGGCGGTCAGTGAAACGCCGACATCCTCGCGCGGGGTCCAGTCGAGCCCCGCCTCGACCCCGCGCAGCCGCTCGGGCGACAGCGCGGCGTTGGCGCGCGTGACGACGGGAAAGACGGTGAAGGGGCGGTAGAGCTCGTTCAATGTCGGCAGGCGAAAGCCGGTATAGGCGGCGCTGCGCAGCGCCAGCGCGGGTGAGGCTCGATAGCGCAGCCCGGCGCGCACGCTCGGTTCCCAGCCCGTGCGGTCGCGATAGGCCTGATCGATCGTCGGGATGCCGAGCGCGTCGGTTTCGGCGAAGAAGCCGCGTGTGATCGCATAACGGTCGATCCGCGCGCCGGCGGTCAGCGTCAGGGCGCCGAGGCTCCAGTCGCCTTCGCCGAATGCTCCTGCGGTCAGGCTGCGTCCGCACGCCTGGCGCCGCGCGGTGATGCGGCCCGAAAAGGCGCTGATCGCGTTTTCGCGCAGCTCGCCGTCGGCCTGGCGTGCGTCGACGCCGAAGCGCAGCGTCACTGCCTTGCCGGTCGGCGGGCGCAGCTCGATCTTGCCGCCGAGACCGGTCGAGGGCGTCGCGCGCTGGTCGAGCACGGGGACGAAGCGCGTCGAGCTGACGACGATGTTGGCGAAATTGCGTGCCTGCGCATAGGCCAGCGCCTCGACCTGCCAGGCCCCGCGCGCGACGAAGCGCAGGCTGGTGTCGACCCCTTCGCTGCGGCTGTCGGCGCCCGCGAAGCGCAACGTGCGATCGTCGCGAAAGATCAGCGCGCGCGCCTGCAGTTCGGAGGCGTCGCCAACGGGCACGACCGCCTGCGCCGACAGCGAGCCGTTGGCATAGCGTGCGCGCACGTCGGCGGGGCCGCGCGCGGCCTCGGGCACGGTGTAGAAGCCGTCGCCGCGATCGAAGCGCCCGGCGAGAACGACATGGCCCGCGCCAAGCGGTTGCGCGGTGGCGAGCGCGATCTCGCTGGCGTTGCCGCTGCCGTAGAATGCGCGCGCGGCGAGCCGGGGCAGGCTGGCGGGCGAGGCGCTGGTCAGCTCGATCGTCCCGGTCAGCGCGCCCGCGCCAAACGCGCCGGTCCCGCCGCCGCGCGTGATGCGGGCGCTGGCCAGCCGCTCGGGCGCGAGCGCATTGAACGGAATATAGCCGAAGAACGGATCGGCGACGGGAACGCCGTCGAGCAGGACCAGAGCGCGGCTGCTGGCGTTGCCGCCGAGGCCGCGCAGCGTCACGCCCTGCGCGCTGGGGTTGGCCGAGCGGCTGTCCGAGCGGCGGAACTGCTGGAAGCCGGCGACATCCCGCAGCGCGTTCTCGATCCGGCCCGAGGCGTCGGCGAGCAGCCGGTCGCGATCGATCGTCGCGGTCGAATAGGCCGCGCTGCCCGGCGGCGGGGGGAGAGCAGTGCCGATGACGACGATCGTGCCGACGTTTTCGGGCGCGGCTTCGCCCGCCTCGCCAGAGTCCTGAGCGAAGGCGGGGGCGGCGAGGATGCTCGACGCCAGGAGGACGATGCGGAGGGCGCGGGTCATGCGCGCCTCTGTGCCAATCGGGGGGCTAGGACGAAAGGCGGCACTTCTGCTAAACCGAAAGAAAATCACAGGAGACGCGACGATGTCCGCAGAAATCCACAAGGTCCCCGCCGATCTCGCGCGCGAGGCGCACGTCGATGCCGCCGGCTATGACCGGCTTTACGCGCAATCGACGGGCGACGACGCCGAGTCGTTCTGGCGCGAGGAGGCGAAGCGGATCGACTGGATGACGCCGTTCACGACGGTCAAGGACGTGTCGTTCGCGGCCGACGATTTCCGCATCGCGTGGTTCGCCGACGGCGCGCTCAACGTCAGCGTCAACTGTCTCGACCGGCACCTGGCGACGCGCGGCGACGAGACCGCGATCATCTTCGAGGGCGACGAACCGGGCGAGGGGCGGCGGATCAGCTATCGCGAACTCCACGCCGAGGTCTGCCGCTTCGCCAATGTGCTGAAAGCGCAGGGCGTTACCAAGGGCGACCGAGTTACGCTGTACATGCCGATGATCCCCGAGGCAGGCATCGCGATGCTCGCCTGCGCGCGGATCGGCGCCGTCCATTCGGTCGTGTTCGGCGGCTTTTCGCCCGACAGCCTCGCCGGACGCATCCAGGACTGCGGCAGCGCCTATGTCGTCACCGCCGACGAGGGGCGGCGCGGCGGCAAGGCAATCCCGCTCAAGGCCAATGTCGACACCGCGCTCGAAGATTGCCCCGGTGTCACATCGGTGATCGTCGTGCGCCGCACTGGCGGCGACGTCGCGATGACCGCGGGGCGCGATATCTGGTATCACGAGGCGCGCGAGGGCGTGGCGCCCGAGTGCGCGCCCGAGCCGATGAACGCCGAGGACCCGCTGTTCATCCTCTACACCTCGGGTTCGACCGGCAAGCCCAAGGGCGTGATGCACACCACCGGCGGATACCTGCTGTGGGCGACGATGACCTTTCACTACGTCTTCGACTATCGATCCGGCGAGGTGTTCTGGTGCACCGCCGATGTCGGCTGGGTCACCGGGCACAGCTATGTCGTCTATGGCCCGCTGGCCAATGGCGCGACGAGCGTGATGTTCGACGGCGTGCCCAACTACCCCGATTTCGGGCGCTTCTGGGAAACGATCGAACGGCTCGGCGTCAACATCTTCTACACCGCGCCGACCGCGATCCGCGCGCTGATGCGCGAAGGCGACGACTGGGTCACGCGCCACGACCGGTCGAGCCTGCGCCTGCTGGGCAGTGTCGGCGAGCCGATCAATCCCGAGGCATGGGAATGGTATTGGCGCGTTGTCGGCGAGGAACGCTGCCCCGTCGTCGATACCTGGTGGCAGACCGAGACCGGCGGGATCATGATCGCGCCGCTGCCCGGCGCGACCGACCTGAAACCGGGAAGCGCGACCAAGCCGTTGTTCGGCATCGTGCCGCAGCTGGTCGATGCCGAGGGCGGCGTGCTCACCGGCGCGACGAGCGGCAACCTCGTCATCGCCGACAGCTGGCCCGGGCAGATGCGATCGCTGTGGGGCGACCACCAACGCTTCATCGAAACCTATTTCACCACCTATCCTGGCAAATATTTCACCGGCGACGGCTGCCGCCGCGACGAGGATGGCTATTACTGGATCACCGGCCGCGTCGACGACGTCATCAACGTATCGGGCCACCGCATGGGCACCGCCGAGGTCGAGAGCGCGCTCGTCGCGCACGCCAAGGTCGCCGAAGCGGCGGTCGTCGGCATGCCGCACGACATCAAGGGGCAGGGCATCTACGCCTATGTCACGCTGAATGCGGGCGACGCGCACGACGACGCGCTCCACGCCGAACTGCGCCACTGGGTGCGCCAGGAAATCGGCCCGATCGCCAGCCCCGACGCGATCCATTTCACCCCGGCGCTGCCCAAGACGCGGTCGGGCAAGATCATGCGCCGCATCCTGCGCAAGATCGCCGAGGGCGACACAGACAACCTCGGCGACACGTCGACGCTCGCCGATCCGTCGGTGGTCGAACGCTTGGTGGCGGATCGGATCAAATAATCGTCCGATCCCGTGCCCCGGCACCTTCTAAGCAACGACGTTTTGGCGTATCAATAGCGACGGCGGGAAGTAGAGCGAAGGAGCACGGCGATGTCGAACGTGTATAGCGGCATGAAATGGGCGTTCGGCGAAGACACCACGGCATTCAAGCGATGCGCGCAACGCCTGGTTGCTTTGCGCAAGTCGCTCGCCGAGGTGCGATCACGCAAGAGCGAGTCGTCTTTCCTGCTGGCGACATGGAATATCCGCGATTTCGATTCGAACAAGTTCGGCTATGGCCCTCGCCTCGACGAGAGCATTTACTACATCGCCGAAATCCTGGCGTCGTTCGACCTGATCGCGGTGCAGGAGGTCAATCGCGACCTCACCGCGCTCGAGCGCGTGATGAAGATCCTCGGGCGCGACTGGGACTATATCGCGACCGACACCACCGAAGGCAGCGGCGGCAACGGCGAGCGCATGGTCTTCGTCTATAACCGGACCAAAGTGTGGTTCCGCAAGATCGCGGGCGAGATCGTCCTGCCCGACGGCCAGCTGATCGTCGCGCCCGACAAGGTTAAACCCGATTCGGCGACGATCGAGGGCAAGCGCCTGCAGTTCGCGCGCAGCCCCTTTTTGGTCGCGTTCCAGGCGGGCTGGTTCAAGTTCAGCCTGTGCACCGCGCACCTGTATTACGGCAAGGAGAGCGGGCCCGCGCTGCAGCGCCGGATCAACGAGATTCGCGGATTGGTGAAATTCTTCGCCGATCGCCAGGACAGCGCGAGCAAGCAGGAAAAGGACCGGCTCGGCGCGGTCGAGAATTATATCCTGCTCGGCGATTTCAACGTCGTCAGCCCGCAGCACGAGACGATGGCCGCGCTCAAGAGCGAGAATTTCACGGTTCCTGCGGCGATCGACGGCGACAAGGTGCGCAAGCAGGGCGCGCATTTCTACGACCAGATCGCGGTGCGGGTGAAGGACAAGCGCTTCAAGGTGCGCGGCGGCGGCATGGTCGACCTGTTCGCCGCGGTCTTCACCGACGACGATGCCGATCTCTATGCCGCGCACATGCCGAACAAGGATCCCGAAACCGATCCCAAATATCGGGCCGACACCGCCGCCAAGCTCTACCGCAAGTGGCGCACCTGGCAATTGTCCGATCACGCGCCGCTCTGGATCGAGATCGAGACCGACTTTTCCGATCGCTATCTCACCGATCTCGCCGCCAAGATCGCCTAGCAGCCGCCGCGCGGGCGATGGTCCGGCCGATCAGATCGTCGCGTTGAAGGTGTCGCACTGGGCCGGGTCGCCGGTCTCGATGCCGCGCTTGAGCCACGTCATGCGCTGCTGCGAGCTGCCATGGGTGAACATGCTTTCGACCGGGTTCTGGCCCGCCGATTTCATCAGCGTGTCGTCGCCGATCTGGTGCGCGGCGCGCAGGCCTTCCTCGACATCGCCGGGCTCGACCGCGGCGCGACCCTGCGCATCCTTGGCATGGGCGACCCAGACGCCGGCATAGCAATCGGCCTGCAGTTCGACGCGGACCTGGATCGCATTGCCTTCGGCCTGCGACGCGCGCGCCTGCATCCCGCGCGCCTGGTCGAGCACGCCGGTCAGGTCCTGGATGTGATGGCCGACCTCGTGCGCGATGACATAGGCCTGGGCGGTGTCGCCGCCCGCGCCCATGCGCGACGACAGTTCGTCGTAGAAGGCGGTGTCGAGATAGATGTTGCTGTCGGTCGGGCAGTAGAACGGCCCCATCGCCGACTGCGCCGCGCCGCAGCCCGACTGCGCCGAGCGATCGTAGAAGGTCAGCACGGTGGGCTGATAGCGCGACCCATTGTTCTGGAAGATCGTGCCCCAGACCTGTTCGGTCGAGGCCAGCACCTTGCACGAAAAGGCTTCGGCCGCGGTATCGCAGGCGACGTTGTCGCCGTTGCCCGACTGGCTCGCCGGGGTGCCGCCGGTCAGGCCGAGGCCGCCGCCCGAAAAGACGAAATAGCCGACGATCGCGAGAATGACGATCGTGCCGATGCCCATCTTGCGCCCGAGCAGCATCGGCAAGAGGCCGATCAGTCCGCCGAGGCCGCCGCCGCCGAAACCGCCGCCGCTTCCGGTGCCGAGGTCGCGAACATTCTTGCTTGGGTCGAGGTCGTCGAGCCGCATGGCCAATCTCCTGTTGGGCGCGGGGGCCGGGACCCTATCCGCCTGCTTTTAGTCCGTCATTGAACATTGGACCCGGAGGAAGGTTCCTGTCACGATGGCCCGCCATTGTCACGCACCTGCTCTCAGGAGAATTACTTGAGCCTGTCCCTCGTCCCCGATCTTAGCGGCAAGACCGCGCTCGTCACCGGATCGACCAGCGGCATCGGCCTTGCCATCGCGCAGGCGTTCGCCGGTGCCGGCGCCAGCGTCGTCATCAACGGGTTCGGCGATGCCGACGCGATCGAACGCGAACGCGCCGCGCTGGCCGAGGCGAGCGGGGCGCCGGCCCATTACGACGACGCCGACCTGACCGACGCCGATGCCATCGCCGCGATGTTCGACGCGATCGCCAAACGCGGCGGCGGGGTCGACATCCTGGTCAACAATGCCGGCACGCAGCACGTCGCGCCGATCGACGCATTCCCGCCCGAAAAATGGGATCTGATCATCGCGCTCAACCTGACCGCGGCGTTCCACACGACGCGCCTCGCGCTGCCGCACATGAAATGGGCGGGCTGGGGCCGGATCATCAACACCGCGTCGGCGCATTCGCTCGTCGCCAGCCCGAACAAGTCGGCCTATATCGCGGCCAAGCACGGCATTGCCGGCCTGACCAAGACGGTCGCGCTCGAGGTCGCTCAGGCGGGCGTCACGGTCAACGCGATCAGCCCCGGCTATGTCTGGACGCCGCTGGTCGAGAACCAGATCCCCGACACGATGAAGAGCCGCGGGCTGACGCGCGAGCAGGTGATGAACGACGTCCTGCTCGCCGCGCAGCCGACCAAGCGGTTCGTCACCGTCGACCAGGTCGCGGCGCTCGCCCTGTTCCTGTGTTCCGACGCCGCGAGCGCGACGACCGGCGCCAATCATTCGATCGACGGGGGCTGGACCGCGCAATGAAGATTTTGCTGCGATTATCGTGCCTCGCCGTCGCGATGCTGCCGGCGTGCGCGCCGATGCACGCCGCCGGCCCGTCGGGCGTCGCCGCCGCCGATGCCGATATCGCGGGCTGGCGCGCCATCGCGACGAGCAGCGACCGCGACCGTGTCCGCAACTGGCGCCAGGCCTGGGTAAGCGCGCTGAGCGCGGCGCGAGCGGCGGGGCATGGCGCCGACATCGCCGCCGGCGGGGCGTTGTTCGACCCCGATGCGGCGCTGCCCAACCCCTATATCCCGCCCGGCGACTATCGCTGCCGCACGACCAAGCTCGGCGCGAAGCAGGCGGGGCTGCTCGATTACGCCGCTTATGGCTGGTTCGCCTGCCGCATCGCCGCCGAGCAGGAGATTTTCAGCCTGACCAAGCTGTCGGGGTCGCAGCGGCCGGTCGGCCTGATGTTCGACGACACCGACCGCCGCCAGGTGTTCCTCGGCACTCTCCAGCTCGGCGACGAGGAGGGGATCATCGATTACGGCGTCGATCCCGCCCGCGACATGGCGGGGCTGGTCGAGCGCATCAGCCCCGCGCACTGGCGCCTGGCGCTGCCCTATCCCGCGTTCGAATCGCTGCTCGACGTGATCGAGATCGAGCCCGCCGATTGAGGCCGCATGCGCGGCCCGTTACCGTTCAACAGCCCTGAAAGGTCCGATTGCGCCATGACCCCCAAATTCATCCTCGCCGTCGCCCTGCCGATGCTGCTCGCCCAGCCCGCCATGGCGCAGGTTGCGGCCCCCGATATCGACACCGCGATCGCGCGCGACATGCCGTCGCTGATGGAACTGTATCGCACGCTGCACGCGAACCCCGAACTGAGCGGCCAGGAAACCGCGTCGGCGGCGCGGCTGGCGGCCGAGGCGCGCAAGCTCGGCTTCGTCGTGACCGAACGGGTCGGCGGCACCGGCGTCGTCGCGGTGATGGAGAACGGGCCCGGACCGGTGCTGCTGATCCGCGCCGACATGGACGCGCTGCCGGTGACCGAGGCGACCGGCCTCCCGTTCGCGTCGCGGGTCCGCGTCACCACCGATGCCGGCGTCGAGACCGGCGTCATGCACGCCTGCGGCCACGATACCCACATGACCGCCTGGGTCGCCGCCGCGCGCCAGCTCGCCGCGCGCAAGGCCGAATGGTCGGGCACGCTGGTGATGATCGGCCAGCCTGCCGAGGAAACCGGCGCCGGCGCGCAGGCGATGCTCGACGACGGGCTGTTCACGCGCTTTCCCAAGCCGACGCACGCGATCGCCTTTCACGATGCGGCGCAGTTCCCTGCGGGCATGGTCGGCTATACGCCGGGCTATGCGCTCGCCAATGTCGACAGCGTCGATATCACGGTGAAGGGCGTCGGCGGCCACGGCGCCTATCCGCACACCACCAAGGACCCGATCGTCCTCGCCAGCAAGATCGTCATGGCGCTGCAAACGCTGGTGTCGCGCGAGGTCGATCCGCAGGCGCCCGCGGTCGTCACCGTCGGCAGCTTTCATGCCGGCGCCAAGCACAACGTCATCTCCGACGAGGCGCGGCTGCAGCTGACCGTGCGCAGCTATACCGACGAGGTGCGCGAGCAATTGCTGAGCGGGATCGCGCGGGTCACCAAGGGCGAGGCGATCGCCGCGGGAATCGACGAGGCGCGCATGCCCGTGGTGCGCGTCCTGCGCGACGACTATACGCCCTCGACCTACAACGTGCCCGCCATGGCCGAGCGCTTCGCCGCGGTTGCGACCGCGCGCTTCGGCGCCGAGCGCGTGATCAAGGCGCCGCCGGTGATGGGCGGCGAGGATTTCGGGCGCTATTATCGCGCCGATAAGAGCATCGAGAGCCTCATCTTCTGGGCCGGCGGGGTCGATCCGGCCGATTTCGCCGCCGCGCAGCGCGGGGAAAAGACGCTGCCGTCGCTGCATTCGGCGACCTGGGCGCCCAAGGCCGACCTGCTGATCGCGACCGCCGCCGAGGCGATGACCGCGATGGCGCTCGACATATTAAAGAAATGAAGGCGCGTATATTTGCCCCTGAGGACAATCATTTGCCGTCGGGAACCTAAATGATTGCGCAGCCGTTATCAGCGCAATGAAATCGAAAAGGGAGAATTGCGATGGCTGATGAAAAGATTACGACGCGCGACGACGGCGTCACCACCGAGCGCGTCGTCGAGCGCGATAACGGGCCCGACACCGTCTATGTCGAGAAATCGGGCGGCGGTGGCGGCCTCTTGATCGGGATCCTGATCCTCATCGCGCTAGCGATCGGCGCGTGGTTCCTGCTCGCGCAGAACAACAGCGAAGTCGCCAAGGACAATGCGGTGGCGGCCGCGGCCAGCGACGTCGGCGATGCGGCGCAGCAGGCCGGCGACGCCGTCCAGGACGCCGGCGAAGCGGCGCAGGAAGCCGTCGACGGTCAATAATCCTGAACCCGTTCGATCGGTAACGCATACGATCGAGCGACGTTCGGCCGGGCGCAGGCGCTTTGACGGCGCTTGCGCCCTTTTTCGTGTCGCCCGGCGGCGATCGGTGTAAAGTTAACCGACACTTTACCGCTTTGGCCTAAACCCTTGAAACAAGGGGTCGGGCTGGCCGACCTTATGGGGTACGAAAACCGGGCGATGTTGCGGCTTTTCAAGCATTATATCCCCTATCCCGTGCTGCTGCTGGGATTGCTCGACCTGCTTGCGCTCGCGCTCGCCGGCGAGATCGGCTGGCAGGCGCGCGCGATCCAGATCGGCATGGACGGCGGCGGTTTCGAGGATCGCCTCATTCCCATCGCGACATTCGCGGTTTCGCTGTGGGCGGCGATGGTCGCGGTCGGCGCCTATTCGAACGAGGCGCTGCTGTCGCTGCGCATTGCCCTGACCCGGCTGCTGGCGGCGATTTCGCTCGGCGTGATCTTCCTTTCGCTGATGAACTTCGCCGTGCCCGGCGCGACCTTGTGGCGATCGAATTCGCTCTATGCGATGATCGCGGCGATCTTCATCGTAACGCTGGTCCGCATAGCGATGCTCAAGGCGCTCGACAACGACAGCTATCGCCGGCGCATCGTCGTGCTGGGCGCGGGCGCGCGGGCCGAGCGGATCCGCCGCCTATCGCTCGCGCGCAACAGCGGTTTTCACGTCGCGGGCTTCATCGGCATGACCGACAATGCGCCGATCGTCGAAGGCGCGGTGCCGCGCGCGGCCATCGCCAACATGGCCAAATACGTCGTCGACCTGCGCGCCAACGAGGTCGTCCTCGCGCTCGAGGAGCGGCGCAACGCATTGCCACTCGACGACCTGCTCAGGATCAAGACGACCGGGGTGCACGTCAACGACCTGTCGAGCTTTTTCGAGCGCGAGACGGGGCGCGTCGACCTCGACAGCGTCAACCCGAGCTGGTTCATTTTCTCCGACGGCTTCACCGCCGGCCAGCGCCTGTCGAAGCTGGCCAAGCGGCTGTTCGATATCGTCGTCGCGCTCAGCCTGCTGGTGCTCGCGGCGCCGGTGATCGCGCTGTTCGCCGTGCTGGTGAAGGCGGAAAGCGCGGGCGCGGCATTCTATCGCCAGACGCGCGTCGGGCTCTATGGCCAGCCCTATGAGATCATCAAGCTGCGCTCGATGCGCAGCGACGCCGAAGCCGGCGGCATTGCGCTGTGGGCGAGCGAGGGCGACCCGCGCGTGACGCGCGTCGGGCGCTGGATCCGCATGCTCCGGATCGACGAGCTGCCGCAATGCTGGTGCGTCCTCAAGGGCGATATGAGCTTCGTCGGCCCGCGTCCCGAGCGCCCCGAATTCGTCGACCGGCTCCAGCAGCAGATCCCGTTCTACGCCGAGCGGCACATGGTCAAACCCGGCCTCACCGGCTGGGCGCAGATCAACCTGCCCTATGGCGCATCGGTCGAGGATTCGCGCGAAAAGCTGGAATACGACCTTTATTACGCGAAGAACTATACGCCGTTTCTCGACGTGCTGATCCTGCTGCAGACGATCCGCGTCGTGCTGTGGCCGGCGGGCGCGCGCTGATGGCCGCGGCGAGCCTCGACCACGCGACCGTGTCGCTGGTGGCGTCGCTGTCGGCGGCGCTGTTCGTCGCGCTCGCGGTCTGGGCGCTGCGCGCGGCGGGGCGCGAACGGCGATTACGCCACACGCTTGCGCTCGCGCTCAGCGCAACCGGTCTGTGGTCGGGATTTTCCGGACTGTTCCCCGATTCGCCGGCGAGTGCCGCTTTTCTGGAAACGTTCCGCAACGCCTGTTGGCTCGCCTATCTGTGGATGCTCGCCGGCAGTTTCGGACGCGAGAATTTCGCGCGCCCGGTGCGGCTGATCTACAAGGTCGTCGCGGCGATCCTGGCGTGCGTCGCGAGCCTGCAGCTGCTCGACGCGACCGGCGTCGTCGGCGGACCGTTGCTGCAATCGCTCTATGCCAATCTCAGCCTGATTGTCGCCGCGGCGATGCTGGTCCTGATGCACAATCTGTACGGCATCGTCGTCCAGAACAAGAACAGCGGTTTCGGCGCCAAATTCGCCGCACTGACGGCATTGTGGGCCTATGATTTCAATCTTTACACGATCGGCATCATCGCCGGGCTGCCCGCGGCCAAGCTGATCGCGCTGCGTCCGGCCCTCAGCATCTTGCTCGTGCCGCTGTTCGCGGTGGGCTGGTTGCACAAGGGCGACCGCACGCGCTTTGCGGTGTCGCGGCGGATGGCGTTCCAGTCGCTGTCGCTGTTCGCCATCGCGGCCTATCTCGGGATCATGGCGATCATCGCCAATGTCGTGCGATCGAGCGGCGGCGATTACGGATCGCTGGCGCAGCAGGCGGTGCTCGTCGGCGGCCTGGCGGCATTGCTGCTGCTCGCCCCGTCGCGCGGCTTTCGCGCCTGGTTCAAGGTCAACATCCTCAAGAATTTCTATCGCCAGCGATACGATTACCGCAGCGAATGGATGCGCTTCGCGCAGACCATCGGCCGCTCGCACGCCGATGGCGAACCGTTGCCGACCAGGGTGATCAAGGCGATCGCCGACATCACCGGCTCGCCCGGCGGGCTGCTGCTGCTGCCCGACGAGCAGATGACGCTGGTCCATGCCAGCGGCTGGAACTGGGACGATTTCGATGCCGGCGCGCTGCGCGTCCCGACACGCACCGCGCTGCATGTCGAGGAAAGCGGCTATATCGTCGAATTCGACGCCATCCGGACGCTGCCGCCAGGCGCCGACGAGCGCGCGATCTTCCCGGCGTGGATGCTGTCGAACGACGCTGTCTGGATCGGCGTGCCGCTGATGCATTTCGGCCGCCTTGCCGGGCTCGTGCTGCTCAAGCAGCCCAAGCCCGCGCGCTCGCTCGACTGGGAGGATTTCGACCTGCTCAAAGCGGTCGCGCGCCAGTGCGCGAGCTACCTCAGCGAAGCGCAGGGCCAGGACGCGCTTGCCGAGGCGCGGCGGTTCGACGAATTCAACCGCCGCTTCGCCTTCATCATGCACGATATCAAGAATGCGGTCAGCCAGCTCAGCCTGCTCGCGCGCAATGCCGAGCGCCACGCCGACAAGCCGGAATTCCGGCGCGACATGGTCGAGACGCTCAACATTTCGGTCGGCCGGATGAACACGCTGCTGGCGCGGCTGTCGCAGCATAACAAGGGCAAGCAGATGGACCCGGCGCGGCTGTCGCTGCGCGGCGTCGTCGATGCCGTGGTCGCGCAGAAACAGGGTCTCCACCCGATCGCCGTGACGGGCGAGGGCGATCTCGACGCCTTTGCCGACAGTGCCCGGGTCGAACAGATTATCGGTCACCTCGTGCAGAATGCGATCGATGCCAGCGATCCGGCCGAGCCCGTGCGGATCATCCTGCGCGGCGTCGATCGCCGCGTCGCCATCGATGTCGTCGATCGCGGCGAAGGCATGAGCGCCGACTTCGTCCGCAACGACCTGTTCAAGGCGTTCGCGTCGACCAAGGCGGGCGGGTTCGGCATCGGCGCGTTCGAGGCACGCGCGCTCGCGATCTCGCTCAACGGCCAGATCGAGGTCGAGAGCGAAGCCGGCAAGGGCAGCCGCTTTACGCTCTGGCTGCCCAAGGCGCAGGCGCAGGCGCCCGGCGCAACCGCACCCCAACGCAATGACAGGAACGTCGCATGACCGCCCAGGGCGACATCGCATCGCTGCCCAAGCTGCTCGTCGTCGAGGACGATCTGGGCCTGCAGAAACAGTTGCGCTGGGCCTATGAGGATTGCGAGGTCATCGTCGCCGGCGACCGCGCCGGCGCGATCGAGCAGCTGCGCCGCCACCGCCCCGCCGTCGTCACGCTCGACCTCGGCCTGCCGCCCGATGCCGACGGCACGCGCGAAGGATTTGCGACGCTCGACGAGATGCTCGCGATCGATCCCGAGCTCAAGGTCATCGTGGCGTCGGGCCATGCCGCGCGCGGAAGCGCGCTGACCGCGATCGAACGCGGCGCCTATGATTTCTACAGCAAGCCGATCGACATCGACGAGCTCGGCCTGATCGTGCGGCGAGCGTTTCACGTCAGCGCGCTCGAAGCGGAGAATCGTCGCCTCGCCGCCAACCAGGCCGCCCGACCGGCGATGGCGCGGCTGATCACCGGCGCGCCCGAAATGCTCAAGGTCATGCGCACGGTCGAACGCGTCGCGGCGACCGACGCGTCGGTCATGCTGCTCGGCGCCAGCGGCACCGGCAAGGAATTGCTGGCGCGCGGCCTGCACGATGCCAGCGCGCGCAAGGACGGCGCCTTCGTTGCGATCAATTGCGCGGCGATCCCCGAAAACCTGCTCGAAAGCGAGTTGTTCGGCCATGAAAAGGGCGCGTTTACCGGCGCGGTCAAGACCGTCGAGGGCAAGATCGAGATGGCCGACGGCGGCACGCTGTTCCTCGACGAGGTCGGCGACATTCCGCTCGCGCTGCAGGTCAAATTGCTCCGCTTCCTGCAGGAGCGCGTGATCGAACGCGTCGGCGGGCGGCGCGGCATCGCGGTCGATACGCGCATCGTCTGCGCCACGCATCGCGACCTCGACACGATGATCGCCGAGGCCGCGTTCCGCGAGGACCTGTACTATCGCCTCGCCGAGATCGTCGTCAAAATCCCGTCGCTCGCCGAACGGCCGGGCGATGCGGTGCTGCTGGCCAAGACCTTTACCCGCCGGATCGCGCAGGAAATGGGATCGAAGGTGCGCGGGCTGGCGCCGGGCGCGATGGCGGCGATCGACAGCTGGCCGTGGCCGGGCAACGTCCGCGAGCTCGAAAACCGGATCAAGCGCGCGGTCATCATGGCCGACGGCAAATATGTCTCGGCCGAGGATCTCGACATGGACGACGACGACGAGGCGGGCGCGGTGATCAACCTCAAGGCGGCGCGCGAGGCGAGCGACCGCGCGATGATCCGCCGGGCGATCGCGCGCTGCGACGGCAATATTTCGGCCTCGGCGAAACTGCTCGGGATCAGCCGGCCGACGCTGTACGACCTGATCAAGCAATATGGCATGCAAGAATGACCGCGATTCGCCCCCTCAGACGTTCGACCGTCATCGCGCTCGCGGCATGCGTCGGCCTGGTCGGCATCCCGATCGCCAGCGCAAGCGCGGGGGCCGATGGCCGGGCCGCCATCGCGCGCGCCCTCGATTACGAGCGCGCGCGCGACTATCGCGCGGCTCGGGTCGAAGCGCTCAATGCCGTGCGCGCGTCGCGCGGCGCCGCCGCCGCGCATCTCGTCCGCGCCCGCGTCGCGATCGCATTGAAGGACGGCGACGATGCCGCCGAGGCTGCCGCGGCCGCCGCGTCGGCCGGGGCGAGCGCCGACGAGGTGCGACCGCTTGCGGCGCACGCCGCCTTGCTGCGGGGCGAACCGGGCCGGGCGCTCGAGATCCTGGCGGAGGGACCGGTGCGCGCCGACGATGCCGCCTATGGCGCCCGGCTGCGCGGCATGGCGGCGCTGGCCGCGGGCGATCTGGCAAGCGCCGCGGGTGCGTTCGACGAAGCGGTCGCCATCGCCCCGCGCGATCCCGCGACCTGGATCGAAATCGCGCGCTTCCGCCTGGCCAATGCCGATCTTATCGGCGCGACCGACGCTGTCGACCTGGCAATCGAGATCGATCCGCGCAACGCCGCCGCGCTGCGCCTGCGCGCCAATATCACGCGCGACCGCAACGGCCTGATCGCCAGCCTGGCCTGGTACGAACGCGCGGTCGCGATCGACCCGTCGGATGTCGATACGCTCGCCGATTATGCCGCGACGCTGGGCGATGCCGGGCGCTATCGGGCGATGCTGGCGATCGCGCGGCGCGCGCATGCGCTGGCACCGCGCGATCCGCGTCCGATGTTCCTGCAGGCGGTGCTCGCGGCGCGGGCGAGCCAGTATCCGCTCGCCCGCTCGCTGCTCGAACGCGTCGAGGCCCAGCTCGGCGACCAGCCGTCGTACATGCTCGTGCGCGCGATCGTCGAAAATGCCTCGGGCGCACCCAATATCGCGCTCGGCTGGGCCGAGCGGCTGGTCGAGCGCCAGCCCGACAACGAGACCGCGCGCATCATCCTGGCCGATGCCAGCCTGACGGCGGGCGACAGCGCGACCGCCTGGGCGACGATGCGGCCGCTCGTCGTCGACCGCAGCGCCGACAGCTGGCACCTGCTGCTTGCCGCGCAGGCCTATGCCGCCAGCGGACAGGTGCCGCAGCCCGCCGACCTGATCGACCAGGCGGCGGCGTTCCCGGGGGTCAGCGCGACCTTCGTGCGCGGCGCTGGCGACGATGCGCGCGGCGCGGGCGCGCAGGCGATCCTGCCGCGCCTGCGATCGGCGCTGGCCGAGGGCGATCTCGGCGGCTCGGCGACGATGGCGCGCGACCTCGTCGCGGGGGCGCCCGGCGTCGCGGCCGCGCATGTCATTGCCGGCGATGTCGCCATGGCGCGCGGCGATTATGCCGGGGCGGCGGCCGACTACCGGCGCGCGATGGCGATCCGCGCCGACGAGGCGGCGGCGCTGCGGCTGGTCGATGCCTATCTCAAGGTCGGCGATCGCCAAGCGGCGAGCGAGACGCTGAGCGCGTTCCTCGCATCGTCGCCGCGCTCGATCGCGGCCAATCGCGTGGCGGCGGCCTTCTATCTCGACGCGCGCGACTGGGACCGGGGGATCGCGACGCTCGAGGCGCTGCGCGCTCGCCTTGGCAACCGCGAAGCGCTCGTCCTGTCGCAGCTCGGCCGCGCCTATCTCGGCAAGGGCGAGGACGAGCGGGCCCGCGACCTGTTGCGCCAGGCCTATGCGCTGCAGCCGGGCAATGCGGGAATAGCGAGCCTGCTCGGCCTGGCATTGTCGCGCACCGGCGGTTCGGCAGCGCGCGCGCGCGACCTCGCCGTCAAGGCGCTGCTAATCGAACCGGGCAATGCCACCTTCCGGCGGCGCTGGGAGCAGCTGGTCGGGTGACGCCTCAGGCGTCGAGCGCGGCCAGGTCCTCGATCTCGATCCCGATGCGGCGCATGTGCGCGGCGACCGGCGGCCAGACATTGTCGAGAAAATCGGCGCGCATCATGTCGCGCAGCTTGCGCGAGGCGCCGTCGGCGACGAACATGCCGACGCCGCGCTTGACCATGACGAGGCCGTCGTCCTGAAACGTCTGATAGGCCTTGGCGACGGTCAGCGGGTTGGCGCCTTCATCGGCGGCGAGCGCGCGGACCGACGGCAGCATGTCGCCGTCGCCATAGCGACCGTCGAGAATCGAGGCGGCGATGCTGTCGCGCAGCTTCAGGTAAACGGGCTTGTTGGGATCGATCATTCCGATTTATTGCCATAATACAGTGCGGCGGTCAAGCCGCCTGATCGGCGCGGTTCAGGGGCGCGGCGACCAGTGCGAAACGACGTCGGCGAGTGCCGGCCGGATCCGTTCCGCGGGCGATTCGCCCGGGCTGCCGATGAAGACGAAACCGGCGATGCGGTCGTCGGGCCCGGCGCCCAGCGATGCGGCGACGGCGGCGTTGAAGCTCGCCCAGCCGGTCACCCAGCCGGCGGCGAAGCCGTGCGCATGGGCGCCGTGGATCAGGTTCATCGCGGCCGCCCCGCACGACAGCTGCTGTTCCCAAAGCGGGATGCGGCTCGCGGTGTCGGGGGTCGATAGGACGACGACGAGGCACGGCGCCTGGTGGGCGAACGCATCGACCGCGTCGATCTCGACGCGCCCGGCATTGGGCTTTTCGCCACGATAGGCTGCCGTCAGCATCGCGGCAAAGGCATCGCGGCGATCGCTGGCGACGACGACGAAGCGCCACGGCGCCAGCTTGCCATGGTCGGGGGTGCGCGCCGCGATCGTCAAAATCGCGTCGAGTTGCGTCGCGTCGGGGCCGGGCGCGACGAGGTCGCGCGGGCGCGATGAGCGCCGCGAGGCGAGATAGGAAGGCAGGCTCGAAGGATCGTTCAGCATGGCGACAGCGACTAGCGGCATGAATGAAAAGCGACAATGCGGGCTTCACAAGCGCGGATTCGGCGCTACGGTGCCGCGCCAGCAGACAATAGGCCGCGTCAAGCGTCGGATTAAAAGGGGAATGATGTCGTGACACCAATGTTGGAAATGTCCCAGTGGCAGGAAGGCGACTGGATCGCCGCGATCGCCGTCGTCGTGTTGGGCGCCTTTTTGGCGATCGGCGGCTATGCGCTGATGCGGTCGAAACCGGAATTCGCGGGCCATCCCAAGGGCCTGTACATGCTGTTCTTCGCCGAAATGTGGGAACGCTTTTCCTATTACGGCATGCGTGCGCTGCTCATTTTCTACCTGACGCAGCATTGGCTGTTCAGCGACGGCCAGTCGACGCTGATCTACGGCGCCTATACCAGCCTCGTCTACATTACGCCGGTGCTCGGCGGTTATCTGGCCGATCGCTACCTCGGTCAGCGCAAGGCCGTGCTGTTCGGCGGCATCCTGCTCGCCTTCGGCCACGGTTTCATGGCGGTCGAGGGTGTCGGCGGCCAAGCCGATTCCACGATCAACGTGTTCTGGCTGGCGCTGGCGCTGATCATCGTCGGTTCGGGCTTCCTCAAGGCGAACATCTCGGTGATGGTCGGGCAGCTTTACCGGCTGACCGATCTGCGTCGCGACAGCGCCTATACGATCTTCTACATGGGCATCAACGTCGGCGCCGCGCTCGGCACGATCCTGGTCGGCTATCTCGGCCAGCGGGTCGGCTGGAGCTATGGTTTCGGCCTCGCGGGTATCGGCATGATCGCCGGCCTGGTCGTCTTCGTGCTCGGCAAGAAGGTCCTGCTCGGCGCAGGTGAAGCGCCGGCCGCGATTTCGCGCCAGAAGGAGATGCTGATCTATGCCACCGGCGTCGCCGCGGTCGCGGTGATGTGGGCGCTCGTGCAGTATCAGGATATCATCCAGAGCCTGCTCATCATCTCGGGTCTCGGCCTGCTCGGCTACGTCCTCTACCAGGCGTTCAAACTGCCCAAGGATGCGCGCGAGCGGATTTTCGCCATCCTCTTCCTGGTCGCGCTCAACCCCCTGTTCTGGGGTCTGTTCGAACAGGCGGGCGGCAGCCTCAACCTCTATACCGATCGCTATGCCAATATCGGCGACATCCCGGCGTCGCTGTTCCAGTCGATCAACCCGATCTACATCATCATCTTTGCGCCGATTTTCGCGGGGCTCTGGCAATTCCTAGGCAAGCGCGGTCTCGAACCTTCGGCTCCGGCCAAGTTCGCGCTCGCGCTGGCGCAGGTCGGTCTCGGCTTCCTCGTCTTCGTCTGGGGCGCCAATTCGGTCGGACCCGAAGTCGCCACGCCGGTGCTCTTCGTCTTCCTGATCTACCTGCTCCACACGACCGGCGAGCTGTGCCTGTCACCGGTCGGCCTCAGCGCGATGAACCGGCTGGCGCCATCGTTCATGGCGTCGCTGATCATGGGTGCATGGTTCTACATGACCGCAGTCGGCAATTTCGTCGCGGGCAAGATCGGCGAAGCGACCGGCGGCGAAGACGGCGAGATGACCAAGGGCGCGGTGCTCGACATCTACAACCAGATCGGTTGGGTGGCGATCGGCGCGGCGGTGGTCGTGCTGGCGCTCAGCCCGATCGTGAAGAAATGGATGCACCTCGACACGCTGCGTGACGCCGACCCGGGCGACGACCTGCTCGGCCGGGGCGAAGTCGGCGAGCCGCAGGCGGCCGGGGTTCATCCGGATACCTCGCCAAGGGGCTAAAACCCTTGCCCTGACGACAGTTGCAACGCGCCGCTGGTCAATCGACCGGCGGCGCGTTACGCATTGTGGTCGAATCAATCGGGGGAGTGGGTGACGGTGGGACCAAACATCACGTTGCGGGCGGGCATTTCGCTGGCCGTCCTGGCCATGCTCGGCGGGTGCGCGACAACCGCCGCCGACACCGGCGATACCGCCAGCGCAAGCGACCCCGCGGTCAAGCCGCCGCCGTTCGACACCAACCCCTATCCATCGACCTATCGTGCCTATCCCGGCGTGCCGACGGCGATCACCAACGTCACCGTGTTCGACGGTGAGGGCGGCCGGATCGACGGCGGCACCGTCGTCTTCGCCAACGGCAAGATCGTCGCCGCGGGCGATGCGGCGACGCCGATCCCCGCCGGCGCGACGGTGATCGACGGCACGGGCCGCTTCGTCACCCCCGGCATCATCGACGTGCACAGCCATCTCGGCGTCTATCCCTCGCCGGGCATCGATTCGACCAGCGACGGCAACGAGGCGACCAGCCCGACGACGCCCGAGGTGTGGGCCGAGCACAGCGTCTGGCCGCAGGATCCCGGCTTCGGCCGCGCGATGGCCAATGGCGGCATCACCGCGTTGCAGATCCTGCCCGGATCGGCGAACCTGATGGGCGGCCGGACGGTCACACTCAAGAACGTGCCGTCGCGCACCGTCCAGGGGATGAAGTTCCCCGGCGCGCCCTATGGCATGAAGATGGCGTGCGGCGAAAATCCGAAGCGGGTCTACGGCGGCAAGGGGCGGATGCCCTCGACCCGGATGGGCAATTTCGCGGTCAACCGCGCGACCTGGGCAAGGGCGCTCGAGTACAAGCGCAAGGTCGACGCCGGCAAGGAGGTCGCGCGCGACCTTGCCAACGAAACGCTCGCCGGCGTGCTCGCGGGCGACATCCTGGTCCACAATCACTGCTATCGCGCCGACGAGATGGCGCTGGTGATCGATATGGCGAAGGAATTCGGCTATAAGGTCACCGCCTTCCACCACGCCGTCGAAAGCTACAAGGTCGCCGACCTGCTCGCCAAGAACGGCGTCTGTTCGGCGATGTGGGCCGACTGGTGGGGGTTCAAGCTCGAGGCCTATGACAGCGTCCCCGAAAACATCGCGCTGGTGCAGCAGGCGGGCGCCTGCACGATCGTCCATTCGGACGACGCCAACGGCATCCAGCGGCTCAACCAGGAAGCGGCCAAGGCGCTCGCCAGCGGTCGCCGCATGGGGATCGCGATCAGCGATGCCGAGGCGTGGACCTGGCTCAGCTCCAACCCCGCCAAGGCGCTCGGCATCGAGCAGCAGACGGGCAGCCTGACGCCCGGCAAGATGGCCGACATCGTGCTGTGGAACGGCAATCCGTTCAGCGTCTATACGCGCCCGGCCAAGGTCTGGGTCGACGGCGCATTGCTGTTCGACGCCAGCGACCCGGCGCGCCGCCCGGTGACCGATTTCGAACTCGGCCAGCCCGGCGAAGGAGACGTGAAATGACGCGCATCGCAACGCTCGCCGCCGCGCTGCTCGCGACGGCCGTCTTCGCCCCCGCCGCGCAGGCGCAGGATGTCGCGATCACCAATGCCAGGCTCGTCATCGGCGACGGTTCGGCGCCGATCGACGGCGGCACCGTCGTCGTGCGCGGCGGCAAGGTCGTCAGCGCGGGGGCGGGGGGCGCGCCCGCCGGCATGTCGGCGATCGACGCCCGCGGCGCCTGGGTCACGCCGGGACTCGTCGCGGGCTTCAGCCGCATCGGCCTGGTCGAGATCGACGCCGTCGAGGGCAGCAACGACACCGGCGCGACGCGCTCGCCGTTCAACGCAGCGATCGATATCGCCCCCGCGCTCAACCCGCTCGGATCGGCGATCGCGGTCAACCGCGCCTATGGCGTCACCCGCGCGCTCGTCTATCCGGGGTCGTCGAGCGGCCTGTTCCGCGGTCGCGGCGCGGTCGTCGATCTCGGCGCCGACCGCGACATGCTGACGCGCGGCGGCGTGTTCCAATATGTCGAGTTCGGCGAACGCGGCGCGGGCCAGGCGGGCGGCAGCCGCGCCGCGACCTTCCTTACCTTTCGCGCGCTGCTCCAGGAGGCGCGCGATTATGCGCGCAACCCGGCGGCCTATGACGGGCGGTCGAAGGATTCGATCCTGCTGCGCGCCGATGCCGAGGCGCTGGCGCGCGTCATCGACGGGCGCGACCTGTTGTTCGTCAAGGCCGATCGCGCGGCCGACATCTTGAACGTCGTCAAGCTCAAGCGCGAATTTGCCGGGATCAGGCTGGTGCTGGTCGGCGCGGTCGAAGGCTGGACGGTGGCGCGCGAGATCGAGGCGGCGGGCGTGCCCGTCATCGCCCCCGCGCTCAACGACCTGCCCGCCAGTTTCGAACAGCTTGCCGCGACCCAGTCGAACGTCGGCCGGATGGAGGACGCCGGCGTCACCGTCGCGATCGGCATGGTCGACGACTGGGACGTGCACATGATCCATTACCTCACCCAATATGCCGGCAATCTCGTCGGGCTGGAAAGAGTGCCCGGCGCGGCGGGGCTGAGCTGGGACGAGGCATTCGCGACGATCAGCTCGCGCCCGGCGGAGATCGCGGGAATGGGCGACGTCATCGGCTCGCTTCGCCCCGGCCGCGTCGGCGACGTCGTGATCTGGGACGGCGACCCGCTCGAACTGGCGAGCCGCCCGGTCGCGGTCTATATCGACGGCGTCGCGCAACCTTTGGCAACACGGCAGGACCGCCTGCGCGATCGCTATGCGACGCCGTCCGAAGGCGCGCTGCCCAAGGCGTACGACCGATAGGAGCGGCGGCGATGGATGCGATGACGATGCTGATCGTGGCGAGCGTGGCGTTCGTCGGTAGCCATTTCGTCCTGTCGCATCCGTTGCGGGCGCCGCTGGCGCGCCGACTGGGCGAGGGCGGCTTTCGCGGCCTGTACTCGCTCGTCGCGCTGGCGACCTTCGGCTGGATGCTGTGGGCGTGGCGCGCGGCCCCCGACCGCGTCGATTACAATGGCGGCGATACGGCGTGGATCGTCGCGACGGCGCTGATGTGGGTCGCCTCGGTGCTGCTCGTCGGCAGCTTCAGCGGCAACCCGGCGCTGCCCGCGCCCGGCGCCAGCCGCGCCGCGTTGCGCGATCCCCGGGGCGTGTTCGCGATCACGCGCCACCCGATGATGTGGAGCTTCGCGATCTGGGGGCTGGTCCATGTCCTGATCGCGCCGAGCGCGCGCAACCATGTCCTGATGCTCGCGATCATCGTCCTCGCGCTCGGCGGCGCGTTCGGCCAGGACGGCAAGAAGGAACGGCTGATGGGCGACGTCTGGCACGGGTGGCGCGCGAAGACCGCCTATGTCCCGTTCGCGGCGCAGCTGACCGGGCGCCTGTCATGGGGCGCGGCGATGCCATCGCCGGGCGTGCTGGCGATCGGCACGCTGGTGTGGCTCGGCGCGAGCTGGGCGCATGCCGCGGCCGGAGCGCCGGTTGCGGGACTCTGGCGCTGGATCGGCTAGCGCGGCGCTAGAGCCGCACCATCTTCATGCCCATTTCGCCATAGCGGTCGCCCGAGGTGGCGCCGCGCGGCGCGGCGTTGTCGAGCTTGACGAGGTCGGCGGGGGTCAGCGTGACGGCGGCCGCGGCCATACTGTCGCGCATCGTTTCGCGGCGCTTGGTGCCGGGGATGGGGACGATGTCGTCGCCCTGCGCCAGCAGCCAGGCGAGCGCGATTTGCGCCGCGCTGACGCCGTGATCGTCGGCGATCTCTCGCACGGTATCGACGATCGCGAAATTGGTCGCGGCATTCGCTTGCGACCAGCGCGGATCGTTGCGGCGCCAGTCGTCGGCGGGCAAATCGTCGATGTTTTGGAAGCCGCCGGTCAGGAAGCCGCGGCCGAGCGGGCTGTAGGGCACGAAGCCGATGCCGAGGTCGCGGCAGGTGGGCAGGATATCGTCCTCGACATCGCGTTCCCACAGCGAATATTCGCTCTGCAGCGCGGCGATCGGATGGACCGCGGCGGCCCTTCGCAGCGTCGCCGGAGCGGCTTCGCTGAGGCCGATATGGCGGACCTTGCCCTCGCGCACGAGATCGGCCATCGCGCCGACGGTGTCCTCGATCGGCACATCGGGGTCGACGCGATGCTGGTAGAACAGGTCGATGCAATCGATGCCGAGACGCTTCAGCGATCCTTCGACCGCGCGCCGCGCGTTGGCGGGGCTGCCGTCGACGCCGACGATCGCCTGGTCTTCGAACCTGAAACCGAATTTGGTCGCGATGACCAGGCCGTCGCGCGCGCCGCTGCCCTTGGCCCTGATCGCCTTGCCCAGCAACTCCTCGTTCTGGAACGGGCCATAGATTTCGGCGGTATCGAAAAAGGTCACGCCCAGCTCGATCGCTTCGTGGATCGTCGCGATCGCCTCGTCCTCGTCGGCATGGCCGCCGTAGATGATGTTGCCCCCGGTGATCATCGGCATGCAGCCGATGCCGAGCGCGGAGACGGTCAGGCCGTCACCCAGTTGGCGCTGTTTCATGTCCGCTTTCCTTCAAATTGGGGGAGTGCGCCGCGACCGTCGTGGTCACCGCCATGTCCATCGTCACGTTACCGACCGTACGCATGATATCGGGAAAAGTTTCGACCGCGACCAGCAGCCCGAGCGGCTGCACCGGCAGTCCCATGGCGAGGTTGATCGGCGCGATCGAGCTGATGAAGCTGATTGATCCGGGCAGCGACACCGCGCCCATCGTCGTGATCGCCGCGACGATGACGCCGGCGGCGAGCATCGGCACCGTCAGCGTGATGCCGAGCCAGTGCGCGACGTAGATCGCGACCGCGAGGTTCATCGCCGGGCCGGTGGCGCGGAACAGCGCGACCGCGATCGGCAGCACGATATCGACCTTGCGTTCGTCGATGCCGAGCGATTTCGAACCCTCGACCATCGCCGGCAGCGAGGCGAGCGAGCTTTGCGTCGAGATCGCGACGGCGTGCGCGGGGATGGCGGCGCGGACGAACTTGCCGAGCGGCTGGCGACCGGCGACGCGCGCGACGACGAAGGCGAGCAGCCAGACGATCGTGCCGACCGCGGTGACGATGAGGACGTAATGCGCCAGCGCGCCGAACGCGGCGGCGCCGGCCTTTGCGCCGACGACGAGCGCGAGCGCGAAGACGCCGATCGGCGCGATCATCAGCACCCAGCCGATCAGGATGATCATCGCCGCGGCGATCGCCTCGAAGAAATCGGAGACGGTGCGGCGGCGCTTTTGCGGGAGGCGCGACACGGCGAAGGCGAAGGCGAGGGTGAAGATCATCAGCGGCAGGATTTCGTCGTTGGCGGCCGAATTGATCGGATTGGTCGGCACGATCGCGCGAAGGAATTCGCTGAACGGTGGAATGTCGCCGGTCGGGGCCGACTGGCCGAGCGCGGCGGCGAGCGCCTGCGCCGCCTCGCGCGGCATCGGGAACGCCTCGAGCAGCAGCGGCGTCACCAGCGCGGCGATCAGCGACGAGCTCCACAGGATCGCGATCATGATCAGCACCGCCTTGGCGGTAAAGCGCCCGGCGCGCGCGACCTTGGCGGTCTGTACGATGCCGACGATCAGCAGCGCGACGACCAGCGGCACGACCGTCATCCTGAGGCCGTTGAGCCAGACGGTGCCGACGACGTCGGCGGATTCGGTCACCAGCGGCGATGCGTTGCCCATCATCGCGCCGAGGATCAGCCCGCCGACCAGCGCCCCCAGGATCCACAGGACCGGAATGCGGACGTTGGGAATGGCGGAGCTTTCCTCGGCCGCGGGCGCGCCGGTATCGGTGTCGGTCATCGCGCGGTCATGACACGCAAGCCGACGGCGTAAAAGGCGAATTCGCATCGGCCGGCGCGGGCCGGCTTGCGTCGGGTCGGACTTTGCCGATAGGAGGCTCGACGACCAACCGCCTTGCAAGGGAGCGACCATGACGCGCAGCTTTTTCGGCACCGACGGCATTCGCGGGTTGACCAACAGCCGGCCGATGACCGCCGAGATCGCGATGAAGGTCGGCATGGCCGCGGGCGCGCACTTCCTGCGCGGCGACCACCGCCACCGCGTCGTCGTCGGCAAGGATACGCGGTTGTCGGGCTATATGATCGAAAACGCGATGGTCGCGGGCTTCACCAGCGTCGGCATGGACGTCATCCAGCTCGGCCCGATGCCGACGCCGGCGGTGGCGCTGCTGACGCGCGAGATGCGCGCCGATCTGGGCGTGATGATCTCGGCCAGCCACAACCTCTACCAGGACAACGGCATCAAGCTGTTCGGCCCCGACGGCTACAAGCTGTCCGACGCCGACGAAATCGCGATCGAACGGCTGCTGGGGGTCGAGGCGACGCTCGCCGATCCCGCCAATATCGGGCGCGCGCGCCGGATCGAGGACGCGCGCGGCCGCTATATCCACGCGCTCAAGCAGTCGCTCGCGCAGGACGTCCGTTTCGACGGCCTCAAGGTCGTGATCGATTGCGCCAACGGCGCCGCGTACAACACCGCGCCGACCGCGATCTGGGAACTGGGCGCCGAAACGATCGCGATCGGCGTCTCGCCCGACGGGCGCAACATCAACGACGGCTGCGGATCGACCGCGCTCGAACAGCTCAAGCAGCGCGTATTGTTCGAACAGGCCGATATCGGCATCGCGCTCGACGGCGACGCCGACCGGCTGATCGTCGTCGATGAAAAGGCGCAGACGGTCGACGGCGACCAGATCATGGCGCTGATCGCGACGACGCTGGCGCGCCAGGGCAAGCTCAGGGGCGGCGGCGTCGTCGCCACGGTGATGTCGAACCTCGGCCTCGAACGCTATCTCGAGACCCAGGGACTGGCGCTCGAGCGCACCAATGTCGGCGATCGCAATGTCCTCGAACGCATGCGCGGCGGCGGTTTCAACGTCGGCGGCGAACAATCGGGCCATATGATCCTGACCGATCACGGCACCACCGGCGACGGCACGATCGCGGCATTGCAGGTGCTCGCCGCACTGGCCGATGCCGGGCGTCCGGCGAGCGAGCTGCTGCACCTGTTCGAACCGGTGCCGCAACTGCTCAGGAACGTGCGCTATGCCGTCGGCGCGGACCCGCTCGACGATGCCGCCGTGACCGCAGTGATCGCCGATGCCGAGCGCGAGATCGACGGCAAGGGCCGGCTGCTGATCCGCAAATCGGGCACCGAACCGCTGATCCGCGTGATGGCCGAGGGCGACGACGCCGCCCAGGTCGAGACCATCGTCGGGCGCATCTGCGAAGCGGTGGAGGCGGCTGCGCGCTGATGCTCGACATGCGCGAAGATATCGAAATTTGCTCGTTCGAATGCACCTTTTGCCAACCATGCGTGATTAAGCTGGGCGCGGCGCTGGAACGGCATCCGGCGTCGATCGAACGAAGGCATTGCCCGTGACCCCGCGCATACTCGTCATTGCAGGATCGGATTCGGGCGGCGGCGCGGGCATTCAGGCCGATATCAAGACGATCACAATGCTCGGCGGCCATGCGATGACCGCGATCACTGCGGTGACCGCGCAGAACACCGTCGGCGTCGATGCGGTGCACCCGGTCCCGACCGCCATCGTCATGGCGCAGATCGACGCGGTCGTCGAGGATATCGGCGTCGACGCGGTCAAGATCGGCATGATCGGATCGCCCGACACCGCGCGCGCGGTCGCCGAGCGGCTGCGCGAGGCGAACGCGGTGCCGATCGTGTTCGACCCCGTGATGGTCGCCACCAGCGGCGCGGCGCTGGCCGATGCCGCGACGATCGCGGCGTTCGCCGAGCTGATGGACCGGGCGACGATCGCCACGCCCAACCTGCCCGAGCTCGCCGCGCTGGCGGGGCATCGACCCGAGGAGGACGATCCCGTCGCCTCGGCCCTCAAGCTTGTGTCCGATCACGGCTGCGCGGTGCTGATCAAGGGCGGTCACGACGAGGGCGACCAGCTCGTCGATGCGCTGATCGAGGAAGACAATATGACGAGCTGGCAGGGCAGCCGGATCGACACGCCGCACACGCACGGCACCGGTTGCACGATGGCGAGCGCGATCGCGACCTTCCTGGCCTATGGCTGCGACCTGCCCGCCGCGGTCGACCGCGCGCGCGAATTCGTCCGCATGGCGTTGCGCGGCGCGCCGGTGCTCGGCCAGGGCCACGGCCCGATGGGGCAGGGCAGTGTCGGGGCGGGCTGGGGCACCGGCCTCGTCATGAACCAGGTCACCGTCTGCATGGACGATTACGCGGCGTCGCGCGATTTCTATCGCCAGCTCGGCCTCAGGCAGATCGTCGCCAACCCGCCCGATTATGCGCGGTTCGAACTCGCCGGCGGGGCGACCTTTTCGATCCATCGCGATCCGCGCTTCGGTACCCCGGGCGGCACCACGGTCTATTTCGAAAGCGCCAATCTCGATGCCGAGGTCGACCGCTTGCGCCGCGCGGGGCTGGCGTTCGAGCATGCGCCGATCGACCAGCCCTGGCTGTGGCGCGAGGTGCGCCTGCGCGATCCGTTCGGCAATATCGTCTGCCTCTATTCGGCGGGCGAGAACCGGCGCTTTCCGCCGTGGCGCAGCGCATGAGCGAGGTCGGGTCGGTCGCCGGGGTCGACGAGGCCGGGCGCGGTCCGCTGGCGGGACCGGTCGTCGCCGCGGCGGTGATCCTGTGCGGGCGGCAGATCCGCGGCCTGGCCGACAGCAAGATCCTGTCGGCCGCGCGCCGCGCCGCGCTGCACCCGCGCATCCGCGATCGCTGTCACGTCGGTGTCGGTATCGCCTCGGTCGAGGAGATCGACGCCCTCAACATCTTCGCGGCGACGATGCTGGCGATGACGCGCGCGGTCGAGGCGCTGTGCAAAACCGCGGGATGCGATCCCGAACGCGTGCTCGTCGACGGCAATCTGACGCCGCACGGGCGCACCGCCGGCTGGCGCTGGCGCGCCGAACCGATCGTCGGCGGCGACGCCATCGAACGCTGCATCTCGGCCGCGTCGATCGTCGCCAAGGAAACGCGCGATGCGATGATGGTCGAAGCCGATGCCCGCTATCCCGGCTATGGTTTCGCCCGGCACAAGGGATATGGCACGCGCGATCACATGGCCGCGCTCGGCGAGCTCGGGCCGTGCCCGCTCCATCGCCGCAGCTTCGCCCCCGTCAGGCAGCTCGTCCTGATCTGAGCGTCGCAATAATCGCGGGTGAGTCCTCGGCGCCACACCACTAGGTCTGGTGGCGCGCCGGCGCACAGCGACTCCACATGCTGTGGGGGACTCGTTTCGTTCCCGCGATGTTAACCATTTTGTGAGGCTCTTTCCCTAAGCTTTTGAACTTGACGGGGGACTCCCCGGCCAACAGTTTGCGTCTCAACAAGGGGAGCGGAAATGGGCATGATCGAAAAAGTCGGCGTCAAACGGGCGCAGGTCAAAGCGACGCCGCGCGCGCTCGACCTGCCGCTCGGGCAGATCGTCCAGGGCGACTGCATCGCCGAAATGGCGAAACTGCCCGACGATTGCATCGACATGATCTTCGCCGATCCGCCGTACAATCTGCAGCTCGGCGGCGACCTGTTCCGGCCCGAAGGCGGCCGCGTCGATGCCGTCGACGACGAATGGGACAAGTTCGCCACGCTCGCGATCTACGACAAGTTCACGCGCGCCTGGCTCGCCGAGGCGCGCCGGATCCTGAAGCCGAGCGGGTCGATCTGGGTGATCGGCAGCTATCACAACATCTTTCGCGTCGGCACCGCGATCCAGGACGAGGGCTTCTGGATCCTCAACGACATCGTCTGGCGCAAGTCGAACCCGATGCCCAATTTCAAGGGCACGCGCTTCACCAATGCGCACGAGACGCTGATCTGGGCGTCGAAGTCCGAAGGGTCGCGCTATACGTTCAACTATCGCGCGATGAAGACCCTGAACGACGAGCTGCAGATGCGTTCCGACTGGCTGTTCCCGATCTGCGGCGGGCAGGAGCGGCTGAAGCGCGGCGGCACAAAGGCGCATCCGACGCAAAAGCCCGAGGCGCTGCTCTATCGCATCCTGCTCGCGGCGACCAAGCCCGGCGACGTCGTCCTCGACCCGTTTTTCGGCACCGGCACGACCGGCGCCGTCGCCAAAAGGCTGGGGCGCGACTGGATCGGGATCGAGCGCGAGAGCGATTACATCGAAGTCGCGAGCGAACGCATCGCCGCCGCGCTGCCGCTCGACGAGAGCGCGCTCAAGACGATGCAGTCGCCCAAGGCGGCGCCGCGCGTCGCGTTCGGCACGCTGGTCGAGACGGGCTATCTCAAGCCCGGCGCGGTGATCTGCGACGCCAAGCGCCGCTGGAAGGCGAAGGTGCGCGCCGACGGCAGCCTCGAATGCCTCGGCACGACCGCATCGATCCACAAAATGGGCGCGACGCTGCAGGGCGCGCCGAGCTGCAACGGCTGGACCTTCTGGCATTTCGAGGCCGAGGGGGCGGGGCTTAAGCCGATCGACGATCTGCGCCAGACCTATTTGCTGGCGAACGAGCCTTAACGCTCCCCTCCCGCTTGCGGGAGGGGCCGGGGCGGCGCTTGGCGCGCGACGCTCTCCGGGATCGGCCCGCGCCTGACGCCGCGCGCAAGCGGGCGGGCGACTCTAGGCGTCGACAAGTTCGGAACAGGCCGTAAAAAGAGCCATGACCCAGTTCCCCAACATCGCCGCCGATGCGCGGCTCTACCTGCAGCCGGCGTGCTTCGTCGAGCGGCCGCACGAGCTCGACGGGCGCGTCGCGCGGGTCGCCCGGTCGATGCTGTGGTTCGCCGCCTGGGCGGTGCGCTGGCGCCGCGGCGAGGGCGGCGCGCGGCTGGGCGAGGCGCTCGTCCCGGTCGAGCGGGCCGACGAGTGGATCGCGGGCCTTGCCGATCCGCTGCGGCGCCAGGCCGAGGCGGCGCGCGCAGGCGTCGCCGCAGAGCGCGCGCCGCTGTCGCTCGGCGAGCGCACGATCCGCTTCGACGAGCCGCGCGTGATGGGCATCCTCAACGTCACGCCCGACAGTTTTTCCGACGGCGGCCGGCATGGCGGCAACGTCGATCGGGCCGCAGATGCGGGGTTCGCGATGGCGGCCGCCGGCGCGGCGACGATCGACATCGGCGGCGAATCGACGCGGCCCGGCGCCAAGCCGGTGTGGGAAGGCGACGAGATCGAACGCGTCGTGCCGGTCGTCGATCGCCTGGCGAAAAGCGGCGTCGCGGTGTCGGTCGACACGCGCAAGGCGGCGCTGATGGAGGCGGCGCTGGCGGCGGGCGCGGGGATCGTCAACGACATTTCGGCGCTGCTCTATGACGAGCGCGCGGTCGAGGTGGTCGCCGCCGCCGCCTGCCCCGTCGTGCTGATGCACGCGCCGTCGCAGTCGAGCGACCCGCACAAGGATGCGCGCTACGACGACGTCGTGCTCGACGTGTTCGACTGGCTGGCGCGGCGGATCGAGACGGTCGTCGCGGCGGGCATATCGCGCGACCGGATCATCGCCGATCCGGGCATCGGCTTCGGCAAAGGCGTCGCCGACAACCTGGCGCTGACCAACAGCCTGGCGTTGTTCCACGCGCTCGGCGTGCCGCTGCTCTATGGCGCCAGCCGCAAGCGCCTGATCGGCGCGATCGATGGCGAGGCCGAAGCCGGCGACCGGATCGGCGGGTCGATCGCGCTGCACATGCGCGCCGTCGAGCTCGGCGCGAATATCGTGCGCGTGCACGATGTGCGCGAAACGGTGCAGGCGGTAAAGGTCTGGCGCGCGCTGCGCGACGCCGCGCTGAGCTGTTAGGAGCGGCAGCCCAAGCTTTCGCAAGCATGCACGGCGAAAGACCTGGGCTAAAATCTTCTATAGAATCATATCTATCGTAAAGCGTCGTAAAGGCGATCGTTGCACCTTGGCCCGATCGTGCCTGATATCTTGTTCCCCGAGCATTTGGGGATTAGGAATACACGCAGGCAATTGGGGATCGACGAAGAATTAAAGGGGGCGAACCATGCATCGGCGGGAATTGCTCAAGACGGGTTCGATGATGGCGTTGGTGGGAAGCGCGCTCATGCCTTCGCGGCTGTTGGCAAGCGAGCCGCGCCTGACGCACCAGGGATATTCGGTCGGCGGCGCCGAACAGTCGCTCGCCTATCACTGGCTCGACGTGCTGCTCGACACTGCCGCGACCGAGGTCGGCCGCGTCGGTGCGCGACCGACGATCCTGGCGCGCGCGATGGCGGTGGTGACGGCGGCGATGTACGAGGCCTGGGCGGCGTTCGACGACAAGGCGCGCGGCCAGTTCTTCGGCGACAGCCTGCGCGTCGCGCCGAGCGAGCGGACGCTCGCCAACAAGCAGGCCGCGATCAGCTACGCGGCGGCCTGCGCGATCACCGACCTCTATCCCGAATCGCGCACCAATATCGAAGCGGCGCTGCGCAAGTTCGGCTTCGATCCGATGAAGGCTGTGGCTTCGCGTGCCTCGCCGATCGGGATCGGTACGCTGGTCGGAGAGAAAATCTGCGCGCACAAACATGGCGACGGCGCCAACCAGATGGGCGACGAGGTCGGATCGAGCGGCGTGCCCTATTCGGATTACACCGAATACGCGCCGGTCAATTCGCCCGACCATGTCTTCAACCCCGATCGCTGGCAGCCGATTACCTTCCGCCGCGACGACGGCAGCACCTTCGCACCGGGGTTCCTGACGCCGCAATGGTATCGGGTCGAGCCGTTCGCGCTCGCGAGGCCCGATCAGTTCCGCGCCCCCGAACCGCCGCGCGTGGGTTCCGACCGGCTCAAGGCCGATATCGACGAGGTCATGCATTACAACGCCACGCTGACGCCCGAGCAGAAGGCGGTCGTCGAGTTCATGCGCGACGGCCCGCAATCGACCGGCCAGTCGGGCCACTGGCTGCGCCTGGCGCAGGACGTGTCAAGGCGCGACCATTATAGTCTCGACCAGGACGTGAAGCTGTTCTTCCAGGTCGGCCAGTGCGCCCACGACGCCTTTATCGCCTCGTGGGATTCGAAACGCTATTGGGATACGTCGCGCCCGTGGACGCTGGTGCGCTATTATTACGGCGACCAGACGATCAAGGGCTGGGGCGGCCCCGGCAAGGGCGTGATCGAGATGAAAGCCTCCGACTGGTATCCCTATTCGCCCTATATCTTCGTCAGCCCGCCGTTCCCGAGCTATGTCTCGGGTCACAGCACCGTCAGCGGCGCCTGCGGCGAAACGCTGAGGCTATTCACCGGCAGCGACCATCTCGGGGCCGAGCTGGTGCGCCATCCGGGCGAAATCACCGAACCCGATGCGATGGGTCCCGACGTCACGCTGTATCTGCCGACCTTCACCGAGACGGCGGACATGGCGGGGATCAGCCGGGTGATGGGCGGCTATCATATCCAGGCCGACAATATCGAGGGCCTGAAGATGGGCCGCAGCGTCGGCAGGCTGGTCCATGAACGCGCGCAGGATCTGTTCGGCCACGCCTAGCGCGGCAGCGGTTATGCGGCGGTGTCGATGCCGAGGTCGCTCAATTTGCGATAGAGCGTCGAGCGGCCGATGCCGAGGCGGCGCGCGACCTCGCTCATGCGGCCGCGATAATGGCCGATGGCGAGGCGGATGACGTCGGCCTCGATTTCGGACAGCGGCCTGAGATTGCCGTCGCCGGCATAGAGCGTGATGCCGACGCCGTCGCTGGGTTGCGATGCGGCCCCCTTGGTCGGCGCGACGATCGTCGCCGCCTGGACGTTGGGCAGATCGGCGAGCGTGATCGCGTCGCTGTTGCAGGTCACCGCGGCGCGGAACAGGACGCCCTCGAGCTGGCGGACATTGCCCGGCCAGTGATAGGCGCGCAGCAGGTTGAGCGCGTCCTCGCTCAGGCCGAGCGAGGGCATGTTGGGCAGCCGCGCGAAACGACCGAGGAAATGGCGGCACAAGGGACCAATATCGCCGTCGCGTTCGCGCAGCGGCGGTACCTTCAGCTGCACCGTCGCGAGCTTGTAATAGAGGTCCTCGCGAAATCCTCCGGCGCCGGCGGTCGCGGCGAGATCGATGCTGGTGGCGGTCACGATCCGGGTGTCGACCTCGATCAGCTGCTTGCCCCCGAGCGGCGAGAAGCGTCCCGTCTCGACCGCTTCGAACAGCATGCGCTGCTGGTCGTCGGGCAGCAGTTCGATATGGTCGATATAGAGCGTGCCGCCATCGGCCGCGAGCAGCTTGCCGTCCTGGCGGTTGAAGGCGCCGGCAAAGGCCCCGCTTTCATGACCGAACAGGCACGAACCGATCAGCGCCGGCTCGAGGCTTGCACAATCGACGGTGACGAAGGGGCCGCGCGCGCGCGACGACGATGTGTGGATCGCCTTGGCGAGTTGCAGCTTGCCGCTGCCCGGCTCGCCCTCGATCATCAACGGCACGCGCGCCCGCGCCGCCTTGGCGGCGATCGCGAGCGCTGAGCGATAGGCGCTCGAAGTGCCGATCATCGCGTCGAAATCGAGGTCGGCGGCGAATTTTTCGAACAGCGGGCGCAGCTCGCCGCGGTGTCGCTTTTGCTCGGTCAGCGCCGACAGCGCGGCGATCAAGCGGACCGGCGATGCCGGCTTGTGAAAGATATCGGACGCGCCCGCGCGCATCGCCGCGATCGCCTCTTCGGTCATCGTGCCGCCGGTCATGACCAGCATCGGCAGCGACGGGCGCGCGACGCGGAATTCGCGAACGAACAGCTCGATCTCGTCCTCGGCGCCCCAGTTGTCGATCACCACCGCGTCGAGCGCCATGCCGTCCTGCGTGCCGAGCTGGGCGAGCGCGGTTTCGGGATCGGCGGCGAAGATCGTGCGCCATCCGTCACGCGCGGCGATGGCCGAAACCATTCGCTGCTGAGCCGGCTCGTCGTCGACGAGCATCAGCATTTTCACGCCCTGCGCAGTGGCCATCTATTCCCCGCCTCTTGGTATTCCCGTCTCTTGGGCGACCGTAAGCCAAGGGGGTAAAAACGGTCTTAAGCCGTGGCGGATAATCGCGCGGCGCTGAGCGGACCGATGTCGGCACTTGAGGCCCGCCGCGCGCACGACTATGGCTGAGGGCCAAGGACGCTAAGCAAGGGGCTGAATATGGCGCATAATGATATGAAACAGGCGGAAACCAGCTATTCCGGGTTCCTGAATATGTTGAAGTGGTTGTCGATCCTCGCCGCGATCGTGACCGTGATCGCGGTTCTGCTGATCACCAGCTGAGCGCGGCGCGGCGGGTGAAAATAGCGGTCCTCAAGGAAACCGAGCAAGGCGAGACGCGGGTCGCGGCGACCCCCGAAACCGTCAGGAAGTTCATCGCGCTGGGCGCGGACGTCGCCGTCGAGCGCGGCGCGGGCACCGGCGCCGCGATCGCCGATGACGACTATGTCGCCGCCGGTGCGACGATCGATGCGCGCGAGGCGGTGCTGAAAGCGGCCGACATCGTCCTGTGCGTGCGCGGTCCCGATCCTGCCGAGCTCGCCGCTGCCGCCGATGGCGCCTGGCTGGTCGGCGCGCTCGATCCGATCGCGCAGCGCGCGCGGATCGAGGGCTATGCTTCGGCGGGCGTCGAGGCGCTGGCGATGGAATGGATGCCGCGCATCACGCGCGCGCAGTCGATGGACATCTTGTCGAGCCAGGCGAACCTGGCGGGGTACAAGGCGGTGATCGAGGCGGCCAGCGCATACGGCCGCGCCTTTCCGATGATGATGACGGCGGCCGGCACGGTCAGCGCGGCGAAGGTCTTCGTCATGGGGGTCGGCGTCGCCGGGCTGCAGGCGATCGCGACCGCGCGGCGGCTGGGCGGGCAGGTCAGCGCGACCGACGTGCGCGCGGCGACCAAGGAACAGATCAAGTCTCTCGGCGCCAAGCCGATCTTCGTCGAGACCGTCGAGGGCATCGAGGGAGAGGGCAGCGGCGGCTATGCCACCGAGATGTCGGACGAATACAAGGCGGCGCAGGCCGAGCTGGTGTCCAGTCATATCGCCAGGCAGGACATCGTCATCACCACCGCGCTGATTCCGGGGCGCGCCGCGCCGCGCCTGATCAGCGACGCGCAGATCGCGACGATGCGCGAGGGCAGCGTGATCGTCGACCTCGCCGCCGAAGCGGGCGGCAACGTCGAAGGCGCGGTCGCGGGCGAGAATGTGGTGAAACACGGCGTCACGATCATCGGCGCCCGCAACATGGCGGCGAGCATGTCGCCCGACACTTCGGCGCTGTTCGCGCGCAATTTGTACAATTTCCTCAGCGCCTATTGGGACGCCGAGGCGGGGCGTCCGGTCCTGCCGGACGACGACGAGGTGACGCAGGGCGTCCGCCTGACCAAGGGCGGCGCCATCGTGAGCGCGAGGCTGCGCGATACCGCCTGAAATCGGGTCGGTCCCGATGGCCGGCCTGGCCATTTGATCGATCGCGCGCCGGCGCGCACGGACTGTGCTCGTCGCGGGTCGCGGCGCCGACAATCCGGTGGCTTGCTTTTATTTTTTGCAACTATTCGCTAGGGGCGCGCGTAATCTTTATCTGAAAGGAGTTTTTAATGATCAAACTATCGCTGATTGCGACGATTTCCGCAGCCGCGCTGCTGACGGCGGGTTGCACCACGGGCACCGAGGTCAACGCGCAAGCGGGAGCCGGCGCCGATGTAAATTCCAACGGCACCATCGGGACCCGGCTCGCCTCCACGACGACGCCGATTATCGAAGTGAGCACGGTTGGCGGCGCCGAGATGTTCGGCAACAAGACGATCGTCGAAAACGCGATGAATTCGCCGATTCACACCAGGCTGGTTGCTGCCGTCAAGGCGGCCGGCCTGGTCGATGCCTTGTCGGGCGCCGGTCCGTTCACGGTCTTCGCGCCGACCGACGAGGCGTTCGGCCTCATCCCGGCAGAAGCTCTCGACGCCCTGATGATGCCGGCGGCGAAGGATCAGCTGGCCAACCTGCTCAAATACCATGTCGTGGCCGGCCGGATCACGGCTGCCGATATCAAGGCCAAGGCCGCTGCCAATGGCGGCACCGCGACCTATGCGACGTTGCAGGGCGGCACGCTCAGCTTCATGCCGCAGGCGAACGGCACGCTGCTGATCGAGGGCAATCGCGGAAAAGCCTATATCACACAATCCGATGTCGTTCAGTCGAACGGAATGATCCACGTCATCAACGGAATTATGCTGCCCTAATCGGCCGCTCGCTCCAACGTCGCGCCGCCTCTCCCTTGCGGAGGGGCGGCGTTTCCTTTGCGCCCTCGACAGCTGCGGCCGAATTTGCCACCACCCTGGGATCATGCGAACCGATCAGGCGTCGGTGGCGACGCAAAGGGGCAGGGCCGTGGATTTCATCAGTATTTTGTCGATTTTCGTGCTGGCGTGTTTCGTCGGCTATTACGTCGTCTGGTCGGTCACCCCGGCGCTGCACACGCCGCTGATGGCGGTGACCAACGCGATTTCGAGCGTGATCATCGTCGGCGCGCTGATCGCCAGCGCCGCGGCCGAAGTGCCGGGCGCAAAATGGCTCGGCCTCGCCGCGGTGGTGCTCGCGAGCATCAACATCTTCGGCGGCTTTGCCGTGACCGAGCGGATGCTGGCGATGTACAAGAAGAAGGAGCGCAAGTGATGCTCTCCTACAAGGATTTCGCTCCAGCTTCCTTCGGCATAGCCTTCTTTATTGCAGTTCCTGCCAAAGCGACCGAGTGTGCCGACGCGCCGAATGGGGGGTATGATTGTAGCGTCTTGAACAGCACAAATAACTTTTACGAAATATCTCGAGGCGTTTCGGAGCACGTTGCAGCGAGTCCGTGGGTGGCGCTGGCCTATCTCGTCGCGGGCATATGCTTCATCTTCGCGTTGCGCGGCCTGTCGAATCCCGAGAGCAGCCGCAAGGGCAACCGCTTCGGCATGGCGGGCATGGCGATTGCGGTCGTCACCACGCTGGTGACGCACGAAATCGCAGGGATCGTCGAAATCCTGATCGCGATCGCGATCGGCGGGGCGATCGGCCTCGTCACTGCGCGGCGGATCGCGATGACCGCGATGCCGCAGCTGGTGGCGGCGTTTCACAGCCTTGTCGGCATGGCTGCGGTCCTCGTCGGCGCTGCCGCATTCCTCAACCCCGAAGCGTTCGGGATCCTTGGCGGCGACGGCAACATCCTTGCGGTCAGCCGGATCGAGATGGCACTCGGCGCGGCGATCGGCGCGATCACCTTTTCGGGGTCGGTCATCGCCTTCCTCAAGCTCAATGGTAGCATGTCGGGCGCGCCGATCCTGCTGCCCGCGCGCCACGTCATCAACCTCGCGGTGCTCGGCGGGATCATCGTGCTGACTGCATTGTTCGCGATGTCGGGCTCGGGCGGTCCGGGCGAGAGTCCGCTGTTCTGGATTCTCGTCGGCCTCGCCTTTGCGATCGGCTTCCTGCTGATCATCCCGATCGGCGGCGCCGACATGCCGGTGGTCGTCTCAATGCTCAACTCGTACTCGGGCTGGGCGGCGGCCGCGATGGGCTTCACGCTTCACAACAGCGCGATGATCGTTACCGGCGCGCTGGTCGGATCGTCGGGCGCGATCCTGTCGTATATCATGTGCAAGGCGATGAACCGCAGCTTCATCTCGGTCATCGCGGGCGGCTTCGGCGCGGTCGCGGGGCCCGAGGGCGGCGCGGCGAAGATCGACCGGCCGTGGAAGGCGGGCAGCGCCGAGGACGCGGCGTTCCTGATGAAACAGGCCGAAAGCGTCATCATCGTCCCCGGCTACGGCATGGCGGTCGCGCAGGCGCAGCATGCGCTGCGGGAGATGGCCGACAAGCTGAAGGAACATGGTGTCAGCGTCAAATACGCGATCCATCCCGTTGCCGGGCGCATGCCGGGGCATATGAACGTCCTGCTGGCCGAGGCCAACGTGCCCTATGACGAGGTGTTCGAGCTGGAGGATATCAATTCGGAATTTTCGCAGGCCGACATCGCCTTCGTCATCGGCGCCAACGACGTCACCAACCCGGCGGCGAAGACCGACAAGAGTTCGCCGATCTACGGCATGCCCGTGCTCGACGTCGACAAGGCGAAGACGGTGCTGTTCCTCAAGCGGTCGATGGGCGGCGCGGGCTATGCCGGGGTCGAGAACGAGCTGTTCTTCCGCGACAACACGATGATGCTGCTCGCCGATGCGAAGAAGATGGTCGACGGCATCGTGAAGGCGCTCGACTGATGCGCAAGCTGGGCCTGATCGGCGGGATGAGCTGGGCTTCGACCGAGCTCTATTATCGCCACCTCAACAAGAGCGTGAACAAGGCGAGGGGCGGGCTGTCGAGCGCGCCGTTGCTGATCGAAAGCCTCGATTTCGCCGACATTGCGCGGGCGCGCAGCGAGGACGACTGGGCGCGCGTCGCGCAGGTCCTGATCGCGTCGGCGCAGCGGCTCGAGGCGGCGGGCGCTGGGGCGATCCTGATCGCGGCCAATTCGATGCACCGCGTCGCGCGCGAGGTCGAGGCGGCGATCGGCATCCCGCTGCTCCATATCGCCGAGGCGGTCGGCAAGGCGCTCAAGGCCGACAAGGTCGGCTGCGTCGCGATCGTCGGCACCGCCAACGTCATGGCCGAAGGCTGGTACCGCCGCCGCCTGATGCAATATGGCGTTAAGCTGGTCGCACCGCGCGACGACCGCGTCGCCGAGATCGAGCGGATCATTTACGACGAGCTGATGCTCGGGCGCGCGACGCGCGATGCCGAACGGACGATGAAGACCTTCCTGACCAATTACGACCAGGAGGAGGTCGATGCCGTCGTCCTCGCCTCGACCGAATTGCGCATGATCGTCGATCCCAAGGCGAACGTGCTGCCGATCTACGACAGCACCGAATTGCACATCGCGATGGGGACCCAATGGCTGCTGCGAAAGCCGTAGCGCCGTTTGCAGGATTGACAGCGGCGGCGATGCGCGCATGATCGCGGCCATGAAAAAAATCCTGATCGGTGCGGCGCTTGCCGCCATTTCGCTGTCGTTTCCCGCCTTGGCCGAAACGATTTCCGTGGCTCCCGGCGAAGGCGCGCAGGAGCGATTGCAGGAAGCGCTGATCGTCGCCCAGCCCGGCGATACCGTCGAGCTCGGCGCGGGGCGGTTCGTCCTGACCGACGGCCTGTCGCTCGACGTCGACGGGGTGACGGTGAAAGGCGCGGGGCAGGATGCCAGCGTGCTCGACTTCACCGGCCAGCTGGCCGCGGGCGAGGGGTTGCTGGTGACGTCGGACAACGTCACGCTGCGCGATTTCGCGGTCGAGAACAGCAAGGGCGACGGCATCAAGTCGAAGGGCGCCGACAATATCGTCTATGCGCGCGTGCGCGTCGAATGGACCGGGGGCCCCAAGGAAACCAACGGCGCCTATGGCGTCTATCCGGTCGAAAGCGTCGGCGTGCTGATCGACGGCGTGACGGTGAAGGGCGCATCCGACGCGGGCATCTATGTCGGCCAGAGCAAGACGATCATCGTGCGCAATTCGGTGGCGATGTACAATGTCGCCGGGATCGAGATCGAGAACAGCCGCGATGCGCGCGTCACGGGCAATTACGTCACGCGCAACACCGGCGGGATTCTGGTGTTCGACCTACCCAACCTGCCGAATCTCGTCAATCAGGGCGGCTTCGGCGGCAATGTGCTGGTCGATCACAATCTCGTCATCGCCAATGACACGCCCAATTTCGCCCCCAAGGGCAATATCGTCGCGAGCGTGCGCAAGGGCACCGGCGTGATGGTGATGGCGAACGAGAATGTCGAGATCGCCGACAACGTCATCGCCGACAACGGCACCGCGGGCGTGCTCGTCATCGCCTATCCGCTGTCGTTCGACGATGCGAAATACAATCCCTATCCGCGCAACGTTCTGCTGACCGAGGGCAATTCGTACGTCCGCAACGGCCGCGACCCGCAATATGACGGCGGCGCGCAGATGGCCGCGGCGTTCGGCGGGGCATTGCCGCCGGTGATCTGGGACGGGCTCGGCGACAGCGCACTGGCCGCGCCGGCGGGGCTTGGCATCCTCTCGCTCGGCCTGCCCGCGCAAGGGACCGACGTGACCAAGGGCGCGCCCGCGCCGGTAAGCGACGTCGGCGCCGACCTGATGATCACGCCGATCGCCCCGGTGACGCTGGCCGATGCGATCGAGGTGCGCGCGCAGCAATGATCCGCGCCGTCAGCCTGGCGACGATCGGCCTCGCGCTGGCGAGCGCGCTCGGCGCGACCGTGCCGCCGTCGCAGGTCGACGATGCCGCGATCATGGCGGCGGGGTTCCCGGCCAAGCTGTCCGATTATCGATTTTTCGACGATGCGGGCGCGCGCGACCCGGCCGAGGGGGTGATTTCCTATCGCCTCAACACGCCGCTGTTTTCCGATTATTCGGAGAAACTGCGCTATCTCTACATTCCCGTCGGCGCGAGGGCGAAGGCGAACGGCGAGGGGCTGATCGACCTCCCCGTCGGCAGCGCGATCGTCAAGAGTTTCGGCTATGAGCACGACGGTAAGCTGCGCCTGATCGAGACGCGCGTGCTGCTCCACCGCGCCGACGGCTGGGTCGCGCTGCCCTATGTCTGGAACGCGGCGCAGGACGCGGCGGCGCTCAAGCTCGGTGGCGCGCGCGTGCCGGTGACCTTTACCGATCCGTCGGGCGCGACGCGCAGCATCAGCTATGCGGTTCCCAACAAGAACCAGTGCAAGGAATGCCACGCGGTCGACGGCGCGGTGACGCCGATCGGGCCCAAGGCGCGCAACATGGACGCGGCGTTCGTCGCGAAGCTCGAAAGCGCGGGGAAGATCGATGTCGCGCCGGCGGTGGCGAAGCGCCTGCCGGTCTGGGAAGACCGCGCCGACGCGCCGGTCGAGGCGGTGGCGCGCGCCTATCTCGACGCCAATTGCGCGCATTGCCACCGGCCCGAGGGGTCGGCGAGCAATTCGGGGCTGAACCTGGGCTGGGAGGTCACCGATCCGGTCGCGCTCGGCATCGGCAAGCGGCCAACGGCGGCGGGGCGCGGATCGGGCAATCTCGAGTTCGACATCGTTCCTGGCGACCCGTCGCGATCGATCCTGACGCACCGGATGAAGAGCCTCGAGCCGGGGGTGGCGATGCCCGAACTCGGCCGGGCGACGGTCCATGACGAGGGCGTTGCCGCAGTCGAAGCGTGGATCTCGCGGCTGCGCTAGCTCGTGCGGCGCCGTCGACAGCATGTCTTTTCACGGGCCGCGCAATAGGTCGTGCTGATCTCGGCATAGCCGGTGCGCTTGCGCCATTGATCGTTGCCAGCGTTCTCGCCGCGCGGCAAGGTCGGGATCATGACCAGTCCAGACCAGCCCGAGATCGTCCTCCACGATTATTTCCGCAGCTCGGCATCGTACCGCGTGCGCATCGTGCTCAATCTCAAAGGCGTCGCCTATCGTTCGGAGCCGACGAGCCTGCTCGAAGGCGACAACAAGGCGGCAGCCTATGTCGCGCGCAATCCGCAGGGGTTGGTGCCGATGCTGAGCGTCGGCGACACCGACCTGACGCAGAGCCTCGCGATCATCGACTGGCTCGATGCGACCTTTCCCGATCCGCCGATGGTGCCCTCTGACCCGCTGGAGCGGGCGAAGGTGCTCGCCGCCGCATTGGTGATCGCCGCCGACATCCATCCGATCGACAATCTGCGTGTCCTCAAATATCTCAAGAACACGCTCGGCCATGACCAGGCGACGATCGACGACTGGTACCGCCACTGGATCGCCGAGGGTTTTGGCGCGCTTGAGCAATTGGCCCCGAGCGCGGGGTTGTTCGGCGGGGATGGCCCCAATCTGGCCGATATCTGCCTCGTGCCGCAGATGTACAATGCGCGCCGGTTCGCGACGCCGCTCGACGCCTATCCGAAGCTGGTGCGGATCGATGCCGCGCTGCAGGCGCTGGAGGCGGTCGCGGCGGCGCATCCCGATCGAGTCAAGCCCGCCGACTAGCTTGCGTCGCCGGCGCTTCGCCGCGATAATCGCGCGATGGTCGCCAAGAAACTCAACCTGCCGCGCTTCCTGCCGTATCAGCTGTCGATCGCGTCGAACGCGGTCAGCCAGCTGATCGCCGAGGACTATCAGGCGCGCTTCGACCTGCGCATTCCCGAATGGCGATTGATCGCGGTGATCGGCGATCGCGGCGACATGACGCAGCGCAGGCTGGTCGATGCGACGCGGATGGACAAGGTCAGCGTCAGTCGCGCGACGCGCCGCCTGGTCGAGCGCGGCCTGCTCGATCGCGTGCCGCACAAGGGCGATGCGCGATCGCATCACCTGACGCTGACCGTGGCGGGCAGGGCGCTGTACGAAGACGTCGTGCCGCACGCGCTGGCGATCGAGCGCGAGGTGATGAAGCCGCTTACGCTGCGCGAACGCGAACAATTGTGGCACTTGCTCGAACGGCTGCGCGGGAGCGCCGATCGCCTGCAGGCGGGCGGGAAATAGCCGGCACGCCTTGCGCCGATCTCGCCGATCTGGTAGTTAGTTTCAATTGAAACCTTTTGCCGGGAGAGCGAAGATGGCGACCGAAGTTCGCGAGAAAACCAAGACGGATCAGGCTGCTAACGAGATGGGCCTCGACGGTTTCGAGTTCGTCGAATTCACCCATCCCGATCCCGAGCAAATGGCCCGGCTGTTCGAGATGCTCGGCTTCAGCCACGTCGCGACGCACAAGAGCAAGCCGATCCGGCGCTATGCGCAGGGCGACATCAATTTCCTGCTCAACATGGAAACCGGCGGCCAGCCGGCGATGTTTCGCGACACGCGCGGGCCGTCGGCATGCGCGATGGGCTTTCGGGTCAAGGACGCCGATGCCGCGCTCCAGCTCGCGGTCGAGCGCGGGGCCACTCCCGCCAGGCGCGATTGCGGACCCGGCGAACTCGACATCCCGGCGATCGAGGGGATCGGCGGCGCGCACGTCATGTTCGTCGACAGATACGGCAGCGAGACGATCTACGACCGCGATTTCGAACCGACCGGCAAGGGCAAGGACGACAACAGCGTCGGCCTCAAGGATCTCGACCACCTGACGCACAATTTGAAGCGCGGCAATATGAGCGTCTGGGCCGATTATTACGAAAACATCTTCAATTTCCGCGAGATCCGCTATTTCGACATCGAGGGTCAGTCGACCGGCCTGTTTTCCAAGGCGATGACCGCGCCCGACGAAAAGATCCGCATTCCGCTCAACGAGAGCCAGGACGACCACAGCCAGATCGAGGAGTTCATCCGCGAGTACAAGGGCGAGGGCATCCAGCATATCGCGCTGTCGACCGAGGATATCTTCGATACCGTCGACAAGCTGCGCGCCAACGGCGTCAGGTTCCAGGATTCGCCCGACACCTATTACGAAATGCTCGACAGCCGCCTGCCGGGCCACGGCCACGACGTGAAGGAAATGCACAAGCGCAAGATCCTGATCGACGGCTCGCCCGAGACCGGCGAGGGCCTGTTGCTGCAGATCTTTACCGAGAACATGGTCGGGCCGATCTTTTTCGAGATCATCCAGCGCAAGGGCAATGACGGTTTCGGCGAGGGCAATTTCAAGGCGCTGTTCGAATCGATCGAGCTCGACCAGATCCGCCGCGGCGTCATCCCCGCGAGCAAGGACGCCGGGGACGCGGCGTGAGCGACGCGCCGAACCTCGCCGCGCAGGGCGGCGTCAACGACTGCCCGGCGCCGCCGTTCGCGGTGCAGCGCATCCACCACGTCGCCTATCGCTGCAAGGACGCGAAGGAGACGGTCGAATGGTACTGCCGCGTGCTCGGCTTTGCCTATACCAACGCCTTTGCCGAGGACCATGTCCCGTCGACCGGCGCCTACGACCCCTATATGCACGTCTTCCTCGATTGCGGCGGCGGCAATGTCGTGGCGTTTTTCGAACTGCCCGAGCAGCCCGACATGGGCAGCGATCCCAATACCCCCGCCTGGGTCCAGCATCTTGCGTTCGAGGTCGCGAGCCTCGCCGAACTCGATGCGGCCAAGGCGCATATCGAGGAGCAGGGGATCGACGTGCTCGGCCCGACCTATCACGGCATCTTCCGCTCGATCTATTTCTTCGATCCCAACGGCCACCGGCTCGAGCTCGCCTGCAATATCGGCACGCCCGAGCAATATGCCGAACTCGCCCGCGTCGCGCGGCCGATGCTCGAGGAATGGAGCGAGACCAAGAAGGCGCCGCAGCACGCGCAGTGGCTGCACGTCGATCCGGGCTCGCTGGTCGAATAGGCCGACCGCGGCAGATTTATTTCAATCGGTCATTGCGAGTGCAGCCAAGCAATCTATCGTAACGTCAGGATAGATTGCCGCGTCGCTGCGCTCCTCGCAATGACGACAAGAAGATGGGAAGCCCTATGAAACTCGGATCGCTCAAACACGGCCGCGACGGCAGGCTCGTCGTCGTCAGCCGCGACCTCGCCTGGTATGCCGATGCGACGCACATCGTGCCGACGCTGCAAGGCGCGCTCGACGACTGGGCGACCTATGCGCCGTTGCTGCAGAACCTGGCGACCGACCTCGAGCACGAGGCGATCCCGCGCGAGCGGTTTCACGAGCGCGATGCCGCGTCGCCGCTGCCGCGCGCCTATCAATGGGCCGACGGCAGCGCTTATGTGAACCACGTCGCGCTGGTCCGCCAGGCGCGCGGCGCCGAGATGCCCGACAGCTTCTGGCACGACCCGCTGATGTACCAGGGCGGCAGCGACGCCTTTATCGGCCCGCGCGACGACATCCCGCTCGCCGACGAAGCCTGGGGCTGCGATCTCGAGGCCGAGGTCGTGGTCGTGACCGACGACGTGCCGCAGGGCGTGTCGGCGACCGACGCGCTCGACCATATCGTCCTCGTCGGGCTGACCAACGACGTGTCCTTGCGCAACCTCATCCCCGGCGAACTCGGCAAGGGCTTCGGGTTTTTCCAGTCGAAGCCGCCGTCGAGCTTCTCGCCGGTGTTCGTCACGCCCGACGAGCTCGGCGATGCCTGGCAGGGCGGCAAGCTCAAGGGCGAAATGCTCGTCGAGCTCAACGGCGCACCGTTCGGCAAGGCCGACGCCGGCGAGGACATGACCTTCGATTTCGGCACGCTGATCGCGCACGCCGCCAAGACGCGTCCTCTCGGCGCGGGCACGATCATCGGATCGGGAACGGTGTCGAACCGCGACAAGGACGGCGGCCCCGGCCAGCCGATCGCCGAGGGCGGTTTGGGCTACAGCTGCATCGCCGAAGTGCGGATGGTCGAGACGATCGAGGACGGCAAGCCGAGCACCGAGTTCCTGAAAAAGGGCGACAGCGTCAAGATCGTCATGATGGACGAGCACCACCACCCGATCTTCGGCACGATCGAGCAGAGCGTGGCCTGACGGAATCGCATCGATCGCAGCCGCGATAGCAAAAGGGCGCCTCGCGAGGCGCCCTTTTTCTGTTTGGTCGTGGCCGGATCGTTATTTGACCAGCGCGTCCTTGATCGAACAGGCCGCCGGGCCGAGGATGACGATGAACAGCACCGGCAGGATGAACAGGATCAGCGGCACCGTCATGATCGCGGGCAGGCGTGCGGCCTTTTCCTCGGCGCGCATCATGCGCTCGTTGCGAAATTCCGCCGACAGGACGCGAAGCGCGCTGGCCAGCGGGGTGCCGTATTTTTCGGTCTGGATCATCGTCGTCGTCACGCCTTTGACGGCTTCGAGGTCGACGCGATAGGTCAGGTTCTCGAACGCCTGGCGGCGCTCGGTCAGGAAGCCCAATTCGATCGCGGTCAGCGCGAATTCCTCGCCCAGTTCGGGATAGGCCTTGCCCAGTTCGCGCGCGACGCGGTGGAAGGCGGCATCGACGGTGAGGCCCGCCTCGGCGCAGATGACGAGCAGGTCGAGCGCGTCGGGCAGACCCTTGCGGATCGCGTCGGTGCGCTTGTTCTTCTTGTTGGTGACGAACAGGTCCGGGCCCTTATAGCCGAGGATCAGCATCGCCATCGCCGCGCCGGCCTTCTTGATCGGCGACCAGTCGGGAAAATAGTCGATGCCGTAGATCAGCAGGACGGCGGTGCCGCCGAGGACGATCGGGGCGACGAGGCGTCCGAAGATGACGGCGATTGCCGCGTCCTTCGACCGGATGCCCGCCTGGGCGAGGCTTTTCTGCGCGGCCTTGATCTGGTCTTCCTGCAGGACCTTGAGCGATCCCAGAAATTTGCGCATGCGATCGGTCGTCTCGTTCTTGCGGACGAGCTTGGCGCGTTTCTTGGTCGTCGAGGCGGTGATGCCGGCCTTCAGCTGTTCGCGCCGTTCGTTGAGCGACTTGACCCGGCGGGCCATCGGATCGCGCACGGTGACCGCGCCATAGACGGCGGCGATCACGGCGAGCGTGCCCAGCGCGGCGAGAATGCTCGCCGCCCAGATCACGTCGACCCCCATCAGCGTCGGACCAGTGATTGCAGTCGGTTCCATGATGTGTCCTGGGCCCCCGTCAGATTTCGAAGCTGATCATTTTCTTCATGATGAACACGCCGATTCCCATCCAGACGAGGCCGCCGAGCCCGGTCATGATGAGGCGTTCTTCATGGAAGAATCCGGAAATATACGACGGGTTCGTCATATAGACGATGATGAACACGAAAAACGGCAGCGCGCCGACGATATAGGCCGATGCCTTGGCTTCGGAACTCATCGCCTTGATCTTGAGCTTCATCTGCGCGCGCTTGCGCAGCACATCGGACAGGTTGCCCAGCGTTTCGGCGAGGTTGCCGCCCGTCTCGCGCTGGATCGCCAGCGTGATGACGAAGAACTGGAATTCGGGCGTGCCGATCTTGTCGGCGGTTTCCTGGAGCGAGGCGTCCATCGATTTGCCGATCCGGATGCGTTCGTTGACCGCCTTGAATTCCTCGCCGATCGGGCCGTCGACTTCCTTGGCGACGATGCCGAGCGTTTCCGAGATCGGCAGGCCCGATTTCAGGCCGCGGACCATCAGGTCGATCGCGTCGGGGAAATTCTCGTTGAATTTCTTGGTGCGCTTCTTGATCAGGAAATTGACCGCCATGTGCGGCAGGCCGATGCCGACCATCGAACCGACCGCGAGGCTGAAGAAGATCGGCATGCCCTTGAGCGTCAACAGCAGCGCGACGAGCGTGACGATGCCGACATTGGTCCACATGAACTTGCCGATCGGCCAGGCCTTGCCGGTCCGCTTGAGGCGGTTTTCGAGCACCTTGCGATTGGGCAGATAGCTGGCGATGCGCGAATTGCTCTGCAGCAGCGTCTTGTTGATCGTCTTGCGCATCTGCGCGGCCATCATCGCTTCGGTATCGCCGGTATGCCGTTCGCGGATGGCGGTCAGGCGACGCGACCGCGCCTTGCCTGTCGACGGGCTGGCATAGAGCTGCACCATCGTCACCAGCATGGCGAAAATGATCGCGGTCATCGCAGTCAGCATCCAGAAACTCATATCGTCTTCCCGTCGGATCGCATGGACGGTGGCGGCGGGGCGCGACGATCGCCGCACCCCTGCCGGGCACCGCTTAGTTCTTGGCGGTCGATTTCGACAGCATCGCCTTGAGGTCGAACTTGCCGAGCAGCGAGCTCTTGCCCTTAGCCTTGGGCGCGTTTTCGATGTCTTCCGACGCGGCCACGATGTGCTGCACCAGGCGGTCGAGCGGCTGGCCCGATTTGGTGCCCCTGACGATGTCGCCATAAGCGCGGCCGAGCTTGGCCGCCTGCGAGATCATCTTGGGATCGTAGGCGATGAGGAAATCGATCGGACCTTCGATCGTCTCTTCGAAATCCTTGCGGCCGATCTCTCCGGTCCCCGACACCACCTTGTTGGCGACGACGACGAGCCGGGTGTCCGGCGCGTTCTGTTTGAGGAACGACTTGATCCGGATGAGGTCGCGCGCGGCCGCCAGCGTCAGTTCGGTCACGACGACGGTGACGCCGACATCGTGCACCAGGTGCGGATATTGCACGAGCATATGGCGCGGCAGGTCGAGCACGGTGACGTCGAATGCGTTGCGCAGTTCCTCCTGCAGCAGGTGGAACGCCGAACCGTCGGTCATGATCGGCTGATGGATCGGCGCCTCGGCCGACAACAGCGCGAGATTCTCGTTCGCCCGCACCATCGCGCGTTCGATGAACAGGCCGTCGATACGGCTGGGATTGTCGATCGCATCGGTCAGGCCGCGGCCCGGTTCGAGGTCGAGCGCCAGCGCGCCGGTGCCGAAATGCACATCGAGGTCGAGCAGGGCGGTCGGACGTTTGAGCCCTTCGCTGATCATCCAGGCGAGCGAGGTCGCGATCGTCGATGCGCCGACGCCGCCGCGCGTCCCGATCACCGCGGTCAGCAGGTGCAGCCGGGCTTCGTCGTCATCGGCCGCGTGGCGCGGCGCGCTGAAGAACGCCTGCGCGTTGACCAGCGTTTCGCGGATCTGCTCGGAGCCGAAGGGCTTGAGAATATAATCGTGGATGCCGCTCGCGAGGAGGTCGCGATAGAGGCGGACATCGTTGACCTGGCCCATCGCGATCACGACGGTGCCGGGCTCGCACACTTCGGCAAGCGCGTTGATGTCGTTGAGCGGATCGCCCGATTCGCTGAGGTCGACGAGCAGGATATTGGGGCTCGCGGCGACCGACAGTTGCTGAATGGCGTTGCGCAGGCCGCCCTTGTAGCATTTCTCGGCGGGCCAGCCGAGTTCGTTGGCGACCGGCAGGAGCAAGTCGAGCGTATCGTCGTCGCAGACATAGGCGCTGAACGCGTCGCGGGTGCCCGCAGTCGGCGATTTAAACGGTGCGTTCATGTCTTAGCCCCCTCCATTGGTAGTGCTGTTTTCCTTGAGTCCCTGCGTGCCGGTCGGCTTGGCGTCGCGATAAACGCCGATCGCCTTCGACGCGGTGGCGGGATCGCTCAGCGAGCCGGCCTGGCCCTTGACCAGGTCCTGCGGGTCGGCGACCATCGCGGCGAGATTGGAATTGACCGCGCAGCCGTAATTGGACGACGTGCCCGAGCTGAAATCGGTCGAATATTTGCTCGACCATTCGGGGCAGCTCGGAACCGATGCACTCGAACGCGAAACGACCACCCGGACCGCGTCGGCGGGCACCGGCGTCGGCGTCAGCGGCGCCCCCTGCGCCATCAGGATGCCGCGCCGCGCGGTCATGTCGGCGATCGTCGCGCGTGCCGAAGGAGCGTCGTAATTGGACCCCATGTCGATGCCGATGCGGTCGCCATAGCCGACGTTCATCACGTCGAGCCAGCCGGCGAGCTTGCCCTGTTCGCTCGGCGGAAGTTCGCCGTTATAGAGCGCGAGGTCGATCGTGTAGTTGCGCTGGCTGACGACCGGCTGGTGGATCGATTCGAGGCTGCGGTTGGTGATGGTGTTGCCGCCGTTGCAGGCGCCGAGCGCGAGGGCCGCGATCGCGGGAACCAGGATTTTTGCCTTGATCATCGTACTTCTCCTAATCTTCCCGCCGCTCAGAAACTGAAGCCGGGGCCACTGGCGGCCGTGGTGTCTTTCTTGGCGACGCGGCGATCCTTCGCCGGGGCGGTCGATCCGGTCACCATCGGCGCCGGGTCGGGTGCGTTTTCGAGCCGCGGCATCGGGCGCGTTCCGCCGGTGATGCCGTCGCCGGTCTGGTTAAGCAGGACGCGCTGCAGGTCGGTCGACGACTGATAGCCGTCGGTGGGCAGGGCGATCCGGCTCGCGGTGACCGGTTTGACGAGATAGGGCGTGACGACGATGACGAGCTCGGTCTCGCCGCGACGGAAACTGTCCGACTTGAACAGCGTACCGAGGACGGGAACGTCGCCGAGGCCCGGCGTCTTGTCGATCGCGCCGACGGTGCGGTTGCTCATCAGGCCGGCGATCATGAAGCTCTCGCCCGAACCCAGCTCGATCGTGGTTTCGGCGCGGCGGATCGTCAGGCTGGGAACGGTGAAGCCGTTGAGGTTGATCGCGCCCTCGGTCGACAGTTCCGAAACTTCGGGACGGACGCGCATCGAGATGCGGCCGTTCGACAGCACCGTCGGCGTATAGGCCAGGCTGACGCCGAACTTGCGGAATTCGATCGTGACCGTGTTGTTATCCTGCGAGACCGGGATCGGGAATTCGCCGCCGGCCAGGAAGTCGGCGGTTTCGCCCGACAGCGCGGTCAGGTTCGGCTGCGCCAGCGTGGTGACGAGACCCGAGGTTTCGGCGAGATCGAACGCGGCGCCGATGTCGAGGCCGAGCAGGTTGCCGAGCGCGCCGCCGATCGTCGACTTGCCCGGGGCCTGCAGGATATTGCCGGTGATCGGATTGACCGCGCCCGCGCCGCGGCCCGTCTTGGCGCCGAAGATGAAGCCGCCGGTGCGGTCGACGATGTTGAGGTTGCCGCCGATCTCCTTGACCAGCGAGCGATTGACCTCGGCGATGCGGACCTGGAGGTTGACCTGGAGCGGCGTCGCCGTCTGCAGGCGCGACAGCACCTGCTGGCCTTCGCCGACGAACGCCTGGACGAGGCGTTCGGCCTCGGCGACGTCCTGCGGCGCGGCGACGGTGCCGGTCAGCAGCGTGAAGCCGTTCATCGGCGTCACGTTGATCTTGGCATCGGGCATGGCGAGCGCGAGCATCTGATCGATCGTCTCGATATTGTTGCCGACGCGCACGACCGCCGAATAGACGACCTTGCCGCTCGAATCGGTGGCGTAGACGCTGGTCTCACCCGGCGTCTTGCCGAACACGTAGAGCTGGCGCGCCGAGCGGATCTGGACGTCGGCGACGCCGTCATTGGCGATGAACACGTCGCTCATCGATGTCGGCAGCGAAATCAGGCGGCCGCGACCGACCGACAGCAGAACCTCGTCGTTGGCCGACTGGACCGACTGCGCCGAAGCGGGAGCGGTCAGGGCGATGCCCGAGATCGTCGTTGCCGCCAGCGCGGCGCCGAGCGATGCCTGGACGAAATACTGTGTGATCTTCATCTTACTTACCCCCAACCGGAACTACGCTGACTTGATCGCCGCGTACGACGCGCACGCTGGGACCGGAATAAACCGGTGCCGCCGGCGCTGCAGAACCCGCACGGTCCGAATAGACCGGGCCTTGCTGCACGTCGGCGCGGGCGCCGCTGCCACCGCCATTGCCGCCCGTCGAGGGCTTCGAACGGCGCGCCCAGGGCGATACTTCGCCGCCCGTCGTCGACGTCACGTCGGAATCCGACGGGCGCGATTTGATTTCGAGCAGCAGACGCTTTTCGCCCTCGGCATCCTCGGGCACCTTGACCTCGCCCGCGGCGATGGCGCGTTCGAGCTCGGCGGTATCCTCGGCGAGCGGGCGCAGCACCAGGCTGAGCTTGCCCATGACCTGCGCCACGGTGATCTTTTCGGCGATCCGCGGCGTGACCTCGAGCGTGACGAGCGCATAAGTGAGCACCTCGTCCTTGCCGTCGGCATTCTTGCTCGTCGTACGCTGATCGGTGGCGAGCACGCGCAGGTTGCGAACGATGGTGTCGGTGACATAGAGCGCCTGATCGTCGTCGCCGGTGATCGATTGCGTCAGCGAAAGGTCGACGCGATCGCCCGGGAAGACGAAGCCGGCAACGGCGGTCTGCGCCGACACCGAAACCGTCACGGCGCGCATGCCAGGGCCCAGGGCGGCGGCAAGGAAGCCGCGTTCGCCCGGATGGACCAGCGCGCCCTGGGTCAGCGGTTCGCCGGCGGTGATCGCGTTGCGGACCACGGTGCCGACAAGGCTGCCATTGGCGGTTTTTTCCCGGAGGAAGTAGTTCTTGTCGTCGACCAGCGCCTGCGGCCATGCCTGATAGCGGACCGCATCGGGCGTGATGATGGTGCCGACGGGCAAGGCGCGCGTCGCGACGAGGATGTCGGGACCCTGCGGCACCGCCGCTGCGGCGGCTTGCGATTGCGGGGTGGCCGAGCCGCGCATCAGCGTGTTGACGCCGAATGCGGCGCCGATCGCAACGACCAGCGCGCCGATGATGAGGAATAGTTTCTTGCCGTCCATGATAAAATTCGCCTCCTAGTCGGCCCAGCGGGGCCTTCCCCTGCGTCCCTATTCAAGCAAAGTGGTTAATATATTGTTGGTGAAGGCCCCAGATTCCGGCGGCGGCGATCGCCAGCCCATAGGGAATGCCGATGCCGATGCTGCGGCCGCCCCAGCGCTGGCCGGCCCACATCGCCAGACTCAGCACGCCGCCGAGCACGGCCATGACCAGCAGGACGTTGAGCAGCAGCCCGAGCGGCATCCACAAGGCCAGCGCGGCGATCAGTTTGACGTCGCCCCCGCCCATCGCGCCGAACGCGAAAAAGACGGCGAACAGCGCAAAACATGCGACCGCGACAGCAACCTGGAAAGCCATTTGCGGCCAGGGATCGAGCCCGATCGCGAGCCAAAAGGGGATTGCCAGCAGCGCGATCGCGCCGTTGAGAGCGTTCGAGATGCTGCGCGTGCGCCAATCGCTGACCGCTGCGGCAACGAGCAGCAGCGCCAAAAGGCCGACGAGCGCGGTCGCGATCGCCTGTGGCGGAAGATTTTCCCCGAACATGGGGAATTCAGCTAGACTATATGGCTTACCAAACCGTAACCATGTTGCCGATGACCGCCCCCGAACCCGACCGCAGAACCATTCCCCACGCTGCCGATATCGTCCGATGGCACGCCGCCGATGGCTGGGATTTGCGCGCATTGCGCTGGCCGGCGAGCACGCCTCACCCACGCGGGACGGTGTTGTTCATGGGCGGACGCGGCGATTTTTTCGAGAAATATCTCGAAACGCTGCGCCATTTCCATGCGCTTGGCTGGCATGTCGAAAGCCTCGACTGGCGCGGCCAGGGCGGATCGGGGCGGCTCGCCGCGCGGCGCGATGTCGGCCATGTCGACCGCTTCGGCTGCTGGACGCGCGACCTTGCCGATTATGCCGCTGACCTCAAGCGCCGCCACCCGGGGCCGCTCGTCGTCATCGGCCACAGCATGGGCGGGCACCTCGTCCTGCGCGCGCTTGCCGAGCGCGAAGTCGCCGCCGATGCCGCGATCCTGGTCGCGCCGATGCTCGGCTTTGCCGACTCGATGCCGCGCTGGCTGGGACGCATCGTCGCGCGGGTCGGCATGCGCGTCACCGGCGGCAAGCAGCCGATGTGGAAGGTGAGCGAAAAGCCGTTCTCGCCGCTGTCGAAGCGCATGGGCCTGCTAACGCACAGCGCCGAGCGCTATGCCGACGAGCAATATTGGTGGGACGCCAATCCCGAGCTCCCGCTCGGGCCGGCGAGCTGGGGATGGATTGCCGCGGCGTATGATTCGTTCGCGTGGCTGGCGAAGCCGGGGCGGCTCGAACAGGTCGAGGAGCCGGTGCTGATCGTGTCGGCGACCGCCGACGCGCTGGTCAGTCCCGCCGCGACGCGGGCGGCGGCGGCACGCCTGCCGCATGCGCGGCTGGTCGAATATGGCGACGAGGCCGCGCACGAGCTGCTCCGCGAGGCCGACCCGGTGCGCGATCGCGTGCTGGGCGAAATCGACGCGATGCTCGCCGAGGTCGCCGCCGGGCAGTGAGCGCTTACGACATATTGATCGTCGGTGCTGGAATCGCCGGCGCGGGGCTCGCCGCCGCGTTGCCGCCGGGTCTGCGCGTCGCGTTGGTCGAGGCGGAGGACGCGCCCGGCTATCACGCGACCGGGCGATCGGCGGCATTTTGGCACGAGACGCTGGGCGGGCCGCACGTCCGCGCGCTGACCCGCGCATCGCACGCGGAATTGCTGGCCGGCGGCCATCTGACCCCGCGCATCTCGCTCGACGTCGCCGAGGCCGAACATGTGCCGCTGCTCGACGCGCTGGCGGCGCAATTCGCCGATAGCGACATCGTCATGGACCGGCTCGACGCGGCGGCGGTGCGTGCGATCGTGCCGCTGGCGCGACCGCTGCTGGTCGCCGGACTGGCGGAGCGCGACGGCGCCGACATCGATGTCGCCGGCGTCCACCAGGCGGCGCTGGGCAAGGCGAAGCGCAACGGCGTCGAGCTGATCGCCCGCGCCCGGGTCGATGCGATCGCGCGGCATCAGGGAGGCTGGCGCGCGACCGCAAGCGGTCGCGATTACGAGGCCGCGATCATTGTCGATGCGGCGGGGGCATGGGCCGATCCGGTCGCGCAGATGGCGGGCGTCCCCCCGCTCGGCATCGTGCCGCTGCGGCGCACGATGGTGCAGGTGCGCGTGACGGGCGGCACAGTGCCCGCCGACCTGCCGCTCGTCCTCGATGTCGCCGGGCGCTATTATTTCCGGCCCGAGGGCGAGAATCGCATGTGGCTGTGCCCGCATGACGAAACCCCGGTCGAACCGCACGACGTCGCGCCCGAGGATATCGACGTCGCCCGCGCGATCGACCAGTTCGAGCGGGTGACCGACTGGCGCGTCGCGGCGGTCGAGCGCAAATGGGCCGGACTCCGGAGCTTCGCGCCCGACCGGCTGCCGGCGATCGGCTTCGATGCCCGGGAGCCGGGATTCTTCTGGCTGGCGGGGCAGGGCGGATACGGCATCCAGACCGCGCCGGCGGCGTCGCGGCTGGCGGCGGCGCTGCTGACGGGCGAGGCGCATGGCCTGGCCGGGGTCGAGCCGGCGCGCTACGACCCCGCGCGCTTCGCCGCTATTTGATCCGGCGCGCCATCGCGGCGTCGCTGGCGAGCTGGTCGGCGATATCATTGTCGGGATGGCCCGAATGACCCTTGACCCAGTGCCAGGCGACGTCGTGCCGGGCGGCGGCGGATTCGAGCGCCTGCCACAGGTCGGCATTGGCGACGGGTTTTTTGGCGGCGTTGCGCCAGCCGTTCTTCTTCCAGCCGTGGATCCATTTGGTGATGCCGTCGCGGACATAGGTCGAATCGGTGCTGAGATCGACGCGGCACGGGCGTTTGAGCGCGGTCAGCGCCTCAATCGCGGCCATCAGCTCCATGCGGTTGTTGGTCGTCGGATCCTCGCCGCCCGACAGCAGCAGTTCGCGCGTCCCCCAGCGGATGACCGCGCCCCAGCCGCCGGGTCCGGGATTGCCCTTGCACGCGCCGTCGGTGGCGATGCGGATGCGTTTGTCGTCAGCGCTTGTCATCGCGCGGCGTAAAAGCGCAGGCGGCGGGCAAAGGCAAGCGGGTCCTTGCGCACGACGACACGATTGTCGCCCTCGGCCTCGGCGAACCAGTCCTCGACGCGCGTGAGGAGAAAGCGCAGCGCCGCGCCGAGACACAGCAGCGGCAGCGCGTCGCGCTCTTCGGCGCCCAGGCGGTGGCTTGCCTCATAGCCGGCGATCAGCGCGGCGGCGCGATCGGGGAAGTACCGGCGGCCATCGTCGCAAAAGGCCCAGGAAACGAGCATCACCGCCAGGTCGTACGCGCGGATGTCGGTGCAGGCGAAGCCGAAGTCGATGATGCCGGCGATAGCGCCGCGGTCGGCCATGACATTGTCGGGGAAGAGGTCGGCGTGGATCGTGGCGTGCGGCAATTCGCGCGGCCAGTCGGCGGCGATGCGGGCGAGCGCGGCGGCGACGTCGCGGGCGAGACCGGGCGCCAAGCCGTCGAGCCGCGGGCTGTACGTCTCCGCAAGCTCCGCCCATTGCGCCGGGCCGAGCGGGTTGTCGCGCTGCATCGCGAAGTCGCCCGCCGCGCGATGCAGCGTGCCGAGCGCAGAACCCGCGAGCCGGCACATGGCGTGATCGGGATCTGGACCGAGCGCGGCGCCGTCGATCCAGGCGAACAGGCAGGCGGGCCGGTCGGCGAGCCGGTGCAGCGCCGTGCCCCCGTCGTCGCGGATCGGCGCGGGAACCGGTATGCTGCGCGCGGCGAGATGATCGTGCAGCGCGACGAGATAGGGCAGGGCGTCGGCGCCGGTGCGCCGTTCGAACAGCGTCAGCAGATAGCGACCGCGATCGGTATCGAGGCGATAGCTCGTGTTTTCGATCCCCTGTTCGATGCCCGTCAGCGCGGTCAGGCGGCCGAGCGAATAGCGTTCGAGGAAACGGGCGACCGCGGCGTGCTCCAGCGCGGTATGGACGGCCATCAGGCGGCGCGGTCGTCCGCGACGCGCGCATCGGCGACGTCCTGCAATTCGCGCGGAAGTTTGAAGACCATATTCTCGCGCGCGGTTTCGACGGCGCGTTCGGTAATGTCGTACCGCGTCGCGAGCCGGTCGATGACGCCGCGCACCAGGATTTCGGGCGCCGAAGCGCCGGCGGTGACGCCGAGCGTGGCGATGCCGTCGAGCCAGGCGAAATCGACATCCTCGGGCCCCGCGATCAGCCGGGCGCGGGTGCCGTCGCGTTCGGCCACCTCGACCAGCCGCAACGAGTTCGAACTGTTGGTCGCGCCGATCACCAGCACCGCGTCGCACGCCGAGGCGATCGCCTGCGCCGCTTCCTGGCGGTTCGAGGTCGCGTAGCAGATATCCTCGCCGCGCGGGCCGACGATGGCGGGGAACCGCGCCTTGAGCGCGGCGACCATGTCGCGGGTGTCGGCGACCGACAGCGTGGTTTGCGTGAGGAAGGCGAGATTGTCGGGGTCGGCGACCTCGAGCGCGGCGACGTCGGCGAGCGTTTCGACCAGCGTCATGTCGCCTTCGGGCACCTGGCCGAGCGTGCCGATGACCTCGGGATGGCCGCGATGGCCGATGAAGACGATATGGCGACCCGCGGCGACGTTGCGTTCGGCCTGGCGGTGGACCTTCGACACCAGCGGGCAGGTCGCATCGACGTAGGTCAGCCCGCGCTCGGCCGCCTTGTGCGGCACCGCCTTGGGCACGCCATGCGCGCTGAACACGACCGGCACGCCGTCGGGCACATGGTCGAGCGTCTCGACGAATACCGCGCCCTGTTTGCGCAGCGTCTCGACGACATAGGCGTTGTGGACGATTTCGTGGCGGACATAGACCGGCGCGCCGAATTTCTCGATCGCCAGCTCGACGACGCGGATCGCGCGATCGACGCCCGCGCAAAAGCCGCGCGGCGCGGCGATCAGGACGAGCAGGGGCGGGCGGTCGGCGGCAATTGCGGTCATGGGGCACGACTTAGGGATCGTGACGGCAGGCGTAAAGTCGCGATGCGGCGAGGGGCATTTGTCCGACAGCCGCGTCGCTGGCGGTTGCGCGGCTGCAACGGGGCGGATAAGGACGGTCGGAGCCCCGGCCCGACCGGCGATGCACCCGTTACGATTTCGAGGATTTTCGACCTTGTCCAACCCAGTCGCGCACACATCAGCCCAGCCGGCCCGCCGCCTGCTTCCCGTCATCGCCGTTGCGGCGGCCCTGCTGGTCGGTGGCTGCGCCAGCAAGGGCGAGATCGACATCACGTCGGGCGTCGGCGTGACCCAGGTGCTGAGCGCGTGCCCGGCGGTCGGCGTGCCCGTCCACACCAACGAGATCACCTTGTTCAACCCGGCTGCCAGCCGCGAGGCGAGCGCGATCGACGTTACCGCCGCGATCACCAGCCTGAGCGTCGAATGCAACGACCAGGGCGACCAGATCTATGCGATCGCGTCGTTCGACGTGCAGGCGAGCCGACGCGATTACGCCGCCGCGCGCGAGGTGACGATCCCCTATTTCTCGACCGTCGTGCAGGGCGGCCGCAACGTCGTTTCCAAGCGCATCGGCCAGCTGACGCTGCGCTTTGCCGCGGGCGAATATCGCGCCACCGCCTCGGGCCAGGCGGCCGCCTATGTCAACCGCGCGGCGGCGACGCTGCCCGACAATATTCGCGAACAGATCACGCGCGAACGCAAGCCGGGCGACGCCGATGCCGCGGTCGACCCGTTGTCGATCCCCGAAGTCGCGACCGCCGTCCAGCGCGCGACGTTCGAGCTGCTGGTCGGCTTCCAGCTGACCCAGGACCAGTTGAAATATAACGTCACGCGATAGTCGCGCGCGCCGATCGCGCTTCGTGCGAGCCCGACCGGCTTGCGCCGCGCCGGGCGGTGCGGCGGCGGCGTCGCCAATAAGCGGATTTCTGTTGTGAGCCTATATACCCGTTTTCGCCAGAGCCTCGATACCGTGCTCGACCAGCTGGTCGCTGCCGGGACTCTGCCCGCCGACGCCGATCGTGCGGGCATTACGGTCGAGCCGCCGCGCGATCCGTCGCATGGCGACCTTGCGACCAATGCGGCGATGGTGCTCGCCAAGCCGGCGAGGACGAGTCCGCGCGTGCTGGCCGAAGCGATCGCTGCGGGGCTGACGGCGATCGCCGACGTCGAGGCCGCCGACATCGCCGGGCCGGGTTTCATCAACCTGCGGCTCGCGCCTACGGTCTGGGCCGAAGAACTGCGCACGATCGCCCAAGAGCGCGAAGATTACGGCCGATCGGGGATCGGTGCCGGCAAGACGGTCAATATCGAATATGTCTCGGCCAATCCCACCGGACCGATGCACATGGGCCATTGCCGCGGCGCGGTGGTCGGCGATGCGCTCGCCGATCTGCTCGCCTTTGCCGGGCACAAGGTGGTGCGCGAATATTACGTCAACGACGCCGGCGGCCAGGTCGATACGCTCGCGCGATCGGCGCATCTGCGCTATCGCGAAGCGCTCGGCGAGGACATCGGCGAGATTCCCGAGGGCCTCTACCCCGGCGACTATCTCGTCCCGGTCGGCAAGCTGCTCGCCGACGCCTATGGCGATCGCTACGTCGCCGCGCCCGTGGCCGAGTGGCTCGCCGAGTTCCGCACGCGCACGGTCGCGGCGATGATGGACATGATCCGCGCCGATCTCGCGCTGCTCGGCATCCGTCACGACGTCTTCGCCTCGGAAGCCGAACTGCAGGCGGCGGGCAAGCCCGACGATGCCGAGGCATGGCTGCGCGCGCGCGACCTCGTCTATGACGGTGTCCTCGAAGCGCCCAAGGGCGAGACCCCCGAAGACTGGGAGCCCGTCGAGCTGCCGCTGTTCCGGTCGAGCCGGTTCGGCGACGACCAGGACCGGCCGATCAAGAAATCGAACGGCAGCTGGACCTATTTCGGCGCCGATCTCGCTTATCATTACCAGAAGGCGCAAAGCGCCGACGAGCTGATCGACATCTGGGGTGCCGACCATGCCGGTACGGTCAAGCGGATCAAGGCGGCGGTCGCCGCGCTGACCGAGGAAAAGACGCGTTTCGACGTCAAGCTGGTCCAGATGGTCCGGCTGCTGCGTGCGGGCGAGCCGATCAAGATGAGCAAGCGCTCGGGCAATTTCGTCACCCTCGCCGATGTCGTCGGCGAGGTCGGCAAGGACGTCGTGCGCTTCACCATGCTGACGCGCAAGGCCGACGCGCAGATGGATTTCGATTTCGCGAAGGTCGTCGAGGCGAGCCGCGACAACCCCGTCTGGTACGTCCAGTATGCGCATGCCCGCATCGCCTCGCTGCATCGCAAGATCGGCGAACTGGGGATCGCGCTGACGACGCCCGACCTGGCGCGACTGAACGAGGCCGAACTGGCGGTCGTCGGGCTGGCGGCGCAATTCCCGCGCATCGTCGAGAGCGCGGCGGTCTCGCGCGAGCCGCATCGCATCGCCTTTTATCTGGGCGATCTGGCCGCCGCGTTCCATGCGCTGTGGAACATGGGCAACGACGATCCCGCACTGCGCATGATCGTTGAGGCCGACCCCGTCTTGACCGCAACAAGACTTTTCTTGGCCGACCAAATCGGGCAGGTTATTCGCAATGGCCTGAAGCTGATGGGGGTTGAGGCCGCCGAGGAGCTGAACTGATGGGCGACGACGACACCGGACTGGACCTCGCCGAGGACGACAGCCTGCCCTGGCTCGAACCGGTCGACGATTACGACGATGAGCCGGGCGTTTCGCCGGTACGGCTTGCGATCCTGGTGGTCGCGGGCCTGGCGCTGATCGCGGCGGTGGTCGGCGGCATCTATTGGCTTGGCAACAACCCGCGCAGCGGCGATGGCAGCCTGATCGTCGCCGAGAAGGGCGATTACAAGATTCCCGCCGACAACAGCGACGCGCGGCGCTTCGACGGCGAGGGCGATGCCAGCTACGCCGCCAGCGAAGGCGCCGAGCCCGACGGCAAGATCGATCCTTCGCGCGCGCCGGAAGCGCCGGCGATCGGCACCGCGTCGAAGGCCGAACAGGCCGACACGGGCGCTGCCAAGGCCGATGCCGCCAAGGCCGATACGGCGAAAGCCGATGCCGGCGACGCGGCGACCGACGCGCCGATACCCGCCGCGAGCGCGGGCGGCGTGATCGTCCAGCTTGGCGCGTTCGGGAGCCGCCAGGGCGCCGACACCGCCTGGGCTTCGCTTGGTCGCCGGGTTCCGGCGCTCAAGGCCTATTCGCCTGCGATCACTTCGGCGAGCGTCGGCGGCGGATCGGTCTATCGCCTGCGCACCTCGGCCAAGTCGCGCGCCGCCGCCGACAGCCTGTGCGCCGCAGTCCGCGCCAAGGGCGAAAATTGTATCGTCGTCGGATAATCGCAAACGCGGGCGAGGCACCATGACCCCCGCGATCTTCGGCATGTCGGGCCTTGCGCTGACGATGGACGAACGGGCGTTTTTCGGCGAGGCAAACCCCGCCGGCTATATCCTGTTCGGTCGCAATATCGACGCGCCCGACCAGGTGCGCGCGCTGACCGACGAATTGCGCGCGCTCCATGGGCGCGACGACCTGGCGATCCTGATCGACCAGGAAGGCGGACGCGTCGCGCGCCTGACGACGCCGGCGTGGCCGACCTTTCCGCCGGGCCAGACATTCGATCGCCTCTACGACCTTGCGCCCGCGACCGCGATCGAGGCGGCGCGGCTCAACGCGCTGGCATTGGCCGACACGCTCCATCGGCTCGGCATCAGCGTCGATTGCCTGCCGCTGCTCGACGTGCGCCAGCCCGGCGCTGACGACATTATCGGCGATCGTGCGCTGGGCGGCGATCCGATGCGCGTCGCCGCGCTCGGCCGCGCGATCATCGACGGCTTGCGCGCGGGCGGGGTCGTTGCCGTCGCCAAGCATATTCCGGGTCATGGCCGCGCGCATTGCGACAGCCACAAGGCGCTGCCGACGGTCGATGCCGACGCCGACGCGCTCGAAATCGATATCCGCCCGTTCGCCACGCTCAACGACGTGCCGATGGCGATGACCGCGCACATCGTCTATCGCGCCTGGGATCCCGACCATCCGGCGACGCAGTCGAAAACCGTGATCCACGACATCATTCGCGGCAAGATCGGCTTCGACGGCCTGTTGATGAGCGACGACCTCGACATGGCGGCGCTGAGCGGCAGCGTGCCCGACCGCGCGGCGCGCGCGATCGCCGCGGGCTGCGACGTCGCGCTCAACTGCTGGGCGAGGATGGACGATATGATGGGGATCGCCGACGTGCTGCCCGAAATGTCGCACGACGCCAAGGCCCGGCTCGACGCGGCGATGGCGCGCGTCGCCGGGCCGCGCGACGAGCGTGGCTATGCCGAACTGGCGGCGCAGCGCGACGCGCTGATCGCCGCGGCGGCGGCATGACCGGGCAAGGCGCATTCGATGCCGATTTCGCTGCCGGCCGCGATGCCGACGGGCCGCAGGCGGGCGCGGCGAGCGACGATGTCTTCACCGTCGAGCTCGACAATTGGGAGGGGCCGCTCGACCTGTTGCTGACGCTGTCGCGGCGGCAGAAGGTCGACCTCAAGCAGATTTCGATCCTCGAGCTGGTCGAACAATATCTGGCCTATATCGCCGATGCGGCCGACATGAAGCTCGAGATCGCGGCCGATTATCTCGTCATGGCGGCGTGGCTCGCGTACCTCAAATCGGGCCTGCTGTTGCCCGGCGATCCCGACATCGACCCGTCGGCCGAGGAGCTGGCGCTCCGGCTCCAGATGCGCCTGCAGCGGCTCAACGCGATGCGCGAGGCCGCGGCCCGGCTGATGGCCCGCGACCGCATCGGGCGCGACGTGTTCCGGCGCGGCACCCCCGAGGGGCTGCGCACGGTCAGGACGCGGCAATGGCACGCGAGCCTGTACGATCTGCTCGCGTCGTACGGCCGGGTCCAGGCGCGCACCGCGCCGGTCACGCACATGGTCGCCAACCGCGAAGTGATGACGCTGGAGGCGGCCTTGCAACGCGTGACGCAGCTGGTCGGATCGACGCTCGACTGGACGCGGATCGAGGCGTTCCTGCCCGACGCGTATCGCGGCGCGCTGCGCAAGTCGGCGCTGGCATCGAGCTTTCTCGCCGCGCTCGAACTCGCGCGCCAGGGACGGTTGACGCTGCGGCAGGACGGGGCGTTCGCGCCGCTGTATCTGCGCGGGAGCTCGGCATGAACCCGGCGCCGGACGATTTCGTGCGCGCCGTCGAGGCGGCGGTGTTTGCCGCCGATGCGCCGATGACGGCGGCCGAAATCGGCAGCTATGTCGGCAGCGATGATGCGGACAAGGATGTGAAATCGGCACTGACGGCGATCGCCGAGCGACACGCCGGTCACGGTATCGAACTCGTCGAGCGCGGCGGCCGCTGGCATTTCCAGACAGCCGCCGATCTGGCCCATATGCTGCGCCGCGAGCGCGATGCGCCGCGCAAGCTGACGCGCGCCGGGCTCGAAGTGCTCGCGATCGTCGCCTATCACGAGCCGGTGAGCCGGGCCGAAATCGAGTCGATCCGCGGCGTGCAGACCGCCAAGGGCACGCTCGACGTGCTGATGGAAGCGGGTTGGGTCCGCCCCGCCGGGCGACGCGACGTGCCCGGGCGTCCGATCATCTATCGCACGACGGCCGATTTTCTGACCCATTTCGGGCTCGAAAGCCGCAAGGATCTGCCGGGCATCGACGACCTCCGGGCGGCGGGTCTGCTCGACCCGGTCGACGATGCGGTCGAGCGCGCACTTGAAGATGCGATCGAGAGCGACGAATTAACGCGCGCCGAACTGGTCAAGGACGGCGAGAGCGAGTAGGCTGCCCGCCAAGCTTTATGGAGATTTTTCGATGGGTGGTTTCAGCATCTGGCATTGGCTCGTCCTCGGCGTGATCGTCCTGCTGTTGTTCGGCAAGGGACGGTTTTCGGACATGATGGGCGATGTCGCCAAGGGCATCAAAAGCTTCAAGCAGGGAATGAGCGAGGAAGACGCCAAGCCGGGCGATGCCGCGCCGCCGCGTCGCATCGAGGCGCAGCAGCCCGCCGACCTGTCGACGCCGCCGCCCGCCGCGCAAGATCCGGTCGTCACCCCCGCCCCGACCCCCGTCCCACCTCAACGCGAGGGCGGCCCGCAGGGCTGACCTCCGAACAGAAGGGGCGCGCCGCGCCATGTTCGATGTCGGATCGTCCGAATTGCTGATGATCGGCGTGGTGGCGCTGGTCGTCATCGGCCCCAAGGACCTGCCCAAGGCGATGCGCGTCGTCGGCCATTGGGTCGGCAAGGCGCGCGGACTGGCGCGCCAGTTGCGCTCGGGCTTCGACGAGATCGTGCGCGAGAGCGAGCTTGCCGACCTCGAAAAGAAATGGGCCGAGGAGAACGCCCGCATCATGCGCGAATTCCCGACCGCCGATGGCGATCATGAGATGCGGCCGCAGACGCCGCCGCCGGCCGAGCCGGGTGGGCAAGCCGTCGCCGAAGCGGCGAAGGACGAGCCTTTGTTGCCGGGCATCGCCGGCAGCGATGGCGCCGCGCGCGAGAATGACGATCCCGGCGAGACGCCCCGATGAACGACGTTCCGAACGAGATCGACGCGAGCAAGGCGCCATTGCTCGACCACCTGATCGAACTGCGCCGCCGCCTGCTATGGTCGCTTGCCGCGATCGTCATGGCGTTTTTCGGCTGTCTCTATTTCGCGCGCCAAATCTATGCCTTCCTCGTCCAGCCGTTGGTCGCGGCAGGTCAGCAGGAGCTGATCTTCACGCAATTGTTCGAGGCGTTTTTCGTCGAGATCAAGGTGGCGCTGTTCGCCGCGGTCATGATTGCGTTTCCCGTGGTCGCGACGCAATTGTGGAAATTCGTCGCGCCGGGGCTTTATGCCAAGGAACGGCGCGCGCTGCTGCCGTTCCTGCTGGCGACGCCGGTGTTGTTCATCGCCGGCGCGGCGCTCGCTTATTATGGCGCGGTGCCCGTCGCGCTCAAGTTCCTGCTCGGTTACCAGGGCGAGCTCGGCGGCATCAAGCTCGAGGCGCTACCGGCCGCGGGCCATTATCTCGGCTTCATCATGCAGTTCATCCTGGCGTTCGGCATCGCCTTCCAGCTGCCGATCCTGCTGATGCTGCTCGAGCGGACGGGGGTCGTCAGCTACGACCAGCTCACATCGGCGCGGCGCTATGCGATCGTCGCCGCCTTCGCGATCGCGGCGATCTTTACCCCGCCCGACATATTGAGCCAGTTCATGCTCGCGGTCCCGATCATCCTGCTTTACGAAATGTCGCTCGTCGCGATCCGCCTGACGCATAGAAAAAGGGCGGGTCGGCCCGAAGACTGACCCGCCCCTTAGCTGGCGAAATGATCGGTGCGATCAATCGGCGGCGTCGGCGACGGTATCGCCGACCGATTCGACGTCGCGACCGACGCCTTCGACCGTGTTGCAGGCGCTGACGAGCAGCATGCCGGTGGCGGCGAGGCTGATAAGGACTTTACGAACCATGATGTCTCTCCTGATGGCGCTTCCCTTTGGGGACAGGAGGTAAACCCTCGGCCACCGCTGCGGTTCCGCGCAAGGGCGATTAATCGCATCGCTCGAACGGAGCGCGCGGTCAGTTGGGATGGATGAGGTACCGCTCAACGAAAACCGGGCCTGGTTGCACCTCGGGGGGGGGAGGGGATGTGCAACCAGGCCCGTATCGAGGGATAGCGAGAGCGGGGGGGCAATAAATTCGCTATCCGAAGTACACAACGGCTGGTGTCGGCGCGGGTTCCCGAGCGAGTGCATTTTTTCGCCAAAAAAATGAAAATCGTATTGAATGAGCAGCTTATCATTGCATTGCGCACTGGCGAGAGCGGCGAGCGAGGCCTATAGTCGCGGCTCGACGCCGATTTCGAACGCAAAAGGACCGCGATGACCCAGGACAGGCAGGAAATGGTGCGGCGACTGCAGATGGGCGGACTGGGCCTGTTCGCGGTCCTGCTGATGGTGAGCCTGGCCGGGCTGGTCGGCGATCGCGGCGATCGCGAAGGCGTCGTCAATGTCGCCGACCCGGCAACCGGGGCCGATATGCCCGCATCGAACGAGCCGCTTGCCGAACTTGGCGTCCAGCCTGCGCTCAACACCGCCGGCGACGAGGACGCCGAAGTCAATCCGGTGCCGACGGTTCAACAGCCGGCCCGGGCGCCGCAGGTGGTCCCCGACCTGCGCCCCGACCCCGAACTCGAAAAGGCACGGCGCGCGCGACAGTGAGGTCGATCGGACGATTGCGGTCGGGCTGGCTTGTCGCCGGCGCTTTGCTGGCGGCGCTGCTCGCGATCATGTGGGGGCTCGTCTTCGGCGGGCTGCAGCTCGGCCGCGTCGATCCCGTTTTTTCGCTCCCGGGCAGGGTCATGGTCGCGGTCCTGTTCGCGGTGTTCATCGCGCGTCAGCCGATGCGCATGGTCCTGCTCATGGCGCTCGGCTTGCTGGCGCTCTCGCTTGCGCTCGACATTCTGATCGGCGTCGGTCTCGCCGGGCATGTCGCCTGGCGCCAGATCGTGTTCGCGCTGACGATCGAAAGCGCGGTGCTGGCGGTCGCGATCGGCATCGTCCGGCTCGGCAAAGCGACGTTGGCGACGTGGACGACGATCGCGCTCGGGGTGGGAACCATCGCCGCGATGGCGGGCGCAGCGTTGATCACGCCGTGGTTTTACGCCGTCGGCGACGAGCAGGACAAGCCGCGCGTGACGGTGATGGCCGGCGTCCCGATCGATTGGCAGGGTCCGGCCGACATGGGGGCGATCCTGGCGGGAACGGCGAAGCGTTCGCCGGTCGCGCAGGTCCTTGAAGGCCGCTTTGCCGTGAGCCGGATCGATGCGATCGACGCCGATGCGCTGCAGCGAGTCAGCGTCCTGCTGCTGGTCCATCCCCGCGCCCTGTCCCCCGCCGAGATGGCGGCGCTCGATGCCTGGGTGCGCGACGGCGGGCGGGCGCTCATCTTCGCCGACGGCCTGCTGTCCTGGCCGCCGCTTTATTCGTTAGGCGACGTGCGCAATCCGCCGGTCACCAGCCTGCTGACGCCGATGCTCGACCACTGGGGCCTCGATCTCGCTGCCCCCGCCGACGAAGGCGGCGACCTGTTCGTCGCCGACGGCATACGCGTGCTCGCGGCGAGCAGCGGACGATTCCGGTCGACCAAAGCCTGTCGCGTCACGCTTGCGGGGCGCCGCGCCGATTGCGACCTCGGCAAGGGCCGGGCCGTGCTGGTCGCCGACGCCGATCTGTTCGATCCCGAGCTGTGGAGCGATGGCCGGCCGAACCCCGCTTATTGGGTGCAGGGAAACATGGGGTGGGTAGCCTCGCTGCTCGATCGGCTGGCCGAAGTCCCGGCGCGTCGGGCGTTCGAGCCCGTCTGGATCGTGCCGCGCGGCTGAGTCGCGACCCGAACAGTCGCCGCTAAAGCAAGGGAACAATACGGGAACTTCGCGCCGCGAAGGGGCAATAGCCCTGTCGAAGGCCGCGAAATTCCGCAGAAATAGGGGATATCCCAAATTTTCCCGTAAAATCCCCTTCACACCCGTGCATCTCGCTGATACATCATCATTCCGAAGGGGCACTTCCGTGCTGCAACATTTCCCCGCGCCGAGCGACCAGCTCTGGCGCGCCGGAGACGGCTGTGTCCCGTTTGGACGCTGTTGGCGAGGGGATCAGGGTGGCGGTATCAGGGCTCTATTCGGGACCCGCAATCTCCGCGATCGACGACAAGGGCCGCCTTGCCGTGCCCGCCAATTTGCGCAATTCGATTCCGTCCGAAGATGGCGAGCCCGCAGCCAAGGGCGGGCGCACCTTGTGCATCACCCGGCACGAACGGTCGGACTGTCTGATCGCCTTCGGCCCCGATCGGCTCAGGAAAATGCAGGACGATATCGAGCGCGAAGAGGAAATCGCGCTCGCTCGCGGTGAAGATTACGACCGCGACGCCGCCAACCGCCGCAAATTCGGCCTCGTCGAGACGGTGACGCTCGACGGCAGCGGCCGCTTCGTCGTGCCGCCGTTTCTGCGCCAGGTCGGCAAGCTCGATCGCCAGGTCTTCTTTCACGGCGCCGGCGAATATTTCGAAATCTGGAATCCCGACCTGTTGCTCGCCGAAGGCGACGACGGTGATCCGATCAAGTTGGCCTGCCGCTTCTATCTCGCTGCGGCGGAGAAGAAGAAGTGAGCGCGCCCGACAGCCATGTCGCCGGCGACGCCCATGTCCCCGTGCTGATCGACGAGGTCATCGCCGCGCTCGCGCCGCAGGAGGGTGAGCGCCATGTCGACGGGACGTTCGGCGCGGGCGGGTACAGCCGGGCGCTGCTCGCCGCAGGCGCGCATGTGATCGGCATCGATCGCGATCCCGACGCGGTGGCCACGGGCCGCGCGCTCGAAGCCCGGAGCGCAGGCGCGTTCGAAATGATCGAGGGCCGCTTCGGCGACCTCGATGCGCAGCTCGCCGACCGCGGCGTCGATGGAGTCGACGGCGTGACGTTCGACATCGGAGTCTCCTCGATGCAGTTCGACCAGGGGGCACGCGGTTTTTCGTTCCAGGCCGACGGCCCGCTCGACATGCGCATGAGCCAGGCGGGCATGACCGCGGGCGAATGGCTCGACAGCGCCGACGAAAGCGACATCGCCGACGTCATCTATCGCTATGGTGAGGAGCGCCGGTCGCGCCGCATCGCGCGCGCCATCGTCGCCGCGCGCCCGCTCGAGACGACCGGCCAGCTCGCCGCGATCGTGCGCAAGGCGGTCGGTCACAAGCCGCACGACAAGAAGGATCCCGCAACGCGGACCTTCCAGGCCATCCGCATCCACATCAATGCCGAGCTCGACGAGCTCGAACGCGGGCTCGCCGCCGCCGAGCGCGTATTGAAGCCCGGCGGACGCCTTGCCGTCGTCAGCTTCCACAGCCTCGAAGATCGTATCGTCAAGAAGTTCCTCAAACGCCGTAGCGGGGCGTTGGGGGCCGGATCGCGTCACCACCCCCCCCCCCCCCCCCCCCCCCCCCCCCCCCCCCCCTCTCTCCCCCCCCCCCCCCCCCCCCCCCCCCCCCCCCCGCCCCCCCCCCCCCCCCCCCCCCCCCCCCCCCCCCCCCCCCCCCCCC